>Ga0070741_10000008_pt1 | contig 714710 bp, 669 predicted proteins | sample Coa_R1_4_FD_66440 | JGI IMG/M metagenome (GOLD analysis project Ga0070741, IMG submission 66440) | Surface soil microbial communities from Centralia Pennsylvania, which are recovering from an underground coalmine fire - Coalmine... | ecosystem: Environmental > Terrestrial > Soil >...
ATGTTTCTCTACCATCGGCGTATCCTTTCTCTGCCTGCTCCAACAGGCAGCCTTTCCTTTAAAGTCTACGAAAGGGTACGCCACTTATTTCCTTTTTCCACTCTTTTTGATCGTAGCTCGAAGAGCTTGCTCTGCTGCCCAAGAGACTTTGTTTCGATGCTGTTGCGCGACCACACAATTCAAAGCCAGATGCTCCAGAAGTTCACCAGTTGACTTGGGCGCCGCCCGCGACACGCCCGAGCAAAGGTATTCGATGGTTTCGAAATCGCCCATGTAATTCCTGGGCCACCTTTGTATTCGCGAAATGAAAGGAGACAGGGAGTGAATTTCACGGGCTGGCTCGACGATTGTTCGAACATTCTCCCGCGACACGCCGCTTAATTCTGTTAGCCGTATCGAGCAGCAGAGATGACGAACCGCAGCACTAACTCGGCAATAGTCCAATTGTCTATCGCCTGTGAATCCCTTGATAACCCGGCTAAATTCGGCTACCGACTCCTCGAGTCGCTCCAACAGCCCGCTCGACTCCCGATCGTACTGTTTCCTCACAAAGCCGCCGTCTGACGCTACAGCCAGCGAATTCGCTAAATTGGATTCTGGGGTTTGCAGATCGCTTCTCATCCGGCGAATATCCTGGTGACAGTAACACTAATTGCTTTTGATCCACCCACAATACCCTTCTTCACTTCCAGCAAACTTATTCGTGGCCAAAACATGCCCGTCTGCAGGCGATACTCATCATACTGCGTCGCAAGAGGTCCGCTTAGAAATTCTCGTTCCTCTCGCATGGCCGCAACTACATAGAGAGATCCCATAACCAGAACGCCGACCAACAACGGTAACCACCTGCTCACAAGGAGACCTCCCATCCAATAGCAGAGATATGCCAAATAACACGGATGTCTTACCAGGCTATAAGGGCCTCTCACTATGATGCGCCGCGGCCTCGAATTGGAAAACGCAAGCCTCGGCGCGATGCTTACAGACGCTGCAACCGCCATTCGGAAAACGATAAGAGCCAAGCAAAACAACCCGATGCCAAAGCCCCATGAGAACGATATTTCAGAGGCAAAACTGGCAATCGCCACCAATTGCATCAATCCGAACAAGGAGCCCAGCGCCAATGTGGCCTTCGTAAGCGAATGGAGGGTTGTCGGCCAAATAAACACCCTTTGGATAGACCATGCAAAATTCAAAAGACAGAGCGCAGACAGGCCCAGAGAGACTAACTGGGGTAGTCTCATTTGAAAGCCTCATGATCATAGATTGCGTGATAATAGCGACCAGCCATCGCTGCGGCATGCAGCATCCAACCCCAATCCTCCTGCGATGGCTCACAGCTTTCGATTATCACATCGAGGTCTTTTACATGTCCCTCGTCTGTTATCGCGTGGTTGCGAAAGAAGCTTACCTGGCGTGGCTGCAAATTAAGCGAATCTACAAGAGTCTTGGCGTAGGCATTACCGAATTTCGCGCCGATACCCTCAAGAACGGCAGCGATCGCTAATCTCGCAATTGGCGCCTCCTCCGCAACATAATAGTTGAGCCCAATATAAGCCTGGGTCGTATAATGGGGCAGCATGCTAATCGGGGAGGGGCCTTCGTAGCCGATTGATTCGAGGTCATTCAGGATCCAACGCCAATGCCCCCGCTCTTCTTCAGCATGCTGAATGAGATATTCTTTGGCCCGGCTATATCGCCAAGGACAATTGGCAGCAGCGCGAGCTAGTGTGTAAGGGCCATAATAAGTTTGGTGGAAGAGCGTACCCAGAAGCGAAGTGTAGTGGTGGAGTGTAAACGTCCCTTTTAGTAGTCGTTCACACACCGCGTTTCGAGGGAACCCCTCCACAGCTTCGTTTATGCATTTACGAAGAGTCTTTAATCCCAGCGCGGCCCTGTTTCCTGATTCCACGGAAGCCCTCCAAACATGTGTTCAAACCAGGCCTTGGATTCCGATCCTTTACATGGGTCCAAGACAAGGGGAAGAAAAGGTGACTTGACCCTTTGAAATTGAACGACGTCATCAAGAACAAGCGCCATGCGTTCCAGCTTACCAACAGCTGGCTTGAATACGGGTGACAAGAAAGGTCTAAACCCATAGTGTTCAAAAAAACTGACGAATGTGGGCACGCAACTTATCAGACAGAATCTGACTCCGTTCTCGATCGCGTATTTGTAGCAAGCCTCCATGAGTAAGCGGCTTACGACGCTCCCCCTTTTGCGCCCATCGACAACAAGTCTTGTGCAGGTAACAATTTCCGCTAGTTTCCATCGCGAAACGAAATCTGAAATTCTCTGGTCGCTGCCATGCTCTGCGATCGTGCACGACTCATTGAAACTGTTTAACCTAACCGTTCCGATCACCTTATTACCTGCCTGCGCGAAGAAAATTATCCCTGTCCTGTCAAGCGCATCGGAAAACTGTCGTTCCTCATGATCAACCTCGGCATAGCTCTTTCGTTGTTCCAACACATACGTCTCATAGCGAAGGCGAAAGATTGCCTTCAAATGTTCAGGGTCAGTGGCGGCGCGTACACGAATACTTGGGATACTACTTGATTTCATTGCTCGCTCTCTGAGCTTAACGGCCTGAGCGTTTTCGAATGTTTGACATGGGCGGGCAAAGTTTGGCAATTCGGAATCGTAAAATTTTCGTAAAACTTGTTCTTTTCAACAGTCAGGAGTTGATATTTTCTCCCCCTTCTTTCTGAAGCATGATAAGGGTTCCTTGCAATGCAGCGCGTCCGACAGCTCTGGCGGGTTAGCCTTCTCATCTTCGCCCTCAATGCACCGGCCCACGCCTGGGATTTGCACAATAAGCCCTTCGGCTTTCGCTTACAGATCACCGAGGATCGCACCACGAATTTCTTCCCGGCAAGTCATCCTATCCTCTCGATGAACCCGGCGGGCGACGATTTCACCCACGATCCACCGTTCGGCTACAGCGCATTTGCCGGTTTGGTTTCGGAAAACGGCAGTTTCGCCACGGGCGGCGGCGTAACTATCAATTCGGCGATCGCGTTGATTCGGCTGCCCGGCGACAGTGGGACCATCACACCGTTGTTCACACGCTCCGATGTTTACGATTCAACGACGCGCCAAGGACAAGATTTCGATCTGAGAACCAACGCATTTACACTTCGCTATAGCCGCCGGCTGACACCCAACTGGTCCCTCGGCGGAGCCATCAAGATCCTTCACAATCATACGGCGCTTGCAGACACGGAGGCCAAAGTCGGGAGTTCGGTAACCAAAGCAGAATATACACTCGGTATTTTAGGCAGTCCGGTAAGCAACTGGACTACCGGGCTTTTCGTTACGCAGGCGCCGTCCTGGATTGACACAGAGATCAGCACCGCCGACGCCCACGACACTCAACACAGCCAAACCCTGCTCACTCGCGTTCGAGGCAGTGTGGGGTGGCACCTAATGGCCGATGCGGGAATTTACACAGACGTCGAGTATTTGCACATTCGCGACCGGGACACCGAAGCGAATTTCGCCCGCTTCATGCTGATGAGCGAGAAAAGCCTGACGCCGGCGATACCGCTTCGGCTCGGCCTGACCCTCGACACGGCTGGCCAAGCAACACCAACCATTGGCTTAGGCTATTACGGGTTGGGAGGATTTAACTTGGATCTCAATTACTCGTACAACGCCTACCCGGAAGTCCGGCATGAGTTGGGCAAGACCAATTATTGGATAATCATTCTGAGCAAGATGTTTTGAGGCAACGTACGGATACCGGGGACCGACCAGATATTGGAAGGGCTCGGATAACTACGGCTTGAAAGGAATGAGACTAAGATTTGCAATAGTCCTATAGTGTTTCACATTTGCGCTCGCCAGAGAGGCATTCCGATCCATCGCAGAAGCGGCAATCAGTGCGTCGACGACGCGAAGCCCATGAGACAGCGCATGCCGATCGAGCAGCTCGATCGCTTTTCGCGAGATGACTTCATTCGGGAATAAAATCTCCGAGAAATTCTCCGAGACAAAAAACTTGACTTGGCGCACTTCCGCGCCGGTACGACAGCCCTGAATCAATTCCATTAGCGTCAAAACAGACACCGTGCGCCGGGAAAAAGCGACGGAATCGATCGCTCTCAAGGCTTTTTCGTTGCCGCGCAAAAACCAAATCAAAATGTCGGTATCGAAGACTACCGGGTAAATCGTGGTTGCCGCTGATTTCTCAGCCATTGTTCCACGTTGCGAAGATCTCTTCGGCCTTTCCATAATCCGAAGCCCATAAGTTTCACGCCTCTTGGCTTTTTTCGATCGATGGGCGAAAGCATGGCGATGGATTTACCGCGATAGGTAATGGTCACCGCTTGTCCTCGCCGAACTTCGTCGAGCAGCTCGGATGTTTTATAGCGGAGATCTTTGGCCGTTGCCGTTCTCAAATGTCCCTCCCACGGAAATGCATACTCCGAAATATACACTCAGGCGAGCCGCCGCACAACCCCAACCCCGGAGGCGTTGCTTTTCAAAAACTAATCCTCCAATTCATGAGATTTGATAATTCTTGCCAAAACCCTTACGGCGTTCCCTCCGCCTGACCCTCGACACGGCTGGCCAAGCGACGTCCACCGTCGGTCTGGGCTACTATGGCTTGGGTGGATTTAACTTGGATATCAATTACTCGTACAACGCCTACCCGGAAGTCCGGCACGAGTTGGGCAAGACCAATTATTGGATAATCATTCTGAGCAAAATGTTTTGAGAATCATCGCCGGCAAGAAACGTTTCGCTTTTACCTCACCCACCGATTTCTCCCGTTGAAAGTAACTGAACGTGCCGTCGTCCAGCCTTCATGAATGGCCGGATTACAAACAGTATTCAGTTCATTGAGTCCTGAGCTTTCCGGCGCATAAAAGATCGCCTCACCACGACTCCAAACGCGACCAAAATCCAGGACGAAGGTTCAGGAACACTGGTGGTCGGAATTTGAGACATACTCCAGTCGAATCCGGATTCCGATGTAAGGGAGTATGGAACAGCAACACCATTCGACGTCACGCTACTGATACCGCCCCAATCAATCGAATGAGCTAGATCAAAACTAGCCGACGCGCCACCGGGACCGGGACTCGTTGCGCCGATCCCTGCGTTCGTTTGGCCGCTCACCTCTAGAGTCAGAATGAAAGGACTGCCAAAGATGAATGGAATATCGACGGCGAAAAGTCCACTCACGTCCGGCGTATTACATCCTATTTGACCACAACCGGGCGCTTGCGACTGCGATTCGTTTAAAAAAACGCTGCCATTCGCAAGGGCAGCAAAGTCCCAACTGCCTGAAGCACCCACTGACGTGTTGGTGCGCGACGCACTTGCTGACCCGTCTAAAAAAATAGTTGCATGAACCACACCGGCCTGACTCGTTAGAGCATTATTCGTGATTGTAAGTGTGTCTTGTGTTTCTGCGCGAGCGGTTCCCAAAACGGCGCCTCTGCCATCTGTTTCGGTTTGGCCGAAAATTTCAAGAACCCCATACCGTGCCAATGCGGAAAAATTGGCGCTCCAAACGTATGCGTTAGCCGTTCCCGCAAACCCGCCGCCCGAGACTGTTACCCCCCGTGGAACAGGCCCAATTAGATCGGTGAGGGAACCGAATATTCCGTCACTTGTAAAAAGAGTAATATTCGTAAACTGCGTGGCGACTGCACCTGATGTGCCGGGGGCAAATAGTACTAAGACGAAAACAACCGCTACTCCCAAACATGTTTCGAGCCAATTATGCAGTTTCGGCATCTCAACGTACTCCTATTTGGAGGATAGTTTTGTCATTTTCTGTCCCTCATTCGGGTTGCGGCAATGTTTGACACAGCCGCCGTTTTTGTGGCAATGCTCGAATCGTAAAATTACTGTAAAAGTGTCGGAGACAATTGCGTTCATGATCGACAACCAGCTATTCTTCCCGCCATTTAGTCTTGACGAGTCGAATCATTGCCTCAAACGAGGCAATGAAACTATTCGGCTCAGGCCCAAGACTCTGGCCGTTCTAAGTTACTTAGCGAAACATCCCCAGCGGTTGGTCAGCAAGGAAGAACTGCTAGCAACGGTTTGGGCCGGGGCCAAAGTAGTCGATGCAGCCCTTCGGGTGAGTGTTCAAGAAATTCGCCGAGCGCTGGGAGACGAATCGAATAGGCCGCGGTATATCGAAACGGTGGGCAAGAAGGGCTGGCGATTTATTGCGTCCGTGAGCCTGAAATTATCGGAATCTGGAGGACAATCGTTTCATCCATTTGTCGGCCGGACCGCAGAACTCGATCGGCTTCGCGATCATTTGGAATTTGCCGGCAGCGGCAAGCGCCAGATTGTCTTCATTAGCGGCGAGCCCGGCATCGGCAAGACCACGTTGATCGACGCCTTTCTTAAAACTGTATTACTCGCCATCGGAGTGATCACCGCCCTGGGTTTTTGTATTGAGCAGTTTGGCAGCGGCGAAGCTTACCTGCCGGTGTTTGATCTCCTGGAGCGCATGTGTAACTCACCTGGGTCAGACGCCGTCCTCGATTGTCTTCGCCAGTACGCACCCAGCTGGCTGGTTGGATTGCCCATGCTCGCGGGACCCACAGAGAGAACCGAGCTAGCGCGGCAAACGGTCGGCGCCACGCCGGAGCGGCGCATGCGTGAGATCGCGGGATTTTTGGAGGCTATTTCCAAGACTCAAACGGTGGTGCTCGTTTTTGAAGACCTTCACTGGGCCGACCCCTCAACGTTGACATTGCTCTCCTTTCTTGCGCGCCGGCGCGAAGCAGCTCGTTTGCTTATCATCGCCACCTACCGGGAGGACGAGGTCAAACGCTCCCGCCATCCCCTCAACGACATCAAGGCCGAACTTCAGGCGCACCAGCAGTGCGCTCACCTGCCTCTAAAGTTGTTGGCGCAAAGCGCTGTGGGAGAATATCTTGCCGTTCGGCTTGAAACCGAAGCAGTTCCCAAGCCGCTCCTTTCTACCGTGTACGACCGTTCCGACGGGAATCCGTTGTTCATGGTCAACATCACGGATTACCTGATTGCGCGAGAGGCCATAGCCAGAGATAACGGGGTCGTCAGGTTTCTGATCACGGGCCAAAAAGACTCGGTTCCCGAGACCATCCGCGGGCTCATCGAACGGCAAGTTGCCGCGCTATCACCACAAGACCAGGAACTATTGGAAGTCGGAGCGGTCGCCGGGACGACTTTTTCGGTTGCCCCGATCGCACGAATATTGGAACAATCGCGTGATGCCATCGAAAATCGTTACCGCGATCTGGCGCAGCAAACGCATTTTCTTCGCGAGACCGACATGCGCGTTCGGCCCAATGGCCGCGGGACACCGCGCTATAGTTTCGTTCATGCGCTTTACCAGAACGTTATTTACGATCGGATCGATGAGGCAAAACGCCGCCGGCTACATCAGCTGATCGGCGACCGAACCGAAGCGGCCTACAGCAACTCTACGCAAACCGTTGCGGCTGAGCTCGCCGCCCACTTCGAGCGCTCTGGCGATACTGAGCGCGCGACCAGGTACCTCCTGCAGGCAGCGCAGAGATCCTTTTCCGTATGCGCGTATCCAGAGACAATCGAGTACGCGACAAGGGCCCTTGAGCTCGTCAAGCCCCCGCGCGGATCGAAGCATCCGAGTGTTGAGATCGAGATAGGAGCGCAGCTCCTGACAGCGGTAGCCACCTGTGCATCGAAGGGTTACGCGGCAAGCGAGACACGGGACGCATTTGCCCGCGCGCAGTTATTGTCGCGCAACAGCAGCAACTACACGCTGGCCTTTGAGTCTCTGGCGGGAACTTGGTCTTATAACCTTCTCCGCGGCAATTTCCCGGCATCGCTGGAACTCGCAAGAGAGCTGCTCGCCCTGGCTCATCGCACCCAGAATTGGACTTATCAATTGAATGCCCAATTGGCGATGGGATGTTCGCTATTTTATCTCGGAAATATTGTGACGGCTCATGAGCACCTACAAAAACTCGGTGCGCAGTACAACTTTGAGCAGTTTCAGGCCACGAGCCCCACTTACGGTTGGGACCCCGGCATAGCCGGAACCTGCTATGACGCAATGTCTTTATGGCTGCTCGGTTATCCGCAGAAAGCGGACCAAGAGGTTCAAAAAGCCCTTGATTTTGCACGCCGATTATCTCTGCCCTTCCATTCCGCTTTCGCCAACGGCTTGCTCTCGGTCTACTACATGTATCGCGGCGATATTGATAATGCTTTCAGCGCCGCCGAGACGGTGCTGGCGCTATCCGCTGAGAATGGTTTTTATCATTGGCTTGCCGCTGGCAAGATCCTGAAGGGTTGGGGTTTGATCAAAAGGAAAAATTACAAAGAGGGAATCTCCACCTTGACCGGAGGAGTGGCCAATTGGGAATCCACGGGTGCCCGAATGCTAGTTCCAACTTACCGGGCCTTGCTGGCGGAAAGCTTTATCGCTGCAGGAGATCGGCGCAAGGCACTAAGTTTTAGCACCGAGTCCATTGCCTTGAGCCAGCAAACACGTGAGTCGTATTATGACGCCGAACTCCATCGTCTTCGAGGGGAAATAATTCTAGGGACACGGCAAAGCCTCAGCGATCCAACTGTTAGGGCTGCTGAAGCGGAATTGCTACATGCGGTCGCCATTGCAAAACGCCAGAAAACCAAATCTTTGGAACTCCGAGCTACCGTCAGTCTGGGCCACCTTTGGCAAAAGACAGGAAAGCGAAAAGAGTCAAAGCGGATGCTTTCAAAAATTTACGGCTGGTTCACCGAGGGTCTTGATACGCCGGACCTCAAGCGAGCCAAAGCCCTCCTCGACGAACTGGACCACAGCTAAACCGCTGGCCGAACAATTCTCTACCGCTTTACAAACCGCAGCACGAAGCGGTCGCTTTTGTCGCGGAGCTTGACCACGCTGAAATCCCGAGGGTCGTTGACTCGGCTGAGCATCGTTCCCTTTTATCCAAGCGAAGCCGGCGGTGGTTGCATATTCTTGCGTCTTTATCCATGCTCTCATGCATGAGGATCACACTGGAGATTCGCGATGAGATTTTCCGGCAACTCAAACGCCGGGCGGCCGATGAGGGCACCCCCATGCGTCAGGTAGTCGAAACCGCCTTGAGGGTTTACCTGGGCAGGCCCAAAGGTCGGAAAGGTTATCAGCTTCGGTGGAACTCCGAACGCGGCCGACTCCAGCCGGGGGTGCGGCTCGATGATCGCGATCGTCTTTTCGATCTGTTGGATGGACGAAAGTGATCGCGTTCGACACCAACATTCTGGTGTGCGCCAGGTGGACCGCCGACCGAGACTTCGCCCGGTTCCCGGGAATCCGCGTTCACAATCCATTCGACGGTCGAAATTGATACGGCATCGCCGCGTCGCCGAAACATTTAACGACTGCGTCCGTGGGGAAGACACGAAGTCCTGACGGTGCGCGGCGCGATCAGATTCGTTAAGTTACGGCTTCACAAATCTGAGCACGAAGCGATCGCTTTTGTCGCGGATTTTGATCACGCTGAAATCTCGCGTGTCGTCGGCGCGGCTGAGCATCGTCCCTTCTTTATCCAGACGAAACCCGGCGGCGGTCGCTTCCTTGATGACAAAATTCTTGTCCATGCGGTGAAGCGTCTTCGCCACGCTGTCGCCCGCGCCCTCTTTGGCGGAATGATCGACGATGCCGTACGTCCCGCCGCGCTTGAGCGCCGCGAAGACGCGCCGATTCATCGCCGGGCGCACGTCCGCGGGAACTTCGTGGTAGTCGAGATGGATCAAGACAAAATCCAACGAACCGTCCTGGGGCAGCGCAAGCTTGTCGAACGGCCCGTCGAGGATGCGCACGTTGGCCAGCGCCGGCTGCTTGACCCGCTCGTGCAGCTCGGGACGCGCCGTGGTGTTGGCCGAATAGACAATGCCTTCGGGGCCGACGATCTGCGAGAGAATGGCGGTATAATAGCCGCGGCTGGCGAACAAATCCGCAACCTTCGCGCCGCGCTTTACTTCATAGAAGGCCATGACCTGATCGGGCTTGCGCACCGCGTCCAGCCCCTTCTCCGCGTCCGGCCGGTTGGGGCTAGTCAGAATCTCCCGATAGTTATCGGATGAGGCCGCGCAGCTCGCGAGCAGAGCCATGAACATGCAGATGCCGAGCCGTTTGCCCCGTATCACGTTTGCGATTCCCATGAACGCTCCTTTTCAGCCGGGTCTCGGCTACGGTTTTTCGAAAGCGAGCACGAAGCGATCGTCCTTGTTGCGCTCTTTGTTGACGTTGAAGTCGCGGGTGTCCTCGGGCTTGCGCAGCATGTCGCCTTCCCTGGCGAGCTTGAAGCCGGCGCCGGTGACTTCCTTGATCACTTGCTGCTTGTCGATGCGGTGCAGCGTCTTGCTGGCTTCGTTGCCCGTGCCTTCCTTGGCCGAGTGATCGACGACCGCGTAAATTCCGCCGCGTTTGAGCGCGCCGAGAATGCGTTTGTTCATCGGCGCGCGCACCTCCGGCGCGAGGTCGTGATAATTGAGATGAATCAGCACGAAATCGAGGGAGCCGTCCTGCGGCAGCGCCAGCTTGTCGAACGGCCCGTCGGCAACTTTTACGTTGGCAAACTTCGGCGCCTTCCAGCGCTGATTGATCTCGTCGCGCGAATTGGGGTTGACCGTGTAAACCATGCCTTTCGGTCCGACGACCTCGGAGAGGATCGCCGTGTAATAGCCGCGCCCCGCCCAGAGATCGGCGACCTTGTCGCCGCTCTTCACGCCATAAAAAGCCAGCACCTCGGCGGGCTTTCGCGCCGCGTCGAGCTCGCGCTCACTCGCCGGGCGAGCGGGATCTGCAACGGCCGCGCGAAAATCCGGGGATTGGCTGGTCGAGCAACCCGCCAAAAATCCCATAAGGACAACTCCTCTGAACCAACTTTTGCCGATTCTCTCCATGACGTGCGCTCCCCTTCAGTCAAGTGATCTACCATTCCTATCTACCGGAGACCAGACAGGACCGCAAAGAAAAATCACCGTCGGCTCGATAACGGTCAATCCGATGGATTCGCGGCGACGAACACAACCGCCACCTTGTCTTCGTAGGCGACCCGATATTTTGGACTGGCGCGGAGCAGCTTCGTGAGGGGGCGGTCGCTTTTTGCGATCACCACTCGCGCTCTGGCCAGATCCGGGTCGTTCTGCCAGCCATCGCCGCCCGACCAGGTGTTCAAGGATCGCTCAAATTTTTTGTCGCCGTAGAGGTTCACCCGCCCGTCCATGACCACGGGTAGCTCGGGCAAACTCCACAGAAGAAAACCGCCCCAATCATAATCATTGAACAACGGACCCGGCAATCGCTGCCGGCGGACGTAGTCCACCGCTTCAACGGGGTAAACGCTCCGCACCACGGCTTGAAGGTTCGCTTCCGTGATCCGGCGCGCGGCCGCGAGACCAAAGAGCGACGCGATCACGGCAACGGCGGCCGACGCCATCCACCGCGGACTCAACTCGCGCTCGCGCACCGGGCAAAAAGCGCGCGCTGTTTCTCCGATGAGGCCAACACTCACCAAGACCAGCGCCCAAACATCGCGACGAGCGCGAAAGGCCCAAAACGCCGCCATGATGAAAATCAGCGTCGGATAGGGCGCCCAATTTCGCCTCCAGCCCAGCGCAAAGGCGGCCGCAAGCGCGAGAAAAAGAACCAGCCAATCTCCCGGCGCGCGAAAAAACATCGGATGCAGTTCCACGATATTCTGAAATATGCCGGTTTGACCGCCGATATAGTCGAAAATCTGGCGGTATAAAAGAACGTGATACGGAGTGACGAGCGTCGCCGCGGCGCAAGCCGCGGCGACGAAGAATATGCCACGCGGCGGCGCCGAAGCATCGATCGGCCGGCCGAATCTCGTCAACATCGCGGTCGCCGGCGCCTCGAGCGCAAGCGCGACAATCACCGCGAGACCATAGATGAACTGAATGTGAAAATTCGCCCAGATGACAAACAGAGGGGGAAGCCACCACAGAAGGCGATACCGGCCAAGAAGCCTGCTGCGCGCGATAATGAATAGCTCAAGGGCAAACAAAAGGATCGTGATCAGCCAGGGTCGCGGCGTCATCAGCGGCTTCATCGACGCCAGCGCAAAACCGGCAAAAGCAACTTCGGCAAACGCCGGCAGGCCCGACCTGCGGATCAAGAGATAAACAAGCGCCGAAATGCCCATCGCCATCGCCACAATAAAATAGGTGATGGACACCAGGCCGAAATGAGCATGGAGCCAGTACATCAGCAAGGCAAAAAGCCAGCTGTATTCGATCCAGGGCTTGCCTAAATCGTATGCGGAATAATAATCGACAAACGGCACGGCGTGATGTTGGACAATCCACTCGCCCACCCGGAAACGCCACCAGATATCGGGATCATCGATGGGGAGAAGCGCCTGGGCAGGCAAAACCAGGTAAAGCAGAGCCAGCAAAATCGTCAGACGAAACGCTCGTTCGCCGGAACTACCCGAAGAAGAGCAGGGCGAGTGATTGCTGAAAAAACTGGCCATCGAGATGTATTCGGAAAAAAGAAGGTCGCGGCGATTTTAAGATGGCATGGTTTATCCCGGGCGGTTCGCAAACGGCGTTGATCAGGGTGAGGCCCGCGCGTTCAACGCCGCGTCCACGTCGTAGCGCAGCAGGTTCCAGACTTTTTCCATGCAGCGCGCGAAGTCGGGGTCGCGCATGCTTTTCATGCTGCGCGGGCGCGGCACGTCGACGGTCACGACTTCCTTGATCAATCCCGGGCGCGAGCTCATGACCGCGATGCGGTCGCAGAGCATCACGGCTTCCTCGAGATTGTGGGTGACGAGAATCACGGTTTTTTTGTCGCGCTCCCAGAGGCGCAGCAACTCCTCGCGCATGACCAGGCGGGTTTGGGCATCGAGGTTGGCGAAGGGTTCGTCCATCAGCACGACCTCGGGATCGTTGGCCAGCGCGCGCGCGATGGCGACTTTCTGCTTCATGCCGCCGGACAGCTCGTGCGGGTGCGCGCCGCTGAAATCGGCCAGCCGGACGATTTCGAGAAAAAAGCGGCTGATGCGTTTCAGCGCCGAGGGCTGTTCTTTGCGAAACTCCGCGCCGAGCGGCACGTTGTCCTCGACGGTGCGCCAGGGCATCAGCGCCGCCTCCTGAAAAACCATCGCCACCGGCGATCGGGCCGACTGCTCGCCGACAAACTGCACGCTGCCGGTGCTCGGCTCTTCCAAGCGGCCGATGATGTGGAGCAAGGTCGTCTTACCGCAGCCGGTCGGACCGATGATGCCGAAAAATTCGCGGTCGCGCACTTCGAGGTTGATCCCGCCGAGCGCGCGCAGATCGCCCTGATGGGTCGTGTAGACTTTGGTCAGGCCGCGAACGACGACGTTCATCTTCAAAAATTCCTCTGGCGTTTGGCGTCTGGTGTTAAACGCCAAACTCCAGGCTCCAAACGATCATCCGAGGAAATCTTCCAGCTTCACGTTGGCCAGCCCCATCGGCTTCACCGGCTCGAAATAGGCGCGCAGCTCCGCCGTGGGCGCGGCGCCCTTGGTGGCGTCGATCAGCATCTTCGAGCCGATGCGCGGATGAAATCCCATGTGCGCGCCGGTATCCGGCAAAAGCTCGGCGGTGAGATCGCCGGTGTGGCACAAGGTATCGGGAATCACGAAGACGTCGGATTTCGGATTCACGCGCGTGGAGAGCGCGTACAGGATCGATTGCGCGTTGTGCGGATCGATATCTTCATCGACCGCGATGCCGATCTTCGGGTGCAGATACGGGCTCGACAGGAGCGCCATCAGCGCGCTGCGCACTTCGCCGGCTTTGCGCGGCGTCATCTGCACGACGATGATGTGGCTGCCGCCCGCGTAGGGCAGCGCCACCACGTCCTTGACGTCGATAAAACCGCCCACGTCTTTGATGCGCGCGTAGAGCACCAGCTCCATCGGGAAGCCGTCGAGGGGCTGCGATTCGGAGATCGGCCGCCCGCCCTGCAGCGCGTAGTAGATCGCGTTCTTGCGCATGGTGATGCATTTCACGTTGATGATCGGCTGCTGCAGGGTGCCGTGGGTCATGCCGGCATGCTCGCAGAACGGCCCCTCGTCTTCCATGTAATTGGGCGGCACCTCGCCCTCGATGACGATCTCGGCGTCGGCCGGCACCCTCACGTCGATGGTTTCGCAGCGGACCATCTTGGCCGGCTCCTGCAACAGCGCGCCGGCAATTTCGGCTTCGTCGGTCTCGTAACTCGTCGTCCAGGTCGAAGCGATGTAGTAGGCGGGGTGGTGGCCGATCACGGTGGCGACGGGCATCGGCCGATGGGCTTTCCAGTATTTCTGCATGCAGATGTCGGTGTGGCGTTTCGGATGGACGAAGATGCCCATCTTCTTCGCGCCCTTGATGTGGTCGCGCTGCAGCGCGATGTTCTGCGTGCCGGTTTCGGGATCTTTCACGAACTGCATGGCCGAGCCGATGAACGGCACGCCGCGGTCGCTGTCGGAGTGCACGTGAATCGGCAGCCGGCCGAGATCGGCGTCGTCGCCCTTCCAGACCACTTCTTTGACCGGCCCGTCCTCCACGATCTTCGGCTTGACCAGTCCTTTGCTGATGCGCCCGCCGAGCTCCACCAGCGCTTTGTCTTTGGTCGTGCCCAGGCCCAGCGCCATCTTTTCCCGGCTGCCGCACAGATAGCTCACGGCGGTCCAGCCCGGGTAGCCCTTTAAATTGTGGAACATCGTCGCCTTGCCCTGCTCGTTTTCGCCGCGGTAGGCGATGCCGGCGAGATTGGTCAGCGGATCGACTTCTTTTTTGATGTCGAGCAGAAGCTTGCGTTCCCTGATCAGATCGACATAGCTGCGCAGATCCTGTGGCATGATCGTCCCCTTCGCGAATCGCTCTTACTCTCTTGTAAAGCAATCGGCGCGCTGAATGCAACTACGCGCGGTTCGCCGGATCAGTTGCCGAAACGGAATTTTTCCCGTTCGCAGCTCGTGACCCAAGGCTCGAGGCGCGCGCCGCGCTGCTAACGTCCGCCGAAGATTTCCTGGAAAAGCTTGGCGTAGCGCTCGAAATTGTCGAAGACTTCCGCGGGCGCGAAGGCCGGCTTGATGTTTTCCGTCAGGCGGGCTTGATCGGGCGGCGTATCGATGCGGTCGGGAATGCGGTTCATGCCGCGGATCACTTCCTGGCCGCGCTTGGAAAGCACGTAATCGATGAACAGATGCGCTGCGTTCGGATGCGGCGCCTTGGCGGCGATGCCGGTGGGGTGAATGTTGGCAAAGACGGGATTCAAATAAACCCAATCCACGGGCGCCCCCGCGGGCTTTAAAACCTCGAAGGTCTGCGAGTAGCCGCTGAGCGCGCCTTTGAACTCGCCGGCGGCGACCAGCTGGGCGAGCAGATTGCGTCCGGTGCGGAGCTCCGTCTGCTTGGCCAGCTCGCGCATAAACGCCAGCCCCTTCTCCTCGCCCATCGCTTTGAGGGTCGTGGCGAACCATTCATAGGGCCGGCTGTCCAAAGTGATCTGCCCTTTCCACTCGGGCTTCAATAGATCGTTGAACGTTTTCGGCACGCTCGTCCTGGGCACCATGCGGGTGTTGTAGCCGAACGCCGCGTAGTTGGTGTAGGTCGAGGTCCACATCGCCTGCGGATCTTTATAGCCCTCGCGAAAAAATTTCCGCTCCGGCGAATCGTAGGGTGCGAAGAGCCCGCGTTTTTTCAAATTGTGACCGTAAAAACTCGTCGTCAGAATCACGTCGCAGATATTTTGTCCGGCGCGGTTTTCATTCAGGTAGCGCTCCATCAACGCCGAATCCGTCGTGCGATAGTAGGCCGGCTCGATTTTTGGATAGAGTTGTTTGAAGCCATCGACGAGCGTCTTCGAGTCGGCCGCCGTGAAGGTCGCGTACATCATCAGCTTGCCCTCGGCTTCCGCCCTGGCGCGCAGGTCCTGCGCCGGCACCGGACTTGCCCCGATCCAGAATCCGAAAATCGCTGCGACAAGCAACGCGGCCGCAATCCGAAACCTTTCCATCACTCCATAACTCCACAACTCCATCAGCCCGCTCTTACGGCATCTCCGCCAGCAGCCGCCCGTAGCCGCGCACCGGCTCGTTCAGATGAAGAATTTTCTTGGTCGCCCACACCTGCGCCGGGATGCTCGACAGCACGGTGGTCTTCAAATCCTTCTCCAGCATCTCGATCACCGGCAGATTGTGCCACCCCGCGCCGAGCATATAGATGCCGTCCGCCGGCCCGTGCTCGAGAAAAACTTTCTTGGCGAAGTTGTAAATCGCCTCGGGCGCGAGCTTGCCCGCGTCCTTGAACGGGACATCGATGCCTTTCATCGCCTTCACTTCGAAGCCGTCGTCCTGCAGAAACTTCGCAAAGCGCTGGTTCATGTCGTCCTGAAAATAAGTGATGCCGACGAGCTTCTTCATGCCCAGCGCGCGAAACGCATCGACCTGCGCGATGGTCGCCACCGTGACGGGAATTTTATATTTCTTCGTAAGCGAGTCGGCGATGGCGCGGTCCGCGCCGTGGCCGCGCACCATGGTCGGCGGCGCCCCCATGATCATCACCACGTCCGCGCCCAGCTCCGCCAGGCGCGCGACTTTTCTTTCCGCCACCGACAAAGCCTCCTGCAGCTCCTGCTCGTTGCCCGCGCGAATCCCGGCGTGCGCCGGAATGAAGCCGACCCCTTCCGGCATCAGCTTGATAAAACTCTCCATCGAGCCGGGCCGGTAGGTGGGCTTGACCAGACCAACGATTCCGCGCGCTCCGTAATACATAGACGCTGGCTCCTTCCGCCTTCGATCCATCGGTGAAATATCGCAGTAAAGTCGGCTTATCAAGAAGCGCTCAATCCCGGCAGCGTTTTGCAATCCGAAGCGGACGTACAGACGCCGCACGGACTGCGACGGGAAACAAACCGCACCGCCGGCTCAGGCGGCGATTTGCCGCTCGGAAAGACTACTGGCGATTCCTGGGCTGGGAGAGATCTGCGGCGTCCATTCTGGCGAGCAGGCGATTGAGGGCGGCGATCTGCGCGATGATTTTTTTGTCGCGGGTGCCCTGGAACCGGAGCGCCAGCGCGTCCACGTGGGATTCGATCTCGGCGCGGGTAAACTTCTTCGGCAAAATGAACTGTATCGGCATCGGCGCTGTATAGCGCGGCGCCGCTCCCGAGGTCAAGAGAAAATCGGCAAGGCCGCCCGATTGCGAGCCCCCGCGCTTCCGTGCCAGAGTGAGCGCACTTTTTTCGCGAACGATTGAGCGCGCGCGCGAAGCCGAGCGGCGCATTTAGAGATCGCGCGCCAATCGCGGCACGAATGCAAAAACCGGAGGAATCCATGCTCCAGCTCCGCCTCATGGCGAGAATCTTATCGCTCGCGTTCTGCGCCATCGCGCTTCTGCTTCCGTCCTGTTGCGCGCGCCCGAGCTTCGCGGCCGACAAACTCCGCATGTTCTACTCCGCCATCACCGGCGAGCAGTCGGCCTTCTACATCGTCCGCGAGTCCGGCATGTTTCAAAAATACGGGCTCGAGCCGGAAATCATCTTCCTCGACAGCGGCACCATCGCCGTTCAGGCCATGCTCTCGGGCGAAATTCAGCTGGGCCTGCTCGGCGCCACCGCGGCGATCACGAGCAACCTGCGCGGCTCCGATATCCGGATCATCGCCGGCATGATCAACAGCCTGACCTACATTCTGATGTCGGATCCCAAGATCACCCGGCCCGAGCAGCTCAAAGGCGGCAAAATTGCGATCTCTCGTTTTGGCTCGTTATCCGACTTCGGCGCGCGCCTGGCGCTCAAGCGCTTGAACATTCCGCTGACCGACGTGACTTTGCTGCAACTCGGCGGCGGCCAAACTTCGCGGCTCGCCGCCCTCAAGTCCGGCGTCGTGCAAGCCGCGATTTTCGCGCCGCCCATCACGCGGGTGGCCAGGGAGCAGGGATATTATCCGCTGCTCGACATGATGAAAGACAAGCTGGAGTATGCCGGATCGGCGATCGCCGCGAGCGGCGCCTTTCTGCGCGAGAAACCGGAGCTGGCCGCCCGCTTCATGCGCGCCTACGTCGCCGGCATTCATTATGCCAAAACCCACAAGGACGAAAGCATGCGCATCACCGCGCGCTACATGAAGCTCGACATGAACAGGGACCGCGCGAGCCTGGAGGAGACTTACAACATCTTCATCCAGGATGTGGTGCAGCGAAAACCCTATCCGACTCTCGAGGGAATCCAGCGCGTGCTCGATCAGATCGCCGAGACCGACCCGAGGGCCAAAGCCGCCCGGCCGGAACAGTTCATCGACACGCGGCTGCTCGCGGAGCTGGACCACAGCGGCTTCATCGACAATCTCTACAAACCGTAAAAACCGCGCCCCGCCGATTTCGCGCGCGCCGGCCCGCGTGAGGTTATTTCAGAATATCCTTCAAACGCTCGACCACCGCGGGCTCCAGATGCAGCAGCTCGCGCACGTTGCGCTCGAGATCTTCGCCCGATCCCGGATTGATTTCCAAATTCGCCTTCGCCGCTTCGCTGAGCAGCTCGGGATCTTTCACGGTCTCGAGGAACGCCCTGCGCAAAATTTCCACGCGATCTCTGGGCGTGCCGGGCGGCAATACATAGGGACGCACCGCGGCGCCGTGCGCCTGGGCCACGGCCTGAATCAGTTTTCGCGCCGCGTCGGTTTTCGCGAAGCTCACGGCGAGAGGCACCTTGGGCAAATCCGCGTGCGCTTTGAGACTGAGCTGCAGCACGATGGCCGCCTCGCCGCTTTCCAGCTCTTTTCGCCAGGTCGAGCGAAACGACTGCCAGGAGTTGCTCAGCCCAGCGACTTCGCCGCTGTTGAACGCCAGGCGGATCGGCGCGGTGCCCTTGTAGCCGGAGACGATCTGAATCGGCAAGCCGAGGGCCGCCTCGACCACCTTTGCGGTATCGTAAGTGCCGTCGCCGGGCGAGATGGCGCCGAATTTGACCGGCGTCTTCGCGGCCATCCATTGCTCGACGCTGGCGATGCCGGTCGTCCTGGCGACGCCAAAGACGAAATCGTCGTGCGCGGGCACGCCGAGGTATTCGAATTTTTGCGCGTCGAATTCGATGCCGGGGCGAGCCAGAAGCTGCTGCAAAAACTGGCCGCCGACAAAATGGCCGATGGTGAGGCCGTCGGGTTTAGCCACCTTGTAAAGGTAGTTCGCCGACAGCAATCCGCCGGCGCCGGGCATGTTATCGACGATGACTGCGGGAGCGCCGGGAATATGCCTGGCGAAATGGCGCGCGATCACCCGCGTGTAGGTATCGTAGCCGCCGCCCGGCGAAGTGCCGACGATCACGCGAATCGTCTTGCCTTCGTAAAACGGCGCGGCGCCGCGCGCGAGCGGCGGATGCGCCGCCCAGGCAAGAGCCAGCAAAAGCAGAAAGATCGGGATCCGATGCAGCCGGAGGATTTCGCGTGGCATGAATCTGCTCCTTTCACGATCGCGCGCCGGTGCCGGCGCTGCGGCCCTCGAGGGCCGGACTCGCTGATGCAAAGTCCGTCGAATGCTTAGGCGGCCCGGGGCGCTCTTTTCTCATATCACGATCGCAGCGGGGCTGGTTTTTTTTATTTGACGCGGCGGAGCAGGCGGACAATTCGACCGGCGCGCTCAGTCGCCGTATTCGCGATACAGCGCTTCGATTTCCTGCTTGAGCCGGCTGATCTTTTTCGAGACCTCCACGATCTGGGCGAGGTCGTTGCGGGCGGCTTCGCTCTCGAGCTGGTCCTGATATTTCTTGAGCGCCCCTTCGTATTCCATGATGCGCGCCTCGAGCTTTTCGATTCTGGCCTGTTCCCGGCGCTCGGCTTTCGCGCGCTCTTTTTTCCCGTCGTCATTGGCGCGCGACGGCGGTTTTCGCGCCGCGGCTTTGCCGCCGCGTTCTTCTTCCCAGCCGATTTTTTCCAGGAATTCGTCGTAGCCGCAGGAAAACACCTCGGCTTTGCCGCGATGAAACACGATCAGCCGGGTCGCCAGGGCGCGGAGAATCCGCTCGTTGTGGGTCACCATCAGCACCGCGCCGGGAAAATTCTCCAGGCTTTCGATCAACGCATCGATGGATTCCATGTCGAGATGGTTGTTGGGCTCGTCGAGCAGGAGAAGATTGGAAGGATGCGCGAGGATCTTGCCGAGCAGGGTGCGGCTCCTTTCGCCGCCCGACAGCACGGCGACTTTCTTGAGCGCCAGATCGCCGCCGAACATCATCGTGCCGCAGATGTTGCGCACCTGGGTGCGCGTGAGCGCGCCGTTGGCGCGCTCGATTTCCTCCTCGACCGTGAGCGCGGGATCGAGCCGCTGAATATTGGTCTGGCCGAAGTAGCCAAGCTTGAGGTCGGGATGCGTCTTGATCTCGCCGGCCCCGGGCTTGAGCTCGCCGGCGATCACGTTCAGTAGAGTCGATTTGCCTTTGCCGTTGCTGCCGATGACGCCGATTTTGTCGCGCGCATGGACGGCGAGATGGAGGCCCTGAAACAACGGCTGGCCGGGGACGTAGCCGAAGGAAACCCCGCGCGCTTCGAGCAGGGTTCTGGCGCTGAACGGCGCGTAGCGAAATTCGAAGTCCAGCGTCTCGATCTCCCCCAGGGCCTCGAGCTTGGGCAGGCGCTCGAGCATTTTGATGCGCGACTGCACCAGTCTGGCCTTCGATGCCTGAGCGCGAAAGCGATGGATGAACGCTTCGGCCTGGGCGCGCTTCTTTTCCTCGTTGGCGCGGGTCTTCTCGTGGATCTCGTCTTCGAGCAGGATTTGCTCGTACGCTTTCGCGGTCGCGCCGGCGAATTTACGAATTCGCCGGCGATGGATCACCGCCGTGTGAGTCGCGACCCGATCCATGAAATCGCGGTCATGAGAGATCAGAATCAGCTCGCCCTTGAAATTCGTTAGAAAGCGCGCCATCCAGCGCACCGACGTGATGTCGAGATAGTTGGTCGGCTCGTCGAGCAAAAGCAGATTGGGCTCGGAGAGAAGCAGCTTGGCGAGATTGATGCGGATCTGAAAGCCGCCGGAAAACTCCCGCGGCGCGCGGCTGAAATCCGTTTCGGAAAATCCCAGGCCGGAGAGAATCGCCTCGGCTTTATAAAGCGAATGAGACTCTTCGGCCGCCAGGCCCAGCGCGGCCTCTTCGAGAATCGTCGGACGCGAAAAATGCAGGTGCTGCTCGAGATGGCCGATGCGATAATTGCGCGGCACGGTGATTTCGCCCGCGTCGGGCTCCTCCTGGCCGAGGATGAGCCGCAAGAGCGTGGTTTTGCCATGGCCGTTTCGCCCCACCAGGCCGAGGCGCTCGCCGGCGTTCATCTGCAAGTTGACGTCGCTGAAAAGCTCGCGGCCGAAATACGATTTGGAAAGCCGGCTGATTTTGATCACAGTGGCTTTTTCGTAGAGGATAAAGTTGCGTGAATCAAGCGTGCGGCACGCCCGGCGCACGGCGAATTTCCTTCGCCGGGTTGAATTGGCCGAGTTTCTTTGTTCATCTGGAAGCGGCTCTGGAACACAGGGCCCGACCGGCCCCGGCTTGAAGCTTACGCGGACCGTCTGCTCGCCCGGCCCAAAGCGATGAAGCTGGGCTGATAGTCGCGTTGGATTGAACCTGTTGCGGCAAGCTCCCGAATTTCCAAAACTATCCTTCCATCAAATTCTTTTCACACAAACTGTCCTGGGATTGACGCGCCGTTCGTCGTATGGTTGTAGCAGTCACAAATTTTATCCGGGAGGACTGGATCATGAGCGCGCAGAAATCGGAATACATTTTATTGTTTCGCGGCACCGACTGGCACAAGGGTTTGTCCGCGGAAGAAATTCAGGAAGTCGTGCGGCAGATGTACGCCTGGCTCGATCGCCTGACCGCCGAGGGCAAGGCCAAGGCGGGCAAACCGCTCTTCCCCGAAGGCAAAATCGTTTCGCAGAAAAGGGGCCGCTCGGTGGCCGACGGGCCATTTGCCGAATCCAAGGAAGCGATCGGCGGATTTTTTCTGCTGGAATTGAACAGCCTCGAGGAGGCCACGGAGATCGCCAAGGACTTTCCCGGTTTGAGCTATGGCGCGACGGTGGAGGTGCGTCCGGTGGCGCCCGCGTGCCCCCTGGCCCTCGGCCTGGCGGACGAGCAGCCGGCGCGCGCGCGGGCGTAAAGACCGCTGATCAAATCGCGGAAGAACCGTCCGCGCAAAAAATCATTCGGTTCCTGCGATTTTGATGAGCCGCGCGCTTTCTTTGAGTCGCGTCGGCGTCCACTTGAATTTCTTCTTTCCTATTCTCCGCCATGGCGAATTCGGAAACCACTGCGCCGCAACCTCCTCCGCGAGAAGTCACCCAGGTCGTCGAGCACTTTTTCCGCCACGAGGCGGGCAAAATGGTTTCCACTTTGACGCGCATCTTCGGCGTCGAGCACATGAATCGCGCCGAGGATGTCGTGCAGGAAACCCTGGCGCGGGCGCTGCAAACCTGGCCTTACTACGGCATCCCGAAGAATCCCTCCGCGTGGATCACTCAGGTCGCCAAGAATCTCGCCCTCGATCTCATCCGGCGCGACAAAGTTTTTCGCAACAAAGAAAGCCAGATCACCCATCTGATGGAGCAGATCTCGGCGGATGACGGCTCCGACGCCGGCCCGGGAGAAAGCGGCATCAGCGACGATCGCCTGCGCATGATGTTCACTTGCTGCCATCCGCTGATTCCGCAGGAGATGCAGGTCGCGCTGGCGCTCAAAACGCTCTGCGGTTTCAGCCCGCAGGAAATCGCCCGCGCCTTTCTCACCTCGGAAGCGGCCATCGCCAAGCGCCTGACCCGCGCCAAGCAGAGAATCCGCGAGGCGCGCATCGCCTTCGAAATTCCCGTCGGCGATGAGCTGACTGCGCGGCTCGACGGCGTTTTGCAAACTCTCTATCTGCTTTTCAACGAGGGCTACAAGGCTTCGGGCGGCGAGCAGTTGATCCGCGCCGAGCTCTGTCAGGAAGCGATCCGTCTGGCGAGCCTGCTGGCCGAGCATCCCGCCGGCCATCAGCCGCGCGCTCATGCGTTGCTCGCGTTGATGCTGCTGAACGGCGCGCGCCTGGCGGCGCGCCTCGATGCCGACGGCAACATCCTGCGGCTCGAAGAGCAGGACCGCTCCCGTTGGGACCGGCCCATGATCGCGCGCGGCATGTACCACCTGGCGCAATCGACGACCGGCGATGAAATCAGCGAATACCACCTTCAGGCCGGCATCGCGGCCTGCCACTGCGCCGCGCCCGATTTCGCGTCCACCGACTGGCCGCGCATCCTGTCGCTCTACGATCGGTTGACCGCGCTGGACGATTCCCCGGTCGTCGCGCTCAACCGCGCCGTCGCGGTGGCGGCGGTGCACGGACCGCAGGCCGGCATCGACGCCATCGAAGCGATCGACAAACGCGCTCAGCTGGAGTCGTACTACCTGCTTTACGCCGCCCTCGGCGAGTTCGAAGCGCGGCTCGGCCGCCGCGGCGCCGCGGCGGATTATTTTCGCCGCGCTCTCGAGCTGGTGACGATCGAGTCGGAGCAGGTTTTCTTGACTAAGAAACTGCGCGAGCTCGAAGCCCCGCGCGAACCGTGACGGGCGTCGGCCGCCGGAGATAAACAGCCCGGGGAAAATCGCCGCCATCACACGAAATGGCCGCCGGGCGATTCGTTTCGCTCGCGAGCAATCAGCCAAAAACCAGTGCGCCGTTCTTGTCGCGAATCAGCCCGCCGCCGTTTCTCGACGACGGCATGTTTTCCGGGCCGATCTTGAGCTCGCTCGCCTTGATGTGGCCGTGAAAAGTATCGACTTCGAGCATGCCGTTGGCCTGGCGAATCACGCCTTTGGGATCTCTGCCCGCGGCGACGTCTTCCATCGCCTGGTGCCAGATCCGCCGCAGCATGATCACGCCGCGATCGGACGACGCGAGATGCTCCAGTTTTCGGTCGGGAATTTCGCCCTGGGATTCCTGCAAGACGAGATCTTCCATGGCGGGAAGCCCCTCCCAACCTTTGTACTTGCGCTTGTCGTACGGCTTTTCCCCGACGGTGCCTTTCAAATTCGCGGGCAGGCCGAAAAGCCAGCCGCCGGTGAAATTTCCCTTGCGCAGAAGCGTGTAGCGAATCAGCTCGAAATGCGTGTCGTCGATGATGCGGATCATGCCGCCGCCTTCCTGGCGCTCGTCGGTGAAATCCGGCGGGAAGCCCGAGCGCAGGCCGGAAAAGCGCCAGTGGATCGGCATCGCCAGCGCCCAGGTGTTGACGAACTTGATTTCCGGATCGCCGGTATCGAGCACTGAAACCGTTTTCATGCCGTAGTCGGTCTCCACGTGCTCCACCGGCAGCGGCGTCCAGTTTTTGATGCTGGTGTCGCTGTAGGGTTTCATCTCTTCCGGCAGATCGCGCACCACCAGGCCGTGCAAGATGGTGGCGTGCGCCATGTCGGCGAAGTTTTCCATCCAGTTGAGGTAATTGTAATTGCGCACATCGCCGTCGACGAGCTTCACCGTGCCGTCGGTGCGCGCCAGCACGTCGATCCTGGGCAGCGGCGGCGGATTTTCTTTCTCCGGTCCCATGTAAGTCCACACCACGCCGCCCCATTCTTCGACCGGATACCAGAGATGGCGGATATTGTTTTTGAGCGCGTTTTCGCGCGGCTCCAGCGGCTGGTCGATGCAGCGGCCGCGCTGATCGAATTTCCAACCGTGGTAGGAGCACATCAAGCCGTCGTCGCGCACCTGGCCGTATTCGAGCGAGGCGAGCCGGTGCGGGCAGCGAATGCCGACCAGTCCCGGCGTTCCTCTGCCGTCGCGAAACACGACGAGATCTTCGCCGAGCATCCGCACCGCGATCGGGATGTCCTTTAGATTCGCCGCGAGACAGACCGGATGCCAGTAACGCCGCAGCATCTCGCCGCCGCGCGTGCCCGCCCCGGTGCGCGGCAGTTCGTCGAGCAGCCGCTGATAGGCGCTTGGCCCAGGGTTTTCGGTTTTGCTTTCGCTCATGGCAACGTCCTCCGCGCGCGAGATTCACATCGCGCTGCGCAGAAAATTTACCGAGAGATGCGATCGCCTGTCAACCGGCGGCGGCGCCAAATCGCAACGCGTCACAAAACGTGGGGGCGCGCCCCCGTGCGTGCCCTGCGGAGGCGGCTGCCGGTCGCCCCTACAATACAAGCGCCGCGAATGGAAACCCTTTCCGGTTTGACCTGCGCTTTGCAGTTCTGATATCGAGTCGCCAACCGGGAGGTGGCGCATGCTTGTGGGCAACCGAAGCGAAGTTCACCGATTCTGGCGGTTCGCGGCTTGTCTCGCGCTTTGGCCTTTCTTCTTCGCGCCATTCGCCGCCCACGCGCAGCTCGGCGGCAAGCCGGAGAAAACCGCGTTCTCCGTTTCCTACACCCAGCCGAGCGGCGCGTTCACGCCGCTCTGGGTGGCGCAGGAAGCCGGGCTGTTCAAAAAGCACGGCCTCGACGCGAGCCTCAAAATGCTCAATTCCCAGGTCGCGCTCCAGGCGCTGGTGGCCGGCGAAGTCGATGTGATTTCCTCCGGTCCCGACCTGGTCAATGCGCGCCTGCAAAACGTGCCGGTGAAATACATCGGCGGCACGCTGCAGCGTTTTATCTTTCAGCTCTGGGGCGCCAGAGGCATCGCCGCGCTGCCGGACCTGAAGGGCAAGACCATCGCGGTGACCACGCCGCGCACGTCCACCGAGATCGCCGCGCGCGAGGCGATCAAGAAAACCGGCGTGATCGCCGAGAAGGACGTGAGCTTTCTCTACGTGCAGACGATTCCCGCCGTTCTGACGGCGATCATGAGCGGCAAAACTTCGGCCGGCACGCTCTCGGCGCCGAATACTCTGAAGGCGCGCGACGCCGGCCTGAGCCTTTTGATCGACATCGCGCAGATCAACGTTCCCGGCCTCCACCTCGCCTACGGCACCACGGAAAAGAGCATCAAGGCGAATCCGCATCTGCTCTACGCCTTCATGAAGGCCGCCGCCGAAGCGACTCTGCTGGCGCGCCAGAATCCGGCGATCGCCAAGAAAGCCATCGCCAAATTCACCGACTCCAACGACAGCGCGATCATCGACGGCACCTACGAGCAGTTCTCGCCGTACTGGGACGCCAACCTGGCGCTCCGCCCGGAGCCGATCCAGGGGCAATTGATGTATCTGGATGAAAAGGAATTCCCGCGCGCCCGGGAAGCGCGCGCCGGCGAGTTCATCGACAATTCGTTCGCGGATTATCTGAAGACGTCGGGATTCCTGCAGAGCCTCGGCGCGCCGAAATAATTTCCGCCGCATCGCGCGCGGCCATCGCCCGACCGACGTAGGGGCGGACCCATGGGTCTGCCCTCTTCCCAAATCATTTCCCGCGCTCGGCGAGACGCGGATCCAGCGCATCGCGCAGCGCGTCGCCCAGCAGATTGAAGCTCATCAGCGCGAAGAAAATAAACAGCCCGGGAAGAAAGACCTGGAGCGGCGCGAGAAAAATATTGGTCGCCGCGTTGGTCAGCAGATTGCCCCAGCTCGGCGTCGGCGGCTGAATGCCCAGACCGAGGAAGCTCAACGTCGTTTCGGCGCGGATCGCCGCGCCGGCGTCGAGTGTCGCGGCGACGATCAGCGGCGCCAGGGAATTCGGCAAGAGATGGCGCAGCATCACGCGCCAGCGCGAAGCGCCGAGGCAGCGCGCCGCGAGCACGAATTCCTGCTCGCGAAACGACAGCACCGCGCTGCGCGCCAGGCGCGCCGCGTTGGTCCACTCCAGCGCGACGAGAATCAGAATGATATTCAGCAAGCCGGGTCCGGCCAATTTCGACAGCACCAGGAGCAGCACGATGCGCGGGATCGTGTAAATCGTGTCCACCAGGCGCATCAGCAGGTTGTCGAGAACGCCGCCGACGTAACCGGCGACGATGCCGATCAGCCCGCCGATAATCACCGTGCTGATGCCGACGGCAAGTCCGACCGCGAGCGAAACCCGGCCGCCGTGCATGATGCGCACCCAGGTATCGCGGCCGAGCTCGTCCGTGCCGAGCCAATGTCGGGCCGACGGCAGCGTCATGCGCTCGGACAGCGACACCTGATCGAGCTCGTAGGGCGCGAGATAGGGCCCGGCGATCACCAGGAAAAGCAGAAAAGCGAAGAAGAAAAACCCGACGTAGGCGATGCGATGGCGCTTGAAGCGCTGCCAGACCACGCGCCAGTAGCCGGCGTTCAGCGACACCGACGGCGCGGTTTCAGCTCTGATAGCGAATTCGCGGGTCGAGCCAGCCATAAATGATGTCGGCGAGCAGATTGAAAAACACCACGGTGACGGCGATGATCATCACCACGGTCATCGCCACGACGTAATCGTTGCCCATGATCGACGTGTAGAGCAGCCGCCCCATGCCGGGATACGCAAAGACAGTTTCCACGACGGTGGAGCCGCCGACCACGCGCGGCAGAGTGACCGCGATGATCGTCACCACCGGAATCAGCGCGTTCTTCAGCGCATGGCGGCCGACGACGATCTTTTCGCTCAAACCTTTGGCGCGCGCGGTGGTGAGATAATCCTGGCGCAGCACTTCGAGCATGCTCGAGCGCATGAAACGCTGAACCTGGATAATCTCGGAGATCGCCAGCACCGCGACCGGCAGAATCAAGTGCTTCAGCCAGTCGAGCGTCGCTTCCCAGCTCCCCGGCGTCAGATCGGTGCTGACGATGCCCGAGGTCGGCAGCCAGCCGAGCTTGACGGAAAAAACGATGATCAGCATCAGCCCGAGCCAGAAAGCCGGTACCGAGTAGGCGATGAAGGTCGCGCCGGTGAGAAGATAATCGCCCAGCGAATACTGGCGCACGGCGGAAAAAATGCCGAGCAGGATCGCGACGGTCTTGCCGATGGCGACGGCAAGAACCGTCAGCACCAGAGTGTTTTTGAGCGCCGGCAAGATGATGTCGAAGACCGGCTGGCCGTATTCGCGCGAGTAGCCGGGGTTGAGCCGGAGCAATTGCCAGAGCCACTTCCAGTACTGCACGTAAACCGGATCGTCGAAGCCGTAGAGCTTGCGCAGCCGCGCGTAATCCTCCGACCGCAAAGGAACATCCTGCAGCATGCGATAAAGCGGATCGCCCGGCATGGCGTAGAGCAAACCGAAGATCAGCGCCGAGATCACCAGCAAGAGCGGCACAAGCTGGAGCAGCCGCCGCGTCACGTACAACAGCATTGTTTTCTATTTCGCGGCAAACATCGCGATTGAATCGCCCGACGGATTCCTGCCAACTTTTTTAACGACTTGAACGTTTTGAACGACATGAACGGGCGGTTTCAACTCTTGTCCCATTGATGGGTGTTCCAGCTGCTCGAGTTCTGACCGCCGCTCTCCTGGCGCGGCGTGATGCCGGTCAAGCCCTTTTTCACCGCCAGCACCTCCGGCGAATAATTGAGCGGCAGATGCGGCAGCGCGGCGCTGAACATTTTGCAGAACTCGATCTGCAGCTGCTCCGAGCGCGCCGGCGAAACGATCGAGTTGAGCTCGTCGAGGATCGCGTCTTTCTTCGGATCGTTCCAGCCCGAGACGTTTTCCGGCGCAAACTTGTTTTCCGCCGTCGGAATGTTCTTGCTGTGGAAGCGCTCCTGCCATTCTTCCACGGTCACGTTGTGCGAGCCGATGTAGGCGCCGGGCCAGCGGTTGCGGTTGTCGGCGCTGTTGAGCAGCCGGTTCGGCATGTTCTTGATATTGGTGCGCACGCCGATTTTTTTCCAGTAATCGGCGATGATCGCCTGTGCCTGCTCGTGGTCGCGCCGCTCCGCGGTGACGCGAAATTCGAACTCCAGGCGCTCGCCCCTGGCGTTGGCGAGCACGCCGTCGGCGCCCGGCTTCCAGCCCGCTTCCGCCAGCAATTTCTTCGCGCGCTCCGGATCGAATTTGTATACGGTCGAGGCGGCGAGCGCCTTGTTGTAGCTCTTGCGCACGCGCGAGAGCGGCAGGTGCGACACGACTTTTTCGCCCTTGAAAATATTCTGCACCATGGCGTCGCGGTCGATGGCGTGGAGCAGCGCGCGGCGCACGCGCACGTCGCTGAAAATCGGATTGTCGCGGCTCAAACTCAGCCAGGTCCAGGACGCCGGGCTGATCAGGACTTTGCCCTTGCCGGCCTTTTCCCACTGCTCGCGCAGGATCATCGCGCCATCGAAGGAAATCGTGCTGCGCATGCACAGATCGACTTCGCCGGCGAGCACGGCGGCGAGATTGGTGTTGGTGTCCTCGACGGTTTTGTAGGTCATGCGCTCGATCTTCGGCCGGCGCAGGGGAAAATCCTTGAACGCTTCGAGCTCCATACGCGTGCCCGCGTCCCATTCGGCGACGCGATACGGTCCCGCGCCGATGAAATTTTTATTCCAGAAAGGCAGATTGGCGAAGGCTTTCATGTCGCCGGCGCTGAATGCGTCGAGCAGCAAGTGGCGCGGAAAGGCGCGCACGTGTGTGTATTGAATCGCGTAGGCCTCGTTGTAGAGATCGTTCCAGTGAATCACGATGGTGCGGTCGTCGGGCGTTTCGATTTTAGCAATCAAATCCGGCACCAGCCGATCGGGCATGGGAAATTCCGGATGCTTGGCGATCTGCCAGCCGAACTCGAAATCTTTCGAGGTGTACGGCTTGCCGTCGTGCCACTTCAAACCCGGACGCAGCTTGTAGACCGTGATCATGGTCTTTTTCTGCATGTCGATCTTCCACGTGCCCTTTTTTACCGACGGCAGCTCTTCGGCGAGCACCGGCACACGCTCCAGGGTCACCGGATTCTGGCCGACCAGTCCGGCGTCGACCATCGAGACATGCTCGGTCTCGCGCCGATTGTGATAGCCGAGGCTGGTGACCTGGCGCTCGCCGTGAATGACGATGCGCTTGCGCGACGGCTGCGCCGCGAAGATCGGCGCCCGCGGCCACGACGCAGCGCCGGCAGAAACGGCGGCTCCTGCGAGCTTGAGAAACTGGCGGCGATCGAGAGAAGCTCCGGAATGCTTGTCCTTCTTTGACATAACCGCTCCCTTGGCGCATTCGGATTTTTGCGCCCGCAACCATTTATCCGACGGCCCGGGTCGTGTCAATCCGCGCGCCGCGCTTGCGTGTTCCGATTCCTTGACAACCCGGCGCGGCTGCGGATAGATGAGTGGGTTCGAGGCGAGCGCGCGACATCCTTAACCGAAGGAGAATTTTATGAGCTTCGATTTCGAAGATCACTGCTGGAAAGACATCGTCAGCCCGGAAATTTTGAAAACCTACACGCCCTATCGACGCGAAACTTTCATCGGCCAGCGCCCGGCGCTTCTGGCCATCGATCTTTACAACCTCGCCTACGAAGGCGGCCCCAAGGAACCGCACGAGCTGGTCGACACCTACAAAAGCTCCTGCGGCGTTTACGCGCACAACGCGATCCAACCGACCCAGGAGCTGTTCGCGCTGGCGCGCTCGCTGAAGCTGCCGATCTTTTACACCACCACAGAAACCCGCCCGGAGGCGAAACCCGGCGCGGTGCACGCGACCAACCGCCAGCGCGTCAAGATCGACCCCAAGGCATTTGAGATCAAAGAAGAATTCAAGCCCGAATCCGGCGACGTGGTGATTTTTAAGGAGCGCGCCAGCGGTTTCTTCGGCACGCCGCTGGTGGCGCACCTGACCCAGCTCGGCATCGACAGCCTGATCGTCTGCGGCGAGAGCACCAGCGGCTGCGTGCGCGCGAGCTGCGTCGATGCCTACTCGCTCGGCTATCACGTGTCGATCGTCGAGGAATGCGTCTTCGACCGCAGCCCGCTATCGCACAAAGTGAATCTTTTCGACATGCATCACAAATACACCGACGTGATGAAGCTCGAAGAGGTCAAGGAAAAGATCAAGCAGGAGCGGCCGAGAAAGCCGAGCTGAAAAGAACTTTTTCGACACTCTCTCGAAAAAGAGACATTCTACTTTTCTTGCTTCCGCTCCGAGCCGGCTTAGTGGAGCATGCCGAAGATTGGCCGTCGTGGAGTCTGTGACGCTCGAGGTCGAAAACGGATCCAGCTTGGCTTCATCCTCTGCAGGTGAGTAGACATTCGAACTGGATCAGCTGGGTGAAACAGCCGCAAACCGACGCCGAGCTGGAGGAACTTCGTCGCAGTGTGAATCGAGGGACATCGTACGGATAAGCGCCTTGGGTTCAGCGCATCGCAACGGAGCTTGGCTTGGAAGCAAACGTGCGCTCGCGAGGCCGGCCAAAAAAGCAAACGGAAAAGTAGAATGTCTCCTTTTCCTCGCCTTTACCAAAATAGGCGCATTCGACGGCGATCAGGTTCATCAAATTCGGCCAGCAAATCTACGGTAAGGGGGATTTGCGCCCATGTCCAAATCAATCATTTACAAGTGAATGGTCGCTGTGCGATCATAACCCTTTCGTCAGTCGAGAATATAATATGCTTTGCTCAGTAAACATCGAAAATTTCCGGTGCTTTAAGTCCGTCTCGGTAAACAATCTCAAGTCAATAACCGTTCTTGTCGGGAAAAACGGCAGGGGGAAAACTACCTTTCTGGAGGCCCTTTTTCTCGCTGGAGGCATGAGCCCAGAAATCCTTTTTAGGACTAGGAACTGGCGCGGCGGTGGTGGCGAATTGAAACTGAACGCTGAAACTTATGATTCGTTTTGGCGACAGAATTTTTACAACTTTGACGTGAGTGCCGAAGCGAACATCAGTTTCATTGACTCTACCGCTCGCAAGAGACAGGTGCGCATGTCCTATAAAGCCAATGAAGCATTAGAGCTTCCGCTTGCGGAGCAAAAATCTAATGCCAGCACATTTTCCGTTAAAGCAGTAAATTTTGAATGGACCGGGTTCTCGGGTAAGAAGCATAATTGCAAAGTTGAATTTAAACCGGAGGGCTTAAAACTTACCCCATTCGAAGAATCTTATTCAATGGTATTTCTAAACCCGGCTTCACTACTGTCGCCCGATCACAATGCAGGTCGCTTCAATGAACTAGTGATCGCAAACCGAGAATCCGAAGCTCTGGTGGCCGTGCAAAAATTATTTCCTGAGGTGCAGGGATTGTCGATGGGCATAGATGCGGGTAGCAATACAATTCTTGCAGCGTTAAGGAACCTGAAGGAGAAGCTTCCAATTACAAGTGTTTCTGCCGGAATTTCGAAATATCTCGCAATACTATTGGCGATTTATACAAAGAAGAAAGGGGCCGTTTTGGTTGACCAGATTGAAGACGGTCTCTATTTCGATCAGATGGGGGATATTTGGGCGAGTCTGCTTGAAGCGTGCAAAGCAAATGAAGTGCAACTCATAGTGACTACTCATAGTAGCGAATGCCTATCCGCATTGTTGCCCACACTTGAAAAGAATAGCGATGACTTTTCTCTTTTGCGAAGTATCAAAGACAACGGAGAGTGCAAGATTCGCCAATTTTCTGGAGCACAATTTCGCGATGCGCTAAGCGAGGATGCCGAAGTCAGATGAGGATGGGGAACTATTGGCCGCTACCAATACCATTCATTTTACCAACAAATGGGTAATCTTGTGTGAGGGCTGGGGGGATAAGGGCTTCTTCATAAATCTTATTAAGAAGCGAAATCTACCCGAGTTTCAAATCATTTTCCCGCGCCAATTCCCTGGCGACACTGGCGGATGGACTAAATTCGGTCGCTTTCTCAGTGGCGTCTCCACACAAGAGGATTTTTTGACGACCGTTAAAGCGATTCTCATCGTTGCTGATAACGATAGCAATCCGGCTGAACGGTTTAATGAAATTCGAAAACAAATCGCTTCGGCTGGCTATAATGCTCCCACAAGCGAGTTAACCGCTTCAACGACAGACAACCTTCCGGCGATAGTGGTGGCTATGCTTCCACTCGGAGGCGTCAGCGGTTCACTTGAGACTGTTTGCTTGGAAGCGGCATATTCTAAATGGCCTGATCTTAAAAATCCCTTAGACGGCTATATCTCCCAAGCTCCAGCTGCAAAATGGCCGAACTCTAAGCACGACAAGGCCAGAATCGACTGTCTATTAGCGGCAACATGCGAGCAAGATCCAACTGCCTCACTTGCCACGCTGTGGACGAGAAAGCCGGATCAATATCACATTCCAACAGATCATAAGTGCTTCGATCCCATTGCCAAAGTATTGAATGATTTCGGAACCTTAGTGCCGTAGTGTCAACTTCAACCCAATCGCCAAAGCAAACGGCTCAGGTAGGAGGCCTCAAGTGGCGGAAGCGTGTCGGAAGGGGGACAGGCACCTTTTAGAAAAACAAAAAGGAGTCAGTCCCCGCGAGCACGATGAGAAGCCGCCCAGCGTTCAAAGAAAAAAGGGAGCCGTCTCCGCGCAGATGTCGCGCAGCTCTGGGTATTTTTCACACCCGCGGAACGCCCGGATGCCTGCTACGCCGGCACGGCGGATTTTAATTCCGCATAACGCCGAAAGAACATCAGCTCCGAATTGTTTCTCTCGAGGACGACGCGGCGCGCCGCGTCAACGCAGGCCGAGCTCTTTCTGAGCTTCGCGCAGCAGCGTGTAATCTCGGACTTCGTTCAAGGGCCGTTTCTTCTCGGTCAGGAGATCCAGGTCGGCATCGGCGATCTCGCCGTTGCGCGACATCGTCAAGAGCGCCATCTCGTAGGATCGCGCCGCGGCTTCCGGCGGCTGGCTCAGCCACTGCATCATGATGCGCATGGTTTCCTGCTTGTTGTCGAAGATGAATCGGTGCGCTTTTAAAACCGCGCGCAGCGCATGTTTGATCAAGCCGGGTTTCTCTTTGGGCAGGGAATCTTTGACCGCCAGTCCCGCCAGGGGCAGCGATCGTTTGAGATCCTGCGGCCCCGCGAGTGCGTTGTAACCGCTCTTGATCAGCGCCAGGTCGTGCGGCGAATTCATCGCGATCGCTTCCACCAGGCCGGTGCGCAGCGCCTGGACGCGCACCGGCGCATCGCCCAGAGCCACCACCTGCATCGCGCCCGGATTGAGGCCTTTGGACTGCATCATCTCTTCGGCGGCGAGCTGATCGGTGCCGAACAGCGTCGAGACCCCGAGTCGTTTCCCGCGCAGATCTTGAACCGTCTTGAATTCGGGACGGCTGATCAAAAAGTGATCGGTCTTGCGCACGGAGATGGCGACGAATTTGAGCGGCAAACCTCCGATAATCGCGCGCAACGTGCTGCCGAAGGTAGTGGTGAACTCGAGGTCGCCGTTCATCACCGCGAGCCCGCCGAGCCGGGGATTCATCTGAATCATCTCCGGCTCCAGCCCCTCCTCCTTGAAGAAGCCCTTGGCCAAAGCGACTTGGTAAACCGTGGTGGAGTTGCTGCGGCTCGAATAGGAAATGCGGATTTTCTGTAATTCCTGCGCGGCGAGCGGGTCGAGCCAACCACTTAGAAAAATAAACACGAGCGGCCAAACCAGCGACATCGAAAACGCTCCTCGCTGTTATCGCAGACTGTTCAATTCGCCTACCCACATAACAAGCGCACCCTGGATCTGCAACCCGAAATCGGCCCGTGAAGCGTTTCATTTCTTGACAAGTGATCCGCGCTCCGGCTAAGACTTTAACTCCGACAAGTCGCGTTACCGCGAGCGGAAGTTTCGCGCCCATGCCCTACAGCACGGCCAACGGTCTTAAAATTTATTACGAAGTCTCCGGCGAAGGCTTTCCCTTCGTCATGGTGCACGCCAACCCGTTCGATCATAATCTCTGGATGTACCAGATCGCGCACTTCTCGACCTGCTTCAAAGTCATCGCCATCGACATTCGCGGCTACGGCCGCTCGGACAAGCCGGAAACGCCGTTCAGCTTGAAAGACATGGCGGACGATGTGCTGGGCGTTTGCCGCGACGAGGGCGTGAAAGAAGCGATTCTCGGCGGCGTCAGCGTCGGCTCGGGCATGGCGATTCTTTTGGGTCTCGATCATCCGGAGATGTTCAAAGCGATCATTCTCGTCGGCGGCAGCAGCGGCCCGGGCGGTTCCATCGACGAGCGAATTCACGGCTACACCAAAGTCGGCATCGAGAAATACCACATCCAGCATCTGCGCGACCTGGTGGCGCCCGATTTCGCCGACTCGAAGCTGGGCAAGTATTTGCTGAACACTTTCGTCGAGCGCGATCCGTGGCTCTCCGGCGAATCCATCGGCCAGATTTTTCGCGCCCGCGGCGGTCTCGACATGACGCCGCGCCTGGGCACGATGAAAGTTCCCACTCTGGTGATCAACGGCGAGTACGACAACTCGCTCAAAGGCGGAAAATTGACCGCGTCGCTCATTCCCGGCGCCGTGCACAGAGTCCTGCCGAAGACCGGCCACGCCTGCAACATCGAAGATCCTGCTACCTTCGATGCCTTCGTCATCGACTTTCTGCGGACCCATCAGCTCATGCCCGAATCACCGAGCTGAAGCCCGCGAGTTGCGATTCGGCTTCGCCCGCGAGGCGCGACCGGAGGAAAATCATGGCCGTCAATGTCGAAAAGCTAAAAAGCATGGCGCCGCCCCGCGGCATGGACTTTCACATCCGCAAGGTCGGCCATGTGGTTTTGCAGGTCGGCGATCTCGAACGCTCGGTGGAATTTTACACCCGCGTGCTCGGCTTCAAGGTGTCGGACGTTTATCCCGAAGACATGATGCCCGGCGGGATGGTGTTTTTGCGCTGCAACACCGATCATCATTGTCTGGCTCTCGTCGGCGCCGGCGACGGCAAGAACGCCAATCGCGAGCTGCACCATCTCGCCTTCGAAGTGCCGACCCTCGGCGAAGTCCTGCGCGCGCGCGATCGGCTGCGCGAGTTGGGCGCGAAAATCGATTTCGAGGGACGGCGCCGCGCCGGCTGCCAGATCGCGGTGGAGTTTCGCGACCCCGACAATCACTCGCTGGAAATTTACTGGGGCGTGGATCAGGTCGGCAGCGACGGCCGCGTGCGCCCGGCGAGCGAATGGCACGGCGTGCGTTCGCTGGAAGAAGCCATCGCCAACCCGGTGCCGGGACAGGATACGCATATCGCCAAATGACGCCCATCAATATTTTTCAGCGCCGGCCTCAGCAATTTCCCCGATGCAATCTCTAGAAACGCTTATCCGCGCTTCGGCGCGCGCTCTCGTGATCGGCGTGGGCGGCGGCGGGGACGTGGTCGGCGCGTTGGCCGCGGCCAGGTTTTTGGAATTCTGCGGCCGGGAATTCGTTCTCGGCGGCCTTTCCTGGGAGCGCAGCGTCTACGACCCGATCCCCGGACCGCGAAAGCTCTGCGAGACCCGCCAGGTTCATGCGCTGCATTCCTTCGCATGGATGGCGAATGCCGAGAGCCAAACCGACACCGGCGTGTTTTTCGCCGAGGCGAAGATGGCCGCGGCGTTGGGGCGGGAAGTTCTCCTCGTCGACATCAACGGCGGCGTGCGCGGCGTGGTCGATGGCCTGGAGTCGGCGCTCAAACATTTGCAATGCGACTTCCTCGTCGGCATCGATGTCGGCGGCGATTCGCTGGCCGAAGGCCGCGAGCCCGGATTGCGCAGCCCGCTCGCCGACTCGATCATGCTCGCGGCCTTTGCCGAGCTGGAAAAACGCGGCCGGCGCGCCCTGTGGGGCGTTTTCGGCTACGGCAGCGACGGCGAACTGAGCACGGACGAAATCGAGCGCGCGCTCAGCCGCCTCGCCGCGGCCGGCGGAATCGCCGGCGCCTGGGCGCTGACCCCGGCCGTGGCCGCGGAACTCGAGCGGATCATCGAGACGGTGCCCACCGAGGCGAGCGCGATCCCGGTGGAATGTTTCGCCGGCGCCTGGGGCGAGAGAAACATTCGCGGCGGAGAAAGGAAGGTCAAGCTCACCCCGCTCACCACTCTCACCTTCTTCATGGCGCCGACGGTGGTTTTCGAAACCCTCTCGCCGCCGGCGCGAGCCGCCAGCGCGAGCGCGAGCCTGGAACAAGCGAACGACGCGCTGCACGCGCTCGGCATCAAGACCGAGCTCGATCTCGAGCGCGAAAGATATCGCAGGGCGAACGCCGGCCGATGAGAACCCGCGCGGAATTCTGGCAGCGCGACGTGCTGGTGCTGATGGCCTCGCGCGGCGTGCGCGCTTTCGCCTTTTCCTATCTGAGCGTCGTCTTCGCGATCTATCTCGCGCAACTGGGCTTTTCCACGGTCACCGTCGGACTGGTTTTTTCCACCGGCTACGCCACCAGCGCGGCGCTCACCGCGGTGTGGGGTTTTTTGGCCGACCGCTACGGGCGAAAGAATATTCTGATTCTCCTCGCCGTGCTGACGATTATTTCCAACCTGCTTTATCTTTTTTTCAGCCATCTGATTTTTATTCTGATCGCCGAAAGCATCGCGGCCGTCGGCGTCGGCAGCTCCGGCGCCGGCGGCCAGGGCGGCGGCCCGTTCAATCCGGTCGAGCAGGCGCTGCTCGCGGAAAAATGCACCCCGGAAAATCGCAATCACATTTTCGCCGCCAACGCCTGCGTCGGCTCGATCCTGGGATCGCTGGGCGCCCTGGTGAGCGGCCTGCCGCAATATCTCCAACAGCGTCACGGCTGGGAAACCGTCGCGTCCTACAAGCCGCTGTTCGCCATGACGGTGGTGTTCAGCGTCGGCATCATCTTCGCCTACGCGAGCATCGACGAGCATCACGTGCCGCGGAAGAAAACGCGCGCCGAAAAGCAGCCCGCGCAAATTTCCCGCCGTTTCGGCATCGTCACGAAACTGGCCCTGCTCGGCGTGATCGACAATCTCGGCGGCGGTCTGGTGAGCCCGCTTTTGTCCTACTGGTTTTTTCTGCGCTTCGGCATGGAGCTGAAATCCCTGGGGCTGACGTTTTTTCTCTCGTACATTCTTGCCGCCTGCTCTTTCCTGCTCGCGCCGGCCATCGCGCGCCGCTTCGGGGTGGTCAAAACCATGGCGGTTTCCCACGGCATGGCTTCGACGCTCAACATTCTTTTGCCCTTCGCGCCGACGTTCGCGGCGGCGGCGGCCATCACCGTCACGCGCTCTTTTTTCGCGTACATGGATAGCCCGCTGCGCAGCTCCTTCGTCATGGGCGTGGTGCGGCCCGAAGACCGCGGCTCGGCGGCCGGCATCACCACCCTGTCGCGCCAGGTGCCGGTCGCCGTGAGTCCGACCCTCTCGGCCTATCTCATGCATTCTTTCTCGCTCAACGTGCCGATTTTTCTGGGCGGCTTTCTGCAGCTGATCAACGATTTCAGCTTCTATTTTCTGTTCCGCGACGTAAAACCGCCGGAAGAGCAGAAAGCCCAAGGGCAACCGGCGACGGCGTAGTCATGGGACTGCTGCACGACTTGCATCGAGACGCGCGAATGCTGATGGCCGCCCGCGGCATCCGCGCTTTCGCGTTTTCCTATCTGAACGTCGTGTTCGCCATTTATCTGGACCGGCTCGGCTACTCGACGATCATGATCGGCGTGATCTTCACGGTTGCGTATCTGAGCGGCGCGCTGCTCACGGCGGTATGGGGTTACCTGTCCGATCGCGTCGGGCGCCGCAACATTCTCATGCTGCTGGCGGTCCTGACCATCGTGTCCAACCTGATCCTGATTTATTTCACCGGCCTGTTTTATATTCTGACGGCGGTGATCATCGCCAACGTCGGCGCCGGCGGTTCCGGCGGCGGCGGCTCGGGCGGCGGACCGTTCAATCCGGCGGAGGAGGCCTTGCTGGCCGAGAAATGCCGGCCGGAAAATCGCAATCAGATTTTCGCGGTCAATTCCTGCGTCGGCTCGATCATGGGATCCCTCGGCGCGCTTGCCAGCGGCCTGCCGCAATACCTGCAGGAAGTTCGCGGCTGGAGCGCCGTCGATTCCTACAAGCCGCTGTTCGGGCTCACCGTGATTTTCAGCTTTGCGCTGCTGTTCGTTTACCGCGGCATCGGCGAGGAAATTCAGCAGCGCCGCACCGAGCGCAAGCTGTCCCGGAGCACCGGCGTGTTCGTCAGCAAGATGGCGGCGCTCGCGGTGGTCGACAATTTCGGCGCGGGCCTGGCCGGCGCGCTGGTGCCCTACTGGTTTTTTCTCCGCTTCGGCGTCGAGCTCAAATCTCTCGGCGTGATTTTTTTCGCGTCTTATTTTCTCGCCGCGCTTTCGTTTCTGAGCGCGCCGCTGATCGCGCGCCGCATCGGCGTGGTCAGAACCATGGCGTTCTCCCACGGCCTGGCGTCGATGATTTACCTGGCTCTGCCGCTCGCGGCGACTTTGAATCTCGCCGCCGCGCTGCTGGTGATCCGGTCGTTTTTCGCCTACATGGACAACCCGCTGCGCGCCTCGTTCACCATGGCGATGGTCAAGTCCAACGAGCGCGGCTCTGCCGCCGGCGTCACCAGCCTCGCGCGCATCGTGCCCTTCGGCATCAGCCCGACGATCTCCACGTATCTTATGCAGACCGTCTCGCTGACCCTTCCCTTGTTCCTAGGCGGCGGGTTACAATTGATCAACGACGTGGCTTTCTTTCTGATGTTTCGGCACGTGCGGCCGCCGGAAGAGCTCGCATCGCGCGATCCGCAAACCACGGCCGTCGAAAAGGTCAACGCATGAAAAGACCCCCCGCGCCAACCGGCGCTGTCTCTTTTTTGCAGCGGATCGCCGAGCAGAGAATTCTCGAAGCCCAGCGCGAAGGCGCCTTCGACAATCTGCCAGGCAAGGGCAAACCGCTGGAGCTGGAAGACCTGAGCTGGGTGCCCGAGGATTTGCGCATCGGTTATCATGTGCTTAAAAATGCTCATGTGCTGCCGCCCGAGGTCGAGCTGCTCAAAGACATTCATACGCTCGAAGATCTGATCAAGCACGTCGAAGAGGAAAACGAGCGCCGCGCGCTGGCGAAAAGCCTTCAGTGGAAAATGATCCGCCTCGACCTGCTCAAGCGGCGCACGCTGGATTTGGGCGCGGTGCGCGGTTACGGCCGCAAGCTCATCGCCAAGTTTCAGTCGAAGTAGCGCTCTTGACGAGCGCGGCCCCGGGTTTTTAAACTTTGCCTTGGAACCATTTACGTGCTAGAAAATTTCCACTTCAAGACCGGACGCCTGGACACGAGCGGAAAGGAGCCGTTATGGCAGAAGGAAAATCGCCGATCAAAATAAAAAAAATCGGCCACGTCGTGCTGACCGTCAGCGACATCGAGCGCAGCTCGAAGTTCTGGACCGACATCATGGGATTCAAATTCTCCGACAAGAATGAAAACGGCATGATGTTTTTCCGTAACGCCACCGACCATCATACGGTGGCGCTGGTTCAAGCGACGGAAAAGAGCGAGCTGCCCAAACGCGGCCAGGTCGGCTTTGACCACATGGCGCTGGAAGTGGCGAGCGTCTCGGAGCTGTTCAAGATCCGCGACTTTCTAAAGGCCAAAGGCGTGACGATTTTCTACGAAGGCCGGCGAGGGCCGGGGGGCAATCCGGGTTTGGAATTCTACGATCCGGACGGCTACAAAATCGAAATCTACGCGGCCATGGATCAGATCGGCACTGACGGCCGCAGCCGGCCGGCGAACGAATGGAAGCGCGCCACAACGCTGGAGGAAGCCGTCGCCAATCCGCTCCCCGGCGCCGAATATAACTGAGCGGCCATCGCGAAAATGTCTTCCCGGGGCGGGTTTCCAACCCGCCCTTTTTTTGCGCCGGCGGCGGAAGGTTCAACGCGCGGCGCCGCTACGCGGGGTGAAAATCAGGATTCGGTGATCTCGTATTTTTCCTGGTGCAGATCCTGGCTGGCTTTGATGATGATGCGGTGGTTGATCTCGCGCTCGAGGTTTTCCAGACTGTTGTTTTTCTCGTCATAAAGAAAATTGGCCACGTCGGGATGGAGCCGCACGACGATATTTTTGCCGTCTTCCACCTGCCCGTGCTGGCGCTTGATCGCGCGCAGCACGTCGTAGGCGATCGTCGGCGCGGATTTGATCCGGCCGCGGCCGTCGCAGTGCGGGCAGGGACGCAGCAGTTGATTCTCCAGACTCTCGCGCGTGCGCTGGCGGGTCATCTCGACCAGCCCGAGCTCGGAGATTTTTAATATGTTGGTGCGCGCCTTGTCTTTCTTGAGCGCCTCCTTGAGCGCGTCGTAGACTTTCTTGCGGTTCGCTTCCTTCTCCATGTCGATGAAGTCGATGATGATGATGCCGCCGACGTTGCGCAGCCGGAGCTGGCGCACGACCTCCTGGGTCGCTTCCAGGTTGGTCTTCAAAATCGTTTCTTCCTGGCTGCGCTTGCCGACGAAGCGGCCCGTGTTCACGTCCACGGCCGTCAGCGCTTCGGTGCGCTCGATGATGATGTAGCCGCCCGAGCGCAGCCACACTTTGCGCTCCAGAGCCTTGGCAATCTTCTCTTCGATCCCCTGCTGCTCGAAGAGCGGCGTCTTGTCGGTGTGGAGCACGATCTTCGATTTCAGCCGCGGCATGAAATGGCGCACGAAATCGGTGATGCGCCGGTGGTCCTTGGGCGAATCGACGACCACCCGCTCGGTGTCGGCGCTGAAAAAATCGCGGATGGTGCGCGTAATCAGGTCGAGGTCCTGGTGAATCAGCGAGGGCGCCGGCGCCGACGCCGCCTTTTTGTGAATCCCGCGCCAGAGCTTGGCGAGAAAGGCCAGGTCGCGCTGGATTTCCCTCTTGCTCCTGCCCTCGCAGGCCGTGCGCAGAATAAAACCGCCATCGTCGCTCTTGAGATCCTGGGCAATTTCCTTTAAGCGCTTGCGCTCCTCCTCGCTCTCGATGCGCCGCGAAATGCCGATGTGCTTGGTCCCCGGCATAAAAACCATGTAGCGGCCGGGCAGCGACACGTGGGACGTCACCCGCGCGCCTTTGGTCCCGAGCGGATCCTTGGCGACCTGCACCAGAAGCTCCTCGCCGCGGGCGATTTGCTTTTCCAACGGCAGCCGGCGCGACGGCGGCGGTTTTGGCGCTTCTTCGAATTCGACATCATCGCCCGAGGAATTGATAAGCTGAACGTCTTCGGGCTCCGCGGAAAAATCCGAGGCATGGAGAAACCCCGCCTTTTCCATGCCGATATCGATGAACGCGGCCTGCATGCCGGGCAGAACCCGCGCCACCTTGCCCTTGTAGATATTTCCCGCCACCCCCATTTCTTCTTTTCTTTCGATCAGGAATTCGGCCAGTTGGCCGTCTTCCATGAGCGCGATACGGCTCTCCTGCGGGGTGGAATTGATGTAGATCTCTTGCTTCATAAGATTCTGTAGGAGGTTCCAGGGAGGAGGGGCTGCTGCGAGACGATCCCAGCCATCGAAGGCGGCGAATTCACGAGCGCGTAAATGGAATTAGCTGTGTTTATAGAGGAATTTAGTTGGGACTGCAAGGAGCTGCGGCGTTGAATTCCCGGCTTTATTTGACTTTGGTACCGCCGCCCGATATTTTGAATCAACTACTTGCAAGCGGAATCGATCATGCTGAGTAGCGAAGATAACCTATGACGTATCCGGCCGCGGCGCCCGTCTATGGCATCCTCAACACCAAGGTCCTGATCCTCAATCGTTCCTATTTGCCGATCCACGTCACTTCGGTCCGCCGCGCGTTCGTGCTGCTTTATCAGGGCATCGCCAAGGCGGTCAACGAACAATACCAGACCTTCGATTTCGAAAGCTGGAGCGATCTCTCGATCTCGGCCCACGATGAAACCGTGGGCCTGGTCAACCGTGTGATCCGGGTGCCGCGGGTGGTGCTGCTGGTAAGCTACGACCGGGTGCCCAAGCGCCAGGTGCGCTTCAGCCGTTACAATATCTACGCGCGCGACAAATGCACCTGCCAGTACTGCGGCCGGCGCCTGCCGCGCCACGAGCTCAATCTCGACCATGTGATCCCGCGCTCCCAGGGCGGCACTTCCGTCTGGGAAAACGTCGTCTGCTCGTGCCATGAATGCAATCGCCGCAAAGGCGGCCGCACCCCGCAGCAGGCCTGCATGCCGCTCGTGCGCAAGCCCTTCAAGCCCCAGTGGACGCCGTTTATGCAGGAGACTTTCAGCATGTCCCGCTACAAGGAATGGATGCCCTTTCTGAACACGATCGACGTCTCCTACTGGAATACCGAGCTTCTCGAAAAATAGTTTTATTTGGTGCGCTCGCGGTTTCGCAGCGGGACCCAAGGTCAGCCACAAGTCTGATTTTGTCGCTCGAAGCCGCGGATTTTTTCCACCACGTTCTCCAGCGGATCGGCCGCTCCAATATCTTGGGGTAAACGAGAAATCGCCGCACCGTATATTGTGATTTTTGCTTGACACCCTGCCCCTCCCTGTGAAATATTGCGGTTAAATTTCACCGGCGAAAAGCTCCCCAAAGCTCTCTGGATAGAAACGACCTATGCGTTTAAAACGCCTTGAAATGATTGGTTTTAAATCCTTCGCTCAGCGGACGGCTGTGGAGTTCAATCCGGGCATCACGGCCGTGGTGGGTCCGAACGGCTGCGGCAAGTCCAACATTGTCGATGCCCTGCGCTGGGCCATGGGCGAGCAGAGCGCGCGCCACCTGCGCGGGCACCAGATGGAAGATGTGGTGTTCAACGGCAGCGACAGCCTGCCCCAGACCGGTATGGCGGAGGTGTCGATCGTTTTCGATAACGAGGATGGCCGGAGCCCGGCCGAGTACGCGAGCTTCAGCGAAATCATGGTCACCCGCCGGCTGTTTCGCTCCGGCGAATCCGAGTACGAAATCAACAAAGTCGGCTGCCGGCTGAAAGACGTAGTGGAATTGTTTCTCGGCACCGGCGTCGGCAGCAAAGCGTATTCGATCGTCGAGCAGGGCAAAGTCGATGAGCTGGTGAATTCCAAGCCCGAGGAACGGCGCGCGTTGATCGAAGAAGCCGCGGGCACGAGCAAGTACAAAAGCCGCAAGCTGGTCGCCGAGAAAAAGCTCGAGCGCACCCAGCAAAATCTCCTGCGCGTGACCGACATCGTGCGCGAGATCGAGCGCCAGATCCGCTCGATGGAGCTGCAGGCCAAAAAAGCCGAGCGCTATCGAGCGCTCAAGTCGGAGCTCAAAGAAAAAGAGCTCGCCTGCGCTTTCATTCAGCGCGAGGATTTTCAGCACGAGATCGCCCGCCGGGAAGCGCGGCTCGGCGAGGTCGAAAGCCGGTGGACGGAAATCCTCGCGGCGCTCCACGCCCGGGAAGCGGAGAGCGAATCGGTACGGCTCGCGCTCCTGGAAGCCGACCGGCAGATCGGCGCCCAGCAGGAGGCGCTCTACCAGCGCCGCGCAGAGATCCAGAGCGACGAGCAGAAGTGCGATTTTCTGAAGAAGGATCTCAGCCAGCTCGATCAAGACGAACAGGAGACGCGTGCCGCGCTCGCCCAGATCGAGGAAAGAACCAAGACCGTCGTTCTGGAAATCGAAGAGCTGCGCAAGGCTCGGGAGAGCTTCATTCAGCTCTCGCTTTTCGAAGAAACTTTTCTGCGCGACAAGGAAGCCGAGCTGGGAAAACTCCAGGCGGAAATCCGCGCCCTCGAAGCCGCAGTCGAGCGCGAGAAGGAAACCCTGATCGCGGCTGCAAGCGAGATCGCCCAGCTCAAAAACGAAGCGCTGGGCAAAGAAACCCGGCGCGGCGAGATCCGCGCCGAGGTCGAACGGAGCCGTGCCGAGCTCGGCCAAACTGCCGAGCTGCTCGCCGCGTGTGAAACCAAGATCGGCGACACCGCCGCCCTGCTCACTCGATGCCTCGAGGAAATTCGCGAGCGCTCGATCGAGACGGCGCTCGCCACCGCGTCCATTCAGTCTCTGACCGCGGCGCTCGACGAAAAGGAAAAGAATATCGTTGGCTTGAAAGAGCAGATCCAGGAAAACCGCTCGCGCCTGGCTTCTCTCGAGGAAATCCAGAAAAATTACGAAGGCTGCCAGGAAGGTGTGCGCGCGATCATGCTGAAAAAGCAGCAGTCCGCGCCCAACGGCATCCACGGCCTCGTCGCCGAGGTGATCGAAGCGCCGGAGCATTACGAGAAGGCGCTGACCGCGGTGCTCGGCGATCGCTTGCAGTACGTGATCGTCAAGAGCCACCAGGACGGCGTCGAGGCGATCGAATATCTGAAAAGCCAGGCCACCGGCCGCAGCAGCTTCATTCCGATGGAATCCTCGCGCAGGCCGCGCAAGGAGCTTCCCCTGGGCGAAGCCGAAGTGATCGCGCCGATCCTCGACGTGATTTCCGTCAAAGACGGCTACCGCGAAATCGCGGAATATCTGCTCTCCGACGTCGTCATGGTGCGCGACCTTCAGGCCGGCTTATCGCTCTACAACCGCAACGGCTACTACAGCACGCTCGTCACCACCGAAGGCGAAGTCATCGATCCCATGGGCATCGTCACCGGCGGCAGCGACGCGCCGCTCGAGGCGAGCTTTCTCTCGCAGCGCCGGCGCATGCGCGATCTCGGGGAAAATCTCCGGACTCTCGAAGCGCGCCTGCCCCAGGAAGAAGCGGAAAACCTCCGGCTCAAGCAGGAGCTGGAAGCGGCCGAAACCAAAAAAAACCTGTTGACCGCGGAGAGCCACCGGCTCGACATCGAGCGGGTCCGCCTCGATGTCGAGAAAAGCTCCGCCGAGCGCGAGCGCGAGCGCCTCAGCGAAACCGTACGCGTCCTCACCCGGGAACAAACCGATCTGGCGGCGGCGCTGCGGCTGCTCGAAGAGGAGATCCAGTGCTGCCGGGGCCGCGCGCAGGCGCGCGCTCAAGAAAAAGATCGGCGGGAAGAAGAGCTGGCGCGCAAGCAATCGGCCTTCGGCGAGTTGCGCCGGGCTCTCGAAGCGGCCGAGACCGAAGTCACCCACTCGCGCATTCGCCATGCCGCGCTCGGCGAGAAACGCGAACACAGCGACGCCAACCTCGCCAACCGGCTGAAGCTTCAGGAAGAAACCGCGCGGGAAATCGCAGCGCGCCGGGCGCGCCTCGCCGAGCTGCAACGCCGCCGCGGCGATATCGAGCGGGAGCTGGCGCAAACGCAGGTAAGGCTCGAAGAGCGCCGCTCCGAGCTGCAGGATCAGGAAGCCCGGCTGCAAAACGACCGCGAGAGCTACCGCAGGATTTCCATGCAGCTCGCCGAGCTGGGCGAAACCGTCAAGGAGCTTCGCCCGCGCGCGGACGCCTGCCAGGAAGAGAAAGGCAATATCCAGATCGCGCTTGCCAGGCAGCGCCTCGAGCTCGAGCATCTGGCCGCCAACCTGCGCGAGAAATACGACGCGGACCTAGAAACCCTCAGCGTGGAATCCGCCGAGGCTCTGCCGGAGCCGGCCGCGCTGCTCGAAGCGATCGACGACCTGCGCGCGCGGCTGGAGCGCATGGGCGACGTGAACCTCGCCGCCATCGGCGAATACGAAGAGCTGACCGAGCGTTTCGCCTTCATGAGCCGGCAGAAAGAAGACCTGGAAAAATCCATCGCCGACCTGCAGCAGACCATCACCAAGCTCAATCGGATTTGCCGGCTCCGCTTCAAGGAGAGCTTCGAAGCGATCAACGAAAAATTCGAAGCGATTTTTCCGCGCCTGTTTCGCGGCGGCAAAGCCCGGCTGGTGCTGACCGACGAGAACGATTATCTCGAAACCGGCGTGGACATCGTCGTGCAGCCGCCGGGCAAAAAGCTCCAGTCAATCACGCTGCTCTCCGGCGGCGAGAAGGCGCTGACCGCGGTGAGCCTTTTGTTCGCGATTTTTCTCACCAAGCCGAGCCCGTTCTGTTTTCTCGACGAGGTCGATGCGCCGCTCGACGACGCCAACATCGATCGCTTCATCGACATGATCAAGGAGATGAGCGCGCATTCCCAGTTCGTCCTGGTGACGCACAACAAGAAATCCATGCAGGCCGCCGAAATGCTCTACGGCATCACCATGGCCGAGCCGGGCGTTTCCAAGGTCGTTTCCGTCCGCATGCATTAAATTTTCCCCCGCACGCAACCGCAGAGCCCTTTCCCCGGTTGACTCCCATGCCGGGTTCGGAAAGAGTGTTTTTTGCATGGCCGGCGAATCTTTTTTCCAGCGTCTCAAGCAGGGGCTCTCCAAGAGCCGCGACAGTCTGCTCAAAAACATCGGCGCGGTGTTTCAGAACCGCCGCTGGGACGAGGCCGCGCTCGACGCGGTCGAGGAGAGCCTGATCGCCGCGGACCTCGGCGTGAAAGCGACCGACAGACTGATGGAAGGGTTGCGGCGCGAGAAGCCCGAAGGCGACGGCGACCTCGCCGACGAGATGGCCGCACGGCTTCAGGCTTCCATGGTTCAAATGCTGCGGCAGACGGCGCCGGCCGGAAAAATCGCGCCGCTCTCGGTCCGTCCGTGGGTGATCCTCTTTCTCGGCGTCAACGGCGTCGGCAAAACCACCACCATCGGCAAGCTCGCCGCGCAGTATCGCAGCGCGGGCAAAAAGGTTTTGCTGGTGGCGGCAGACACTTTTCGCGCCGCTGCCATTGAGCAGCTCGATATCTGGGGCCAGCGGGTCGGCGTCGACGTGGTCAAACATCGACCGGGGGCGGATCCGTCGGCGGTGGTGTTCGACGGCATGCAGGCGGCGAAGAATCGCGGCATCGACGTCCTGCTGATCGATACCGCGGGTCGGCTTCACACCAAGACCCACCTGATCGAGGAGCTGAAAAAAATTCGCCGGGTCATCGACCGCGAGCAGCCGGGCGCGCCGCACGAAACCTTGCTTGTGCTGGATGCCGTGACCGGACAAAACGGCCTGCAGCAGGCGCGGGTCTTCAAGGAAGCCACCGCCGTGAGCGGCATCGTCCTCACCAAGCTCGACGGCACGGCCAAGGGCGGCGTCGTCATCAGCATCCAGGAAGAGCTCGGCGTGCCGGTGAAATACATCGGCGTCGGCGAAGACGTGGAAGATCTGCAGCCCTTCGACCCGGCCCAGTTCGCGCAGGCGCTGCTCGGCAGGTAAAGGCGCGCGAGTTGACAGGACCCTCGTTGGACATTAACCTTGAATGGTAGGATTCGTCATGGAAGCCAATTCGAAGCTGGACCTGAGCTTGACCGAGGGCGCGGTTGCCCAGGTAAAAAAACTGCTGGCGCGCGACCGGCGCGAAGGCCAGGCCCTGCGCGTGGGCGTCTCCGACGGCGGCTGTTCCGGATTTTCCTACAAGCTCGATTTCGATAGCGGGCCGAAGGCCGATGACGTGGTGCTCGAATTCGATGGACTCACCGTTTACGTGGACGGCGCGAGCGCGCCCTATCTGAGCGGCACGGTCATCGACTTCGTCGCCGGCTTGCACGGCGGCGGTTTCAAATTCAGCAATCCCAACGCCACCGCCACCTGCGGCTGCGGCACGTCTTTTTCCGCGTAGATGCCCCGAATTCATTGAGCGCCGGCGATCGAACGGCGCCCCATCACCCGCGCTGTTTTTCCGCCAGGCGACGACATCCTTGAAGGCCATACGAATTCACGCGCGCGACGGCGCCGCCGTTCTTTACTGCGAAGACGCCGCCGATCCGGCGCTCGCGGCGCCCGGCGATGTCCTGGTCAAAGTCGCCGCTGCGGCGGTGAATCGCGCGGACTTTGCGCCGCGTTCGAGCACAAGCACCGCGGCAAGCGCAGGGGCGCCCATTCCCGGCAGCGACGGCGCCGGCACCATCGTCGCGCTGGGCGCCGCGGTCGGCCATCTCAAGGTCGGCGATGCGGTTTGCTGCTATCCGCTGGCGGGCTGCGGCGGCTGCGCCGAGTGCGCCGCGGGGTGCGAGCAGCGGTGCGCCGCACGCTCCGTCCTGGGCCGCGACCGCGATGGAACCTTTGCGGAATACGCCGCCGTGCCGGCAAAAAACTGTTTCGCCATTCCGACCGGGCTGGGCTTCCCGGCTGCCGCGGCGTTGCCTTCCGCTTACCTTGCCGTCTGGCGGCTCCTGATGACCCAGGCGCGGCTTCAGCCCGGCGAGTCGCTGCTGATTGTCGGCGCCGGCGGCGTCGGCGCCGCCGCGCTCGTCCTCGGCCGAGCGCTCTCGGCTCGCCTGTTCGTGGTTTCACGCGATCCGGGAAAGCGCGCCAAGGCAAAAGCTCTCGGCGCCGAGCACGTCGTCGATGGTCGCGGGGATTGGGTAAAGGAAGTCCGAAATCTCACCGGCAAACGCGGCGTGGACGTGGTCGTGGATTCCGTGGGCGGCGCCTGCTGGAGCCGCAGCCTTGCGGCGCTCGCGCGCGGCGGCCGCCTGGTCACCTGCGGCGCGGTCGACGGCGGCTACGCCCGGACCGATCTGCGCCGGGTTTTCTGGAATCATCTGAAAATCTTCGGCGCCGCCGCCGGCAGCCGCGAGGAATTTCGCCGCTTGCTCGATTTTTTTTCGCTGAGCGGCGCCCAACCGGTTATCGATCGAATCTACCCGCTGCGCGATGCGGCCCAAGCCGAGCGGCGCATGAAGGAAGGCGCGGCTTTCGGCAAAATCATTCTGACCGCGGGCGCCTAGCGTTCGCTGGCGAATTTGCCGCTCCTGTGCTTACACTCGGAGCGATCCCAACGAGATCGGCGATGCGAGTCATCAGCGGAAGCGCCAAAGGCCGCCGGCTGGTCGCGCCCAGGGGCGGCGCGGTGCGGCCGACCGCCGGCAAAGTCAAAGAGTCGCTGTTCAACATTTTGCCGCGCGATTTTTCCGGCCTGCGCGTGCTCGATCTTTTCGCCGGCACCGGCAACGTCAGCATCGAGGCGCTGAGCCGCGGCGCGGCCAGAGCAGTGCTGGTGGACGCTTCGGCCCGCTCCGCCGCGGCAATCCGCGAAAACCTGAGCCGCCTCGATCTATCCGAGCGGGCGCAGGTATGGGTTTCACCGGCGGCGCGGGCGCTTCGGACGCTCGCCCGCCAGGGCGAATGTTTCGATCTGATTTTCATCGATCCGCCCTACGACCGGCGCCTGGTCGGCGCCACTCTGGAATTGATCGCGAAACATGGCCTGCTCGCCGCGCAAGGCACCGTGGTGGCCGAGCACAGCCGGCGCGAAGCGGTAAAGCCGCAGTACGGGCCGCTCATCTTGAATGATCAACGGCGTTATGGTGATACTCTCCTGACATTTTTCAAAGCGCGGCCCGATCCGGCGCCCTGAGGATTCATCGTTTATGGCCCTCGACAAAATCGCCATCTATCCCGGCTCCTTTGATCCGATCACCAACGGCCACGTGGATCTGGTCAAGCGCACCCTCCGGGTGTTCGACAAAGTCATCGTCGCCATCGCCACCAATCCGGACAAGGACCACTCGCTGTTCAGCGTCGAGGAGCGGCTGCAGATGATCAGCGAGGTTTTCGCCGAGGTCAAAGACCGCGTGCAGGCCGATTCCTTTCACGGCCTGCTGGTCGATTACGTCGAGAAAAAGCGCTCGGCGGTGGTGATCCGCGGCCTGCGCGCGATTTCGGATTTTGAATACGAGTTTCAAATGGCTATGATGAATCATCGTTTGAAGCCGCAGCTGGAAACCCTGTTCATGATGACCGGCGAGTCGGAATTCTACACCAGCTCGCGCCTGGTCAAGGAAGTGGTGAGCCTGGGCGGCGACGTCTCCGGCCTGGTGCCGGACAATGTGCTCAAAAAGCTCAATCAGAAATTCAAGCATTAGGATTTCGTTGCATGACTCAGCTCGCGGACAGAACCCAACTGATCAAACCGTCGGTGACGCTGGCGATCGCGGCCAAAGCCGGCAAGCTTCGCGCCGAAGGCGTGGACGTGGTCAATTTCTCCGCCGGCGAGCCCGACTTCGACACGCCCGAGCGCATCAAGGCGGCCGCCGTCGAGGCGCTGCGCAAAGGCATGACCAAGTACACCGACGTGAAAGGAATCGAGCCGCTGCGCGAAGCGATCTGCGAGAAGTACCGGCGCGAGCAGGATCTCAGCTACCGCAAGGAAGACGTGCTGGTGAGCTGCGGCGCAAAGCATTCGCTTTATAATATCTTGCAGGCCGTGGTGAATCCCGGCGACGAGGTGCTGATCCCGGCGCCCTACTGGGTGAGTTATTCGGACATGGCGCTGCTCGCGGGCGGCGCGCCCAAACTCATTCCCACCGACGAAGGGAGCGGCTTTCGCATCACCGCGGCCGAGCTCGAAGCGGCGCTCACGCCGCGCACCCGGGTGTTTATCCTGAACAGCCCGTGCAATCCGACCGGCGCCACCTATCCGCGCGATGAGCTTTTGGCCATCGGCCAGGTGCTGGAGAAACATTCCTGCCTGATTCTCGCTGACGATATCTACGAGAAGATCGTCTACGACGGCTTCGAATTCCACAACATCGCCGCGCTCTGCCCGGCGCTGCGCGAGCGCACGATTATCGTCAACGGCGTGTCGAAAACCTACGCGATGACCGGCTGGCGCATCGGCTACGCGCTCGGCCCCGCCGACGTGATCGCCGCCGCGGCAAAAATCCAGAGTCAGAGCACCTCGAACCCGACCTCGATCGCCCAGGCCGCGGCGCTGGAAGCCGTGCGCGGGCCGCAGGACGAAGCAGCGGTCATGGTGCGCGAATTTCACAAGCGCCGCGACGTGATCGTCGAACGGTTGAACACCATCGCAGGTATTACCTGCCGCAAACCGGAAGGCGCTTTTTATGTCTTTCCGAACATCGCCGCGCTGCTCGGCAAGAGCGGGCGAGGGAAAAAATTGAATTCGCCGTGCGACGTCGCCGATTACTTTCTCGAAGCAGCGCAGGTGGCCGGAGTGCCGGGAGAGGATTTCGGCTCAAAGAAACACATTCGCTTTTCCTACGCGACGAGCCTGGCCGACATCGAAAGAGGCTGCGAGCGCATGCGCCAGGCGGTCCTCAAGCTCGCTTGAATCCGTGCGCTGTCACGGCCGCGGCCGGCGCCCCGTGCGCTTGAACAAAAAATAATCGCGCAGGATCCGCTCGTGGTCGAACACCAGCGGCGACGGCAGGTCGGCCTCGAGAAACGCCTGCGCGCGCTTGGCGTCGTCGGCGCCGCGCGGCGCCCCCGCGGCGGTGGCGATAAAAACCGTCGAAATGGTGTGATGGCGCGGATCGCGGGCAGGATCCGAATAGGCATAAAACTGCTCGGTCAAAATCACCTCCAGCGAAGTTTCTTCTCTGGCTTCGCGGCGCGCGGCGTCTTCGATGCTCTCGCCGTAATCGACGAAGCCGCCCGGAATCGCCCAGCCGTGCGGCGGATTTTTTCTCTCGATCAACACGATCGCGCCGCCGGCGAGCTCGATGATGATATCGACGGTCGGCAGCGGGTTGCGAAATTTTTCACTCATAGCGCTCCCCTACCTTGACTCCACCCGAAGTGCAAGGTAGAAAGAATCCTCAAATTGCCGCGGGGTGGAGCAGTCTGGTAGCTCGCAAGGCTCATAACCTTGAGGTCCCGGGTTCAAATCCCGGCCCCGCAACCAATCTCCGAGGGGTCTTAAAGGCCCCTTTTTTATTTCTCCCTTCCGTTCTCATCGAGCGCGCTCCCCTCGCGCGGTTGCGCCGCGGGGCGCAAATGTTAATCTCGTCATCGTGAGAGGCCGGTTGAAATATCGGACATGCAATCGCGCTTGTCCAGACGACCGCTTTGGAAATTTTTGCGCGCGGGCGCGCCGCGTTCTCGGCGCCGCGGCGCTCGGGCTCGCGCTCATCTTTGCGGCCGGCGCGATTTCCGCCGCAGACCGCTACACCGACAAACAGCTCGACGCGCTCGAGGCGCGGGTGGGGAAAATGTTCTGGCTCAATCCGGCGCTCGAAAGGACGCCGTCTTTTCTCGCCGAGCCGCGCCCCAACGCGGCAACCTTTCAGCCCTCGTCCAAGGCATCGTTTGAAATTACCGAGCTGACCGGACGGGCCGCGATGGATCCCTACTACAAGGTCAAGTTCGATTCCGGGAAGATCGGCTACATTCGGCCGGACGCGTTCCTCGATGAATTCAACGCGGCGATTTTAAGCGTCGATCCGCTGGCCAACGACAAGAAGCTCGCCGAGGAACAATCGGTGGAAGAAAAAAAGCGCGTCGATTGGATCAACTCGCAGCCGTGGTCCCCCCAGGTGAAACAGGCGGCGATCAGAAAACAGCCGACGCCCGGGCTGAACGCCGGCGAACTGAAACGCGTCATGGGCGCGCCGCGGCGCGTGACTAAAGTCCGCGGCACCGGCAAAACTTCGGAAGAGCACTGGTTTTATCCCGACGGCCTCGTGCTGATCTTGAACAACGGGCTCCTCAGCAGGATCGACAAGACTGCAAACCCCTAGCGCAGCCGTTTTGCGCCGGCACGTTTCCCTTCAGAGTTTGAGTTTTTTCAACTTGTCGTCGTGGCGGCGCGCGGATTTCGACAGCCGATTGGCGTTGCCCTTCCTGCCCGGCCCGACGGCCGGCTCTTCATCTTCGTCCCCATCGGCCGATTCGTAGCCGCCATCGAGCGAGCGCAGGATGCGGCTGAATTCGGCCGCTGAAATTGCCGTTGCGCCCGAGCGCTCCACAGCGTTTCGAATCTCGCGATCAGAAGTCACCACCACCGTCCCCGCGGCCTTTGCGCGCGCCAGGCGCACGATCACGGCATCCGCTTTTTCGCCGAGCCGCGAATAAACCACCGTGACCCCGCCGGCGCGCTCGGTCGTTTCTCCTGCTTGGCCCGAGCGCCAGCCGTCGAAAATCACCGTCAGGTTAAATTTTTTGATTTCCTGATAACGGCCCAGACGCTGGATGAGCCAGTTGCGCTTGTGCTCGAGCGGGCCGCCGAGTCCGCTCTCGGCGCCAATCAGGTTATAGCCGTCGATCAGCACGTCCATGGGTTTATCTCTTGCAGAATCGGATTTTTCACGGCGGTTGTCAAAAATGGAAAAACCAGGTACAACCGTTGCGACTTTGCTAGGGAGGTATCACGGAGTTGTCCCTCACTGTAAAAAAGGCTAAGAGAATCAACGATTTGCCGCCTTATTTGTTCGCCGAGATCGACCGCAAGAAGCGCGCTGCTTTGGCCCGCGGCGTAGACCTGATCGACCTGGGAATCGGCGACCCCGACATCCCCACTCCGTCCAACATCATCGAAAAACTTCAGGAAAGCGCCAGCAAGCCCGTCAATCATCGCTATCCGAACAGCTCCGGCATGCCCGAGTTCCGGGAATCTGTGGCAAATTGGTACGGCAAGCGCTTCAACGTCAAGCTCGATCCGGCAAAGGAAGTCGTATCCTTGATCGGCTCCAAGGAAGGCATCGGCAACATGGCCGTGGCGTTTGTCGATCCGGGCGACATCGTGCTGGTGGCGAGCCCCTGCTATCCGGTCTACCACATCGGCACCGCGTTCAACGGCGGCAAAAATTATTTTCTGCCGTTGAAAAAAGCAAACCAGTTTCTGCCCGATCTGGACGCCGTGCCGGCGGAGGTCGCCAGGCAAGCGAAGCTCCTGTGGATCAATTATCCGAACAATCCCACCGCCGCGGTGGCTGACAAAAGCTTTTTTCAACGGGTCGTCGAGTTCGCGAATCGGTACAACGTCATCGTCTGCCACGACGCCGCTTACACGGAAATGGGCTACGACGGCTATCGGCCGATGAGCTTTCTCGAAGTCGAAGGGGCGCGCGAAGTCGGCATCGAGTTTCACTCGCTCTCGAAAACTTTCAACATGACCGGCTGGCGCATCGGCATGGCCGTCGGCAACCCGGAGATCGTCAGCGGTCTGGCCCAGGCGAAATCGAACTTGGACTCGGGCATTTTCCAGGCGGTGCAGGAGGCCGGCATCGAGGCGCTGCGCCTGGGCGACGCCATCGTCGAGCCGTCGCGTAAAATTTATCAGGAGCGGCGCGACATCCTGGTGGACGGACTGCGCGCGGTGGGGCTCGAGTGCGAGAAACCCCGCGCGACGTTTTACGTCTGGGTTTCCTGTCCCAGGGGACTGTCGTCGGCCGATTTCACCGCCAGGCTGTTGGACGAAGCCGGCGTGGTCACGACGCCGGGCAACGGCTTCGGCGAGGCCGGCGAAGGCTACGTGCGCTTTACCGTGTGCGTCGACAAGGAACGACTGCGGGAGGTTGCGGAAAGGATTCGGCGAGTCAAACTCTAAAAGCTCTTTCCCACAAACGGCAGCATGGCGAACGCGATCGCGCACCAAGTCTATGTCGGCATCGGCTCCAATGTCGGCAACAAAAAAGAAAACTTTTTGGAAGCGATCAGCCGGCTGGCCAAGCTGCCCGACACCAAAATTCTCAAGGAATCTTCGCTCTACGAAAGCGAGCCCCTGGGCGATGCCAAGGAGTGGTACGTCAACGGCGCGGTGGAGATCGAGACCAAATTCAAGCCGGACATGCTGCTCAAAAAATTCAAGAATATCGAGCGCGCCATGGGCCGGAAAAAAGTCAAAAAACGCTGGGGCTCGCGCATCATCGATCTCGACATCTTGCTTTACGACTCGGCGGTGCTAAAAAAGAAAAATCTCAAGATCCCGCACCCGGAGATGCCCAACCGAAAATTCGTGTTGATCCCGCTGAGCGAAATCGCGCCGCAAGTCATTCACCCCGAGCTCGGCGTAACCATCTCCGAGCTGTTGATCAACGTGAAGGATACAAAAAAAATTCACCTCTACCACGCCTAACCGGGCGCGCCGCCAGAGAGCGAAGTTTTGCTGCTCCGCCTGATCGTCATTTTAATGATCGCGTACGTCGCGGTCGCGGCGCTGAAATCGCTGATTCGGAGCAGCAGCCGGCGCCGCCCGGCGAGCCGGGTCGATGCCGCGGAAGAAGGCGAAGAGATGGTGTTCGACCCGCAGTGCCAGAGCTACGTGCCGAAAGCCGACGCGATCGAAAAGTCGGGACACTATTTTTGCAGCCAGGAGTGCGCGCGGCTTTATCTAGCGCGCTAGGGCTTCAAGGATTTTTTGCTGCACGCCGTCGAAGCCGCCGTTGGACATGATTAAAACCAGATCGCCGGCGCGCGCTTGGCGGCCGACATGCGCGGCGATCTCGGCTGCGCCCGCGATGACCCGCGCGCGCGGCTCGGCAAAACGGCGATTGATCGAGCGCGCGACGTTTTCCACCGAAATGCGCTCGCCTTCGGGAACCTTCTCCGGCTGGTAGGCGCCGGCGATCACGATCTCATCGGCCCGGGCCAGAGCCTCGGCAAATTCTTTTTCGAAGATATTTCGTTTGCTGGTGTTGCTGCGCGGCTCGAAAATCGCCCAGAGCCGCCGTCCTTGATACGCCGCTCTCACCGCCTCGATGGTCTCGCGCACCGCCGTGGGATGATGGGCGAAGTCGTCCATCACCAGCACCCCGCGCCGCTCGCCGAGGACTTCCTGGCGCCGCTTGACGCCGCGGAAGGTGCGCAATCCTTCGAGCAATCGATCGCGCTCCAGACCGATCGTCCGGCCGAGGGCGTAAACCGCCAGCGCGTTGCTCACGTTGTGCCGGCCGATCAGGCCGACTTCGACCTTTCCTTCGGAATTGCCGCGAAAGCGCGGCTCGAAGAAAGTCCGGCCGCGATCGAATTGAAGCCCGTCCGCCGTCCAGTCGCCCGCGCCGCCGTAGGTCGCGCGCGCGCAGCGCACGTTGCGGGAAATTTCCAGAGCCGCGGGATAATCGGCGCACACGGCGAGCGAGCCGTCGGCGGGAATAAGATCGATCAGCCGGGCAAACGCCGATTTCACATGCTCGAGATCGCGATAAATATCGGCGTGGTCGAACTCGACGCCGGTGAGAATCACGTGGCGCGGCCGATAATGGAGAAACTTCGGCCCCTTGTCGAAAAACGCCGTGTCGTATTCGTCGCCTTCGATGACGATATGAGCGCCCGAGCCGACTTTCCAGCCGCTGGCGAAATTGAGCGGCACGCCGCCGACGAAAAATCCCGGATCGAGACCTGCGGCAGTCAGCACCCAGGCGGCCAGCGCGGTCGTGGTGGTTTTCCCATGGGTGCCGGCAACCACCAGCGAGGTCCGCGCGCCGATCAAAAAGCGGCCGAGCGCCTGCGGAAAAGAAATGTAAGGGATGCCGTTCTCGAGCACCGCCTGGGCTTCGGGATTGCCGCGCGAAACCGCGTTGCCGACCACGACCAGATCGGGGCGCGGCGCGAGGTGCTCGGCGCGGTAGCCGGAAAGCACGTCGATGCCGATTTGCGCCAGGTAGGTGCTCATCGGCGGATAAATGTTCTGATCGGAGCCGGTGACCCGATAGCCGCGCGCTTTCAAAAGCCCGGCCAGCGAAGCCATGCCGACGCCGCAGACCGCAATCAGGTGAATATGGCTCCCCGCCGGCGGAAGATCGTTCATGGAAATAGCGCTTTCATGATCTGGTCGTGGATGTGCGGGCGGAAATCCTTGATCTTCTCGTTTTTCCGCGACGGATGAACGCGATTGGTCAGAAGCACGATTTGGCAATCTTTTTCCAGGTCCCACCAGATCGAGCAGCCGGTGAAACCCAGATGTCCGACCGAGCGCGGCGAGAAGAAGCTGCCGCTGGCGGATTTGCCCGGGGTCGGCGTGTCCCAGCCCAGGGCGAAATTGGAGTCGGACGGACCGCTGCGCGTGAGAAATTCCTGCACCAGCGCCTGGGGCAAAAAACTATCCTTGCCGCTGAGACAGCGGCTCAGGCGCAGCAGGAAAGCGTGCACCTCGCGCGCCGAGGAAAAAAGCCCGGCGTGCCCCGCCACCCCGCCCATGGCATAAGCGTTATCGTCGTGCACTTCGCCGCAGAGAATTTTTTTGCGCCACGGACAGCTTTCCGTCGGCGCGATCAATTCTTCCACCGGCTGAAGCCGTTTGGTGCGCAGCTGGGTCAGATCGACAAATCCCGTCGAGCGCAGCCCGAGCGGCTTGAAAATCCGCTCCTGGCAGAACCGATCGAAGTTATTGCCGGTGAGAATTTCCACGGCCTCGGCGAGCAGGATGAAACCGAGATCGCTGTAGACGCTTTGCGTGCCCGGCATGGCGGCCGGCTTCTCGCGATGAATCTGCTCGTAGACGTAGTTTTTCGCCGCGCGGCTGGCGACGAAATTGATCCGCCCCGATTTTTCGCTCTTGACGATCTCTTCGAAAAACGGCTTCCAGGCGGGAAGCCCCGCCGAGTGGTTGAGCAGGTGGCGAAAGGTCGTGAGGCTTTTGCCGAACACGCCGTACATCGGAATCACCCGGGTGAGCTGATCGTCCAGCCGCAATTTGCGCTCGCGCACCAGCAGCATGATCGCCACGCTGGTGGCAAGCGGCTTGGTCAGCGACGCCAGGTCGAAAATCGTGTCCGCGCGCATGGGCGTTTTGTTCGGCAGCAGCGAACGGTGGCCGAAGGCGCGCTCGTAGACAACCTCGTCGTCCTTGCCGACGAGCACTACCGCGCCGGGAAACACCCCTTCCGCCACCGCGTCGTCGAAGGATTTTTCTACCGCCTGAAAATCCATGGAGGAAAATTGAGGCCGAATCGAAGCTCAAACGACCGGCGCTTCGAGCATGGTCAAAGTTGCGCCGCGGCTGTCGAGCGCCATCGCCGCGCCGAGGGGCAAGGCGAGATTCTCCGGACCATGCCCGGCTTGCATGCCCATCGCCACCGGGTAGTCCGCCGCGGCGAATAGATCGGCGAATATCTCTTTGAGCCCGCGCGGCCCCTCGCCTGCGCAATCGGTAAAATCGCCGAGCAGAACCCCGGCCGGCTGCGCCAGCTTGCCGGCCATCTGCAACTGCGTGAGCATTCGCTCGATGCGGTAGGGCTTCTCGCCCACGTCTTCCAGAAATAGAATTTTTCCGCGGGTATCGATCTCGTAAGGCGTGCCCAAGGTTGTCACGAGCAGCGACAGGCAGCCGCCGGCGATTTCGCCCTCGGCCCGCCCCGGCTTGACGGCTTCCCCGAGCGCGACTTTCCACTGGCGCACCTCGCCGCGGAGCACGTCCCAGAGGTGTTTTCTCGCCCGCGCGCTCAAGCCGCGCGCCAGGTCCATCGCCACCATCGGCGCATGGAACGTCACGAGCCCGCAAAACTGCCGGAGCCAGTTGAGCAGGATCGTGATGTCGCTGTAACCGACAAAAATCTTCGGCGATTCGAGCTGCGCCGGCTGCAAATACGGCAGCAGCTGGATCGAGCCGAAGCCGCCGCGGGCGCAGAAAATCGCGTCGATGTCCGGGCGGCGAAAAAATTCCAGCAAATCGCGCGCGCGCAGCTCGGCGGCGCCGGCCAGATAGCCGTTGCTCTGAAACAAATTCGCCCCGAGCTCCGCTTCGAACCCCTCGGCGCGAAGCGCGGCCACGCCGGCCGCGACCGCCGCTCGATCGACGCTGCCGGCCGGCGCGATCACGCCGATACGCGCGCCCGGGCGCAGCCGCGGGGGTTTATGCACAGGCAAAGGATTGTTTTCCCGGTTTCGCAAGTCGAACCAAGCCGGCCGTCGGTTTCCCTTGTGGATAAGCGCCGATAGCGCAGCCCCATCAGCGTTGTATTGAAGCCGTTATATTGACAAAAAAGCCGTCTGGGCACAACAAATTTCGGCCCCAAGACGCGCGCACGGAGCGTTCGTCGACGTGCCGCCGCGGATTGACTTCGGATTTCCACCCGGATAGAAAATCCACGGGAAGCCCACAACTGCTGCCGGGCTTCGCACCGGTTCTCAAAAGGTTACGCACAGTTTTTCCACAGGCATGAAGGTCAAACCGGAGCAGATCGAACGGGTGGCCGGCCAGCTTATCGGCGTTTATCGCGAGCAGGGCCTGATCGCCGCCAGAGGCGATGACGCCGCGCTCAAGGCGAAGATCATCGAGATCATCGCCAAGAACTTCGCCGAAGAGGAAGCGATCGAGGAAGAAGCGCGCAAAATGCTCGCGGCTCACGGCGCCGGCGCGCGGGATCTGGATCCTTACAAGATGTTTCTTTTGGCCAAGCAAAAGCTCGCCGCCAAGCGGGGCTTCATTTTATGAATCGCCTCTCCGAGAGCCGCATCTCGCACCTCGCTCATCTGGTAATGGACGGGCTGCGTAAAGCCGGGCTGGCGGATTTTCCCAACGAAGGGCGGGCGCTCACGCACACCAAACAGGTCCTGCACGGCTTTTTCCAGCGCGAGGACGAGATCGACGATATCGTCCGGCAAAAGATCAATTCGCTCTCGCGCCGCGTGCCTCCCGGCAGCCGCGAATGGGATGTGCTCTACCGCAAATATTTTGAGGAGGAGGCACGCAAGCAGCGCCGATGAGGCGTATGAAAATCCCGCCGCAAAACGGATTTTCGATCGAAAAGTCTTGACATAATCGATTGGGTGCTTAGATTCGCTTTGCCCCGGACTATTTTTCGCGCCCGCGGCGGCGGCGCTTAGCCCGAGGCAACCCCTTAAAAATTAGTTAGTTAAAGTCAAAAATCTGAAAGGAGGCAGGAAGTGAAAATTAGGCCTTTGCAAGACCGGGTCATCGTGAAGCGCATCGAGGAAGAGGAAAAGAGCAAGGGCGGGATCATCATTCCCGACACCGCCAAGGAGAAGCCGCAGGAAGGGAAAGTCATCGCGGTGGGCAAGGGAAAAGTAAACGACGACGGCAAAATCACTCCGCTCGACATCAAAGTCAACGACCGCATCCTGTTCGGCAAATATTCCGGCACCGAAATCAACATCGACGGCGAAGAGCACCTGATCATGCGCGAGGACGACATCCTCGGCGTTATCGAGTAGCAATTTCCAAGAAATTCAGGAGGAACAGATGGGAGCGAAAATCGTCAAGTTCAATCGGGACGCGCGCGACGCGATCCTCAAGGGCGTCAACATTTTAGCCGACGCCGTGACCGTCACGCTCGGACCCAAAGGCAGAAACGTAGTGCTCGACAAATCCTTCGGCGCCCCCAACGTCACCAAGGACGGCGTCACCGTGGCCAAGGAAGTCGAGTTGGAAGACAAGTTCGAAAACATGGGCGCGCAGATGGTGAAGGAAGTCGCGAGCAAGACTTCGGATGTGGCCGGCGACGGCACCACCACCGCGACCGTGCTGGCGCGCCAGATTTTCGCCGAAGGCGTCAAGCTCGTCGCGGCCGGCCATGATCCGATGACCCTCAAACGCGGCATCGACAAGGCCGTCGAAGCGATGATCGGCGAGCTCAAGAATCTTTCCAAGCCGACCAAAGACCCGAAGGAGATCGCCCAGGTCGGCACCATCGCCGCGAACAACGATTCGACCATCGGCGACGTCATCGCCGAAGCCATGAACAAAGTCGGCAAAGAGGGCGTCATCACGGTCGAGGAAGCCAAAGGTTTGGAAACCACGCTCGACGTGGTCGAGGGCATGCAGTTTGACCGCGGCTATCTCTCGCCCTACTTCGTCACCGATCCCGAGCGCATGGAGTGCGTGCTCGAGGACGCTTACCTGCTGATCCATGAGAAAAAGATCAGCAACATGAAGGAGATTCTGCCCATCCTCGAACAGATCGCCAAATCCGGCAAGCCTTTCATTATCATCGCCGAGGAAGTCGAGGGCGAGGCGCTCGCGACTCTGGTCGTGAACAAGATCCGCGGCACCTTGCGCTGCGTCGCGGTCAAAGCTCCCGGTTTCGGCGATCGGCGCAAAGCGATGCTCGAAGACATCGCGATCCTCACCGGCGGCAAGCTCATCGCCGAGGAGCTGGGCATCAAGCTCGATAATATCGGCCTGCAGGATCTCGGCCGCGCCAAGCGAATCGTCGTCGACAAGGACAACACGACGATCGTCGACGGCGCCGGCAAGAAGTCCGATCTCGAAGGCCGGATCAAGCAGATCCGCGCGCAGATCGATGAGACCACGTCCGACTACGATCGCGAGAAGCTGCAGGAGCGGCTGGCCAAATTGATCGGCGGCGTGGCCGTGATCAACGTCGGCGCGGCCACCGAAGTGGAAATGAAGGAAAAGAAAGCGCGGGTCGAAGACGCGCTGCACGCCACCCGTGCGGCGGTCGAAGAAGGCATCGTTCCCGGCGGCGGCGTGGCTCTGCTGCGCTCGGCGGCGGCTCTTGAGAAGCTCAGAGTCTCGGAGGACGAGCGCTGGGGCGTGAACATCATCAGGCGCGCTTCCGAAGAGCCGATCCGGCGCATCGCCACCAACGCGGGCGTCGAGGGCTCGATCGCGCTGCAGAAAGTGAAGGAAGGCAAAGGCGCCTTCGGCTTCAATGCGGCGGATGAAGAATACCAGGATCTTATGAAGGCCGGCATCATCGACGCCACCAAGGTGGTACGCACCGCGCTGCAAAATGCCGCTTCGGTGGCGAGCATGCTGCTCACGACCGAGGCGATGGTCGCGGAGAAGCCGGAAGACAAGCCGGCGATGCCGCCGATGCCCCCGGGCGGCGGCATGGGTGGAATGGGCGGCATGGGCGGCATGATGTAGTTTGTTCCCAATCCCACCCAAGGCCCGCTGCGCGAGCGCGCAGCGGGCCTTTCTATTTCTGGCTACCTTGACTCTGAAACCGTTTCATATTACTTTGCCTTGAAACTTTTCCCTGAAAATATCGCAATTTAGCTCATGTTCGAATCTTTAACCGACAAGCTCGAGCAGACCTTCAAGCGGCTGCGCGGCCAGGGCAAGATCACCGAGAAAAACATCGATGACGCGCTCCGCGATGTGCGGTTGGCGCTGCTCGAAGCCGACGTTCACATCAAGGTCGTCAAAAGCTTTCTTGACGCGGTCAAGGCCAAGTCCATGGGCCAGGAGGTGCTCCAGAGCCTTACCCCCGAGCAGCAATTCATCAAGATCGTGCGCGACGAGATGGTCGAGCTCCTCGGCGGCGACTTTCGCGAGCTCGACTTGAAGGCCGCCCCGCCGGTGGTGATCATGCTCGTCGGGTTGCAGGGCTCCGGCAAGACGACCACGATTGCCAAGCTCGCGCGCCATCTTAAAAAAGACAAAAAGCGCTCTCCCTACCTGGTGCCCGCCGATATCTATCGGCCGGCGGCGATCGAGCAGTTGAAAATTCTCGGCAAGGAGCTGGAGCTGCCGGTTTACGATTCGAATCCAGAGAATTCTCCGGTGGCGATTTGCCGCCAGGCGCTCGAAGAAGCCGGAAAAAAATTCTGCGACGTGATGCTGATCGACACCGCCGGGCGGCTTCACATCGACGAAGAGCTGATGCAGGAGCTGGCTTCGATCAAAGACGCCGTGCGGCCGCACCAGATCCTGTTCGTTGCCGATTCAATGACCGGCCAGGATGCGGTCAATCAGGCGCTCGGCTTCGACGGCAAGCTCGATTTGTCGGGAATCATTCTGACCAAGCTCGACGGCGACGCGCGCGGCGGCGCCGCGCTGTCGATTCGCCAGATGGTCGGCAAGCCGATTCTTTTCTCAGGCATCGGCGAGAAGCTCGACGCCCTCGAGCCGTTTTATCCGGACCGCCTCGCGTCGCGCATTCTCGGCATGGGCGACGTGCTCTCGCTGATCGACAAGGTCCAGCAGAACGTCGAGCAGAAAGAAGCGGCGCGGCTCCAGCAGGCTTTTCAGAAGCAGCAATTCACCCTGGAAGAGTTTCAGCTCCAGCTCCAGCAGATCAAACGCATGGGGCCTGTGGGCGGGCTGCTGGAAATGATTCCGGGAGGCAAAAAGCTCGCCTCCCAGGTGGACGCCGAAAAAGCTGAAAAGGAGCTCAAACGGGTCGAAGCGATCATCAATTCGATGACGTTGAAGGAGCGGCGCAATCCGGCGATCCTGAACGGCAGCCGGCGCCGGCGCATCGCCGAGGGCAGCGGCACCACCGTGACCGACGTGAATCGCCTGATGAAGCAATTTTTGGAAATGAAAAAAATGATGCAGCGAGTGAGCAAGATGGGCGTGCGCTCGCTGCTGAGCCGCATGCCCAATCCGTTCCATTGATTAAAGGAGAAGGACACAACATGAGCGTAACCATTCGCATGAGCCGGCACGGCGCCAAGAAAAAACCTTTCTACCGCATCGTCGTGAGCGACCAGCGCTTTCCGCGCGACGGCCGCTACATCGAGCAGGTGGGCACCTACGATCCCAGAGCCAAGGTCGGCGGCGTCAATCTCGATCGGGAAAAGATCGATGCCTGGATCAAAAAAGGCGCGAAGCCGTCGCAGACCGTTTCCGAGCTTATCAAAAGGCAAAAGCAGGCGAGCTGAACGGCTGGATGAAAGATCTGCTCCAATATCTCGCCCAATCCCTGGTCAGCCATCCGGAGGCGGTGGAGATCAAGGAGACGATCGACGCCGATACCTCGGTCTTCGAGGTCAAAGTCGCCCGGGAAGATTTGGGACGCATCATCGGCAAGCAGGGGCGCACGGCGAAATCGATCCGCACCCTGCTCAACGCCGCCGCCGCGGTCGCCAACCGCAAAGTCGTCCTGGAGATCGTCGAGGAAAAGTAGCCGCGGTGCCGGCGCCGATGGCTGACCCGTTCGTACCGCTCGGCGAGATCGTCGCCACCCACGGCCTGAAGGGCTGGCTCAAGCTCAATCCGCTCAATCCCGCCACCACCGCGCTCGCGCCCAGCGCGCAGGTGATCATCGCAAGAGGCGGCGAGCATTCGATCCACGAGATCGAGGCGGCAAGCCCGCACAAGCGCCAGTGGCTGATCAAGCTCCGCGCTCTTGACACCATCGACGCCGCCGCGCGCTTGATCGGCGCGACGCTGGGCGTGGCCGAATCGGCTCTCGAAGCGCTCGCGCCGGGCGAGTATTATCATTATCAGGTCGTGGGCTTCGAGGTTTTTTCCACGACCGGCGAGCGCATCGGCACGATCTCGTCAACGCTGTCCACCCCCGGCGGCGAGCTTTACGTCGTCCAGGGAGCGGAAAAGGAACATCTGATTCCGGCGGTCAAGGAGATCATCGATAAAGTCGATTTCGACGCCGGCACGATAATCATCGATCCGCCGCCCGGGCTGCTCGATCTTTAGGGCGGCTGCGCGGTCTGCGACAGTCGGTCATGCTGCGTTTCACCGTCATCACCATATTTCCGCAGATGCTGGCTTCGCCGCTCGGCCACAGCATTCTCAAGAAAGCCCAGGACAAGGGCCTGATCCGGGTCGAGCGGGTCGATCTGCGCGACTACACGGACGATCGCCACCGCAGCACCGACGACACGCCCTACGGCGGCGGTCAGGGAATGGTGATGAAACCCGAGCCGCTGGTGGCGGCCATCGAACGCGCGCGCAGCCAGCAACCTTCAGCCCGCGTGATTCTGCTCACGCCGCGCGGCCGGGTCTTCGACCAGCGGATCGCTCGAGAGTTTTCGCGGCAACGAGAAATCGTCCTTGTCTGCGGGCGCTACGAGGGCATCGACGAGCGGGTCAGCGCGTTCGTCGACGACGAAATTTCCATTGGCGACTACACCCTGAGCGGCGGCGAGCCCGCCGCAGCGGTCGTCATTGACGCGGTGGCGCGCTTGCTGCCGGGGGTTTTGGGCAACGAGAATTCCGCAGCCGAAGAATCTTTCACCGACGGTTTGCTCGAGTATCCGCAGTACACCCGGCCCGAGGATTTTCGCGGCATGAAAGTGCCGGAGGTGTTGCTGTCCGGCGATCACGAGCGCATTCGACAATGGCGCCGGCAAAAGAGCATCGAAGCCACCCGCGCGCGCCGGCCGGACCTGCTGGCGAAAGCGGGCATTGACGTTAAGGATGCCGATCGATCGCAGCCCCGCGCGCCAGTCTACTTGGCATTGCTGCACCATCCGGTCTACGACAAGAACGGCCAGGTCGTCACCACCGCGGTGACCAACATGGACATTCACGACATTTCCCGCGCCGGGCGCACCTACGGCGTGCGCGGGTTTTTCGTCGCCACGCCGGTCAAACCGCTGCAAAAGCTCGCGCTCAAGATCATCGAGCACTGGGAAAGCGGCTACGGCAGCCAGTACAACGCCACGCGCAAAGAGGCGCTGGCGCTGGCGCGGATCTGCGACTCGCTGGACGACGCGATCATCGCGATCGAGCGCGAGACCGGCGCCAAGCCGATTCTCGTCGCCACCACGGCCCGCCCCGGTCCCGACCGCGCCTCTTTCACCGCCGTGAAAGACATGTTACAAAGACAAACTCGGCCCTTTCTCATCGTTTTCGGTACCGGATGGGGCCTGACTGAAACCATACTTTCGCAAGCAGATTACACGCTGGAATCCATCGAGGGGAGCGCCGATTTCAACCACCTTTCGGTGCGCTCGGCGGCGGCCATTATTCTCGACCGTTTGTTAGGATGCCGGTGATGAACAGGAGTCAATTATGAATACTGTCGGCCGACTGGAAGCCCAGCAAGTCAAGCAGGAACCGCCGGCTCTTCGGCCCGGCGAGACCGTGCGAGTCCACGTCAAAGTCGTCGAAGGCGAGAAAGAGCGCACCCAGATCTTCGAGGGCATCGTGATCGGCATCTCGGGCAGCGGTAGCCGCGCCATGTTCACCGTGCGCAAGGTTTCCTACGGCGTCGGCGTGGAGCGCATTTTTCCGATCCACTCCCCGCGCATCGACAAAGTCGAAGTGGTCGCCCGCGGCCGCGTGCGGCGCGCCAAACTTTATTACCTCAGGGAAAGATCGGGAAAAGCCGCGCGGCTTTACGGCGAAGAATAAATTCGCGTCAGCCGCCGAGCACGTTGCCGTTGCCGTCGAACACCGCGCCCGGATGGACGCGCAGCTCGGCGACCCGGGCTTCGCCCTTGAAATAGCCGCCCGGCAGCACTTCAAAGCATCCCATCGACTGCACCGAGCCGACCAGCCTTCCTTCCAGATGCACCTGGCGCGCTGAAATATGCGCGTCCACTTGAGCGTTGGCGCCGATCACCAGCAGCTCGGTGGATTTGATCTCGCCGGTGAAATGGCCGTCGATCTTGACCGGCAGATTGTAGCTGAGCTTGCCGGAGATCGAGGAATTGGCGAACAGCACCGTGCGCGGCGCCGCGCCGTGAATGAACGATGGATTGTCGCGGTCGTTTCCGTTGGTCATACAGCTCTCTTTGGTTGCGTCGATTCTAGCATACAATTTCGCCGCCGCGCCATCTGCGCCGTCATCTCCGCGCTACAAACCGGGGCGTGCGCTATGCTAGCATGAAGCCATGGATCTTTTCGGCTCCGAGCCGGTCCGCCAGCGCAAAGTCTCCCAGCCGCTCGCCGAGCGCATGCGGCCGGCGAGAATCGAAGAGTTCGTCGGCCAGCGCCATCTGCTCGGCCCGGGAAAAATCCTCGAGACCGCGGCCAAGACCGGCAAACTTCAATCGCTGATCCTGTGGGGACCGCCGGGCAGCGGCAAAACCACCCTGGCGCAAATCCTCGCCGACTCGGCCGGCGCCGCCTGCGTGCATTTTTCGGCGGTCACCTCGGGAGTCAAAGATCTGAAAAAAATCATTCAGGAAGCCGAGGAGCTTCAGCGCGCCGGCAAAGCGACGGTTCTTTTCGTCGACGAGATTCATCATTTCAACAAGGCGCAGCAGGATAATTTTCTGCCCCACGTGGAGCGCGGCACGCTGACGTTGATCGGCGCCACCACGGAAAACCCTTCCTTCGAAGTGATCGCGCCGCTGCTCTCGCGCTGCCGCGTGCTGGTGCTGAACGCGCTCAGCGCCGAGGAAGTCGGCGCGATCATCGACCGCGCGCTGGGCGATTCGCGCCGCGGCCTCGGCGCGCTCGGTCTCGGCCTTGCCGCCGATGGCCGCGCTTTTCTGATCGAGCAGTCCCAGGGCGATTGCCGGGTGGCGCTGAACGCGCTGGAAGCGGCGGCGGCGCTCGCCCAAACCCAGGGGCAACCAGAAATCGGCCTGGCGCAGTTGCAGGAGGCGCTGCAAAAATCGCCGCTGCGCTACGACAAGGCCGGCGAGGAGCACTACAACGTCATCTCGGCGTTCATCAAGAGTCTGCGCGGCAGCGATCCGGACGCGGCGGTGTACTGGATGATGCGCATGATCGAAGCCGGCGAAGACCCGCTGTTCATCGCCCGGCGCATGGTGATTTTCGCCGCCGAGGACATCGGCAACGCCGATCCCCAGGCGCTTCAAGTCGCCGTCGCCGCGAAGGATGCCTTTCACTTCGTCGGCCTGCCGGAAGGCAGAATTCCGCTGGCCCAGGCGGCGACCTATCTCGCCAGCGCGCCGAAATCCAATGCATCGTACAAAGCCATGCTCGCCGCCGCCGAAGACGTGCGCCGCCACGGCGCTCTCGCCGTGCCGCTCCACCTGCGCAACGCGCCGACGCCGCTGATGCAGAATCTCGGCTACGGCAGAGACTACAAGTACGCGCACGACTACGAGGACCACGTGGTGGACCAGGACCACCTGCCGCAGGAATTGCGCGGCAAGCGCTATTACGCGCCGTCCGAGTCCGGCTGCGAAAAACAAATCAAAGAGAGATTGGAAAGCTGGGGAGAAAAGAAGCAACGATCCAAGAGCTGATCGCCGGGCGAAGGTCACCACGAAGGGCACGAAGATTTTCAACCGATCGCTAACTTCGCGCTCTTCGTGTCCTTCGTGGTAACATCCCCTTTCAGCGAATAACTCGCCTACTTCGCAATCCCCGCCAGATCCAGCAAAAACACGTAGGAGAAAGCGGTTTCCCGGTGGCGGCGGAAACGGCCCGAGGCGCCGCCGTGGCCGGCCTCCATGTTGGTTTTGAGCAGCAGGCGATTCTTATCGGTCTTGAGCTCGCGCAATTTGGCTGCCCATTTCGCCGGCTCCCAGTATTGCACCTGCGAGTCGTGCAGCCCGCCGGTGATGAGCATCGCCGGGTAGGCTTTTCTCTCGACGTTGTCGTAGGGCGAATAGGACAGCATGTAATCGTAGTATTCTTTTTGATTGGGATCGCCCCATTCGTCGTACTCGCCCGTGGTCAGCGGGATCGAGGCGTCGAGCATGGTGGTCACCACGTCGACGAACGGCACTTCGGCGACGATGCCCTTGAACAGGTCGGGGCGCAGGTTGCTCACGGCGCCCATCAATAGACCGCCGGCGCTGCGGCCCATGGCGAAGAGCTTCTCCGGCGCGGTGAATTTTTCGCCGATGAGGTATTCCGCGCAGGCGATGAAATCGCTGAACGTGTTTTTCTTGTGGAGCAGCTTGCCCGCTTCGTACCAGGACCGGCCCATCTCCTGCCCGCCGCGCACATGCGCGATGGCGTAGATAAAACCGCGATCGACGAGGCTCAGGCGCGGCGAAGAAAACGCCGCGTCGATGCTGAAGCCGTAGGAGCCGTAGCCGTAAAGCAGCAGCGGGTTGCCGCCGTTTCTGACCATTCCCTTTCGGTAGAGCAGCGAGATCGGAATGTCGGTTCCATCCTGCGCCGGCGCGAAAACCCGCTCGGTCTCGTACGCCGCCGGATCGAAGCCGCCGAGAACTTCCTCGCGCTTGAGCAGAGTTTTCTGCCGCGTGTTCATGTCGTAGTCGTAAATCGACAGCGGCGTTTTCATCGACGTGTACTCGAAGCGCACCGTGGCCGTATCGAACTGCAGATTGACGTTGAGATTGGCGCGGTACGCCGGCTCGTCGAACTCGAGATAATGCCCCGCGCCGCCCGACCACGGCAGGATGCGAATCTGGGTCAGGCCGCGGGCGCGTTCCTCCAGGACCAGATGATCGCGGAACAATTCGAAGTCGCCGAGATAAACGTCGTCGCGGTGCGCGATGATCTCCCGCCAGTTTTCCCGCGCCGGCCGATCCAGCGGCGTCCACAGGAGGCGAAAATTCCTGGCCTGATGATTGGTGCGGATAATGAAGCGGTCTTCGAAATGATCGAGGTGATACTCGTGGTCGCGCTCGCGCGGCAGGAATATCTGAAATTCGCCGAACGGCCGATCGGCGTCCAGGTAGCGGTATTCCTGGCTGTTGGTATGCGACGCGACGATCATCAAAAATTTTTTCGATTTGGTTTTAAAAATATAGGCGACGAAAGTTTCGTCGTCCTCCCGGTAGACCAGCTCGTCCTCGGCCGGGTCCGTGCCGACCACGTGGCGATAGATTTGAAACTGGCGCAAGGTCGTTTCGTCCTGCTTGCCGTAGAAAAGCGTCCGGTTGTCGTTGGCCCAGACCAGATTCTCGGTCACGTTCGGCAGCACGTCCTGCAGCATCTCGCCGGTGGCGAGATTTTTTAAGTAGGCGGTGTGAACGCGCCGCCCCTGGGTATCGACGGCAAAAGCGAGCAAATCCTGCCCCGCGCTCACCGCCGAGCCGCCGATGGAAAAAAACTCGTGTCCTTCGGCCAGTGCGTTGGCGTCAAGCATGATCTCTTCGGGCGCATCGAGCGAGCCGCGCTTGCGCCCGTAGATCGGATATTCCTTTCCATCCTCGTAGCGCGTGTAATAAAAATAATCGTCGCGCCGATACGGCACCGACATATCGGTCTGCTTGAACCGCCCTTTGATTTCCTCGAAAAGCTTCCTTTCGAACTCGCGTGTATGCGCCATCTCCCTCGCAGCACGCTCGTTTTCCTCGTTCAGATATTGAATGACCTCGGGATTTTCCCGCTCGCGCAGCCAGTAATAATCGTCGCTGCGCACGTGGCCGTGCTTTTCGAGTCGGGCGGGTTTCTTTCTGAGCATGCAGATCCTCCACTTGATTCCGAGCGGAACAGCCCGCGCTAGAGTCTTATTTTCTGTAAATTAGTTTGACATTGAGCTTTTACGAAGATTGGCAGCAAAGTCCAAAGCTTCAGCGATTTTCCGTGTTAGCATAGATTCCATGTTAAGTTTTTTTACATTGCCGCTTCGAGTCCCTTAGAACTTTCCCTTTAATATCAGCAGGCTTATTTCTGGTGTAGATCTTGCTCGATTTTACCGAAAAAGTTTATGCGACGACTGCATCGCCCCTTATCGGCTCTCCTCGTTCTGCTCGCCATCGCGACCAATTGCATCCAGTCCGGCCAGATTAGCCTGGATCCAGAGGCTCTTGCAGCCGCCGCGATTAACCCCTCCGACCTTCCTTCAAAAGGCGATTTCCATTCTCCGTTTGTCGCTACCGAAACCGATGACTCGGGCGAGGCGCCGAATTTGATCTCCATGGCACATGAAATCCCGGTCATCAAACCTGCTCTCTCCCTCTCCTATCAGCCCGGCTTCAAAACAGACGCCAGCCGAAGCCAATCCATGATCCTGAGAATTTGAGCCGCTAACCTCCAGCGGTTTCATTGCGCTCTGGGCGTCAACAATTCTCTTCTTCGTTACGGCCCGACGTCCAGGGATCTGCTGTCGATATTAAAAAAAGGAGAGGCTATGCGCGCGGTTAAATTACTGGTTCTGGCAATGGCGCTTACTTGCGGGCTGGTCACGAGCGGCCATGCGATTACGCTTTTCAACCCGTACAATGAAGTCGGCGACGCCGGCGGGGCCTTGAATCCTCAATCCATCGCCGGCGCCGGCATCAACCAGATCAACGGCAACATCGGCGGCGAAAACGACCTGGCCGACGCCTTCAAGTTCTTTTTCGCCGGCGGCAACATCGCCTTCGACGCTACTTTAAATATCGACCAACCTATATCCCTGCCGCTCGGCCTGTTCACCGACAAGCTCCAGCCCACCGATCCTTGTCATCCCACCGATCCTTGCCATCCCACCGCCGGCATCGGTTTTATCGGTCTCGCCGCCGGCAACTACATTCTTCAGGTATGTTCGCCCCAGGATCCTTGCGCTCCTCAGGATCCGCCATATTCCATCGACATCTTCACGCTCAATCCCGACGGATCGACCGTCGTCGGCGCGTCGATGAGCGCGCCTGTGCCCGAGCCCGGCAGCTCATTGCTCCTCGCGATGGGGCTGCTGGCATGGCGGCGAGTCAGGCGGCGGTTCAGAAATCCGGGGGAGCGCTGATCGACTGCGGAAATCGGTGTCGCTCGGTTTGCGTCAGCTCTTTTGCGAGGCGGCTCCCGGGTAGCGTTTCACTTCCGGGCTACGAACCGCCCTCGCCGGGCGCTCGTTTTCCTCGTTTAAGTATTGAATGACCTCGGGATTGTCGCGCTCGCGCAGCCAGTAGTAATCGTCGGTGCGCACGTGGCCGTGCTTTTCGAGCCGGGTCGGTATTTTCGTTGCCATTGGAAATTCGCGCGCAGTTGAAAAACAATCCGGCGGCTTGGCGCGGTCACTTGCGCGCGCCGACCTCCTCCACCTCTCCTCCCCGCACCCAACCCACCGCGCCGTTTTTGATTTTCACCATGTACCAGAATTCGCCGGCGCCGGAGACTTTGCCGAGGGGCGTCAAATCTTCGCCGGCGGCGAGCTGGCCGATGACTTCGGCATGCGAGTCCTGCTGGCTGCGCACAGCAATGGCGTCGCTTTTGGCGCGAAGCCTGGGCATCGGCATGGCAGGCTCGAGCGCCGGCGATCCACCCGCGCCGCCGCCGTCGGCGATGAGCTTGCGAAACACTTCGACGACTTCGCGCGCGGCCCAATCGCGCGGGCCGGATTTGAGGCCGATCGCCTGGCCGCCGGCGTCGATCAGGTAGGTCGCGGGCATGCCGAAAACCCGATACGACGCCGCCACCCGGCCGTCGCTGTCGAGGGGCGCGCGGAAATTGAGGCCGTGGGCTTGCAAGAAGCGCAAGACCTGAGCCGCGCTTTCACGCTGATTGATCGCCAGGACGGTGAATCCCTGGCCGCCGAAGAACCGGCTCAACTGCTCCATGGACGGCATCTCTTCGCGGCACGGCCCGCACCAGGTCGCCCAGAAATTGAGGAGCACGAGCTTACCGCGCTGGCCGCTCAGGCTCGCCAGGCCGCCGTGGCCGTCGCGCAGATTGAATTCCGGCGCGCGCGTGAACGGCGGTTTGGTGAGCCCGATCGAGCGCATCAGCTCTTCGGTCCCAGGCGCGCCCTGCGCCGCCGCGCAAGCCGCGGCGAGCGCGGTCGAAACCAGGCAGCCGGCGACGATCCTGCCAAATTGCGCGGCCCTTCGAAGCATTGTGCTTTCTCCGCAAAATCGAATTGCCTCAGCTCATATCGAATCCGCGGCGTTCTGTCTAACGGCGCGGCTCGTTCCATTGACCGTCACCGGCGCATCGGCTAGTCTCGAATTCGCACCGTTTTGCGGGAGGAATTTTCGATGCGCAAGCTCGCCTGGATATTTTTCTCGATCGCGCTCCTCGCGAGCGCGCCGGTCAACCCCGCCGTCGCCGAGACGGCGCCGGACAAAATCACCCTCGGCACGATCACGCTCTCGCTCAACAATCTGCCGATTTACGTCGCCCAGGACAAAGGCTTTTTCGCCAAGGAGAACCTGTTCGTCGAAGTGGTGGTCCTGAACGCCAGCACCCGCGCAATTCCGGCGCTGATCGGCGGCTCGACCCAGATCTCCGCCTCGTCGGCGATGACGACGATCCGCGCCGTGGAGAAAGGCGCGAATCTCAAAATCGTCGGCGGCCTGATCAACGCGCCGGTGTACGATCTTTACGCGCCGCCGAAATTCAAGTCGATCAAGGATCTCAAAGGCCAGACCATCGGCGTCACCGGCCTGATCACGAGCGACACGGTGCTGATGAAAGAAATGCTCAAAGCCAACGGCCTGGAGTATCCGCGCGATTACGCCATGCTCGCCATCGGCGGCACGCCGGAGCGCTGGATCGCCATGCAGTCGGGCAACGTCGCCGCGGGAATCTTGAGCCCGCCGTTCACCTTCGCCGCCGACGAGGCCGGCTTCGTCAACCTCGGCGCCACCGCCAAGTACACGCCCAATTTCACCCAGACGGTGTTCAACGTGCGCGCCGAATGGGCGCAGGAAAAGCGGCCCGTGCTGGTGCGCTTTCTCCGCGCCGTGGTGCGCGCGGCGCACTGGATTCACGCCCAGAAAGAAGACACCGTGCGCATCATCGCCCGGCGTTTCAAATTCAGCGAAAAACACTCCGAAGCGGCGTGGCGCTACTTCATCTCGAACAACGCGATTCCCACCGACGGCGAAGTCAACGCCAAAGGCATGGACAAAGTCATGCAGCTTCTCGCTGAAGACGGCACCCTGCACCCGCCGCTACCGAAGACCGACAAGTACATGGACCTGAGCTATCTCGACGAGGCGCGGCGCGCGGCGCAGTGAGCCGGCGCACGACGGCTTTTTCCTTCTGATCCAATTTTTCCCGATGATCCTTGCGCGCCGTTCGCTTTGCTCGCTGCTCGCGCTGGCATTGCTGTTTTTTGCCGTTCCGCGCGCCGCACTCGCTCAAAAAGCGCAAAAAGCGATGGTGCTCGCCTGGGACGGCACGGTGCCGTCCTTCGTCGAGGCATTGATCAAACAGGGAAAGTTGCCCAATCTCGCCAGACTGATCGAAGGCGGCGCCTTCGCCGACGATGTTCTCGCGGAATTTCCGTCGAAGACCGCGCCCGGTTTCGCATCGTTAATGACGGGAGCGCCGCCGCCGGTCACCGGCATCACCGGCAATCGCGTGCCGCGCGCGCCGCGCGGGCAGTTTACCATTCTCGACAGCGCCGCCGGCTTCGCCGAGGCGCCGCTGCTGGCCGAGCCGATCTGGTCCGCCGCCGAGCGCGCCGGCAAAAAAGTCATCATCTCGCACATCCCCGCCTTCGCCGGCGAGCTGGCCGACCGGGCGGTGCGATTTTCCGGCTACACGTTGACGGCGGGCCGCGACGGCATCGTCACCAGGCGCTCGATTCAGAGCGAGGCGCCGGAGTGGAGCGATTCGCCGCCGAGCAATGCGCCGCCCATAGAAATTGCTTTCACGGTCGGCGAAACGCGCTTTTACGGCCTTCTGATCGACGACCCGGCGGACGATCAGGCGGGCTACGACACTCTGGTGATCGCCGGCCGGCGCGACGGAGGCGCCATCGAAGCCCGGCTCAAAGCCGCGCCCGCCGGCCCGGCCGGCGAATTTTTCTGGAGCGAGCCCGTCGCGGTCAAAACCGGCGCCAATCAGGACGCGCGCATTTTTTTTCGTCTGTTCGATCTCAGGCCCGACGGCAGCGATTTTTTTCTCTACCACACCCGCCCGGCGCGCGATCTGCCCGTGCCGCAGAGCGAAGCCGCGCCGAGCGCCACCGTGCGCACGTTCATCGGCAACGGCGCCAGCATTCTTTATAACCAGGGCGCCCTCGGCCGCACGATTGCCAACGGCGGCAGCGGCGGCGCCGAAGCGCGCTATCTCGAAACCGTGCTCTTCGCCCAGCATCAATTGATGGAAACCAACCGCTGGGCGCTGGAGCATCTGCCCTGGGATTTATATCTCGCCTACACGCCGTTTCCCGACGAAGGCGAGCACATGTGGCGCGGCTACCTCGATCCCGCGTTGCCCGGCTACCGCAAGGAAATCGCCGAGCAGCTCCGGCCGCTTCTAGAAAAAATTTATCAAAGCTCGGACGAGCATCTCGGCCTGTTTTTGAGCCGGCGCCCGCCGGACTGCGTCCTCGCGCTGGTCTCGGACCACGGCATCCAGGGAATTTACAAGCGCGTGGCGCTCAACCGCGCGCTGCAGGATGCCGGGCTGCTCGCTCTCGACCACCAGGGCCGGGTCGATTTGAGCAAGACCGCAATCATTTACCCGGCGGTCAACAACGGCTACCTGCTGGTGAATTCGACCGATCGAAAAAGCGGCATCGTCGCGCCGGCGGCGCGCGCCGCGGTGATCGCTCAAACGCGCGCCGCGCTGCTGGCAATTCGCGACGGCGAGCGCGCCGTGGTCAAAGCGGTTTACGACGCCGCGACCGAAGGCGCGGCGCGCGGACTTGGCGGCGAAGTCGGCGGCGATCTCTACGTCGAGCTTGAGCCCGGCTACGATTTCGATCCGCGCCTCGGCGCCGGCCCGCTGATCACCGAGGCCGAGCCCTACGGCACCCACGGCGCCGATCCGGAACAGGCAGCCATGCGCACCTTGATGGTGCTGAACGGCCCAGGCGTGCGCCCCGGACAGAAACTCGCCGGCGTGCGCCTCATCGACTTCGCGCCCACTTTGGCCCGGCTGCTGGGCATCGCCACACCGAAAGACGCCACCGGCCGCGTGCTGGAAGATGCTCTTGTCGCCCCGCCAATCGTCACCGCGCCCCAACCGCAAAAAACTTCACAGGAAAGGAACCCATGAGCGGCAACTCCTTCTCATTTCGTTTTCAACGAGATCTCAGAATGTCAAGATTCAAGACGCGACCCTTTTGCCCGACCCTTTTGCCCCGACGCGCAAAGTTATCCACAGGCCCGTCGCATGAGCCCCAATTAACTGAACTTACCCCCATCGGTTGGACAGTTTTTGGGCTAAGTTGGGCTAATGAATCAACCTCCCGCCGGTCTGTTTGACACGGCCACTTTTTCCCTTGGGGCATCGAGATTCTCGGCAAATGATCGTTCGAGCTGGCCTTCGGGGTGAAGGGTCATCGGGGTGAAGGGTCAGGTCTTTATTCTTGACACTTTGACTCCGGTATTCTTATCGTTCACGCCATGGCCCGGCCCGCTGCGGATCGGGACTCTCGAAAAACCTCGCCGTCACGCAGCGCCGCGCGCAGGGGTGGGGCCTAACGATCTCGCCGTCAACAGAAGCGAGATTCAGCAGCAGGGTTTGAAGAGATCGGCAAGCACAAAGTCAGGCGCGATCGGCGCGTTGCCAAAGCTGTCGAGAAACGGCTAAAGCCAGATTGAGATCGCGCGCCATCCGGGTTTGCACTGCTCCACCGTCAGTCGGCTGATCAAAGGGATTTCTCAAGAGCAAAATTAGCTTTTGACTAACATTTCGTTTCACCATATCAGAAACAAACGGGCACTGCTCGACACGCCGCTCCCAACTGAAAGAACCGGATCGGCCGGGTGCTGAGCGCGGCTCTTGTCTCGCCCGTCGCCGCCGCGCCGCAAAAAAACGCCGCAGGAGAATAACTCATGAGCGAATCCGACTGGCAGCCACCGTCCACGGTTTCCCTCGAAGAAGTCGTAAAGCTCGACCGTGAAGTAACCGCCCTGCCGAACATCGAGATCGACGAGCGCGAAGACATTTTCCGCGTCCGCGAGCTGGAAATGGATTGGGACATCGGTGTGATGATCTACACGCCGCGGGATCCCGCTCGCATTCCGCGCGGCGCCGACGGCAAAAAGGCTGCGGTGTTTTTGCTCCACGGCGGCGTGTCGGATTTCAAATCCGTCGAGCGGGTGGCGCGCCTGCTGCCGTCGAAGTTCGGCATCAAGGTCGTCTCGATGACGTTTCCCGGGCGCTTCTATTTCGGCGCCGCCGACCGGGATTGGCCGGGCGACGTGGAGCACGGCGACGGCAGCGCGCGCACGCCGCTCTGGACCCGGGACCTGCGCATCACGCCGGATCAGTACACCATCGTGCGCGACACCTCGAAGCGCGCCGAGTACGGCACGTTGATTTCGCTGGCGGCGAAGCCGGGCACGGAATTTTTCCAGCGCATGGCGGCCTGGCCGGCGGCCTTCGAAGCGGCGATCCTGCAAAGCGCGCGGCGCCATCTTCCCGACGGCGAATTCTCGATTTATATTCACGGCCACTCCACCGGCGGCCCGTTCGCGATGATGGCGTCGCAGCGCGTGCCCAACATCGCCGGCCTGGTCGGCTACGGCAGCTCGCCCTTCGGCTGGATGTACCCGCTGATCAGCGGCGACGACTGGGAATTTCCTTTCAATCAGCTGCGCCTGCGCACCTGGCGCGATACCGCGCGCTACATGTACGAAGGCATGAAGCAGGAAAAGATCGGCCTGCCGATGCTGATCGAGCTTGCGTTCGAGCGCTGGGAAAGCGCCAGGAAGCGGCCCAATTTCAAAGCCGAGGATTTCGTGCACAAAAACTCGACCCGCGCGCTGGAAGCGGCCGCGCGGGTCGCGGCCGAGCGGCTGAAACTGTCCCAGGCCGAGAGCCAAAAGCTCGTCGAGCGCTATCTCGGCTACACTCGCGAGCTGAGCGGCCCCGGCGTCAAGCCGGTGCCGAACTTTCTCTCGATCCACGGCAGCGACGACGCCACGGTCACCTTGCAGCGCTGCCAGCGATCGCTGCCGCTCTTCGCCGGGCTCGATCCCGCGCCGACCATCGCGCCAGTTGCGCTCGGCGCCGGCATTCACTCCTGGGGCTGGACCAGCGCGGCGCTGCCGCAAGGCATCGCGCCCGCCGTCGCGAAACTCTGGCGCGACGCGATTATCTACGGCTTCTTCGTCAAATAACCCGCGTCTGCGCCGCGCCGGCCGAAGAAAAAATCCGCAAGCGAGGTGAACCATGCTCGAGCTCCGACCCACCTGCGAGCATTGCAACAAGCCGCTGCCGCCCGATTCCCTCGAGGCGCGCATCTGCAGCTACGAGTGCACGTTCTGCGCTGCCTGCGTCGAGAACGTCCTTTCCAACGTCTGTCCGAACTGCGGCGGCGGTTTTGTGCCGAGACCGATTCGGCCGGCGCGAAACTGGAAGGGCGACAATTATCTGGGCAAAGACCCGGCGAGCACCACGGTGCGACACCGCCCCGTGGATCGGGCGGCGCACGCGCGCTTCGCGGCCGGCATCAGGTCCATCGCGCCGGAAAACCGCTAAGGGATAAAGCCCCGACGCGAAACGCGGCCCGCGCACGGATGAAGAACGACGACAACGACGCCGTAAGACGACCGCTAATATTTTTTGTTCAGCTCGCGCCGGGCGATTTCCTCGTCGATCTTGGCGAGGGTGACGCATACCGGGCAGAGGTCGCTCTCCGGCGGCGTCGTCTCGTGCTCGATAAAGCCTTCGCGGGGCCATTCGGGACAGCGAGGATGATCGTGCCATTGATGGATTCGCCCGGGGAGCTTGCGGTACTTCATCGGACTCTTCCGTTGACGGCTGCCATTCTATTACGGAATCGTCCGAGCACAAGCGATAATTGTGAGCATCGGCGCAAAATCGCGGACAAAATCGCCGCGCTTTTAATTTGAAAATTTTTCAACTAGCTTTTCGCCAGATCGCAAAAGCGAGGGAAGCATGGCCGATAAAGATCATCTGATTCTCACCGCCATCGGACCGGACCAGGTCGGACTGGTCGAAAAGATCGCCGAGTTCATCTCGCGCCGCGGCTGCAACATCGAGGACAGCAAGATGGCGGTGTTCTGCGGCGAGTTCGCGGTGATCGTGCTGATCAGCGGCGCCGGCGAAGATCTGGTCAAAGTCGGCCGCGATTATCGCGCCATCGAAACCGAGACCGGCCTCTCGATCTCGATCAAAACGCCGTCCACGCGAAAACCGCCGGAGTCGTTTCTGCCGTATCAGCTGACGGCGTCGTGCATGGACCATCCCGGCATCGTCTATCAGATCAGCGCCGCGCTGAGCGCGCTCGGCATCAACATCGAATCGATGGAAACCAAAACCTACGCCGCGCCGGTGAGCGGCACGCCGATTTTTCAGCTCGAAGCGCATCTCGCAATTCCGGCGCGCGCCAACATCAACCAACTGCGCGCCCGCTTCGCCGAGATCCAGCGCGAAGAAAACATCGACATCGACCTCGCCGCCGTCAAAGCCTGACCGGCGCTGGCTTTTAGAGAGCATTCACCCGGATCGGATCATAGCGCCGCCGCCGCTTCGAATTGCCGCTGCCGGCGCCCGAGCCAGAGCCCGTTGATCAGCCAGAGAAGCGACAGCGGCACCGCGACCAGAGAAATGCCGGTCATGCCGAGACCGAGAAATCCCAGGCCGGCGTAGGACCAGGCGCCCACCTGATCGCCCAGACGATAGACCACCGTGTCGATGAAGCTCTTGGCTTTGTACTTGTCTTCGCGCGGCACCACCGTGAAAAGCACCTCGCGGCTCGGCCGCGCGAAGGCGAAGTTGCCGGCGCGGCGCACCACCTGGTAGAAAACCACAACGGCGATCGTCGGTGTCAGCGCCAGGGCGCTAAAACCGAAGACGCTCAGCAGCGGCAGGATCGCCAGGGTCAGCGCCACGCCGATCCAGCGCAGCACCCGCCCGGTCAGAAAAAGCTGCGCGCCGAGGGTGAGCATATTCACCCACAGATCCACGCGCGCGAAAAAAGCCGTGCGCGCGCCGCGCGCGGCGAAAGCTTGTTTGGCGATTTCGGCCTGCTGAAAATAGAGAAACGTCGAAGTCGTCGCGAACAGCAAGAGATAGAGACTGACGTTGACCAGGTAGGGCGAGCCGAGAGCGTGGCGCAGGCCGGAGAAAATCGAGCCGCCGATCACCGCTGCTTCCCGGGGCGCCGTCCCGGTCCGGTGCAATGCCTCGGATAGCCGCGACAGCCGGCGCACGCAAAACACCGCGGCTTCGAGCAGCGCCGCGGAGACAAGCAACAAAGAAACCGTACCCGCGCGCGGCGCCAGCGACGCGGTCAGACTCGATCCGAAAATGCCGCCCAGAGTCGCGCCCGCGGCGATGAAGCCGAAGAGCCGTTTCCCCTGTTCGGCGTTGAACACATCGACCATCAGCGCCCAGAAAACCGAGACCACGAACAGATTGAAGACCGAGGTCCAGATGAAGAACAGCCGCCCGATCCAGATGTTCTGCGCGGCCGTGGCCCAGTGGAGCGCGAGCCCGAAGAGGAACAGGTTGGCGATAAAAAAACGATAGCTCACCGCGATGAAGCGCGCCCGCGGCAGGCGCGCCACCAGCGCGGCAAAGGGCGGGTTGACCGCGATCATGCCGAGCAAGGTGCCGGTGAAGAGCCACGGCAGATGCTCGACGCCGCCGGCAACCCCCATCTCGTCGCGAATCGGCCGCAGAATGTAATAGGAAAACAGCACGCAGAAAATATACAGCCACGACCACCCGAGCGCGCGCGCCTCCCCCGGCTCCACGTCGATCACGCGCCGCAAAAATCGCATCACGGCCGGCTTCCCGCCATCGCGCAATTCTCACTCTTCACTTCTCACTCCTCACTTCTTTTTAGGCGTTGTCGATGAGCTGCTCCATCCGGCGCCGCATCGCGGCATCGGGCAGCCGGCCGCGCGCCGCGCCGAGGTTGTCGATTGCGTATTTGGCCTGGGCCATGCCCGGCACCGCGCAGGTGACGGCCGGGTGCGATACGATGTATTTGAGAAAAAACTGCGCCCACGACTGGCAATCGAACTCGCCCGCCCACTCGGGCAGTTTTTTGCCCTGCACGGCGTTGAACAACCGGCCCCGGCCGAAGGGCAGATTGATCATCACCGCCATGCCGCGGTCGGCCGCAAGCGGCAGGATGCGTTCGCCGGCGTCGCGATTGTCGAGCGCGTAATCGACCTGGATGAAGTCGAGCGGCTGTTTTTTCATGGTCTGCTCGAACTCGGCGTATTGATTGTCGAACGAAGTGGTGATGCCGACGTAGCGGATCCGCCGCGCCGCTTTCATCTCGCGCAAGGTCGCCAGCTGCGTGTCGGTGTCGCGCAGATTGTGCACGGCGATCAGATCGATCATCCGGGTGCGAAACTTCTTGAACGATTCTTCGATCTGCCGGATTCCCGCCGCGCGCCCGATATCGCGCAGGCTCACCTTGGTGGCGAGAAACAGCGAGTCGCGAATCTTCAGCTCTTCGACCAGCTCCCCCACCACCGCTTCCGCGGTGCCGTAGGACGGCGAGCTGTCGATCACCTTGCCGCCGAGCGCCTGGAACTGCCGGATGGTTTCGCGCAGCGGCGCCTTCTCGGCGTCGTTTTTGATTTCTTCGTAGCGCCGCGCCGTGCCGATGCCGATGACGGGAAGGGTTTCGCCGGAGGAAGGAATCGGTTTTTGAAGGAGCGGCGTCTGGGCGGCCATCGTCGCCGATGGGAGCAGCATGGCAGCGCCCAAGCCGACGCCGGCCTTGATGACGGTGCGGCGATTCACGTTCATGGAAACACTCCCGCGCGAAATTTTTCGCTAGATAAACACCGGCGCGGCCGACTTACAAGACGGCCGTCAACCCTGGATCAGCCACTGGGAATAATAGCGCCAGAGCGCATCCACCGAGCTGTTGCCGCCGCGCGCGCGGCCCTGGAACGCGGCGATGTCTTGATCGGGGATCGACGGCACTTTGCCGAGGGACGCGGCCTGCAAATTCATTTTGGCCAGAGTGTCGACCTTGATTGCCGTGATCGTCGCCTGCTCGACGCTCGGGCCGACGACGATCAGGCCGTGGCCGCGCAGAATGCACACATCGCGCTCGCCCATGACCTGCTGCATGGCGCGCACCTGCTCGACCGAATTCAAAGTGAGGGTGCTCGGATAGACGGGAAGGCCTTTCAAGGCGAGCCGCATGCTGCTCGGATCGTAGCCGCCAAAAATCGGCCGGAGCTCGATGCCGGCCATGCTGCAAAGCACCACCGCCGGCGGATGCGCATGGACCACCGCGCCGGCCGCGGCGCGCGCCTTGTAAATCTCGCCGTGGATGACGGCTTCGTTGGGCGGCTTGAGCCCGGCCTTCTTGTCCCGATTGCGACCGTCGAAGTCGGCGGCGATCACGTCGCCCGGTTTGGTAAAAAGCAACCCGGTTTCCTTGGGTCCGCGGCCGCGGATCAGCATGCGCGCGCCGTCCAGCCGCGCGCTCACATGGCCGGTGGTTTCCTTGAACAGTCCGAGCTTGGCGAGAATGCGGCACGAGAGCGCCACCTTGCGCGCCAGCGTTGAATCGGTTTTCACCCTTGGTCCTCCTTATCGGTCCGGCAAATCGCCGCGAGCTTGAAAGGAACGCTTGCGCGCCCGCGCGCGCGGCGAAAAAAACAATTGTCGAAAGCCGCCCCAGAGGCTATATCAATTAACCGGAACCGAATCATCCCCGGCCGCCCAAGGAGAACCCCCATGAAGGTTGCCCATTCGCGCCGTGCAGGGATCGCTCTCGGCGCTTTGCTGCTTCTCGTGAGCCTCGATCTCGCCGCGGCCGGCGCGCAGACCCTCGACAAGATCCGCATGGGCTACAGCGGCACCGGCATCAACAATTACGTCGTCGAGCTGGGCAAACGGCTGGGAATTTTTCGCCGCAACAATCTCGAGCTCGAAGTGGTTTACGTCAACAGCGGCTCGCTACTCAACCAGGCGCTCATCGCCGGCACCTTCGACGTGTCGCTGTCCCAGGGCTCGGAAGCGATGCTGGCGAAAATCCGCGGCGCCGACATGCGCATCGTGGCGGTCATCGCCAACCGCTTCAATCACGTCTACCTCGCCGCGCCGTCGATCACCTCGATCAAGCAGCTCAAGGGCAAGAAAGTCGCGGTGAGCCGCTTCGGCTCCGGCTCGCAATTTCAGACCAATCTGGCGCTGCGCGACGGCGGCCTCGACCCGGACAAGGACGTGACGATTCTGCAGATCGGCAACTCGGGCGCGCGCATCGCGGCGATCCTGAGCGGCGTCGTGGACGGCACGATCATGGCCGCCGACTTCGTGCCCAAGGCGAAGCGCGAAGGCTTCAACGTGCTCGTCGATCTCGCCGACACCAACATCGAGTATCCGTTTCTGTCGATCAACATGATGGGCGGCTATCTCGACCGCAACCTGCGCCTGGCCAAGGCGCTGATCAAGAGCATGTCGGAATCGATCCGCGCGCTGCAAACCGACCCGGTCAACGCCAAGAGCGCGATTCGCACCGCGCTCAAAACCAGCGATGCCGAGACGGTGGATTACGCGCTGCTGCGCAGCACCCGCGTGCTCGACCCGCGGCCGTTTCCCACGGCGGCGGGAATTCAGACCGTGCTCGACGAGCTGGGCAAGGAAGCCAAAGGGAAAAATTTCAGGTTCGAAGACTTCGTCGATCTGCGCGCGCTCAAGGAGCTGGAGAAGGAGGGAGTTTTCAAATAAGAGCGCGCAACGTTTGCACCGTTTCCGGGAGTCCGGAGAGAGATTTTGGATTCGCGCCGATCGCGCCGCCGGCACAGATCGCTCGATTCCGCCGGAAGGCTACGACAGATCGACCCGCACCAGCACCAGCGGCGCATCGCCTTCCGGTCCTTTGCCCTCGCTGCGAACCATCGGCGCCGGCAGATCCGCCGCGATTTTTTGCATTTGCTTCCATTGCCGCTCGGGCATGATGAGCCAGCCGTTGCCGGCGCCGCTGTCGGCGGCGACGATCTGCGGCGGCCGATCGAGCTTGGGAATCACCGCGCCGCGATAAAAAACCACCGGGTCGCTGTTGAAGGCGCCGTAGAGAAAAATCCTTTGCTCGGGTCCGACTCGCCGGTTGACCTCGTCCATAAACGAGCGATAGCTCTTGTCCCGCGCGATCACCGGCATCACCGCCGACCAGCCGATAAAACCGTGCAGGATCGACACCGCCGCCAGCAAGCGCGCGGCCGCGTGCAAGCGCGCGCGCCAGAGCGATTGGCCGAGCCAGAGCCACAACGCCCCAACCAGGAGCGAAACCCAGGTGAAGCTCCAGCCGAAGCTGTCCAGCTGCGTGCGCACGGCGACGACATTGGCGCGGTCCTTCGCGCGCAGCAGCCGCTCGATGGGACCGAAGAACCAGCCGAATTCGTGATTCCAAAACGCGCCGACGGTAATCGCCAGCAGCAGCGCGCCGGTGACCGCGGCGAAGCCGGCGACGATGCGATAAAACCATCGGCGGCCCGATCCGGCGTCGCCGGCGTCGTGAAACCAGGCGGCCAGCAGCAGCGCAAGCGCGGGATAGATCGGCAGCAGATAAACCGGCCGTTTGCCCGAGGAGATCGAAAAGAACGCGAACATCGCCAGAAACCACAGGGTCAGAAACCGCCGTCCGGTATCCATTCGCCGGCCCCGTCGGAAAATTTCCCAGAGGAGAAACGGCAGAAACAAGCTCCACGGAATGCTCTGGGAAAACAGATAGGGCAGATAATAATACACCGGATGGCTGTGCCCCGAGCCGCCCACGAAGCGGCTCAAATTTTCCTGAAGAATCTGGCGGTCGAAAAACCCCTCGCCGCCGCGCGCCACCGCGATCGCGTACCAGCCCGCCGCCAACCCCAGCATGAGCGCGACGCCGGGGTGAAAAACAAATTTCCGGATCATGTCCCAGCGCCGCTCGAACAGCGCCAGCGAGCCGGCGACCAGAGCGGTGAGCAGCACGCCGAGGGGACCTTTCGCCAATGTGCCGATGCCGACCACGGCGTAAAACAGATAAAACCAGATCGGGTGCGCGAGATCGCCGCGATAGAGGGCGTAGAACAGCGTCAGACCCGCGATCACGACAAAGCAGAGCGTCATGTCGACGCGCGCGCTCAGCGCCTGGTCCTGATAGACCATCGTGGTGGCGAGAATCGCGGCGCCGAGCAGCGCGGTTTTGCGATTGAAAATTTTCACTCCGAGCCCGTAGATCAACAGCACGCCCAGCGTGGCGTAGAGCGCCGAGGGGAAACGGATGGCCGCCTCGGTGAGCGCGCCGTTCATCTCGGCGATCAGCGCCGCCGACCAGTGAAACAGCGGCGGCTTGGAGGGAATATCGGTGGCGCGCTTCAGCGGCACCAGCCATTCGCCGCGCTGCACGATATCCTGCACCGCCAGCGCCTCGCGCGGCTCGCCTTTGTCGAAAAAAGGAATCGCGCCGAGATAGGGAAAGTAGAGCGCGCCGCAAAGCAGCAGAAGCAGCGCCGCGTGAAGCGCCGACGCTTTTTCCGAACCGAGGGATGAGCTGGGGACAGGCCGGGGCTCCGCGGGCATGAAAAATCTCCGTTTGCGATCGGGAAACAAGATAACGATGCGCTCGAAACTAGCTTGACGGTCGGCGCGAAAGCAACTTGAGCAGCCCGATGCGGTCGATCTCGCACCGGGCGACAAAGCGCGCCGCGATGTTCGTGCGCGCCAGCGCATCGAGCGGCGCGAGGAAAAACTCGCTGCGCGCCGCGGCGCTGATCGGCATGCGCTCGATCTCGCGGCCGAGACGATAGGAAATCACGATCAGCACGGTGTTGTCCAGTTCGGGAGCGGCCGCGAGCGGCTGGTTCGGCGCCAGCTCGGCGCCGATACTTTCCACGAACGCCAGCCGTTCGCTGCGCGCCCGGGTGCTGCGCCAGAAATCGCGGTTGGCCAGCATCAGGGTCGCATCGAAAACCGCCACCGCCGCACAGATCGTCGTGGCATTGACCCAGCGCCGCCACCTGGCCGGCTCGGCGGATGGATCCCGCGCCAGATGCGCGGCGAAAGCCTCGATGGCGCGGGACGCGAGCGCGGCCACGGCCGGATAGAGCGGCAGCAGATAAACCGCCCGCTTCCCCACCGCGAGAGTGAAAATCAGCAGCACGGCGATCCACCACGCGTGCAAAAAGCGTCCCGCCGTGTCCTCGCGCTCGCCGCGAGCCAGACGCACGGCCGACCACAGAAGCGCCAGACTCCAGGGAAGCGCTTGCGATATCAGCCAGCCGAGCGGCGCGAGATAGCTGTGCGATGCGCCAATTTCCGCCAGGCCCAGCACCCGGTCGAAATTTTCACGCACGATTTGCAGGCGCAGAAATTCGTTGCCGCCGATGCGATAAGCCCAGCCGTACCAGCCCAGATCGACGATCAGCGCGGCCGCCGCCAGCGGCCACGACCAGAATTCCTTCAGGAGACGCAGCTCCTTTTGCGCGCCGAGAAATACGCCGATAACGAGCGCCGGCAGCACAGCGCCCGCCGGACCTTTGGCAAGCACCGCGAGCACGGCGGCCAGATAGCAGACCGCGCGCGCGGCACGGCGCCGATCCCGATACCAGAACAAAAATCCGGCCAGCGAAACCGTCACGCAGGCGCTGAACAGCATGTCCACCCGCGCCTGGGTGCCCGAGTCCCAGAATTCATAAATGCCGAGCAGCGCGCCCACCGACAGCCAGCCGGTCATCCGGCCGCCGGCCGCGCGCCCGATCAGAAAGGTCGCAATTGCCATGACTTCCGCGGCGACAGCCGAGGGCAGCCGCACGGTGAAATCGCTCGTGCCGAAAAGCAGCGCGAAGATCGCCGCGAGCCAGTGAAAGAGCGGCGGCTTGGAGGGCAGCTCGCCGTTGCGCAACGGCAAAATCCATTCGTGGTTGCGGATGATGTCCAGAACCACGAGTCCCTCGCGGGCCTCGCCGTGCTGCCAGATCGGCGCCGCCAGCGCGAGCCGCGCGAGCAGCGCGGCGAAGATCAGCGCGAAGAGCCAGGCGTCGCGGCTTTGAGTCAAACGGAGCATCGCTTCGGATGCTCGCTTTTCCCGCGCGATTTTTCCAGACCTGCCGTCGCAATTTTTCTTGCCGCGGCGTCGGACATGAAAAAATTTTACGCCACGAAAGAGCGCAATCAACGCGCGGGATGACGGGCGGCTTGCGGCAATATTACATCTTTGAAAGGGTCGGCGGCTCGAATCATGCGGCGGGTCCGAGCGGCAGATAAAGCGCGAAGACCGAGCCGCCGAGCGGATTGGGCGCCGCTTCGACCCGGCCGCGATGCGCATGAACGATCGCCTGGACCAGGCTCAGACCGAGACCGAGACCGCGCTGGGAACGGCTTTTGTCGCCGCGGTAAAGCCGTTCCCAGATGCGCGGCAAGTCCTGCGGTGCAATACCGACGCCGGTGTCTCTCACGAGCAGCACCGCCTGCTGATCTTTTTGGAATGCCTCGATCTCGACCCGGCCGCCGCCGGCGCTGTACTTGATCGCATTATCGACCAGGTTGGCGATCGCCCGGCGCAGCCGGCCGCGGTCGGCGCGCAGGAACAGATCCGCCGGCGCGCGCGTCGACAGCGCGACGGCCTTGTCTTCGGCGGCGTATTCGTAAAGCTCCGCCACCTCGCGCACCAGCGCGGTCAAGTTCAAGTCTTCGAGCACCAGCCTGGCCGCCCCGGTCTCCGCTTCCGAGATGTCCATCAAGGTGTCGAGCGCGGCGATCACGCGCTCGGATTCTTCCAGACAGTCGGCCAGCGCTTCGCGCGCCTGAGCTGCGCCGCCGCCGGCGCGCAGCGCCTGCTCGGCCACGCCGCGCAGGCGCGTGACCGGCGTGCGCAAATCGTGCGCCACGTTATCCAGCGCTTCCTTCATGCCGCCGATCAGCGCCTCGATGCGCGCCAGCATCTGGTTGAACAGAACCACCAGCGCGTTGAGCTCGTCGCCGCTTTTGCTTTCGGGAACGCGCGCGTCGAAACGGCCGGTCTCCACGATCGACCGCGTGACGGCGCTCAAGTGGCGCATCGGCCGCAGCGTGCGACAGGCCAGCAAGGCGCCGCCGGCCACGCCGATGAAAACCATGGGAATCGTCGTGGCCAGCAGCGTCTCGCGAAAGCGCTCGAGCACTTCCTCGCGGTCCTGGATGCTTTTGCCCACCTGCAGCAAGTCTCCGTTCGCCAGACGCGCCGAAGCGACTTCCAGCAGATCGCCGTCGCGCCGTGAAGAATAGTAATGCCAGCGCCCCTCCGCCGCTTGGTTCGGCAGCGCGGTGAAATCGAACTTGGACCAGAGCCAGGGATGGCTCAGGAGCCGCGTCGCGTTGCGCGCATCGGTTACGCGGACGAAAAACGTGGTGCGCCGGCTGGGCTGGGGCTCTCGGGCCAGGAGCGATTCGAGCGCGCCCACTCCGGCGCGCTCGGCGAGCGCCTGGTAGCGCGCCAGTTGCGTCCCGATGGCGCTGCGGTTGTCGCGCACGGTGGAAAACACGAACAGATAGGAAACCACCGAGAACGTCAGCGAGCTCAGAATGAAAACGGCCGAATACCAGAAGGTCAGCCGGAAGGCGAGCGTCCTGTGAAACCGCTCAGGAAGTCTTAAGCGCATAGCCCACTCCGCGGTAGGTGTGAATAAGTTTTTTCTCGAAATCGCGGTCGATCTTCTGGCGCAGCCGGGAGACCAGCACATCGACGACGTTGGTCAGCGGGTCGAAGTCGTAGCCCCAGATGTGTTCGATGATCATCGTCTTGGAAACCACCCGGCCGGCGTTGCGCAGCAGATATTCCAGGAGCGCGAACTCGCGCGGCTGAAGCTCGAGACGGCTGCCCGCGCGCACCACCTCGCGCTTCAACAGGTCGAGCGAGAGATCGCCGGCTTCCAGCCGGGTCGGCTCCGGCTCGAGGGTCGCGCGCCGAATCAGCGCCTGCACGCGGGCCAGAAGCTCGCTGAAGGAAAACGGCTTGGTCAGATAATCGTCGCCGCCGGTTTGCAGTCCCCGCACCCGATCGTCCACCGCGCGCCGGGCGCTCAGGATCAGCACCGGCGTGGTGATCTTCTCGGCGCGCAGCCGTTCGATCAGGCTCAGGCCGTCGAGCCCGGGCAGCATGATATCGATCACCGCGGCATCGTAGGAGCGCCGCAGCGCGCGCTCCAGTCCGTCGCCGCCGTTATCCGCGTGATCGACGGCAAAGCCCGCTTCCTTCAGCCCCTTGACGACAAAGGACGCGATTTTTTTATCGTCTTCGACGACGAGCACGCGCATGGCAGCGGGAAAGTAACGAATGGTTGCCGGCGAGGACCCGCACTCAGCTCCCGCCGACCAGACTGGCACTCCGGAAACGAAAAAGCAAAACCGCGCGACCCGGGCGGCGCCCTCGCGGCTAGCGCCGCGCCAGCGCCTCGGGATTGAGCACGTGGCTGGGCTTGCCGGCGGCGAAGGCGAGAATATCGTCGACCACCACCGCGTAGTATTCCTCGTAGCTCTCGCGCGTCACGTAGCCGAGATGCGGCGTGCAGGTAACGTTGTCCATCTTGAGCAGCGGATGATTGGCGCCGAGCACGGGTTCCTCATCGTAAACGTCCACCGCCGCCTTGCCCGGCCTGCCGGCCTTGAGCGCTTCCTCCAGGGCGCCTGTCTCGATCAGCCCGGATCGGCTCGGGTTCACCAGCAACGCCGTCGGTTTCATGCGCGCGAGATCGGCGCGGGTGACGATACCGCGGGTGTCCTTGTTGAGCGGCAGATGGAGGCTCACGATATCGGCCGCGGCGAAAAATTCTTCGCGGCTCGGCGCCACTTCGAATCCCGCCGCGCGCGCCCGGCCCGTCGATCCTTCGCGGCCCCAGCAGACCACGCGCGCGCCGAAGGCTTTGCCGACGCCGGCGACGATGCTGCCGATCTTGCCGTAGGCGTAAATCCCGAGCGTCTTGCCGTTGACGCCGATGCCGAGGGTCGATTGCCAGCGGCCTTCTTGCAAATTTTTCACTTCGAGCGGCAAATTTCTGAGCGCGCTCAGAATCAGCCCCCAGGTCAATTCCGCGGTGGCGTTGGAATTGCCGCTGCCGCCGGCCGACACGACGATGCCTTTTTCCGTGCACGCCGCCAGATCGACGTGGCTCGCCGCCCGGCCGGTCTGGCCGATCAGCTTCAGGTTGGGCAATTTCTCGATCAGCGCGCGCGGAAAATACGTGCGCTGCTGGGTCAGCACGACCGCGTCGGCATCGCCCAGGCGCGCGGCGATCTTGTCCAGGTTGGTTTCCGGGTCGGTGAAAACCACGACCTCATGGCCGCTCAGCTTGGGAAAGCACTTCAGAGTCTTGAACGCATTCTGGTAGTCGTCGATGACCGCGATTTTCATGATGCCTGTCTCCCTTTTTGAATTCGCGCACCCTGCCGGCGCGCAGCGCCGCGGGGCGACCGCCGGCCGTCCCCTGGCGGTTAATTCTTAATGATCCTTCAACTGCGCGATGTAATCGCGCAAGCCCGCTTCGAGCTTGTACTCCGGATTGAATCCCAGCTCGGCGCGCGCCCGCGCGATGTCCATGCGCGGGCGCGCCGGCGTCAGCTGGCCGCGGCTCAGCGCGACTTGCGGAAAGATCGCTCTGAGCGCGCCTTCGACATCTTCTACCGTCGTCAGCCCGCCGCTGCCAAGATTGTAGATCGGGTGCGGCAAGCGCGCGGCATGCGCGGCGAGCGCGATACCGTTGGCGAGATCTTTGGCGTAAATAAAATCGACGCTCTCATAGACATTGAGCGTGACCGGCTTTCCCGCCATGGCGTCCCACACCGCCTGCTGCACGGCGACTCCCGGCCCGCCGGCGACCGAGCGATAGCCGTACACGCCCGCGAAGCGCAGCAGCGCCAGCTCGATCTTGTGCTTGGCGGCGTAAGTTCGCAGCACCTGCTCGCAGCCGAGCTTGGCGGCGTTGTAAACGCGCTCGCGCCCGTCGATGGGCGAGTCTTCGCGCAAAAGCTCCTTGGGATCTTCGCCGACGTAAAGCGCCTGGGTGCTGGCGTGGAGCAAGCGGCGCACGCCGGAAAGCCGCGCCGCCTCGGCGACGTTGATCGTGGCGACCAGATTGATTTGAAACCCGGCGTAGACGTTTTGGATGTTGGCTTCGCCCACGGACGCGGCGAGGTGAATCACGCACTCGGGACGAATTTTTTGAAAGGCATCGACGAGCGCCGCCAGATCGCGGATGTCGCCGTGGATGACCGGGACCTCTTTGCCGGTTACCCGGCGGATGTAGTCCGGCCGCGGCGCGAAATCGAAAAACGTCACATCATCGCCGCGCTCGAGCAGCTCTTTTGCAGTGTGGGTGCCGATCACGCCGGCTCCGGTGATTAAAACTCGCATGGAGATATTCCTAACGTGTTGCCGTCGAGGGCGACCGCCGGTCGCCCCGACGATTTTCTCCGCCCTTTGCGGTCAATTCTTCTTCGCCTCGACTAACTGGATTTCGCACGGCCATCGACGCTGAGCTTATAGAACCGGCAGGGATTCTCGAAGAGAATTTTTCGCGGCAGCTCCGCCGGCAGATCCTTGCGCCGGGTCAAGGCATCGATGTCGCCGCTGAATTCCTCCCACGGCCGCTCGTGCGGGAAATCCGAGGCCCAGAGAAGCTGGCCCGGACCGATGAGCTCGGCCACCGTGGCCAGAGTTTTTTCCTCGCGCTCGCAGGCGTAGTAGAGATTGCCGCCGCGCATGATCGCGCTCGGCGCTTGTTGCGCCGGGTAGGGCCAGCGCTTCAGCCGATGCTCCCAGCTTTCGTCCAAACGATCGGCGAGATACGGCACCCAGCCGCAGCCCGATTCCAGATACGCGACGCGCAATTTGGGAAAGCGCTCGAACACGCCGTAGATCATCATGCTGGTGAGCTGCTGCATTTGCGCGAAGGGATGGCTCAGCGGATAAACGCCGGCAAAACTCTGCACGTGATCCAGGCCCAATTCCACCGCGGGACCGCTGTGCACAGCGAGCGGCACGTCGAGGCGCTGGGCCGTTTCATAGATCGGGTCGAACTCCGGCAAGCCGAGTCCGCGCATCGGGCTCATCACGCCGGGCAGCATGCCCGCCACCATGCCGAGATCGCCCACCGCGCGCTCCAATTCTTGCGCCGCTTCCTTCGGCTCCTGGGGCGCCAGCAGCGCGACGCCGTGAAAGCGCGGATTGGCGCTCAAAAATTCATGGTGCAGCCAGTCGTTGTACGCCCGCGCCAGCGCCGCCGCCCAGTCGCGGTCGCGCTGCAAACCGATGTTCAACCCTTCGTTGGGATAGAGCACCGTGAGCGCGATCTCGGTGGCATCGAGGAAACGCAGCCACAACTCGACGCTCGGATGCTCGCGCTGGCGCGGCGACAGCGCGCCGCGCGCCCAGCCGTCCCAGGAAAAAAGCGGATACACGCGCTTGCCCTTCACCGCGCGAAACTCCGGCGGTAGAAATTCGCGCAGCTCGTAATCCCGTTCGAGCACGTGGCCGTCGGCATCGATCACCGGGTAGGCTCGCTTCATTTCATTTCCTCTCGGACATGCTCCTCGCTCTTCTACTATCCGGCCCTCGCCATCGTCAACCGCGCGCCGACCATTCTTGACCAGGGTCGGCGATTGTAGGATGCTCCAAATGGCTTACGGCGAAATCGAACAATTGCCCAGGAGGAATTGCACGATGGCCTCGACGATCTCCATTCATCCAGCGGTGGATAACGGCGTCAAACCCGCGGCGGCGAATTTTTCCGGCGGCACTTTGTACTGCCGCTGCCCTGACAAAAAGGTGGCCGTGGCGATCGCCTCGCAGTGCGCTCACAACCACGTCTGCGGCTGCACCAAATGCTGGAAGCCCGCCGGCGCGCTGTTCTCGCAGGTCGCGGTCGTGGCGCGCGACAAACTGCGCGTGACCGCCAACGGCGACAAGCTCGCCGTTGTCGATCCCAACGCCGTCATCAAGCGCCATGCCTGCAAATCCTGCGGCGTGCACCTGTACGGCCGCATCGACAACGAAAAACATCCGTTCTACGGTTTCGATTTCATCCACACCGAGCTTTCCCCCGAGCAAGGCTGGGCGCCGCCGGAATTCGCCGCCTTCGTCTCGTCGATCATCGAGTCCGGCGCCAATCCCGCCAACATGAGCGCGGTGCGCGCGCGGCTGCGCGAACTGAAGCTCGAGCCCTACGACTGCTTGTCGCCGGCGCTGATGGACGCGATTGCGACGCACACGGCTAAAGCATCGGGGGTGCTCAAAGGCTAGCGAGCTTCTTGTTTGCCTGACATACCGCAATCCCCGGCCGTAGATTGCATGACGCTCAAGACAAAAATCTTTTGGGCATCGATAACTACGATAGCGCTGTTACTTCTCGCATTCGCGTTTTTCTATGCTTCGGGGAACCTTTGCCGCAACGATCAAGTGACGGAAGAGGTATCTTCCGACCGACAGTTAAAAGTTGTCGTTTTTCGTCGCGATTGCGGCGCCACCACCGGGTATAGCACGCAAATATCCGTATTGCGTGCCGACCCAACTCTGCCGAACAGCAGTGGAAACGTACTCATTGTCGCTGGGGAACAAGCCGTGACCGCGCGTTGGAGTGATCGGCGACAAGTCGATATTTCCGCGCTCGGTGTCGCCAAAGTCTTCAAGCGAGAAACCGAGGCGGGAAACGTAAAAATCTCCTACGAGTAGAAGCCTTGGTTCGTCAGCGCCAAATTGTTTCAATCGAAGGAGGAATCCATGAAAGCCATTCGCATTCATAACTTCGGCCCATCCGAAGATGTTCTTCAATACGAAGACGTTTCAGTGCCGGAGCCCAAGGCCGGCGAGGTCTTGATCAAAGTCGAAGCAGCGTCGCTCAATCGCGCGGATTTGAGTTTGCGCAAAGGCGCCTATCGCATCTCGCCGGATCAGTTGCCGGTTATTCCCGGACGAGAAGTTGCTGGCACAATCGAAAAGCTCGGCGCCAATGTAAGTGAATTCAAAACCGGCCAGCGTGTGGTTGGCTATCCCAGTCTCGGCGGCTACGCGCAATACGCGATCGCAAAAACTTCCGAAGTTCGAGCGATTCCCGACGCCGTGACGTTCGCCCAGGCTGCGGCGCTCCCCACCGCTTTTCTCACCGCGTGGTTCGGCCTGAAAACCGACGGCGCGCTCAAGGCCGGCGAAGGGCTGCTCGTGCAGGGCGGCAGCAGCGGCGTCGGCACGGCGGCAATTCAGATCGCGAAACACTGGGGCGCCCAAGTGATTGCGGCCACCGGCAGCGAGGAAAAAGCCCGCCGGCTGCGCCAGCTCGGCGCGGACGTGACCATCGACGTTTCGCAGAAAGATTTCCTACCCGAAGTCATGCATGCGACCAACAACCGCGGCGTCGACGTGGTGCTGGAGATGATCGGCGGCGAAGTTTATCAAAAAAGCCTGCAGGCGCTCGCGCCCGGCGGGCGATTGGTTTCCATCGGCGGCGCCTTCGGCGCGATTCCCGACTCGCCGCCGGCTTTGAGCGACGGCCGCAAGGCAACGCGCTTTTCCATCACGAATTATCTGAAAGCCAGGCCCGACGACTACAAGGAGCTGGACCAAATCCTGAAGCTCGTCGCCGAGAAGAAATTTCAGGTGGTGATCGGCAAGAGTTTTCCCCTGGCCGAAACCCGCGCGGCCCAGCGCTATCTCGAGGGGCGCGACCATTTCGGCAAGGTCATGCTGACCCTGTGATCGGCGTTTGCAGGAAAGAAGGATTTCTCAGTCGCTTCGCTCCTTCGAAATGACCTGGCGGATACCCTGTCATTTCGAGCGCAGCGAGAACGCTTTTCCGCGGCCCCCCAGCACTCCATCACTCCAATCCGTTTGCCTGGTCGCCGTCGCGCCGCTCTGCTAAAATAGCCGCCATGGACGCGGCCGAGCCTTCCGAAAAACCAGCGGCGGCGAAAACGGCGCCGGAACCGGCGCCGGATCTTTCCGCCCTGAGCGACGAAGAGCTTCTGCGCATGCGCATCTGCGACCTGAAGCTCAAGATCGCCGGCACCGAGCTCGAATCGCGCATCGACAAATTCTACGCGGAGCTCGCGGCCAGGAATATTTCGATCCAGCCCGTCTGCTACCTCGGCGATGAATGGTTCTGCCCCGAGGGCAGCGCGACCATTGCGATTCCGTTTTACCTCGCCCATCCGCGGCTCAAAAAACTCGAAGAAAAAATGATGATGGAAGTGGAAGGCGGCACCGAGGCCTGGTGCCTGCGCTTGCTGCGTCACGAGATGGGCCACGTGCTCAACCACGCGTATCTGCTGTCCCGGGACAAACGCTGGCAAAAACTCTTCGGCCCGGCTTCGCTGGAATATTCCGAGAGCTTTCGCGCCCGCCCGTACAGCCGCCGCTTCGTGCGCCACCTGGACGGCTACTACGCGCAGAGCCACCCCGAAGAGGATTTCGCCGAGACCGTCGCGATCTGGCTCACGCCCGACCTCGACTGGCGGCGGCAATACCGCGACTGGAAGGCGCTGGAGAAGCTGGAATACGTCGACGAGATCATGCACAAGCTCGCCGGCAAGCCGCCGCTGGTTTTCTCCAAGGCAAGAATCAGCGACGCTTCGCGGCTGCGCTCGCGGCTCGAAGCGCATTACAAGCGCCGCCGCCGCACCTACGCCCAGGAATTTCCCGATTTCTTCGACGCCGATCTGAAAAAATTATTCGTCGAAGCGAGCGCGTCGCCCAACGGCGAGCGCGCCGCGACGTTCCTGCGGCGCTCGCAAAAGCTGATTCTCAACGCCGTGTCGGTGTGGACCGGCGAGCCCAAGGTTACGATCAACCGCCTGCTGCGCGCCCTGACCGAACGGTGCGCCCAGCTCGATCTCCGGTTGAAGGCGGATTCCGCCGGCGTCGAGATCGCCGCCTACCTGGCGACTCTCGCCTGCCATTATCGATTGACCGGAAAATTCAAAGGCGCCTGAGATGCCGCGCGCGCGCAAGCGATACAAAGTTCTGGTGCTGTTCGATACCGCCGGCACGCCGCCGGCCGATCAGGATTTTTCCAGGGAATTGAAGACCGACGACTGGGCCGCCGAGGCCCACGTGATCGACGCGTTGAAACAGCTCGGCCACGAAGTGCGCACGATCGGCGTGTACGACGAGCCGGGCATGATCATCGACGAGATCAAGACCCACTCGCCCGACGTCGTGTTCAACCTGACCGAGCATTTCAACGCCGTGTCCGCCTACGACCGCAACGTCGCCGGCCTGCTCGAAATGATGGGCGTGCCCTACACCGGCTCGAGCCCGACGGGCCTGACGCTGTGCAAAAACAAGGGCATGGCGAAGGAGCTCCTCGCCTATCACAAAATTCGCGTGCCCAACTTCGCGATTTTCTCGCCCGGGGCGGCGATCAAGCGGCCGGCGCGGCTCAAGTTCCCGCTGTTCATCAAGCCCGCGGAAGAAGAGGCGTCCTACGGCATCTCGCTCGATTCCTTCGTGGAAAACGACGAGGCCTTCGAAGAGCGCGTGCGCTTCATTCACGAAAAGATGAACCAGACGGCGTTGGTGGAAGAATACATCGCCGGCCGGGAAATCTACGTGAGCCTGCTCGGCAACGACCGGCTGCGCGTGTTTCCGTTCCGCGAAGTCATTTTCGGAGAGATTCCCGACGGGCAGCCCAAATTCTCGACCTTCAAGGCCAAGTGGGACGACGCCTATCGCAAGCGCTGGGGCATCCAGAACATCTTCGCCGAGCCCTTCGCCAACGGCACCAACCAGCGCATCGTCAAGATCTGCAAGGCGGTCTATCGCGCCCTGCGCATCCGCGGCTATGGCCGCATCGATCTTCGAGTCACGCCGGAAGGCGAAATCGTGATCCTCGAAGCCAATCCCAACCCCAATCTCGACCGCGACGATGAGTTCGCCCAGTCCGCCCTCAAGGCCGGCTGGAGCTATCCGCGCATGATCCAGCGCATCGTCCAGCTCGCCTTTGAAACCGCGCGCTGAAGCGGATGGCCCTCGAGATTTATCGGATGCCCATTTCTTTCTGAGCTTCGCGCAGCACGGTGAAATCGGCGATCTCGCCGATCGCGACGTCGCGGGCGATGTTGGACGCCTTTTTCGCTTCGTCGATGGCGATGCGCAATCCCGCCTCCGGCACGCCGCCGTCTTCGTTGAACGACTTCGCCGCGCCGTCGTAGGTCGCCGCCGCCGTTTCCCTGTCGACTTTCATCCACTGCATGATCGCGAGAATGGTACCGTCGCGGTTCTGGTGCAGGTAGCGGTTGGCTTTGATGCCTGCCTTGATCACGCGCTTGAGCTGGTCGGGATTGTCTTTGATCTTCTTCACGCTCGCGACCAGCCCGGTGTTGGGATAGCTGAAAAGATCGTAGGCGCGGGCGAGCACGACGTAGCCCAATTTCTTGCCCAGATAATCCACCGGCGTGGAGCCGGCGGTGGCGACGGTGAGTCCCTGCTTGAGCGCGGCAAAGCGCGTATCGACGGTGCCGGTGGCGAGAAATTTCACGTCGCGGTCGGGGTCGAGCCCGTAGTGTTTGAGCATCATGCGCACGGTGTTTTCCAGCCCGCCGCCGATGCTGTTGAGGCCGATGGTTTTGCCTTTGAGATCTTGAATCGTTTTGAATTCCGGCCGGGCAATGATCGCGGTCGTCAGCCCCGGTGTAAAACAGGCCACGAGCCGCACGGGAATACCACGGAGCGCCGCCGCCAGCGCTGGGCTCACCACCGTGTGATAATCGATCTCGCCGCTGGTGAGCGCCGGGATCGCCACCGCGGAGCGAATCCGGATCAACTCCGCCTGCAATCCTTCCTCCTGAAAAAACCCGCGCAGCTGCGCCAGCGGCAGGGTAAACGTCGAGGAATTGAAATCCGGGTAGCCGATGCGGATTTTTTCCGCCGCGGCCTGGGAAGCGAAAACAACCAGGATAAACAGCACCGGCAATGCTTTATTCATGGTCTCGACCTCGCTTCCCGTTCTTCGCCAGCGCGCCTGAATCACGCGCCGCAGCACGCGCGATTTTTATAGATGCGGCATGATCTCCCTGGCGCAGATTTCCAGATGCTCCATCTCGTCGAACATCGGGTTGAAAACGATCTGCTGCGCGCCGGCTTTGACGATCTCCTGGATTTTTTCCGTGCATTCCGCGGCGCTGCCCCAGAGCGAAACCTTGGGACCAAATTCGGCGTTTTTGTAGCGCAGCGCGAACCATTCGCGAATGCGCCGCTCGGCGCGCGCCTTGTCGGCGTCCACGGCCAGGTAGACGCGCTTGGCGAAATGAAAGGTCGCCGCATCGCGCTTCGCTTCGTCGAGAAAACCGCGGAGGCGCGCCGACTCACGGATGAATGAAGCCGATGACGAGGAGCCCGCGCCCATCCAACCGTCGGCGTATTTCACCGCCCGGCGCAGGGCGTTTTCGTGATGGCCGCCGAAGATGATCGGCAAGCGCGGCTTCTGCAGCGGCTTGGGCTCCATCGCCACGTCGGTGAAATTCCAGTAGCGGCCCGCAAAGCTCGCTTTCGGCTCGGTCCACAGCAGTTTCATGATCTGCACCGCTTCGGTAAAACGCGTCACGCGTCCTTCCCGAGCGTAGCCGAAAACTTCCTCGTGCGAGCCCAGGTGTCCGCCGCCGAGACCGACGCCGATCACCGCGCGCCCGCCGCTCATCACATCGAGAGTGGCATAGGCTTTGGCGAGCTGGACCGGATTTCTGAGCGGCAGGAGAATCACCGAAGTGCCGAGTTTCAATCTGGTCGTGATCGCCGCGACGTAGCTCAGCAAAGTCACGGGCTCGAGGATCTGAAAATCGCCGATGATTCGCTCCTGGAGCCACAGGCTGTCGTAGCCGAGGGCCTCCGCCCTGACCGCGAAGCCGCGAATGTGCTCCATGTCCGCCGGACCGTCAAAAAAAACCTGCGGCAGCTCAATGCCGCAGGATAAACCGTTTGCCATGATGTTGTTCCTCGAAAGAGTATTCACCGCGGAGACACGGAGAGCACAGAGAAAAAACTCTCCGCGAACTCCGCGCCTCTGCGGTTCAGTATTATTCGACGCCGTACAGCCGCGCGCAGTTATCCCAGAGAATCTTTCTGCGCGCGGCGCCGGGGATTTCCACGGCCATAAAATCGTTCACGGCGTTGGGCCAGTGCGAATCCGCGTGCGGGTAGTCCGTCGAAATCACCACGTTGTCGTCGCCCAACCGCCGGATCACGTCGAGGACCAGCTCTTCCTCCACGTCCACGGAGATGAAGCACTGGCGCAGGAAGTAGTCGCTCGGCCGCAGGCTCATGGGCTCGTTGCAGTAGCCCTTGCGCATTTCCCAGCGCTCGTCGAGGCGATACAGCGCCCACGGCAGCCAGCCGCAGTTGCCTTCGAGAAACGCCACGCGCAGCCTGGGAAAGCGCTCGAGCACGCCGCCGGCGCAAAAGCTGCCGAGCGCGAACATCAGCTCGATGGGATTGCGAAAGGCATTGATCAGCACCGCCTCGTTGCTGTGGCCCTTGAAGCGATGCACCGCCTGGTCCTGATTGGGACTCGCGGCGGGATGAAAGCAGATCGGCGCGCCCAGTTTTTCCGCCTCGCGCCACAGCGGATCGTAGCAGCGATCGTGAATGTGTCGGCCGTTGATCGGCTCGGGCACCAGGCACAGGCCGATGGCGCCGAGCTCGCCCACGGCGCGGCGCGCTTCGTCGACGGCCATGTCGACATCGTGCAAGGTGATCAGCGCAGATGGGCGGAGCCGCCTGGGATCGGCTTTGCAGAAATCCGCCATCCAGTCGTTCCACGCCTTGCAGAGATCGTTGGCGTACTCGGGCTCCAGACTATCGTCGCAATGCAGCGGGAAGGTGCGAAATAAAACCGCGACATCCAAACCCTCCTCGTCCATGGCGTCGAGCTGCGACCAGCAGTCGTATTGGCGCGCCAGCGGCCTGGCGTAGCGGTGCGCGACTTCGGCTTCGCCCGGCGAGCTTTCGCCGGGATTGGGCTTCGGCGCGGTCGCCGCCAGCACCTGGGTGCCGGAGGGGCGGATCGGCTTGCCGTCGGCGAAAGTGAATTTGATCTGCCCGTGGGTGCTGCGCGGCTGCCCGCGCGGTATCCGCTCGCCCCACCTGGGATTCATGTATTTGAGATAGAGATCGTGCGGCTCGAACACGTGCATGTCGCTGTCGAGAATTTTGTAACCGTTTTTGGCCATGGGCGTTTCTCCTGGGCGACGGGAAATATCGCGGCGCGCGCCGCTTCGTAACGATTAGTCCCGATGCTTTCCTCGTGTCAACCGCCCTTCTTTCCGGCTTGACAAGAAAACCCCCTGCTGTAAATGATCTCGCAGCATCTCATCGGTTTCACGGAGGAAGACGATGACCAAAACCGCAAAAGGCGCGGCGCTCCTCGCGGCCTTCGCCGGGCTCTTGTACGGCGGCCCCGTCGCAGCGCAGACACGCATCTCCATCGGGGTAACGGAAACCATCGAGAGCCACAATCCCTACGCCGACAGCGTTTCGCTGCTCTACGGCATTTTCAGCGAGGTGACCGGCCCCTTCTGCACGTACAACTACAGCAAAGGCGATTTCGAGGGCCGTCTCGCGGAGCGCTGGAAGACGGAGAACCCGACGACGTGGATTTTCTACCTGAGCAAAAATTACAAATTCAACGACGGCACGCCGGTCACCGCCGAGGACGTGGTCCATTCGCTCATGAACCGCGTGATCGGCGATCCGCAATCGAAGCAAAAAGCCTCCGTCGCGCCTTCGGTCACCAAAGCCGAGGCGGTCGATAAATTCACCGTCAGGATCAGCACCGATAAACCGACCGCGCCGCTGCTGTCGTTTCTCTGCGACCGGCTCATCGTCACCAGCAAGGCCGCCTACGACAAATACGGCAAGGATGCCGCTGACAAGGATCACATGATGGGCGGCGGACCGTACGCGCTGAAGGAGCTGATCCCCGGCCAGCGCCTGGTCTTGCAAAAGCGCCCCGATCATCCCGATTTCAAGAAAAATCCGCGCGCGCCGGATGAAGTGGTCTATCGCATCATGCGCGAGCCCGAGCAGCGCGTGACAGCGTTGTTGAACGACGAGATTCAAATCGCCCAGTTCATTCCGCCGCACATGCGCCAGCGGGTGGAAACAAATCCCAAGCTGCGCATCGCGCTCACCGATTCGGTGGAGATCATGTTTCTCGCCATGCAGCCCAAACCGCCCTTCGACAAAAAAGAAGTGCGCCAGGCGGTCTGCCACGCGATCAACCGCGATCAGATCATCGCCACCTTGCTCCAGAAGGAAGCGAGCCGGCTCGACGGCCCCATCGGCCAGGGCCAGTACGGCTTCGATCCGAATCTGAAACCGAAGATGAACTTCGATCCCGAGAAATCGAAAAAGCTGCTCGCCCAGGCCGGCTATCCGAACGGCGTCGATGTCGAGCTGCAGACGCCGGTGGGCCGTTACACGCTCGACAAGCAGTTGACCGAGGCGATGATCCCGATGCTCAACGCGGCGGGCTTTCGCGCCAGGCTGCTCACCCCGGAATGGGCCACGCTCTGGGCCAACGTGCAGAAAGGCACGGTGCCGTTTTACTACATGGGCCGCGGCTCGGTGCAGGATCCGAGCGCCGCACTGCACCAGTATTTTCACAGCGGCGAGACGCCGCGCATCGGCTACTCCAATCCCAAGCTCGACGCGCTCCTCGACAAAGAACAGCAGGAATTCGATCCGAAAAAACGCCGCCAGTACCTGTCCCAGGCGATGAGCATTCTCACCGAGGATGCGCCGGCCTGTTTTCTCTGGCGCCACAAATTGCTCTGGGGCCTCAGCAATCGGGTGGAGTACAAACCTCTCCCCGACGCGCGCATGTACGCGATCGACATGGCGGTGAAGAAATAAACCGTGGCCTGACGATGACCGGTGAAAAATTTATCGACGTCGACGGCACTCGCACCCGCTACTTCGAAAAGGGCGCGGGCCCTGTCGTCGTGCTTTTTCACGGCGGCCATTTCGGCTCCCACGACGCCGCCGACTGCGCCGAGGACTGGAGCTTGAACTTCGACGGTTTGGCCGAGTGGTTTCACGTCTACGCGGTGGACAAGCTCGGCCAGGGGTTCACCGACAATCCGAAAAACGACGAAGACTATACCATGGCGGCGGTGGTGCGCCATGCCTACGGATTTCTGAAAACACTGGGGCTGCGCAACGCTCACCCCGTCGGCCACTCGCGCGGCGCCTATCTGGTTGCGCGCCTGGTGCTCGAGCATCCCGAGCTGTTCGATTCCTGCATTCTGGTCGATACCAACACGCTCGCGCCGGGCATCAGCAAGAACGAAACCGTCATGGCCAATCCGCCGCAGCCGCGGCTCAGCCGCGAGAGCCAGCGCTGGGTGCTGCAAAAATATTCCTACGGCTTCGAGCACATCACCGAAGCATGGCTCGACGTGATGATGCAGGTCGCGGCCTTGCCGAAATATCGCGAGGCGGTAAAGAAAATGGAGGAGGTCGGGCTGCGCACGACGCGATTTCTACCCCATCTGGCCCGGCAAAAAGACGAGACTCTCGGCCTCATCCGCGACCGCGGCTTCGCGAGGCCGACTCTGCTTGCCTGGTCCTACAACGACCCCACGGCGACCATCGATCAGGGCCACGCGCTGTTCGACCTGATCGCCCGCGGCACGCCGGACTCGCGCATGTATATTTTCAACCGCGCCGGCCACTTCTCGTACCGCGAGCACCCGGCGGAATTCAACGCTATGCTGCGCGGCTTCATCCAGCGCCTGGTCTGATCGCGCGCAGATCCGATGAGGCTTCCACAGGCGACGCCCTCGCTGATATGGGAAATTATTTTCTACAACGACTCGCCGGCACCATTCCGGTTCTGCTGCTCATCAGCCTGCTGGTTTTTTTGTTGATCCACGCCGCGCCCGGCGACCCGACCTTGATGCTCCTCGGCGAAGAGACCAACGCCGCGGAGATCGCCAAAGCCAAAGAGCGCTGGGGCCTGGATCAGCCGATCTACGTCCAGTATTGGAAATTTCTCAAATCCGCCGCCGCCGGCGATTTCGGCAAGTCGTTCAAGTACGCCGAGCCGGTCATCCACGTGATCAAGACGCGCCTGCCGGCGACCATCGAGCTGGCCGTCTTCGCGATCATCGTCGCCACCCTGCTGGCGATCCCGCTCGGCGTCTGGGCCGGGGCCCGGCCCAATTCGTGGATCGACAATCTCGGCACCACCTTCGGCCTCTTCGGCATCAGCATGCCGAGCTTCTGGCTGGCGATCATGCTGATTCTTCTGCTCGCCGGCATCTTGAATCTGCTGCCGACTTCGGGGCGCAGCACCTACGGCGTCGCCGGGCCGGAGCAAACCGGCTTTTACATCCTCGACAGCCTGCTGCAGAAAAACTGGGCGGCGCTGTGGGACGCGCTGAGCCATATTTTTCTGCCGGCGCTCGCGCTCGGCGTGAACATGCTCGGGATTCTGATGCGGGTCACGCGCTCGTCGATTCTCGAAGTGATGAACGAAGACTACGTGCAAACCGCGCGGGCCAAAGGATTGCGCGAGAAAAAAGTCGTCTGGCGCCACGTCGCCAGCAACGCGCTGATCCCGGTGATCACGGTGGTCGGCCTCGAGCTCGGCACTTTGCTGAGCGGCTCGATCATCGTCGAAACCGTCTTCGCCTGGCCGGGCAGCGGCAGCCTGCTGATCACCGCGCTCAACGCGCGCGACTATCCGCTGGTGACGGGAATTGTGATGACCTACACGCTCGCCTTCGTGGCGATCAATTTAATCATCGACGGACTTTATGCAGTCGTTGACCCTCGAATCCGCTACTGAAAAAAACGCCGGGGCGCCGGCGCGGCTGCTGCCGCGCCTGCACGTCAAGGCCTTCACCGGCGGCGTGATCGTGCTGGCGTTTATCGTCATGGGGATCATCGGCCCGGCGGTGGCGCCCCAGGATCCCAACAAGCAGGAGCTCACGGCGATGATGAAAGCGCCGGAGGGCATCGGCGCGCCGCATGTGCTCGGCACCGACAATCTCGGCCGCGATGTGTTGAGCCGGGTGATTCACGGCTCGCGGGTCTCGCTGCTGGTCGCCTTCGCGGTGGTGTTTGTCTCGGGTTTCATCGGCATCGCGCTCGGCGCGATCTCCGGCTACTTCGGCGGCAAGGTGGATTTCCTGATCCAAAAACTGGTGGAGGTGGTCTGGGCGTTTCCGCCGCTCTTGCTCGGCATCACGATCATGGCGTTTCTCGGCCAGGGCCTGTTCAATCTGATTCTTGCGCTGGTGGCGCAGCGCTGGATTCCCTACTGCCGGGTGGTGCGCGGCCAGACGCTCTCGCTGCGCCGCCGCGATTTCGTCACCGCGGCGCAGTGCCTGGGCGCAAGCCATCGCCACATCATCGCGCGCCACATCGTGCCCAATCTGATTCAAACTTCCCTGGTCATCGGCACCTTCGCCATGGCCTCGTCGATCATCGCCGAAGCGAGCCTGAGCTTTCTCGGCGTCGGCGTGCCGCCGGAAATCCCCACCTGGGGCACGATGCTTGCCGACGCGCGCATCTACATCAGCACATCCTGGTGGATGCCGCTTTTTCCCGGCCTGTGCATCTTCGTCACCGTGCTCGGCATCAATCTCCTGGGCGACGCCCTCCGCGACCTGCTCGATCCGCGCCTGAAAAGAAGCGGCGCCCGGCTATAAAAGCGCCGAGATGGTTTCGCGCCGGCCTCCCTTGCTCCGACACTCCCGCATTCCCGCTTCTCCCCTTCGTTGATTCTCCCGCCGGCTCGTGTAAATTACTCGAAAATGCGCCGCACTAAAATTGTCTGCACCATCGGACCCGCCTCTTCCACCGACAAAAACCTCGAGGGCTTGATTCGCGCCGGCATGAACGTCGCCCGGTTGAATTTCAGCCACGGCGACTACGCCTCGCATCGGCGGGTGATCCGCAAAATCCGTCAATTCGAGCGCCGGCTCGGGCGCCCCGTGGCGATTTTGCAGGATCTGCCCGGACCGAAGATCCGCATCGGCGCGGTCGCCGGCGACCACGTGCGCCTGCAGACGCGCCGGCCCTTCGTGCTCACCACGCGCAAAATTCTCGGCTCCGAGCTCGCCGTCTCGGTCAACTTTGCCGGGCTCACCCACGCGGTCAACAAAGGCGATCCGATCCTGCTGGGCGACGGCGAGATCGAGCTCGAGGCGCTCGAGAAGCGCGAAAACGAGATCAAGTGCCGCATCGTGGTCGGCGGCGTGCTCGGCTCGCACAAGGGCATTCATTTCCCCAAGAGCAGCCTCAACATCCGCGCGCTCACGCCGCCCGACAAAAAAGACATGGCCTTCGGCATCGCCCAGAACGTCGACATGATCGCGCTTTCCTTCGTGCGCGACGCCGAAGATATTCTTTACGCGCGCCGCGAGCTCAAAAAACTCGGCTCCTCGCTCCCGCTCATCGCCAAGATCGAAAAGCACGAGGCGCTGGAGCACATCGACGGCATTCTCGAAAACGTCGACGGCATCATGGTGGCGCGCGGCGATTTGGGCCTGGAAATCGCGCAGGCGCGCATTCCCGCCGTGCAGAAAATGATCATTGCCAAAGCCAACCGGCTCGGCAAACCGGTCATCACCGCGACCCAGATGCTGCGCTCGATGGTATGGAACCCGCGGCCCACCCGCGCCGAAGTGACCGACATCGCCAATGCGATCCTCGACGGCACCGACGCGCTGATGCTCTCCGAGGAGACCGCCGCCGGCGATTACCCGCTCGACGCGGTCAAAACCATGGCGCAGGTCGCCGAGGAAACCGAGCGGATTCTCGAGCCCCGCGCGCACTTCAGCGGCCTGGAAAAAACCATCCCCGAAGCGATCGGCCTGGGCGCGATTTCGCTCGCGCGCGATCTCCAGGTCAAGGCGTTTTTGATTCCGACCACGTCGGGCAGCACGGCGCGCTTGATCGCGCGCTACCGCCCGCCGCATCCGATCATCGCGGTCAGCCCCGAGCCGCAGACGGTCAAGCGGCTTTGCCTGGTGTGGGGCGTTTTTCCGGTTTCCACCCGCGGTTTCAAGAGCACCGACGAAATGGTGCGCATGCTGCAACAAAAAGCCCTGGAATCGGGTCTGGTGAAGCGCGGCGATCTGGTGGCGATCACCGCCGGCCTGCCGCTGCATCAAACCGGCACCACCAACATGATCACCGTCAAGGCGATCGAATAATTGTTGGCGCTCTCCGCAGATTTCGGTACGGCATTGTGCGCCGCAAATCTGTTTTCGCCGGCGAAATCCGCTGCCGGCTGCGACGATTCCCCACCTTGCAACCCTGTCTCAAATCGAGATAGATAAGAAGCAAATTATCGAGGGAGGCAAGCCATGTCCGAAGCGCTCAAGGCGTTCGAAGAAGAATTGCAGAGCAAAAATTTCAAAGGCTACTGGCAGAACACCCAGGGCGACGTCTACCGCGAGCCGGTGCCCTCCTTCGCGCCCTGTTTCTGGAAAGGCAAGGACCTTTTTGCCGCCATGGAAAAGGCCGGCGACGTGGTCGGCCTCGACCTCTCCTTTCGCCGCGTGATTCAGCTCTGGAACCCGGCGTTGAAAAACGGCACGTCGCGCACGCTGGTGTTGAATCTCCAGATGCTCAAGCCCGGCGAGAACGCGCTGTCGCACCGGCACATGGCCGGCGCCATTCGGTTTATTTTGAAAGGCCGCGGCACGCGGCTGATCGTCGAGGGCGAATCCTTCGAGATCGGCGAGGGCGACTTCGTCACCACGCCGAGCTGGACCTGGCACGATCATGAAAACCGCGGCGAGACCATGATGTGGCTCGACGGCCTGGACGCGCCGCTGGTCCGCCTGCTCGAGACCGATTTCCATGAGCCCGATCCGCGCAAGAAACAGCCCGTGACCCGGCCCGACGGCTACACGCTGGCCACCGCCGGCGCGCTGCGCCCGGCGTGGCTGAAGCGCGATGCGATCCAGCCGCCGGCGTTCTGCTACAAATGGGCGGACACCGAAAATGCGCTGAACAAAGTCGGCGAGCAGCCCGGCGATCCGTTCGACGGCATCGTGCTGGATTATGCCAATCCGGTCACCGGCGGGCCGACCTTGCCGACCATGGCGTGCCAGATTCACATGCTGCGCGGCGGCGAGAAGACCAGAAGCCACCGGCACACCAGCTCGACGATCTATCACGTCTGGCGCGGCAGCGGCGTGAGTTACGTCGGCGATCAGCGCTACGAATGGGAACAGGGCGACTCGTTCGTCGTGCCGCTGTGGAGTTTTCACCGCCACGAAAACACTTCCAAAGACCCGGCGATCTTCTTTGTCATGTCCGACAAGCCGCTGATGGACGCCATCGGCCACTACCGCGAAGCCGCGCAGTCCTGACGATCGCGAAAGGAATTGCCTTCATGTTCACCCTCGACCGCAAGCTCCGCCCCGATGAATTTATCCAGACTTTCTACGAAGCCAATCGCCAGGATCATCAGCGCCCGCCGCATCCCTGGGAGACGATCTTCCGCACCGGCAAGTGCACGCGCGAGCAGCTTCAAGGCTGGGGCAAGGAGCGCTACTACTTCACCAAGCAGGTGCCGATCAAAGAGTATTCGATTCTGTACAATTGCCCGCACGTGGAAGTGCGCCGCATGTGGCTGCCCAAGGCAATCGAGGAAGAAGGCGAAGATCTGATCGGCAAGCCCGGCAAGCCGCACCCCGAGTACTGGCTCGACGTCTGCGTCGGCCTGGGGATGGATCGCGAGTTCGTGAAGAATTCCGAGCCGCTTTACGGCGTCAAGTTCGCCGTCGACAGCTTCGCCGCCGCCGCGTTCAAGACATCGTGGCTGCTCGGCGTCGCGGTCTCCGAGGGCGACGACACGGCCAAAGCGATGGCGCGCGATCTCGATACTTTCCGCAAGCACTACCAATGGGTGCCCGACGACGCGCTGACGTTTTACAAGCTTCACGCCGACGTCGATGTCGAGCACGGGCTCATCCGCAAGGAGATCCTGAAAAAATACGCCGACACCAAAGAGCTTCAGGAGGCCTGCATCAACGCGCAGCTGATGAAAAACAACATGCGCCGGGTGATGGCCGACTGCATCTACATGAACTACGTCGTGCAGGGCGCGGCACGGAACGGCGCAGCGGAGCGCGCGGGCGGCGAAGCCTCGTTCCCGACTTGATGAAGTTTCCAGCGCGCCTGTCGGCCATCGCCGCGCTCGCCGCGTGGATCGGCGCGGCGCCCGCGGACGCGGCTCCGCTTCGGATTGCCTACAGCTCCATCAGCGGCGCCATGCTGCCGCTGTGGGTCGCCAAAGAAAAAAAGCTCTTCGACAAATACGGCGTCGACGTCGAGTTGGCTTATATTCGCGGCGTCGCCATCGAGGCGCTGCTCGCCGGCGAAGTCCAATTCGTCCGCGCCTCGCCGCCCGCCGTCGTGCGTTCGACCCTGCGCGGCGCGGATCTCGCGATCATCGCCAACACGATCAACGTCGCGGTGTTCTCGTTGATGACCCGGCCGGAAATTCGCCGCCCCGAAGATCTCAAGGGCAAAAAAATCGGCGTGACCAATCTCGGCGATTCGCCCGATCTGGTGCTGAGCCTTTTGCTCGAGCGCTGGGGCTTGCAGCGTAACAAGGACGTGGCGATCCTGGGCATCCGCGGCGGCATGCCGGAGCTGCTGATCTCGGTCGACAAAGGCTTCGTCGATGCCGGCGTGATTTCCGCGCCGAGCAATTTGCGCGGGATCAAAATGGGATTGCGCGAGCTCGTCGACATCGCCGACTACGGCATTCCCTACATCAACTCGCCGCTCAGCACGCGCCGCTCGTTTATCAAAAGCAGCCGCGACACGGTCCGGCGCGTTTTGCGCTCTTACAGCGAAGCCGTCCAGGAAACGCGCGGCGACAAAAGCGCCGCGCTGAAAGTTCTCGCCAAGTACGTGCGCGTCGACGATCCGGAAATCCTCGGCGAAGTCTACCGCGGCTACGGCCAGCAGCACCTGCAGAAAACCATCGCCGTCGATCTCGAAGGCGTCAAGGGATTGCTGAAGGGCCTGGGCAGCGAAGCCGCCGGCGCCAACCCGGCGAGCTTCGTCGATCTTTCCCTGGTGCAGGAGCTGGAAAAAGAACCGGCGTTCCCGCCGAAAAATCGCTAGCGCGCGAATTTCTCGACTCTGTCCTCAAGGCAGCGGGCTTTCCGGCAGCCGGCGCCTGATCTGCGGGATCACTTCGGCGCCGAAGCGCTCGATGGTTTCGAGCGTGAAGCGCGGGTCCATGCCCGGCCAGTCCACCATGAACCACATGACTTCGGTGCGAAATTCTTCGTGGTAGGACAGCACCTGCTCGACCACTTCGGCGGGACTGCCGAGGATCAGCCGGTCGCGCCGCAATTCCTCGAACTTGAGATCGTAACGCTCGCCCGGCTGGCCCCACTGCTGATAGCGCAGATAGCGCCGCTCGTAGCCCTCGCGGATGCGCTCCTCGGCTTCGCGCGTCGAGTCGGCGATGCAGAGATCGCGAAAGATGAACAGGCCCTTGAATTCTCTTCCCTGTTTTTCCAGGGCCGCTTGGTAAACCGGCAGCGCCTCGCGCAGAAAGGTTTTCGAATGGCGCCGGCTCGCGATCCAGTGATCGGCGACTTCCGGCACGCGCGCCACCGTCTGAACCGAGTCGGCGCCGAGCAGGATCGGCGGACGCGGGCGCTGCCGCGGCCTGGGCAGGCAGGTCGCTTTTTCGAGATGAAAATATTTGCCGTGAAACGTCACCGCCTCTTCGCTCCAGAGCCGGCGAATCACTTCGAGCCCTTCGACCAGCCGGCCGCGGCGCTCGCGCCGGTCGATGCCGAAGGAGTAGAACTCCTTTTCGCGGTAGCCCTGGCCGACGCCGAACAGGACTTTGCCGCCCGAGAGATTGTCGAGGGTCGAAAGATATTCGGCGACCATCAAAGGATGGTGCAGCGGCAGGAGAAAAATCGACGTGCCGAGATACATGCCGGGCACCCGACCGGCCAGGTAAGAAAGCAAAGGAATCGACTGCAGGATCGCCGCCTCCGGGCCGGTGAGATAGTGCTGCGCGACGAACAGACCTTCGAAATTATTTTTCTGCGCGACTTCCGCGCGCAAAGTCACCTGCTCGCAAACCTCCACGGGATCCAGATCTCCCGGATAACTGCCGAACTCGATGCCGAAACGCATGAATCAACCTCCCGCTCGCCGCTGAAATTTTTTGATTGTACGCGATGAAAGCAGAGAATGAAACGCGCGGCGGCGGAGCCGGAGGGGAACCGGCTCGATCGGCAGCGCGGCGCGTCAGGCGCGCGGGATGTCGACGGCGAACGTGGAGCCCTCGCCGACCCGGCTTTCCACCGAGATCGTGCCGCCGTGCGCCTCGGCGATTTTTTTGCAGATCACCAGCCCGAGGCCGGTTCCCTTGCTCTCGGCCACTCTGCCGCTCGTGCCCTGGCGGTATTTCTCGAACAGATCGCCCAATTCCTCCGCCGGAATGCCTTCGCCGGTGTCCTTCACCCAAACCCGCACCCTGTCGTTCAGCCGCCGCGCGCCGATCTCCACCTGGCCGCCGGACTTGGTGAACTTGATCGCGTTGGTAATGAGATTGGACAGCACCTGCTCCAGGCGGCGCTCGTCGGCGCTGATCTCCGGCAAGTCCGGCTCGAGGGTCGCGCTCATGGCGATGTTTTTCACCGTGGCCATCGGCGTGTAGCTCTTGAGGCTGCCGTAAATCAGCCGGTACAGATCGATGCGCTTCTTGATCAGATCGAGCCGGCCCGCCTCGATTTTGGAGATATCGAGAAAATCGCTGACGATATCGACGACGCTGTTGCAGGTGTTCTGGATCTTGCCGAGCCACTCCTCCTGCGCGGCGCTCACCGGACCGAAGACGCCCTCCTGCATCAACTGCGCCGTATGCAGCACCGTGGTGATCGGCCCGCGCAGGTCGTGCGCAATCATGGCCGTGAAATCCGCTTGCAGCCGCGTGACCTGGCCCAGCTCTTCCGCCTGCTTTTCGACTTTTTTCAGGGTCTGTTCATTAAAGCGCCACGCGATGACGCTGCCCACCGAAGAGCCGAGAATAAAAACCGCGTGAATGCCCGCCCAGGTCCACGGCGCGCCGATCGCCGCCGGATGATTGAACACCTCGCTCGGCCAGAACACACCGACCACGCCGTGATGAACGCCGACGAAGAGAATCGCGATGATGTAAGGCAGCCAGTCCTGCAGCAGAGCGAGAAAGGCGAGCATCACGAAAAAATGAAAATGCAGCTCGATGTAGCCGCCGGACAGGTGCACGAAGATCGCCGAGGCGGTCATGAGGCCGAGCGCCACCGCCACGGCCTTGAGGCTGCGCCCGAGCCGCGGCATGCTTCCCAGCGCGGCGAACAGTCCCACCGCCGCGCCCTCGCACATCGTGTGCAACGCCGCGCCCTCGTCAAGCAGCGCGGCGAAACTGATTTCCCAGCGATAGCCGAACGCCGGGCCGATCAGCGCGATGAGGGCGGCGTGCAGCCAGGTGAGCCCGAGCAGAAAGGAATAGCGCTTTCTCCAGACTTCTTCCGGCAAACTGCCGCCGTCGGGAAACAGCGATCGAATCCTGCCCGTTGTAGCCGCCCGGTCCGAAAACCCGCCCATGCCAGCCCCTTCCTTCTGGTATCGCGTTGGGCGGCGATCATACGTTACAGGGCGGGTTTTTGTCCAGAAATCTGTGACCGGTGGAACTGCACGGGCACCGCTGAGACGGGACATGGGCGGGAGGCCGGCGGCGGGAAAAACCGCGCGCCACGGGATGACGGAAGAGGCTGTCGTTGCGAATAAAATTTTGCCGTGGACGGCGCGCGTTGCGCGCCGGGCGGCTTACGACGCGCCCTTGCGCTTTTTCAGCTCTTCGATCAGCTGCGGCACGACCTTGAAAAGATCGCCGACCACGCCGAAATCGGAGTACTGAAAAATCGGCGCCTCGGGATCTTTGTTGATGGTGATGATGAACTTGGAAGTCTTCATGCCGGAGAGGTGCTGCACCGCGCCGGAGATACCGACGGCGAAATAAACGTCGGGTTTGACGGTCTTGCCGGTCTGGCCGATCTGCATCGCGTAGGGCACCCAGCCCGCGTCCACCGCCGCGCGGCTCGCGCCGACGGCGCCGCCGAGCACGTCGGCCAGCTCTTGAAGCATCGCGAACTGCTCTTCGCCCTTGAGGCCGCGGCCGCCGGAGACGACGATCTTCGCGCCCTCGAGCGACGGTCCTTCGCGCTTCACCACCACCCGCTCTTTCATATGCACTTTTTTCAGCGCCGCATCGGCCGCCGCGGGAATTTCCTCGACGCGAAGCGGTTTCTCGTTGAGCTTGGGCTCGAAGGACTTGGGCCGCACGACGAGAAGCTTCGTGCCCGCATTCACCAGAGTGCTGGTATTCTGATAGCTCGCGCCGAGGGCGGGAATCGTCGCCTCCACCGTGCCGTCCTTGAGCTGAAAATCGCCCACGTCGGTGATTGCGCCGCAATCCAACCGCGCGCTCAGGTTGGCCACCAGGTCGCGACCCGTGTAGCTCGACGCGAAGAGCATGACCGCCGGCTTGTGTTGCTGGATCAGCGCCGCGAGCGTTTCCGCGGCGGGCAAGGTCAAATAGTCTTTGTAGACGGCGTCGGCCGAGCGGTAGATTTTGCTCGCGCCGTTTTTCGCCAACGCCTGAAGCGCGTCATCGGAGGCCGGGCCGAGCAGAATCGCCTCCGCAGTGCCGACTTCCGCCGCCTTGGCAAGCATCTCCAGGGACGTGGTGGTGATTTTGTCTTCGCTGATCTCCGCGTATACCCAGATCGTGTCCGCCACTTAGATCACCTTGATTTCCGCGAGAAAGTCGGCGATTTGCTTGCCGCCTTCGCCTTCGTCGGTCACCGCCTTGCCGGCCTGGCGCTTGGGCGGCCGGCCGATCGTGAGAACTTTCTCGCGCGCGCCTTTCTCGCCGACCTCGTCCGGCGACAAGCCGAGATCGGCGGCGGTGTAAACTTTGATCTCTTTTTTCTTCGCCGCCATGATGCCCTTGAGCTGGGGATAGCGCGGCTCGTTGATGCCGCTGCTGCAGCTCACCAGCGCCGGCAACGTCGCTTCGACGATGTCGTAGCCGGTCTCGCTCTGGCGTTTGATGGTGATTTTGTCGCCGTCCACGCTAATTTCCTTGGCGAAGGTCACCGGTGAAACGCCGAGAAAGTACGCAATCTGCCCGGGCACGATGCCGGAATAGCTGTCGCTGCTTTCGGTGGCGCAGAGCACCAGATCGAAGGGCTGTTTTTTGATCGCCGCCGCGAGGATTTTTGCCGTCGCCAGGGTGTCCGAGCCGGCCACCGCGTCGTCGAGAATATGCACCGCGGAGGCCGCGCCCATCGCCAGCGCGTTGCGAATGCCGATGGTGGCGTCGCTCGTGCCCATGGTGATGAGGATCACGGCGCCGCCGTGCTTTTCGGTCAGCCGCAGGGCTTCCTCCACCGCGCTGGCCGCCGCCGGATCGAGCTCGTGCGGCACGCCCTTGCGCGCCATGCGCTTGGTATTGGGATCGATCTCGATGGTGACCGTGCTGGCGGGAATCACTTTACCGCAGACGATAACGTTCAATGTTTCTCCCCCGAATCTTTGATGATCGGCCCGCTGATAAACAAAGGCGCCCGTAGAACCAAGGCGCCTTTGACGAGATCGCAACGAGCGGGCCGTCGGGCCGCGCCGTCAGCTGCTTAGGCGAGCCACTCTTTTACATTCCCCTCCATGACGACGTCGAGAATCTCCTTGCAATCGGCGATCGATCGATCGACGAGCCTGGGGTCGTCCTTCAGGTGGGGAATGCCGGCGGCCACGGCTTTTTTGATGCCCTGAATAAATTCCTTGAATTGCTGGTCGAGAGCTTCGGTATTCGGCGCTGCTTCCATGACTTCCTCGTTATGTGTACAACCGGCCCTTGTTGGGGTCGGGAATCGTCAGGCCCATCTTCGTCAGCAGCGTATCGATTTCGTCTTTGTACTGCTGGCGCGCCACCGCGTTGGGCCGGCGTTTGAGACCCCAGTGCATGTAGCGCTCGGAACGGTACGACTTGCTGTTGCCGAACATGTCGAGGCCTTTGACGTACCAGTAATTGACTGCGTTTTGAATTCTTTCTTTGTACTCGCCGCCCTTCGCCGCCCACTCGGCCGAAAGGTTGGTGCCGAAATCGATATGGCCCTCTTCCTCGCGGATCACGTCGGGGTCCTCGACCACGCGCGCCAGCGGCAGGTAAGTGCAGCCGACGAATTCTTCGAGCTGAAAGCGGCCGACCCGGTCGATCAGAAAGCCGAACACGGCGTAATCTTCCCAGGTCTTGATCTCGCCGCGAAAGGCTTCCACGTAGCGCTCCTGATTGGGGCGGCTGAGCACGTAGGAAACGTCCACGCCGATGTCGCCGGCGAGCTTGGCCATCTTGCGGTAGTGATCCATCTCTTCGGCCGCGGTGCGCGCCACGATCAGCTGATCGAGCTTGGTCGGCGCATCGGGCAGAATATGTTTGACGTAAAGATTGGGCCCGCCGATCTCGCAATCGGCCTGAATCGCGAGCACGCGGCGCAGCAGATCCTGATACTCCGGGTCCTGCTTTTCGAAATCCTTCAAATCGACTTTGTCGGTGAACATCAATGTCCTCCTGTTGGCAACCGATGAGGCGCGAGCGGTATGAAAAATCCTTAACAAAATGCTCAGGATAAATCAACTACGACGAGCCGCGGAGCTTTACTCGCCGGGAGCTTTTCACTAGACTCGCGTTCACCGGGAAAATATCATGGCCGGGGAAAAAAACTGGACGCTGTTGACCGACCTCTACCAGCTCACGATGGCGCAGAGCTATTTTCGCGAGCGGCAGTTCGGCGACGCCACTTTCAGCCTGTTTATCCGATCCTATCCCGCCGACCGCGGCTACTTCGTGGCCGCGGGCTTGAGCGCTGTGCTGGACTATCTCGAAGACTTCGCCTTCGAGCCCGCGGCGATCGATTACCTCGCGCGCCAGGGACAGTTCTCGGAGGATTTTCTTAACTATCTTTCCCGACTGCGCTTCTGCGGCGACGTGTGGGCCCTGGCCGAGGGGCAAATTTTCTTCAAGGACGAGCCGCTGCTGGAAATCACCGCGCCGGTGATCCAGGCGCAGATCGCCGAGACGTTCATCATCAATCAGCTCCATCTCCAGACGTTGATCGCGTCCAAGGCAGCGCGCTGCGTCGATGCCGCCGCCGGCCGGCCGGTGGTCGATTTCGCGCTCCGCCGCGCCCACGGCACCGACGCCGGCATGAAGGTCGCACGCGCCAGCTACCTCGCCGGCTTTAGCGGCACGAGCAACGTCCTGGCCGGCAAGGAATACGGCATCCCGATCGTCGGCACCATGGCGCACTCGTTTGTCTCGACCTTCGAGCGCGAAATCGACGCGTTTCGCGCCTACGCCGCGGCTTTCCCGCGCGGCGCGATCCTGCTGATCGACACCTACGACACTCTCGAGGGCGCGCGCCGCGCGGTGGCGATCGCCCGGGAAATGGCCGCGCGCGGCGAGCAATTGATCGGCGTGCGCATCGACAGCGGCGATCTCGCCGAGCTGGCGCGCGCGGTGCGGAAGATTTTCGACGAAGCCGGTTTGCCGCAACTGAAAGTCTTCGCCAGCGGCGGCCTGGACGAATTCGATCTCGCCCGCTTCAGCGCCGAGCGCGTGCCCTTTGACAGCTACGGCGTCGGCACCCGGATGGGCACGTCCGCGGACGCGCCGTGGTCGGACATGTCGTACAAGCTGGTCGAGTATCAGAATCGGCCGGTGCTCAAGCTGAGCACCGGAAAAGTATCCCTGCCCGGCAGAAAACAGGTTTTTCGCCGGCGCGATCCGGCGGGCGGTTTCGCCGGCGACACCATCGGGCTGAGAAACGAAACTCTCGGCGGCGAAAAATTGCTGCGCGAAGTGATGCGCGCGGGGAGGCGCACCGCGCCGAGCCCGCCCCTCGGCGAAAGCCGCGCGCTGTTCGCCGCGGAATTTGCCGCCCTGCCCGCCGCAGTGAAAGCCCTGCGCAATCCGCAGATCTACCCGGTCGAGCTTTCGCCGGCGCTGCACGCGCTCCGGCAAGAGGTAAGCCGAAAATATCAGGAGTGCTGACGGGGCGGCGCGCCGGCTAGAATTTCACCACCGCCGCGCCCCAGGCAAAGCCCGCGCCGAAGGCGTTGAAGAGCACGATATCGCCGGGGCGGATGCGGCCCGCGCGCTTGGCTTCGTCCAGCGCCACGGGAATCGAGGCCGCCGAGGTATTGCCGTATTTGTCGAGATTGATCATCACCCGGCTCATGGGCACGCCGAGGCGCTCGGCGAGCGCCACGATGATGCGGCGGTTGGCCTGATGCGGAATGACGAGGGAAACGTCTTCCACGGCAACCCCGGCTTCGGCCAGCGCCTGGCGGCTGATCTCTTCCATCGAGCGCACCGCGATCTTGAAGACTTCCTTGCCGTTCATCGTGATCGTGTGCTCGTTGTCGCGCACGGTTTGCGCCGAGGCCGGTTTGCGCGAGCCGCCCGCCGGAACGTAAAGCGTTTTCACGTAGGAGCCGTCGGTGCGTAATTTCGTGCTGAGAATGCCGGCGCCGTTTTCCGACGCGCCGAGGACCACCGCGCCGGCGCCGTCGCCGAAAAGGATGCAGGTGGCGCGGTCCTGCCAGTTGAGCCAGCGGCTGAGCGTATCCGAGCCGACGACCAGGGCTTTCTGGACTTTGCCCGAGCGAATGAACAAATCCGCCACCGAGATGGCGTTGATGAATCCCGAGCAGGCCGCGCCCACGTCGAAGGAAAAAGCGTTGCGCGCGCCGAGCAGATCTTCGAGCACGCAGGCGGAGCTCGGCATCAGGTAATCCGCGCTGACGGTGCCCATGATGATCGCGTCGAGCTCGCTGGGCTCGACGCCGGCGTCGTCGAGCGCGCGGCGCGCGGCGCGAAACGCCATGTCGGCGTTGCCCTTGCCTTCCTCGAGAATGCGCCGCTCCTTGATGCCCGTGCGCACGGTGATCCATTCGTCGCTGGTTTCGACCATTTTTTCCAGATCGCGATTGGTCACCACCCTGGCCGGCACCTCGGAACCGGTGCCCAGAATCACGCTGCGACGCGGCCCGGCGCTCATTGGGCCCTCCGGAAAATCACGCAGGCGTTGGTGCCGCCGAAGCCGAAGGAGTTCGACAACGCCACGTCGATGTCGGCCTTGCGCGCCTGGTTGGGCACGTAGTCGAGATCGCACTCCGGGTCGGGATTTTCGTAATTGATGGTCGGCGGAATCACGCCGTGATGCAGCGCCAGCACGGAATAGATACCTTCCACCGCGCCGGCGGCGCCGAGCAGGTGTCCGGTCATCGACTTGGTCGAGCTCACCGGCAGCTTGGCGGCCTGCTCGCCGAACACGGTCTTGATCGCCTTGGTTTCGTTGAGGTCGTTGTACTCCGTCGAGGTGCCGTGGGCGTTGATGTAGTCCACATCGGTGGGCGCGAGCCTGGCGTCCTTGAGCGCCAGGCGCATGCAGCGCACGGCGCCCTCGCCGTTGGGCGCGGGAGCGGTCATGTGATAAGCGTCGCCCGTGGCCGCGTAGCCGATCACCTCGCCGTAGATTTTCGCGCCGCGCGCGAGCGCGTGCTCGCGCTCTTCGAGAATTAAAATGCCCGAGCCTTCGCCGATGACGAAGCCGTCGCGCTCCTTGTCGAAGGGGCGGCTCGCCCGCTCCGGCGCGTCGTTGCGCGTGGAGAGCGCTTTCATGGCGGCAAAACCGCCTACGGCGAGCGGCGTGATCGTCGATTCGGCGCCGCCGGCGATCACCGCGTCCTGCACGCCGCGCTGGATCATGTGAAAAGCTTCGCCGATCGCATGGGTTCCCGACGCGCAGGCGGAAGTCGGCGTCCAGTTGACCCCCTTGGCGCCGAAGCGGATCGCGACGTGGCCGGGGGCGAGATTGGAAATGACTTTGGGAATGAAGAACGGCGAGATCTTGCGCGGGCCGCCGCTCAGGCAGGCTTCCTTGGTGTTCTCGATCGTATCGAGGCCGCACAGCCCGACGCCGATGATGACGCCGACGTTCTCGGCGAACTCGCCTTCGATTTTGAGCCCGCTGTCGGCCATCGCCATGGTTGCGGCGGCAACCGCGTAATGGATGAACACATCCATCTTCTTGACTTCCTTGGGCTCGATGAAATCCTCTACCTTGAAATCCGGCACCTCACCGGCGATGCGCGCGGAAAAACCCTCGGTGGGGAAGCGCGTGATCGAGCGGATGCCCGATCTTCCGTCGATCAGGGCCTGCCAATTTTTATCGACGCCGGTGCCCAGGGGCGAGACCAGACCAAGCCCGGTGACGACAACTCTGCGCGGTTCATGCATGTCGAAGATTCCTAACTGGAGTGTGGCGGATTTGAGCGGTAACCATAAATGAGTCGTTCGAGAGGGTCAATAGGATTCTAGCTTAGCGATACTTTTCGCGGACTTGCAGGATTCGACGCAGGATCGGCTCGATACGGCTCTCGGCCAGCGGCAAAGCCGCAGAGGAGATCGGCCGGGGCGTCTGCAAGGCGTCCAGCACCGCCGCCACCGAAGCGCGCAGCGCCTGAAGATCGTAGCCGCCCTCGAGCAGGAACGCGATCCGTCTGTGGGAAAATCGCTCCGCCAGGGCGAGCAGCGAGTTGGCCATGGCGCCAAAGGCCTCCTCGGTGAGATTCATGCCGGCGAGCGGATCGCGCCGGTGCGCATCGAAGCCGGCCGAAACCAGAATCCATTCGGGCTGGAATTTTTCCGCGGCGGGAGTGACGATATCCTGAAACACCTCGAGATACTCCCGATCGGCGCAGCCCGCGGGGAGCGGCACGTTGATGGTAAATCCCTCGCCCGCGCCCGCGCCGGTTTCGTTCACGGCGCCGGTGCCGGGGTAGAAAGGATACTGGTGCGTGGAGATGAACAGGACCGAAGGATCGTCGTAGAACGCCGCCTGCGTGCCGTTGCCGTGATGCACGTCCCAATCGACGATGAGAATTTTTTTAGCGCCGTGGATTCGCTTCAAATGCTCGGCGCCGATCGCCATGGTGTTGAACAGACAGAACCCCATCGCCCGGTCCGGCAGCGCGTGGTGGCCCGGCGGCCGCACCAGAGCGAAGCCGCTGGAATTTTGCCCCGCCGCGATGGCGTCGAGCAAGGTCAAAAAACCGCCGGCTGCGAGCAAAGCCACGCCGAAGGAATCGCGGCAGGTGACCGTATCGCCGTCGAGCGCGAAGGCGTTGAGCTTCGAGGTGGATTCCACCAGGCGCACGTGCTCGGCGTCGTGCACCCGCGCGATTTCGGCGCGGGTCGCGGCGCGCGGCGCGGCGAAATCGAAAACCGCGCGATCGAGATCGCCGGCGAGGCCGAGCAGCGCCTGGAGGCGCTCGGGCCGCTCGGGATGAGACCCGCCCGTCAGGTGCTTCAAGTAAGCCGGGTCGATGACGATCAGCGGCTTGGCCATTGAGCCACGCTAACATCTCGACCGCGCTCCTGCAAAGCTCGAGGCAATTGTTGCGCGCTTCGGCGAAATCGCATAACTTGATCTCATGTTCGGCATCGGCATGCCAGAATTGCTTTTGATTCTCGGCCTGGCGCTGATCGTGCTCGGGCCGAAGAAATTGCCCGAGCTGGCGCGCGCCCTGGGCAAAGGCATGGCCGAGTTTCGCCGCGCCGCCGACGAATTAAAAGAAGAATTCCGCCAGCTGGAGCGCGAGACCGACGACGACATGCCGAATATCAGCCAGGCCGAAGAGCCGGCCCGAGAATCGCCGCCGGAGTCCGAGCCGCACAGTCCCCAGCCCGCTTCCAATCCAAAGACGTGAGCACCCTCATCGGTAACGGGCAGTCTTCCGACGTCCAGATGCCCTTTACCGCCCATCTGGCCGAGCTGCGCTCGCGGCTGATCAAGAGCGCCCTCGCCATCGCCGTCGCCTTTGCCGGCTGCTACGCGGTGGTGGAGGATATCTTCGGCCTGCTGGTCGCGCCGGTGCGCGAGCTGCACATCCGCGGCCTCGAGCTGATCGGCACGACGGTCACCGAGGCTTTCTTCACCAAGATGAAAGTCTCGTTCATCGCCGCGATCATCGTCACCGCGCCGGTCTGGCTCTGGCAGGCCTGGCAATTTATCGCGCCCGGGCTCTACGAGCACGAAAAGCGCTACACCCGAAGCTTTGCCCTGGTCGGCTCGATTTTTTTTATCGGCGGCGCCGGGTTCTGCTACACGGTGGTGATCGGCGACGGCCTGGCGTTTCTGCTGCACCGCTACGAGGCGATCCATATCCAGCCGCTGCTCCAGATCGGCGATTATTTATCCCTGGTCTCGCGCCTGGTGCTCGCCTTCGGCGTCATGTTCGAGCTGCCGGTGCTGGCGTTTTTCGTCGCCCGCGTCGGCCTCATCGACCATCGCTTTTTGCTCCGCCACAGCGGCTACGCGGTGATCGCGCTCGCGCTTCTCGCCGCGGTGCTGACGCCCCCCGACTTCGTCTCGCAGATTCTGCTGATGGCGCCGCTGCTGCTGCTTTACGGTCTCGGCATTCTCGCCGCCTACCTGGCGCGCTATCGCATGGAGCGCCGCGAGCGCAACGCGAAATAAAAAAGGCCGGCCCGATGGCGGGCCGGCCTTTGCCCCGTGAAAGCAAGTGGATTCTAGCTGTCGTCGTTGACGAAGGCGCAGGCGGCGAACACGGTGGTCCAGAGCCCGTCCTTGTTGCCGATCGCCGACTGGGTGATGTTCGAGGTGCGCACGATTTTGCCGGACATCTTGAAGAGATTTTCGCGCTCGTCCCAGGCGGTGTCCGGATCGAACTCGATGCCCAGGGTCGTCGCGAGCATGCTGGCGGCCAGGTCTTCCGCGTATTCGCCGGCTTTCTCTTCGGTCTCGCCGAAGGAATGATGCTCGGACAGATAGCCGTGCTGCTCCTGGTCGGCGGGAATGGCGACGCCCACCGAAGCGGCGACGAGGCGGTTGGGCTCGTTGGTGCTCTCGCGATCGTAGACGCAGAAAACGATTTCACCCGGGCGGAGCAGCTTGGTGCCTTCCTCTTTGGAAATCCGCTTGCAGCCCGGCGGGTAGATGCTCGAGACCAGAACCAGATTGCAGAACGCCAGCCCCGCGGAGCGCAGCGCCAACTCAAAGGAAGCCAATTTCTCCTTGTGAACGCCGACTCCTTTGGTAAAAAAACATTTCTTCGGGATCATGGAGCGCTGCTATAACATGAATGAAACGGGCAGACAACAATTTTGCCGCAAAAAATCGATGAACAACCGGTTACTCCACGATCACGAGCGGCGCGCCGCCTTCCACCGTGTCGCCCGGCTTCACGCGAATCTCCTTGACCGCGCCGGCAATCGGGCTGCGCACCTCGTTTTCCATTTTCATCGCCTCGACGATCACCAGCCCCTGCCCTTTTTCCACCGCGTCCCCCTCTGAAACCAGCACGGCGATGATCTTGCCCGGCATCGGCACCGAGACGATCTGGCGTCCCTGGAGCTGCAGCCCGGCCTGGGCGGCGCCGACCCGCACGCGCCGCTCGTCGAGCAGATGAATGTGATAATTGCGCCCGTCGACCAGCACCCGGTATTCATCGCCGCTGTTGTCCACTTCGACCTCGAAGGACCGGTTGTCCACGATCAGCGAAAAATTGGTCCGGCCGGTCTTCTTGCCGTCGACGAGAAATTCATTGCCGTCCACGGACACGCGGTAGAGCGACTTGCCGGTCTCCTCGATCTCCACCGTGTAGCTCTGTTCTCCGAGCCGGGCGATGAAAGCCATGATCGCTGCGGTCAAGAGCGGCGCCAGCCGCCTCCGAAGAAGCTCTGGTGGCGCCGCAGCGAATTGCGCTTGCCCTGCTCGCGCCATTTGGACTGCTCGGCGGCGCCGCGCGCCAGCAGATCGAGGGTCTGCTCGTGCTCGCGATGCAGCGCCGCGATCGCCGCGGACGCCAGCGCGATCTCCTTGTGCGGCAGCACGTCTTCGCCGTCCGTCGGCCGGTACTCCTCGTCGATGAACCCGGTGTTGAAATCTCCCGACATGAAGCGCGGGTGGCGCAAAATCCACTGATTGAAGGAAATGTTGGTCTTGATGCCGCGCACCTGATACTCGCGCAGCGCGCGGCGCATGCGCAGGATCGCCTCGACGCGATTTTCTCCCCAGGTGATGAGCTTGGCGACCATCGGATCGTAGTAGATCGACACCTCGGCGCCCTCGTAAACGCCGCAGTCGTTGCGCAGGCCGAGGCCCTCCGGAAGACGCAGCCCTTCGACCTTGCCGGGGCAGGGCATGAAATCGCGCTCGGGATCTTCGGCGTAAATCCGGCATTCGATGGCGTGGCCGGTCTGCGTGATGTGGCGCTGGCGCCAGGGCAGATAGCCGCCCGCGGCGATCTCGATCTGCGCTTTGACGAGATCGATGCCGACCACGCGCTCGGTGACGGCGTGCTCGACCTGGAGCCGCGTGTTCATCTCGAGAAAATAAAAATTCTGCTCCGGGTCGAGGAGAAACTCCAGGGTGCCGGCGCCGACGTAGCCCACCGAGCGCGCGCCCTGAATCGCGATCCGGCCGATGCGCCGGCGCGTGCGGTCGTCCATGCCGGGAGCCGGCGATTCCTCGATGACTTTCTGGTGGCGGCGCTGGATCGAGCATTCGCGGTCGTAAAGATGAATCACGTGGCCGTAGCTGTCGGCGAGGATTTGAATTTCCACGTGGCGCGGCTTCTCGATGAATTTCTCCACGTACAGCCGGGCGTCGCCGAAAGACGACGCGGCTTCCGAGCCCACCGCGCGAAAGGCCGCCGACACTTCGCGCCGGTGGCGCACCAGCCGCAGCCCCTTGCCGCCGCCCCCGGCCACCGCCTTGAGCATGCACGGATAGCCGATCGACTCGATGGTGCTCAGGACTTCTTCCTCCGAGGTGAGAATGCCGTCGGAGCCCGGCACCACCGGCACGCCGGCCGCTTTCATGAGCTGGCGCGCCTTCACCTTGTCGCCCATCTGATCGATGACCTGGGCCGACGGGCCGATGAACACGATGCCTTCTTCTTTGCAGCGCTGCGCGAACGCCGCGTTCTCGGCGAGAAAGCCGTAGCCCGGATGCACCGCCTCGGCGCGGCTCTTTTTGCAGACCTCGATGATCCGATCGATGGAGAGATAGCTCTGGCGCGACGGCGGCGGCCCGATCAGATAGGCGTGATCGGCGTATTTGACGTGCAGCGATTCGCGGTCGGCTTCGGAATAAACCGCGACCGATTCGATGTCGAGCTCGCGGCAGGCGCGCGCGATGCGCACCGCGATCTCGCCGCGATTGGCAATGAGCACGCGCTTAAACATCAAAGGGCACGCTTCGGCGCTTCACAGCGGAATATTGCCATGCTTCTTGGGCGGGTTGTGGTCCTGCTTGTTTTTAAGCATCTCGAGGGCGCGGATCAACGTCGGGCGCGTGTCTTCGGGATAGATCACCGCATCGACGTAGCCCGACTCGGCCGCTTTGAACGGATTGGCGAAAGTTTCCCGGTAATGCGCAACCATTTCGTCGCGCGCTTTGGCCTGATCGGGGGCCTTCTGAATCTGCTCGCGAAAGACGATGTTGATCGCGCCTTCGGGACCCATGACGGCGATCTCGCCGGTCGGATAGGCAAGATTGATGTCGCCGCGCAGATGTTTGCTGGCCATGACGATGTAGCCGCCGCCGTAGGCCTTGCGCGTCACGACGGTGATTTTCGGCACGGTCGCTTCGGCGTAGGCGTACAGCAGCTTGGCGCCGTGGCGAATGATGCCGTGGTATTCCTGCTCGGTGCCCGGCAAAAAACCCGGCACGTCGACGAACGTGACGATGGGAAGATTGAAGCAGTCGCAAAAGCGAATGAAGCGCGCCGCCTTGACCGAGGCGTTGATGTCGAGACAGCCCGCCAGATGGGCCGGCTGATTGGCGACGATGCCGACCGAGCGGCCGCCGATGTGGGAAAAGCCGATGAGGATATTGCGCGCGAACTCGGGCTGCACTTCGTAGAAATAGCCCTCGTCGACCACCGCCGCGATCAGCTCCTTCATGTCGTAGGGCCGGTTGGGATTGTCGGGCACCAGATCCTTGAGCCGCTTGTCGCGCCGCAGCGGATCGTCGCTGCTGGGACGAAACGGCGGGTCTTCCTGGTTATTGCTCGGCAGAAAACCGATCAGCTCGCGAATCATCAGCAGGCAGTCTTTTTCCGTGTTCGCCGTGAAGTGCGCCACACCGCTCATGCCCGCGTGGGTTTCGGCGCCGCCCAGCGCTTCCTTGGTGACTTCCTCGTGGGTGACGGTTTTGATCACGTCGGGCCCGGTAATGAACATGTAGCTGTTGGTCTTCACCATGAAGATAAAGTCGGTGATCGCCGGCGAATAGACCGCGCCGCCGGCGCACGGCCCGAGGATCGCGGTAATCTGCGGCACCACGCCCGAGGCCATGACGTTGCGCTGAAAAATCTCGCCGTAGCCCGCCAGGCTGTCAACGCCCTCCTGAATGCGCGCGCCGCCGGAATCGTTGAGGCCGATCAGCGGCGCGCCGTTTTTCATCGCCATGTCCATTATCTTGCAGATTTTTTCGGCGACGACCCGGCTCAAGCTGCCGCCGAAGATGGTAAAATCCTGCGAGTAAACGTAGACCAGCCGCCCGTCGATGGCGCCGTAGCCGGTGACCACGGCGTCGCCGAGAAATTTTTGCCGGTCCATGCCGAACTCGACGCAGCCGTGCTGGCGCAGCCGATCGAGCTCGACGAAGCTGCCGCTGTCGAGAAGAATATCGAGGCGCTCGCGCGCCAGCAATTTTCCCTGCTCGTGCTGACGGCGCGCGCGCTCTTCGCCGCCGCCTGCTTCGGCGCGCTGATTGAGCTCGCGAAGCTTTTCGAAATTGTCGATTGTGGCCATTCCAGAGATTCCTTAAAAAAAGACGCGCGATCGGAGTTTGCGCCCGCGAGTGGCGGCATCATAACAAACGACCCTAGTGTGTCAACCAAATTGGCCGCGGCGCGCGCCAAGTTGCGCTCGGCGCAGGCGCGCGTTAGTATTTTGCTCACGGCCGCAGCTTCTCGATTGTTCGCGGGCGAAAACAGCCATGGTCGAAAACCAAATCCGCCGCGCCAAAAACAAAAACGCGCAGAGCGCCGAGCCGCAGCCGGCCAGATTGCGCGCCGATCAGGCGCTTCTGATGGTCACCGCCAGCGAGGGCGACGCCAACATGCTTTACGCGGTCGGCTTCTTCGTGCCCGACCCGTTCATTTTTTTTCAGCACAAGAACACGAAGTTCGTGGTGATGAGCGACCTCGAGATCGACCGCGCCAAAAAGCAGGCGCGCGTGGACCGCGTGCTGTCGCTCTCGGCCTACCAGCGCAAGCTTCGCAAGCTCGGCAGGGCGCCCGCGACTCTGAGCGATATTCTCGACTTGCTGCTGCGCGAGCGCGGCATCCGCTCGGTGATCGTGCCGGCGAATTTTTCCGCGCTGCTCGCCGATCAGCTGCGCGCCCGCGGCTTCAGCGTGCAGATCAAGCGCGATCCGTTCTGGCCCGAGCGCGAGGCGAAGAATCGCACCGAGGTCGCGCAGATCGCCGAGTCGCTGCGCGTCGCGCGCCTCGGCCTCGAAGCCGGCATTCGCATGCTCAAGCGCACCAAGCCCAGGCGCGACGGCTATCTCTACCTGAACGGCACGCGCCTGACCTCCGAGATGCTCAAGACCGCGGTCAACACCACGATCATGGCGCAGGGCTGGCTGCCGAGCCACACGATTATTTCTTCCGGCAATCAATGCGTCGATCCGCACCACGAAGGCAGCGGCCCGATCAAAGCGAACACCTCGATCATCTTCGACATCTTTCCGCGCTCGCAGCAAAACGGCTACTTCGGCGACTTGAGCCGCACCGTGGTGCGCGGCCGCGCCTCGGACAAGCTCAAGGAAATTTACGCCGCGGTGCAAGACGGCCAGAAAATCGGCTACGAGCAGATTCGCCACGGCGTCAACGGCAAGGACGTGCACCAGAATATTTTGAACCTGTTCGAAGCGCGCGGCTTTCACACCGGCCGGATCAACGGCCGCATGCAGGGTTTTTTCCACGGCACCGGCCACGGCCTCGGCCTGGACATCCACGAGCCGCCGCGCATCGCGCCGGTGGACGCGATCCTGCGCACCGGGCATGTGGTCACGGTCGAGCCCGGCCTTTATTATCTCGGCGTCGGCGGCGTGCGCCTGGAAGACGTTGTGGTGGTCACGGACAAAGGCAACCGCAACCTCACCGACTGCCCGCAGTTTCTCGAAATCTGACCGGCCCTCCGGCGAGCGCCTGACCTTTGACGGTCGAACCTTTCAACGACGAGATTCTCCGGCTGATCGCCGACCTCGATCACGCCGACAAGCCGACGCTTCGCGCCGCGGTCGACGCGCTCGCCGCGCGCGCCGCCGAGTCTGCGGCAATCCGCGAGCTGCTCGCGCGGCGCTTGACGCAGCCCGGACACAAAAATTACTGGCCCGCCGCTTATATTCTCGGCCGACTCCCGCAGCCCCCGCCCGCGGCGATTCGAATTCTACTCGATGCCCTCGATCACCCCGCGCCCGACATCCGCTGGGCGATCGCTTTATTGATCGTCGAGATCGCCAAAGGCGACGGCGACCTGACGAAATTATTGATCGCTCTCTGCGCCAGTGGCAGCGCCAATCAGAAACGCATGGCGAATTACTGCCTGCGCGATTTGAATTTGGCTGATCCGGCAAGCCTGACCGCATTGCTCGCGGGGCTCGCCGATCCGGACCCGACGGTAAGAGTGGCCGCGGCCATCGCATTGAAAGCGCGCGGCGATGTGGATGCCAACGGAAAGAATCGACTGTGCGAAATCTATGTGAGCGATGCCGACCCGCGCGCGCGCCACGCCGCGGCGATCGCGCTCGCGAGCCTGGGCGAGCCATCCCAACGGTTTTTGGCGGCTTTGAAGAAAAATGCGACGAGCGAAGACGCGCAAACAAAAAAAGCGGCTTGCGCCGCTTTGAACCTGCTGGAAAGAAGGCCCGCTTCAACCGCCGAAAACGGCGGTTGAAGCGGGGCCAACTAGGTGGACTGAGGGGGATTCCCAGGCTCCAGGCCCGAATCCCCGTCAAAGATCCCGCCTAGAGCCTAAGTCTCAGCCACCTCGCAGACAGTACATTGATCGATCATGTCTGGACCACCTCCTTTCCCTGCTGGGAGGCAGTTTACGAAGTTGCATCCTGACTGTCAATAAAAATTCGGAATTTTGCGCGCGCATGCGGCAAAAAAATTTTATTCGCCGTAGAGCTTTTTGATGAAGCCGCTCTGCTCGAGATCTTTCAAATAACTCGTGTCGATGAAATTTTCCGGCGCGAGGGTTTTGGCTTTGGGCGTGCGCGCGCCGATCTCGTCGAGGACCATCTGAATGCCTTTCAAGGTCGGGTAGGGCGCCTTCGGCATCACTTTCACCGCGTAGTGCTGGTAGGTTTCTTCGAGCGCGTCGGGATCGGCAATGCGCGAATACTTGCCGATGACTTTGACCGCAAAGCTCTTGTCGGTCTTCAGGCGGTGCAATCCCTCGACGTAGGCGCGCAGGTAGCGCCGCACCGTATCGGGAGCCTCGCGCAGGTAACTGCGCGAGGTCACCACGCCGGCGCCCTGGTAATCGATGCCGATGGCGCTCAGATCCGCCAGCAAACCATAGCCGAATTTTATCGCCTGCAGGTGGAGCGGCGAGGAGAGCATGCCGCCGTCGACGGCGCGCGAGGCCAGCCCGGCGAGAATTTCCGGCGAGCCGCCCATCTGGATCAGCGCCACGTCGCGATCCGGAACCAGATTCCACTGCCCCAGCACGTAGCGCAGCAGAAAATCGTCCGAGGTGCCGAAGCGCGTGATGCCGATCCTTTTGCCTTTCAAGTCTTCACGCCGTTTGATCTCCGGCCTCACCATGATCTTTTGCCCCGGTTTATGATTGGGGCCGGCGAGCATGACCAGATCGGCGCCGGAGAGATCGGCCTGAATCACGGCGGGAATCGCGATCTCGGCGATTGGAATGTCCCTGGCGAGCATCGCCTGCGCCACCCGCGAGCTGCCGGCGACGTAGATCAAATCCACATCCAGCCCGTGCTTCTCGAAGAGCTTCGCCTCTTTGGCGACCCAGATCACCGCCATCGAGCCGACCGTGGTCGGATAGGCGACTTTGAGTTTGGTCTGCGCTGCGGCCGCGCCCGGCAGCAAGACCAGCGTTAGGAGCAATTTTGCAATCATGCTTTTCATGGTTTCACCCCGAGATCCGAAGCTCAAATTTGCCGCCCTTCAAGCGTCACGGCGCCGGCTTCGCCGCGTCGGCGAGAACGCTTAAATCCACCAGCGCTTCCGGTTTCAGATTCTTTGCGCTCGGCACGGTCGAAACCAGCGAGTCGATGGCGTAGCGCAAACCGTCCAGCGGCAAGGTCGGAAAGCTCTCGAGGTTTTTCCCGGAATTGAAGCGGTAGTTCTCTTCGACGATCGCCCTGTCCCGCAGCCGCAGATTGCGCGCCAGCACTTTTTTGCTGAGCTCCGGGTCTTCTTGAATTTTTTTCATGCTCGCCGCCAGCGCCCGGATAAATCGCACGACCACGGGCCGGCGTTCTTTCAGCATCGCGCGGCGCACCGCCACCGCGTTGCCGATCACCGGGAAATTGAGCGAGTCGATGTCGAGAATGGTTTTGAACCCCAGCTTCTCCAGCACCAGCGCGTTGGCCGGATTCACGATCGTCGCCGCCACCCGGCCGTTCTTGAGCGCCAGCACCCGGTCGCTCTGGCCGCCGACCGCGGCCATCTGCACGTCCCGATCGCTCATGCCGAAGCGTTTGAGCGCCAGGCGCAGATAGAAGTGCGCCACGTCCTGGAGCCGCGCGACGCCGACGATTTTGCCGCGCAGCTGCTCCATCTTGTCGATGCCGGCGCCGGCGACGATGCGGTACTGCATGCGATTGTAAATGCTCGCGACGAAGAGAAGCTCCGCGCCGCCGGCGATGGCGCTGATCGTGTTGTGCGGAATGCAGTAGAGGGCGTCGATCTCGCCGGCGATCAAGGCCGCCGTGGCGGGATTGCCTTGAATCCAGATCTGCTCGACGTCGAGGCCTTCGCGCTCGTAAAATCCCGCGTCCTTGGCCATCCACAGCGGCAGAATCGCCCCGCCGATGTAGCAATTGCTGACGCGCAGCTTGTCCCCCGCCGCAGCGGCGCTCGGCAGGCCCGCGCCGAGCGAGCCAAGGACGATCAGCAACAAAGAACTCAGCTGCAGGCTTTTCGGGTAAAGAGCCATGACGCGCCGACCCTATCCCGGACGGCATAGAGGATCAAGAATCGCTTGCAATCCAGCAGAGCGCTGGATACACACGATTTGAGATGACCCGCCGACAGCTCCAAACGCTTTTCTATCTGGGATTGCCGACAGCGATCGGGTCGAAGGATTCCTCCGCGAACGGAGATAATCATGTCAGAGCGTGAAGTCCGCATCATCGACATCGACGGCCACGTGCGCGAGGCCGACGATCTGTTCGAGAAATATCTCGAAGCGCCCTTTCGCGCCCGCGCGCCCAAGGTCGAAAAAGTGGCCAACGGCCAGATGCTTTTTCGCCTGGAGGGCGAGCGCCATCATCGCCGCCCGGATGAAACTCCGTTCCGCATCAAAGACGACGGCTCGCCGGCCAACGAGAATCGCCATCTCGCGACCGATCCCAGGCAGCGCCTGGCGGCCATGGATCGCGACCGCATCGAGCGCGGTTTATTGTTTCCCTCGGCGGGATTGTATTTAACCTCGGTCGAGGAAGAAGCCTACGCCGCCGCGCTCTGCCGTGCGTATAACAACTGGCTTTACGATTATTGCGGCGAAGATCGCAAGCGCTTGCTGGGTGTCGGCGTGGTTCCCGTGCAGGACGTCAAGCTCGCCATCGACGAGGCCAAACGGGCGGTCAGTGAGCTCGGATTCAAAGGCATCTTCGTGCGGCCGAATCCGGTGAAAGGCCGCAACATCGACGATCCTTACTACGATCCCCTGTACAAAACGGTCGTCGAACTCGGCGTGCCGCTTTTGATCCACGAAGGCTCCGGCGCGTACCTGCCCACCGCCGGCGCCGACCGCTTCGCCGGCCAGTGGTTTTTTACGCATACGATCTCGCACCCGATCGAGCAGATGCTCGCAAGCCTGGGCCTGATCTGCCGCGGTACTCTGGAAAGAAACCCGGAGCTGCAAGTGGTTTTTCTCGAATCCGGCGCCGGCTGGCTGCCCTACTGGCTCTGGCGCATGGACGAGCACTACGAGATTCTTCCCTTTCAGGTGCCGTGGCTCAAAATGAAGCCGAGCGACTACTTTCGCCGCCAGTGCTACACGTCCTTCGAAGCCGACGAAACCCGTCTGGGACAGGTCATCGAATCGATCGGCGCCGATCGCGTCGTCTTCGCATCCGACTACCCGCACTGGGACGCGACCTTTCCCGGCGTGACGGAGATGATTTTGAATCGAGAAGATCTCAATCACGAGACGAAAAGAAAAATCATGGGCGAAAACGCAGCAAGGTTACTGAAGATCGTCTAGCGTTTAGAGTCTAGCGTCTGGAGTTCCCCGATCCGAAAACCCTGGACACCAGACGCCAAACCCCAAACAAGCGAGGGAAACATGGCAGAAACACCCAGACTCGTTTCATCGATGGGACGCGCCGAGCTCGATCGGATTTTTGTGCGCGATTACGACCTGAATAAAGATCTTCTCGGCAAGATCAGCTTTGCGCAGATGGTTTACCTCATGCTCGAAGGACGCATGCCGACTCCGGAGCAGGGGAAAATGATCGACGCCATGCTGATCGTGCTGGTCGATCACGGCATGACCACGGGCGCGGCCGCGGCGCGCATGACGTTTCATTCCGCGCCGGAAGCGATTCAAGGCGCGGTGGCCGCCGCCATCCTCGGCGCCGGCAGCGTGCATCTCGGCTCGTCGGAACACTGCGCGAGGATGTTGAACGACGCTTTGCCCAAGGACTCGAAGGAAACCGATCTCGATAGCATCGCGCTCAAGACCGTCGAAAAACGCCTGGCGAACAACCAGCTCATTCCCGGCATCGGCCACGGCATTCATACCGGCGGCGACCCGCGCGCCGAGCGGCTCTTCGAGGTGGCGCAGGAGACCAGAGTCTACGGCCGCTACTGCGAGCTTTTGAAGAAAATCGGCAGGATCGCCGATCAGAAAGTCGGCAAGCATTTACCCGTGAACGTCACCGGCGCGATCGCGGCGATTTCGCTGGATATGGGCATTCACTGGCAGATGTCCAAGAGCTTCGCGATCCTCGGCCGCGCCCTCGGCGGCCTGGCGCACGTCGGCGAAGAAATCCGCCGGCCGATCGCGCGCGGGCTTTCGAACTTGATCCGCGACAATTTGCAGTACGAGCCGGAAAAATGAACGTTCTGGTTTCTGGTTGCGTTTTCGAGTCAATCGAAATAGCAGCAAGATCCTGGAGTCCTGCGACGGAGCTCGGGACGAACGGAGACGGATCAAGGTGTTTCCGTTCGTGCCGAGCGTGTCGAAGCATTCCTAATTTTTCAGCAGCCTGCTGAACTTTTAACTGCGAGGGCCGCAAGATGTTGCTTCGTATCCGAGTCCTTCTCACAAGTTTTCTGTTCTTGACGCTGGCGGTCCCCGCCGCCGCGCAGCTGCGCAAAATCAACATCGCCTACACGGCGACGAGCCCGTACCAGGCGGTGTTGATCATCGCCAGGGACACCGGCCTGTTCAAAAAATACGGCCTCGATCCGCAACTGATTTTGACCCCGGGCGGCTCGCTGGGATTCCAGGCGATGATGGGCGGCGATGTCGCGATGGTGCTGTCGGACGGCTCCTCCGCGGTCGCCAGCAATCTCGCCGGCGCCGACGTGGTGATCATCGCGAGCTTTCTGAACACGTTTCCCTACAGTCTGATTTCTATCCCCGAGGTGAAAAAGGTCGAGCAGCTCGTCGGCGGCAAGGTCGCCATCAGCCGTTTCGGCAGCGCCACCGACCTGAGCGTGCGCATGTCGCTCGCCAAGGTCGGCTTGAATCCCGACAAGGACGTGACGATCCTGCAGATCGGCACGCAAACCACACGCTACGCCGCCCTGCAGTCGAAACAGGTGCAGGCCACGATCATCACGCCGCCGTTTACGCTCACCGCGCGCAAGCAGGGCTACAACACGCTGGTGGACATGGCGCAGTTGAACATTCCCTTCGAGCTGACCGCGCTGCTGACGCGGAAAAGTTACATCAAGACGCAGCGCGACACCGTCGCAGCCGTCGTCGCCGCGCTCTCCGAAGCGGTGCATTTTTACAAGCGCGAGAAGGAACCCGTAATAAAGATTCTCGGCAAATATCTCGACACCGCCGACCGCGAAGCGCTGGAAGAGACCTATCGGGAAATCGGGCTCAAGACCTTGCCGGAAAAACCGTACCCGACCCTGCCCGGCATCCAGACGATCCTCGACGAGATGGCGCCGAAGAATCCCAAAGCCAGAGCCTCGCGCCCGGAAGATTTTGTCGATATGAGTTTCGTCAAGAAACTCGACGACGAAGGGTTCTTCACGCGGCTGTATAAAAAATGACCGGGCGTTTTGCGTTGGACTTGCGGAACCTCGAGTTGGCCATGATTCCCAAGCTCGCCGCGGTCGCGGCTCTCATCGCTTTGCTCGTGTGCGCGCCGGCGATTGCCGCCGCTGCGCCCGACCTCACCGCTTGCGGCATCGTCACCGCGGCTGATGCTCGGCGCTTCGTCGGCGCTCCGCTCGACGTGAAGGAGTTTGCGAAAATGCCCGTCGCCAACGCGCCCAACGCCTACAATTCGATCTGCACTTACGTCGCGAAGGGAGGCAGTTTCGAAAACACGGCGACCAGCTCGCGGCTGGTCGATGTGACCCTGCATTTTCTCGATTCGCCGGAAGAGATGAAAAACATCTACGCCAACTCGCTCGAAGAGTATCGCCGGATGGTCCGCGCGCCGGACGCGCCCTACAAAAACGCGACGATCGCGCCCCTCGGCGGTTTCGGCGATCAGGCGTTCGTGCTCCAGGCCGTCACCGATCCCAAAACCGGTTACAAATCGACTCTGATCGTATTTTACAAGGGCGCGGTCGGCGGCAGCGTCGCCGCCTGGAAAAAACCCGAGCCGTCGCTGGAAACCACCAGGGCGGTTCTGCGCCATATCTTGAGCCGGCTGCCCTGATGGAAACGCGCGCTCATTTTCCGCACCGAGAGGTATTGTTGCCATGCTCACACCGATCAAAATCGACCATCGTATCAACGCTCATGTCGGCGTCCCCGCCGGCGCCGGCAAGAAGCCCGTCGTCATTCATATGCACGAGCGCTACGGCATCGTGCAGCACACCACCGATCTCGGGCAAAAATTCGTCGACGCCGGTTACGTGACGATCGTGCCGGATTTCTTTTCGCGCTTTACCGGCGACCGCGCAGCCCTGGCGCGCGGCGACGATCGCTGCGAGCTGAAGGATGACGAAGTCCTGCTCGATCTCGACGCCGTGATGAAATATTTGCAAACGATCCCCGAAGCGGACCTCGGCAAGATCGCCATGTCCGGCGTCTGCCAGACCGGGCGCCAACCGATTCTCGCCGGCGCCAGACGTGATTATTTAAGCGCCGCCGTGGTGCTGTACGGCGCGGTCTACGATGCCGACTGGAAGTCGCACGCGCTGCGGCCGGAACCGATCGACAAGCTCATGCAGGAAATCACGTGTCCGCTGACGGCGGTTTTCGGCGAGCTCGATAATCTGATTCACCGCGACAACATCGTGCGCATGGCGAGCGTCCTGGCCCAGGCCAAAAAAAGCTTCGACATCCGCATTTACGCCGACGCCCCGCACGGATTTCTGAATGACACCATGCCCGGAAGATTTCGCCCCGCGCAGACCCAAGCGGCGTGGCAGCAGATCACTGCGTTCCTGCGCTCGGTGTTCGCCGGCGAATGGAAGCAAGACCGCCTGATCTGGCGCTTCCAGGCCGACACCTCGGCGCATTACGATTTCGCCGCGATGAAGCGCTGGGAATAGCCGGCGCATGGCGCCGAAGATTCTCGATTCGATCCTGCGGTTGCAATCTGAGATTTGAGATGGGCGAGGGCGGCCGCCGCGCGAATCAATTCTCCCACACCGGCTTGACGGTGGTGTCGAGCCATTTGCGCGCGTCTTCGATGTAGGCCTTGTTGGCCACGACGACCGGTTTGGCCTTCGGGCCCCAGCCGTTTTCGATGGAAGTTTTCGACTTGAATCCCTTGCGCGCGCTGGCCCGGCCGAGGGCGTCGATGGCGGCCTGCCCGGCGGGCGAGATCAGCCACTCGGCGAAGAGCTTGCCCGCGGTCGGATGCGGCGCCTTGGCGTAGATCGCCGCCTGCTGCGGAGACACTACCGGCTCCGCGCCGCGGACAAAATCGATCGGGCTGCCGAGACCCCTTTCGCGCACCACATCGTGAAACAAGGACGGCATGATGATCGAGTATTCGCCCGCGACCACGAGGCGAAACATGGCGCTGGTGCTTTTGTGAATCGTGACGTTGAGAGACTTCAATCCTCTAATAAAGTTGGCCCAGCGCGCGTCGTCTTTCCACTCGTCTTTGAAAGCCGCCAGCATGGAGCTGAGCGGCCCGGCGCGCATCGGGTCGTCGAGGGCGACGATCCCCTTGTATTTCGGATTGGTCACATCCTCCCAGCTTTGCGGCGCCTCTTCACGCTTCATCTTTTTTGTGTTGTATGCCAGCGCCTGGATCTGCAGGCTCACCACCGGCGCGGTCGCGTCGTGAACGAACAGGGAACTTGCCTGCACGGTCGCATACGGCTCGGTGGCGCCGGCGTTGTGCAGCACCAGCGGCGCTTCGGTGAGAATCACGTCCACGCTCGCCTGGTTGCCCTGGTATTCCGTCAACGTGCGCGTGGTCACTTCCGAGCGCGTCGCCTGCCAGTAGGAAGTCGTGATGCCGGGAAAGCGTTTGCTGAAAGCGTCGGTCAGCGCGCGGATATGATCCACGTCCCACACCGTGTAAACCACCAGCGCGCCTTCCTGCTTGGCCCTGGGGTAGAACTCCTTGGCGAGCTTTTCGAAGCGCGCGTCGGTTTCAGGCCGCGCCTGCGCGAGGAGCGCGCCCGGCCTCGAAATCACGGCCAGGAGAGACAGGAAAGCCAGCAGAAGTTTTTTCTTCGCCATGCCGCGCCCCTTTCGTCGTTCGTCCATCGCGCGCCGCAATCGGCGGGCGTCCGCCTGAACGAGCGCTTGTAGCACTCTTTGCCGGAGCGAACAAGCGGAGTTTCGCCGGAAATCTTTTGAACACCCCGCTGATCAGCGCGAGGTAAATCCCCAGAAGCAGCAGGGTGATCAGCAGATTTCGTTTCCAGCGGTCGCTCAGCGCAATCCCGAAGGGCACGCCGACGAGAAAGCCGATGACGTGCGCGACGTAAGCCACCTGCGGATCGTAGCCGGCGATACGGCTTTTTTCATAGACCACGATCAGGTTGTAGAGAAAGTAGAGAATCGCGATCAGCCCCTGGGGCGCGAGGAAAAGCCAGGAGAATTTGAGCGGGCGCACGAGCATCACGCAGCCCGCCAGGGCGAAAATCGCCGCCGAGGCGCCGAGCATGGCGGTGCCGCGCGGCAAAAATAGCGCGCCGATGAGAAAGCTCGCGATGCCGCCGGCGAAAAACACCAGCAGCAGCTTTCCCGCGCCGGCGGTTTTTTCCAGCGTGCTGCCGAAGACAAAGAGAAAGAGCATGTTGCCGAGAAGATGCAGCAGGTTGGCGTGAACGAACAGCGCCGCGGGCAGCGTCCAGACCCGGCCCTTTGCGAGGTTGGCCAGGCTGAAAATCAGATTCTTCTCGGCAAACGCCGGCTCCTGAGCCCAGGCCCAGAAGCTGATCGCGATGCACGCGAGTATCAGGAAAAAATTGGCCTTCAAACGGGAACTACCCTAGCAGCCCCGCCGCGCCGGTGAAACCGCCGTCCGCCTTGACTTGAAACGAAGGGCGATGATAACCGAAGCCAGCGACGGGAGAATGGGATGATTCGCAGATTGATTTCCAGCCTGGCTTTTCTGGCGGGTCTGATCGCGCCGGCTTTACCGGCGCTGGCCGGACAGCCAAGCGAAAGCCTCGCCGTCGGCTACTCTTCGCTCGCCGGCCATCACACGCCCATGTGGATCGCGGTCGAAGACCGCATCGGCAGAAAGTACGGCATCGATCTGAAGGCGATCTACGCCGGACGGCTCCGGCCGCAGCAGTTGCTGCTGAGCGGCGATGTGCCGATCGTCGTCGCCACCGGCAGCGGCGCGCTCACTTCCCACGTGCTCGGCGCCAAAGATCAGGTGATCGTCGCCATCAACATGAACAAAGTCGGCGGCGGCATTTTCGCCAAGAGCGGCATCAAGAGCGCCGAGGATCTGCGCGGCAAAACCATCGGCGTCTCCCGCGCCGGCTCGATTTCCGAAATTATCCTGCGCTACGTGCTGCGGTCGAAACTCGGCCTGCAGCCCGACCGCGACGTCAAGCTGCTCGTGGTCGGCGACCCGGCGGTGGGACTGCAAGCGCTGGAGCGCGGCATCGTCGATGCCACGCCGCTCACCATGCCGCTGCCTTTGATCGCCGCCAAGATGGGCTTTCGCGAGCTGGTCAATTACGACGCCCTCGGCATCACCTTTCCCGCCAACACCGTGACGACCCTGCGCCAAACGGTCGCAAAGCGGCCCGAGCTGATCGAAAATTTTCTAAGGACGCTGATCGACGGCATCCATGTGTTCAAGACCAACCGGACCAAGAGCCTCGCCGTCATGAAAAAGAATCTGCTCGGCACGAGCGACGAGATGCTCGAAGAGACTTACCGCTACACGACCGCGGTGCTGGAGCAGCAGCCCTACCCGTCTCTCGAGGTGATCAAAAGCGGACTGGAAATTCTTTCGCTGCAGTTTCCCCAGGCCAAGCAGACCGACCCCAACCCGCTGGTCGATCCGTCCTTCGTGCGCAAGCTCGACCAGAGCGGTTTCATCGCCGGGCTTTATAAAAAATAGCGCTGCCGCGCAGGGCGGCTCGGCGGCGGCGCGCCGGCGCCGATCAATACTTCGACAGCAGGCCCAGCAATTTCTCCGCGCCGGCCGGCGGCTTGACGGCGCCGGAGAGGATATCCGCGGGATAAACCGGCTTGCCGTAAAATTCTTCGTTGGCCTCGTAGCGGGTCGCGACCACGGTTCCTTCGAGCGAAATGCCGGCGAAGATGCCCTGGCTTCGGCTGTAGGTGTAGATCGCCGCCTGCGGCGCCACGCCCGCCTCGGCGGAGCGGCCCACCGGGCCGAGCGCTGCGCTCAGATTTCCGCCCAGGGTCACGTTGCCGCCTTTGGAAAACGCATGGACCGCTTCCTGGGTGTTGAGAATGATCACGTACTCGGAGACCTGCACGCCGGCCTGAAAGCCGACGCCGAGCCCGCCGCTGCCGATCGCCGAAGGACCGCTCCAGCCGTTTTCCGTGCGCGCCACCACGATGCCGGTGCCGCCGCGCCCGCTGACGATGAAACCGGCCTTGGTGATGGTGAGAATCGCCAGACCTTTGGCATCGCGCAGCACCCAGGGCGGGATCGCGCTCTCGGGAATCTCTTCGAAGCGCGAGATGATCGATAGCGCCTGATCGACATCGTCCTGCAAGGCCGCCTGCGCCGCGGACGCGCTCAGGCACAGCGCCAGAACCAGACCGAGGCATAAATAAATTTTTCTTTTCATCGCCGGCTCCTCGAAGGCTATCAGCAAAGGTGAAATGCGCACCAGCCTCAGCGTAAACCATACGCTCGCCGGTCACAATATTGACGCCGATTTTCTCTCCGGGACGGGAGCGATTGGCTTGCCGATCAGGAATGTTCCGGCAGCGGAATGAATTCGGTTTCGCCGGGCACCGCGGCGAAGCGCTTTTCTTTCCAATCGGCCCTGGCGCGCTCGATGCGCTCGCGCGAGCTCGAGACGAAGTTCCACCAGAGGTGGCGCGGTCCGTCGAGCGGCGCGCCGCCGAAAAGCAGCACGCGGGCGTTTGAAACGGCGTTGATCGGAATCTCGTCGCCCGCGGCAAAAACCAGCAGCCGGCCCGGCTCGAAGAGCTGCTCGCGGATCGCGATGCTTCCCTCGAGCAGATAGATGGCCCGTTCTTCGCAGGCGTTCTCCAGCGTGAGCGCCGCGCCGCGGCGCAGACTCGCGTCGGCGTAAAACAGCGCCGAGAGCGTCTTGACCGGCGAGGTTTGGCCGGCGAAGCTGCCGGCGATCACGCGCACGGTTGCGCCGGCGCGATCGCTCACCGGCAGGGATGCGGCGGGATAGTGCGTGAAGTCCGGCTCGGTTTCCTCGCGATCGCGCGGCAGCGCGACCCAGATTTGAATGCCGTAAAGTTTTTGCCGGCGCTTTCTCAACTCGGCGTCGGATCGCTCGGAGTGAACGATGCCGCGCCCCGCGGTCATCCAGTTGACCGCGCCGGGCTCGATTCTCTGCACGGTGCCGAGACTGTCGCGATGCACGATCGACCCATCGAACAGATAGGTCACCGTCGCCAGGCCGATGTGCGGATGCGGGCGCACGTCGATGCCCTGGCCCGGCGCCAGCTCGGCGGGCCCCATCTGATCGAAGAAAACGAACGGGCCGACGCTGCGCGCTTCGGGCGCCGGCAGCACGCGGCGCACTTCGAAACCGCCGATGTCGCGCGGCCGCGGCACGATCACGCGCTTCAGCGCCGGACAGGGCGGCGGCGTCTTGGCCTCGGGCTCTTCGGCGGCTTGCCAGCTCATCTCACGGCCTTTTCGATTCTCAAATGCCCGCGCCGAAACTGAAATACTGCGGCAGAATATTTTTCACCGCAGGATCTTCGAGCGAATAGACGTTCATGCGCACCAGCGGCGGAACATAGATGTGCACCGAAATCGCCCGGCGGTTTTCGCTCTGCAGGTTGGAGATCTGATGGATCAGGGAAGTCTCCTCGACCCGCGTCGCGCCGGCGGCATAATCCGCCGAATTGAGCGACCTGATCATGCCGTTGGGCGCCTTTTCGAAAAGCGACTCGGTGAGCGCGCCGCTGAGAATCCTGAGCCCGCCGAGGGAGCCGGCGTGATCGTGGATCGACGAGCGCTGGCCGGCGTTCCAGCACATGATCATGATCTCGAACGCGGCGGTTTTGTGCACCAGGTTGCGCGCGTATCTTTTGTCCGAAAAGCGCGCGTGCGCCGCCAGATCTTCGGTGGAAACCGCCAGCCGGTCGAGAATGCCGGCCATCTCGGCCGGCCCCACGCCGGCGGCCTCTTTTTCGAGAAGGCCGATCAGATCGCTCAAGGAAATCTTATCGCGCAGGCACATGACACAACCGCTGCGGCATCGTGGTCATGCCGCACGATTCAGCCTAAGGGATCGCCGGGCCGGTGTCAAAACGCCGGCCGATGCGCCGCCCCCCACCGCCGTGCTACAGTCGGCTCGAATGCGAAGCGGTGGAGAAAAATCATGCAACGCGGCTTCGTGATCGTGCTGCTGTGCCTGCTTTGCCTCGACGGTTCATTCGCTGCGGCGGCCCAGGACCCCGGCGCGTCGAAGGTCGTCGAAGGAGCCAAAAAGGAAAACACGCTGGTCTGGTATCTGTCGGCGAGCATCGAGGACGCGCGCGCAATTTTTGTCGCCTTCAACAAGAAATATCCCTTCCTCAAGACCGAATTCTTTCGCGCCGGCTCGGCGCGTCTGTTCAATCGCATCGTCAACGAAGCCCGCGCCGGCAAAGTTTTATTCGACGTGGTCGCGGTGCGCGGCCTGGAGACGCAGCAGCTGCTCAAAGCCGGCTTGTTGCAGCCGTACCTTTCGCCCGAGGGCGCCGCCTACCCGGCGGGCTTCAAAGACGCACAGGGATACTGGGTGGATTATTTCGACGCCTACAACGTGATCGGCTACAACACCCAGCTCGTGGCGCGCGATCGGGCGCCGAAAAGCTGGGACGATCTGCTCGAGCCGCGCTGGAAGAACCGGATCGCGCTCGATGAAGAAAATTACTCGTGGTACGGCGCGCTGACGCTCAAATGGGGCAAGGAGAAGACCCAGCGCTACATGCGCGCGCTGGCGCGCCAGAACGTGCAGCTGCGCAGCGGCCAGACTTTGATCGCGCAACTGATGGCCGCGGGAGAATTTTCGGCGGCGATGGTGCTGGCGCACCGCATCGAGAAAATGAAGGAGCAAGGCGCTCCGGTGGAGTGGGTCACGACGCTGGACCCGGTCACCGCATCGCTCCATCCGATCGCCATCGCGGCCAAAGCGCCGCATCCGAACGCGGCCAAACTGTTCATCGACTTCATTCTCTCGGTGGAAGGCCAGCGCCTGCTGCTATCGATCGACCGCACGCCGGCGCGGCCCGGCATCGACGCCAGGATGGAAGCCAGAAAGCTCAAGCTCTTCCCGATCGCGCCCGAGCTGGGCGAGCGCTACGAGGAATTTCAAAAAGAATTCCGGGAAATCTTCGGCCCCTAGGCTGCGCGTCACCCGCAACAGTTAATCCTAAGCTCTTGCTCTTGATTATTCGCAGCGAGCTCGGCTATGGGACTCGGAGCTTGCGCGCTGCGAGGTCATCATCCATGGGCGACCGCATCTTTCTCGCCGTGATCCTGCTGGGAGCTCCGCTCTTTGCTTACGCCGTTGCGTATCAAATCGATGCGAGGTTCGAGCCCAAGTGGCGCGCCGCGGTTCTGGAGCAATTCCCGGAGATCGATCCGGCCCGCCAGGAAATCATTCCGCTGCGCCGCTACTGCCGCGAAATTCCCGAGAGCGCCGCCCTGCCGGTCTGCAGCTGGTATCCGCGCGTGCAGATGCTCGAGCGCGGCGCGCTGATCACGGCCGCGCTGGGCGGCGCGCTGATCCTGGCCATCGTTCTCATGGCCCGGATCGCGCGCGGCAACCGCACCCTTCTCGCGCTGCTTTTCAAACCCGGCCTCTATTTGACCCTCGCCGCGCTGATCCTTCTCACTTTGCTTCACGCCGGGCTCTTTCTCGGCGCCGCCACGCTCGGGCAGATCGCGACCCTCGGTCATCTGATGATTTTCGGGTTCGGGCTGATCGTGGCCGTGGGCCTGGGCGCGGCGCTCTGCATCGTGCTGCTCGCGCGCGCGATGCTTCTCATGCTCCGGCGCCCGGCCATTCCCGTGATCGGCCGCGCGGTATCGGAGCAACGCGGGCCGCTCCTCTGGCAGTACGTGCGCGACCTCGCCCGGCGTATCGACGCGCTCCCGCCCGAGCACATCGTCGTCGGTTTCGACAACAACTTTTTCGTCATCGATTCCGACATCCAATGCTTCAGCGGTGCGCTCAGGGGACGCACTCTGTATCTCTCCCTGCCGCTCTGCCGAATCCTCGAGGAGCCGGAATTGCGCGCCGTCGTCGGCCACGAGCTCGGCCATTTCCAAGGCGCCGATACGCTCTACAGCCGGCGCTTCGCGCCGATCTATCGCGGCGCCGTCGAAGCGCTCGCAACCCTGCGGCAGAACGCATCGGAAAGTTTCGCCGGCCTCGCTTTGCTGCCGGCGCTGGGCGTGCTCGGATTTTTCTTCGATGCCTTTGCCGGCGCCACCCGGGAAATATCGCGCGAGCGCGAGCTCATCGCCGACCAGGTCGGCGCGCAATTGTCCGGCGCGGCGGCCGCGGCTTCGGCGCTGGTCAAGATTCACGCGTTCGCCAACGCCTGGGAAAGCGCGCTCCAGCGCATGCGCGAGGGCCTGGGCGAGGGCAAGCGCGTCGCCAACGTGAGCGCGCTCTTCGGCGACTCGGTCGCCGAGACCGGCAGCGCTGCCAGCTTCGTCGGCCTCGACGACGAGCAGCTCGCTCATCCCATGGACACCCACCCGCCGCTGAAAGCGCGGCTCGAGGCCCTCGGTCTGACCCTGGAGTCGGTGCAACAAAGCGCGCTCGTCGTGCATCCCGAGCGGCGCGCGATCGCGGTCATCGATCAATACCAGCGGATCGAAGAGGAGCTGACGGAAATGGAGCGGAGCCGCATGGAAACGACCGGCGAGATCGCTCGCGCAAGCCAGCTGCGCTGCCCGGCGTGCGGCCGCTTGAGCCCGGTCAGCGCGGATGTCTGTCCCTGCGGTCTGCGCTTTGGCCGCTCCCTGGGCTGAGCGGCGCCGATTTCTCCGCCCGTTGCATCTTCCCGAGCGAGCAGGCACGGTCATCTCGTGGCGCAATCCTCCGGCGAAGCGACAGAGCCCCCCCGCGCGGCGCGCCCGCCGCGCCTGCGCCTGGACCTGTTCACCCAGCGCGCGCTGCTGGCCGGGGCGGCGCTCGCTCTGTGGTGGCTTTCGTCGCTGTCGGTGCCGCACTACATCCTGCCCGGGCCCGGGCGGGTCTGGGACGCGCTGCGGCTGATCGCCGCCAACGGCGATCTCTGGAACAATCTGGCGGTCACGCTCTGGCGCGTCGTCGCAGGATTTGCGGCCGCCGCACTGGTCGGACTTCCCCTCGGTATCGTGCTCGGCGCCAATCAACGCGCCGGCGAATTTTTCGAGCCGGTGATCCCGGTGCTCAACACGGTTTCCTCGGCGATCTGGGCGATCTTCGCGATCATCTGGTTCGGCATTTCCAACGCGACCACGATCTTCGTCGTGTTCATGACCGCCATGCCGCTGATCATCACAAATGTCTGGCAGGGCACGCGCTCGGTGAACGCGGATTTCATCGAGCTCGCCCGCGTGCTGCGCATGCCGCGCTGGAAGATCATGGAAAAAATCTATCTGCCGACGATTCTCCCCTATTTTTTTTCCGGCTCGCGCCTGGCCTTCGGCTTCAGCTGGCGCGTGTCGCTGGTGGCCGAAACGATCGGCTCCTCGAGCGGCGTCGGCTATCGCCTGCGCCAGGCCGCCGATCTGATCCGCACCGACCAGGTGTTCGCCTGGACGCTGACGCTGGTGATTCTGATGGCGGGCATCGAAATGGGCCTGCTGAAGCCGCTGGAAAATTATCTCTTCCGCTGGAAAAAAGACGTGGAAGTGCAATGATCGAGCTGTGCGCCGGCAATTTTCCTGAGCCATGAACCCGCGCGACGACCTTCGCGACGCCTGCGGCGACGGCGCCGAGCCGCCTGCGATCCGCCTGATCGGCATCGGCAAGCAGTTCACCAACGGCGATCGCGCCATCGCCGTGCTCGACAACGTTCAGCTGACCGTCCCCTCGCAGGCGATCGTCGGCCTGATCGGCGCTTCGGGCGCGGGCAAAAGCACGCTTCTCAGCATCATCGCCGGCATCCTGAGGCCCGATCGCGGCCAGGTCTGCATCTGCGGCGCCGCCAGCGAAGAATTCAACGACTGGCGCGCGGTCGGCTACATGTTCCAGGACGACCGCCTGCTGCCGTGGCGCAGCGCGCTGCGCAACGTCGAGTTCGCGCTCGAGGCCGGCTCGGTTCCCCGGGAAGAGCGCGCGCGGCGCGCGCGCGCAGCGCTGCGGCTGGTCGAGCTCGACGCCTTCGCCGAAGCGTTTCCCTATCAGCTTTCCGGCGGCATGCGCAGCCGGGTGGCGCTGGCGCGCAGCCTGGTGACCGAGCCGCGCATTCTGCTCATGGACGAGCCGTTCTCGCGGCTCGACGCGCAGACCCGCACGGTCATGCACGAGGAGCTGCTGCGCATCCATCGGCTGAAGCGCATGACCGTGGTTTTCGTCACCCACGACGTCGCCGAAGCGGCCCTGCTCGCCGATCAAGTGGCGGTCATGTCGCCGCGGCCGGGCACGATCCGCGAAGTGATCGACATCGAGCTCTCGCGCCCGCGCGATATGACCCAGCCGGAGGTGACGCGCTACATGCAGCGCCTGCGCGCGGCGATCTGAGTTGCTGCTCGGGCAGAAAGAGAAAAATATTTCTTCGGAGGAGACAACGATGAAAATCAGCAAAACGCTTTTCGCCGCGGCGGCGCTGGCGGCTCTGTTTCTGCACGGCGCGCCCGCCGCGGCGCAAAAAATCAAGGTCGGCTACTGGACCAGCGGCTTCAGCCTCGGCTTCGGCGCGGTGATGGAGCAGATGAAGTTCGCCGAGAATCAGGGCCTCGCCGTCGAGTGGGTCAAGTTTGCCGAGGTGAACGGCCCGACCCGCGCGATCGTTTCCAACGCCATCGACATCGCCTTCGCCGCGCCGTCGACCAACTCCATCGGCATCGCCGCCGACGGCGTGCCGGTGAAGATCGTGCTCGCAACCCAGATCGCCGAAGCGCAGATCGTCGTGCTCGACGGCTCGCCGGTCAAAGCCGTCGGCGATCTCAAAGGCAAAAAGATCGGCATGTCGCCCCCCGGCAGCGCGACTCACGCCATCGCCACGGCGATTCTCGAGCACAATTTCGGCCTGAAGCCGGCCGACTACAGCGTCGCGCCGGGCAACGAGGCGCAGCTCGCGCAGTTCCTGAGCCAGAAAGAGATCGACGCCGGCGTGCTCCGCTCCGTGACCCTCGCGCAGATGGAGGAAACCAGGCTGCGCCGCCTGGCCAGCGTCGTCGAGGAGTGGAAGAAGCTCACCAAGGGAAACGCGCCGCCGATCCTGGCGGTGACCATCGTTTACAACGATTATCTGGCGAAAAACCCCGAGGCAGTGGCCAAGTTCATCGCCGCCGCCCGCAACGGCCTGCAGTACGGCTCGAAGAACAAAGCGCGGGTCGCGGAGATTCTGCAAAAAGCCGCGAACATGAACGCCGCGGATGCGCGCGCCTACGCCAGCCAGTGGGACGGCGCCTACATCGCGAGCTTCGAGGCCGCCGACATCGCTTCGCTGAAAAAAATGTACGACATCGTCAAAGCCGCCGGCGGCGCGACCAGGGACGCGCCCGACAGCGCTTTCGACACCGGTCCCTACACGCGCGCAAAAAAGCTCAAGTAAGGGGCACGCCCGGCGTTTCCTCTCTTGGAAGCAAGCAAACGACCGGCACCGCAGCTGTCCCGCGCGCGCGGCTAGAATCGGCCCTCGCGCTCGAGCTTTCTGACGACGCCGTCCTCGACTAAATCCTCGGCCTTGAGACGGCGGATTTTCTCGTTGCCGGCGCCGAGCAGGCGGATCACGTTGCGCACGCCGTCGACGCTCGGGTGAATTTTTCTTTCGTACAGGCCGGCCATGCTCTGGTAGCCCTCTTCGGCGTCTTCGACTCGCTTCAGGCGCAATCCCCTGGCCAGGCTCCGCACCACCGCCGCTTTGTTTTCCGGATTGCGAATAAACGCCACGCCGTCGAGCAGGCCCAGGATCACATTCTCAAGCGTGGCCGCCGAAGCCAGCGCGACGCTGCGGCGCATGATGATGCCGGTGCCTTGATAAGCGATCGGCAGCTTCTGCAAATCGGCGAGCAAACGAAATCCCTTGCTCTCGACAACTCTGGCAAAGGAATAACTCAAGTACGCGGCATCGACGTTGCCCGCCAGGAGCGCCTGCGAGACGATCGAGCTGTCGCCCAGGCCGCGCATATGGATTTTGTCGCGCTCGGGCGCAAGCCCCCAGTAATCGAGCGCGAGCATGGTGAAAATCCAGGTGCCGCCGCTCAGGCTGTTGACCCCCAGGCTCTTGCCTCTCAGGTCCGCCGGATTTTTGATTTTCGGATGGGCGGCGAACACGCCGGTGAGCCGGTTGATGAAGCCGGCCGCGAAGACCAGATCGGCGCCCTCGGCAATCGCGCCGAGATTCGCGCCCGACACCGAGCCCCAGTGCATGAACGACTCGCCGGAGCTGAGCGCGGCCATGCCCACCGGCCCGTTGCGCGCCTGGACGAGAGTCAAATCGACGCCGTGGCGGCGAAAGAATCCCTGATCCTGGGCCACGTACAGCGCGCCTTCGCGCTCGCTCGCCGAGCCGGTGGTGGCAAGCACTTTGACAAGCGGCGCCGCCGCACGAACGAAGCCGGGTTGAAAAAACAGCGCGACCCACAGAAGCGCTGCGTGAAGCGATAACCGTTTCATAGAGCGTTGCGCAGCGCCGTATCAGAACTGAATGAGATCGGAGCGCGTGACGGTCACGTTATAGCGATAGCCGAAGCTGCCGAAGAGAGAAAACGCCTGGAGCTTTTCCTTCTCGTCGCGCTGGGTGGTGCAGTCGAGCGGCACGTAAACGTAGTAGTCCCGCACGCTGAACCCGGTCACGGCGCACTGCACGCAGCCGCGCGTGGCGATGCCGGTGACGATGATGCGGCCCTCGCCGGCACCAAGCCGCAGCCGCTCCAGCAGCGATTCCATGTCGGTTTTGTAAAAGCAATCGTGGGTGTACTTCACGACCACCGGCTCGCCCGCCTGCGGCTTCAGCGCGTCGATGAATTCGGCGCCCCAGGTGCCCTCGACTTTGCGCACGACGTTTTTGAAAAGGGTGAATTCCAGCGCGTCCGGTTTGCGCACCGACCGGGTGTGCACGACAACGCCGCCGGCGCGCTTGACGCGCTCGCGCAGGGCCGCGATCGCCGGAATGATTTTGGCCGCCGCTTCCCCCATGTAACGCTTGCCGTCGGGATGGAGATCTTCGTTCTCCATGTCGACGATCAGCAGCATCGTCTTGGCCGCCTCCAGCTTCACCGGCATCGGCTCGGGATAGTTAAGCTCGATTTGCATGCTCGCTCCTCTTTGAACTGGCTATTTGCGCAGCCGCTCGATCCAGCCTTCGTTCACGATCTTGTGCAGCGGCGCGTCATCCTTGTAAAAATCGGGCCGGTAAAAGGCTTCGCTCGGAAAGGGCTTGCGCGCCGACTGCTCGCGAATCACAGTTTCCAGCCCGGCGGCGGGCACCGTCGGAATCGATTTGAAAAGCCCCGCGTAGACGGTGACGACTTTGTCCACCACCGCCGGATCGGACTCGCGGTATTCCTTGGCGTAAACTCTCCGCGCCAGCGCCGGATTGTTTTTGATCGTATGAATCGCTTCCGTGTAGGCTTTCAGAAATCGCTCCACCGTGTCGGGATTCTTGCGCACGAACGCGCGGCTGCTGCCGACGCAGGACGGCGGATATTTGAGGTCGGTCTTGGACAGATCGATCAACACCGGCCAGCCGCGCTGCAAAAACGGCAGCGCGTAGCGGATCGTCAGAATGCCGGCGGCGATCCGGCCGCTCTCCAGCGCCGCGGCGATTTCCGGTCCGCCGCCCAGTTGCAAAATCGTCATGTCCTTGTCGGCGTCCATGCCGAGATATTTCAACGCCGAGCGCAGATAAAAGTGAATGCTCGAGCCCAGGCGCGTGACCGCGGTGGACTTGCCTTTGAGATCCGCCGGCGCTTTGATGTCCGGCCGGCCGATCAAATAGACCAGGTCGGTATCGAGCGGGCAGGCCAGCAGCACGGCGTCGCCGCCCTCGACCTTCGCCGCCACCACCGACTCGGCGCCGACGCCGGACAATTGCAATTCGCCGCTAAGAATCCCCAGGGTGATCAGCGCGCCGCCGCGCATGAAGATGATCTCCACGTCGAGGCCGTGCTTGGAAAAAATTCCCGCGTCGCGCGCCAGCCAGACGGGCAGAAAGTGCGGCGGGTTGGTGACCGCGAAGCGTATCCGGCGGGATTCCTGAGCGCGGGCCGCGGGCACGAAGCTCGTTCCCAGCAAAAGCAGGATCTGCACGAACAGCCCGAGGCTGCAGCGCTTCATCCGAGTCTGAAATCTGCGATCACGGTTCAATTTTTCTTTTTATCGCCGGCGCGCTGATCCGGCCCGCTGTCGGCATAGCCGGGCTCGATGACCGAGTCGATGAAATATCTGCCGCCCCGAGCCACGACCTCTGCGCCCTTCTTCAAAGCTCTCATCAATCCTTCGGCCGTCGTAACCGGCGCTTCGCCTTCGAAGCCCTGGGCGCGCGCCATGGCGACCAGATCGACGCGCGGATCGTCGATGCGCTGGCCGATCCAGCGATTCTGCGCCGGCCGGCTGCGCATTTGCGCCACCCGCTCCTGGTGCATCTCGTCGTTGAAGTAAGAGCGGTTGTCGGCGATCACGAACATCACGGGAATTTCAAAATGCGCCGCGGTCCAGAGCGCGTTCACGCCCATCAGATAATCGCCGTCGCCGATGACCCCGACGGTGATGCGGCCGCTGTCCTTGAGCGCCAGCGCCGCGCCGATGGTGTGGCCGGGGCCGGTGCCCACCGCGCCGCCGCCGTCGTTGCCGAGAAACGACAGCGGCCCGTCGAATTCGGCGGCTTCGCCCGGCCAGCCGAGCGGCAGGCGCGCAAACGTGATCGGACGCTTTTTGGCGAACTCGCGCACGGTCATCGCCATGTCCCACAACGTCATCGGTCCGCCCTTTGGCGCAGTTTTTTTCAGCGCATCGTTCCAGTGCACGATGCCTTTCATTTCCGGCCGCGACCGGACTCTGGCTGTTTTCCTCGACGCCAATTCTTCGAGCATCTGCGCGACGAACGTGTCGGGCTCGGCATGAATCGGAATATCCACCGCCGGCAGCGCCTGATGATCCATGCTCCAGCCGTTGGTGCGATAGCTGTCCACCGAGCAATGCAGAACGGTTTTATCCACCGGCTGCTGCGTCTGCGCCACGCCGAGCGCCAGACGCAACAGGCCGGCGAGATCGAGCCAGTCGAGGCTGATGATCAAATCCGCCTTCTCGAGCAGCGCCGTCGCCGCCTTGCTCGGGCGCAGGCACGGCGCGGCGAGATGCAGCGGATGGGTGGTCGGAAACGACGCGCCGTCGTTGCTGCTGGTCATCACCGCGGCGCCGATCGCTTCGGCGAAGCGCACGCGGCGATCCCAGTCGTCCTCTCTGCGCGACATGCGGCCCATCAGAATGACCGGAAATTTGGCCCGGTCGATCGCCTTGAGCGCGCTGGCGATGGCCGCCGGGGGCACGGCCGGCGACGGCGCTGGCGCGAAGCGCGCCGGATCGGGGATCGACACTTCTTCGGTGAGCGGCGACTCCTGCAATCCGGCGTCGAGGCAAATGTAAACCGGACCGTAGGGCGCGCTGCGCGTGATCTGATTGGCGCGCAGCACGGACTCCACGGCGGCCTGCGCCGACGCAGGCTGATCGTCCCACTTCGTGTAATTGCGGATCATCGACGCCTGATCTTTCGAAGTGTGGATCCAGTCGATCCACGGGCGGCGCCGATGCGCATCCACCGGTCCGGTGGCGCCGAAGATGATCATCGGCGTGCGGTCGCACCAGGCGTTGAAAATCGGCATGGTCGCGTGCATGAGGCCGACGTTGGAATGGAGCGCCACGGCCATCGGCACCTCGGTAACCTTGCCGTAGCCGTCGGCGATCGACACCGCGTGCTCTTCGTGCAGACAAATCACCATCTGCGGATTGCGATTGCCGAGATAGTTGACGATGCTGTCGTGAAAGCCGCGATAGCTCGCGCCGGGTACCAGCGCGATGTACTTGAGATCGAGGCGGCGGGTGACTTCCGCGACCACGTCGCTGCCCCACTTCATCTGCGGCTTGCCGAGATTTTCCGGGCGGTCGAGCGCGGCTGCATCGTCGGCTTTCGGCTGCTTTCTTTTTTCGGCGGTTGCTGTTTTCACGGATTCTCCTCGTCTTGGTTTTTTGCTCGACAACTCTGTTCCTGAGCTTAGCGCATTTCCGCGGGGATCGATGTCGCCGGCCCCATGCCTCAGACTTGAATGACAGCCTCTTCGTCTTTCGCGCCGTCGTAGTGAATTTTGCCGGCGTAGTGAATGACGTAGCTTCCGGCGGGAGCCGCCACCGTGCTGTCGGGATCGAACTTTTCGCCCGTGCCCATCCACCAGGTGCCGGAAAGAACCGCAAAAAAGCGATCGTTGGGATGAAAATGCGGCCGGCTCATATTGCCGGGAAACCATTTGATGCGCACCACGTAAGGCCCCGGTTTGCTCGGATCGCCGAACAGCACGGCGGATTCATTGGTGCCGGCGGCGTTTCTTACCCATTTGATTTCCGCCGGCGTCTTGAAATCGACAGCGGCGCGATCGATGTCGGCGGCCTTGACAGTCACGGCCGACGGCATCGGCACGAGCAAACTAAGCAGAATAATCCCGACCGATCGCGTCATGGTGCCTCCCCGGAGATTCGTTGGCTGGCTGCGAGACTTCTTATTGCTTCGCGTATTTCCCCGTAAGCTGCGGCGTAAAACCATCCCATCCCTTTTCCTGGCGCTGCAAGCGCGTTTCGCGCGCCCAGGTGCGTTTGAGGTCGTCGCGAATTTTTATGCGCAGGCGGCCGAGCGGCTCGGTTTCGAGCTCGATCGAGTCGCCGTCCTGAAACGGATTCAAGCCGCGGTGGTTGGTGCCGCAGGCGAGCACGTCGCCGGGCTCGAGCGGATGGATCGAGCTCACCCACTCGATGCAGCGCGGAATTTTGTGCGCCATGTCGCTGGTATTGTAGTTCTGCATCAGCACGCCGTTGTTCCACAGGCGCACCTGAAGACGGTGCGGATCTTGGATTTCGTCGGCGGTGACGAGATACGGACCCATGGGCCCGAAGGTCGCGCGCGACTTCATCTGATAAAACGTATTTCCCGCCGGCGGCAGGCCGCGCGCCGAGCCGTCGATGAAATTGACGTAGCCGAAAACGTGATCCATCGCCCGCGCCGCCGGAACATTCTCGGCGCGCCGGCCGATCACCACGGCCAGCTCCGCTTCGCCTTCGAAGATCGCGGCGGGCACATCGGGCAGAATCATCGTGTCGCCGTCGCCGATCACGCAGGTGGGCGATTTATGAAACGCGTTGATCGGCGCCGGCTCCTTGCGCGTGCCGTCTTCCATGTAATTCACCGCCATGCAGTCGATATTGACGGGTCTTGGCAATGGCGGCCGGAGCCGCACGCTCTTGAGCGGCACGCCGCCGCTGGCGGCGGCTTTCTCGAGGGCGCTGCGGTAAGCGCCGAAGCGCTCGATCAGCCCGCTGATTAAATCCTGCGGGCCGATATGCGGAACTTCCCGGACCAGGGTCGATACATCGACCACATTCTCGCCGCGCAGCACACCGAGCTTGAAATCGTCAAAGAACACGAGCTTCATTGTTCCTCCCTACGTGGTGACAAGGTTTGCAGCACCCGAATCGGGCGCCGAGGATCGAAGATAGAGGATCGACGATAGAAATGCGATCCGCCATCCTCGATTCTCAATCTTCGAGAGCTACCAGCGGTCCTTGCCCATCGACCAGCGGTCGAGGCTGGCGAGGTATTCGCGGAACAGCACCATGCGCATCGCGACTGCGCGGCGCGCCCGGTCCTGGCGGTCTTCCGTGGTCGCGTAGCGCTTCAGGAAAAGCTGGGGCACGCTGCCGTGCCCTTCCTCGTCCTCGGTGATCCTGCGGTAGGGCTGTTTGATCCATTCGGGCACGTCGGGCGACTTGAGACACATTTGGATAAGATAGTTGGCCACCGTCTCGCCGGCGAGCGACAGCCCGGCGATGCGCTCGCAGGTATCGTTGAGCCCTTCCATGGCGTTGAACATGGCGACCTGCGCCGGCAGCGGCTTGTAATCGAACGGCTCGGCGCCGAGATCGCGGATGCGCTTGCTCAGCAATTGCGCGTGCACCATTTCTTCGTGCGCCGATTCCGCCAGGGTCGCTTTCACGTCCAGCTCCGGCGTGGTCTTGAGCCAGGCGCCGAACAGATCCGCCGCGCGCAGCTCGTTGAACAGCCGGCTCTGCATCACGCGAATGCGCTCTTCATCTGTATGCAGCGGAATGTAACTATACGCCGGCGGGTGAGTGTCGAGGAACCGGCAGAACTCTTTGACCGGCGTCAGCAACTCCGTGACAAATTCTTCGCTGTTCATTTTTTCAATCCCTCGATTCAAGCCGAGGATCGAGGATGGAAGATCGAGACTCGCTTTCTATCCTCCATCCTCAATCGTCCATCCTCAACCCAGTCAGCTAAACGCGCCAGCCCTTCTGCGAAATATCGATGCCGTTGCCTTCGGGATCGTGCACCCGATATTCGGCAAAGGGAATTCGCTCGGGGCGCGGCGCGCCGCGCGCCACGCCGGCCTTCTCGGCGCGCGCCTGCATCTCTGCGTTGCTCTTGACGTGAAAGCCGAAATGATTGAGCCCGATCGGCTCTTCGGTGCGCTGGTAGAGCAAAGCCAGGTTGAAGTAGCCGTCGGAGACGAAGATCGATGCGCGGTCGGTGCGCTCGACTTCTTTCATGTCGAGCACCGTGCAGTAGAAATCGGACAGGCGCTGCGGCTGGGGCGTATAAAGCGCGATGTGGCGGATCGGCACCGGGCAGCGCTCGTAGGCCGCATCGAAAGCGCGCCGGCAGATGCCCACGCGATTGCCGTCGGGATCGCGCAGCTCGAACTCCACGCCGGCGGGCGAATCGATGGGCTGCAGATCCGCCTCCGCGCCGCCCACGCGGGCGAGTTTCTTGCCGAGCGATTCGACGCGCACGGTTTCGAAGCCGAGCTGGCGCAAGCCCTGCTGATCGGCCGCGGGCTCGCGCATCAGCGCCAGGCTGAAAACTCCGTCCGAGAGAAGCACGGCGTCGTTACTCTCCTCGACTTTTTCGAGCTCGAAAACTTCGCGATAAAAACCCGCCAGCCGTTGGGGATCTCCGGCGGCGATCGTCAATTGGCGCAGTTGCGGCATGAGTTCCTCCTGTTTTTTTTGGGAACCTGCATCGATCAAGCCGCGGCCGGCGCGGCCGCGTAGGCGTCGACGGCCCGCTCCGGCGCCGGCGCGCGCACCGGCAGCAGCAGCTGGAACTCGCTGCCGACGCCGACTTCGCTCGACAGGCGAAGCTCGCCGCCGAGCGCAGCGGCGAGCTTGCGGCAAAGCCCCAGCCCCAAACCCGTGCCGCCGTACGGGCGCGTGGAAGAGCCGTCGAGCTGGCGAAAGTCCTCGAAGATCACCTCCTGGTCCTCGCGCCTGATGCCGATGCCGGTGTCCGCCACCGCGATCTCGAGAAAATGCGCGCCGCCCTCGGCGCGCTCGCGCATCGACAGATCGATTTTGCCTCTCTCGGTGAACTTGAGGGCGTTGGTCAGAAGCTGCACGAGGATCTGCTGCAGCTTCTGGCCGTCGCTCTCGATGATCTCGATGGAAGACTCCACGTGGACGCCGAACTCGATGGGGCGCTCGCGGATCAGCCGCTGGGTCATCAGCTCGAGGCCGGTGAGGATTTCCCTGAGCCTGACGATTTCGAATTGCGCCGACGGCCCGTCCGCCTCCATGCGCGAGAAGTTCATCAGATTGTCCATCAGCCCGGACAATTCCTGGCCGTTGTTGATCATCCGGTCGAGCATCTCGCGCTGCCTGCCGCTCACGTCCCACTCGCGCAGAATTTCGCTGTAACCGATGATCGTGCTCACCGGCGTGCGCAGCTCGTGGCAGATGTTGGCGACGAAGTCTTTCTTGACGCGGTCCATCTCGATCAGCTTGCGGTTGCTTGTTTCCACCCGGCGATAGGCTTCGATCGACGCTTCGTAGAGCCGGCCGTTTTCCAGGGACAGGGCGAGCTGCTCGCTCAGGTGCGCCAGCAGGCGAAAATCCTCGGCGCTGTATTCGCCGCCGGAGCGCTTCGCGCCGAGCGCCAGCGCGCCGCGCACTTCGCGCTCGTACACCAGCGGCAGCAGCAGCTCGGCCGTCCAGCGGCGGAAAGCCTCCAGCACTGCGGCGCGGTTTTCCTGGTAGCGCGGATCGCTCGCCGCTTCGGCGCGGGTCACGGCGCGAAAAACCGCGCCGCGCCACACCTGCGCCAGGTTCTCGATCGGCGCGGCGCCGCTGTCGACCGGCATCGAGCCGTCCGCGACGAGCAGCGGCTCAGCGGCGTCCTTGGCGCGGTAGATGATCGCCGCGCCGGCAATGCCCAGCGGCGCCCGGATGCGCTCGAGAAATCCCCGCGCCAGCGCCGCCGCGGGATTCAAGGTGCGCAGGTAGAGGCTGATTTCCGCCTGCAGCGCGGCCGGATCGTACTCCTGGCGAAAAATGTATCGATCGACCACGCCTTCGAGCCAGCGCAGCAGCGGATTGAACAGCACGACGACGAGCACCGAGAAAAAAATCGCCACCAGCGGATTCTGCGCGTAGTCGCCGAGCCCGGGCGCGACCACGTACGCAATCACGGCATAGAGGGCCACGAGCAGAGTCAAAAGACCGATACGGCTCAGCCCCACGCGCAGCGCGTTGCCGAGATCGAAGAGGCTGTACTTGAGCAGCGCGTAGGCCACCGCAATCGGAAAAAAGATCGTCGGCACGAGCGCGAGATTGTAGGGAATCTCGATCGAATAGGCGCTCGTCGCCAGCGCCGCCAGCGCCGGCAGGAGAAATCCCAGCAGCGCGCCGACGAACATCACGCGCAGGCGCGAGCGGTCGAGATCCGATTGAGAGCGGCGCAGCGCGCCGCCGGTGATCAGCAGAAAACCCGCCGCGCCGACGCAGACGTAGAGGTACCCCGCGCGAAAATTGCTGATCCAGATTTCGAGCGGGCCGAAATACGTCACGCTGTTCAGCAGCCCGAGCGCGAGCCCGACGCCGTAGAGGAGCGCGAGCACGCGCGGCCGCGGCGAAGGCTCCGCGCCGGCGCCGCGCAACAGCAGCGCCAGATGGATGGCCGCGCTCGGCGTCAGCGCCAGCGCGAAGATGCGCAGCTCCTTGGGCAGCATCGCTTCGGTCATGAAATCGAAGGTGGTCTGAAACCAGACGAAGACCGCCAGCACCATGAAGCACAGCGGCAGCGCCACCGGCGAGGAAGCGCGGTAAAAATACGGCGCCACGCCGATCAACAAAAACGCCAGGCCGATGATCCAGTAGATGCCGAAGCTCAGCAGCCAGTCGCGGAAACTGAAGACCATCGTCGCCACCGTGTACTCGCGCGTTACCGCGCCGCGGCGGATCTGATAGCGAATCGGCGTTCCCACGGGGGCGCGACGCACGAATTCGTAGAGCGCCGCGCGGTCTCGAAGCGGATTTCCCGCCACGCTCACGACGCGGTCGAGCGCTTGCAGCCCGGCCTCGGCGCCGCTCCACCCGGGCACGAAGTACGCGCCGACGGTAAGATTTTCATGAACGAAAAATCCGGGAAACGGACGATTGATCCAGCGCCCCGAAGAGAGAAACGATTCGCCGATGAGCAGCACGCCGAACAGCCCGGTCAGTGCAAGCAGCGAGTATCTTTGCCAGCTCCGATGACCCATGGGCTCTCCCTCCCCGCGCCGGAACATTGCGATACCACCCGGCTTTATCAAGCCCTCTCGAAGCCTGTCAAGGTAAGCGGATTGGCGAATGGCGAAAAGCAAAGAAGGCGGCCGGGCTAAATCTTGGCGATGGTCTCGCTGGGCAGCACGATGCGCGTTTGCCGTCCGAGAATCTCCAGCAGCACCGCGACCCGCTCGCTGCCTTTGAGCTTCTGCTCGAAGATCGCCTCCAGTCCGGAGAACGGACCTTCGTTGATGCGCACCGCGTCGCCGGGCTTGGCGTTGACCGGATCGATCTCGGCGACGCCGCCCGGACAGCGCTCGCGCAACGCCTGAATGATGCCTTCGCCCACTTCCGCGACGCGGCTGCCGAAGGTGAGAAAATCTTTTACGCCGGGAGAGTAGCGCGCCGCTTTGCCGGAAAGCACCATATCGAGACGGCAGAACACGTAGCCCGGAAAGAGCGGCGCCAGCACCCAGTGAAAGCGGCTGCCGATGCGCCGGCGCGCGCGCATCCACGGCAAAAAAACTTCCAGCCGCAGATCGCGGAGCCGCTTCTCGACGTCCTTTTCCCGATTCGCTTTGGTGCGAATGGCGTACCAGCGAAGCCCGGGCTCGATTTGCAGCGATTCCTGTCTCATGCGCTTTCCGTCACCTCGCGGCGATTTTTTACACCCGCTCCGTGCGCCACTGTAACAGACAACGGGCCGCGAAAAAAACGCGCGCGCGCCGGCGCCGCGCGCGCCGCAGAGATTTGAATTTTCTTGACTTCAACAAGAAATTGGGGTGCAATACAGTCGTTGAGGCTGTGGACTGAATTATCGGTGTATTGTTGACGTCCAACGTTTAAGAGGCGCGCGGCTGCCCGACCAGGAAAGTCAAGGAGGTCGAATGCAAGCCTTGAAATACAACCGGTTCTCCGCATCTCGTTCCTTTCCCTGCGCATTCGGCTCCCGGCAGTCTGCTCGCGCAAGGTGATGCACCCTCTCCGCTCACCCGCGTCCGTTTCGAGTTTTCGTCGCCTGCATTTCATCATCCGCCGCATTTCGATTCCGCCGTGGTTTTTCGCGCAGGGCATTTACACGCACCATCGGCCATAGCATGATGATAAAGGGGGGCTGCTGCCATGGAGAATAGAGAATTCGAGGATCTCATCAAAAAGGATCGCGACCTGCACCAGGCGCGCACCTGGCGCGGCAACCTGCTCGGCTATCTCGAAAAAGTCAAAGGCGACCCGACGCTGGCGAAGCTCGCGCACGCGCGCATGTACGACATCATTATGAAGCGCGGCGTGCGCGACATTCACGAGAACAGCGATCCGCACGTGAAGCGGCTCTACAAGGACGAGTCGATCAAGCTCTTCGACTTTTTCAACGACGAGTTCTTCGGCATCGAAAAGACGGTCTCGCAGATCGTCCGCTATTTCCACGCCGCCTCGCTCAAGGGCGAGGAAAGCCGCCAGGTCCTCTACCTGATGGGCCCGGTGGGCTCGGGCAAAAGCTCGCTGGTGGAAAAGCTCCACCGCGGCCTCGAGGAGAGCGAGCCGTTTTACGCCATCGAGGGCTGCCCGATGTTCGAGGAGCCGCTCCATCTGATCCCGCGCCACCTGCGCAAGGAATTCGAAAAGATGCTCGGCGTTCACATCGAAGGCGACCTCTGCCCGGTGTGCCGCTACAAGCTCGTGCACGAATACGCCGGCAAGTACGAGGAGTTTCCGGTCTGCACCATGGAATTTTCCAAGCGCTCGCGGGTCGGCATCGGCGTGGTGCCGCCGGTGGACCCGAACAATCAGGACACCTCCGTGCTGATCGGCAGCGAGGACATCTCCAAGCTCGATCTCTATTCCGAGGGCGATCCGCGGGTGCTGGAATTGAACGGCGCGCTCAACATCGGCAACCGCGGCGTGGTCGAGTTCATCGAAGTGTTCAAGAATGAAATCGAGTATCTGCACTGCATGATCACCGCCACGCAGGAGAAAGTCGTGCCCGCGCCGGGGCGCCACGGCCTGGTTTACGTGGACACGGTGATCGTCGCGCACTCCAACGAGGCGGAGTGGCAGAAATTCAAAGCCGACCACACCAACGAGGCGATCCTAGACCGCATCGTCGTGGTGCGCGTGCCGTACAATCTGCGGCTCTCGGAGGAAGTGAAGATCTACCAGAAGATCATCCGCAACTCGGACTTCCGCGCCCACGTGGCGCCGCACACGCTGGAAGTCGCCTCCATGTTCGCGATCCTGTCGCGCCTGGAGCCGACCAACAAGTGCGATCTCATGACCAAGCTCAAGCTCTATAACGGCGAGGAAGTCATCGAGAAAGGCCGCACCAAAAAAGTCGACGTGCAGGAGCTGCGCGACGGCAGCAAGCGCGAAGGCATGTCGGGCATTTCCACGCGCTTCATCATGAAAGCGCTGGACAACGCGCTCTCGGACAACCACGTGGGCAACTGCATCAACCCGATCAACGTGCGCGAAGCGCTGATCAACATGGTCAAGGAAGCCGACCTGCCCGACGACACGCGCAAGCAGTATCTGGAATTCCTCCAGGACACGCTGCACAAGGAGTATCTGGAGATCCTCGAGAAGGAAATCACCCGGGCGTTCGTCTATTCCTATCAGGAGCAGGCCGAGGCGCTGTTCCAGAACTACCTCGATCACGCCGAGGCCTACGTCAACAAGAGCAAGGTCAAGGACCGCAACACCAAGGAAGAGCTGGCGCCCGACGAGAGCTTTATGAAGTCCATCGAGGAGCAGATCGCGATCATCGGCTCTGCGGCCGACGGCTTTCGCCAGGAGGTGATCGCCTATCTCTGGGCAGCCAACCGGCGCGGCGAAAAGATCGACTACCGCAGTTACGAGCCTTTGAAGGAAGCGATCGAGAAAAAGCTCATCACCTCGGTGCGCGATCTGAGCCGGGTCATTACCAAAGCGCGCATGCGCGACGAGGAGCAGTCGGAAAAATACGACGCCATGGTCAAGACCCTGCTCGACCACGGCTACTGCCCGAGCTGCGTGGACGTGGTGCTCAAGTACGCCGCCAACAACCTCTGGAAGGATTGACGCGAGCTGCCGAGCGGCGCGGCAACGCCGTTCGGCGCTCCGGGATCGCGCCGTGCAAACCATCTTTCGCCCGTACAATTCCTCTTCCGGCCAGCGCAGCGACCGCAGCGCCGGCGATCGCCTGCGCCATCGCCAGAAAGTCCGCGAAGCGATCCGCAACAACATCGCCGACATCATCGCCGAGGAGTCGATCATCGGCAAAGACAAAAACCGCATCATCAAAGTGCCGATCCGCGGCGTCAAGGAATACCGCTTCATCTACGGCGAGAACGCGCCGGGCATCGGCCAGGGCGGCGACGGCGAGCCCAAACCGGGCGACGTGCTCGGCCAGGGGCAGGACGGCAAAGGCGGCCAGCAGGCCGGCGACAAGCCCGGCATCGACTACTACGAGACCGACGTCAGCCTCGATGAATTGATCGACCTCATGTTCGAGGACCTCGAGCTGCCCGACATCGAGCGCAAGCGGCTGCGCCAGATCGAGGTCGAGCGCCAGTTCCGCCAGAAGGGATTTCGCCGCAAGGGCATCCGCGTGCGCCTCGATAAAAAGCGCACCGCGCGCTCGCGGGTCAAGCGCAAAAAGGCCTCGATCAAGCACCATCCCGGCGTCCCGCCGCCGCCGCGCTTTCCCTTTCACGAAGACGATCTGCGCTATCACCACACGATTACCGACACGCGCAACGAGTCCAACGCGGTGGTGTTGTGCATCATGGACACCTCGGGCTCCATGGACACCATGAAGAAATATCTGGCGCGGAGCTTTTTCTTTCTGCTCTACCAGTTTCTCTGCACGCGCTACCAGAACGTCGAGATCGTCTTCATCGCGCACCACACCGAAGCGCGCGAGGTCACCGAGGAGGAATTTTTTCACAAGGGCGAATCGGGCGGCACGTTCATCTCGTCGGGTTACAACAAGGCGCTGGAAATCATCGAGCAGCGCTATCATCCGACCCTGTGGAACGTCTACGTGTTTCACTGCTCGGACGGCGACAACTTCGAGTCCGACAACGAAGCCGCGCTCAAGGCCGCCCGCGAGCTCACCCAGGTGGCCAACCTTTTCGGCTACGGCGAGATCAAGCCGCTCGGCTCGGGCTACTACGGCAGCAGCATGATCACGTTTTTTTCGCAGATCCCGGAAGCCAATTTTCAAACCGTGCAGATTCAGAAAAAGGAAGACATCTGGAATTCGTTCAAGACTTTTTTGAGCAAGGACCGCGCGCGCGAGGACGCCGCGTGAGTTTTTCCCCATGGCCACCGCTTACGACATCGGAGACCTCGAACGCTGGAACGAAAAGATCGTCGCCCAGGTCGAGCGTTTCGGCCTCGATCCGTTTCCCCAGGAATTCGAAGTGTGCGACCACGAGGACATGCTTTCCTACATGGTTTACTCGGGCATGCCGTCGCACTATCCGCACTGGTCCTTCGGCAAGAATTTCGAGAAGCTGAAAACTCTCTACGAGTACGGCGTGAGCGGCCTGCCCTACGAGATGGTGATCAACTCCAACCCGTCGATCGCCTATCTGATGCGCGACAACAGCCTGGCCTTGCAGGTGCTGACCATCGCGCATGTCTACGGGCACAATGATTTTTTCAAGAACAATTTCACCTTTCGCTCGACCCGCGCCCAGTACACGATCGAAACTTTCAAGAGCCACGCCAACCGCGTGCGCCACTACGTCGAGGACCCGAGCATCGGCCTGGAGAAAGTCGAGGCCGTGCTCGACGCCGCCCACGCGCTGTCGCTGCAATGCCGGCGCAATCTCGCGATCAAGAAGCCCACGGATGAAGAAGCGCTCAAGATGAAAATGGCCGAGTCGCAGCCCCCGGCCGACCCCTTCGGCAGCATTCATCGCCGGCGCGAAACGCCGGCGCCGGATCTGAGCAAGGTGCCGCTCTACCCCGAAGAAGACCTGCTGATTTTCATCCGCGACCACAATCGCCAGCTGAGCGAGTGGGAGCGCGATCTTCTGACCATCGTGCACGCGCAGGCGCAGTATTTCGTGCCCCAGATCGAGACCAAGATCATGAACGAAGGCTGGGCGAGCTTCTGGCACAAGCGGATACTCGAAAGCCTCGAGCTGCCCCAGGAGCTGCACATGGAATTTCTCGTGCGCCACACCCAGGTGCTGCGGCCGAGCCCGGGCAGCTTGAATCCCTACCACGTCGGCATGAAAGTCTGGGAAGACATCGAGAAGCGCTGGGACCACCCGACGCCGGAGGAAATCGAGGAGTACGGGCCGCGCAAAAAAACCGGCCGCGAGAAGCTCTTCGAAGTGCGCGAGGTGGAGCGCGACGTCTCCTTCCTGCGCCGCTATCTGACCGAGGAGCTGATCCGCGAGCTCAATCTGTTCGAGTACAAAACCCGCGGCAACGAACAGGTGGTGAGCCGCGTCGCCGACGAAGACAACTGGCGCGACATCAAGGAAACCCTGCTGCAAAACGTCGGCACCGCGACGATTCCGGTGATCAAAGTCGAGGACTCCGATTACGGCAACAACCGCACCCTGCTGCTCAAGCACTATCACGACGGCCGCGACCTGCAGCTCGAATACGCCGAGCGCACCTTGCGCTACGTGAGCCAGCTCTGGGGCCGCGACGTGGCGCTGGACACCGTCCTCGACGGCCGCCCGACCCAGCTGGTTTTCGCCGACGGCAAGTTCGCCCTCAAAAAAGCCGCCTGACCGCGCGCGCCGACGATTTGCCAAATCTCGGGCGCCGTGCGACTACTGAGCGCTGACACACGGGGCGCGCCATGGCGTCGTTCGATCTGATCGCAGCTGTCCAGAGGCTGATTGCCAATTCGCTCGCCGGCGCCGCCGTCGCGGAACGCAAGGTCTGCGCGGTGATCGGCGATGCGCCGTCGCACTACTCCAAAAGCCCGCGCTTGTGGAACGCCGCCTTCGCGGAGCTCGGCATCGATGCCGTCTACCTGCCGCTCGATGTGGATGAGGCGCGTGTCGGCGCGCTGCTGGCGGTGTTGAAATCTTCGGATCGGTTCCTCGGCGCCAACGTGACCGTGCCGCACAAGCTGCGCGTCATGGATTTTCTCGACGAGCTCGATCCTGCGGCGCGGCGCATCGGCGCGGTCAACACCATCGCGCGAGCGAGCGACGGCCGCCTGACCGGCCACAACACCGACGGCGCGGGCTTTATCGAAAGCCTGCTCCGCCCGCAGCCCGGCCACGGCGGCAGCTTTCTCAATTCGCTCGCGGATATGACCGTGCTGCTGCTCGGCGCCGGCGGGTCGGCGCGCGCGCTGGCGTTTCCTATCGCCGAGCGTCTCGAAGGCGGACAGCTGATCGTTTGCAATCGCACGATCGAAGCGGCGCGCGCGCTGGCCGGCGACATCACGAACGACGGCGGTCGAGCCATCGCGATCTCTGAGACGGAAATCAAGGAATGGGCACCGCGCGCCGGCCTGATCGTCAACAGCACGACCAAAGGCCAGGGCGGCCCGCGCAAATTGCCCGACGGCAGAATGACCTTGCTTGAATCCTACTCGGCTTTGGCGCCGGCCAATCCGCCGGCTTTTCCTGAAGCCGATGCCGCCAAGGCCGATTTTGCCGAGCGCTGGGCGCAAGCGGCGAGAACCGACGTGCAAGCCAATCAAAAAATTTCAGCCGAGCTGATCGCGCGGTCACCGCGCGACGCCCGCTTCTACGATCTGATCTACCACCCCGCGGAAACAGTTTTGCTGCGCCAGGCGCGCGCCGCCGGCCATCCCGCGATGAATGGCCAGGCGATGATCGTCAATCAGGCCGTGCTGGCGTTTTGCGACCACCTCTGCGCCGCCGAGCTGCGCCGCCGCGGCCTCGACACGCCGGCCGCGCGCCGGCGGATTTTAGAGACCATGCATCGCGCCTGGTAAATCACCCAACCCGCGCTCACGCGCTTTCGATGATCGCGCCGCACTCCTCGCAGCGGTAGCGCGCCGCGCTATCCGCGGATTTCACTTCCTCGAACTCATAGCGCCGCGCGCCCGATCGGTCGTAACATTCCGGGCAATAACCGCCGCCCAGCTCCGCGGCGTCCAGTGTCAAGTGGCAGTGCCGGCAGCGCAGCGTGGGTTTCCTGGCGGGCAACAGCTCGAGCGCGGTGTGGCTGCACGCGGCCATCGATCGAACCCTCAGACTCAGCGCGACAGCTTGGTGATCGAAAGAATATCGCCGGCGCTCACCTGGACAACCCCCCGAGCGGACTCGATCGAAAGATTGCCGGCGGCGTCTTTTTGCTGGATTTGTCCCTCCATCGGATTGGGAAACATGCCGGTCTCGGGCCGCACCGTCACTTTGACCCGGTCGCCGACCGCGAGCAATCTCAAGGCATTCGCCAACGATTCGAAAATGGCCATGGTTTCCTCCAGCAAAAACGGACCGATCGCGATGTCTCAGTGCAACTCAACCGCGGGGCGCTTTTGCGAATCGCACGGCGCGCTCGCGACGAGCGCGTCATTCGAGCGCTCACGCAAACCCCGCTCACAGCTCCAATCGGTTCAGCCGCAGCGCGTTGGCGATCACCGACACCGAGCTCAACGTCATGGCCGCGCTGGCGATCACCGGGCTCAGCAGCAGGCCGAAAATCGGATAGAGCGCGCCGGCGGCGATGGGAATGCCGAGCGCGTTGTAGACGAACGCAAAGAAAAGATTTTGCCGGATGTTTTTCATCGTGCCGCGGCTCAGCCGGCGCGCTTTGACGATGCCGCGCAGATCGCCCTGGACCAGCGTCACGCCGGCGCTTTCCATCGCCACGTCGGCGCCGGTGCCCATGGCGATGCCGACTTGCGCCTGGGCCAGCGCCGGCGCGTCGTTGACGCCGTCGCCGGCCATCGCCAGCACGCGCCCCTCGCTCTGCAGGCGCTTCACGATTTCGCTTTTTTGATCGGGAAGAACTTCGGCGTAAATCGAGTCGATGCCGAGTTTCTTGCCGACGGCTTCCGCCGTGGTGCGGTTGTCGCCGGTGAGCATGACGACGCGCACGCCGTCATCGTGCAGGCGGCGGATCGCGTCGGCGGTCGAGGCCTTGATCGGATCGGCGACCCCGATCAAACCCGCGAGCGCGCCGTCGAGCGCGACGAACACCACGGTCTGCCCGTCCTTTCTGAGCTCCTCGGCGCGCGCCGCCAGCCCGTTGGCCGTAATTCCCAATTGCTCGAGCAGCCGGCGATTGCCGAGAGCCACTCTTTTCCCGTCCACCGAGCCGACCACGCCGCTGCCGGTGATCGAGCGAAAGTCCCGCGCCTCGCCGAGCTTGAGAGCCCTCGCGGCGGCGCCGGCGACGAGCGCGGCGGCAAGCGGATGCTCGCTGCCGCGCTCCAGAGACGCGGCCAGGCGCAGCATCTCGTTCTCCTCCGCGCCCGCCACCGCCGCCACGGTTGCCAGGCGCGGCTTTCCTTCCGTGAGCGTGCCGGTTTTGTCGATCACCAGGGTATCGACTTTTTCCAGCACCTCGAGCGCTTCGGCGTTCTTGATCAACACGCCCGCGGTCGCGCCGCGGCCGGTGCCGACCATGATCGACATCGGCGTCGCCAGACCGAGCGCGCACGGGCAGGCGATGATCAGCACCGCAACGGCGTTGAGCAACGCATACGCCATGGCCGGCTCGGGACCGAGGCTCGCCCAGGCGACAAACGTGACTGCGGCAACCAGCACGACCGCCGGAACGAAATAGCCGGCAACCCTATCCGCTAATTTCTGAATCGGCGCGCGGCTGCGCTGCGCCTCGCCGACCATGCGCACAATCTGCGCCAGAAGCGTATCGCCGCCGACCCGCTCGGCGCGCATCACGAAGCTGCCCGTGCCGTTGACCGTGCCGCCGGTCACGCGGCTGTCTTTGACTTTTTCCACGGGCATCGGCTCGCCGCTGATCATCGATTCGTCCACCGCAGTGGCGCCTTCGAGCACGACGCCGTCGACCGGAATTTTTTCCCCGGGACGAACGCGCAAACGATCGCCGGCCTGGACACGCTCGATGGGCACATCCGCTTCGGCGCCGCCATCGCCAAGCACGCGCGCAGTCTTGGGCGCCAGCCCCAGCAGCGCCTTGATCGCCTTGCCGGTTTTGCTGCGCGCGCGCAGCTCCAACACCTGGCCGAGCAAAACCAGAGTGGTGATCACCGCCGCGGCATCGAAGTAAACGCCGACTTCGCCGCCGTGGCCGCGAAACGACGGCGGAAACACGCCGGGAAAAATCGCCGCCGCCACGCTGTAGACGAACGCGGTGCCGACGCCGATGGCGATCAAGGTGAACATGTTGAGGCTGCGATGGACGATGGAATTCCAGCCGCGCTGAAAAAACGGCGCGCCGCCCCACAGCACCACCGGCGCGGCAAAAGCGAGCTGAAACCAATTCAACGCCGGCGGCGAAAAAATCCGTTGCAGCGGCTGCCCGGGAATCATCTCGGACATGGCGAGAACCATGACCGGCACGCTCAACACGACGCCGGCCTGGAGGCGGCGGGTCATAGCGACCAGCTCGGGATTGGCTTCCTCCTCCAGCGCCGTCGTGCGCGGCTCCAGCGCCATGCCGCAGATCGGGCAGGCGCCCGCCTGCGGGCGCACGATCTCGGGATGCATCGGACAGACGTATTCGGTTTTGACCGCAGGCGCGGCGGGCTCGGCCGGTTCCAGAGCCATGCCGCACTTCGGGCACGGACCGGCTTTGGCTTCGCGCACCTCGGGATCCATCGGGCAAACGTAAATTGCCGCCCGCGCCGATGGCGCTTTTTCCGCGGCAGCTTCGTGTGGATGCGCGGGAGCGCGCGCGCCGCCATGCGCGGGCTCGCGCGCGGCGGCGGCTGCGGCCGCCGGTGTTAGAAATTTTTCCGGATCGGCCTTGAATTTTTCCAGACAATGCCGGCCGCAGAAATAATAGCTATGACCGTTGTGGTCGTGCTTTCCCGCGGCCCGATGCGGCTCCACGGTCATGCCGCACACCGGATCGAGGACCGGATCATCCGCGTTCGCATAACGCGCCGGGTTTTCCTTGAACTTCGCGAGGCAGTGGCCGCTGCAGAAATAATAGCTTTGACCGTTGTAGTCGTGCTTCCCCGCCGCGCGCGCGGGTTCCACGGTCATGCCGCAGATGGGGTCAGTCATGCAGTGTCATCCTTCACCGGGCGATTCGCCTCGCGCGGCGCCCAACGCTCGTAGAATCGCCGACACAACCAATGTAGCCAATCGCGAGGCCCGTGGCAAAACGCCGAGCGAGCGGCGCGCCGAATTTCAATGCGACTTCGGCGCGTCCTGATGCAGGCGCTCGGACATCTGCTTCATCATGGCCGACATGTCGCCCATCATCTTCGACATGTTCTGCATTTCTTCCGGCGTCATTTTCCCCTCTTTCATCATCTGCCCCATGTCTCCCATCATGCCGGACATGTGGCCCATCATACCGCCCATGCCTTTCGCCTCATCGCCCTTCATCATCCCGTGGCCCTTCATCATGCCGCCCATTTCCTTGTGCATCTCCGCCATCTTTCCCTGCATCTCTTTCATCCTGCCCATCGTCATGCCGTCGCTCTTCATGGGCATGTCCTTTTTCATCGGCATGTCTTTTTTCTCCTGAGCGACGGATGGAAGCGCGGCCATCGCTCCCGACAATACGACGGCGGCCACCAGACCCTTGCTGAATGTTTTCATGAATTCCTCCTTTTCGTTTCCGCCAATAAAAATCAGCGCAAAAGCGCCGACCCGACATTTTGCAACACGCCGATAGTTATCCACTCGATTCCGGGAGCATGAACGATGCCAGCGATTTCGCGAGTTTGCCTGTAGATTCGGCGGTCTTTCCCCGCGCGCGCGAAATCCGCGCCGGATCGTCGCCAGAAATGCGAACCGCACGCGCCAGCGATCGGCTATCGGCGGTCTTTCGCAGCGCCGCCGTCGGCGGCGAGTGTAATTCCGTCCCTCGCCAGCTCCGATTCGCTCGCCTGCATCGCCACGGTCCCTGCGGGATGCTCGTACCAGCCGGGATCTTCATCGTAGCTCTTCAAGCGGTCGCGCACTTTGAGAATGGTCATCATCCCACCCATGGAGATGTAATCGCCAAAAGGACCCGTGAGGCCTTTCATCGCGATCGTATTTTTTGGCATCGGCATCGCCTCGGCCATTTTCCCCATATCCATGCCCGTGTGCCCCATGGTCATGTACGCAGGGAGGAGCGGTCGCAGTTTTTCGTCGAGACCGTCCGGCTTGACGCCGACCATGTTGGGAAACCGATGCCCCATCTGATTCATCACGTGATGCGTCATGTGGCAGTGAAATGCCCAATCGCCCGGCGCGTCGGCAATAAACTCGAGGTCGCGCGTCTGGCCGACGCCTACTACGACCGTCGATTCCGGCCACTGCGCCGCAAGCGGGATATCGCCGCCGTCGGTGGCGCTCACCCGGAAGTGATAGCCGTGGATGTGCATCGGGTGATGATCCATGGCGCCGAGATTGCCCAGTCGAATGCGCACTCGATCGCCGGTTTTGCAGACGAGCGGCGCCGTGGAAGGAAACACTTTGCCATTGATCGTGAGCACGTTGAAGTCGTTCATCTTCAGCGTGTTCGGCCGGGCCGTACCCGCTTCGATCGTCCACTCGCTCAACAGCAGCGCGAAATCGCGCTCGACGCGATTCTGCGGCGGCGGATTCCTCGGATGGACGACAAACAGGCCGATCATCCCCATGCCCATCTGCGTCATTTCGTCATGATGGGAGTGAAACATCTGTGTGCCGTGCTGGCGCAAGGTCCACTCGTATTTGGCCGTCGCTCCCGGCTGGATATAGGGTTGAGTCAAGCCGCCCGCGCCGTCCATGCCGTTGGGAAGATAAAATCCGTGCCAGTGAATCGAGGTCGCGGCCGGCAAGCGATTGGTGACGTAAATCCGCACCCGCTCGCCTTCGACGGCTTCGATCACGGTGCCGTTCACGCGGCCGTTGAATCCCCAGCACCCGGCGCGCAAGCCCGGATCGAAGGCGTGATCGACTTCTTCGGCGACCAGATGAAAAACTTTCACGCCGCCGACGATTTTGAACGGCAGCGCCGCGCCGTTGGGAACTACGACCGGCGCGTAATCTTTTCCGGGCAGCCCGGGCGCCAAAGGCTTGACGTCGATCCTCCCGCCGCTGTAGCTCTTCTCCCAATACGAGCGCTGCTGGTTGTTTGCGGCCCGCGCGGGGCCGCCGGGAGTTTGTGCATCCGCTTGGTTTTGCTTCAGCGCGAGGCCGCCGGCGAGACCGGCGACGCCGATGCCGAGCATGCGCCGCCGCGACATGATGCTTTTCATTCCATTTCTCCTGTTCCGTGGCCGGCGCCGTCCGCCGCGGCTTCCCGCGTGAAGCGCATCGCCCCGGCGATGCCGGCCGATTGCGGCAGCCTGCCGGCCATCAATTGCTCGTAGTCGCCGCAGGCGATCCAGTAATCGCGCAGCGCTGCCACGTACGCCGCCGCCGCCGCGAATTGTTGCTCGCGGGCGCGCAAGAGCTCGATCGGTCCGAGCTCGATCGCGTTGTAGTGAAGCTCGGCCTCCCGGACGAGCCGATCCTGCAGCGGCAGCATCACATCGCGGTAATAAAGCGCGCGGTCGCGCGCTCCCTGCAGGCGATCGGCGGCGGCGCGCGCCGCGGCGCGCACGCGCACCGCGAGCGCGTAATATTCCTGCTGCGCGCGATGGAGCTCCGCGGCGGCGCGTCCGATCCGGGCCTGCCCCCGATCGAGTAACGGGATCGGCCATTGAATCGCAGGGCCGACGGCCCAACCGCCATCGCTGCGCTCGCCGCGCACGCCGGCGTCGATGTCCGGGATCAGCGCGGCCGCGCGGTCGACGCCGAGCTGCTCGCCGGCGCTGACGATCCGCTGGCGCTGGCCGGCGAGATCGAGACTGCGCTCGACGGCCGCGGATTCGAAACCTTCCAGCGCCGCCGTCTGCTTCGGCAAGTCGGGCAACCGTCCTTCCGTCTGCCATCCGGTTTCGTTACCCCACAGCCCCATCAAAATATTCAGCTGCTCGCGGCTTTGCCGGGTGGAAATCTCGGCGCTCCGAAGCCGCAGCTTCGCGCCTTCCAGCAGAACGCGCTCCCGGGCGAAATCGAGCTCGGAGATATTGCCGGCCTGCTGCAACCGGCGCGCAACGTCCAGCGCGGCGGCGCGCGCCTGGACGACGGACTGCTGAAGCTCGAGCAATTGCTCGCCGGCGAGATGCTCAAAAAAAACCGACCGCACTTTTCCGGCGAGGTCGAGCACCGCGCCGGCAACCCGCGTTTTGGCTTCTTCGAATCGGCTGGCCGCCACCCGTTTGCGCAGCGGCAGATAAAAAATATCGAGAAATCCCATAACAGCGGTCAGCTCGAAGTTCGGCCGGCCGCCGGAAAGCGGAAACGTCGCGAACCCATCGAACAGCGGATTCTTGAGCAGCCCCGCCTGCACGAGATCGGCCTGGGCCACGCCGAGATCGGCGTAGACGCTTTGCAGCTGGCGGTTATTGAGCAGCGCGATCTGAATCGCGCGCTGTGCCGTCAGCTTTTCTCCGAGCAGGGATTGCAGCTTGCTTTCCGCCTCGCGATCGAGCTCGCTGCCGTTATTCCAGAACAGCGGCGCGCCCAGGCGCTGGCGGACGCTGGATTCGACCTCCGAAAAACCCGGCGTGCGATCCACGGCGGCACAGCCCGCGAACAGGGCCGCCCAGAAAACGGCGCCGACTACGATTATGCGCGCATGCATCTTTTCCTCGACTCCGACCGGTCAGTTGAGCTTTTCGACCTGGACGATCACTTTTCGATTCACATCGATGGCGAAGCGCACCCGGTCGCCGGGCTTGAGTCCATCGAGCAGGCTCGCCGGCTCGGCGCGATAGCCCATCGTCATCGCGTCCATGAAGTCTTTGATCGCGCCATGCTCGATCACCAGCTGGCTCGTGCTCGGCACCACGGCGACGACTCGGCCCTCGCCGGCCGCGGTCTTTTCGGCGGGCGCGCCCGCTCCGTGGTGACTCTCGTGTCCGCCCGGATCCGCTGCCGCCGGCCGGTCCGCGGCCCGCGCCGGCACATCCGCGCCGGCATAAGCGAGGGTTTGCGAGCGCCGCAGCGCCGGCGCAACCGCGGCTTGCGGATGGGCCGGATGGTTTGCCGCCAGCGGCTCCGGCGCGTAGCGCGCGCACGCGGCCAGCGACAGGAAGGCCAACGCCAGGATCAGCAAGACTCTGAAACGCATAATTGCCCCTTCTTCGTTCTGCCGAAATATCAGTTCCGGCGTTTTTCAATCTTCGTGATCACCCGTTTGGAAACGTCGAGCGTAAATTCCACCCGATCGCCCGAGCGCAGGCCTTTGAGCGCCGCCGCCGACTCGACTTTATAGCCCATCGTCATCGCGTCCATGACATCCGGGATTCTCTCATGATCGATGACGATTTCTCGCGCTTGCGGCATCAGCGCCACGATCTTGCCCACGCCGTGGATCGACTTGGCGGCCGCCGGCGGCTTGAGAGAAGCGACGTAGGCCGACACATCGATCCATTCGCGCAAGGTCATCTTTTCGGTGAAATCGGTCATCGGCGAGGTGCCGTCGGAGTTACGGTATTCCTTCGACACGACGGCGTTCGGATTGACAATCGACTCGGCAAAGAACTCCGCCGGGTGCAGCGGTCCCATCTGGCTAAGCTCCGGCGCGCTCTCGGTGGGCTCGGGAAAATCGTCGCCGCGCACCTGATGGCAGCTGTAACACTCGTATCTGCTGAAAACGGCCCGGCCCCTGGCGGCATCTCCCCTGGGCAAAGTGAAGCGCCAGTTTTGCGGATGATGATGTTCCGCGGCAGCCGCCGCGCGCGCTCCCTTGACCGGCGGGTCGGCGCACAAGACCGACGCTGCCGCAAACAAGCAAGCCATACCTGCCAGCACTCCGGCTTCGAGCCGACGCATAGCGACGTCCTTTGGATCAGTGGAGCCATGCGGCCGCTCATTGCGGCGCGCAAGCGGCTCCCGACAATTTCAACGAGGAAAAAAAGACACGACGCGGGTGCGCCGCTAGATGCGGATCACGGACAGGAGAAGATGAAGCGAACGAGCGCCGTTGTGAGACAGCCCCGGCGGACCCTCGCCGCAGCTAAAGAAAATCGCAGCCGAACGGAATTCACGGTCCGATGCGGGGCAAAGCGCGGCATAAGGCACCGAGCCGCGGTCGGATGCGAGGCTCGCGCGCGAGCTGAGGAGGAACTCGGCAAAGACGTTCGGACAATGAACGCGCGCCGGGTCGGAATGCGAAGAGTGCGGCTCGGCTGCGCGGTGATGTTGTTCGGAAAGCGCGCCTTCGCCGTCATGAAACAACTCGTGGCCGTCGCCGAACTCGCGGCACCCTTCCAACGCCCAGACCGCGCCGGCGTAGAAGATCGACAAACAGCTAAGAATGAGAACAACGCGCTTCATGCCACGGCGGCAGCCTGACTCAATCGTTAGGTGTTTTCAAGCTTCGCCTCCGGCGCTCCGGGCCGGCAAGCCGCAGGCCCACGCCGGAGCGCAAGCCACGAACGGTCTGGCGCTCGATTCAACTATTTGGCCAGGGAGCGACTGTAGTGCACCACGGCCTTGATTTCATCTTTCGTGAGCTTCTTGTTGGCCGGCATCTTTCCCGCGCCTTCCACCACGACCTTGACGAGCGCATCCTCGGATTTCTGCGCCGTCTCCTTGCCGGTGATGTTGAGCTCTTTTTCTCCGAAGGTTTTGGTCATCGCCGGGTTGCCTTTGCCATCGGCGCCGTGACAGCCCATGCAATGCTTTTCGTACAGATTTTTCCCCGCATCCGCTTCGGCGGCGAAAACCTCCGCCGTAAATAAAGCGCTCGCCAGGATCAGAGCGCCCTGCGCCAACAATTTTTTGAGCTTCACAAAACCTCCTCGTCGGAATTGCAAGTTTAAGCCGCCGGTGCCGATTTTAAAAGCCGCCGCGATCACTTTTTTCTAGACATGGAGCGTTCAGTCGGTATATCGTTTTCGGACCGGATTTCTTCCGAGACCTGGAGAGTTTTCATTGGCAGCTTACTCAGTCGCAGGTCTAATTGTCCTTAGCATTCTGCTGATCGGATTGGTGCTTTTTCGACCTTCGATCGTTGCGGCGCGGGGCGGGAAAATTCTCGCGTTTATAGCGCTGTTTATTTTGCCTATTTTCGCTACCGGCCTGGGCGGGTCCATTCACCTGGAGCATTCGAAATCGCGGGAATTCTGCCTGTCGTGCCACGTGATGGAACCCTACGGGAAGAGTCTCTACATCGACGATCCCAACTACCTTCCCGCCGCGCATTTCCAGAACCACCGGATCCCGGCCGAACAGGCCTGCTATACCTGCCATACCAACTACACGCTGTTCGGCGGCGCCAAGAGCAAGCTTCGCGGCCTCAATCACATTTATGTCTACTACTTAAAGACGCCTCCCGCGAAGATCGCTCTCTACGAGCCTTTCCAGAATCGCGAATGCCTGCACTGCCACGCCAATGCGCGTTCCTACGAAGAGACGACGCCGCATAAGGAAATGAAAGAACAGCTCGCCTCCAACGATATGTCCTGCATCACCTGTCATAACAAAATTCACGACGCCGCGAAGGTGGGCACGGCAAAGCTCTGGAAAGGACCGGGAGCATGACAGCCTCCGCAGCCGCCCTGCAGCACAAACTCACGATCGCCGGGATCCTTCTGGCCAGCGGGCTGGCGGTCGAAGGGATCACGCTTCTCTGGGCCCACCCGCTGAGCTTTCTCCTGTTTTGCGGACTCGGCGGCGCGCTGGTTCTCGCCGGCATTGCGGTCTATTTGTTCGCGATCGTCAACCGGTGATGCGGCTTCATCGCCGCCGGGCGAAGAGAGTTTCGCCAGCGCTAAAACTTCAGCCTCACCCCGAGAAAGCCGATGTGCGCCACGTAGGAACCCTTGCCGCGATCGCCGAGAAAAATCGAGCGGCCGATGGAGCTGTTGAAATTCGGTCCGCCGGCGGGAGTTTCGACATCGCCCATCCACAGGCGCATGATGTCCACGCCGGCATCTTTGCTGCTGTAACTGTTGAAGTAGTAGCCCAGTTTCAGGGCAACGTTTTTATGCAGGAGATATTCGAGCCGGGCGACAAATTCATGCCAGCGATTTACGATGGTCGGGTAGTTCGACGCCGGAACCAGCCCGGTGTCGCCCGACGCCGCGGTATTGCCGCTCGAGTGAACCGCGCTGCTGCCGAAGGAAAATCCATATTGGAAATTCAGGTTCAATAAATTCTTGATCGCCTGAATATCGGCGCCGAATTTGATGGTGTGAATCTCGTCGTTCCCCCGGCTCCGCCACGTCGCCGCCGGACAATTCTCGGCGGTTCGATCCTCCAGATCGGGGCATCCTCCCGGGCCGGTGTTGCGCGCGATGGCCTGCAGCCGCCAATCAAACCGCTCCCAACTGTAATCGCTGAAAAGCGACAGCCATTCGACCGGCGCATAGATGACGCCCATGGACGGTGTAAAGTCGATATCCTTTTGCACGCCGATCACGCTGCGCGGATAGCGGTCATTGGTCAGATCGAAGGCAAAATGCAGCGTCACGTTGTCGGCCGGTGAAACCTGCGAGAACAGGCCGAGCCGGTCTCTCTGGCGCGCCGCTTCGTCGAATTTTCTCAACTCGGCGAGACGATTCAGCCGGATTTCGTCCGGCGTTTCGCCGATCTCCACCACCGCGTTGTGGCCCGCGTCGTAATCGTGCGCGTCGCGAATGCCGCGGCGATAGCTGAAACGGAACAGCGCCCAGTCGATCGGTTTCACATCGAGCGTCGGGCCGAAGCTGTGCTCGTTTGAATTCAATAGCTCGCGCGCGATTTCGCGATGCATGCGCTCCCAGCCGTAGGCCAATTTCGCCGTCAGCCAGCGCGCCACGTCGTAGGATGCTTCAAAGCTCAGGTTTTGTTTGGCGTAGGAGTAGGGAAAGGAGAGCAGCTCGGTATTGTTCGTGGTGCCTTGATCGTTCACTGGAAAGCCGTTGGGCAGCAACACGCGCTTGCTGCGATTGTCGAAATCGTAATACCGGTACGATGCCTTGAGCCCGACGTCCCGGAAAAAATTATTGACCAGCGTGGCATTGATCATGGTCGGCCGCACATCGCCGTCGAGGCTGCTCCGGCTGATCGAAGGCTGGATAACGGCGCTGTTCACCGTGAACGGCAGGAACGGATCGTTTTGCAGTCTCCAGCCATAGGAAGCGGTGCCCATGAAGTTGGTCTTCAAGGGCAGGCTGGCGGTTCCGCTCAAGGTGAAGGTATGAGCCTGGTTGCTCGGGTAGAGATCCACCCGGCCGCGGCAGGGACCTGTTCCCAGAGTCTGGTTGTAGTTGGCCGAGTCGACGCAGGCCGCGCCGACGCCGCTGAGATTGAGCGGGTTATCCCACGTCAAGGTGCTGACGTTGTTGTGAAACAGCGAGCCGTTGTATTTGAGCCCGATCGACCAGCCCGAGCCCGCGTATTGGCCGCCCAGTTCGATATTGTGGGTCTGATAGTCGATCGGCTCCGCCAGCTCTGAAATATTGTAGCTGCCCGGGCTGCCGCCGATGTACACGCCGAACGCGCGCTTGCCTGCGGTATTCTGCGAACCGTAGCTTCCGGTGAACGACCATCCCGGGGTCGGCGTGTAGCGCACGCTGAAGCGCGCAATCCCGTTGTACAAACTCAAATCCACCGGCTGCGCGTTGGCATTCACCCAATCGCGCACGTTGGCGCCGGTCGTGCCCGCCGGTTTGCTGGGAAGAGTATAGTTGCCGCCGTTCATTTTAAACGGAGTGCGCGCGCCGTCGACGTTGAACAAGTGCGGAATCTGATCCCAGACAAATTCCACGTCCAGCAAGCCGTATCGCCCCGTGTGCATGCGATACCCCTGGTCGTCGCGGCCGGTTTTCACCGAATCAAACTCGAGGAAGAAATCCTGGCGCTTGCTGTCGATAAACAATTCCAACTGCGGCACCACGAACGATTCCGGCAGATCGCGGTATTCTTCCAATTTGGTGGTGTTGGGGCTTCGGTGGCTCGGCATTCCGCCCATCTCGGCGGAGCCGCTCACAGTGTAATCCCCGATGTCCACCTGGCCCCGGCCCACTTCGACTATGAATAGAATGGCTGCGACGCTGGTCAGGATGGGCAATACAACCTTTGCTTGATGGCATCGCATGGCGCCGCCTCCTCCCCTAGCGTGTGTAGAATTTTCCCGCGGGGTGATTGCTTCCATGCACCTGGCTGTGGCAGTTGGTGCAGCTTCGGTTATAGGCGAAAACCGAGGGGCCGATGGTCGGCGAGAGCGGCCTCAGCGGCCGCGGCGTCGCCGGATGGCGTGTGGAAATGTGGCATTGCGTGCAAAGCCGCGGATCGGTCACTTTCAAAAGTCGATCGTTGACCGACCCATGCGGCTCGTGACAGTTGGTGCAACCTTCGAGAACCGGCGGATGCTCCCACAGAAAAGGCCCGCGCCGTTCTGCGTGGCAGCCGTAGCAGTTCTCGTTGACGCTCGCCTGTTTGAGCTGCGCCGGGTTGGGGCTGCCGTGCGGGTTGTGGCAGTCGGAACAGACGATTTTTCCTTCGCGCATGGGCATGTGCGAGGAGCGCATGAGCTGCGCCTTTCTCTGCAGATGGCACTGTCCGCACACCTCGATCTCGGCGCGATTGATGCCGAAGGGAGTGACCTCGGTGAGCTTGACAAGCTGCTTGCCGCTGGTTTTTTCCATCAGCGTGTGGCAGTTGATGCACGCCAGTCCGCGATTGGCGTGGGTGCTCGCCTTCCAGTAGGTTTGCACTCCCCGCTGGTGGCAGCCCAGACAAGGCTCGTTCTGCAGCTCTGCCGATTCGCCGGAATTTTTGCGAAACGTGATCAGCCCGCCGACACCCTTGCCGCCGCCCTGCGCGACGTGGTTGCTGCCCGGCCCGTGACAATTCTCGCAGGAGCGCTTCTCCAGATCATTGCGAGCATTGAATAGAAAAATCTTGCCCATCAGGGTCTGGGAAAATTTTTCGGATTGAGACGCGTGGCAGGCCTGGCAGACTTCGTTGCCGACGTAGGTTGCGGGGGGAGGATTGGAAACTTCAGGCGCGGCGCCCTTAGCGGAACTCAGCGGCGCCAAAGATGCCAGGAGTACTGCTGCTGCGATCATGAACCGCATCGCGTTCTCTCCAGGGCGATACAACTAACCGTTGTGCGAACCTACAGGATTGCGCCGCTGCTGTCCAGAAATATCTTCTCATCCGATGGATCAAGCGCCGGCGCACGCACGGCCGCAAGTGCGGCAAACTCGCCGCAGTCATACTTAGAAAGTAGTAGCGCAGTAGAACCTACCTGGGCCCTGGTCCGAGTCGAGCGCGTACGGAGAATTTCGCCCGCGCGACGGGGATCTCGCAATTTTTATTTTGCGGTTTTTCTTATTGGGCTTTTTCCAGCCCCGCTTTGGGGGCGCCGGGGTGGGCGAAGAGGAGGCCGAGGCCGAGCGCGATCAGCAGCAGGCTGATCCATTGCGCTTCGGAGAGGCCGAAGGCGAGCGATGGATTCACGCGCCAGAATTCGACGGCGAAGCGCGCCAGGCCGGCGAGAACCAGATAGAGCCAGGCGAGGGTCCCCGGCGCGTAGTTTTTTTTGCGCAAAGCCCAGAGAATGCCGAGCACGACGAGGGATTCCAAAAATTCGTAGATCGGCGTGGGATGCACACGCGTGCCGGGCGGATAGGGAATGCCGGTCGCGGGATCGACCCAGCCGATAATTGCGTTGGTGTAGGCGACGCCCCAGGGCACATCGGTGACCGTGCCCCAGTCGCCGTCGCCGGCCACGTGGCAGCCGATCCGGCCGACGCCGTAGGCGATTGCGAGCGCGAGCCCGGCGATGTCCGCGCCGACGAGCCAGGGAATTTTATTTTTTCTCACCACCCAGGAAACCGCGAGCGCGCCGCCGAAAAGCCCGCCGTACCAGGTAAAGCCCGCGCCGGTGAAAATGTAGCGCAGCGGCGCGCTCAGAAAGTTCTGCCACTCTTCGGCGATGAACAACAGCCGCGCGCCGACCAGACCGCCGAGGGCCGCGGCGAATACCATCGTGGAAGCGAGCTCCGGATTGTAGCCGCGCCGCGTGAGCTCGGCGTGCACCACCCACGCCGCCGCCAGGGCGGCCAGCGCCATGAACACGCCGAAGCTATAAATGGTGATCGGACCGAATTGGAAAATGATCGGGTACATCGGCTCCTCGTGGAAAACAATCGCGCTCGGCGGCTCGGCGCGAACGCCTGCTTTTACTCTAAAGCATAAACCGCGTCGAGTGAAATCGGCGCCGCGCCGGCCACCGACAACCGCCCGCTTCTGCGGCCCAGGCGCTCGTGCCAGATCTCGACCTCGTAAGCGCCGGCCGGCACGGCATCGATGACGAAACGGCCGTGCTCGTCGGTAAGCGCGAAATACGGCGTGTCCGCGACCACGATCGCCGCGCTCATCCAGGTATGCAGCACGTCGCAGTTAATATGGATGACGCCGGCACGGTCGAGTTGCTTGACCACGCGGCGCCACCTGGGCAGGCCGACGTTGAACAGGGTTTCCCCGCCGGCGCGCGCGTGCGCGGTGTGGAGAATCGGATCGCTGTTCTTGAGCAGCAGCTCGCTCCCGACAACGGCGATTTGCACGTGCGGCACGAAGGCGCAGTGTTGATTGTCGAGCGTGAGCGCAAGCGGCGCAAGCAAAACCTTGGCGCCGATCGGACGGAGCAGCACCGCGGCGTTCTTGAGGCCGCCGCCGGCGCCGATCAGCAAGGTATCATCGCGCACCGCCGCGCCGCAAAAGGCGCGGTTCTTGAAGACCGGCAGCGTCCCGGCGCGGCGCGCCCAAGCGCCGGCGCTCACGCTGCCGTGAATCGTCGCGCGCGCCGCGGCGGCATCGCCGGCGCGAGCCGGCGCGCCGCTCATGGCGGCGGCAAAGAGCGCGAGCGCGGCGCCGCCGCAACCCCCGGCGCGGACCGATCGGTTGTGAGCCATTTCATTCTCTGTTAACAGTTTTGCTGAACCGATGAAAATACCGCTGCCCGCTTCTCCGCCGGCTCCGCCCGCGCGCTCTTCGAATATTGTGTAACCGTGCCGTGCGCGTCGTCCTGCAAAGAGTTTCGCGCGCCCGCGCGAGTGTCGGCGCCAAGACCGTCGGCGCCGTGGGCCCCGGCCTGTGCCTGCTGCTGGGCATCGGCAAAGACGACACCGAGCGCGACGCCGACCTGCTCGCCGACAAGATCCTCAAGCTGCGCATCTTCGACGACGAGCGCGGCAAGATGAACCGCTCGATCGTCGATGGCGGCGGCGCGATCTTGGTCGTCTCGCAATTCACGCTCTACGGCGACTGGCGCAAAGGCAACCGGCCTTCGTTCTCGGACGCGGCCCCGGCGGCCGTCGCCGAGCGGCTCTACCGCCATTTCGTCGAGCGCCTGCGCGGCGCCGGCATCGACGTCGCCACGGGCGAGTTTCAAGCGCGCATGGAAGTCGAGCTCGCCAACGACGGGCCGGTCACCTTTGTGCTGGAAAGCTCCCCATGAACGTCGTGCTCTTCGAACCCGAGATTCCGCCCAACACCGGCAGCGTTGCGCGGCTGTGCGCCGCAACCCTGACGCCGCTTCATCTGATCGAGCCGCTCGGCTTCAAGATCGACGACAAGCATTTGAAGCGCGCCGGGCTGGACTACTGGGAATTCGTCGATGTCCGCGTGCATCCGTCGTGGCCGGCATTTCTGGCCGCGGCTCAGCCGCGACGGGTATTGTTTTTTTCCAAGCGCGCCACAACTTCGTATACTTCGATGCGCTATCGGGAAGACGATTTTCTCGTGTTCGGCCCGGAATCGCGCGGTTTGCCGGATTTCCTGCTGCAGGGCGGCGCCGAGGACGCGCTCTGTATTCCGATGCTGGGCCGCGGCGTGCGCAGCTTGAATCTTTCCAACGCGGTTTCGATCGTCCTGTACGAAGCCCTGCGTCAGTTGGGAAAGACATGAATTTCCCAGGGCCTTGACCGTAAGATTGATTGTGGTTATTTATCACCAACAATTTTTTCCGAACGGGGGTTGAGACATGAGGGTCGGGGTTATCCAATATCCGCGGCGCGCGCTGGTGTTTCTCTTCGCGCTAATTCTCGGCTTTTCTGCGGCCGGCGGCGCCGTCGGCAACGCGGCGGATTCGGGCGCAGCGGCTCCGTCCAAAGAAGCTTCGGCTTCGAAGGAATCGTTCAATCTGATTCTGCCGTTCAAAGATCTCACCGTCGGCCAGGGCCAGGAAGCGACGATGGACGCCGAAGTCGTCAATCGCACCAAGGAACCGGTGGAAGTCAGCTTGACCATCGAAGGCGTGCCCGCCGGCTGGGACGTTAATTTCAACTCGCGCTATCCGAGCTTTCCGGTGCGCTCGGTGATGGTGCAGGGCGGCGATCAGAATTCCAACAAGTCGACCACCCTCGAGTTCAAAGCCAAGGTGCCGGACAACACCAGGCCGGGCACCTATCCGATCAAAGTCACGGCCAAGGACACGCGCGGCTCGACCCAGTATGTCGAGACGATTAATTACCGCGTGACCTCGAAAAAAATCGAGACCGGCGGCATCAAGCTGAGCAGCCAGTATCCGGTGCTCACGTCCGCTTCGGGGCAGACGCTGAAATTCACCATCGATCTGAAGAACGAAACCAACAAGCCGCTGCCGACCAATCTGGTCGCGCAGGCGCCGCAGGGCTGGACCGTGCGCTTCAAGCCGCAATTCGGCGATCAGCAAATCTCGTCCATTCAGGTCAAAGAGAACGGCTCGGAAACGCTCAGCGTCGAGATCGACACGCCGGCCACGGCGGAAGCGAAGGAATATCCGATCGCGATCCAGGCGCGCGCCGGCGCCTACGAGGCCTCGACCAACATCAAGGTGTCGCTGCGCGGCACGCAGGATCTCAAGATGGGGTCGCTGGCCGGGACGCTCAACACCTCGGTGACCGCCGGCACCAAGACGCCGGTGGACTTCGTCGTCGGCAACGCCGGCACGGCGCCGATCCACAACCTCAACTTTGTCACCAAAAAACCGAGCGACAAGTGGACCGTGGAGTTCAAGCCCGACAAGATCGACTCGCTCGGGCCGGGCGAAGTGCGCCAGATCAAGATGGAGATCCTGGCGCCGGAGCGCACAATCGCCGGCGATTACATGCTGACCCTCACGGCCAACTCGCCGGAAACCAACAAATCGTCGGATTTTCGCGTGACGGTGTCGACGCCGACCATCTGGGGCTGGGTCGGCTTCGGCATCGTCGGCCTGGTCGTGATCGGGCTCGCCGCAGTGTTTTTCCGCTTGGGCCGCCGATGAGCGCTGTCGTCGAAACTAAAAACCTCACCAAGCGCTACCGCGAGAAACTCGCGGTCAACGCGCTCAATCTGACCGTTCAGGAGGGCGAGGTCTTCGGCTTTCTGGGTCCGAACGGCGCCGGCAAAACCACCACGATCCTGATGCTGCTCGGCCTCACCGAGCCGACTTCCGGCGATGTTTCCGTCTGCGGATTCAATCCCACGCATGAATCCCTCGAGGTCAAGCGCCGGGTCGGTTACCTGCCGGAAAACCCGGGCTTCTACGAAGACATCAGCGCCCGGGAGAATCTGCTTTACATGGCGCGGCTCAACCGGATTCCCGAGGACGAGGCGCGCCGGCGCACGGCGCAGGTTCTGGACCAGGTCGGGCTTGCCGACGACGGCCGGCGCCTGGTCCGGGAATTTTCCCGCGGCATGCGCCAGCGCCTGGGCATCGCCGAAGTTCTGGTCAAAGAGCCCAAGGCGATCATTCTCGACGAGCCGACCCTCGGCATCGATCCCGACGGCGCCATCCGCATCCTCGAAATGATCAAGAATTTGAACCGCGCGCACGGCCTGACCGTCATGCTGTCATCCCACGCCCTTCAGCAGGTGCAGGACATCTGCAGCCGCGTCGGAATCATCGTCAAGGGCAAGCTCATCGTCCAGGGCGAAATGGATGCGCTCGGCAAAGCGATCCTGAAGGGAAGGCAGTGGAATTTTCTCCTCGAGGTGAGCGGCAACGCCGACGGCCTGGAGCGCGAGCTGCAGAGCATTCCCGGCGTGGACGAAATCGAAAAGCGCGCCCACGGCTGGTTTCTGCGCTGCACCCAGGACGTGCGCGGCGAGGTCGTTTCCATCGTCACGCGCAGACAACTGCAGCTCCTCCAATTGCGCTCCGAAGATCCGACTCTGGAGGAGATCTACCTGAAATATTTTCGCGAGGCGTAAAATGAGCGTGGTGTTCTGGAAAGAGTTGGCCGACCATTTCAGCAGTCGCCGTTTCATGATTCTGCTGGCGATCATCATCCTGTCCGGCCTCTGGGCCACCTACTCCACCGGCCAGACGATCCGCCAGAACACCGATACCATTCCTTCGCAGTACGCGTTTTTGCTCCTGCTCACCTCCAGCGGCGACACGCTTTTTTCTCTGGCGACGTTCCTGGGCTTCTTCGGCCCGCTGGTGGGCATCACCCTGGGATTCGACTCGATCAGCGGCGAATACGCGCGCGGCACCCTGAGCCGGGTGCTGTCGCAGCCGATCTATCGCGACAGTCTGATCAACGGCAAGTTTTTATCCGGGCTCACCACCGTGGCGGTTTTGTGGGGTTCGATTCTGCTGCTCGTGATCGGCCTCGGCATTACCCTGCTCGGATTTCCACCCAACGGCGAGGAGCTCTGGCGCATGCTGATCTTCACCGCCGTGGGAGTTTTCTACGTCGGTTTTTGGTTGGCCCTCGCGATGCTGTTTTCGCTGCTCTTTCAAAAGACCGTGACCGCCGCGCTGGCATCGATAGCGGTCTGGCTGTTTCTCACCCTGTTCGTCGCCGTGTTTAGCTCGGCGATCGCGAGCATGATCGTCCCGGACGCGACCACTCCCGAAGCGATCGCGCGCCAGCAGGACATCGCGAACGTCATCGACCGCGTTTCACCGAGCACGCTTTTTTCCGAAAGCGTCGGCATCCTGCTCAACCCCGCGGCGCGCGTGTTCGGCGTGGCGCTGCAAAGCCAGGCGGAAGGCATCCTGCCGACGCCGCTGGCCCTCGACCAGAGCTTGAACCTGATCTGGCCGCACATCACGACGCTGTTTGCGCTGGTCGCGGTCTGCTTCGGCATCTCCTATATCATCTTCATGCGCGCCGAGATCCGCGCCTGATCGGCGGCGCGCCTCATTCTTAAAATTAAAATAGCTCGCGTCCACCCCGCGGCGCTCGCCGCCCTGCGCGCCCTCCGTTTAGATCGCGATTGTTGATATGTAAACTTTTTCTGTCTACTATACGGAAAATTTTTGCCGGCCGCAGAGCGGATCGAGAGGTTTTCATGGCTTATCGCGATCTCAGAGAATACGTGGGCGTGCTCGAGAAACAGGGCAAGCTCAAACGGGTCAAGAAAGAAGTAGACAAGGACTGGGAGATCGCCGCGGTCTGCCGCCAGCTGTTCAAGAAAATTCCGCCGGCGAAACGGCCCGCGGTGATGTTCGAAAACGTCAAGGGCTTCGATATTCCCGTGGTCGCCGGCGTGCTCGGCGCCTCGCGCGAAATCTACGCGCTCGGCCTGGAGGCCGACTCGGTGGAAGGCATCAACCGCAAGTGGGACCAGGCGCTCGAGCATCCGATTCCGCCGCGCCTCGTCAAGCAGGCGCCGTGCAAGGAAAACATTCTTCACGGCAAGGACGTGGACATCACGAAATTGCCGGTGCCGACCTGGACCGTCGGCGAAGACCCCGCGCCGTTTTTCACCTCGCCGTATCTCATCACCAAAGACCCGGAAACCGGCGTGCGCAACGTCGGCACGTATCGCATGCAGGTCAAGGGGCCCAACAAGACCGGGCTTCTGATCGGCAAACGCCAGGACATGGCGTGGCACATCTACAAGAACAACGCCCAGAACAAACCGACGCCGCTCGCCGTCGTGATCGGCGCCGACCCGACGATCGGTTACGTCTCGGTGTCGAAAATGTCGGAAGCGCTCGATGAATTCGCGGTCGCCGGCGCGCTTCGCGGCGAGGCGGTCGATCTGGTGCCCTGCGAAACCGTGCCGCTGGAAGTGCCGGCCACCGCGGAGATTGTCCTTGAGGGCGAAATCCCGCCCAACGCCGTGGAGCCCGAAGGCCCCTTCGGCGAATACACCGGCTACATGGGCCCGGCGGGCAACGAGCCGTTTTTCAACATCAAGTGCATGACCTTCCGCAACCAGCCGCTCTATCAGGCGTTCATCAGCCAGATGCCGCCCTCGGAATCGAGCTGCATCCGCGGAGTCGGGCGCGAGTGGCCGCTGTTCAAGCATTTGAAAGATACGCTGCGGATTCCGATCAAAGATTTGCGCTTGAAGGAAGCCGGCGGCAGCGGCGCGTTTCTGGTGATCTCGCTCAAGAAACAATTCGACGGCCAGGTGCGCCAGCTCATGTACGGCGCCTGGTCGCAGCGCACGGGATTCGGGAAGATCACGGTCGTGGTGGACGACGACATCGATATCTGGGATGACTTCGCGGTTGACTGGGCGCTGAGCTGGCACGTGCGCCCAGAGAAAGACGTCTACATCGAGCGCGACGTGCAGGCCGTCGGCCTCGACCCGTCGCAGGCGCCCGCCGATGTCTTGCAGCACCACCCGAGCCGCTACGTGGGCTCGCGGATCGCCATCGACGCCACGAGAAAGCACAAATACCCCGCCCTCTCGCTGCCGCCGAAAGAACACCTGGATCTGGTGGCGAGCCGCTGGAAGGAATACGGCATCGAGGACTGATCCGCGGGTTAGGCGCAGATCAGAATCTCCAATTTCGAATTGCGGATTTGAGATTTGCCCGGCGAGCGTCAGCGCGCCTGGCCGCGCATCTTCTTTGCCGCGGCCATGATCGACTCGATGATTTTTTTGTAGCCCGTGCAGCGGCAGATGTTGCCGTGCATGAAGTGTTTGAGCTGGGCTTCGCTCGGGTCGGGGTTTTCGTCGAGCAGCGCCTTGGCCGCCAGAATCATTCCCGGCGTGCAAAAGCCGCATTGAAAACCGCCGTGCTCGATGAATGCTTCCTGGAGCGGATGGAGCTTGCCGTCCTGCGCCAGCCCCTCGATCGTCAACACCGAACGGCCGCGCACTTCGAAAGCGAGCGTCGTGCACGCGCTCACCGGACGGCCGTCCACCAGCAGCGTGCAGGCGCCGCAAACCTGCACGTCGCAGGAGCGCTTGGCGCCGGTCAACCCCAGCTGCTCGCGCACCACGTCGAGCAGCAATTCATGCGGCTCGACCTCGATCTCCTGCAGCCGGCCGTTGAGAGTGAAGGAAACCGGGATCGATTGCGCATCGGAACGCTTGGTCATCGCTTTAGCCATGAAATTTCCCCGCCCGCCGCTACGAAAGCGCGCTCTGAAACGCGCGCTTCAAAAGCACGCCGACAATATGCTCTTTGTACTCCTGCGATCCGTGCAGATCGCTGATCGCCTGGGACGCCTTTCCGGCGATCGCTCCCGCTTCGGCAATCCTGCCGAGTGCTTCGTCCCGGCTCTTTCCTTCGAGCAGCGCCTCCGCTTCGGGCACGCGCCGCGGCGCCGGCCCGGCGCAGCCCACGGCGATGCGCACGCCTGAGACAGCGCCGTTCAGATTGAACGCCACCGCAACGCCCACGCTCGGCCGCTCGAGATAGCCGAATTTCAAATAGGCGCTGCGGCCGCTGGCCGCGGGCACGGGAACGTGGATCTTCGTCAGCACTTCGTCCGGCTCGAGCGCCGTTTCGTAAGCGTCCACAAGAAAATCTTCCGCGGCGATTTCCCGCTTCGACGATGCTTTCTCCGCGACCATTTTGGCGCCGAGGGCGATCAGCAGAGTGCCCGGATCGGCGTGCGGCTCGGCAAAGCAAAGATTGCCGCCGAGGGTGCCGGCCTGGCGCACGCGCACGTTGGCGACGTTCTGTTCGAGCTTGACGAGCGCCGGCAGTTTCTCTTTCAGCACCGGCGAATCTTCGAGCTGATGATGGGTCGAGAGCGCGCCGACCTCCACCGCCGCCCCGGCAAGTTTCACGCCGCTCAGGCCGGTCAGCTTCTTCACGTTGATGAGCCGCTCGTATTGCACCAACCCTTCTTTCATCGCCAGCAACAGCTCCGTGCCGCCGGCATAAATCTTCGCGCTTTCGCCAAACCGTCCGAGCAGCTCGGAGACTTCCGCGACGCTTTCCGGCTCTTCCAGGCGGAATCGTCTGAGCATCTTACCCCTCTCCTTCCAGCTTGGCCTTGACCGCCTGGGCGAATTCGTCGAGCACCTGGTCCGCCTTGCGCTTGATGATGCCGTGCCCCAGAGCGGCGAGCTTCCCGAGAATATCCACGCCGGCGACGAAGCCGAGCACGGTCTTGTCGCCCTGCTCGCGCAGGCTGACGTCGAGGTCAAGCTTCATCCGGCTGCCGATCTTGTTGTCCGCGCCCGAAGCCTGGGCTTTGATGCGCGTCAATTCCTCGCGCTCGAGGACTTCGATGGTGGTGGGAAACTCGACTTTGAACGGTCCGACTTTTTCGACCATCGTCGCCGCGTAACGCTTGCCTTCTTCGATCGTCTTCGCTTCCTTGCAGCCGGGAACGCAGGCGATGAAGCGGTCCACGTCCCAGATGAAGCGCCAGACCTTTTCCCGCGGCGCAAGAATTTCCACTTCCTTTTGGAATTGCAAAGCGGCCTCCGTAATCGAGTTCTTTTTTGCTATCAGAAGCGCGAAAAACTCGCAAGCATTTGCGCCGACGCGGCGGGGAGCGGCGCTCGGGGCGCGCGCTGCGCCGGCAAGGACCGGGGAGCCGCATCTGCACAACGCCTATTCGACGCCCGGGCTTTGGTTCAGGTCTTTGACCGACTTGAGAAAAGTTTTTAGCTTTTTTTTGACCCGCTCTTCGATCTGGCGCACGCGCTCGCGGCTGATGCCGTATTTTTCGCCGATCTCGCGCAAGGTCGCCGGCTCTTCGTTCAAAAGCCGCTCGCGGTAAATCACCAGTTCCTTGTCCTTGAGCGTCTTGGCGAACTGCTCCATCTTGTCGTGCAGCAATTCGTGGTACTGCGCCTCGGCGAATTGCTCCTCCGGCGTCTGTTTGTTGTCGGGAAGGAAGCTCAGCATCGTCGATTCGTCGTCGTCGCCGATCGGCACGTCGACGGAGAGATCGCGGCTCGCCAGCCGTTGCTCCATTTCGACCACCTCGTCCTCCTTCACCTGAAGCCGCTGCGCCAGCAGCTTGGGTCCCGGGGTGAGCCCTTCGGCCTCGAGTTTCTCTTTCTCCTTTTGCAGATTGAAAAACAATTTGCGCTGCGCCTGAGTGGTGCCGATCTTCACCATGCGCCAGTCGTTCATGATGTAGCGGATCATGTAGGCGCGGATCCACCAGACCGCATAGGAGGGGAAACGCACGCCGCGGTAGGGATCGAAATTCTTCACCGCCTCCATGAGCCCCATGTTGCCTTCCTGAATCAGGTCGAGGAGGTTCTTGAAGGCTTTCTGATATTCGCGCGCGATCATCACCACAAGGCGAAGATTGGCGGTCACGAGCTTATAGGCGGCTTCGAGATCGCCGTACTCTTTGTATTTGACCGCCAGCTCGTGCTCCTCCTCGCGGCTCAGGATTTTAAACCGGCGAATCTCCGCCAGATAGCGTTGCAGCGGGTCGAACGGAACCAGCGCTTTGGCTTTACCGCCGTCCGTTTCACCGTCGCTCTCTGCCATTTCAGGCAGATTGATGTCGGGAAATGGAAAGTTGACTTCGGTGTTTTTTTCTTCTTCGGCCATGAGCGCTTGCGGCGGTCCTCACGGCCAAAGGCGGGTGCGCGAGGGCCGGCCGTGGGAAACAACCCGACGCCGGCGGGCGTCGGTCAGGCGGATGAGAGGCGTAGAGTCCTGGGTTGAAAAGAGGCGCGCGCGTCGATCAAGCGTGGTCGGTAGCCTTTCTGACTTTGCCCTCGGCGATTTCCCGCAGGGCCACGACGACTTCGCGATTGTCGGATTCGATCAAAGGCTTGGCGCCCTTGAAAAGCTGCCGCGCCCGTTTCGAAGCCAGCATGACCAGCTCAAAGCGATTGTTAACTCTCTGGAGACAATCCTCGACCGTGATACGCGACATGCTCCACCTCCGCCAATTTAGGGGGAATTGAACCAAATTTCCCCGGAGGAGTCAACGTAGCGTAAAAGGCTCAGCGCGCCGTTTTTAGCGCGCTGAGGTTTTGAATTGCAAGCGAAGTGGAAAGAAAAAGATGGGGAAAGATTTGCGCAGGTTTAATGCTCGATCTGTTTGCAGTTGCGGGTCTTGGCGAAAGCCATGTCGAGCGCAATGCCAGTGACAACCGCCTGCCAGGCCTCGTCTTCAGAAAGGCCCCGTCCCTTGATCGAGCGCCAGAGGTAGATGATTTCCTCTTCGGTCACGCTCTCGAAGAGATCCTGATCGCGTTCTTGGTCCAGGGTCGAGATCGGGTTTATGGGCATCATGTCGGTTTTCTTTTAACCGCCTTTTCCTTTGATGGTACTGTCTTTGAGCAAACTCAATGCCATATGCTCAACTTGCTGGAATCACGACAATTCTAGTCCCCGGCCCAGGTCCGTCTGACGGTAATTTGTGCAAAGATTGTCTAGTTCGACGCGAAACATGGCGCAGCGGGCAGGATATTTCCTACGGCAAGCCCGCCGGGAAAATCTCAGTCGATCACGGCGATGCCGGAGATTTCGATCATACAGTCGGGGTTGTACAGTCTTTTGACTTCCACCAGCGTGATCGCCGGAAAGTACTTGCCAAATATTTGACGATAGGCGGCGCCGAGCGGCTTTTTGTTTTGCCAGTAGGCTTCGAGATTGGTGATATAGATGGTCAGAACGGCGTACTGATTGGGCCGTCCGCCGACGGCTTCGACGGCAGTTTTCAAATTTTTCATGACCTGGGCGAACTGAGCGACGAAATCGCCCTTGCCGACTACCTGGCCGCGCTCATCGAAGGGCGCCTGCCCGGCGATGTGCGCCACCGTGCCGCCGGTGATCTTGGCGACATGCGCGTAGCCGACCGGCGTCTCCAGTCCTCTCGGATCGATCAATTCAAAAGGCATCTTTCCTCGCTTTCACGCCGCGATCGTCGCCGGGCTCCAGTAATCGATGAAATTTTTCATCTCGCCGACGATGTCGTCGGATGCCGCCACGTAGGGCAAAATGATGCGCGTCGCGCCCGCGGCGATGTAAGGACGGATCTGCTCGACCACCTCCCGCGCCGAAGTCGCGGCCACCAGCGGCAGCGAGCTGAACATGCGCTCGCCGACCAGCGCGCGCGCCGCGTGAAATCCGCCGCTTTTCCAGGCCGCGCGCATCGCCTCCACTTCGGCGGCGAAACCCATGCGCCCGAGCAGGTCGCGATAGTAATCGGCCAGGGCGTAGTACGTCAGCGCGTGGCTCAAGGCCTCGCGCGCGACGTCGTAACTCGGCGCGATCGAGCAGCGGATCTTGCAGATGATCTCCATCTTCGCGGGATCCTTGCCGGCTTCTTCCGCGCCGGCTTTGACCTCCGCCGCGATGCGCCGAATCTCCGCCGGATTGGCCATGTTGATCAGCACGCCGTCGGAGATCCGTCCCGCCAGCCGCGTCATCTTCGGCCCGAAGGCCGCCACGTAAATGGGAATCGTGCGCCCCGTCGGCTTGAAGGCCATTTTGAAGTTATGCGCGCTAAAAAACTTGCCGTCGAAGCTGAGTTTTTCGCCGCGCATCGCCGCGCGGGTGATCTCGATATATTCCTGGATGCGCGAGAGCGGTCGATCGAAGCTCTGGCCATGCCATTTGGCGATGGTCGGGTTGGACGAGCCGATGCCGAGCAAAAACCGCCCGCCCGACAGCTCGTCCAGGCCGACCGCTTGCAGCGCCAGGGTCGCCGGCGTGCGCCCGAGGATGTGATAGATCGCCGAGCCGATTTTGAGCCGCGTCGTCACCGCGGCGATCGCCGACAGCATCACCGTCGGATCTTTATTGTTCGCCTCGCCGCCCCAGGCGCAGTCGAAGCCGTGCGCTTCGGCGGCGCGCGCCAGCTCGGGAATCGCGTCCATCGGCAACTGCGCGCCCGAATTGAACTCGATGTCGATTTTCATGGTCGGCGGCGAAGATAATCCGATTCGATCAATTGTAACTGGCCGGCAAATTGACCTTGAGAATCTCGATGCCCTCGGTTTTTTCCACGTGGCGCAGGAAGCGATACTTGTTCTCCACTTCGTCGATCGGGTACGGCGGCACTTCGACCCGCTCGGTGCCGGTCTTGACTCCGATGAAGCAAAGCTCGCCGCCGGCGAGCGCGGCGCGGATCGCCCTTTCGAAGGCTTCGAGCGAATCGGCCCACTGCGCGTTTTTAATTCCGGCCGCGCGCGCCAGACCGACCAGATCGGTTCCCGCGCCGGTGGCGGTTTTTTTGCTGCCGGAGGCTTCGTAGACTTCGTTGTCGAAAACGACGTGAATCAGGTTTTTCGGATTCATGCGCGCAATCGTCGGCAGCGAGCAGAGATTCATCAACAGCGAGCCGTCGCCGTCGAGCGCGATCACTTTGCGCCGCGGCAGGCCCAGCGCCATGCCGAGCGCGATCGAAGAACAAAGCCCCAGCGTGCGCACGCGAAAATTGCCGTCCGAGGGCCGCAGCGCGTGCCACTCGAGGGTCACCGCGCCGGCGGAGCTCACCGCCAGCGCATCGGCGCACGCCGCCGCCACGGCTTTCAGACAATCGAATCTTTTCAGCGCCATAAATTCTGCCGGTGATTTTTTACAGCGACTTGAGCGGCGCGCGCCGGCCGAGCGCTTCCTTGGTCAGCAAAAGCGCCACCGGGCGCCTGGAGTCTTCGGTGAGGATTTGCGCCCGCCGGATCAATTCGTCGGCGTCGGCGGGATCGCGCATCACGTAGGATCGGATTCCCAGCGCCTGGAGCACGGGCTCGGTGAGCGCGCCGGTGGTGCTGAAGGTCCGGTCGCCGAGGTCGCCGGCGTAATAAATCATGAGCAGCAGCGGAATTTGATATTGAAGCAAAGTGCTGACGATCGCGTTGTTGCTGTTGAAAAAGCCGCCGTTCTGCATGATCGCCGCGCACTTTTTGCCGACCAGGTAAGCGCCGGCGCAGATGCCGATGCCTTCTTCTTCGCGGCAGAGCGGCACGTGCAGGATCGCGGGATCCTCATCGACCTCGCGCAGCAAGCTCGCCAGGTTGATATCCGGCAGAGTCGCGACGAGATTGATGCCCGCGCCTTTCAAGCCGCCGACGATCAGCCGCGCCGCGTCGTCCGGCGTCATAATGGCCGCCCGATTTTCATGAGTGGCTATTCGCTTAACACCAAAAAAAATGCAGATCAAGTTGGATTGAATTGTGCGCGCGAATCTTAGTATAAGAGCGTCAGACAAGTATTTTGCGCTGAAAAGGAGCCGCCCGTGATCAAGCTTTATGATTTCAAATCGTCGCCCAACTGCCAGCGGGTCAAAGTGGTTCTGGCGGAAAAAAACCTGCCCTACGAAATCGTGCCGATCGATCTGCGCGCCCAGGAGCAAAAAACGCCCGCATATTTGAAGATGAATCCCTACGGCAAAGTGCCCGTGCTCACCGACGACGGCACGGTGCTGTACGAATCGTGCATCATCAACGAATACCTCGAGGAGAAATATCCCACGCCGCCGCTGCTGCCCAGAGATCCGGCGCAGAAGGCCAGGGCGCGCATTTTGATCGACTACGGCATGGCGCACTTCGACGGCCCCTACCAGAAACTCCGCATGGAGCTGATGAAAGACGCCAAGGAACAGAATGCGCAGATCGTGGCGAGCGCCAAGACCGATCTCAAAAAGCTGCTGCAGCGTTTCGAGGATGAAATCGGCGACAAGCAATACCTGATAGGCGATTTTTCGCTGGTGGACGCCGATCTGCTGCCGCGCTTCACCCGGCTCGAAGGTTTCGGCGTGCTGCCCGACCCGGCCTTGCCGCGCCTCGGCAAGTATCTGCAGAGGATGAAAGCGCGCCCCTCCGTCAAAGCGATTCTGTAAGGCTTTTCTTTTCCCCTCTTCATTTCGATGGAACGGCCGAAAAGCGGTTTTCTCGCAACCGCCTTTTCGGCGTTCCTGCGCCCGCTCATCGGCCTTCTCGACCGCCGCGCCGCGCCCGCCTACCGCGGCGAGATCGCTCTCAGCGGTCTCGAAAAGCCGGTCGAAGTGCGCTTCGACCGCTACGCCGTCGCGCACGTCCGCGCCGAGAACGAGCGCGATTTGTTTTTCGCTCAGGGCTATCTCCACGCCCAGGAGCGGCTCTGGCAGATGGAGATCAACCGGCGCTTTTTGAGCGGCCGCATGGCCGAGATGTTCGGCGATTTCATGCTTCCCTGGCGCGATCTCTCCAGCGCCTTTCGCGAGCGCAGGTCGTCTGACTTCGATTACTTCGTGCGCCTCCTCGGCATCCGCGCCGCCGCGCGCGATGCCCTCGCGCTCCTCTCGGAAGAAGACGAGCGGCGCCTTTGCGCCTATTCCCAGGGCGTCAATCGCTACATCGAGCGCTGCGGGCGCAAGCCGCCGTGGGAGTTTCGCGTGCTGCGCTGCGAGCCGGAGCCGTGGCGGCCCGTGGACACGCTGACGATCGGCAAGGGTTTCGCCTTTCTGCTTTCCACCGCGCTCTACTCGCGGCTGAATTTCATGGCGGTGGCGGACAAATTGTCCGATCAGCCCGAGAAGCTCCGCGATTTATTTCCCGCCTATCCCGCCGACGCGGTCACGACAGTCCGGTCTTTCTGGGACGGCGTTCAGAAATTGTGGCAATTCACGAGCGGTGTTCTCGTCGGCAGCGATTGGCATCCGGCCGGCGCCGGCAGCAACGCCTGGGCGCTCGCGCCGCAGCGCTCCACCAGCGGACGCGCGCTGCTCTGCAACGATCCGCACCTGAGATTATCCCTGCCCTCGGTCTGGTACTTGATGCATCTTTGCGCCGAGAAAACTCAAGCCGGACCGGACGGCTACGAAGTCTGGGGCGCATCGATTCCCGGCATCCCCTGCGTCCAGATCGGCCACAACCGTTTCATCGCCTGGGGCATCACCGCGGCGCTGTGCGACGATGTGGAAATCTACCGCGAGAAACCGCATCGCATCGATCCCGAGCTTTATCTCGCCGGCTCTCGCTGGCAGCGGTTCGAATCGCGCCGCGAGCGAATCCTGGTGCGCGGCGGCCGGGCGCTGCAAAGGACCGTGCGCGCCACGCACCACGGCCCGGTGATCAGCGACTTTACGGACTTCGTCGGCAAAGACATTCTCGCCGTCCGCTGGGCCGCGCAGGAGCCGAGCCGCGAATTTCAAAGTCTGTATCATTTGAATTGCGCGCGCGACTGGCGCGGCTTCGAGGACGCTCTCCGTCTTCACACCGCACCGAGCCTGAACTTCGTCTACGCCGACCGCGACGGCAACATCGGCTATGCGCTCGCCGGAAAAATCCCGCGCCGCGCCGCACCGCCTTCGCTGCTGCCGCTGAACGGCTGGGAAGAAGAGAACGAGTGGAGCGGCTTCATCGACTTCGACGAGCTGCCGCGCCTGTACAACCCGCCCGAGGGCGTGGTGGCCAACGCCAACAACCGGATCGCCGACGCGGCCTACCCACATTTTTTGTCGCATCTCTTCGAGCCGCCGCAGCGCCTGCGCCGCATCGAGCAACGGCTCGGAGAGAGCGCGCGCCACTCGCTGGAACAGGCGGCGGCGCTGCAGCTCGATCATCTCTCGCTTCACGCCAGGGATCTCATCGCCGCGCTTCGAGCCGACCTGGAGCAGATCGCCGGCGCGGACCCGGCCGTGACGGCTGCGGCCGCCCGCCTGCTTGCGTGGGACGGGCAGTGCGCGGTCGCGAGCGTGGAAGCGGCGATCTTTCATGTGATGCACCAGCGGCTTTTGCGCGAGCTTTTGATTCCGGTTTTGGGCGAAGAAACTTTTCATGCCTACGTCGAGATTTTGAACCAGTGCATCGCGCCCACCGACCGCATTCTCGCCGATCCCGCCTCGCCGTGGTTCGCGCGCCGCTCTCGAGGCGAGCTCGTAAGGCTGGCGCTCGCCGGCGCGTGCGCCGAGCTCGCGGCCAAATTCGGCGCGGACATGGAGCGTTGGCGCTGGGGCCGACTGCACCAGCTTTTTCAGCACCACGGGCTTGCGCGCATCGATCTGTTCAAATCGCTCCTCGGCATCGGCCCGCTGCCGACCCCCGGCGACGGCATGACCGTCGGCGTCGGTTTCTACCGCCACTCCAATCCGTACGCCCAGACGGTCGGCGCATCGCTGCGTTTCGCCGTCGAGGCCGGCCCGTCGATGCGCGCCGGCTTCGTTCTGCCATCGGGCCAATCCGGCCATCCGAATTCGATTCACTACGGCGATCAGACCGAGCTCTGGCTCGCGGGCAGGCGGATCGACATGAGCCGCGCCCCCGAGGGCGATTGCCTGCTCCTGCGCCCGCCGGGCGCTATTGCGTCCGGCCGCCCCGCGGGATAAATAGTCAGCGTCAACCTCGAATCGCGGAGAGGAAGTCATGCCGATCAAGCTCCTCATCGCCGACGACGAGCGGCTGTTTCGCCAGAGCCTCAAGATCCTGCTCGAAACCGGCACCGATCTCCGGGTCGTCGCCGACGCCGCCGACGGCCACGAAGCGGTGACCGGCGCGCGCGCGACCACGCCCGACCTGGCGCTGCTGGACGTCGACATGCCGCGGATGGACGGCATCAAAGCCGCGCGCCTGATCGCCGCGGTCTCGCCGCGCACGAAAATCCTCATGCTCTCGGTCCATCACGAGGATGAAAAGATCAATGCCGCGATTCGCGCCGGCGCCATCGGCTACATTCTGAAAGACACCGATCGCGCGGATTTCATCAACATCATCCGCCAGACCCACGCCGGGAAAATCGCCGCCTCGCCGTACCTGGCGCATCTTGCGCTCGAACCGCGCGCCTCCGCCGCGCCGCTTCCCAACCCGGCGCGCCTCGAACAGTTCATGGAGCGCTTCGGTCTCACCGAGCTGGAGATGAAGATCCTCCGGCTGATGTCCGAAGGCCTCAGCAACGAGGAAATTAGCGAGATCACCTGCCTCGCGCGCGAAACCGTCAAGGGCCACCTCAAGTCGCTGTTTCGTAAGCTCGACGTCAAAAATCGCACCGAAGCGGCCGTCCTGGCGGTGCGTGAAGGACTCGATTGATCCCCGTTCGGGGCGGAAATATCTTCCCGAATGGGGGGATTGACTCACCGCCGCTTCTACGGGATAAATTTCGTCGTGGAATGGTTTCGTGTCTTTTTGCGTCTAACCAGCAGAAGCACGATTTCTTAATTTTGAAAGGAGAAGACGCGTAATGGTCGGAAAACTACTATCGGGAGCAGCTCTTGGATTGTTGACTTTGGCGGTATCTACGCAGGCGTTCGCCCAGGCCGACGTGATCGAGAAGCGCCAGGCCGCGATGAAAAACAACAGCGCCGACGCGAAGGCGATCAAGGCGGCGGTGGAGAAAAAAGACTACGCGGCGGTGGAAGCCAAGGCGAAAGACATCATGGGCACCGCCGACAAGATCGTCAGCCTCTTTCCCAAGGGGAGCACAAACGGCAAAACCAAAGCTAAACCCGAGATCTGGGAAAAATCCGACGATTTCTCCAAACACGCCAAGAATCTGAACAAGGCCGCCGGCGAGCTGGCTGCCGCGGCGAAGTCCGGAGACGAAGCCGCCGTCAACACCAAGGTAAAAGCTCTGGGCGAGGTCTGCGCCTCCTGCCACAAAGAATTCCGCGCGGAAAAATACTCGGAATAATCGATCCCGCACAACCTGGCCGCGGCTCCACGGAGCCGTGCAGAAAGGCCCGGACCGCTGTCGGTCCGGGCTTTCTTGTTTCTAGATTTTCTCTCCTGTAATATCCGCGCAGAAAAACGAAGGCGTCCGGCGATGATGAAAAAGACGATTTATTTTTTCACTGCCATCCTGGCATTTCAGCTCAGTAACGGCGCGCCGGCGCGGGCGCAGAACACCCGCCTCAACGTCGGCTACAGCGCCGCCAGCGCCGACCAGTTGCCGGCGTGGGTGGCCAAAGAGACCGGCATCTTCGCGAAGAATGGCCTCGACGTGCAGCTGATATTTTTCACCGGCGGCACCACGGCGATCCTCGCGCTGGTATCGGGCGATGTGCCGATTACGCAGGTCTCCGGGCCGGGATTGGTGAACAGCGTTTTTGCCGGCTCGGACGCCGTTTTCGTCGCGGCGGGAATCACCTCGTTGAACTACGTGCTGATGGGCAAACCCGGCGTCAAGAGCGCCGAGCAGTTGCGCGGCGGCACCGTGGCGATCAGCCGGTTCGGTTCGGCCACCGACACGATTGCCCGCTTTGCTTTGAGAAAAATCGGCCTGACGCCAGGAAAAGATGTAACGATCGTCCAGGTCGGCAGCGGTCCGGAGCGGCTGAGCGCCGCTCTGACCGGCCGGGTTACCGCGTCGGTCATCAACCCGCCGTCGAGCTTCGTCGCGGAGAAGAAAGGTCTGGCAGTGATCGCCGATGTCGCCAAGATGGGCCTGGTGTTCCAGCACACCGGCGCCGCAACCACGCGCCGCTATATCAAAGAACACGGCGACGTCGTGCGCCGCTACGTGCGCGCGCATGTCGAAGCCGTTCATCGCATGTGGACGGACAAGGAAGCGACAATCAAAGCGTTGGCGAAATACATGGGCAGCGGACTTGACCGCGAAACCCTGGAGCGCAGCTACGAAAACGTGATGACCGAGGCGATGTATCCGAAAAAACAGTATCCCAGCCTGGAAGGGCTTAAAACCGTGCTCGAGGATATCGCCGAGCGCGATCCGCGCGCCAAGTCGGCCAAGCCCGAGCAGTTCGTCGACATGAGCTTTATCCGCGAGCTCGATCAGAGCGGCTTCATCGACGGGCTGTACAAGAAAAAATAAGTTTTTCCCCGCCATGCTGAGCGCGCGACGAGGCAGCGAAGCGGCGCCGGAAATCGAAGCCTGGGCCAACCAGATTGCCAAACGCGCCGACCCGGCCATCGGCGTAACCGCCGAGTTCGACGCCGACTCGAACACTTTCATCCTGCGCCTGGTCAAGGGAGCGCGGGTTCTGATCTTCAGATTCTCCCAGTCGCAGGTGCATACCGACGGCCGCGAGGCCGAGTGCGAGCGCACGCTCAATCGGAAAATCAAAGATCTGTGGAATTTGATCCGGTAGGAGCGGACCTGCGTGTCCGCCCTATCTCTTTTGCAGCAGCCGCGCCGCTTCTTTGGCAAAATAGGTGAGAATCATATCCGCGCCGGCGCGGCGGATGGCGAACAGCACTTCCATCATGATGCGCGGCTCGTCGATCCAGCCGTTCTGGCCCGCGGCTTTGATCATTGAATACTCGCCGCTCACGTTGTAGGCCGCCACGGGGTAGCCGAACTTCTGCTTCACCCGATAAATCACATCGAGATAAGCCAGCGCCGGTTTGACCATGACGATATCCGCGCCCTCGCGGATGTCGAGCTCCACTTCGCGCAGCGCTTCTTCGGCATTGGGCGGGTCCATCTGATACGACCGCCGGTCGCCGAACTGCGGCGTCGATTCCGCCGCTTCGCGAAACGGACCGTAGAAACCCGATGCGTACTTCGCCGCGTAGGCCATGATCGGGGTTTGCTGAAAACCGTTTTCATCGAGCGCTTTGCGGATCGCGCCGACCCGGCCGTCCATCATGTCCGACGGCGCGACCATGTCGGCGCCGGCGCGCGCGTGCGACAGCGCTTCTTGCGCGAGCAGCTCGAGCGTGGCGTCGTTGTCCACGTCGCCGTTTCGGATCACGCCGCAGTGGCCGTGATCGGTGTACTCGCACAGGCACACGTCGGTGATCACCAGCAGATCGGGAGTTTTTTCTTTGATCGCGCCGATCGCCTGCTGCACGATGCCGCGCTCGGCGTAGGCTTCGCTGCCGACGGCGTCCTTGCGCTCGGGAATGCCGAAGAGAATCACGGCGGGAATACCGAGATCGCGCGCCTCGGCGCATGCGCCGGCCGCGCGATCGACGGAGAGCTGCGCGACGCCGGGCATGGAGACAATCGGCTGCGCCCGGTCTTTTCCCGGCCCGACGAAAAGCGGGTAAATCAAATTGCGCGGCTCCAGCGCAGTTTCACGGATGAGCTCGCGAAATCTTTCGTTGCGCCGCAGTCTTCGTGGCCGATAGATCGGAAAGTTCATGGCGCGCTCCAATTCAGACGTTGGCTCTCGCGGCAAAATGCTCCGCCAGCGCTTGCACCAGACCGGGAACGGTAAACTCTCCGGCGACGATGGCCGCCCTGCCGCCCGAATCCTCCACCGTGCGCGCGGTGATCGGCCCGATGCAGGCGATGGCGCTGGCGCCGACGATCGTGTCAAGCGCGCGGCCGCCGAAAAGCCGGACAAAATTTTTCACCGTGCTCGAGCTGGTAAAAGTCACGGCGTCGATCTCGCGGCGCTGGAAACGCTCCGCCAGCGGCGCCGGATCGACCGCCGGCAAAACCGTGCGATACGCGACCACCACGTCCACCGCCGCGCCGCGCTCGCGCAAGGTTTGCGGCAGAATCTCGCGCGCTTCCGCCGCGCGCGGGATCAGCACGCGCTTGCCGCCAAGCGACTGCGGCGCCAGCGCATCGAGGATGCCTTCGGCCTGATAGCGCGCCGGCACCAGGGCCGCGTGCAGGCCCGACGTTTCGAGACGCTTCGCCGTCTCGGGGCCGATGGCGCCGATGCGCAGGGTCTGGAGCGCGGCTGTGCTTTTCCCCCGGCGTTTCAGCCGCGACAGGAACGGCTCGATGCTGTTGACGCTGGTGAAGATCAGCCAGTCGTACGTGTCAATTCTCTCCAGCGCCGCGTCGAACGCGGCGAAATCCTCCGGCGGCCGGATTTCGATGGTAGGAAACTCGATCGCTTCGCCGCCCGCTGCTTCGATGCGCCGCGCGAGGCTCTCCGCCTGGGAGCGGGCGCGGGTCACCACGATGCGCTTGCCGGCAAGCGCTTTCTCCGTAGGGCCGTGACGCGCGGCGCGCGTCATTGGAATGCCGCCAGCCATGGCCCCGCGCCTTTCTCCAAAAGCCGCTCCGCCAGCTCTCGGCCCAGGTCGGCGGCCTGCGCCGCCGCGCCGGAAATTTCGCCGCGGCAGACGCGCGCTCCGTCCGGGCTCGCGACCAGACCGATCAGCGAAAGTTTTTCGCCCGCCGCGCGCGCCCGCGCGCCGATCGGCACCCGGCAGTCGCCGCCCAGGCGCTCGAGCAGGGCGCGCTCGGCGCCAATCTCCGCGGCGGAGGCCGGATGATCGAGAAACGCCAGCCGCGCGCGCGCCGCGCCGTCGGCGCGCGTTTCGATGGCGAGCGCTCCCTGCCCCGCGGCGCTGACGCACACCGCGTCCGAAAGGAATTCGCTGATGCGCTCGGCGCGGCCGATGCGCCGGAGCCCGGCGGCGGCCAGCACCAGCGCGTCGAATTCGCCGGCGTCGAGTTTTTTGAGCCGCGTGTCGATGTTGCCGCGCACCGGCACGATCTCGAGATCGGCGCGATAATGCAAAAGCTGCGCGCGCCGGCGGAGACTTCCGGTGCCGATCTTTGCGCCGCGCGGCAATTCCGCGAGCTGGGTTGCGCGGCGCGCCGCCAGCGCGTCGCGCGCATCCTCGCGCTCGGGCACCGCGGCCAGGGTCAATCCGTCCGGCAGCCGGGTCGGCAGATCCTTGAGCGAATGGACCGCGCAATCGATCTCGCGCCCGAGCAGCGCCTGCTCGATTTCCCTGGTGAAGACACCCTTGCCGCCGATATTTTGGATCGGCGCGTCGAGAACGCGGTCGCCGCCGGTCCTGATGACGCGGATTTCTATCCGCAGCGAAGCGTCGTGCTCCTCGATCCGGCGCTTGACCCACGCCGCCTGCGCCAGCGCCAGCGCGCTGCCGCGCGTGCCGAGCCGCAGCGCGTTCATTTGTCCTCCAGGTCGAAAAGCTTCTTCAGCGCGGCGACGTAAAGCGTCGCGTCCTCCGCGCTGTCGCCGGAGTTTTTGCGCAGCTGCGAGATCGGCCCGTGCAGCATTTTGTTGATCATCGCGCTGGTCATGTCTTCGAGCGCCGCGCGCTGCTCCGGCGACAGACTCTTCAGGCCGCTGCCCAGGGACTTTTCCAGCTCGCCGCGGCGGATCTCGTCGAAGCGCTGGCGCAGCGCCGTGATCGTCGGCACCTGCTCCAGGGAAGCGAGCCAGCGGAGAAAACCCTCCACTTCGTCGCCGACGATCGCTTCGGCCTTTTCCGCCTCGCTCGCGCGCTCCTGCAGATTTTCCTCGGCGATGCTTTTGAGATCGTCGATGTTGTAAAGATACACGTTGTCCAGGTCGTTGATCCGCGGATCGAAATTGCGCCGGTCGCCGATGTCGATGAAAAACATCGCCTTGTTCTTGCGCTCGCGCAGCACTTTTTCCACCCGCGGCGCGTCGATCAGGATCTCCGCCGCGCTCGCGCAGCCGATCACCAGATCGGCGAGCTTCAAATACTGCGGGAAATCCTCGAAGCGGATCGGGCTGCCCTGATTTTTTTCCGCCAGCGCGACGGCGCGCTCGAAGGTGCGGTTGGTGACCATCAGATTTTTTACGCCGTGGTTTTGCAGATGGCGCGCCATCAGGTCGCCGATCTTGCCCGCGCCGATCAGCATCACGGACTTGTCGTCGAAGCGGTCGAAAATGCGCTTGGCGAGATCGACGGCGATGGAGCTCACCGACACGGCGCCGCTGCCGATGCCGGTCTCGCTGCGCACCCGTTTCGCCACCGAAAAAGAGCGGTGGAAGAGCCGGTGCAGGATCGCGCCGACGGTGCCCGCCTGCTGCGCCGCGTCGTAATATTGCTTCAGCTGCCCGAGGATCTGCGGCTCGCCGATCACCATCGAGTCGAGACTCGCGGCGACCCGAAAAAGATGGCGCACCGCGGCGGCGCCTTCGTAGCTGTAAACGTGCTCGTCCAGCGGGCCCGCGTGGCGCGCGGCTTTTTGCTGTGCCAGGAAAGCGTTGATGTCGCCGCAGGCCGCCGCCGCATCGGCCGAGGCGGCAATCACTTCGACCCGGTTGCAGGTGGAAAGAATCACGCCTTCGTCGATGGACGGGTAGCCGCGCAGGCGCGCCAGGGCATCGCGCACGTAGGCGTTCTCGAACGCCACGCTCTCGCGCACTTCGATGGGCGCGCTCCGGTGATTCAGGCCGACGATGACGATCTGCTTGTGCACGCTATTCGAACCGCCCCCCGTGCCGGCTGGGGAAAAGCGCATCGCCCAAGAGAAAATAGCCGAGCACCACGCAGAATCCGACCATTGTCAGCACCGCCGCCTTCTTGCCGCGCAGTCCGGCGGTGAGGCGCCCGTGCAGCAGCGCGCCATACAAAAGCCACGCGCCCGCCGAGGAAATCTGGCGCGGGTCCCACGACCAGTAATCGCCCCAGTGAATGCCCGCCCAGAGGCTGCCGGTGACGATGCCGAGGGTCATCAAAGGAAAGCCCCAGAGCAGCAGCCGATAGTTGAGCCCGTCGAGGGATTCCAGCGAGGGAAATCTTTTCATCAGGCCGCTCGGCCTCTTGTGCTTGAGCCGGCGCTCCTGCAGGAGATAGATCCCGCTCACCCCGAAGGCCAGCGCGAACAGCGCGTTGCCGAGAAACGCCAGGGTCACGTGCAGCGGCAGCCAGAAAGTTTGCAGCCCCGGCGGGATCTCGGCCGCGCCGGCGCCGGCGGCGAAGGCGGGAAAAGTCATCAGGAACGCCAGCGGCGCAATGATCGCGCCCAGCACCGTGAGCGGATATTTAATCTGGATCAGCAGGTAAATCGCCACCATCAGCCAGCTGTTGAACAGCAGCGCATCGCCCATCAGCGCCACAGTGGCGAAGCCTTCGCGAAAAAACAGGCCGAGCAGAGCGATGGAATGAACGATGAATCCGCCGAGAAGAAGCGCGGTCGGCAGCTTGCCCGCCTTGGCGCCGCGGAACAGATAAAAAAAGTAACCCGCCGCCACAACCAGATACACGAGCGCGGTGAGCTTGATCAGCAGCGTGTCCATAAAATTGAACGAAGGTCATTATATGCCAAGGGGCGCTGCCTTCAAGCTGGTGAATTTGCGGCGCAAACGCAGAAAGAAAAAAGAGCGCGCGGCGCGCCCCGAAGCGCAATCGCGCGCAGCGGCGCCAAGCGGCGCTCAGTTGCCGGCGACTTTGACGGCGGCACGCGTCTTGGCAGCAGGCCGCCTGGCCACGGCCTTGGCCGGATGGGACGGCGCCGATGCTTTCACCGGCTGAACCGCGGGCTTTCGCGCCAGCGGCGGTTTTGCGGCGCGCACGCCGCTCTTTGCGCTTTGCGCCCTGTGTTGCCCGGCAAGCGGCTTTTTTTTGCTCGCCGGCGCCGCCGCGAGGCGCCGCTCCGCGGCGAGAAAGCCGTCCACCTTGTCCGGCGGCAGCTTGACCCGGTAGCCGGCGGGAATCACCTTGGCGCTGGTGTCGAGCGCCGGATTCCAGGCGAAGAAATCGCTCTCGGCAATCGCCGCGGGCTTGAGCATCGGCTGGAGCGGCGCCGCGCGCTTCAAGCTCACTTCGCGCAGCGTTACCGGCGGGTGGGCGCGCAGAAACGGGAAATAGGCCTCGCTGCGGGTGGCGATCTCGACCACGGCGAGAAACTCGGCGTAGAAATTTTTCGAAGCGAAGCCGAAGGTCGGCGACTGATAGCCGCGGATCAGGTCCATCAGGTTGTCCGACTCCACGGTTTTGATGCCGCGAAAGATGCCGTCGGTGCCGTGGTTATAGGCGGTGATCGCCAGCGGCCAGTTGCCGAGCAGGCGATAGTTTTCTTTCAGGAGCCGCGCCGCCGCCCGGGTGGATGCGAACGGGTCGCGCCGCTCGTCGATGGCGCCGTCGATGCGCAAAAACTTTTTACCCGTGTCCGGCATGAACTGCCACATGCCCACCGCGCCCGCCACCGAGCGCGCCCGCACATTGAACGACGATTCGACCAGGGGCAGGTAGGCGAGATTTTCCGGCAGCCCTTCGGCGCGGAAAATTTTCTGCATCTCGCGAATGTAGCGCCCGGCCATGCTCAGCCCCTCGGCAAAATGCTCCCGGGCGCCGCGCTGCGCGCGGATGCGCGTCTCGTCGTCGATCAGATCGTAGTCGGCGACGATGCGCGCGCGCTCCCTCTCGATCAGCGCGCGGCCGGCGTCGTTGTCGGGCGCGCGCAGCGAGCTGTAAATCGTCGCGGGATCCAGGGGATCGAAAAAGACCACCTCGCCGAAGCTGTAGCGGGTAAAAATCTGCTTCCAGAACTCGACCGCCCCTTCGAGCCCGGCCGGCACCGGAAACGGCGCGTCCTCGGCCGCCGCGCGCGCCGGGGCAAGGGCCAGGAGCGCCGCCAGAGCCAGCGCCGGGAAACATTTGTGGATGATGAATTTCAAAAGCAGCCGTGCAACGGCGGCGGTTCGGCTCGAATTCGCGATCGCCTTGCCGGGGGCGGCCTGCCTGTCCGCCTTCTCGAACCGGCGACCGCGCAGGGTCCCTGCAAATCTCTGCGCGACGGGAACACATCGGAACCGCCGAAAATTTGACCGATCTTAGCAAACAGGTTATGGTCAGTCAAAATTCTTTCGCGAGAATTTGCTTGTCCAGCCGCCGCATCGTCTATTTTTTTCCCGCCGGCGTTCTTTTCCTGCTTGTGCTTGCCGCGTGCCGGCCGTCGCCGCGCGCCGCGCCGGCGGATTACCTGGTCGCGGGCATCGAAAGTTATCCGCTCAATCTCGATCCGCGCTACGCCACCGACGCCAACGCCGTGCGCATCGGCAACCTGATCTACAATTCGCTGCTGCGCGCCGATGCGCATGCGCGGCTTCAGCCCGAGCTCGCGGCAAGCTGGCGCTCGGTCGATCCGGCGACGTACGAATTCGAGCTGCGCCGCGGCGTGAGATTTTCCGACGGCCGCCCGCTCACCGGCGCCGATGTGAAATTCACCTACGAATCGATGCTCGAGGCGAACAGTCGCTCGCCGCGCCGCGCCCAGCTGAAGCCGCTGCAAGCGATCGACCTGCTCGATGACTATCGCCTGCGCTTTCGTCTCGCCGCGCCGCACGCGCCGTTCGTCGAGCAGTTCACCCAGGGAATCGTGCCGGCGGGATCAGCCGCGGCAGCCGACTCGGTGCCGGAGGCGCCGCCCGGCTCCGGCCCGTTCCAGCTCCAATCCGCGGAGTCCGGCGAGAAAGTCACGCTCCGGCGCAATCCGGCTTACTGGGACAAGCCGCCGGCGCTTCCCGGCGTGGTTTTCAAAGTCGTGCCCGACGCGCTGGTGCGCGTCCTCGAGTTCAAAAAAGGCGACATCGATTTCATGCAAAACGATCTCGAGCCCGACGTGATTCCCTGGCTGCGCGCCCACACCGCGGCGGATGTGGAGACCTTCGACGGCACGACCTTTCAATACATCGGCATCAATCTCACCCATCCGATCCTGCGCAACGTGAAAGTGCGCCAGGCGCTCGCCTGCGCCATCGACCGCGAGAGTCTGGTGCGCCATCTGCTGAAAAATTTGGGCAGCGTCGCCGGCGGGGTTCTCTCGCCGCTCAACTGGGCCTACGAAGCCGGCGTGCGGCGCTGGCCCTACGATCCGGCGCGCGCCAAACGGCTGCTCGACGAGGCGGGCTTTGCCGATCCCGACGGCGACGGGCCGCTGCCGCGCTTCAAACTCTCCTTCAAGACCACCAACGTCGATCTGCGGCGGCGGATCGCCGAGGCGATCAAAGAGCAGTTGCAGCAGGTCGGCATCGAGCTCGAGATCCGCAGCTACGAGTGGGGCACCTTTTTCAGCGACATCAAAAAGGGTAACTTTCATCTTTACTCTCTCGCCTGGGTGGGCGTCCTCGATCCGGACATTCTGTTTCAGATTTTTCACAGCTCGAGCGCGCCGCCCAACGGCGACAACCGCGGCCGCTATGCGAATCCGCAGCTCGATCGCCTGCTCGAGCGCGGGCGCGCGACCGTGGATCCGGCCGAGCGCAAACGCATCTACGCCGAGGCGCAGCGGCTCCTCGCCGACGATCTTCCTTACGTGCCGCTCTGGTGGTGGAAAAACGTGGTCGTGAAAAAACCGTCGATCAAAAATTTCCTGCCCTACCCCGACGGCGATTGGATCTCGCTCAAAGACGTCGCCGTGCAGCCGTGAAGCGTTATTTTCTCCTCCGGCTGCTGCTCTTGCTGCCGACTCTGTTCGGCGCCCTCACTCTGGTTTTTTTTCTGATCCACTGGATCCCCGGCGATCCGGTGGAAGTCATGCTCGGCGAGAGCGCCGGCGCGGCCGACAAGGAGGAACTGCGCCGAAACCTGGGCCTCGACCGGCCGCTCGCCGAGCAGTATGGCGATTTTCTCGCGGGCTGTGCCGCCGGCGATCTCGGCCGCTCGCTTTCCGAAGGCGCGCCGGTGCGCGCGATCATCGCCGCGCGCCTGCCGGCCACCATCGAGCTGGCCGTCTGCGCCATGATCGCCGCTCTGCTGATCTCGTTTCCGCTCGCGCTTTTTGCCGCCGCGCGCCGCGGCGGCTGGATCGACCGCGCCGCGCTGTTGTTTTCCCTGCTCGGTTTGTCGCTGCCGAATTTTTGGCTCGGACCGCTGCTGATGATCGTTTTCGCCATCCAGCTCGGCTGGACGCCGGTTTCCGGCCGCGGCGGCTGGGACCATTTGATTTTGCCCGCGCTCACCCTGGGCCTGGGCATGGCGGCAATCCTGGTGCGCATTCTGCGCGCGAGCCTGCTTCGCGCCATGACGGAAGATTATGTGCAAACCGCCCGCGCCAAAGGCCTGCCCGAGCGCCGCGTGTGGCTGAAGCACACGCTGCGCAACGCGCTCACCTCGGCGGTGACGATCCTGAGCCTGCAATTCGGCGGCCTGCTCGCCGGATCGATCATCACCGAAACGATTTTCAGCTGGCCCGGCGTCGGGCGCCTGACCGTGCAGGCGATTCAGGCGCGCGATTATCCGCTGGTGCAGGGCTGCGTGCTGGCGATCGCGCTCTCCTACATTCTGGTAAATTTCGCCACCGATCTCGTTTACAAGCTCGTCGATCCGCGCGTGAGCTATGACGAATAGAAGTTGGCTCCACGCCGGCGCCGTGATCGTGCTGCTGCTCGTCGTCATGGCGCTTTTTGCGCCTGCGCTGGCGCCCTGCGATCCGCTGGCGCAAAACCTCGATCAGGATTTGCGCGCGAGCTCGCGCGCGCACTGGCTCGGCACCGACAAGCTCGGCCGCGATATTTTGAGCCGGACGATTTACGGCGCGCGCATTTCCCTGCTGGTCGGCCTGAGCACCGTCGCGCTTTCGCTGCTGATCGGCGCCGCGGCCGGCTCGGTCGCGGGTTACTTCGGCGGCTGGGTCGATCAATTGCTCATGCGCGCCATCGACATTCTGATGGCCTTTCCCGGCATCCTGCTCGCGATCGCGTTCACCGCCGTGCTCGGCCCCGGCCTCGACCACGTGGTGCTGGCGCTCTGCCTGATCGGCTGGACCGGCTACGCGCGGCTCGTGCGCGGCGAAATTCTCTCGCTGCGCGAGCGCGATTTTATTCAGGCCGCGCGCTCTCTCGGCTGTCCGCCGCAGCGGATCGTGCTGCGCCATCTGCTGCCCAACATTCTCGCGCCGCTGATCATCCAGGCGACCTTCGGCTTGGCCGCAGCCATCGTCGCCGAGGGCAGCTTGAGCTTTCTCGGCCTCGGCGTCGAGCCGCCGACGCCGTCCTGGGGATCGATGCTGAACGACGGCCGCCAGTTTTTGCTGGTCGCGCCGCATCTCACCACCTACCCCGGCCTTGCGCTGATGCTCACGGTCCTCGCGCTGAATCTGCTCGGCGATGCGCTCCAGGACCGGTTGGATAGCCGCACTGCTTGAGACTCCACGGCGCCGGTTCGATGCGCGCCGAGGCGCCGCAGCGCGCCGCCAAGATCGGTTTCGCAAATTCCCCGCGCCGCGACCGTGACAGAAGCGACAGCCGCCGCGGACAGTTTCGACACCGGAAAATCGCCCCACAGGCAATCGCCTTGCCGCCATCAACCGTCAGCCTTGGCTCAAGCCCGTTGCGACCGCGGCCGGCGGTGGATTTTCGCCAGCCGGGCCGCAGTTCTGCGCAAAAATTCGGAACCCTGGTCATCGCCCCCCTCGACCGGAAATTCGAGGTGAATCTTTCAGGTACAAATGTTGCTCAAGGCAACGCTCCAGTCGTTGGTTTGGAGGAGTCGTGTCCATGTCAGGATCCGCGCTTAAATCCCGGCGGCCGTCCAGTTGGCTGTGGGTTGCTCTGTCGCTGCTGATTTTTACCGGCGGCGCCGATGCGCTGCCGCTGGGGGAACAGATCATCAACGGCGCTTTCGGCAGCAACGCGAGCCCGTCGCTCAGCGGCTGGACCGCCTCGGGAACCGCCAACGCCCGGGCGAGCACCGACGCGATCAATATCGGCACCGGCAACGCGGGTTTCGACGATTTCTTCGGCTCGTCCTTCGCCGTGCTGGGCGATTCGAGCGGGAATATCGGCGGCGCGGATGATTCCGGCACGCACTTCATCAGCCAGACTTTCATCTTGCCGGACATCGCCGGGAGTTATGACATCACCGTCCGCTTCAACAGCGTCTTCGACGGCGACGACCGCGACAATATCAATCAGGTCGATCTGTTTACGGTGTTCCTCAACTCGACCCAGCTCCTGTCGCAAAATTCATTTTCACTGCCGGATTGCGGACCGAGCAACTCGCCGGCCTGCGCCAACAGTCAGCTCGCGCAAAATCCTTTCAGCCTCAACGTGCTCGGCCTTGCCGGCGGCACTTACACGCTCAAATTTCAGCTCGCCGAAAACAACAACGCTCAGACCAACACGGCGGCGGGCATCGATAACGTGTCGGTCACCGGCGTTTCCAACCTTGCGGCGACGGCGGCGGTTCCCGAGCCGTCGCCCTTGCTGCTGATCGGCGCGGGCGCCGCGGGAATTCTGCTGCGCCTGAGCAGGCGCAAACCGGTCCGCTAGCGCACTTTCGCCAAATCGCCACCGGGGATTGCCGGCCGCCAAATCCGCGGCCTCCCAACATTTCGACTATCTCCGGGTTGTCCCCTTCCCGCGTTGCCTAAACGCGGCGGCGGTGATACTTAGTCTCGAAAACCAAGGAGGGCGCCGCGATGCGACTTTATTCCTGCCACACGTGACCCTACGCGCACCGGACTAGGATAGTCCTGGCGGAGAAAAACATCCCCTACGAGTTGATCGAAGTCGATCTCAAGAACAAGCCCGAAGATTTATTGAAGAGAAACCCCTACGGCAAAGTGCCGGTTCTGGAAGACGGCAACGGCGTGATTTACGAGTCGGCGATCATCGACGAATATCTTGAAGAAAAATTTCCCGAAGTGCAGTTGATGCCGAAGGATCTCGTGCTGCGCGCCAGGGCGCGTATCTGGATCGATTATTTCAGCACCCGGCTGCACGCCGCGGCCGGCGACATCACGCACAACCGCGATCCGGAAAAGGCCCAGCAGCGCATGAAGCAGCACCTCACCGCGCTGGATAAAGAGATGGCCGGAAAAAAATATCTGGTCGGCGATCAGTATTCGCTGGCGGACGTGACGTTCATCCCGTTTTACACCCGGCGCGAGCGCTACAAAGTCACCATCGACGACAACTATCCCAACCTCAAACGCTGGGGCGAAATGCTGATCGCCCGGCCGCAGGTGGCGCCGACGATCTGAAGGACGAAGGCAAAGGGATAAAGGACAAGGTTCAACGATCCGCTCTTCGTTGATCGAGGTAAAAAAGTTGCAACCCATTCTAGTCGGCCCTCAAGAAGTTCGCGGCATCGTCACTATGGCGGAAGCGGTCGAAGCGGTGCGTCTGGGCTTTCGCGAGTGGGGTGAAAATCCGCAGTTGAACGCGCCGCGCCGGCGCATTCATATTCCCTCCGGGGTGCGCGTGAGCGTGCATCAGGGCGGCGTGCCCGCGGCCAAGGCGACCGGTTTGATGACCCACTGCGAATGGGTCAAGCCGATGGCCGAAGAGCAGGTCTATCCGCGGCTCAACCATCCGGTCATCGTGCTTTACGATTCCGCCGAGGGCGAGCTCAAGGGCATCATCGCCGGCGAGATCACCTGCGCCGAGCTGCCGCACAACATCGCCGTCACCGGACTGCGCACCGCGGCGACCAGCGCCGTCGGCACCGATTTGCTGGCGCGCCCCGACGCGACCAGACTCGGTTTGTTCGGCGCCGCCGGGCAGGCGAAAAACCATCTCCTCGCGCTCCTGCAAGTGCGCCGGCTGAAGGAAGTGAAAGTCTACAGCCGCAATCCGGAGAATCGAAAAAAGTTCGCCGAAGAAATGGGCCCGGTGACCAATCTCGACATCACGCCGGTCGCTTCGCCCGAGGAAGCGGTGCGCGGCGTGGATATTATTTTGACCGCGACCAACGCGAGCGTGCCGGTGTTCGACGGCAACTGGCTCGAGCCCGGCCAGCACGTGACGACCATCGTCGGCAGCAACGTCGGTCTGGTCAAAGGCGGCTTCGCCGCGGCCAAGCGGCGCGAGATCGACGACGCGACCCTAGCGCGCAGCCACGTGCACGGCATCGTCTCGGTTCAGCAGGCGGCTCAGGACGAGCAGGCGGACATTTACGATCCGGTCCAGCGCGGCGTGATCCGCTGGGAGCAATTGATCGAGATCGGCGCGATTCTCGCCGGCGACAAGGAAGGCCGCACCCAAGCCGAACAGATTACCTTCTTCAAAAACAACGCCGGTCAAGGCGTCGCCGACGTGGCCCTCGGCGCCGCAGTGCTGGAAAAAATCAAAGCCAGAAATCAGGGACAAAGACTCCCCTGGGATTGATGAGCCTTGGCACGTTGCCGCGCAGCTGACTCCGTACTCGATCACTCCGCCGCTCCATTACTCCATCTTTTTCCCCTTCTCTCTACCGCGCATCGCCGAAGTGACGACCGCCGCCACTCCAAGCCCGGTCAGAACCAACCACGAGCTTTGAAACGAGCGGATAAAAATTTCCGGCGCTTCGGCCCACTGCGTGTAGGGCGGCACCGCGGCGCCGCTCATGCCGTAAAAATTCAGCCAGCGCAAAAACAGCACGCTGCTCACCGCCACCCCCATGGCGTTGGCGATGTTCGCCGAGGTGAGCGATAGACCGCTCACCGCGCCGACGTAACGCGGCTCCACGGCGTTGAACATGCCGCTCAAATTGGGCGACTGAAACAGCGCCCAGCCCAGTCCCAGGATCATCAGCGGCGCCATCACTGCGAGGCTGCCGCTATCGAGGCCGAGCCGGGAAAAACCGAACATGCTGAGCGCGGTCAGCGCCGAGCCCACCGTGCAAAGCAGGCGCGAGCCCAGGCGATCGGCGAGCCAGCCGCCCACGGGCGCGAGAAAAACGATCACCAGGGAGAAAAAAATGATCGTCAGGCCCACCTGTGTGGGTGTGAATTGCAAAATGCCCTGCAGATAAAACGGCAGCAGAAAAAAAGTCGCCATGTGCGACAGCGAGACGAAAAAATGGCTCGCAATGCCGGCGCTGAACAGACGCACTTTGAAAAGCGAGAGGTCGAGCAGCGGCGCGGGATCCTTGCGCTCGAAGTAGAGCAGCAGGAGAAAAAATCCCGCGGCAGCGGCGAACGCGATCGCCGGCCACTGGCCGAAGCCGGCTTTGGCGATCTGCTGCAAGCCGACGATCAGCGAAACCACGGTGAGCAGCAAAGTGATCATGCCGATGGGATCAATGGAATAATCGCGCTGGTCCGCCATCGACTCGGGTAAAACGCGCCAGGCCATCGACGCCGCGGCGACCGCCACCGGCAGATTCATGAAAAAGATCCAGCGCCAGCCGACGGTATCGACGAGAAAGCCGCCCACCGATGGTCCGGTGATGTAGCCGAGATGAAACGACATGGACATCATGCCGAGAGCGCGGCCCCGGCCCTCGCGCGCGTAGAGCGTGGAAGCGATCGCCCGCCCGTTGGCCAGCACCAGCGCGCCGCCGGTGGCTTCGAGCACGCGAAAGCCGATGATCTGCCAGAGCTCGGCGCTGAGGCCGCACGCGGCCGAGCCCGCGCCGAGGAGCACAAATCCCAGCCCGTAGATTTTCTTGCGGCCGATTTTGTCGCCCAGCCGCGCCATGCTCAGGACCAGGCCGACGATGGTTAGCTGATAGGCCAGCGGCACCCACTGCACCACGGCCATCGAGACGTCGAAGTAAACCGACAGGGTGGGCAACGCGACGGTGACCGAGCGCGAATCGAGAGCGCTCATGAATTGGCCGAGACAGACATTGAAGAGCGCGAGGCGTTGAATACGCGGGCTGACGTCGGTTGGCGGCGGCATAAAGTCCAAGCGCCGAGAGCGATCGTACCTGCGGCAAGGCGCACCCAATTCCGCACGAATCGATCTCTTGCTTGACGAGGCTTGCATCCTTGGATAGCGTGAATGGAAATATTATTCCACCGGAATCCCATCATGACCCGCGTCGCCATCGCGCAAATCCAGTCCTCGACCGAAAAACGCGCCAACCTGCGCGCCGCCCGCGATTGGATCGCCCAGGCGCGCAGCCGCGGCGCGGCGCTGATCGCGTTTCCCGAATTCCTGATGGCCTTCTCGCCGGCAAGCCAGAGCGCCGAGGAGCTGGCGCAAATGGCCGAGACGAGCGACGGCCCGTTTGTTTCGTCACTGCGCGAAACGGCCAAAGCCGCGGGCATCGCGGTCCTCGCGACGATCTACGAAAAGGCCCCGGCGGCGAACCGGGTCTACGACAGCGCGGTGTGGATCGACGGCCAGGGCAACCTGGCATCGATCTACCGCAAGCTTCATCTCTACGACGCCTTCGGCTTCAAGGAGTCGGACAAATTTCATCCCGGCGCGGAAGCGAGCGCGACGATCGCAGCCGGCGATCTGCGCTTCGGCCTGATGATCTGCTACGATCTGCGCTTCCCGGAGCTGGCGCGCCTGCTCGCCCTCGGCGGCGCCAACGTTCTGGCCGCGCCGTCGGGCTGGGTGCAAGGCGATTTGAAGATCGAGCACTGGCAGACCATGATCAAGGCGCGCGCGCTGGAAAACGGCTGTTACGTGGTCGCGCCGGATCAGGCCGGCAATATTTATATCGGCCACAGCCTGATCGTCGATCCGCTCGGAAGAACTCTGGTCGAGCTGGGCGAAAAGGAAGAGCTCGCCTTCGCCGATCTCGATCCGCGCCTGATCGCCGAGACCCGCGACAAGCTGCCGCTGCTGAAAAATCGCCGCGCCGACGTCTATGCCGGCAAACTTTCCTGACCGTTACTCCGAGCCGACCGGCTGAGTCGTTTCGCGCCGCGGCGAACTTTTTATCGGCGCAGCCTTTTCACATTCGCCCCGGAGCGGGGTTCTATTCTCTATGGCGCCGGCCCGATTGCGTTTACCGCTGCCGTTCGAGCAGATCCTGCGCCGCCATGAGCGGGAAATCATGGGTTATCTGCTGCGCGCGTCGGGCAATCGCGCCGACGCCGCCGATTTGTTTCAGGAAACCTGGCTGCGCGCCTATTGCGCGTATCCGCGGCTCGCTCCCGACAGCCGCGTGCGCCCCTGGCTGTACACCATCGCGATCAATCTCTGCCGCAACCAGACGCGCGACGGGCGCCGGCGCGCGGCGGTGATCGTCGCCGACGACGACGCGCGTCCGGCAGCGGAACGCGCCGGCAAACTGCCCCGGGCGCAGGCGGAAAATGACGGCTACGCGGCGGTGCGCCTGCGCGAGCTGATCTCGGCGCTGCCCGCGCGACAGCGCGAAGCCTTGCAGCTCCGCTGCTTTGCCGGATTGGGTTACCGTGAAATCGCCGAAGTGATGAACTGTTCCCCACAGACCGCGCGGGCGCACGTGTCGCAAGCGCAGAGAAAGCTGAAATCTCTATGGTGAACGCAGCCGACCTGGAAAAATTTTTGGGCGAAACCGCCGGCGAAAGCGATGCACCGGTTGAAGAGTTGCTGCGGCGCTCGCGCAAACAATTCGAGCGCCGGCTCAAAGGGATGCGCCGTCCCGAAGCGGCGATCGGCGTGGTGAATTCGCCCCTGGGCGATTTGCTGGTGGCGCTGAGCGCGCGCGGCATTGTGCTCATCCACTATCTCATCGGCGCCGGCCTGGAAAGCGCGGTCGCAAAGCTGCGGCTGCTCGTGGATCCCGTGGAAGACCGGCCCAGCGTCACGCCAGTCGGTGCGGAGATTCGCCGCTATCTCGACGGCGACGCCGGCGCGCTGCGCAGTCGCGTCGACCTTGCGCTCGCGACCACGCCGTTTCAGAAAAAAGTCCTTGGCAAGCTTCAGGAAGTTCCGCGCGGCGCGGTGGTGAGCTATCAAGCGCTGGGAGCCGCCGCGGGAGCGCCGAAAGGCGCGCGCGCGGTCGGCAACGTCATGCACAACAACCCCGTGCCGATTTACCTCCCCTGCCACCGGGTGATCGCTTCGGGCGGCGGCCTGGGCGGCTACGGCGGCGGGCGCGCGCGCAAGCTGCGGCTTTTGCGAAGCGAGGGCTTTGCTCTCGGCAAGCGCGACAAAGCGCTCCCCGAGAGCGTTGTCTGGGGCCACAAAGACACCAAGATCTATTGCCGCAGCGGCTGCGCCGCCGTCCGACGCGCCGACAGCGCGCGGCTGGTTTTTTACGCCGACCCGGCACAAGCGAAAGCCGCCGGCCTGCGGCCGTGCAAGGAGTGCCGGCCCGAGTAAAAACCGTAAGCGCGCGGGCCGGGAAATCCGCCTGAAAAAAAAGAGAGGAGCGCCATGACCCTTTGGTACAAAGAGATGAATTCGCCGGTGGGCACGCTCAGGCTGATCGCCAACGCCCGCGCCCTTGTCGCGATTCTGTGGAAACGGGAACGGCCCGATCGCGTGAAAATGGCAACGCCGGTGCCCGCGCCCGAGCATCCGATTCTGTGCGCAGCGGAGCGCCAGCTCAACGAATATTTTACCGGCCGGCGCTCCGACTTCGAGCTGCCGCTCGAACCGCACGGCAGTGATTTTCAAAAAAAGGTCTGGCAGGCGTTGCGGAAAATCCCCTTCGGCCAAACCCGCAGCTATCGCGAGATCGCCGAAGCGATCGGCGCGGCGGCAGCCATTCGCGCCGTGGGCCGCGCCAACGGCAAAAACCCTTTGTCGATCGTGGTGCCCTGCCATCGCGTGATCGGCTCGAAGGGATCGCTCACCGGCTTCGCCGGCGGTCTCCCAGCGAAGGCCGCGCTGCTCGCGCTCGAAGCGGATGCCGCGGCAAAATCGCGGGGAGCGGCGTGAAGCTCCTGCGCGGCGGCACAAAAGCCTGGCAGACCGCGCGCAGCCAGCTCGACGAGCGCGGCTTTGCGCTGATCCGCGGCGCGCTCGCAAAGGAGACCTGCGCGGAAATCGCCGGCTACTACGCCGACGACGGCCGGTTTCGCTCGCGCATCGATATGGCGCGCTACAATTTCGGACGCGGCGAATACAAATATTTCGCCTATCCGCTGCCGGAAATCGTCGCGCATCTGCGCTGCGCGATTTACCCGGAGCTGGCGCCGCTGGCGAACGCGTGGGCGGAACGGCTCGGCGACAGGCCGCGCTTTCCCGGCGCGCTCGAGGAATTCCTTCAGCGCTGTCATCGCGCCGGTCAGCGCCGGCCAACGCCGCTGCTTTTGAAATACCGCGCCGGCGACTACAATTGCCTGCACCAGGATCTCTACGGCGAGATCGTCTTCCCGTTCCAGCTGACGTTTTTTCTGAGCCGGCGCGGCGAAGATTTTACCGGCGGCGAGTTTATCCTGAGCGAGCAGCGCCCGCGCCGGCAGTCCCGGGTTGAAGTTTTGGCCCCCGATCAGGGCGACGCCGTGGTTTTCTCCGTCCATCATCGTCCGGTCCAGGGCGCGCGCGGTTATTACCGCGCCGGCCTGCGCCACGGCGTCAGCACCGTCCATGCAGGCGAGCGCTACACCCTGGGAATTATTTTTCACGACGCGAAGTGAAAAAAGGAAGCTGGATGCGGCGCGATCGCAAAGCGCTGCGACTCCCCCTCGCGTTGACAGTCCGTGCGCATTTCTAATACTGTCGTCCTTGAAAATCTGGCTTCGATCCATCGAGGAGCGCCGTCATGTTGACCCACGAGGAAAACGATTTTTTGACCCGCGTCGGACCCGGCACGCCGGCGGGGCAACTGTTGCGGCGCTACTGGCACGCCGTCGCCGCGGCGGCGGAGCTGAGCGCGGAAAAACCGAAAAAGCGCGTGCGCATTCTCGGCGAGAATCTGGTGCTCTATCGCGAGCCCGGCGGCAAGTTTGGTCTGGTCGCGGAGCGCTGCTCGCATCGCGGCGCCTCGCTTTACTACGGCTTTGTCGAAGACGGCGGCATTCGCTGCGCCTACCACGGCTGGAAATACGACGGCTGCGGCAAGTGCGTCGAGCAGCCCTTCGAAAACCCGGCGAGCGGCTTCAAAGAGAAAATCCAGCACACCGCCTACCCGGTGCAGAACCTCGGCGGCATGCTCTACGCTTACCTGGGACCGGCGGACAAAAAACCGCTGCTGCCGAAATGGGATCTGCTGGTGCGCCGCGACGGCGTGAAGAAAGTCGATATCTGCGAAGTGCTCAAGTGCAACTGGCTCCAGGCGATGGAGAACTCCGTCGATCCGACCCACACCTACTATCTCCATTCGCACACTCTCAAGCTCAAAGGCGACAAAGATTACGTGCCGTTTCACTATCAGCAGTTGAGCAAAATCGATTTCGAGCTGGTCGTAGAGGACAATTGGGCCGGCATCCAGAAACAGCGCATCTTCGCCGGCGCGGACGTTCCCGCCGAGGCGCCGCACCCGTTGATCTTCCCGAACATTCTCTTCGTGCCTGTCCGCTCGGGCTACGCGTTGCACATTCGCACGCCGATCGATGACGCCACGACTCAAGTCTTTCAGTTCCGCTTCAGCCCGACCCGCGACGGCAGTGTTGCCGAGCAGCCGGAAAATCCGCCGGTGGAATTCATCGCGACCAAAAACGAGCAAGGCGAGTTTCATCTGAATCATTTCGCCAGCCAGGATCACATGGCCTGGGAAACCCAGGGACCGATCGCCGATCGCAGCGGCGAGCATCTCGGCGAAGGCGATCGCGGCATCATCATGTTGCGCAAGCTTTTGCGCGAGCAGATCGCCGCCGTGCAGGAGGGCCGCGATCCGATCGGCGTCAATTTCGATCCGGCCAAGGACAAAACCATCGAGCTGATCCGCGAGGGCTTCGACGCCTATTCGTTCGCGCGCGATCGGCAGCGCCAGCGCGCGTGAGCGGAGCGAGCGGGTTTTGAAGATTTTTGAAGGATCGAAGGGTCGCCAGGCACTTGGACGATGAACTCTCGGAGCTAGTCGCAGCGCCGGTCGAAGCCGCGCGCGGACGCTCGCGCTTTCAGACTTTCTCCTCGCTGCGCCACAGCGATTTTCGCTATCTCTGCTCCGGCACTTTCATGATGAGCGCCGGCCAGTGGATCCAGCAGGTCACGCTGGGCTGGCTGGTTTACGATCTCACCGGCAATTCCATGCTGCTGGGCTCGCTCAACGGGCTTCGCGCCCTGCCGTTTCTCGTGACCGGGCCGATGGCCGGTGTCGCCGCGGACCGGATGGACCGCAAGCGGCTGCTGCTGCGCACTCAATGGATATTGATCATCACCGCCGTATTGATGGGCGCGCTGGTCTCCTCGGGCTGGCTCCGCGTCTGGCATGTGTTCGTGTTCACCTTGATCACGGGCGTCGCGTGGACGTTCACCGAACCGGTGCGGCAGAGCATGATCCCGAGCCTCGTCCCCAAGGAAGAGCTGCCCAACGCGATCGCGCTCAACTCGGGCGGCTTTAATTTGATGAAAATCATCGGCCCGGCGCTGGGCGGGTTGATGATCGCGCTGTTCGGCGCCGGCGGCAATTTTTTCGTCCAGGCGGTCGCGTACTCGGGCGTGTTGTTGATGATCTACTGGATGAACGTGCCGCCGACCTCCGAGCGCGCGCGCCGTTCTTCCGCGGTCGCCAATCTGAAGGAAGGCTTCGCCTACGTCTGGTCCACGCCGGCGGTGCTGGCGCTGATGACGCTCGCCTACGTGCCGCGCATTTTCGCCGTGCCGTACCAGACGCTGATGCCGGTTTTTCAGAAGGACGTGCTGAAGGTCGGGCCCGAAGGTTTGGGGCTTTTGATGGCCGCGCCCGGCGTCGGCGCGGTGATCTCGGTGCTGCTGCTGGCCTCGCTCGGCAATCGGCTGCGGCGCCAGGGACTCTTCCTAGTCGGCAGCATCGTGATCCTGGGCTTTTTTCTGATCCTGTTTTCGCAGATCACTTATTTCCCGCTGGCGCTCGGGTCGCTGGTGCTGGTGGGGATTTTTCAGATGCTTTTTCTCGCCAGCACGAACACGATCTTGCAAATGATCGTGCCCGACGAGTTGCGCGGGCGGGTGATGAGTCTTTACATGCTCGACCGCGGCTTCATGCCGGCCGGCGCCATGTTCGCCGGGGTGACCGCGCACTTCATCGGCGCGCCGCTGACCGTGGCGACGATGGGCTCGGTCGTGATCTTTCTCGCTGTGGTGGTAGCCTGGCGTGTGCCGGCCCTCCGCAGTCTGGAGGGCTAATCGGCAGAGACCTTTGCGCGCTGCGCTATCGGCGCGAAATTTTCAATTAGCGCGAGGTGAATGGAAAGGAATCGTCGTCTTTGGGCCTGTCGTTTTCATTGCTGCCGCCGAAGCAGTTTCCCAGCCTTCCCAGCCGACGCTTCAGCCCGTTGCGCCAGCCGATCGCCTGCCACTCCTCGGTCTCGTGCTTGGCGAGGATCAGCTTTTTCTCTTTGAGCTCGGCACTCAAACGGGCGATCTCCGAAATCATCCGGTCCTTGTCTTTCGCAATCTGATTGAGCTGCTCGCAAAGGTCGTCGACACGAAACTTGAGCGAGTGCAGCTCGGTCTCGCGGCTGGCGAGCAGCGCATCTTTTTCCTGCGCCTGATTCTTCAAATCGCACAGCGCGGCTTCCTGCGCCTGTAAAAGACTTTCCTTTTCAAGCAAAGCGCGGCGCAGATCGGCGGGATCATCCGCGATCCGTCTCCCGGATTGACGGTTTTGATGATCGGCTTCAGCCAGGTTGTTTTGCATAGTCTTACCCTCGCCGCAAATGTTAAAGCGAGAACCATGCCACGCTCTTTTGTCCCGGCGCGCTGAAAGGGATTCCTAATGTTTCTGCTAGTTTCAAAGCACGACAATCGATCCGATGCGTTCGCAGAGCGTGACAGCAATTGCCATTTTCGTCCAAGTGTCTCAGAATCAGTCACGCGCTTTGCGTTTTTCCGCCGAGCATTTTACCCGTGTTTCTAGACATTCTCGCTGCCATAGAGTATGCAGAATGGCGTTTATTCGGCGGGGAAATTCAATCTACGACTTTCGGAGGATGCACATGCTTCGAGGAAAACTCGCGCTCCTGGCTTTCACCGGACTATTCGCGACGCTCGCCGTCGCTTCGGCGCAGACGCAACCGGCATCCGAATACAAACCTTCCATCGGCCAGGAAGGCAAGGACGTGATCTGGGTGCCCACGCCGCAGGCGCTGGTCGATAAAATGCTCGATATGGCCAAAGTCACGCCGAAAGATTTTGTCATCGATCTCGGCTCGGGCGACGGCCGCACGGTCATCACCGCTGCGAAGCGCGGCGCCAAAGCGCTGGGCATCGAATACAACCCGGACATGGTCGAGTTGTCCAAACGCAACGCCGCCAAAGAAGGCGTAAGCGACAGAGCGAGCTTCATGAAAGCCGACCTCTTTGAGAGCGATTTTTCTCAGGCTCAGGTCATTACGATGTTTCTGCTTTCGAGCATCAACATGAAACTGCGCCCGAAAATCCTCGATCTCAAGCCCGGCACGCGCATCGTTTCAAATACCTTCGACATGGGCGAGTGGAAGCCGGACGAAACCGCCACCCTGCCGGGCTGCAGCTCCTGGTGCACGGCCCATCTGTGGATCGTACCGGCCAAAGTCAGCGGGACCTGGAAGCTGCCGCAGGGCGAGTTGAGCCTGCAGCAGACGTTTCAAATGATCGCCGGCACGCTCAAAACCGGCGGCGCCACGACGCCGGTCAACGGCAAACTCAATGGCAATCAGATTTCCTTTACCGCCGGCAGCGCTTCCTACACCGGCCGCGTCAACGGTAACTCGATGGAGGGCACGGTCGGCGGCAATAAGTGGAGCGCGGCGCGCACGGCACAATGAACGATAGTCGGCGGACGGAGGAAGAAATGGCGTGCTTTGCGCTTTTCCACCGCCACTCCCGTTCGCTCTGCCGCCCTGCTATAACCTAAATCAAAAACTCGAAAATCGGGAGGACACAGTTCCATGAATCGACTTTCCCTGACGCGCAAAATTTTATTCGCCGTCATTCTGTCGGGAGGACTCGTCGCTGCGGCGCAAGCGCAGCCCGCTAAGGAATATCAGCCGGAGGTCGGGCAGGCCGGCAAGGACGTCGTCTGGGTGCCGACGCCGCAGGCGCTGGTCGATAAGATGCTCGACCTGGCCAAGCTCACGCCCAAGGATTTTCTTATGGATCTCGGCTCGGGCGATGGGCGCACCGTCATCACGGCAGCCAAACGCGGCTCCAAGGCGCTCGGCATCGAATACAACCCGGACATGGTCGAGCTATCCAAACGCAACGCCGCCAAGGAAGGGGTGAGCGATAAAGCCAGCTTTCGCAAGGCCGATCTCTTCGAGACCGACCTTTCGCAAGCGCAGGTGATCACGATGTTTCTGCTGCCGAGCATCAACATGAAGCTCCGCCCGAAAATCTTGAACCTGAAGCCGGGCACCCGCATCGTGTCCAACACCTTCGACATGGAGGACTGGAAGGACGACGAGACCGCCACCGTGGAAGGCTGCAATAACTGGTGCACTGCGCATCTGTGGATCGTTCCCGCGAAAGTGGATGGCACCTGGAAGACCGCCAAGGGAGATCTGACGATCAAGCAGAGTTTTCAAATGATCAGCGGCACACTGAAAAGCGGCAACACGGTCATTCCCATCAGCGGCAAGATGCACGGCTCCGAAATCAGCTTCAGCGCAGGCGGCGTTCAATATACCGGGCAGGTGAACGGCAACTCGATCGACGGCACCGCCGGCGGCGCGAAATGGAGCGCGACGCGCGGCAAATAAAAACTCCCATTAAAGTTGGGGCGGCGCAGCCGCCCCAACACCCGCTTCTTTTCTTAGCCTGCGCCGGCTCGTTCGGCGCCAGATCAGTTCCGCTTCGCTCCCGGTCCCGCGTAGATTTCCAGCTTGTTGCCGTCGGGATCGAGAAAATATGCCTGCGGTCCCCAGAAGACTCCCTGGTTACGCTCTTCGATATTGAAAACCTCCACCCCGTTTCTACGCAACTCGGCGATTGACCACTCGAAATCCTCGGGTTTCACCTTAAAAGCGTGATGCACCGGGGTGCTTTTCTCCGAATCGTATTTCAACGCCTCAGTCCCTTTCGCAAGAATGAGAAAGTCTTCACCAGTTTGCAAAAACACCATCCGCGGAGATTGCTCGACCACCCTCATCCCCAGAATCCCCTCATAAAATCTCCGGCTCCGATCCAGGTCGCTGACCGGCAGGCTGAAGTGAAGAACACCATGGGTTTTGAGCATTTGAATCCTCCAAGGGGTTATTTAACCAAGAGTTTTAAATCACCATTGATTCGCGTCGCCCATCGAATCTTCAATGCGCCGAAGAGTCTCAACGACAAGTCCAAACGTGTAGCCGAATTCCTTTCTCCCAGCTGAACGATTGTCATCGTTTATGTCAGTTTGGCATAGGTTGACAAACATTGTTGCCGATGGTTTTCCATTAAGAAACCCGTAACCACTTAATAATGCACTAAAATTCTCTCTAGCTACCCTACGGTCCCTATCTTGCTTTTGATCCCGCACAAATGCACGCTGCCGGAAGAGCACAACTCAGCGTTTTAACACCCTTAACAGTCTAACCTCGGTACGCTTGTATTGGCCACGGAGTCACTAGTGCTGTTTGTATTTATTTGACTCTTTAGATCCATTCGAAGTAGGATTTCACGATATTGTAATGTTGTCAGGATTCGTTGCCTCGCAAAGGAACCATTTATGGATATAATCGACGTGCCCAAGTCTAAGTCCCGCCCCAGCACCTTTAGCGATGATCCTCAGCAGGCGAGAGCAGAACTGAACCAGCCGCCAATCCACGTTCTCAGGTTAATCGAACCCGATTCATCATTTCTAGATCAGATAGCTTCCAAAACTGGCATTCTCATCGTCGAGGGGATTTCCGGGTCAGGCAAAGATACATTTCAGAGATACCTCGAATCCAGGCTACGTGGTCGGGTCGTGTATGATTATTCTGAAGGCGAGGTATTGCATTCTTGGAAGCAACTGCAGATTGAGGGTATGTTCGAATTACGAATTAAATTCATGCAGCTTTTCATAAACTATATGCGTACCATTGTCAGTCGAGATAAGAATGCCGTTTTTCTCTTGAATAGATTTCACTTGTCGACGTATGTATTTTCAGTCATTCATCAACCGGAACTCGAAGGAGAATACGAAGAAATTATTAGCCACCTGAGAGCATTGCCTGTTCATGTCTTTATGTTGCAGTTGGATAAGAATGAAATTGAAAGAAAAAGTTGGCACCCAGAGAGATCTGGTGCATGGCGCAGATTTCAACAGGAAATCGTACGCCGAGAAGGTTATCGCGGAAGATTGGAAAGATACAGTTTGCAACAAACATTAATGTTAGAGGCAGCAAAAAAACAAGGGATCCCCTATTCTCTAATAAAACTATCCTTGGAGCCCCGACAGGAGCAGGTCCGCGTCTCGAAGGCGCCAACTAGTGTACGTGATTACATGCAGATGAATGCCGAAGACATCAGAACATCCGAGCGAAAACGACGTCTCCCTCCAATTACTGCAGAAGCGGCGAATAAGCAACTTGCACCGTCTAAATAGGGCCCCCACTGGACAATAATCCATGTTAGCAACTGATAAATTTGTATTTGGCCACCTGCCAAGGTCGGGCGGCACATTTATTTCTGATGTGATCAAAAAGTTTTTCCCTACAGCTCACGAGATTGGTCATCATTTGCCAAGGGAGCTGCTACCCAGAGAGTATACTCATCTCCCGATGCTTGGGACGATTCGAAATCCTTGGGAATTTTATGTGTCATTGTATTTTTACGTTTGGCCCAAATACGCGACGAGCATCTTGGCTTCATGGATGAGTGATAACGGGATCCTTGATTTTAGAGATAGCGTCCGCAATCTCCTCAATCTCGGTGTTAACAATGAGCGCCTGGATGTTTTGATTGACATGCTGCCCGACCAGGTTGACTACGCGTATGCGAAAAGAAATATTCCGAATACAAGCAAGGAGACCATGCGAAAAGTTCGCGGGACCGGAATCGGTTACTACACCTTCCGGTTTAATCACATATTCGGGAACACGGAGAACGTGTTTTTCTGTCGAGTGGAAAGTCTGAGACAAGATCTGGTCAGTTTCTTTGATACAATTGGCGCCGCAACGAATGAATTGCGTGATTACGTGCTCCAGTCAGATAAGGTGAACAGTTCAAATCACCACCATTATTCGACCTATTACACGCCCGAGCTCGCAGAACTGGTGTTAGTTCGCGAGAGTGATTTGATCAAAAGGTTTGGTTACGCTTTTGAGACTGAAGTCTCACAACTCTCAAGCGAGCAATCAACATTGAAATCCTTATCCGCATAACAATGCGCAGAAAAGTGAGCTGTGCACTGTCCTCCTCATCGAAGGACATCTAACGTTATCTCTTGCTTGAATCCTGTTTCAGAATCCATCGTTATTTTCTTTCCCGTCGGCCGTATACCCTTTTTTGGGTCCCATATCCATTGGCTGATCCGATTGGATGGGTGCACTCCTCGGAACCCAATATCCAAAACCGTATTAGAATTTTGAAGTGAACCCCGTCTGGTCGGCAAAGCGGCAAGGTGGAGGAATGCCGCTTATCACCATTCTTTTCATCCGCCAAACACATCCAAGGTAACGTACCAAAAGGTTTGTTTCCGAAATCTTTTAGCAATGTGTTATACTCTCCGTTGACTCTGAGAATCAATTCGTGATTCCAGCTAGGGAGATCCTTTTGACGGTCCCAAGGAACTAGAGCCATGACGGAGAAAACCGTCGTCCCTATAATCCTTTTGGTGGTCCTCATTTCTTTTGGCTCAGCTGACGCTCAGCCGATTGCGAAGACTATGCCCCGAATAGGGTTCATTTTCTCCTCCACAAGTGACCCACCCATGTTCAATGCATTCCGCGAGCGGTTGCGCGACCTTGGCTACGCGGACGGCCAAAACGTCTCTCTCGAAAGCCGCTTTGGAGAAGGGCGGTTAGACCGTATGCCGGCACTTGTAAATGAGCTCGTGCAAGAAAAAGTCGATGTGCTTATAGCGACCAACAATGTACTGATCCAGGCCGCACAAAAGGCGACGAAAACGATCCCCATCGTTATGATCAGTTCTATCGATCCCGTCGGCGCAGGGTACGTGGAGAGCTTTGCACATCCTGGTGGGAATATTACTGGGCTTGCATGGCTCATTCGCGATCTGAGTGCGAAGCGTGTGGAGCTACTTAAAGAGCTGCGTCCGAAGATGTCGAGAGTCGGCATTCTTTGGGACGCAAACGGTCCGGGGCCCGCGATTGCCTTTAAAGAGTACACATCCGCAGCGCGGGCATTTAAATTGGAGTTTCAGTCGTTTGAAATACGTGGGCCGAATCCTGACTTGTCTGGGGCTTTCCGAGCTGCCAAAACGGCGCGTGTCGATGCACTGATCGTAGTCGCGAATCCTCTGATGGGTCAGCACACAAAGGAAGTTTTCGAGCTTGCCACGAAATATCGCCTCCCCTCAATGACTGAGGAAGGTCGATACGTGGATGCCGGCGGATTAATTTCCTATGGTGCAAACCGAGCTGATTTGTTTCGACGCGCTGCCGAATATACAGTCGAAATTTTGAAAGGTGCTAAGCCTGGTGATTTACCGGTAAAACTCGCCTCCAAGTTCGAGATTTTTGTCAATCTCAAAACCGCAAAGCAAATTGCCATCTTAATACCACAGCAAATTCTCGTACAAGCCGATAAAGTGATTAAATAGTCCCCCCTCGGAATTTGGGATATCCGCTATATCCGCGATTTAATTTGCGCTCTTCCCCCATCTCCGCCCCCTTGTTCATTTTCGGTGTCTTTGACTTTTTTCGTCCTCCAATAGCACCTCTACGCCCAAAGGCTCCCACCAGAAATTGCCATTAAATCAACCATATAGCTGAGGTGTTCCACGAATTAAATCTCTGGCACAATTCGTGCGCACGATCACTGCGGGATTTTTAACACAGTATCCACTGAATGATCGAGAAGAAGTGTAAAAATGAGAGCCCCTAGTGGTCGTGGCAATTCCACATATGGAATCACTGCATCATTGGAGACAAATTCCACACCCGCGGTAGTCATGGGGGAAAGGTCGGTACAGCCGGTAATTTTACGACGCAAATGGCAACGGCCAGTAAATACATCACGCGGCCGGGGCATTCGACGGCGTCTGCTTCTTTGGGGCCTTAGCCTATTCGGCTTGGCGTTACTGATTATTGTCGTTGCCAGCTATTTGTACATGGTCCAGCAGATCCGTCGTGACTCTGCCGCCGCTCAATCGGAACTTGCATCGATTAATGCCACACAAATTCGTAATTTCGTTGGGAGAAAAGTAGAACGTTTCTCCGACAACGCGGCGGCTTTAACGCTCTATCCTCTCGGCAGCAAAGAGCAGCAATTGCTCCTGGGTCTTCTGGTTAAGAACGATAGCAGCTTTACAGACGCTTCGATCATCGACGCGCAGGGGATGGAAGTCGTCAAGGTCTCCGATCGGAAAGTTTATTTTCCTTCGGACCTGACCGACCAGAGCAAGTCGGTGAAGTTTATCAGAGCCCTCAAAGGCGAGGACTACATCAGCCCGGTTTATACCTCGGCACAGGCTCAGCCCTACGTCACTCTGGCGATCCCGCTGTGGGGCGTTGCTCAGAGCATCGTCGGGGTGGTTGCTGCCGAAGCCGATCTCTCATTCTTGTGGGAAGCCATCGGCAAGATTCGGTTCGGCACTGCCGGCTATGCCTATCTGGTGGATGAGCACGGAAATCTGATCGCCCATAAGGACGCCACACTGGTGCTCAAACGCATGAATCTGCGCGAGGTGGACGGCGTCAAGAAATTCCTGCGCAACCCGACACGTCCCGATGCGGCGCCAGCCAGCGAAGGTCAAGGACTGAGCGGCGAGAAGGTTCTGGTCAGCTACGCCCCGGTCCCTGAACTGGGCTGGGCAGTCATTCTCGAAGAGCCCGTGAACGCGGCGTTGGCAAACGTTGAAGTGCTGAAACGCTCGGCGTTGCTGTTCCTGGTCGTCGGTCTTCTCATAGGAACGGCGATCATCGCTTGGGTGAGTCAGAAAATCACTAAGCCCATCCAACAGCTCGGCCGAGATGCGGCAACCATCGGCGCGGGGAATCTCGATTATCGCGCCAATATCGCGACCGGCGACGAGATCGAAGAGTTGGCTGGCGAGTTCAACAAGATGACCGAGGCGTTGCAAAATTCCTACGCTACGCTGGAGCAAAAAGTCGCCCAGCGCACGAAGGAAATTACGGCGCTTTACGAAGTCACCACGAGGGTCAATCAATCGCTCGAGATAAAGGAAATTTCGGACGCGGTCATCACCAAGATCACCGAGATTTTCGGTTTCGAGAGCACTCGGGTTTTCCTGCTCAACGACGAGAGAAACGAGCTCGAGCTGCGCGCCTCCTACGAAGTTTCGCTCGAGCAATTGCCGCCGGTGCGCGGGCTCAAGCTCGGCGAGGGCATTATCGGCCGGGTCGCGCAGTCCGGCGAGCCGATGATCTTCGAAGATACCAAAACCGACCCGGCCTACACCCGGCTCAGCAGCACGAAGGCGTCGCAAAACGCGAGCCTCAGTTTTTTTGCCGTCTTTCCGATCAAAACTCAATCGCGCGTCTTCGGTGTGATCCTGTTCAACGGGCGCGCGCCGCGCAAATTGACCGCCGACGAGAGCCGCCTGCTCACGTCGATGTCCGAGCAACTCGCGGTTGCCGTCGAAAAGGCCGGCCTCTTCCATCAAGCCGAGACCCGCCTGCAGCAGCTTTCGGTGCTCAATACCGTCGGCGCGGCGGTCAACCAGTCGCTGGATCTTGAGGTCGTGCTGAAAAAAGCGCTGGAGAAAATGATCGAAGCGCTCAACTTCGATGCCTGCTGGATCTACATGCTGGACGGAACAGAAAGCGAGCTGCGCCTTTTGGCGCAGCAGGGGTTCAGCGAAGAGGTCGCCCGATCCATGGATCGGCGCACGCTAAGCGCCGGCATCAGCGGCAAAATTTTCGAGACCGGAAAACCGCTGGTTTTCGACGACATCCATAGCGCGCAGTACCTGCAGATCAGCCGCAAACAAACAGTGTCGGCGCTTGGCTTTGTCGGCGCCGTCGGGTTTCCCATCAAAGCCGGCGACAAGACCATCGGCGTGCTTCACCTGGCGACGCGCACGCCGCGGTATTTCGCCTCCGACGAGTTGCAGCTCATCGAATCGATCGCGCATGAGATCGGCGTCGCGGCGGAAAATGCCCGGCTGTTTGCGCAGGTCAATCAGAAGACCGCCGAGCTGGGACAGATGAACCAGGAGCTGCAGGAGGCGAACCGGGCGAAATCCGAATTTATCTCGGCCATGTCGCACGAGCTGCGCACGCCGCTCAACGTGATCATGGGCAACGCCGAGCTGACCGGCGACGGTTTCTTCGGCGACATCAACCCGGAACAGAAGCGGGCGATGACGCAGATTCGCCATCATTCGCAGTTTCTGCTGAAGCTGGTGAACGACGTGCTCGCGCTGTCGCGGCTGGACGCCAAGAAAATGACCATGGAGCTGAGCCGCGTCGATCTCAACGAGGTCGTCGCCCACGCGCAAAGCCACATCGATCAGCTCAACCGACAGAATCGCCTGGAGGTCAACTGGGACGTGGAAGAGGATCTTCCCACGATCGTCACCGACGTGACCAAGCTCGAAGAAATTTTTCAGAACTTGATCGGCAACGCTTTCAAGTTTACGCCCCAGGGACGGATCGACCTGCGCATCCGCAATCGACGCGATCTGGCCCGCGTCGAGTTCACCATCGCCGACACCGGCATCGGCATCGAAGAGCAGGACATGGAGCGGATCTTCAGCGCCTTCGAGCAGATCCGCGAAGCGCACACCGGCGATTTCAACGGCGTCGGCCTGGGCCTCAATATCGTCAGAAAATATCTCGACCTCATGAAGGGCGATATCCGCGTCGAAAGCCATCCCGGCGAAGGCTCGACGTTTACTTTTTCCCTGCCGCATTCCATCGAGCTCAACTCCTGAGCCGCGCGCGCACGAAACCCGATTGACCAAAAAGAAAGGCCCGAATCGGCTACGACTCGGGCCTCTCGCTTCACGGCGGCGCGTTCGATTACGCGCCCAGACCGAAACTCCGGGTCGGGTTATCCCAGAGGATCTTGCGCCGCGACTCGGCGGCGATGTGGTGATTGGCGCTGATCGCGCCCACGGTCTTGTCGGGAAACTTGTCGATGGCGTCGCTGTGCGGATAATCCGTGGCGATCATCAGATAATCGTCGCCGACATGCTCGATGAACACCGGCGCCAGCTCTTCGCCCGCCTCGCAGCTCACCCAGCAATTGCGCTTGAAATAGTAGCTCGGCTTTTCCTTGGTGATTTTCGCCGAGCCGTGGGACTCGTGCTCCCAGTGCTCGTCCATGCGCTCGAGCCAGAACGGCACCCAGCCGCAGCCGGATTCCAGGTGCGCGACTTTTAATTTGGGAAATTTCTCCAGCACGCCGTCGGCGCAGAAATTGAGACAGGCGAGCATCTGCTCCAGCGGATGGCAGGCGACGTGGCGGCCGAATTCGCTGTAGCGGTCGCTCCCCGCCTGCGGCAGGATGGTGCGCGCGCCTTCGTGCACGCAAACCGTGACGCCGAGCTCGGAGCAGACGTCGTAGATCGGATAATAATCGGGGCTGGCGAAGGTCCGGCCGCAAAATTTATTGGGCCGCCAGAAAATGCCCACCAGGCCGAGTTTCTCGCGCGCGTATTTCACCTCTTCCACGGCGCGCGCCGGATCCTGCAGCGGGATCAGCATCACGCCGTGCAACCGCTTGCGGTCGTAGTTGCAATAATCCGCCAGCCAGGTGTTGTAGGCCCGGCAGATGGCGGCGCTCAGCTCCGGGTCGATGTCGTCGCGCCACATGATGTAGAGGCCGATGGTCGGAAACAGCACCGACACGTCGATGCCTTCGCGGTCCATGTCGCGCAGATTCGACGCCGGATCGAATTTGTGGGCGTAAGCGTCGGCGAAGCACTCGCGCCAGCGCTTCGACGAGGCGAAGATGTAGCCATAGTCTTCCATCGAGCGCCCGGGACGCTGCGCCGAGTCGGACACCGGCTTGCCGTCCACTTCGCGCACCGTCTGGTTCGGCCCCGCCAGGCGCACCCGGTGCTTGAATTTTTCCGGAAGGTAGTTCTGATAAAGATCCGAGGGCTCGAGAATGTGCCGGTCAGCATCGATGACTTTGAATCCGTCTTTCATGGTTTCTCCTTTTCGCTCCTGCGCCGTGATGACTCAACGATCCTTTACATAGATCAAACAGGTGGCGGCGGCAAGCCCCGGCACGAGGGCATGACGTTGCCGATCGGACGCAAAGCCGCCCCGCGATCCTGTTCTCTAATTCGTCTCCCAGCCGCCGCCCAGCGCTTTGTACAGAGCCACCAGATTCGACGCCAGGCTCGCTTCGCTGACCGCCAGATCGCTCTCTGAATTGTAGAGCGTGCGCTCGGCGTCGAGCACGTTGAGAAACGGCACCAGGCCCTGCACGTAGAGATCGTTGGCCATCTGCAGCGCGCGCCGGTTGGCCGCCACGGCGTCGAGCAGCGATCGATAGCGCGTCTGCTCGTTGCCGTAGTTGACCAGCGCATTCTCGACGTCCTGAAAGGCGGTCAGCACAGATTTCTCGTAGAGCCGCAGCGCCTGCTCCTGCTGCGCGTTGCGCACTTCGATGGTCGCGCGGATCCGGCCGGCGTCGAACACCGGCCAGGTGATCGTCGGGCCGATCGACCAGAAGCGGCTTCGGCCGGTGAACCAGTCGCTGGCGCTGATGCTCTGCAGACCGATGTTGCCGGTCAGCGAAAACTTCGGATAAAGATCCGCGGTCGCGGCGCCGACCTGCGCCGTGGCGGCGGCGAGCTGGCGCTCGGCGCTGCGGATGTCGGGCCGGCGGCGCAAGAGATCGACGGGCAAGCCGACATTCGCCTGGGGCGGCAGCGCCGGAATCGGCGCGTCCCTGGCCAACTCGTCCCACGTCGTTCCCGGCTGCGCGCCGAGCAAAATATCGATGCCATACGCGGTCTGTTTCAACGCGGTTTGCAAAGTCGGAATCTGCGCCTCGGTCGCTTTGGCCTGCCCCTCCGCTTGAGCGACGTCGAAATCGCTCGCCAATCCGGCATCGAAACGAATCCTGGTCAGATTCAAGGTATCCTGCTGGGCGCGAAGATTGGCCTGCGCCACGGCGAGACGGCGCTGAAAGCCGCGCAGATCGATATAATTTTTCGCCAGGTCGCCGAGCAGAGTCACGAGCACGCTGCGGCGGTCCTCGATACTCGCTTCCAGAGTGGCGCGCGCCGCCTCGACCTGGCGCCGGGTGCCGCCGAAGATATCGATCTCCCAATTGGCATCGAAGCCGGTCTTAAAAAAATTATTCTCCAGGCTGAAGCCGCCGGGAGACCCCGCGCCCCCCGACCCGCCCGCCCCGGCGGAGCCGAAGGAGCCGAAAGCGTTGCGGCTGCTGCGGTTGCGGCTGTAGGAGCCCGCTACGTTGAGCGCCGGCCAGAGGCCGGCGGCGGTCACATCGATCAGGGCGCGCGATTCGCGGATGCGCGCCTCGGCGAGGCGCAGATCGAGGTTCGATTGCACCGCGCGCTCGACCAGCGAGTCGAGCAGCGAATCGTTGAAGGCCTGCCACCATTTCGCCATATCGGCGGTCTGGGTATCGACGCCGCGCTGGCCGCCCTCCTGCCACGCCGCAGGCGTGGACACCTGCGGCGGTTTGTAATCGGGGCCGACCGCGCAGCCGCCGGCGAGCCACAGCAGCGCCGCGCCGGCAGCGAGATTGAGTTCCATTCGAGCTCTGCGCATTCTCAAGATTCCCTTTCGTCGAAAATAGCGCTGCGCTAGGCGAGCCGGTGGCGAAACATCCACGACGCGCCGCTCAAAGTCACGAGCGCAATCAGCGCCAGCGGCCACAGCTCGGGAAACAACAGAGCCAGCCCCGTGCCTTCGAGGTAGACGCGATGCGCGATGTCGATCGCGTAGCGCAGCGGATTGATCAAAGTCACGTACTGAAGCAGCACCGGCATGCTGCTCACCGGCGTCGTCAGTCCCGACAGCAGCGCGAACGGCATGATCAGGAGAAACGACAGCAGCATCGCCTGCTGCATCGTCGCGGCGGTGGACGACAGCAGCAGCCCCATGCCGACGGCGGCGAGCAGAAACACGCTCAACCCCGCGTACAGCGTGAGGAACGAGCCGGCGAACGGGATGCGAAACCAGAGCTGCGCCACGAGCAAAACCAGCGTCGCCTGCACGATCCCCACGAACATCGCCGGCAACGCCTTCCCGGCCATGATCTCCACGGGGCGAAACGGCGTCACCAGCAACTGATCGAAGGTTCCCTGCTCGCGCTCGCGCGCGACGGAAAGGCCGGTCAGCATCAAGGTTTGAATGAACGTCAAAGTGCCGATCAACGCCGGGATCATGTGCCAGCGCGTCTCGAGGTTGGGATTGTACCACGCGCGGGTGGTCAGCCGAACCGGCGCATCGGGGCGGCCGCGCTCGCTGCGCCAGGCGGCGTTGAACGACTCGACGAGGGTGCCGATGTAGTTGCTCGCCGTGCCCGCGGTGTTGGAGTTTCTGCCGTCGAGCACGACCTGCACGTCGGCGGGACGCCCGGACATGAGCCGGCGCTCGAAATCCTGATCGATCTGCACCACCAGCAGCGCGCGCCGCTCGTCGATCATCCGGCGGATATCGGCGGCGGCATTGAGATTGGCGACCCGATGAAACACGCCGGTGCCGTCGAAGGCGGCGAGCAGCCGCTGCGCCGCCGCGCTGCGATCCTGATCGAGGACGGCGTAAGGAATGTCGGTCAGATCGTAGGTCGCCACGTAGCCGTAGATCAGACACTGCAGGATCGGCGGAATCAACAGGCTGTAGCGGCTGCGCGGATCTTTGAAAATCTGCAGCAGCTCTTTGCGCGTCAGCGCCAGGATGCGAAAAAATGCTTCGATCATACAATCACACCAGACTCTTGCGCGTGGCGCGGTAAGTCAAGATCACCAGCGCCGTCGCCATGCCGGCGAGCACCGCCATGTTGGGCGCGATGACCGCCCAGATGTCGCCGGCGAGAAATATCGTCTGCAACAGCGCCACGTAATAGCGCGCCGGCAGCGCGTAGGTTACCAGCCGCACCAGCGCCGGCATGCTGCGCAGATCGAAGAGAAAGCCGGAAAGCATCACCGCCGGCAAAAAAGTCACGAGCAGAGTGATCTGGCTCGCGACGAACTGGCTCTTCACCGCCGAGGAAATCAACAGACCGATGCCGAGCGCCACCAGCAGATAGAGCACCGACGCGGCGGAGAGCATCGCCAGGGAGCCGCGAAACGGCACCGCGAAAAGATATTTGGCCGCGAGCAGGCAGAATACCAGGCCGATGACGCCGAGCACGAAATAGGGAATGGTTTTGCCGAGCAGGATCTCCTCGGTGCGCACCGGCGTGACGAACAGCGCTTCGAGGGTGCCGCGCTCCCACTCGCGCGCCATCACCAGCGCGGTGAGCAGCGCGCCGATCAGCGTCATGATCAAAACAATCAGGCCCGGCACGAGAAAATAGCGGCTTTCGTTGACCTCGTTGAACCACATGCGGCTTTGCAGGCGCACCGGGCCGCTCGCCATCGCGAATCCCTGCGCCGCCCGGCGCGCTTCCCACTGGCCGATGGCGCCCTGCGCGTAGCCCTGAATAATGCGCGCGTAGTTGGCGTCGACCCCGTGCACCAGCACCTGCACCTCGGCGGTGCCGAGGCTCAGGTCGCGGGAAAATTCCGGCCGGATACGCACGATGCCGTCCACCTGGCGCGCGAGCATGAGTTGCTCGGCGCGCCGCATGGAGGTCATCGGCCGCGCGTCGAAATACTTCGACAGCCGAAAGCTCGCGGCCAACTCGGTCGCGGTTGGCGACGGGTCTTCGACCACGACGGCGATCGGCACCTCGGTCACGTCGAGCGACAGGCCGTAGCCGAACAGCAGAATCAGCACCACCGGCAGGACGATGCCGATGGCGATGCTGCTCGGATCGCGCACGATCTGGCGCGCTTCCTTGCGCACCAGGCAGATCGTGCGATGGAGCTTGGCCCGGCCCGAGTCTTTCTTTTGGGCGCCTTCCGGCATCACGCGGCTCCCCGCTGCCGCGCGTCGCCCGCGCGCGCGGCTTCGACCACGGCAATAAACGCATCTTCCATGTCGGGCTCCGGCCGCTCGGCCGAGCACGCGCGCTCGCGAATTGCCGCCGGCGTCCCCTGCGCCAGCACCCGGCCCGCGTCCATGATCGCGACCCGGTCGCAATATTCCGCCTCTTCCATGAAATGCGTGGTGACGACGACGGTGACGCCGTGCTCGGCCAGCGCCGTGATGCGGCGCCAGAATTCGCGGCGCGCCAGCGGATCGGCGCCGCTGGTGGGCTCGTCGAGAAACAGCAGCTCCGGCTCGTGCAGCAGCGCCGCGGCCATCGCCAGCCGCTGCTTGAAACCGCCGGGCAGCTCGCCGCTGGCGAGATCGATGAATTCGCCGAGATCGAACTGGCGCACCGCCCAGTCGATGCGCTCCAACTTTCTCCGGCCGCGGAGATTGTACGCGCTGGCGAAAAATTCCAGGTTCTCGGCGACGGTGAGCTGGCCGTAGAGGGAAAATTTCTGCGCCACGTAGCCGATGCGCTGGCGCGCCGAGGCGCGCGCGCGGCGCAGGTCCATGCCCGCCACCCGCAAAGTGCCGCCCGACGCCGGCAGCAACCCGCAGAGCATGCGAAAGGTCGTGGTCTTGCCCGCGCCGTTGGGTCCGAGCAGCCCGAAGATCTCGCCGCGCGCCACTTCGAAATTGATGTGATCGACGGCGAGGAAAGAACCGAACTGGCGCACCAGATCGCGCACCTCCACCGCTGCGCCGTTGGGCGCGTGCTCGAGCGCCGTCGTCAACGTCATCGCGCCCATCGATTCGCGCGGCGCGCCGGTGCGGTGAAGCAAAATCATGAAGCCGTCTTCGAAACGCGGCGCCGCCGGCCGCACTTCGGCGCCGGTGAAAATTTCCTCGCGGCCGAGCGCCGCGCCGGCGCCGCTCGCTTCGGCGCCTACGAAACGCACCTCGCCGCCGGCCGGGACGGCGTCGACGATATCCGCGCGGTCGAGCAGGCGCGCCTGAAACTCGCGCGCCTTTCGTCCCGCGGGCGGATCGGCGAGAAAGGCGCGCCCGGCGGCGAGCCGGCTGACGTCCTCGGGGCTGCCGGTCGCCAGCGCTTTGCCGCGGTGCATGACGATCACTTGATCGCAGCGTTCCGCTTCGTCGAGATACGACGTGCTGAGCAGCACGGTGAGATTCTGCCCGGCGACGAGCTGCAGGATGATGTCCCACAATTCGCGGCGCGACAGCGGATCGACGCCGACGGTGGGCTCGTCGAGCAGGAGCAGCTCCGGCGCCGAGACCAGGGTGCAGGCAAGACCGAGCTTTTGCTTCATGCCGCCCGACAATCGCCCGGCCAATCTTTCGGTGAACCGCCCGAGCTGGGTCATCTCCATCAGGCGCGGGTAGGTGCGCGCGCGCTCGGCGGCAGCGATGCCGTGGAGGTCGGCGTAGAGATCGAGATTTTCCTGCACGCTCAGGTCCTCGTACAAACCGAATTTCTGCGGCATGTAGCCGATCCGATCCTGCACCTGCTGGGGAAATTTCTTGACGTCGAGGCCGAGCACGGTCAGCTCGCCCGCATCGGCGGGCATCAGGCCGGCCACCAGCCGAATCAAGGTCGTCTTCCCGGCGCCGTCGGGCCCGACCAGCGCCGTCAACGTACCGTGGCGCACCTCGAGGGAAACCCCGTCGAGCGCCTGCACCGGCTCGCCGCCTTCGCGCCGGAAAGTTTTACCGACGCCGCGGCCGCTAAGTGCGATAGAGTTCTCAGTCATGCTTCCACAAAAATCTTTGAACTGACAAAATCCGCATGAGCGTGCAGGCACTCAGCGGTGTCGGACGCCGCACGTCTTCCTGCACCGAATTTATTTTCTCCCTGCCGCCGTGTCTCCTTGTCCATTCCCCTTCTCCGTTTCCTCCCTGTTCAAATACACGCTCGCCGGCATGCCGAGGCGCAGCTCGTCTTTCGGATCTTTGACGAACACCCGCACTTCGTAGACCAGGCTCGTGCGCAGCTCCTCGGTTTGCACCGCCTTGGGCGTGAACTCGGCGACCGGCGAGATAAATCCGATCCAGCCTTCGAAGCCGCGCTTGGGAAAACTGTCCACGCTCACCGTCGCCTTCATGCCCGGATGAATTTTTCCAAGATCGGGCTCGGACACGTAGGCGCGCACCCACTTGGGGTCGATGATCGCCAGGGAAAACACCGGGCTTTGCGGCGTGGCCATCTCGCCCGGCTCCATGATGCGCGTGCGCACCACCGCGTTCATCGGCGCCACCAGTTGGGAGTCCGCCAGCTGCTGGCGCAAGCGCGCGAGCTGCGCTTCGTTGGCGCGCAGCCTGGCTTCGTTCTCGGCGATGTCTTCCCGGCGCGGACCGATCACCGCCAGATCCAGAGATTTCTGATTGACCGCCAGCTTGGCGCCGGCGACGTCGAGCGCCGCCTTGGCCGCGTCGACATCCTGCTGGCGCACCGCCCGTCCGCCCGACAGCTCCGCGGCGTTCTTCAGCCGCTCGTACTGGCTCCGCGCGTTGACGAGATCGGCCTTGGCGGATTCGACGTTGGCGCGCGCCTGGGCGATCTCCTCGGGGCGGCTGCCGTTGCGCAGCCGGAGCACGACCTGGCGCTGCGCCGCCACCTGCGCCTCGGCTTCGGCCACCTGCGGCTCGAGACGGCTCGTGTCGAGGCGCGCCATCAATTGCCCCTGCTTGACGTGGTCGCCTTCCTGCGCCAGCACCGCAGCGATGCGCTCGCTGTTGTTGAACGCGAGCTGCACCTGGCGCAGATCGATGTTGCCGTAAAGCACCAGCCGGCCGCCGCCGCCGCGATGCGTCATCAGCCACCAGGCCGCGCCCGCGGCAATCACCAGCACAAGGACGATTGGAATCGCCAGCCTTCGTCGCATACGTCCACCCCGTTCAATGCGGCGCCGCCGCGCGCGCGCCGATGCGAAGCCCTTTCGCCCTGGCCTTGGCCGTGATCACACCCTCGAGAATCATCATCACGATGGCGCTGTAGCCGGTCTTCGGCTCGAGACCGAGCTCTTCCATTTTGGCCGGATTCATAATCGCCTGCATCGCGCCGAGCAGCACTTCGATGATCAGCCGCTTGGGCAGGTCGGCGCGAATCAGGCCGGCGGCCCGCCCGTCGTCGAAAATTCTGCCGAAGTAGCGCTGGATCATCGCCCGGCGCCGCTCCTCCACCAGCTTGAAGAGCTCGGGCGCCTCGCGCCGGATGTCGCGTACGAAGGGCGGCTGAATTTCCTCGGAGTGGCGCTGTACGCAGGCGAGCAGATCGCGCAGCGCGGCCAGCACGTCCGCCGAGGAGCGCGCCGTGATCGCGTCGAGGTCGGCTTCGACGCTGTGAAATTTGTCGAGCAAAACGGCGCGAAGCAGCGCGGCTTTGCCGTCAAAGGCCGCGTAAAGGGTCTTCTTGCTCATGCCGAGCTCCTGGGCCAGGTCGTCCATGGTGACGCGGCGAAAGCCGTGCGCAAAAAAATGCTGGCGCGCCGCCGCGACGATGCGCCGGGCGGCGGCCGATGACGGGGATTGCGAGGATCGGCGCGCCATGACGAAAACTCTAGGGAAACTATTCTAGTATTTACAGTTTCCTTGGGCTCAATGCAAGGCCTACGCGCTTGGCGCAGAGGTGAATTCTTACCGCCTAGCCGAGCGTTGAAAAAAGCCTCGGAGTCCTTCGACTCGGCTCGGAGCCTGCCCCGAGTTTATCGAAGGAACGATCGGATCGGCGGCAAAATCGTTGGAAAATCCGTTCATGCTGAGACTGGGGTCGAAGCATTCTTCATAGTTTTTCAGCAGGCTGCGAAATTTCCTGGCGCAAATCGCGCCGGCGGCGGCCGTGCTCGGAGCGGAAAAACGACGTGCGGTTCAGAAATTTTTCCTGGAAGTCTTCCAGGTAGAGATAAATGACCGGCGTGATGAAGAGCGTGATGAACTGGGAAACGATCAGGCCGCCGACGATGACCAGGCCGAGGGAGCGGCGCGAGGCGCCGTCGGCGCCGAAGCCGAGCGCGATCGGGATCGCGCCGAAGATCGCGGCGAGCGTGGTCATGAGAATCGGCCGGAAGCGGTCCATGCTGGCGTCGTGGATCGCCTTCTCGGCGGCCTCGCCGAGATCGACGCGCTGGAGCGCGAAATCGACGATCATGATGCCGTTCTTTTTGACGATGCCCATCAGCATGAACATACCGACGAAGGCGTAGAGCGACGCCTGCTCGCCGAAAAGATAAAGCGTCGCCAGGCCGCCGACCAAGGCGGTGGGCAAGGTCGAGAGCACGGTCAGCGGATGCAGATAGCTCTCGTAGAGGATCGCCAGGATCACGTACATGACGAACACGGCGAGCGCCATCAGGATCGTCAGATCGCGCACCGTGTTCTGAAAGGTCAGCGCTTCGCCCTGCAGACCCGCGCGCAGCGTCGACGGCACGACCTCAGCGGCGGTTTTGGTGATGAAGTCCGTGGCGTCGCCGATGGCGACGCCGGGTTTGAGGTTGAAGTTCAGCGTCACGCTGGTGAACTGATTCAGGTGATTCACCGACTGCGGTCCCAGCGTTGATTTCCAATCCACCAGCGCGTCGAGCGGCACCAGCCGCTTGCCGTCGTCGGATTTAATATACAGCAGGCGCAGGTCCTCGGAGTTGTCCCGGGCGCTGTCCTGGGCTTCGAGGATGACCTGGTACTGGTCTTCGGGCTTTTTGATCAGATAGACGTAATTCTGCGAATAGGCGTTGCGCAGCAGGCCGAGAATGCGCGCCTCGGAGACGCCGTAAATTTTCGCCTGCTCGCGGCGAATCGCGATATCGAGGCTCGGCGTGTGGTTGTAATAATCCGAAGCGACGCTGAGAAAGCCGGGATAGCCCTGCAGGCGCGCGAAGAGCTTGGCGCTGGCGTCGTAGACCTGCTCGGGGTTGATGCCCGAGATCGAGAACGCATACTGGCCCTGGTTCTGGTTGGTCGCGCCGGTGCTGATCTCGAGCACGGGAAACGGGCGGAGAAACGCGTTCACGCCGGGAATCGAGTTGAGCGCACCCATCAGACTGGCGACTTCCTGCGGAATCGGCCCGCGCTGGTCAGGCTGCTTCAAGAAAGTGAACAGGATGCCCTGGTTCGAAGCGATGAACTGGCTGAGGCCGGTCACCTCGATGGTCGCGAGCACGTTGGGATTATCGAGCAGCACCTGATCGACCCGCTCTTGGATTCGATGCATCTGCTCGGGCGACGAGCCTTCGCGTCCGATGAACACGCCGGTCACGACGCTGCTGTCGCCGGGCGGCAAAAACGCCTTGGGCACGGCCATGAAAAACACCACCGTGCCGCCGAGGCAAGGCACCCAGATCAGCAGCGAAATCCAGCGGTGCTCGAGAAACCAGGTGAGCCAGCTGCCGTAGCGCCAGAGCACGCGCCGCTCGGCGCCGCCGATCACGCGCTCCACCCAGGTGCGTCTGGAGCCTGCGCCGCGCTCGGCGAGGAGCCGCGCGCACATGAGCGGCGTCAAAGTCAGCGACACCAGGCCCGACGCCATGATCGAGACGACAATCGTAATCGCAAACTCGCGAAAGATGCGCCCCACCAGACCCGACATGAAAACCAGCGGGATGAAAACCGCCGCCAGCGACACGGTCATGGAAAGGATCGTGAAGCTGATCTCTTTCGCGCTGTGAAGCGTCGCCTCGAGCGCTTTCTCGCCGTGCTCCATGCGGCGCACGGTATTTTCCAGAAACACGATCGCGTCATCGACCAGAAAGCCGATCGCCAGCGTCAGCGCCATGAGCGAGAGATTGTCCAGGCTGTAGCCCAGCACCTGCATGGCGATGAACGTCAGCAGCAGCGATATCGGCAGCGCCACGGCGGGAATCAAGGTGTCGGTGGCCCGGCCGAGAAAGATGAAAATCACCAGCACCACGAGCACGAAGGCGATCGTTAGCGTCACCTGAACGTCATAAACCGAACGGACGATGCTGCGGGAGCGGTCGTAGAGCGGCGTGATGCGAATCGAGCCCGGCAATTCGGCGCTGATCGACGGCAGCAGCGCGCGAATGCGGTTGGCGACTTCGACCGCATTGGCGCCCGCCTGGCGGTAAACCGCCAGCACCACCGTCGCGCCCGGGATCGGATAGCCGCGCGCCCAGAAGCGCATGTTGAGGCGCTCGTCCTGCACCGATTCGCGCGCCGTTGCCACATCGCGCAGATAAACCGGCGCGCCGCTGGACGAGCCGACGATGAGATTGTTGTAGCCCTCGGCGCTGTCCAGCTGTCCCTGCGGGCGCAGCAGCGTGGTGCCGCTGTTGGAATCGAACTGTCCCGCGCCGGTGTAGCTCGTGCCGGCGCGCACCGCGCCGGCCAGATCGTCGATGGAAATCCTGCGCGCCCACATGGCCGAAGGGTCGGCCTTGATGCGAATCGCCGACTTGGTGCCGAAAACCGACACCCGCGACACGCCGGCGAGAATACTGATGCGCTGGCCGATCTGGGTGCTGCCGTAATCGTAGAGCTGGCCGCGGGTCACCGAATCGCTGGTGATCGCGATGTACATGATCGGCTGATCGTTGGGATTGGTCTTGGAAAAAGTCGGCGGCGACGGCAGATCGACCGGCAGGCTGCCGGCGGCCTGCGAGATCGCGGTCTGCACGTCGGTGGCGGCCGCATCGATGCTTTTATTGAGATCGAACTGAAGCGTGATGCTGGTGTGGCCCTGGGTGCTCTTCGAAGTCACCAGCTCGAGGCCGTTGATCTGCATGAACTGGCGCTCGAGCGGCGTCGCGATATTGTTGGCCACCGTCTCCGGGCTGGCGCCGGGATAGTCGGCTTGAACCTGAATGACCGGGTAATCCACCGCCGGCAGGTCGTTCACCGGTAGGCGAAAATAAGCGAGGACGCCGAAAAGAATCGCCGACAGAGTCAGGACCGAAGTCATGACCGGCCGGCGCACGAAAGGTTCGGACAGGTTCACGACTTTGCCGGAGAAGTGGCTGCTGCGGGCGCGCCGTTCGCCGGCTGGCCCGGCTGCACCACGCGCACCTTGCCGCCCGGGGTAACGCCGAGCTGGCCGGCGACGACAACCTGCTCGCCCGCCTTGAGGCCGTCGTCGATCACCACGAGATCGTCCTGGCGCTGGCCCAATTTGACCGGCCGCTGCTCCGCCGTCGAATCCGTCTTGACGACGTAGACAAAAGAGCCTTTGGCGGAGAGCTGCGGCGCGCCCGCCGGCACCAGAACGGCGTCCTCGTGGGTGCGCAGAACGAGCCGCACTCTCACAAACCGCCCCGGCCAGAAGCGCCGGTCGCGGTTGTCGAGGGTGGCGCGGAGCTTGATCGTGCCGGTGCCGTCCTGCACCGCATTGTCGACAAACGTGAGCGGCCCGCTGCGCGGCTCGCGGTCGTCGTCGGGCAGGCGCACTTCGACCTTCAGCTTGCCGCGCGCCAGGTTGCGCTGCACCGCGGTCAGCTCGTTCTCGGTGATGGTGAAGTCGGCGTAGATCGGATCGAGCCGCTGGATCACCAGCAGCGAACCGTTGTTGGCGGACACCACGTTGCCGACGTCGACAGCGCGCTGGCCGGCGCGGCCGTTGATCGGCGAGCGGATCGTGCAGTATTCCAGATTGAGCCGCGCGCTCTCGACCGCCGCGCGGTTTTGCTGGAGCGCCGCCTCGGCGGTTTCGACGGCATTTTTTCTCGCGTCGTAGTCCTGGCGCGAAACCGCGCGCGGATCGCTCACGTTCTCCACCCGCGCGAAGTTGACCTTGGCCAGGTCGAGAGCGGCCTGGGCCTGAGCCAGGTTGGCCTCGGCCTGGTTGAGCTGCGCCTGATACGGGCGCGGGTCGATGGTGAAAAGCAGGTCGCCGACCTTGAGCTCGGCCCCGTCGGTGAAGTGAATGCGCGTGATGCGTCCCGAGACCTGCGGCTGGATCGACACGACTTCGCGCGCGACGGTCTTACCCACCGCGTCGATATAGACGGGCACGTCGCGCGCGACCGCTCGGGCCACCGTAACCGGCGCCGGGGGACGCTCGAAGCTAGCCTCCGGCTTTTTGTTGCACGCCGCCGCGAGACCGGCCAAAAGCGCCAGTCCGAGCAACGCGACACGAACTGTCATGCCGGACTCGCCTCCCCGTTTCGGGCAATGAGTCGGTTGCTGCCTACGCCACCAGGCGCTGATCCGTTTCCGCGGCCCCTTGAGCTTTCTTCTGCGCCGGCTTGCGCATGCGCGCCTCCCACTGGCGCAAACCGCGCCGGATGTAATTGGGATCGAGGTTGAGCAGCGTGCAGATCGACACGAACGAGCAGAACCAGTCCGCGTCGTCGCTGAAAAGCCAGTCGCGCGCCTCTTCGAACAGGGTGCGGCGCTTGCCGCCGGTGGCATGGATATTTTCCTGATAACAGCGAATGCCGTCCTCGAGCACGGCGAGCAGCAAGGTCCGCTCTGCTTCGAGCGGCAGCTTGCGGCGGAAATTCGCGGCATAATCCTCGGCCAGCAAAGTGTCGGGTTGGAACAGCGAACCGATGCGTTCGTCGAGGCCCGCGGTGCGCTGCGCCGGGCCGTTGTCGTTGGGACCCTTCAATATCATGACTCCTCCGTGTCGATCCCGCTGGGACCGCTTAGTAAATCTTTACTTACCGTGAAGAAAAATTAAATCAGCCGGCCAGCAGCCGAAACGCCTTCGGGCTGTAATAGCGCCGCACGGCGTCTTCGGTGACGCCGATGCCCAGAAGACCGAACCAGGTCGCCTGGGAGACCAGCTCTTCCCGCGAAACCCTGTAATTGACCGCGGGAATTTTCGGCTGGAGATGCAGCATCAACGAAAAAGCGACGTGCTGCACCAGCCAGACGCAGAGGTCGCGCCGGATCGGCACGTCGCGCATTTCCCCGGCTTTGGCCGCCGCGTGCAGACAGGCCTCGAACTTCTTCAGCCACGCGGCAGCGAGCTTCTTGTGCATCAGCCTAACGAACTCGCCGTCCCCTAGCAAGCTGCGCACGAGCAAAGAATTCAACGCCGCCCGGTGGATATCGCCGGGGCGGCCGAGCACGTAATGCGAAATCATGAAGTGCACCATCACCACCAGAGTCGAGGTCGAGGCCTCGAGCTCCAGGATGCGGCTCGCCTCGGCGAACGTCGGGCCCTTGGCGCAGCCGTCGAGCATGGCCGCGTAGAGCGATTCTTTGCTCGGAAAGTGCTTGTAAAGCAGCGCCTCGGAAACGCCGGCGGCTCTGGCCAACTCCCGGGTAGTGGTGCCGTCGAACCCTTTGGCCGCGAACACATCCTGCACCGCCTCGACGATCGCTTCCCTGCGCGCCTCGGCGGACAATCGGGGTGCGGCTGCCATCGCCGGTTAGTTAGCATTTACTCACCGAGCTTGTCAAGGGCAAAATCGGCGCTTTTGCGCCGCCCTCGGAAGGCCGTGAAAGTAAACAAATTTTTTAATCGCAGGGGGGGCGCCCGGGCGGCCGCATCCCGCCCCGGCGGTCAGGCGCGGAGCAAATCGCGCCAGCGCTCGCGGCAGGCCACCGCGACCCGCAGGCGCTCCAGGTGCTGCTCCATCTGCTTGGCGCCCTGCTTCACCGGATGGCGCGCGAAAAATTCCTTGACGTCGGCTTCCAGCTCGGCGCTCGCCAGGCCGACGATGCCTTCGCACATGCGCGGGATCGCGTTGTCGGGATATTGCCGCGTCATTTCCTCCCAATGGGCTTTGAGAAATTCCCAGGCGCGCCCGCGCGCCGCCTTGTTGAGCAGGATGCCGCGCATGAGATACGGCGAATTTTGCGTGCGCACCTCGCCGTTAACCGTGAGCTCGAGAGTGCGCTCGATCAGATCCGGCGCGCGAAAGCTCGCCAGGGCGAACAGAAAGCGGGTTTCTTCCTGCGGCGTCTCGGCCTGTTTGAAGCGCCGGTAGAATTTGTCGTAGTCCGCGCCGGTCCCGGTGTGGGCGACGATGGAAACCAGAGCGGGAATCAGATTGCGCTCGACCTGCTCGGGCGCGCTTTCATAGACCGCAAAGAGCTCGCGCGCGCGTTTCTGGCACTGCGGCTCCTCGCCGAGCACGCCCAGCGCATGGATCAGATCGCCGCGCAGCTGGCTCGCAAGCTCGCTCTCGCCCGAGAGCGGCGCCCAGCCCAAGCGCGCTGCCGCCGGCGCGAGCAGCGCGCGCAACCGTTTTTTCAGAATCGCGCTCTGCGCTTCGTCGAGCACCCGGTCCAGGTGATAACCCGAGCCGATCACGGTGGTCCAGACGTTGAGGTCGTCCTCATCGCTCAACAGCGCGATCAGATCCAGGTACTCGGGCAGCGGCGAAAGCCCGGCCAGCGTCGCGGCCCAGGCGTCGTTGACCAGAGTGAATCGCTCCACGGGCGAAAGCCGCGCCGCCAGCCCGCTCTTGAGCGCGCCGAGCAGCTCGCCGTCGTAGCGCACGCGGTAAAAGCCGTGGGCGCCGGCGTTGACCACCGCCCATTGCACCGGCGCGCCGAGCTCGAGGGTTTGTTGGTTTTCGCTGAGAAGAATGGTTTTCTCCACGACCCCCGCGTCGGTTCCCGCGCGCAAAAAAATCGGCACGTGCCAGCGCCGCTCCGGCGCCGACTCGTCTTGCAAATAGCGAAACATCCGCTGGCTCAGGCGCAGGCCGCGTGGCGCCTTCTCGACGCTGATCAGCGGATAGCCGGCCTGGAAAATCCAGCTATCCATCAGCACGCGCACCGGCTCCTGCGTCGATTCTTCGAGCGCATCCCAGAGATCGGTGGTCTCGGCGTTGGCGTGGGCGTGGCGCCGGAGATAAAGACGAATGCCGTCGCGAAACGCTTCCGCGCCCAGGTATTGCTCGAGCATGCGCAGCACCGAGGCGCCCTTTTCGTAGGTGAGGATGTCGAACATGCCGGCCGCTTCTTCCGGGCGCTCCACCGGAAATTCGATGGGCCGGGTGCTCTTCAAACCGTCCACCTGCATGGCCGCCGCGCGCGAGACCGTGAAGCTCTCCCAGCGGCGCCACTCGGGCTTCCAGGCGTCGACGGCGAGCATTTCCATGAACGTCGCGAACGCTTCGTTGAGCCACAGCCCGTTCCACCATTTCATCGTCACCAGATCGCCGAACCACATGTGCGCGTTTTCGTGCGACACCACGTCGGCGACGCGCTCGAGCTCGGCGCGCGTGGCGCGCTCGGCATCGACCAGCAGCGCGGTCTCGCGAAAGGTGATGGCGCCGAGATTTTCCATGGCGCCGGAGGCGAAGTCGGGAATCGCGATCAGATCGAGCTTGTCGCCCGGGTAAGGAATACCGTAGTAGGAGCTGAAATGCTCCAGCGACGCCTTGCCGATGGCGAGGGCGAACGGCATCAGGTGCTTTTTTCCCGGCGCGGCGCAGACCCGCAGCGGCGCGCTGCCGGCCATGACCGGCTCGCTGGCTTCGAACTCGCCGACGATGAAAGCGACGAGATAGGTCGACATCTTCATCGAGTCGGCGAAAACGACTTCTTTTTTATCGCCCGCGAGCGCGCTTTCGCGAACGACGCGCGCGTTGGAAATCGCCGTGAGCTTGTTATCGACCACGAGGGTCACCTGAAAGACCGCCTTGAACGCCGGCTCGTCCCAGCAGGGAAAAGCGCGCCGCGCGTCGGTGGATTCGAACTGGGTCGAGGCCAGCGGTTTGTCCTGACCGTCGGCGCCTTTGTAAGTGCTGCGGTAAAAGCCGTGGAGCTTGTCGTTCAAGATGCCGGCAAAACGAATGCGCAATTCCGCGCCGCCCGCCGGCACCGCCTCGGCGAAGCTCAAGATCGCGCGCTCGTTTTCGCTATCGAGCGCCGCCTGGCCCGGCAGAATTTTGCCCGCGGCGGTTTTGAGGCTGACGCTTTCGAGCTCGAGCTCGGCGGCATTGAGAATAATTTCGCGCACCGGCGCGCGCACCTGCAACGCGACTTTCTCCTCGCCGGCAAACGTCCAGGCAACGAGATCGGGGGTCAGCTTCAGCTCGTAGCGCTCGGGAATAACCGTGTCCGGCAATCGATGGGATTTTTCGGCTGACATGGATCGCTCCTCCAGTGGAATTCAATTGTACCGCGCTCACGCTTCGGCGCGCAGCGCCTCGAGCGGCGAGCGCTGAAATATTCCCCAGCAGCCCGCGGCGCCGGCCAGCACCGTCGCGGCGACGACGATGATGAGAATCGCCGCAACCGGCCCGAGCGCGATCGCCGCCGGGGTGCCGAAGAAGTAAAGACTCAATCCCCAGGTCGCGCCGACGCCGAGCGCCGCGCCGGCAAAGCCCGCGATGGCGCCGAGCAGCAAATACTCCGCGCCGATCGTCGCCAGCACCTGGCGCCGCGGCGCGCCCAGGGTGCGCAGGAGAATGCTTTCGCGCAGGCGCTGCGCGCGGCTGCCGAGCACCGCGCTCGCCAGCACGGCGAGCCCGGTGACGACCGTAAACAATGCGACGAAGCGCATGGCCGCCGCCACTTTAGCGAGAATCGAGTTCAAAGTCGTGAGAATCAGAGTCAGATCGATCATCGAGACGTTGGGAAAGCGCTCCACCGCCGCGCGCTGCGCTCGGGCAGAAATCTGCGGCGTGTCGGCGCGCGCGACCACCGCATAGAACTGCGGCGCGCCTTCGAGCACGCCCTCGGGAAACACCAGGAAAAAATTCGGCTGCACGCGCTGCCAGTCGACTTCGCGAACGCTCGCGATCCGCGCCGCGATCGGCACGCCCTGAATTTCGAATTCCAATTGATCGCCGAGCCCGACCCGCAAATTCTCGGCGATGCCTTTTTCGATGGACACGGGAATCTCCGCCGCATCCGCCGCCGCCTTTCCCTGCCATCGGCCGGCGATGATTTTTTCCGTATCGCTCAAGCCGCTTCGGTAAGTCGAGCGGTATTCGCGCCGCAGCGCCCAGCGCGAGATCCGCGAATCGGGGTCGGCGCGCAGCGCCTCGACCCGCCGCCCGTTCACCGCGCTCAAACGCATGGTCACCACCGGCACTTCATCGTGCAGCGACAATCCCTGCTGCTCGAGGAGCGCCTTCAGATCCCGGCGCTGATCGCGCTGCACGTCGAAGAAAACCAGATTCGGTTCCCCCGGCCCGGCGCGCCCGGCGACCTGCGCCACGAGCATCGTTTGCACGCTGTAAAGCGTCACGAGAAGAAACGTCCCGAGACCGATGGCCAGCGTCACCGCCGCGGTCTGATTGTTGGGGCGGTGCAGATTGGCCAATCCCTGGCGCCAGGCAAACGGCAGAAAATTCAAAGCGAGCCGGCGCAAGGACGCTGAAGCCGCGCGCGCGAGCAGCAGCAGCACGGCGAAGACGCCGAGCACTCCGGCGGCGAACCCGGTGCCGTAAATTTTGCTGGCGGTGGTCGCCGCGGCGAAAGCCCAGATGCCGCAGGCGATCAGCGCGAAGAGCATCCAGGTCAGCCGATCGCGCAGCGGCCGCTCGCCGTCGAACGATGCGCGCAGCGCCGAGAGCGGGGCGATTTTTCTGAGCGGCAGCAAGGGGATCAAAGCGAAGAGCAGCGCCGTCGCCAGACCGACCGCCCAGCCGGCGACGATGCCGGCGGGCGACAATGAAAGCACCGCGTTCACCGGCAAAAAGTCCCTGAGCGCGCGCGGCAAAGTGAATTGCGCCGCAACGCCGAGCGCGGTGCCCAGGAGCGAGCTGATCACGGCCAGCGCCAGCACTTGAATGACGAACACCGCCACGGTTTCGCGCGGACCGGCGCCGATGCAGCGGAGCAGCGCCGCCGAGCGCGCTTTGGCCGATGCGAACACGTGAGCGACGCTGGCGATGCCGACCCCGGAAAGCAGCACGGCGATGAACACCGCGAGCGTCAGATAGCGCGAGAGATTTTCCATCGACACCGCGATGGAAGCGGCGCGCCGGCGCGCGGTGTCGGCGTCGAGCCGCAGCCGCTGCAGCTCCGGCGCGGCGCGCTCGGCCCAGGCGTCGACGTCCGTATGCGGGAGCTTGAAATAGGCGCGGTAGCGCACCAGGCTCCCCTTCTGCAAAAGCGCGGTGCGGTCGAGATAGGGCAACGGGATGTAAACCCGCGGGCTGATCAGCGAGAACGCCAGCGTCTCGCCGGGAATCTTGCGCAGCCTGGCGGCGATGCGAAATTCATAGTCGCCGATTTTGATCCGATCGCCGACCCGCGCGTTGAATTGCAGCATCACGCCTTCATCGACCAGCGCGTTGGCGCCGCTTTGAAATTCGGCGCGCGCGACGGCCGGCTCGCTCTCGATGGCGCCGTAGTAAGGAAACCCGCCGGCGAGCCCGCGCACCTGCACGAGGCGCGAGTCGCCGCTCCTGGGGAAATAGGCCATGGAGGTAAAACTCACCTGGCGCGACTGCTCGCCGCCGAGCGAGCGAAACAGCGCTTCGTCCTCCGGCGAGAACGGCTCCCGGCTGTCCAGCGCCAGGTCGGCGCCGAGCAGGCTTTTCGATTGGGTTTGGATGTTGGACTGAAGATTGTCGCGAAAGGAAAACACCGCGACCACGGCGGCGACGGCGAGAAGCACGCTCGACATGGAAAGCAGCAGCGGCTTCAGCCCGCGCCGGCTGTCGCGCAGCGCCAGCCGCCATATCCAGAATTTGAACAGGCCGCCCATGGCGCGCTCAGGCGCGCGCGGCCGCGGGCGCGCCGCTGTCGAGCGCCACCTTGCCGCCGCGCACGCGGATCAGGCGGCTTGCCTGCCGAGTCAGCTCGCGATCGTGGGTCACCAGCAGCAGAGTCGTGCCGCGGGTTGCGTTCAGATCGAAGATCAGCTTGATGATTTCCTCTGCCGTCTCGGCGTCGAGATTGCCGGTGGGCTCGTCGGCAAAAAGAATTTTCGGCTGGTTCATGAACGCGCGCGCGATCGCCACGCGCTGCTGCTCGCCGCCCGAAAGCTGCACCGGATAGTGATGCAAACGGCCGTCGAGGCCGACCTGCTTCAACAGATCGCCGGCGCGGCTGCGCGCGTGATTCTCGCCGCGGATTTCCGCCGGCACCATGACGTTTTCCAGCGCGGTCAGGGACGGCAGCAATTGAAAATTCTGAAATATAAAACCGATGGAGCGGTTGCGAATGCGCGCCAGCTCCTCTTCGGCGGCGGCGTGCAGCGCGATGCCGTCGAAGATCACGGCGCCTTCGCTCGGCCGCTCCAGTCCCGCGCAAATCGCGATCAGCGTCGTCTTGCCGCTGCCCGACGGACCGACCACCGCGCAGGTGCTGCCTTCTTCGACGGCGAAGGACACGTCGCTCAACACCGGGATCGCCCGCTCGCCGCTCTTAAAAAACTTGCTCAAATGCTCTACGCTGAGAATAATTTTAGCCATGCCGAAAAAAAGTTTCGCAGAGGAAATGGAAGCGAAGGCGCATGATCGAGTCAGTCAACTTTAGAATTTTTACCGGGGCGACACAACCGAGCGGTTGGCGCCGGGGCGCCGCGCGCGGCGCGCTGCTGCTGGCTTGGTTTTTCGCCGTCGCCGCCGCAACCGGCGAGCGCGTGATCCTGATTCTCGGCGACAGCATCACGGCCGGCTATGGACTCGATCTGGCGCAGGCGTATCCCGCGCTTCTGCAGCAGCGGATCGACGGCCGCGGCTGGCGCTTCAAAGTCGTCAACGCCGGCCAGAGCGGCGACACCAGCGCGGGCGGCTTGAATCGCATGGATTGGCTGCTCAGAAACCGCATCGATGTTCTCGTGCTCGAGCTCGGCGCCAACGACGGCCTGCGCGGGTTGCCGCCGGAGACCACGCGCAAGAATCTCCAGGCGATCATCGACCGCACCAGAAAAAAATATCCCGACGCGCGGATCGTCATCGCCGGCATGAAAGTCCCGCCCAACATGGGACGGGACTACGGTGAAAAATTCGCAGCCATCTATCCCGCCCTGGCGCGCGCCAACAAGGCGCCGCTCATCCCGTTCCTTCTCGACGGCGTCGGCGGCATGCGCGATTTGAATCTTCCCGACGGCATGCATCCGACCGCCCAAGGCCACGAGATCGTCGCCGCCAACGTGTGGAAAGTGCTCGAACCCGTGCTGCGATCTCTGCTAAAGTAGCGCATCGCGAATTCAACGAGGAGCCGGACGTGAAATCGATGCGCAGTCGAATCTCTTTCCTGATCGTCGCCTTGCTGCTGCAAGCCTGCGGCGCGGCGCAGACTCCCTATCTCGGCACCTGCGGCAAGACGCCCAATCTCGAGTTGATGTCTCTGACCATGTATCGCGACCCGCTGCCCGAGGCGCGCAAGATCGACGAATGGCGCGCCATCATCCGCTCCGACAGCTCGGCCGTGTGCCAGACCACGCTGACGGTCGTGGACGCGGAAACCAAAAAGGTTATCAGCCTCGAAACCAAAATCGACCTGACCCTCGGCGCCAACGAAGTGCCGCTCTATTCGATCGACGATTACCGCCTGAGCGGCAACCAGGCCTGCTTCGAGGTCAACGCTTACATCAACGGCCAACAGGCGCCGCTCGAATCGCCCCGCCCGTTTTGCGCCCGTACCATCGAAAAGGGTTGGTGGTCGATGCGCTGATCCGTCCGCTTTGAATTCGTACCCCGCCCAATCCACTCCTTGACACCAAGTCGCGAGCTGAAAGATAGTCGCATTACATCGGACCTGAATACGCGAAAACCACCAGAAGGGAGCTATCATGGCAATCCGACTCATCGTAGGCATCAACGCCGCGCCGGGGAAAGGCGCGGAGCTGGCGAAACTGTACAGGGCGCGCTGCGCCGAGATCGCGAAGGAACCCGGCTGCGAGCAGTTCGAAGTCTTTCAGAGCGTTGTCAATCCCGACAAGCTGGCGATCCTCGAACGCTGGACCGACCAGGCTTCGCTCGACGTGCACGCCAAAGCCAACGCCGCGCGCGCGCCGCTGCCGGCGGAGCTGCGGATCGGCACGACGGAGCGGGAAGATTACACCTATAATCGGACGCGCTAATTCGGTTTGCCTGTGGGAAACAAATCGCAGTGGGCAGCTTGACACAAGTTTCGCGCGAGAAATAGGTTCAGCCGGTAGAGAATCTCAACGGAGGTAAATCCCATGGCCGAATCCCTCGAAAGCTTCAAAAGTTATATCGGCAAGAGCGAAACCGCGACGGATGTCGTGACGGCGTCGATGCTGGTTCGATTCGCCGCAACCTTGGGCCTGCCGAATCCGCCGCTGGAAAAAGGCGCGCCGATTCCGCCGGGATGGTACGGCGGCTTGTTTCCGGCTTCACACCGGCCGGACAGGATGCGCACCGACGGACAGGCCTCCGGCGGCGGCATCGCGCCGCCGATTCCGCTGCCGCGCCGCAGAATCGGCGGCACGCGCGTTTCCTTTCACGCGCCGCTGCGGGTCGGCGACGACGTCACGCGCAAAACCGAGATCGCCGACCTGCAAATCGACGATGGCCCCGGCGGCGCCGCGGTGACGATCATCGAGCGCAACAGTCTTTCCACCAGCGCCGGACTCTGCGTGGTGGAAGAACGCGACATGGTGATGCTCAGCGAAGCGCGCGCCGACGCGGCGCCGAAAACCACGCCGGAAATCCCCGGCGGCGCGGCCTGGCAGCAAACCATCGAGCCCAATCCGCCGCTGCTCTTCCGCTTTTCGGCGATCCGCTTCAACAGCCACCGCATTCACTACGACCGCGACTACGTGACCAGGGTCGAGAAACTGCCCGGCCTGGTCGTGCAGAGCTCGCTGATTTCGCAGTTGCTGATGGAAATGTGCCGCAAAGAATTGCCCAACCGCCGCCTGACTAACTTTGATTTTCAGAACATGCGCTCGGTCTACGACAGCGGCGGCAAGTTCACCATCGCCGGCAAACCTTCCAGCGACGGCCGGGAAGCCACTCTGTGGGCCCTGGACGGCGAGGGCAAGCTGGCGATGCTTGTCAAAGCAAAATTTGCGTAAAGACAAGATTTTAACCACGGAGAACGCCGAGGCCACAGAGGACTTAAACAACCGTCGGCTCGAAGCCGACTTTCTCTTTTGCGTCATGCCGGCCTGCGCCGGGATGCAACATTAACTGCATCCGATGCTTCTCACCCGATCGGATGCCGCGCTAAAAAATCCTGCAACGCGTTGAGCGCGCCGTCGCCGTCCCAGAACGTCATGTGCTTGGTTTTTGGGATCAGCGCGAGCTCGGCGCCGGGAATCAGCGGGGCCAATTTCTTGGCGGTTGCCACCGGCGTGCTGCCGCGCCGTTCGACACCGTCCTCGGCGCCGCACAGCACCAGCGTCGGCACTTTCACTTTCGCCGCTGCCGCCAAAGTATCCCACGTAAGCCGCGCCTGCTCGTGCAAGTGATACAGCTCCGGCGTGCTCTGGCCGGACCACAGCGCTGCGGCGAGCGCGGCGGCAAGCTCGCGATGCCCGCGATAGAAATCGGCGCCGTAGGCCATCCCGTCGTTGTCGATGTGGGCGCGGATGTATTTCTCGAAGCCGATCTTCTGAATTTCTTCTCTCGCCTCCGGCGAGACGTCGCGCGGCGTGCCGTCGAGCCGGCGCGATCCCGGTCCCGCCGCCGCCATCGTCAGGCTCGCCACCAGATCCGGGCGCTCGATGGCCATCGCCTGAACGATCTGGCCGCCGATGGCGAATCCCACGGCGTGGCAGCGCGCCACACCCAGCGTGCTCAATAATTCGACGGCATCGCGGGCAAACTGAGCAACGCTGTAGCCGTGCCGAGGTTTGCCGCTTCGCCCCGTGCCCCGGCCGTCGTAAACGATTGTGCGATAGCGGCGCGACAAGACCGGCACCACCACCACGTTCCAGGTCGCGCACGGCCACCAGTCGGGCGGCACCAGCAAGACGGGCTCGCCGCTGCCGCGCGTTTCATAATAAATCTCGACACCATTCACGTTCGCCGTCGGCATGATCGACTCCCCATCTTGAACGTCTTGAACGTTTTGAACGGCTATTTTTTTATTTATCCCGCCGCCAGACCGAAAATTTGCTGAAACAGCTTGATCGACTCGTTGATGTGCTCGTTCTCCACGTCCTGCACGACTTTCTTGAAGCCCCTGATCAGGCGCGGCGGATCGGGCTCGACGTCGCCGCGCGACGGAATGCGGCTCATCTCGCGCAGCTTCGCTTGCGCGGCTTTTGAAAGCAGAAAATCATAAAACAGCTTTGCCGCCGCCGGGTGCGCCGGTCTGGAGGTGAGACTGATCGTATTGATGATCACCACCACCGGCTCCAGCGCCACCCATTCGATCGGCGCGCCCTGATTGACGAAGCTCTGCGCATGCGGTCCATAGCCGATCGTGAGCGGCGCTTCGCCGGCAGCGACCAGTTGAATCCGGCCGCGCGCGCCGCGCTGAAAAATCTGCTCCTGCGCGGCGAGCCGGCGAAAGTACGCGATGCCTTTGTCGCGGCCCCAGAAATTCAACAGCCCGTCGAACCATTCGAAATTTTCCGTGTCGTTGATGATCTGGCGGCCTTTCCAGACAGGTTTCAAAAGATCGTCGTAGGTTCGCGGCACGTCCTCCGGCTTGACGTTGCGCTTGTTGTAGGCGAGCACGAAGGTATTCTGAAACGTCGATGCCCAGTAGCCGTTTTTGTCCTTCATCTCCGGCGCCAGGTAGAGCGCTTCCGGCGATTGGTAGCGGCCGAGAATATTTTTCGATTTGAGCAAGGCGAAGCCGCCGCGCGTGGAGGTCCCCTGCAAAATATCGGCGGCATAATTTCGCGCCGCGTACTCGCTCGCCACGCGATTGACCAGAGCGCCGGAGCCGGAGCGCAGCAGATCGACTTTGAGAAACGGATACTGTTTTTCGAAAAGATCGATCAGCTGCTTGCTCTCGGGAATCGAGACCGTGGTGTACCAGGTCACCCGGCCCTCTTTTTTCGCCTGCGCCAGCGGCTCCGGCGCCGCGATCTGCGCCGCGCCGGCCGCCCGAGAAGAAATCACAAGCCCGAGAATCGCCGGCAGAATGCGCCGCATGAATTTCCGCCTTTCCTTTTTGCGGGTCAGCGCCCCAAGGAGCGCAGCGCGGATTTCAAGAACCGGTCGTCCATGAACGCCCTGGGATCGAATTTCGGCCGCTCTTTCAAGGTCGCGATCTCGAGCTCGGCGCGCTGCATGACGCCGTCCGGCGTGAGCTCGGTGGAGAACGCATCGCGCATCAAATCGTACAGCGAGGCCGCCACTTCCCGGTCCACCTGGCCGTGGCGCATGATCATTTCGATGCCGCCGTCGCGGTTGTCGTGGATGAAAAGCAGCGCTTTGGTCACGGCCCGCACGGCGCGCTCGACGAGGTCGGGCTCGTCTTGAATCACTTTTGCGGTGGTCAGCATGGCGCTGAAGGGAATGTTCTTGAACACGTCGCCGACGTAGAGCAATCGCTTGAATCCTTCCTTGAGCAGGTTTCGGTCCGTCGGCGGCGCCATCAATGCGGCTGCCGCGCGCCCTTGCATCAGCGCCGCGGTTTTCGCCTGATCGCCGGGAATGTTGAGGTAGTCGGCGAAATTGGCCGGGATGCCGTACTTCGCCAGCACCGCGATCAGCACGCTGTAGGTCGAGCCGCCGAAGGTCACCGCAATCCGTTTGCCGCGGAGATCTTCCAGCTGTTTGATCTCCGCGCGGGTTATGAGGCTGAAGGGGATCTGATTGAAGATCGGCATGAGAATGCGGATCGGCTCGCCGCGAAACATCGCGTGCATGGACGGCCCGAACGCCGAGGCGAATTGCACGCTGCCGGCAATCAGCGCCTGCACGTTGATCGCGTTGCCGCGCACAAAAACGACCTGGGGATTGAGGATGCCGGCTTCCTGATAGTAGCCTTTGAACTTCGCCGCGGCGAGCGCGAGGTGCTGCACGTTGCCGGCGGAGGGCAAAGAAATGTAGACGGGTTTGCTGGTTTGAGGATTTGCAGGAGCGGCGAAAATTAGAGCAATGATGAAACCAGGCATCGAGCGCAAAATTTTCATTTCGCCACCTCCAACAAGACGTGCCCTGACAAAAAGGTCAACAGCCCTTCGACAAGCTCAGGGCAAACGGACAAGTTTCTTGTGCTCGAGAATCTTCCCGTTCATGCCGAGCGTGTCGAAGCGTTTCCAAATCGTTTTCAACCAGTGGCAATCCTTTCAATCCATTTCGAGCAAAGCTTCCGCTGCGCGCATCACGCTCTCCACGGACGGCAAAAACGGCTTCTCGTCCCAGTACGGCAGGTACTGATCCGCGCCGCAGAGAATGCGCGGCGGCGCGCCAAGCTTTCCGGACGGCAGTTCGTCCAGCGCGCAGCGCACGCAGGGCGCGTAGCCGGCCCCGCTCGGCTCGTCCTGCACGATCAGGACGCGGCCGGTTTTGCTCACGGATTTGAATACCGTTTCCTTGTCGAGCGGTTTGATGAATCCGAGACTGACGATTTCCACCGCGCCCGCTTTTCCCGACGAAGCCAGTCTATCCGCGGCATCCTCCGCGAGCGCCGCCGCGCGCCCGGCGGCAACGATGGTCAGTCGCTCGCCGCTGCGGGCGATCTGGGCCCGGCCGCCGAAATTCGTTTCCGCCAGCGCGCCCGCGCGCGCGTGCAGCGAGCGATCTTCGAAAAACAACGTCGGTGTCGGCCTGCGCAGCGCCTCGCGGAAATTCCAGTAAGCCTCGTTCGGCGAGCCGGGCATGGCGATGTTCAGGTCCGGCACATTGTAAAACCACGACGCGCCGACCTCGTTACCCTCGGGACCGTGGCCGCGAAAGCGCGCGATCGGCAGCCGAATGATCACCGGACAATTCAAACGCCCGTTGGTGAGGTAATGCAGCTTGGCCGCGCTCTGGACGATCGCCATGTGGCAGACCGAGGCGATGTCGGCGTAGGCGATCATCACGACGGCTTTCATGCCTTTCATTGCCGCGCCGACGGCCATGCCCACCATGGCGCTCTCGCTGATCGACGAATCGCGCACCCGATCGGCGCCGTAAGTCTCGGCCAGCGGCTTGAGCGCGTGCGCCGCGAGATTCTGTCCGATAACAATCAAACGCGGCTCCTCGCGCATGCAGTCCTGGAGCGCTTTGCCAACCGCGTCGCGGTAATTCATGGTCGACATTTTCTATCCATCCTCATTGGACCGCATCTTTCGTACGCGCAACCCTCTGTGGTCGCCCTTCGGACGGCCAGGCACGGGGGCATGCCACTACAAAAATTCGCGTCTATTTGATTTCGCGGGCGACTTCCAAAAAGGCCTCTTCGATTCTCTGCTCTTCCTCGCGCCGCAATCGCGCCAATTCGTCGCCGGTGGTCATGCCGTGATCGATCAGCCACTTTTCCAGTCGGGCGATCGGGTCGCGTTTCTCCCACTCGCTCAAATCGTTTTCGATCCCCGGCCGCACCTCGCCGAAGTGCGAGCTGTAAAGTCCCATGCGAAAGGTCAGACAGTCGAGAAACACCGGCTGGCCGCCGAGCGCCGTCGCCCGCGCCCAGCGCGCCGAATGATAGACGTCGAGCGCGTCATTGCCGTCGACCTCGCGCCCAGCCAGGCCGAAAGGCGCGGCGTAAGGAATCAGCGAGCGCTGTTTGCGAACGTTGGCCCACGGCGTCGCCATCTCCCAGCCGTTGTTCTCGCAGACGAGGATCAACGGCAGCTTCCATGCGCCGGCGATGTGCATCGTTTCGTACAAATCGCCCGAACCGAGAGTGCCGTCGCCGAAAAATGCCACGCTGACATTGGCCGCGCGGTCGCATTGATTGGCCAGAGCGATGCCGGCGGCCATCGCCAGGTGCCCGCCGATCATCGTCGAGCCCGGCATCACGCCGCGCTCCGGCCACGAAGCATGGTGCGGCGCGTCGCGCGAGTCGCCGGCCGCGCGCGGCGAATGAACGAATTCCCGCAGCTGCTCAACGACGCTCACGCCCATGGCGATCATCGCGCCGCGGGTGCGAAAGGAGGGAATCACATCATCGCCCTTCTGCAGCGCCGCGCACGTTCCCGCGGCGATCGCCTCCTGTCCTTTGCTCGGGAAGGTCTGCGCCGCATGCCTGCCTTCATGTTCCCAGCGCACCAGCGCCTCTTCGAAGAGACGGGTCGTCAGCATAATTTTGTAAAGACGCCGCTCGAGGCCGCTCTGTCGATCGCTCATAACCAGTTCTTGTGTTTCATTCATAACTTTCTTTCTTAAGTGAGGGCCAGGGCCACATTCCAGCGTATGCGCATGAAGAACGCGAACTTCACGGATCACCCCGGAAAAACGATGCACGACTCCGGCGCCACGCGAAATTTCACCTGCCTGCCCGCCGCCGGCGCCTGCGCCGGATGAATCCGCGCGCGCAGCGCGATCGCGCCGCAGCGCAGGATCACGTCCGCGGCGGCGCCTAAAAAAGTGACCCGCTCGACGGCCGCAGCGGCGCAATTGCCGCCGTTGCCGCCGGTCGGGCGATCATCCATCAGCTCGATATTTTCCGGACGAAAAAACAACAGCGCGGCCTCGCCGCCGGTCCATTCGGCGCTCCGCCGCGCGACGAAACGGCCGAGGGCCGACTCCACCAGTAGCTCCGCCGCCGCGCCCGCATCGGCCGCAGCGCGCGCCGGAACGAAGTTGGCGGCGCCGAGAAAATCGGCGGTGATCCTGTGCGCGGGACGCGCGTAAAGCTCGGCCGGCCTCCCGACTTCGAGGAGCGCGCCGTCGTGCATGACGGCGATGCGGTCGGACAGCGCCAGCGCTTCCTCCTGATCGTGGGTCACGTACACCGCGGTGATGCCGAAGGACTCCTGCAACGACTTGAGCTCGAAGCGCATCTGCTCGCGCAGTTTTGCGTCGAGGTTGCTGAGCGGCTCGTCGAGCAGAAGAACGCGCGGCTGCGCCACCAGGGCGCGCGCCAGCGCCACCCGCTGCTGCTGGCCGCCGCTCAGATTGGGCGCCAGCCGGTCCGCCAGCGGGCCGAGACTGAGACGATCGAGAATGCTGCCGACCCGCTCGCGAATCTCCGCGCGCGAAGCCGATCCCGCCAGCGGATACGCGACGTTTTGAAACACGGTCATGTGCGGCCAGATCGCGTAGGACTGAAACACCATGCCGATATGGCGTTCCTCCGGCGGCACGAAGGCGCCGCCGCGCGCGCTGAAAACCGCGCGGTCGTCGATCACAATCTCGCCGGCCACCGGCTGCTCCAGTCCCGCGATGCAGCGAAGCGTCGTCGTCTTGCCGCAGCCGCTCGGCCCGAGCAAGGTGAACAGCTCGCCCTTCGCCACGTCGAAGGACACGCCGCGCAGCGCGCGCACCTCGCCCCTGGCGCCGGCGAAGACTTTGACCAGATCCTTGACGCTGATCATAATTCTGAAATCACCGTGCCCGTGCAACGCGCTCGTGCCACCGGCGAATTTTTCTTCTTCCTGCAATCAGGACGACCGCCGGTCGCTCCTACGAATCTTGCGTTCCTTGCGGTTAAATTCTCCGTCGGCCACGATCACGAATCACGCCCGCGTCTTATCCATCCGTCCGCCGGAGGTATGCGACCCACTGCCCGCCGAGCAGCAGCAGCGCGGAAAGCGCGATCAGCACCACGCCCAAAACCGCGGCGTCGGCGGTGCGGCCGTTCTGCCACATGCTCCAGATCATCGTCGAAACGACCACCGTGTCGGGATTGTAGAGCATCAGCGCCATGGACAATTCCTGCATCGCATGCACGGCCACCCAGAGAAACACGTTGATCATCGCCGGCGCCAGCAGCGGCACGGTCACGCGGCGCAGGGTGCGCAGCCAGGGCGCGCCGGCCATCTGCGACGCCTCTTCGAGCTCGCCGTGCACCTGGACAAGCGCCGCCGTGGCCGCGCGCGAGCCGTAGGCGAGATAGCGCGTGGTCATCGCCAGCGCGATGATCCACAGCGTGCCGTAAATCGGCAGGGGAAAGCGCACATAGACGAAAATGAACGCCAGACCGATGACGATGCTCGGCACGCATTGGGGCAGGAACGAAACCGTGGCGAGATACTTTGCCGCGGCGGCGCCGCTTCGGCCGCGCCGTACGACGAACCAGCTCACGAGAATCGCCAGCACCAAGGTCGCGACCGAAGCGGCCAGCGCCAGAATCATCGTATTGCGCAGCGCGCGCGCGACGCTGCCGTCGCTCCAGATTTTAACGTAGCCGTCGAAGGTGACCCGCGCCAGCGAATCCGCCGACGGCGGCGCGTAAAAAGGCTGCACGCTGGTCCAGAGCAGCATCAAAAACGGCAGCAGCACGGCGATGAAAATATAGGCCGCGCAAAACGCCGTCGCCGCCATTTTCCAGCGGCCCAGGTCGATCTGGCGCGGCCGGTAGCCTTTGCCGGTGATCGTGGCGAAGCGTTCCTGATGCGCGGTCAGACGGTGATAGCCCCACATGAGCAACAGCGCAACGCCGAGAATGATCGCGCCCAGCGCCGAGGCAAGCCCGTAATCGGGCAGGCCGACCTCCGAGTGGGTCGCCCAGTAAATCGCCGTGCTCAGCACGCGGATGCGCGCCGTGAAGCCGAGCAGCCCGGGAATGTCGAAGGATTCGATGACGACGATGACGAAATAAATCAGCGCCGCGAGCAGCGCCGGGCGCAGGATCGGCAAGGTGATGCGCAGCGTGGTCTGCGCCGCGTTGCGCCCGGCCATGGCGCTCTGCTCTTCGAGCGACGGATCCATGGCGCGAAACGACGCGGCGATCATCAGATACGCCGACGGCACCAGCCGCAGTCCCTGCACGAAGCACATGCCCGAGAGCGTGTACACGTCCAACGGCCCGCTGTCCTCGGAAAAATGTAAAACCGCGCGCAGGAGAATATTGATCCAGCCGTTGCGCGGATCGAGGAGTTGGATCCAGGCGATCGCCGAGAGCAGCGACGGCACGGTCATGGGCACCAGAATCAGGCTGCCGATCCAGCTGCGCGCGGGCATGGCCGTCCGCTCCACCAGCCAGGCGAGCAGAATCGCCAGCGGCAATCCGATCGCCAGAGATCCGGCGGTGAAAATCAGCGTGTCGAGAAATATCGGCAGGGTCGCCGGGCTGGTGAGCACCGCGGCGTAATTGCCGAGCGTCATCGCCGTGGTCTCGAACGGCAGCTTGTCCTCGGTGCTCTTGACGCTGGCGTAAAGCAGCATGAAAAGCGGCACCAGCACCAGATAGGAAACGACGGCGATCGTGAGAGCGAAAATCAGCGAGCGCGCGGAAAGACGCCGCGCAAACGGACGCCATCGGATCTCGGGTTTTGCGATCGCGGATGGCGTGACGCTCATGGCAATTTCGATGGAATTGGATCGGGCGACCGCCGGCCGCCCCTACCGCAGCGCGCCGAGCAATTTTCCCAGCTCGCGCTGGATCTCCAGGATCGACGCGAAGGTTTTGTCGGTTTCGAGGATGATCGACGGCTGCTGGGTTTTGATTCTTTCAGCCACGTTGCCGATGGCGTTGCGGCCGACTTCCATGGACTGGCCGCGCGCGTTGTAGCGAATCCGTTGTCCTTCCGGGGTGCCCATCCAACCCGCGAAAAATCTCGCCGCGTTGGGGTGCGCCGCGGTTTTGAGAACTCCTTCGGCCGAAGTCAGCACCGGCAGCGGCGACGGCGCAACCCAATCCACCGCCGCGCCCTGCTTTTTCAGCCCTTCGATGGTGAAAGCATACGTGCCGACGGCGATGGAGACCTGGCCGCCGGCGAGCGCGTTGGCAACCGTGGTGCCGCCCTGAACGATGATCGGCTGCTGCGTGAGAATTTTCTTGACCAGCTCCGTCGCGCGTGCTTTCCCCCATTCCGTGCCGAGCATGGCGAAGGGCACGAGGCGCGCCTCGATGATGATTTTCTTTCCCTTCCATTTGGGGTCGGTGAGATCATCCCAGCTTTTCGGCGCGTCCTTGGCGCTGATCATTTTACTGTTGTAGGCGATCGGCAATGTCAGATTGTACGCGCCGACGAAGCGCTGGTTGGCGTAAACGGCGTCCAGGTTGAAATCCTTTTCCCAGCCGGCATAGGGCGCCAGCATGTCGCGGTCGATCAGCGGCCGCAGCGCGCGCAGCGAGCCCGATTGAATGATGTCGACGCCGGCGGGTTTGCCCGCCTGACTTTCGGCGATGATGCGCTGCACGAGCGGCTCGGGAATGCTTTCGAAGTGCTCGATCTTGATGCCGGGATACTGTTTGTCGAGCGCCTCCTGCATGCGCTCATAAACAATCGCATCCGTCGGCCCCCAGATCACCACCCGGCCTTCCTTCTTGGCTGCGTTGTAGAGCTGGACGATGGCGTCGCTTTTGCTCTTGTCCTGCGCGTTGGCCGAGCCGAGAATGAATAGGCTTAGCAGTCCGGCGATGGCCGCATGTTGGAATGATTTCATTTTGCCTGCGCCTCCTGGTTCAATTTAGGCTCGGAACGAATGGCGCTTCAGAAACTTTTCCAGCGCCAAGAGCGCGCCGTCGCCGTCCCAGAAAGTCATGTGCTTGACGTTGGGCACGAGCGCCAGCTCGGCGCCGGGCACCAGCTCGGCGAGCTTGCGCGCCGTCCCCGCCGGCGTGCTGCCGCCGCGGTTGACGTCGTCGTCCGCGCCGCAAAGAATCAGCGTCGGCACTTTTACCTTCGGCGCATTGCCGAGGGTATCCCAGGTGCGCCGCGCCTCGTAGTGATAGCGATGCTGCTCCGGGCTCGTCTGCCGTCGCCAGAGCGCATCGGAGAGCGCGCGCACCACTTCGGGATGCTCGCGATAGAATTTCTCGCCGAAGGCCATGCGGGTGTTCTCGATATGGCCGCGGATAAAGCGCTCGAAGCCGTGCTCGCGAATCTCCTCTTCGTCGGTGTTGCGCGCCACGCGCGGCCCGCCGTCGGTGGCTTTGGTCCCCGCGCCCGCCGCGGCGATGGTCAGAGTCGCGGCCAGGTCCGGGCGCTGGATGGCGAGCGCCTGCACGATCTGCCCGCCGAGCGCGAAACCCGCCGCATGACAGCGGGAGATTTTCAGATGCTCCAGGAGGCCGGCGCAGTCCTTTGCGAATTGCTCGATGGTGTAACCGCGATCGGGTTTGCCGCTGTACCCGGTGCCGCGGCAGTCGAAGATGATCGTGCGATACGACCTGGATAAAAACGGCACCACGGCGACCTTCCAGGTATCGCTCGGCCACCACGAAGGCGGCGCGAGCAGCACCGGCTCGCCCTGCCCGCTGGTTTCATAGTAGATGTCGATGTCGCCGACTTTTGCGCTGGGCATTTTCACCTCGATCCGTGCCGACTCTTAGGGAACTGGGTGCCAACCCTTCGCTTGCAGCGCCGCGTGCGCCTTTTTTACCAGAGAGAAATCATAGAGCTTGTCCATCGGCCCCGCCTCTTTGACGCCCGCGATCTTGAGCACCATTCCGCTCATCTTCTTTTCCACCTCTCCTGCCACCGTGCCGTCATGGGTCAAGGTCGGCCGCGACGAATCGTAGAGTTTCGCTGCGGTCGGATCGTCGATTCTCAGCAGGCGCGCCATCACCTTGAGGGTTGCGGGACGATTGTCGCGCAGGAACAGAAAACCCATGATCGTGGCGCGCACGAAGCGCTCGGCCATGGCGGCGTCGTTCTTCAAAGTTTCGTCGCGCGCGACGATGCCGCCGCTCGGCAAAACGAACCCGAGATCCTGAAACGAAGCCAGCTCCCTGAATCCCTGATCCCTGGCGTAAAACGACACCGGCGCGATCAGCACCGCCGCGTCGATGGCGCCGCTGACCAGCGCGGTAAAGCGCGTATCCGCCGCGCCCATCGCCAGGATCGTGACATCGCGCGCCGGATCGATGCCGTTGCCGCCGAGCGCTTCGCGCAGCAGAATATCGTCGATGGTGCCGAGACCCGAAACCGCGAGCTTTCTGCCGCGCAGCGACTTGATGCTGGGAAACTCGGCCCGGGCGTAGAGGGAATGCTGCGGTTTGTCGAACTGGCAGAAAATCAGTTTCAAGGGCGCGCCGCGCAGCGCGGTGGTGAGACCGGCCAGGGGAACTGCGGAAAACTCGACGTTGCCGCCGATGACCGCGAGATTGGCCGTCGGCGCGCGCATCGCGATCAGCTCCGCGTCCAGGCCTTCCGCGGCGTAGTAGCCGTTCGCCTTGGCGATCAGAAACGACAGCACCGCGATCGTGTAACCGGGGACCGCGACGCGAACTTTTCTCGTTTGAGCCTGCGCCGCCTGAGCCAAGCAAAGACCGACCCAGGCCAGCGCCGCCGATCGGCATAGCAGGCGGAAAAGCTTCGCCGGCAGAATCATAGGACCCGTTTTTCTTTCAAACCCTCAATCTCCTCGGCGCTGTAGCCGAGCGCCTTGAGAATTATTTCGTTGTGCTCGCCGAGCTTGGGCGGCCGGAGCGTGAGGGCGGCGGGAGTTTCACTGAGGTTGACGCCGTTCTTTACCAGTTGAAAAACGCCGAACTCCGGGTCTTCGACCTTCATCAGGCGGTCGAGAAACCGCACCTGCGGGTCTTCGAAAACTTCCGCAAGATTATTGATCGGCGCGCACGGCACATCTCTCGCCTGCAGCTCGGCGAGCCAATACTCGCGCGGTTTGGTCTGGGCAATTTTGGACAACGTTTCGTGGATCATGGCGAAATTTTTTGCCCGCGCCTGGCGATCCTTGGTGCGCGGGTCGGTTTGAAACTCGGGACAGCCCATGACCTCGGTCACGCCGATCCAGAATTTGGGCGGATGAGAAAGATGGATGATGAACGGCTTGCCGTCGCCGGCGACGAGCGCGTAAACGCCCGCCGTCTTCAAGCGCGTGCTCTTCTTCGGCACCTGCCCGCTGAAAAGAAACTGGGTAACGCTGAAACCGATGAAGCCGATCGTCGCCTCGAGCAGCGAGGTTTCGACCTTTTGTCCTTTGCCGGTGCGCTGGCGCGCCGCGATCGCGGCGAGCACGCCGTAGGCCGCGTAGAAGCCGCCCAGGTGATCCGAGAACGAAGCCCCGGGACCTTCGGGCTTGTCGAGGTCGGTGAGAATGCTGAGCAAACCGCTAAACGCCTGGCCGAGCGAGTCGTAGCCGGGCCTTTCCCGGTACGGCCCTTGCTGGCCGAAGGCCGAGATCGAGCAGTAGATAATCTCGGGATTGAATTTCCTGACGGCGTCGTAACCGATGCCCAGACGATCGACGACGCCGGGCCGGAGATTTTCCACGATCACGTCCGCGTCTTGGGCCAGGCGCAAAAAGATTGCTTGGCCTTCCGGCGCCTTGATGTCGAGCGTCAGACTTTTCTTGTTGCGGTTCATGGCGCAAAAGCTCGGCGCGTAATTCTTCGGCTCCTTGTCCCAGCTTCGAAACGGATCGCCGGATCCCGGCGTTTCGATCTTGTAAACTTCCGCCCCCAGGTCCGCGAGCAGCATGGTCGCGAACGGACCCGCGATGTAGTTGGTGATGTCGAGGATTTTGATGCCGTCGAGCGCGCCCGCCATGAAGGACTCCCTTCGATTGTGTCTCCGGCATTTATAGGTAGCGAGAGCGCCGCCTGTCAACCAATAGCGCGCCGCCGGCCGCGCCGGCACGCCGAGCCAATTGGCTTGACAGGCATTTTTCTCTCTGAGAATCTGCCCTGGCTGGCGGCCGTCGCCGGGCGAGGAATGGGATCATGGAAAATCATGCTTTCGTCGAATCCGTAATGCAGGAAATCATCCGCCCCGGAGTGGACCGGCTGATGAGCAGCCGCTACTTCACCGAGCTCCGCGCCGGCACGCTCTCCAGAAAACGCCTGGCCGGCTTCGCCATGCAGCACTATCTGTCCAATCACGCGATCAACAAGGGGCTGGCGTTTTGCATGGTGAAAAACGCCAGCAACCCGCCGGCCTACAATCAGTTCGTCGAGTTGTTCGTGGAGGAATCGTCGCATCCCGCGCTGATGAAGCGCTTCGGCGAAGCGCTCGGCCTCACCGACCGGGATTTCGAAAACGAGATCATGATCTTCGAATGCGTCGCCCACACCGCGGCGATCATCCGCGGCATGTTTCTCGGCTCGGCGGCGGAGACCCGCGCCGGCGCGCTGGTGAACGAGACCATGGTGCAGCGCTATTCGGAGGAGTTCGACAGCGCGCTGGAAAAACACTACGGGCTCGACGGCCGCGCGCGGACTTTTTTCATCGTGCACGGCAAAGTCGATCAGGAGCACACGGCCATGGCCGCCGCAACCATCGCGCGCAACGCCGCCAGCGAGCGCGAGCAAGCCCTGGTGCGCGCGGCGGCGAAAAACATGGTTCGCTTCAAGCTCGCCAAATTCGACGGCATCTACGACGCCTACGCCTGAGCCGCGTTTCGAGTCTCGGGTTTGGATTTCTTTCCCCGGCCGTGGAGACGGACATGAGAATCAAGCGCCAGTTGCTGCTTCTGCTTACGCTCGGCGTGGTGATTTTTCCGGCCTGGACGCCGGATTCGCAAGCCGCCGAAAAATCCCCAAAGCTGGCTCCCGTGCGCATCGCCTACGTGTCGCGGAGCATTCTCGATCTGCCCTTCGTGATCGCCCGCGACCGCGGCCTGTTTCGCGAGGAGGGCCTCGAAGCCGAGCTGATTTTCACCAACGCGATCCAGAGCGTCCAGGCCGTGATCGCCGGCAGCGTCGATTTCGGCACGGCGACCGGCTCGGGCATCAGCGCGGCGGTGAACGGCGCCGACGTGCGCGTCGTGTTCGGTCTCACCGACAAGCCGTCTTTCGATCTCTACGGACTGCCGAGCATCAACAGCGTTCAGCAACTGCGCGGCAAAAAGATCGGCGTGTCGGCGCCGGGCTCGCTGACCGAAATCCTGGCCCGGCAGATTTTGCTCGCCAACAAAGTCCCGCTGGATCAGGTCACCCTGCTGCCGCTCGGCACCAGCAACGTCACCTACGTGGCGCTCAAGGCCGGCACCATCGAAGCGACCATGCTGCAGATCCCGCAGAATTTTCTTGCCGCGGACGAAGGCTTTCACAGGCTCGCCGCCGGCGCCGACGTGTACCGCGCGCTGCAGGGCGGCCTGACCACGTCGAAGGCGACGATCAACGACCGCCCCGAGCTGATCGTGAAAATGCTGCGCGCCACCCAGCGCGCGTTGCGCCTGTTTCGCAGCGATCGCAAGACCGCGGTGGAGTTCATCAAAGGACCGTTTCTCGAGCTGGGCAAGGACCGCGACCGTTTCGCCGATCGCATCTACGACGCCGCGCTTCAGTATTATCTGCCGAGCGGCGTCATCGACGACAAGCTGCAGCGCGAGATGATCAACGTCGCCGCCCAGCGGGTCAAACCCAGGGAGCTGCCGGCGCCCGAGCGGGTTTTCGATTTCAGCTTCGCCCAGAAGGTCGCGGAGGCGATGAAATAGACGGGCGGCGTTCAGCGAATTTCGGAGGAATCATGAAATACAGCACCGACCGCATCCTGACCACCCACGCCGGCGCGCTGCCCCAGCCGCCGGACTTGAAGGAAATGCACAACGCGCAGATCGCCGGCAAGCCGGTGGACCGCGCCGCCTTCGGCCAGCGCGTGCGCAGCGCCGTCGCCGAGATCGTGAAAAAGCAGATCGCCTGCGGCCTCGACATCATCAACGACGGCGAAGTCGGCAAGTCGAATTTTTCGCGCTACGCGCGCGAGCGGCTGAGCGGCTTCGCCGAGCGCGAGGTAAAAGCCGGCGAGGCGCCGTCGACGATTTACGCGCGCGATCTGACCGAGTTCAACGACTACTTCAGCGCGCGCGCGTCTCATCGCGGCGACAATTTGCGCCGCGTCTTCTGCAACGCGCCGCTCCAATACGTCGGCCACGAATCGTTGCAGGCGGAAATCGACGATTTCAAAGCCGGATTGCAGGGGCAGAAATACGAGCAAGCCTTTCTTCCCGCGATCGCGCCCGGCACCATCGAGCACTGGATGAAAAACGATTATTACCCGAGCGACGAGGCCTACCTGCTCGCCATCGCCGACGCCATGCACGAAGAATACAAAGCCATCGTCGACGCCGGCTTTCTCTTGCAGATCGACGATCCCGACCTGCCCGACGGCTGGCAGTTCATGGCGAAGATGAGCGTGCCGGAGTACCGCAAGTACGCCGAGCTGCGCGTGGACGCGCTCAATCACGGCCTGCGCGATATCCCGCCCGACCGCGTGCGCTTTCACACCTGCTGGGGCAGCTATCACGGGCCGCACAAATACGACATTCCGCTGCGCGATATCATCGATCTCATTCTCAAAGTGAAAGCCAATACGATTTCCATCGAAGCCGCCAATCCGCGCCACGAACACGAGTGGCGGGTCTGGCAGGAAGTGAAACTGCCGGCCGGCAAGGTCCTCGTCCCCGGCGTCGTCGGCCACGCGACCGATATCGTCGAGCATCCCCAGGCCATCGCCGATCGCCTGGTGCGCTACGCGAAGATCGTCGGCAGAGAAAACGTCATGGCCGGCACCGACTGCGGCCTCGGCCCGCGGGTGGGCAGCGCGCAGATCTGCTGGGCCAAGTTCGAAGCGATGGCCGAAGGCGCGCGCCTGGCGACCAAGGAGTTATGGGGGCGGTAGGCGGGGAATGCGGCGGCAGCCGGCAAGGTGAATGACCGGCCCGGGTTTTGCCGTCATGGCGGTGAAAACCGGCATCCAGAATATTCGCAGAAACCTGGATTGCGGGTCGCGCCTGCTTCGCCGGCTTGCCCGGAATCACGATCGAGTCGAGCCGAGAATTTCAGCGCTCTTCTGGCGACAAGCTTTGCCCCGTCAAGCCATCGAATCGCCATTGACTCACCGAAGACATTCGATCTAGATTGAGCGCCGTTTGGGAGGAAGTCATGCGTCTTCGAAATTTCGGCGCTGCGCTGAGCGCTGTTGTTCTTTTCGCCGGCTTCGCGCAGGCGCAGCCGCTGCCCAGATCCGTCGCCATCGGCTCCAATCCGCCGGGCTCGCTGTTTTACGCGCTGGCGAGCGGCCTCGCGAAAGTCGTCAGCGAAGCGTCGCCGATGCAGGCCCAGGTGCAGCCCTACGCCGGCACCAGCACCTTCGTGCCGCTGTTCGACAGCGGCGAGCTCGAGCTCGGGGTGGTCAACGCCGTCGACATGGGCATGGTTTATCAAGGGCAGAAGCTCAAGGTCGGCGGGCGCAATCCCTTCCCGCACGTCGCCAGCTCGCGCCTGATCATGCGCGGCTCGCCGCTGCGCAGCAGCCTGATCGTGCGCAAAGACTCGCCGATCAAGACCATCGGCGAGGTCAAAGGCAAGCGGGTCACCGGCGAATATCCCGCCCAGCTCGCCGTCTGGTACAACGTCTTCGGCTCGCTCTCCAACGGCGGCCTCACGTGGAACGACGTAAAAGTCGTGCCCGTCCCCGCGGTCAATGAAGGCGTCGATGCGCTGATCCAGGGGCGCGCCGATGTCACCACCCACGCGATCGGCTCGGCGAAAGTCAAAGAAGCCGACGCCGCGGTCGGCATTCGCTACATTCCGCTCGATTGCTCGAAACAAGGTGAAGCGCGCATCAAAAAGGCCGTGCCCGGTTATTATCTGTCGGTCGTCAAAGCCGGCTCCTCCACCGGCATCGTCGAAGACACCTGCGCCTACACCTACGACATTTATCTCGTCGGCGCCAAAACGCTTCCCGACGCGGTCGTGCGCAACGTCCTGCAGGCGATCTGGGTCAACATCGAAAAATTGCCGCAGTTCCATCCCGGCTTTGCCGAATGGACCAGGGCCCGCGCGGTCGATCCCGAAGTGACCCTGCCCTATCATCCCGCCGCCGCGCGCTTTTACAAAGACAACGGCGCCTGGCCGGCAAAGATGGACGAGACGCAGAAAAAATTGCTGGCGCTGAATCCTTAGAATCCGTCTGGCGTCTTGCGTCTTGAGTTTGGCGTTCACGCGCAACCCGGGAGGCGAGCGCCTGAACGATTTCCGACAGGAGAGCCCGATGCGCAACCCGGAAATAAAATTCCTGACTGCCGCCTGCGCGTTATTGCTCGCGCTCGGTTCCGCGGCGGCGCAGAAGCTTCCCGCCTCGACCACCATCGGCACCAACCCCGCCGGCACGGCTTTTTACGCCGTGGGCGCGGGCCTGGCGAAAGTGATCAGCGGCGCCGGCGCGATGCAGTCGATCGTGCAGCCGTACACCGGCAGCAGCACGTTTATGCCGCTGCTCGACAGCGGCGAGCTCGATTTCGGCATCGTCAACGCCGTCGAGATGAATCTCGGCTACCAGGGGCCCGGCAAAATGAAAATCGGCGGCAAGAACCCGCTGCCCCACGTGCCCAACTCGCGCTTGATCATGCGCGGCTCGCCGCTCTCGGTGAGCCTGGTCGTGAAAAAAGATTCGCCGATGAAAACCATCTATGACGTGAAGGGCAAACGGGTCGCCGGCGAATACCCGGCCAATATCGCGATCTGGTTTCACGTCTACACGGCGCTGGCCAACGCCGGCATGACCTGGGACGACGTCAAAGTCGTGCCCGTGCCCGCCGTCAACGACGGCGTCGACGCCCTGGTGCAGGGACGCGCCGATGCGGCGAATCATGCCATCGGCGTGGCCAAGGTCAAAGAGGCCGACGCCGCGGTCGGCGTGCGCTATCTGTCGCTCGATTGCTCGGCGCAGGGCGACGCGCGCGTGCGCAAAGCGGTGCCCGGGTATTATCTCAGTACGCTCAAATCCGGCTCCTCCACCGGCATCGTCGGCGACACCTGCGTGCTGGCCTATGATATCTACCTGGTCGGCCACAAAGGATTGGCCAACGAAGTCGTCGCCCATTCGCTGAAAGCGATCTGGGACAACATCGACAAGCTGCCGCCGCTCAACCCGCAATTCAACGAATGGACGCGCGAGCGCGCCGCTTCGGCGGACGTAACCCTTCCGTACCATCCCGCCGCGGTGCAGTTCTACAAGGAGAAAAATCTCTGGAATGCCAGGATGGACGAAACGCAAAAGCGGTTGCTGGCGGTCAATCCGTAGCGTTTTCTATCCCGCGGAAATTGGAACGACGGCAACGGAGCAAAGCGATGGAACGATTGGAACGCTTTGATTTTCTCAGATGAGCGATGAGCTCGCCGCTTCCCCCGGCCGCTTCCGCGCCCTCGGCGGCGCGCCGGCAAAATTGCTGCGCGGCCTGCTGATCGCGCTCACGGTGCTCGGCTCGCTCTGGGCGCTCGAAGTTCACAATTATTTAGAAATCACTTTTTTCAAGCAGCAGTACCTCGCGCTGTTTCTCGCTTTGGCGTTGGGTAGCGTTTTTCTGGCCGTCAAATCGCATTCCAAGCAGGGCGATACCGTCCCGTGGTACGACTGGCTGCTCGCGCTCGGCGGACTGGCCATCGGCCTTTACGTGACGATTCTCTATCCGACGATCGCCTATCGCCTCGGCATTCTGTCGCCCGATCGCTGGCTCTTCGGCGGCCTCGCCCTCGTCTTGCTTCTCGAAGCCACCCGGCGCGTGGCCGGCGGCACGCTTGCGTGGCTTGCGCTCGCGGTCATTCTCTACACGAGGTACGCCGAGTTTTTTCCGGGGATTTTTTATTCCAAGAGCCCATCCTGGGCGCGCATCGCAAGCTATCTCTACCTCGACTCCAACGGCATGCTCGGCTTGCCCATCGACGTCGCCGCCGGCGTCGTCGTCGCCTTCATCCTGTTCGGCCAGGCGCTTTACGCCGTCGGCGGCGATAAGTTTCTCACCGATCTGGCCCTGATCGCCACCGGACGCTACCGCGGCGGGCCGGCCAAAGTCTCCGTCGTTTCCTCCGCTTTGTTCGGCACGGTTTCCGGCAGCGCTGTCGCCAACGTGGTGGTCGACGGCGCGATCACGATTCCGCTGATGAAGCGCACCGGCTTTCCCGGCCACATGGCCGCGGCCATCGAAGCGGTGGCGTCGAACGGCGGCCAGATCATGCCGCCGGTCATGGGCGCCGCGGCGTTTCTCATGGCGGAATTTTTGAATATTCCCTACGGCCAGGTGGCGCTCGCCGCGGCGATCCCCGCTTGCCTCTACTACCTGGCGCTTTTCACCCAGATCGATCTGGAGTCCGCCAAGCGCGGTCTCGCCGGCCTGCCCGCCGAGCAGATTCCCCGATTCCGCCAGATCATCAAAACCGGCTGGGTGTTTCTGATCCCGCTGGCGATTCTGATCGACACGTTGATGATCGAGAACTGGGAAGCGGGCAAAGCCGGCATGGTCGCGGTGATCGCGGTCTTCATCGTCGGCGCGCTGCAGCGCGAAACCCGTCCGTCCTTCAAGAAAATCGTCGCGGCATTCGAGGATACCGGCAAGACCCTGCTCGATATCGCGGTGATCACGGCCCTGGCGGGCATCGTGATCGGCGCGCTGCATCTTTCCGGCTTCACTTTCAAAATCTCGCTGCTGCTGGTCACGCTCTCCGGCAACAATGTTTTTTTGCTGCTGCTCATCACCGCGCTCGGCTGCCTGTTCCTGGGCCTGCCGCTGCCGACCACGGTGGTTTACATCACGCTCGCCGTGCTCGCCGCGCCCGCGCTCGTGCAGCTGGGCATCCCGCCGCTCGCCGCGCATCTGTTTTTGTTCTACTTCGGCATGGTGTCGCTGATCACGCCGCCCGACTGTTTGCCGGTCTACATCGCGGCATCGATGGCGCAGGCGAATTTCTGGCAGACCGGCTGGACCGCCATGCGCCTCGGCATCGCGGCTTATATCGTGCCGTTCATCTTCGCGCTTCATCCGCCGCTGATTTTCATGGGCACGGCCAAAGAAATTCTTATCGCCGTCATCACGGCAGCCATCGGCGTGATCATGCTCGGCGCCGGCTGCGCGGGATATCTTTTCCGGCCGTTGAGCTGGATAAAGCGCGGCATCCTCTGGCTCGCCGCGATCCTGCTGCTGTTGCCATCGACCAGTAATCTGCTGCTCTTCGCCGACTTCGTCGGCCTGAGTCTGGGCGCCATCCTCGTCCTGTGGGAATGGAGCCAGCGCGGCAACATTGCCCTGACCGTCGCTCAATCCGACACACCTCCGGCCACGCCGTAAGGAGCAGGCCTGAGGCCGGCCCGACCAACCTCTCGCGGTCAGAGATAGCCTCCCGGCGCGGCACCGACACCTGACGGCCCTTCGGCGCGCTTTCTCGCCGGGTCGCGGCCCGGGCTTTCGGCGCGCCGCGATTTTTCAATCTTTTTTTCGCTGCACCGACGCTTTTGCCGCCGCGAACCCGCTGGCATCCTGCTTGCGCATAGGGCGGAGTAGCGACCCAAAAGGAGGGGAAACCAATGAAAAAGATAAAACTGCTACTCGCCGCGCTGGTACTGCTGGCAAACACCGGCGTCGGCGCCATCGCTTCGGCCGACGACGTCATCAGCAGCGACGCGCTTGCGGCGGGGACTTACTGCCACGAGAAATTCCCGGCCATCGCGGGGGAAAGCCTGCCCAGCCATGAGCCCGTGCTCAAGGGCACGGAGTCGGGCGACATCATCGATTACTACGGCCCCTGCGACGAGAATCCCGCGGGCAAGAGCCAGGTGCAGGAACAGAAACTGGACTTTCAGCATCACTACGTGACCGAGTTCCTGCTGGGAGGAGAGTAAGATCCACCCGCGCTTCACACGCCGTGACAACTCGAAAACCAGTGGCGCACCATGCGCCACTGGCGCCGCATCCCCGCCATCCGATTTGCAGCCATAACAACCCGCGGCATTTTTTTCGCATCGCGCCGAAGCGAAATCCAAGCCCCGACCCGATCCGGCGCTTTGCCAAAAATCGCCGCCGGCGTCTGAGTCGCGATCATCAACGCGTAAATTGGGTTAGCGCAGCGTAAGCCGACATCCGATCTTCATAAGAAACCGTTTCGGGTTGGCCGCGAAACGCGTCTGCGTCGCCTTCCTCCATCCGGCCAGCCATCGCTTTTCGCTCTCTACCTGCTCGTCGCATCAGCTTTGCCTACGTTTCCGCGTTTTGGTACACTCTTTTCTAAACGGAGGAAATGTTTATGTCGGTTACCCAACTGACCCAGAAAGGGCAGATTTTAGTTCCCAAGAACCTGCGGCGCAAACTCGGGCTCAAACCCGGTGCCAAGGTGCATCTCGACGAAGAAGAGGGACGATTAGTCCTCACGCCGGTTCCTCCTGATCCCATCGAAGCGGCCACGGGTTTTTTGAAGGGCCGATTTTCACTGACCCAAGATCTCGGCCGTGAACACCGCGAAGAGGCGCGCCGTGAGCGAAAAGCTCGTTCTCGATAGCTTTGCCCTCGTCAGTCTCTTTCACCGGGAACCTGGCTGGCAGGTCGTCCAAAAGGCTCTCTACGATCAGGACAAAGCGCGCACGCGTGCCGTCCTCAGCTGGATCAACTGGGGCGAGTTTTACTATATCGTCAAGCGCCGCGTCGGCGCCGCGAAGACCGTGGATGCGCTCCGTCTCCTCGAACAACTGCCCGTCGACCTCTTTCCAGTGGACCAGCCGCTGGTCCGAGCCGCAGCGGAAATCAAAAGCGCACACGCGCTCTCCTACGCCGATGCTTTTTGCGTCGCCACCGCCCAACGCCTCGACGCCACCGTATTAACCAACGACCCCGAATTCGAGTCGGTAAAAAACCTGATCAAGATCCGCTGGCTGACCAGGTAATCCGCTTCTGCCGATCTCCTCCGAACAATTTCGAACCTCTACTCCAGTCACCAATGATTGCGTAGCGTATCCGAGCGCGCCGCAGGCACTGCACCGCATGCGCCAGGGCAATCGTCGAATTATCGTCGGAAATATCGCGCGCGCTCCTTCCTCCATATGCCCAGCCATCGACCCTCGGCAGCGGCCGACCGCGCCAGCAACAGTCCCCGCGTACCGGCAGCAGTCCCCGCGTACCGGTCGGACCGAGCTATATCGTTGCTTCATCAACGCTTTCTTTCCAAAAGAAAGTGTTTTGAGCCCTTAGAGCCTCATTTTCAGCGGCAAATTCGAACCCGTAAGCTTGCGCCGGTTCCCGCAGGGTGTAACTGCCATCGGATTCGACCACATCGCGATGTGCGGCCTTGAATCCAAGCCCGCTTTTCACCCCGTCAACAAACGCCAAGCTTCCAACCGCGATCGATTCGGACCAGCGATCATCGCGCCTCAATAAGCCGTTCGCCAGCCCTTGCTCAACCCACTGGCGATGCGCCCTTCGAAAGTCCCTCGGATCTGCAAAGCCGCACAACTCGCTCAGGCTCTGCAGGTCGATGATCGAGTAGCGCTTCGGCGGCTTTTGGATCTCGTTAAATCCGCTCTCCTTCCACTTCGCAGGATGATTCACTACGCCGGCGCGGGCCATGTTCAGATCGATGTACACCACACAGCGATGCAAATGCTCGTCTGCTTCAATGGCTGTGGCGTGGTAGCGATCCTCCCAGAACGCCCCTTTCCTCCCTTTGCGCCGGTTGTATTCCTGCCCAGTACGCCCGGCGATAAGCTGCATGCTCTCGGCAATGACCTTTGACCCGGTGTCTTTGACCAGAAGATGAATGTGATTGGATGTGACAACGTAATCCAAGACGCACAGACCGAAGCGCCTTCTTGCCTCAAAGACCCAATGCAAATAGCGGCGCCGATCGCGCGCGAACTTCAGGAGAAATTTCCTTTGATGGCAGCGATGCGTGATGTGCCAGATATGGCCAGAGAGAAAGTGACGGTTTGCTCGTGGCATCCTGGTTCCTTAGAGCCAGTGTTTTTGCGTCAAAAATCGGCCTCTAAGCCCTGAGAAGATGCCTTTTATGCGATGTTACATTGTTAAATCAAGATCTTGCCCTGGTCCGACCAAAAACCTTTCTGAGGTTACATTGTTAAATCAAGATCTTGCCCTGGTCCGACCAAAAACCTTTCTTCACGCTCTTCGAATCGTTGGCGACTGACGGGCAAATCGGCGTGACGCACATCGCAGAGGTTGACCCCGCCTCACGCTCTTCGAATCGTTGGCGACTGACGGGGAGCGCTACGGCATCGACCCGGCGACGTGGCCCAAGCCGCCTCACGCTCTTCGAATCGTTGGCGACTGACGGGGCAGCCAGGGCGGTTTTTTTTGCGCACGCCTATAACCGCCTCACGCTCTTCGAATCGTTGGCGACTGACGGGCGATCTGCAAACGCGGTCGGCGCGGGGCGATCAACCGCCTCACGCTCTTCGAATCGTTGGCGACTGACGGGGAAAGCTGCGCGCTCGATGGCACCGATAGCGTTGCCGCCTCACGCTCTTCGAATCGTTGGCGACTGACGGGCCACCGCGTTGATCTCGTCTCGGCGCGCGCGATGCCGCCTCACGCTCTTCGAATCGTTGGCGACTGACGGGAGCACACCAAGAATCGTGGTGACGCCGGGCAAAACCGCCTCACGCTCTTCGAATCGTTGGCGACTGACGGTGGTCCAACTCCCGCAAACGCATTTCAATGGCAATCCGCCTCACGCTCTTCGAATCGTTGGCGACTGACGGCCCCGTCTCAAGACCGGCTGCACTCACCGCTGATAGCCGCCTCACGCTCTTCGAATCGTTGGCGACTGACGGTGCCGCAGCGGTCTACAGCATCCCAACCGTAGACCGCCTCACGCTCTTCGAATCGTTGGCGACTGACGGCTTCGGTTTTCATGGCCGCTCCGTCTCTCCTTGGCCCGCCTCACGCTCTTCGAATCGTTGGCGACTGACGGCAAAACCAGGGCGGCAGAGCTGGCGCGCGACACACCGCCTCACGCTCTTCGAATCGTTGGCGACTGACGGATAGATATCTTTAACCATTCAGGCGCTTGCCGCGCCCGCCTCACGCTCTTCGAATCGTTGGCGACTGACGGAAGAAAAAGGCCCGGCTTGACGCACCAGGCCGCGAGCCGCCTCACGCTCTTCGAATCGTTGGCGACTGACGGGTCCATGACGTTGCGCCCCGGGCCGTTGATTTCCAGCCGCCTCACGCTCTTCGAATCGTTGGCGACTGACGGGTCGAGGGCGATCACAACTGGTGGCGGATCGGACCGCCTCACGCTCTTCGAATCGTTGGCGACTGACGGGCTAAAACGATCGAGGCATTGCGCGGTATCGAGCCCGCCTCACGCTCTTCGAATCGTTGGCGACTGACGGCTCGACGCGGATTTGATTGCGCCGCACGAGTACAACCGCCTCACGCTCTTCGAATCGTTGGCGACTGACGGCCGCGCCGTCGGCAACAATTGAGACTTCCTGACCCCGCCTCACGCTCTTCGAATCGTTGGCGACTGACGGCTAACCGTTTCGTTGCTCGCATCCGCGCGCTGAACCGCCTCACGCTCTTCGAATCGTTGGCGACTGACGGTGACTCTAATCGCGTTCATTGCCGCCGTTTGAGTCCGCCTCACGCTCTTCGAATCGTTGGCGACTGACGGTGCGTGGATGGATAGCGCCGCAGCGGTCGCACTTAATCCGCCTCACGCTCTTCGAATCGTTGGCGACTGACGGTCTGGGCCTGAAATGAGCCGGTACACCGGTTGGGATCCGCCTCACGCTCTTCGAATCGTTGGCGACTGACGGGACTGATCGAAGCGTGCATTCTCGCCGTCTTTTTCCCGCCTCACGCTCTTCGAATCGTTGGCGACTGACGGGTCCAATGATCTTCGTCGGGATAGTTGAGCGTCATCCGCCTCACGCTCTTCGAATCGTTGGCGACTGACGGGGCAGATGGGTGACGGCCATGTCAGGAGATATTGCCGCCTCACGCTCTTCGAATCGTTGGCGACTGACGGCCGCCCGCCACATCGCCCGAAACGACCCGTCGATCCGCCTCACGCTCTTCGAATCGTTGGCGACTGACGGAGCGATTATCCAACGCCTTGCAGGACAATCACTTTTTCGTTGACTTGCGAGCGCAAGACAATCCGCCACGCCTCGACTTCCGCAGGGAAATCGAGGCGGTCGCGGTTCGCCATGATTTTCAAAGAACAATTCTCCTAGCGAGCGCGCGCTAGAGCCAGCCCCGGCACTCACCCCTCTCGCGGCGTGATTTACCAGGGCGACAGTCGCTTGATATTTCGAAGTACGTGCCTTTCCAATGGCGGAGGAAAGGTGGTCGGTGGCCGTAGCCAAAACGGAATCTAATTTAAACATTCTCAAATTGCAAGTATATTCAGACGATCGTCACCCGTGAACGAACTTCGTAAGGCAGCCCCATTGCCTCGATTACCAACGTAGCATCCGCCGCGCTCGGGCCAAGCGAAACGAATAGTACCTGATCCTCGTCGTGATTGAGGAGCCCGTCCAGTTCAGCCTTAAGTCTCGCCAGTCGCATTTCATCGAGCGGACACTCGAATACCGAATATTGCAAGCGTGCCCCGAAACCTTCCAACGTTCGAGCCACCTTCCGTAGGCGCTTGGGATGGCAAATATCATAGCTTACAAGATACCGAATCCGGCTCATCGCGTAATGAACCCGTGGTAGCTCAGGGCCTCGCCGCGAACGAACCGCCATAATTGCCTGGCTTGCACTTCCAACATACGACGATAGGCCATTCGGTAGCTGAACTCAGGATGGCTCACTTCCGCATCCAGCCGCCTAAACCACGTTTCCCAGAATGGCTTTCGTCCCCGGTCCGTAAGAAACATTCCGCTCGCGTTGCCGATGAAATCCTCCGGGCCAAGTTCTCCCCGATTGATAAGACTGATAGCAACGCTGTCGGCGATGAGAGGTCTAAACTCCTCCATCAGATCTAGAGCAAGTGCCGGGCGGCCGTACCGAGGCTGATGCATGAAGCCGAGAAATGGATCGAGTCCTACTGAATAACAAACACCCGTCAATTCCTTCACGAGCGTCGAGTAGCCGAGCGAGAGTAGCGCATTTACCGAATCGCGCGGCGGACGGCGGTTACGCCCGCGCCAGTCGAACTTCCAATCCTCGCGCTGCTTGAGCATGGAGCTGAATTGCTCGAAGTAGATCGCAGCCGCACTGCCCTCGACCCCGAGCAACTCGGTCAAGTCGTGGACGGATTCCGTGCGGTCGCGAAGGTTGGCAAGCATTTGCAGCACGCGATCCGGCACGTCGCCGTTGCGCATGAGCATAACGCGCTGATTGTGTATCTTCGCACGGATGATCTCCCGCGCGAGCCGGAGCCGAACGCCGGGCAGATCGAAGAGGCGGTACTGCCCGCGTCTCGCGTCCACGCCGCTTGCCGGCAGGCCGCGCAGCATACCAAGAAAACGTCCGGCTGGACTGAAGTAAGAAACGTCTATTCCCAACTCTAAACACGTCGCAGCAGCCTGCGCGGTGATCTGTATTGCGCCATAGCAGTAGATCGCGCGCACCTGCTGGCCGGGAATTTTGCGCGGCTCTTCGCCTTTCACGATGACCACCAATTGATCGCCCCGCTGTCCCACCTGCGCCCCGGGCTTCTGCACTACCAACACCTCGCCTTCGTCACCGCCCGGTCGCGGTGGCTCCAGTGTTGGCGATTCTTTCAAGCCCGACTCGGCCGCGAAATCCAGTGCTTCTAACATGCGCTCGCGGATGCAATTATTGACCTGCTCCATAAATCCGAAACCGAGTTGCCCTTCGGTCTCGGTCGCCTTGGGCCGCGAGGACCACCACAAAGACTCATTGGGTAGACAGATCGGGTAGGCCGAGCAATACAGACAGCGGGGATCGTTTTTCAGTGGAGGCGGACACTGTCCGCTTTCAGCAACGGCTCGCGCCTCGGCAATCGCCCGCTTAACCCGTGAAAACAGTTCTTCCGTTAACTCTACGGGGACACGACGTTTGTCCGCTCCATAATAGATCGCCCCTCGCACCGCGTTGATACCCTGCTCACGCAACAGTAACGCATAAGCTGCGACTTGCAGCGCGTCCGGTTCTTTTGCCACCCGCACGCCTTCGGAATCGCGCCGAGCCGAACCCTTCTTGTAGTCGATAACTTCCGCGCCGTCCGGGCCGCCCTCGACAATGTCCACAACGCCAACTAGTCCGAGCGACTCGCTCTCCAGGCGGACACTGCGCAACTTCGCACCTTCCGGCAGACCAAGCTGCTGCGGATCATCGAGTTTCGACGGCGCATCCACGTTGCGGTGAACGTGGCTGCCGGCGACGGTGTCTGCATTATCCTGAAAGATGTTCTCGACCCATTGGAAATAGAACAGGCGCGGACAATAAATATAGTTGTGGAGCCTCCGCACGGGCATCAGCGGCTGGGGTTCGAGCCCGTGCTGAGTTTGAATCTGAGCGTGGGACATCGCAGCACTAAAAAGGAATGTCGTCCGTAGGATCCGTTCCTGTGATCGGCGGCCGAGTTTTTTCACTCACGGGCAGTGCCACATTCCACTTACGGAGTCGTGCGGCGTTGATTTCGTTACAACGCCGCCATTGGATGTCCCTGACTGCACGCCAAAAAGCCTTGCCGCTGCTCAATGTTATCGACTCATTTGTCAGCGGATCAGATACAGTTGCCTTGTCCCACGCGGCGACTTTGGCTATGTCAAAGAAATAGTTCGGATTGCCCGTATCCTCCAAGGCGCTGCCTTTTGGAGGAGTTCCAATGTCCAACGGGGGACCGTTCTCACCGAACTTGCGCTTTTCTCGCGCTCGGAGTCGGATGGAATCATCTGTTCCTGTAGTCGACTCGACGGCTTTCCTTTCGCCTCCGCGCTTCCTAAGCGCACCGCTGAGGCGCTCGGTACGCAAGCGCGGATAGATATCCCAAAGACGCGGGTCAGAAATCGCTCTGAGGCCGAGACTGATGGCGGCGTTGATATCCGCCTGTACCACGGCGGGCTTAAGTTTCAGGCCGTCCACGCTGTCCACAACTGGAACAAAGATCGGCCCGCCAGCCTGGGGAAGCAGGAGCGTGAGTCGATGTGCCCTCTCGCCGGGATGTTTGCGCTGCCATTGGGCCTCCAACTCCTTCTGTGCGGCATGGAGTTTGTCTGCCGTTTGCAGAGTGAACTCGGCTTCTTGGGTCAGCTTTCCATCGCTCTTCTTATCCTTAATCCAACCCCATGGTGGGTCATTTTCAAAACCAGCAGTGACCTCCACAGCGCGGAAGCCAGCAACACCCGTGCGTGAGCAGAAGCGCGACGAATAAGCGGCCGGCGTTTCCAGCACAGGGATGCCAAAGGGTTCACACAATTCGCGCAGCTTGTCGCGAACGGCACGATGACACCACTTCATCAGCCGCGAGTTTTCCCGGGGCGCGCGGCCTTGGCTGGCGCGGTAGCGCGAGAGATCTTCGATGACGATGAAATCTACTGGCCCGCGGCATTTGCCATTTTTGTCGAGGGTCTTTTCATATACGCCATGCTGATCGCGATCCGCCTTGAGCACGGCCTTGTTCGCTGGCGGCTTGGTCAGCCGTACCCCCAGCGCCTCGGCCAAAATCATATGTGCCGTCTGATTGACGCGCTGCTTCTTGAGGTTGTCGAGCTTCTCAAGCAGGTCGGGACAAGGATCGGGCACGCTCTCGTCGCGGCGGATGGGCGGTTTGCCGCCGATGTCGCGGCGAAGTGTCTGGTTGAGCGATTGAAAACGCTTTCGCAGATCCTCGATTTGCCCGATGCGCTCCATGGAAAGCCCGCGCTGGCCACGCAGCCAAACTGGACGCTCTTTTGTGTCAAGCGAGGGGCCGTTCTGCGTCAGTAGGAAAACGCGGTTGTCATTCGTAGCCTCTGGGTGAGGCTCCCAACTCCACGAACACCCGCGCATGGGCAGGACGCGGTTGGCCAAACGCACCAGCAGATCGGGGAGCTCCTTGAGCCGGGCTTCAAGCAGTTTGGCGAGTTCCGTTGTCAGGCGCGGATCGTTGTCCGTAGACACGAAATCTCTCAAGCTCGGCGCCAGCCAGTGTGCCGCGTCGTCATTGGGAGTGTTCAGTGATTCGCGGATTTCCGCCAGCGCGACCGTGCGCGTCTTGTCGTCGCTCAAAAACCAGCACCAGCGGTGCAGTCGTGCCACGCGGGACTGCGCGCGCCGTGCGGCGATCAGCAACTTGTCGTTCTGCTCCGGGAATGAAAGGTGTGCCGGGCTTTGAGAATCCTCCCAACCGGCGATCATAAAGCTTTTAGGATCGTCCGCACCGAGAAAGGCGTCGAGTAGAGCGCGGCATTCCTCGGTCTCAAATTCGCGCGGGATCCGGCCGCGCCTACCGTGAAGCTCTTCGCGAAAGTCGAATGACTCGCCGTCGTCCGCATCCTTGCTGGTTTTTGCACGCCACTCCGCGCGGTCTTCACCCGAAAGTCGGAGCAAGCCACTAGCGGCCAACGCCGCGTGCCACTTCTTGCCGGGCGTCTCACCGATGAAACGGGACGGCCTCTTGTCGAAATCATGATTTGCGCGAACATCCAGCAGAGCATACGCGCCCGCCTCGCGCTGGCCGAGGTCGATGGACAAGCAGTGAAATGAATCCGTGGCGTCATGCCAGGGAACTGGTGGTTTACTTGGTTTCTTCTCATGCGGCCAGCGTAACGTGGAGTCACGAAAATTGTCGCCGTCGGGTGTGACATTGAATTGACGAGACCAAGTGTTTTTCTTGCCAATGAAGGAGAGGATCTGCGCCGGATCAACTTCGACGGGGAATGTCAATTGAATATTGTCAGGGCTGAACGGTTGAAGTGTGATGCGGCAGTTGCCGAAATTCTGTCGCGCCGGCTCAGGCAGATCGAGGGCCTTCATCATCGGCTGCAGCCACTGCGCTGAGTCGAGAGTTTGCTCATCCGGCCGACGCAATGCATCGCGGTTTAGGCGCGGCGCGGAGTAATGCACGAGCACCATTTGCGGACGCCACTTTACGCCATCCCGGACGGCGATGCCCGCCGTGAACGCTAGCGCGCCAGTTTCATGCTCCGAGCCCCAGCGTCCCCCTGCCGCGGATTTCTTGGGAAAGATAAAATAGCGCGGGGAGTGAACCGCGTGTGCCGGCGTGAAACGGATAGGGCGCGTCTTATCTTCCAGTTCGAACTTAAGGTCAGTGTATTGCAGCCACGCCCGAAGCGGGTCGTCCGCGTGCCAGTCTTGCATTCCTTTATCCCGCCAAATGGGATGGTAGCGAGGCTCAGCTAGTTTCTTATAGAGCATGGCACTGCCGAAGTCGTCCCGATGTGCCGCTTGCTCTGTGGCTACGACAGCCCAAAGTTTTTCCGGTGAGGTTTCGTTCTTCTCGGCCAGCGTCCGCCACCGGTTGCGGATGGCGTTCCATCCACGTAACGTTCGTTCTTGGATCGTGTACTCAGCCGCACCACCGACCTCGGCGTCTGCCAGATAGGCCAAGCCGCGAATGGGATCCGTCACCAGTTCGCGAAGCAACTCAATCCTATGATCCTCGGCAAAACCGAAATTTGCGCCGACTTCGGCGTCGTCTTCGCTGGAGCGCGAACCTTGGCGCTCCATCGCCGCAATCTGCTCACGCAACAAATCGGCGGCAGCCTCGCGCTTCTGCGTATCTTGAAAATAACGGTGTGGAGCTTTGATGGCCTCGAGAAACGCCGCGATATCGAACTCTTTCCACGCGGCTTGGTTCTCGTCCCCGGCGGTCCGCTCAAAAACCCAGTTTGTGAAGTAGTCAAACAAAGGGGCGTCATTGACTCTGGCAGCAAAAATTGGGTCAGAAGCCAGTTCTGGTGGCGTTTCATTTAGCAAATGAAGAGTGGCGCGTTTGAGTGCCTCTGCGGTCGCTGCGCAAGGCCACAACTTGAATACCACCGCAAGGGAGTAAGGACCTTTGACTTTTCGACCGGGAGTGTGCACGGAGAGGGCATCGCCTTGCTGCCGAAGTGCTTCCTCAAATGACTGCGCGTGCTCCTTGAGAGAAGGTTCATCTTCACAAACCATCTCAAACCGCTTCAATGCTTCCTTCAAAGCATGTCGCCCTTGGAGCAACTTGTCGGGCATTCGCGTAATGAACCAGCCCGGATCGAACTTGCTTGCGACTTTGTTCCAATCTGAGCCGATGTGATTGTGGAGTTGCTGAACTGCAGGAAGCATGTTCCGGATCTGTTGCGCCACCGTGTCTTTAGGCGTCGCGTCGCATTTGCCGGGCAGCGAACACAGCGGCACGATACGGTCGCGGCAGACTCGGATCAAATTGTTTTTATTTTTGTTTGCTTCTTCAAGGAGTTGGATCAACGCGGCGGCGCGTTGGGTGGGCGATGAGCCATTAGGTTTCAAAATAGCACGGACGGAACCGTCGAAAGCCGCTTGCTCGTCACTGATGCTGGCATTCACGCCGAGCAACGGCGCGAGCCGCCGGTGCGGACCGTCGTAACGCAGGGCTCTACGACGGCCGTCACACCAGTTCTTGCGGACTTCATTACGCCAGGCCAGTACGGCCGCGCTCTGAGCGGTGTCCGCGCTAACTCCTTCTGCCAAAGCGGCCAACGCAAGAGTGTAGTAGTTCACCGCATCTTGAAACAACTCGTGGTGCTGCCATAGCACTGATTGCCAACTATCCAACTTTTTCCACTTCGCCTTGCCTTGTTCGTCCTTGCCGTCCAGGATTTCCACGTAACTCACTCTGCCCTGATAGATCCGATTCATGACCGCTCCCTCGTGCAAAAGCTCAAAGGCAAATCAACGTTTGTGTGTAACACTTCAGATACATTTCACCTACAATTATTGTCGGCCCTCTTGTTCAAAAGATTAGGATAGGCGTTCGCCGCATGATCCTTTCACTGGAGTGAATCCTATACTCTGAAAGTGACAGATCAGGTCCAGCCGGAAATTATTTTTTGGCAGTCCGAGGTCGCGATCTCTTGCGCCCAGCGGCTGGTCCATTTATTCCATTTGGTCGATTTGTTCCATCTGTTCCAATTGTTCCAATCATTCCATCCGTTCCAATTGTTCCAACCGTTCAGGCAACAGGAGGAATCGACGCGGTCGAAACGTTTTTCCTCCGAAGACCTGTAGCGCGCTCATTCATTTTCTCTTCTTGGCCGGCCGTCTGCTCCCGTAGCGCGCCGCGCGTTCGGCGACCTGCGCGCGGGTTTTCGGTCGGAGGCGGCGGCTCCTTGTCAACGCCGCGGTGATGCGAGCGCGTTGTTCGGGTTTGAAGTCGGCACCGTAAAAGTGAAGAAAGAGCAAACGCTTGAGCTCGCCCGGTCGAACGCCGGGGTGATTTTGCGAGAGCGCCGCGAGGGCCAGCGCCCGCGCCGTCGCATGCATGGAACAGCCCATCTTCAGGCGCTCCGCGCCTGAACGTTGCAACAGCATCTGGCGAAACTTCCGTTCGATCGCCGCCGGCGTGTCTTTCACTGGCTCACCTCGCGATAAAGCGGCTCGACGCCCAAGTTCTTTGCCCAGCGTGCTAGATAGCGCCGGTTGAGCCCCTTGACGGAGTCCAACAGATTTCTCACATCCGATAGCTGCATTTCCGATCGGGATTCCTTGGCCCATTCGAGTTTCGAAAGAATCAGGTCTTCCGGTGCGACGATGTAGAGATTTCGGTTATCAACAGCAATCTTCTTTCGCCGGGAAAATTCTCGGCGCCGGTAGGAACTGTCTTTGCGAACAATGAAATCGATCTTGACGACATACTCGTTCTGAATGAGATTGAACATGCCTCGGCTCTGAACTGCGTCGCGCACAGCCTGCGGCTCCAAATAAAAATCGGCTTCAAAGAGCGGGATAAACCGGCCGACGTCTTTTTCGGCGAGTTCCACAACGATGTCAATGTCGCGGGTCATGCGCGGCACGGTGTAAAAGTTGGTCGCCATGGAGCCGGTAATCATGTAGGCGATCTCGGCGCGGTCGAGGCGACCCGCCACCTCATTGAGAACCTCCAGCTCTTCGCTCACCGCTCTCCCCTTGCCTTCACGTCAGTTCAGAAAACGCAAACCTGAGTGCGTCTCGCATGCTCGCGACTGTAAAGTTACAATCCGGTCGTGACCCGTGAGGCCACACGGAAGAAAATATCTTTTGACATCCGAGGTCACGATTACCTATGACGTGCAGTTCAAATGTTCAAGCCGTTCAACCGCTTTGCTCCGTTCAAAACGTTTCCGACTTGAGGACTTCAAGAGAACAATCATTTTCTTGTCCCTTTCAGCAATCTGGAAACGAGCTGCGGGCTGCCGCCGTCTGTAAACGGCTGCTTTTTCTTCGACCAGAAAGCCGATCTTTCTTTTCTTTGGCTCCGGCGGCGCCATGAGCTGGCGGACGGCGGCAAATAACGTTTTGATGTTGCCATTGTGTGCGGTGACAGCGCGTTCCAATTCTTCCAACTTAGCGATTACATCCTTTCGCAGTTCGACCGCATGACGTAGTCTCACGAACGCTCTTACCGCATGGGCGCTGTTGAGCACGTTGGCCGCCATAATCGCACCGTGCTCGGTGAAAACATACGGGAGATACTTGATATTCGCGCCCCGTTTCAAGATCACAGATTGTGATCTTGAAGCAGCGATGGCGACGGCTTCGTCGCGCGCTAGACGGAACGTGAAATCTTCTGGAAATCTTTCCCGATTGCGCTTGACGGCCTGGTTCAGGACGCGCGTTTCAACACCGTAAATATTGGCGAGATCCGCCGCGAGTATAACCCGTCGGTCTCTGACCCACAGAATCGAACTTTCGATCGGCATTGCTTCGCGGTTAGCCATCGTTGAGTGCCTCCGGTGCAAGCATGATCGCGAAACCTTTCGCAGCGGGCGTCACGCCGTGATCCTGACGATACGCGAAGCTTCGCCGCGTATTTTCATTCTCAAGGCTTCCGGCTGGACGACTCTAACTTCTCCGCCGAAACTCAAAATCCATCCGACCAGCTCGTCGTTGTCGGCAACCTTCAACGTCATTTTCAACCGCCCGTCTTTCAGCAGCTTGATTTCCTGGCTAGGGTGCCAAGTCTTGTCTTTGACCCAGGCCGCAGCTTTCTTTGAAAACAGCAACTCCACGTCAATGCGCCGGCCGCTGCGCATGACGCCGAGGGCGTCCTGCACATATTCGTCGATCTTGAAGTCGAGCGGCATTTGATAAGGATGGTCGGTGAGCGCGAGCGCGCGGATGCGCTCGACGGCGAACAGGCGCACCTCCCGGCGCAAGTGGCAGTAGGCGATCAGATACAAGCCGCCGCCGGCAAAGCGCAGATAATAAGGATCGGCCTCGCGGCGGCCGGTGTGGTTGCGCGATGCGGAGAAGTAGCGCATCTGCACGGTCCGGCGCTGGTCGATCGCCCGGGAGATCAGATCGATCGTTTGTCGATGCCGGCGATAGTTTTTGTGCGGTCCGAGACCGACGGAAAACATCTGCTCCATCGAGCGCACGTATTCGTGCGCCTGCGGCGCCAGCGCCGCCGCCGCTTTGCCGAGCGCGGATTTCAAGGACTCGGCGATCTCGGTGCCTTCGAGGGGCTTCAAAAGATTGCGGCTCAGGAGCAAGGCCATCAATTCGGTGGCGGAAAAGCCGAGCGCAGGAATGTCGCGGAAGCCTTCCATCAAACGCCAGCGGCTCTGGCCGTTGCGCCGCTCGGCGGTGAGCGGGAAACCGGCGGCCTGAAGCGCTTCGAGATCGCGCCGCAGAGTGCGGGGATTTTTCGGGTAATCCTCCGGCACGTGTTCGACCATTTCGCTCAAGGTCAGTCCGTTGGAACCTTCCAGCCGTCGCAGCAAATACCACTGGCGGGTGATCTGATCGTTTCGGGGCATGGAGTGCGAAACCCGCAGGCTCTACAAAATTATTTTACGGTCAAGCAGACGATGCGCACCGTTGCGCGCGGCGCGGCGGCGCGCCGCATCCTTTTGGGACTCCGAAGGGGGGACGTTCTCCGGCCCGGGAGACTCTCGAAACCAGCGGACTGCAATCAGCGGCGTTCTTCTTCCAGCCTTGGCGGCAACCTGCGGAAGCTCCTCAAAGCAGATTTTACGAAAGGACCGGTCGGTTTGTCCAATAAGAAATTTCTATATCGCCGATATAAGTTTTTCTTATGTCGCTGCGGCCCAGTCAGCGGCGGCGACTGGCGGCTCGCCCCCCCCCGGCCGCGGCCCGGCGGACCTGTAGACCCGTAGGTTGAGTCAGCGCAGCGTAACCCAACATCCGATTCCGATAGTGAAATTACCTGTGAAAAATTCTCCGAAAGAAACCACAGCAAAAAAGCTTGCCACAAGCTGCGACCGTCACCGGCAATATTCTATAGCGGCGCACCCATATCTTCGGCTCATCCAAAAACTTTTACTAAACCCTAAGAAAATGAATCCGACGGGTTCTTCTCTATCTTAGCTGTTGTATGCGCATCCTTTGACCGTTTCGCAAAGTCCGGTAGCCGGAAATATTTACGAAATTCAGTCATGATTCTCCGCTGCGGAAGTTAGCGCAATCGATCAGGCTTGTTCAATGTTGCGCGCTACTGCGCCGCCACGCCCGGTTCCGCTTCATGGCTGGCCAGCCACGTGCGCACGGCGGCGAACGGCTCGCCGCCTTTGGCCACGGCTTCGCGCAGCGCGGCGATAGTGCGCATCAGGTCGCGGCCGCTCGCCTGGTACAGCGACTCGAACAGGTCGAGGTCCTGCAGATACACCACGTAGTGCATCAGCACCGCGTTGTTGAGCGGGCGCTGGCTGAAGGCGCGAAAGCGATGGGTCGGGCGCTCGGCGACGCGGCGCGCCCACTCGGCCTTGCCGCGGGCGAAGACTTCTTCGCGCAGGCGCAGCTTGTCGGCTTCGGGAATGTCCCTGGCGTAGAGATCGGCGAGGGACGCGGCCATTTGCGCGATGAACGCGCCGAACTCGCGCTCCTCCTCCCAGGCCTGCACCGCAGTCAGATACTCGGCGCTGCTCGCGCCCAGGCGCGCGCGGAAGAATTCCTCGGCGGCGAGGTGCCCGACGAAGTTGGCCGAGCTTTCGTTGAAGGCGCCGGCGCCGTTTATGTACAGAGTATTGTGAAACAGCTCGTGAAAGACGATCTCGGCGAGCGCCACCCGGTCGTAGCGCAGCAGATGCGAGAGCAGCGGATCGTCGAACCAGCCGAGGGTGCTGAACGCCGCCGAGGTGCGCATGTAAGTATCGTAGCCGCGCGCGGTCAGCCGCTCGATCTCGGCGTCGGCGTCCGCTTTGGAAAAATAGCCTTTGTAGGGCACGCTGCCGATGATCAGGAACCACCAGGTGTAGGGCTTGAGCTCGGTTTTGGGCGCGGCCATGACGATGTAGGTGAGGTCGGGCCGATCGACGTAGGAGAAGCTCGAGTAGCTGCCGCCGACGCGAAACTTGAGCCGATCGCGCGCGTACTCGCGCACGTCGAGCACGAGCCGGAGCTTTTCCTCGGTGTCGCCCTGAATCTTGGGATCGCTCAGATAATCGACGATCGGCTCGCGGCGCCAGAGGATCTTTCCTTCCTCGTAGGCGGCCTGCAGCACATAGAGCGGCGAGCAGCCGGACAGGCTGGCGGCCACCAGCGCGCACAGCGAGCCGATCCAGAAAAACGGCTTGACGCCCGCGCGCAGCCAGCCGCGCCGGCAAACTCCGCGCCCGGCGCATTGGGCGGGCGCCTCAGGCAAGGCGCTTGGCGGCGGCTTCATGGGCGGCGAACTTCAACTCCTCGCGCTCGTACTGCAGCTGGTACAGGCGGTAATAGATCCCTTGTCTTTCCATCAGCTCGGCGTGGGAACCCACTTCGCGCAGTTCGCCATGATGCAGCACCACGATGCGGTCGGCGTTGCGGATCGTCGAGAGCCGGTGGGCGATCACCAGGCAGGTGCGCCCGCGCATGATTTTCTCCAGCGCGTCCTGGATCAGCGCTTCGGTTTCGGTGTCGATGCTCGAGGTCGCCTCGTCCATCACCAGAATTTCCGGCTGGTAGACGAGCACCCGCGCCAGCGACAGCAACTGGCGCTGGCCGGCGGAGAAATTGCTGCCGCGCTCGCGCACCTGCGCGCCGTAGCCCTCCGGCAGGCGGCGGATGAAGCTCTCGGCGTTGGCGCTGCGCGCGGCGTCTTCGATCTGCTCGAGCGCGATCGAGGAATCGCCAAGCGCGAGATTGGCGCGCACGTCGCCGGAAAACAAAAAAACGTCCTGCAGCACCACGCCGATGTGGCGCCGCAGCGCGCGCAGATCCCACTCGCGCACGTCGACGCCGCTCACCCGGATCGCGCCCTGTTGAATGTCGTAGAGGCGGTTGAGCAGCTTGATCGTCGTGGTCTTGCCCGAGCCGGTGGCGCCGACCAGCGCGACTTTTTCTCCCGGCTCGATGCGAAACGAAACGCCCTTCAGCACCGGATCGCCCGACCTGTACTGAAACCAGACGTTGTCGAAAACCACTTCGCCGCGAAACGGTTTGGGCACCTGCGGCGCGCGCGGGCTGGCGATCTCGACGGGCGTGTCGAGCAGTTGAAAGATCCGCTCCGCCGACGCCATCGCCGACTGCATGACGGTGTATTTCTGGCTGAAGTCGCGCAGCGGCACGAAAAAACGATGCAGATATTCCTTGAACGCGACCAGGGTGCCGATGCCGATGGCGCCGTGCAGCGCCTGGCCGCCGCCGTACCAGAGCAGCAGGCCGACGCTCACCGAGCCCGCCGCCTCGACCATCGAGTAGAGCCCGGCTTCGTACAGGTTCGACAGATGATAGGCGTCGCGATGGTCGGCATTCAGCGCTTCGAATTCGCGATAGGTCTTTTCCTCGCGGGCGAACAGCTGAATCACCGCCATGCCCGAGATCGCCTCGCCCAGGTAGGCGTTGATGCGCGCGATGCGCACGCGAATCTGCCGATAGGTGCGGCGCGCCTTGTCGCGAAAATAATTGATCGCCAGGGCCATCGGCGGGATCAGCGCGAGCGACACCAGGGCGAGCTTCACGTCGAGGTAAAACATGATGCCGATGATCCACACGACCATGACGAAGTCCGAAGCCAGCGTGATCACGCCCGAGGCGAACATTTCCTGGAGCACGTCCACGTCGGTGGTCATGCGGGTCACCAGCCGGCCCACCGGATTGCGGTCGAAGTAACTGGTCGCAAGCTTCTGCACGTGGGAAAAAATCGCCACCCGCAGATCGGCGAGGCAGCGCTGCGCCACCAGCATGGAAAGATAATACTGCGCGAACGCCGCGACGGTTTCGCCGATCAGCGCGGCCAAAAAAAGCAGCATCACGCTCTGCAGGCCCAAGAGATTTTTCTCGGCGATGTAGCGGTCGATGCCGACCTTCATCAGATAGGGCTGCGCCAGGCCGAAGGCCTGCTGCAGCGGCAGCAGCAACAGGCTCAGGTAGAAAAGCCGTTTGTACGGCAGGATGAAATGCCAGAGACGGCGGACCAGACGGAGATCGTAGGCTTTGCCGAGGACTTCTTCCTGTTCGACTGCTTCGGTCATTAAATCTGTTCCAGCTCCTCGCTCAGGCGCTGCTGGCGGTAAAGCTCGGCGTAGACGCCGTCGCGGCGCACCAGCTCCTCATGATTGCCGCGCTCGATGATCGCGCCCTCGTCGAGCACGAGGATCTCGTCGGCTTCGCGCACGGCGGAAATGCGGTGCGAGACGATCAGGCAGGTTTTTTCTTTGAGAATGGCGCGCAGCGCGTGCAAAATTTCCGCTTCGGTCTGCGCGTCCACGCTCGACAGGCAATCGTCGAGGATCAGCACCGGCGGGTCCATGATCAAGGCCCGCGCCAGGGTCGCGCGCTGCTTTTGCCCGCCGGAAAGCGTCACGCCGCGCTCGCCCACCAGGGTTTCGACGCCGAGCGGAAAAATCTCCAGATCGCGGTCGAGGCGGGCGATCTCGACGGCGCGCGCCAGCTCCGCTTCGGAGTATTGCTCGCGCCCGAGCGCGAGGTTGGCCTTGAGCGTGTTGGAAAAGAGAAACGGCTCCTGGGGCACGTAGCCGATCAGGCGCCGGAGGTCGCGCAGGCGCAGCGCGCGCGCGTCGCGGCCGTCGAACAGAATCGCGCCGCTGGAAACATCGAACAGGCGCGGCACCAGCTGCGCGAGCGTGCTCTTGCCCGAGCCCACCCGGCCGACCAGGCCGACCGAGCGCCCCACGGGCAAGGAAAAATGAATGCCTTCGAGCGCCGCGTGGCCGTTTCTCTGGCGCTCGTAGGCGAACGACACGTCGCGGAATTCGATGCCCTGCTTGAGCGCCGTGAGCGGCTCGGCGGCGGGCGCATCGCCGATCTCCGGCCGGGTTTCGAGAATTTCCTCCAGCCGGCGCATGGCCGCGCGCCCGCGCTCCACCAGCGAAAGCATCCAGCCGAACGCCGCGGTGGGCCAGGCGAGCACGTTCAGGTAGGCGATAAACGCGACGATATCGGCGACCAGCAGATCGCCGCGCATCACGCGCACGCCGCCGTACCAGAGCACGATCAGCACGGTGAGGCCGTTGATGCCCTGCATGATCGGATTGACGATGCCGCGCATCTTGGCCATCTCCATGCTTTTGACTTCGTAGTCCTTGTTCAAGCCGATGAACTGCTGGGTTTGAAATTCCTCCTGGGCGTAGGCTTTGACCACGTGCATGCCGCTCAAGTTCTCCTGCACGTGGCTGCTGAGCGCCGACATCTGCTGCTGCACTTCCAGGGAGCTTTTCATGATCCGGCCGCGAAACCGCCGCGCGATGTAGATCAGCAGCGGAAAAGGCGCCACCGCAGCGATCGTCATGCGCACGTCCATGGAGAGCATCAGCGCCATGGCGTAGACGTAGTAAAGCGGCGCGTTGGCGAAGTTGAGCACGCCCGGGCCGAGCATGACGCGCACCGCGGAGATGTCGTTGATCACCCGCGACATGAGATCCCCGGTGCGCTGCTTTTGATAGAACGACAGCGGCAGCTTCTCCAGGTGGGCGAACAGATCGTTGCGCAGGTCGTACTCGACGTTGCGCCCGGCGTTGAAGATCAGCGCCCGCGAATAGGTGCGCACGAAGCCCTGGGCGACGGCGGAAACGATGATCAAGACGGCGTAATAAGCGACGTCGCCGAGCGCGCCGCCGTTCTCGACGACCCGCACCGCTTCGCGGATCCACCAGGGAATCCACATGACCAGAGTCGCCGTGCCGAGGAGACAGAGCCCGCCGAAGAGATAACGCCGCCAGTAGCGCCCCGCGTATTGCCAGATGCGGCCCATGTAAGCCGTTAGAATACTCCACGGTGCCGCAGGCCGCAACAAAAGCGCGGCGCCGCGCAGGGCGCGCGCGCTTGACAAGGCCGGCGCGCTCCCGAATAACTGGGTGCATGACGCAAACCCAGCAACAGCGCCGCGCGGCGATCCGCAACATCGCGATCATCGCCCACGTCGATCACGGCAAGACCACTCTGGTCGACGCTTTGCTCCGGCAAAGCGGCATCTTTCGCGCCAACGAGCAGGTCGCCGACCGGGTCATGGACTCGATGGAGCTGGAGCGCGAGCGCGGCATCACGATCATGGCGAAGAACACCACGATCCACTACGGCGAGGTCAAGATCAACATCGTCGACACGCCGGGCCACGCCGATTTCGGCGGCGAGGTCGAGCGCACGCTCGCCATGGTCGACGGCGTGATGCTGCTGGTGGACGCCTCCGAAGGGCCGCTGCCGCAGACCCGTTTTGTGCTCAAGAAAGCGCTCGAAGCCAAGCTGCCGCCGATCGTCTGCATCAACAAGATCGACCGGCCCGACGCGCGGGTCGCGGCGGTGCTCGACGAGATTTACGATCTCTTCATCGACCTCGACGCCAGCGAGGATCAGCTCGATTTCCCCGTGGTTTATACCAATGCGCGCGCCGGCACCGCGACCCGCGACTTGAACGAGCCCGGCCGGGACTTGAAACCGCTCTTCGAATTGATCGTGCAGACTCTGCCCGGGCCCGCCTTCGACCCCGACGCGCCGACCCAGTTTCAGGCGAACAATCTCGACTACAACGACTACGTCGGCCGGCTCGCCGTCGGCCGGCTGAAAAACGGCACCCTGGCGGTGGGCAGCTACACGCTCTGCCGCGCGGACGGCTCGCGCGAAGCCGTCAAAGTCACCCAGGTGTTCGGCTGGCAGGGCTTGAAGCGCATGGAAGTGCCGCTGGCGGAAGCCGGCGACATCGTCGCCATCGCCGGCATCGCCGACATCGGCATCGGCGACACGGTCGCCGACCGGGAAAATCCTCGAGCGCTGGCGCCGCTGCGCATCGACGAGCCGACCATCGCGATGATTTTCAGCGCCAACAACTCGCCCTGGGCCGGGCGCGAAGGCGACTTCGTCACCTCGCGCAAGCTCCGCGAGCGGCTGTTTTTGGAACAGAAAAAAAACGTCAGCCTGCGCATCGCCGACACCGAGCAGCCGGATTCGTTTCAGGTCACCGGCCGCGGCGAATTTCAGCTCGCGATCATCATCGAGACCATGCGCCGCGAAGGCTACGAGCTGATGGTTTCCAAGCCCACCGTGGTCACGCGCGAGATCGACGGCAGGCTGCACGAGCCGATCGAGCTGCTGGTCATCGATATTCCCGAGGACTTCATCGGCGTGGTGTCGCAGCTTTTGGCCGTGCGCAAGGGCAAAATGACCAAGATGGTCCACGCCGGCTCGAGCCGCGTGCGCCTGGAATTCAGCGTGCCGTCGCGCGGGCTCATCGGTTTTCGCTCGCGCTTTCTCACCGACACGCGCGGCACCGGCATCATGAACGCGCTGTTCGACGGCTGGGCGCCCTGGCACGGCGCGATTCAGAGCCGCAGCAACGGCGCCCTGGTCGCCGACCGCGAAGGCCCGTCCACGCCCTACGCCGTGTTTCACCTGCAGGAGCGCGGCGTGATTTTCATTCCGCCCGGCGCGCGGGTCTACGAGGGCATGATCGTCGGCGAGTATTCCCGCGACGTGGACCTGAACGTGAACATCTGCCGCGAGAAAAAACTGACCAACATCCGCGCCGCCGGCCGCGACGAGAACATCATCATCACGCCGCACCGCGAGATGGGCCTGGAAGAAGGCATCGAGTGGATCGCCGACGACGAGCTGGTCGAAGTCACGCCGCAGTCGATCCGGCTGCGCAAAAAAGCGCTCAAGCAGGCCGACCGGCCGCGGCGGCGCCAGGAAGAAGCAGAATAGCTGTCCGAATCGGCAAGACCCGGAGTCCTTCGACCGGGCTCAGGACGAACCCAAAAAATGCCAACATCTTCCCCGTCCGTTCACGCTGAGCCGGTCGAAGCGTTCCCGGTCTTTGAGCGCGACAGCCGCGGTACTATTTCGCCGGCGCCTTGTCGCAGAATTCCTTCTTCACGAACATCACGTAAAGCCCCGCCGTCGGCGCGCGCACTTCGACCGAAGGGCGCGAGCCGGCTTTGAATTCCTTGATCTCGGCTTTGTGCCCCGCGGCGCGGAGTTTTTCGGCCAGCTGCCACGGGCTGTGAATGTCGCTGTACTCCGGACCTTTCTTGGCGAGGATCGAAGTGGGGGCGCACTCGCCTTCCCGGCCGGCGAGCAGCCACGGCCCGGGATCTTCCACCGCCGGCGGCGCCGGCGGCGTCTTCGCCGGCTTGGCGCGCGCCGGTTGGGCCGCCTCGAGCGGCCCGACTCCCAGGCTCGCGAGCAGCGCCGCCGCAACAACAATTTTTTTTATGATCCGATGACGCATCGCTGATCTCCGCGCGATTATTCCGAATGCAGCGCGATCCGATTGCCCTCGCTGTCGAGGACCACGGCGCGAAAGCCGAAGGGCCCGATCGCGTGTTTCGGCTGGAGCACCTTGCCGCCCTGCGTCTCCGCCGCCGCGATGGCGGCGTCGAGCCGGCCGCTGGCATTCAAATAAATCATCGCGCCGTTCGCCGACGGCCGGTCCTCGACGCAGGGCACCAGGCAGCCGCCCACCTCGCCGTCGTTGTGCGGCAACAGGCCGACGGTCATGCCGGGAAATTCGTGCTTGCTCACGGCCTGGCCGAGCACCGCCGAGTAGAATTTCACGGCGCGATCCAGATTCAAAACCGGAATATCGCACCAGACGATTTGATTGGCCATGGCAACTCCTCACTTAGACGATAATGAAAAACCGCCATTCACTCAATGGTTTTGCCGCGGTTTCCGCGCCAGCGGCCCAACCAGCCCGAGCCCGGCCGCGCCAGCCGGCGCTTGAGATCCCGCTCCGTCAGCCGATACTTGAACGCTTTTCTTCCGTCGATGAACAGCACCGGCACCTCGGCGCCGAATTTTTCCTTCAGCTCCGCCGCGCCGTCCACGTCGATTTCGTCCAGCTCCAGGGGAATTTTTTCCGCCACCGCGCGCACCGCCGCTTTCATCTCATCGCACAGACAACAATCCTTGCGCCCATAGAGCGTCAGCTTCGGCTTCATTTCGACGGCGTCCCCGGGGGTTCTTTGGGCGCTTCTTTTTTCGGCTCCCCTTCGCCGAAGCCGATGATGTTCTTGGGAATTCCCAGCACGCCCCAGAACCATTCCGACAAAGTGCCCAGCGGCGCCGGCGTGATCGTCGGGTCGTCGATCTTGCCGGTAATGTTGAAGCTCGCCACCAGAAAGGAATTCTTGATCGCGGCGATGCTGCGGCCGAGCAGCGGGATGTAGCTCATCGCCGTGTCGATGCCGGCGAACGGGCGCACCGCGACCAGGAAATCGATTTCGTCTTTGGGCACGTCGATCTTGCCGGTGCCGGTCATGCGCAGGTCGTTGCTGTCCACGATCAGGTTCTCCGTCGTGTAGACGCCCTGGGTCACTTTGAAGTCGCCGGTGATGCTGCGAAAACGGATGCCCTGCTTGGTGAGATCGGGCACTTGCAGCGAGAACCAGCGCGACAGATCGAGCAGGTTGAGAATCTGCACCACGATGCGCATGCGGTTGATCGTGCCGTCGGCAATCCGCAGGCTGAAGGCGCCGTTCAGATTCTGTTTGCGCTCGGCGTCGTTGCGCCCGACGGTTTCGAGCCTGCCGGTGAGATTCACCTGGCCGCTCATCTCGGTGGTGCTGATGCCGAACCAGTGCAGAAACGACTGGATCGGCACGCCCTGGATTTTCGGCTCGCTGACCACGCCGAGCGTATCCGGCTTGTCGTAGATCGTGGTCACGCCCTGGATCGAGCCGCCCACCGAAGTCGCGGTCAAATTCGTCAGGCGCCAGACCCGATGGTCGATGGCGACGCTGGTCTTGAGATCGCCGAATTCGAAATTCTTGATGCGTCCTTTGGCGAGGGCGATTTTTCCTTCGGCCACCAGGTTGGCGTAAAAATCGCTCAGCTCGGGATCGATCTGCGAGATCAGATAGGTGATGTCCAGGTTCGGCGCGGCGAAATCGAACAGCAACTGCGGCTTGCCGTTGAAGCGCCAGCGCCCGCTCGCCGTCGCCGGAAAGCCGACGAGCAGCGCGCGCAGGTTCTGAAAATCGACGCCGTTCTCGTCGATGCGGATTCGGCCGTTGAGCTCGCGCAGGGGCTGCAGCAGCGGGTGAACCATCGCCTGAACGTTGAACAGGTCGAGATTGCCGGTGAGCCGGCGCGGCCCCTTCTCGGCGAGCGAACCGGCGTAGCGCAGCGCGCCGCGCACCATCCCCGGATCGCGCAGATCGCCGGTGTCGAGCAGCAGATGCGTGAGCACGCCCGCGCGCAGGCCGCTCGATTCCACGCCGATGTCGAACGTGCCGGCGTCGCCGGCGTAATCGCCGAGCGCCAGCTGGATCTCGATGGGCGAGCCGTTCAACTGCGCGCGGATTTTTTCCGCGCGGATTTCCTTTTCCGAAATCGCCACATCGCCCTGCACGTCGCTGAGCGCGTACTCGCCGTAGCGCAGGCGCGCGCGCTCCAGGCCCAGGGCGGCGGAAAAATGCACCGGCGCCTCGGGCGCGCGCTCGGCGGCGAATTCGAGCTTGGCGCGGCCGCCAAGCTCGCGCACGGCGGCGAGGATTTTCTCGGCGCGCGGGCCGAGCCCGGCAAGCCGCGCCTGCTCTTTCAGCTCGGCGAGATCCACGTCGCCGCGCCCGCGCAGATTCCAGGCGCCGCCCCGGGCCGCGAAGCCGTTCCAGACACCGCTCACGTCGGCGAGCTGCGCAGCGCCGTAGGCCGCGCGCAGGTTCTTGACCGTCAGCGCGCCGTTGGCCAGCGCGACGCCGGCGCTGAGAGCGCGGATCGGCAGCGCGCCTGCAACCGGCGGCGCGGCGGCGAAGTCGCGCAGCTCGGCGTCGAGCCACAGGCGCTGGCCCGGCCCGGTCTCGCCCAGCCGGCGCAGCTGGCTCACGCTCGCGTCGATGCCGGCCTTCTTGATTTCCAGCTGGCCGCCCTGAATCGCGTCGATCCACTCCTGCAAGCGCGGCGAGCCGATGGCCTTGATCGGCAGGTAGCGCCGCAGCACCGGCAGCGGCGCCGACAGGGCGGTCAGATTCATGCGCGCGCGCGGGTCGCCGTCGAGACCGGCGATTTCGCCCTGGAGCGAAAATTTGACGTCGGCGGCGCGAAAATCGGCGCGCCGGATCTGGATCGCGCGCGGCGTCCAATCGGCGTCGAAGCTCACCCGGCCGCTGGCCGGGCCCGGCGGCGCGGGAAAAAGCTCCGGCGCCTCGACGGCCAGCTGGCGGAACTCCACTTCGCCGTTGAGCCGCAGGCGCTCCGCCGGATTGCCCTGCACATGGAGCCGCTGGGCGAGCTGGCCGCTCATGCTTTTCAGCCCCAGCCGCGCGCCCGCGTAGTCCTGGATCAGCGCCGCGGGAAAATTCACCAGCTCCAGGTCGGCGTTCCAGCGCGCTTCGCGCAGATCGAAAGCTTCGCGCGGAAAAACCAGATAGCCCTGCGCGCTCGCGTTCATCGCCGCGCCGTCTTTCATCACGGCGCTTTTGAGATCGAATTCCAATCCCGCGCCCGGCGCCTCGGCCGGCTCGCGCTGGAGCAGGCTTTGAAAAAAATCGCGCAGGCGCTGCCCGCGCACGTGTTGGAGATCGAGCTGCAGGCCGGCGAGCCGCCAGGTCTCCGTCGCGCCGCCGGCGGAGCGCTCGGTCAGATCCACCGCGCCGCCGTCGATTCTGAGGGCGCGCAGATCGAAGCTGAATTCGCGGTTTTGCTGTTTCAAAAAAGGCAGGCTGAGCAGCCGGTCGAGCAGCGGGAAACGGCCGCTCGGGTCGCGCACGAGATGCAGAGTCGGCCGCGCCAGGCGGATCTCATAGAAAACCACCTGGCGGCGCAGCAGCGGTTGCAGCGCCACCCGCGCCGTCACCCGCTCGGCGCTGACCGCCGGTGCGGCCGCGCCGGGCTCGCTGAAGGCGACGTTTTGAAAGACGATGCCGGTGGTCCAGCCGATCTCGATGCTGGCGTCGCCCGCCGCGACATTCAATTTGGTCTGTTGCTCGATCTCCTCGACCAGGAAACGGCGCAGCTCGCCGACCCGGGTCAGGTAATAAAAGGCCAGGATCGCGGCGACGAAAAACAACAGCAGCGTCGCGCTCAGAAATCCCAGGAGCTTGAAGACTTTGCGCATGGAGCAATCGCGTCAAGGCGGCGAGATCGGCATCGGCCGTCGCTTCGAGGAGTCAACGCGCGGCGATTTGCGGCCATGCTAGAGGAACTTTTTTGGCGGCGCAAGCGATGGACAACACAGCGGATTCCCGGGCGGCGCCGCGCCGATTTCACAAACGCGCGAATTGCTGATAAGAGTGAACGCCGACTCCAGTGGCCAGAGCTCGTTTCGCATCGATTCGGCAATTTTTTTTCGGCAAGCCTAAAGATCCTCTCGATCCGACGGTTTTCCACCAAATTTCCCTCGTCGCCTTCCTGGCCTGGGTCGGCCTCGGCGCCGACGGCCTGAGCTCCTCGGCCTACGGACCGGAGGAGGCCTATCTCGCCCTCGGGCAATATTTTTATCTCGCCCTGCCGCTCGCGTTGCTGACCGCGGTCACGGTGTTCGTCATCTCGGCGAGCTACTCGCAGATCATCGAGCTGTTCCCCACCGGCGGCGGCGGCTATCTCGTCGCCACCAAGCTGCTCGGCCCCAGGGCCGGGCTCGTCTCCGGCTCGGCGCTGGTGGTCGATTACATGTTGACGATCACGATCTCGATCGCAAGCAGCGCCGATGCGCTGTTCAGCTTTCTGCCGCTCGCGTTCCAGCCGGTGAAAATCTTCGCCGAGATTTTGCTGATCTTCGGCCTGATTTTTTTGAACCTGCGCGGCGTCAAGGAATCGGTGCTGATCCTGCTGCCGATTTTTCTGCTGTTCATCGCCATGCATTTCATCGGCATCGTGCTCGGGGTGGCGCCGCACGTGAGCGCCATGCCGACCCTGGTCGCCAACTCCTACCGCGAAGTCGTGCGCGACACCCAGACCCTCGGGCTGTTCGCCACCCTGGCGATCCTGCTCCACGCCTACAGCCTCGGCGGCGGCACCTACACCGGCATCGAGGCGGTCAGCAACGGCCTGCAAATCCTGCGCGAGCCGCGGGTCGAGACCGGCAAGAGAACCATGCTCTACATGGCCGCTTCGCTGGCGTTCACCGCAAGCGGCATTTTGCTCTGCTATCTCCTCAATCAGGTGCGCCACGAGCCCGGCAAGACGCTCAACGCCAGTCTCTTTTCCGGCGTGTTCGGCGGCTTCTTCGGCGCCCACACGGCGCTCACCACCGTGCTGGTCATCGTGATCCTGCTCACCGAAGCGGCCCTGCTGATCGTTGCCGCCCAGGCGGGATTCCTCGACGGGCCGCGCGTTCTCGCCAACATGTCGCTCGATTCCTGGGCGCCGCACCGCCTCTCGCACCTGAGCGATCAGCTGGTCACGCGCAACGGCGTCTGGTTCATGGGGCTCGCCTCGCTGGCCTTTCTGGTTTACACCCGCGGCGACGTGCGCCTGCTGGTGGTCATGTATAGCATCAACGTTTTTCTCACCTTCACACTTTCGCAGCTCGGCATGTGCCGCCACTGGTGGGAGGTGCGGCGCGCGGACCGCTTCTGGGCGCGCAAGCTGGCGATCAACGGCTTGGGACTGCTGCTGACCGGCCTGATCCTGTGCGTGACGGTCACCACCAAGTTCACCGAAGGCGGCTGGGTCACGCTCGTGGTCACGCTGGTTTTCATCCTGATCTGTCAGGTGGTGCGCACGCACTACGAGCGCGTGCAGGGCGCGCTCAAGAGCCTCGACGACACCCTGCTCAGTTTGCCGTTTCAGCCCAATCTCAAGGAGCCCGTGCCGGCCAAGGACCCCAACGCGCCGACCGCGGTTTTAATCGCGCGCGACTTCGACGGCATCTCGATTCACACCCTGCTCAATATTCAGCGGCTGTTTCCGAATCATTTTAAAAATATCGTGTTCATCTCGGTGGGCGTCATCGACATCGGCCAGTTCAAGGGCCACGAGGAGATCGAAAACCTGCGGCGCAAAACCGAGGACAACCTCAAGAGCCTGGTCGAATACGCCAATTGTCTCGGCTGGTACGCCGAGTCGCGCTGCGATCTCGGCGTCGATCTGATCAGCGAGCTGGAGGAGCTTTGCGAAGCGGCGGCCAAGGAATTTCCCCGCGCGGTGTTTTTCAGCGGCACCCTGGTTTTTCAGCAGGAAAACGTCTTCACCCGCTGGCTGCACAATCACACGCCGCTCACCTTGCAGCAGCGCTTGCAGTTTGCCGGCTACGACATGATGATCCTGCCGATCCGCGTTTTCGCCAATCCGTGAGCGCCGCGCGAATCTGCGCGAAGCGCGTTGGCATCGCGCGAGGCCCGTGTTACAGTAAAAAATATTGCCTTGACAGCCTGGAGTTATCTTGTTAGATAAAAAAAAATTTTGGCACCGTGATTCTGCAGAGGACCATCATGTTGGAAAGAGACGAGGAATTGCTCAACAGCAAGCAAGTCGCCGCGATCTTGGACATGAGTCCGGACACGGTCAACGAATTCGCCCGCAAAAACATTCTGCCGGCGTTCAAAAAGGGCAAGCAGTGGCGTTTCCGCCGGCGCGACATTTCGGTTTTCTACAAGAAGCAGCCGAGGGATATTCGCGACGCTTGAGCCGGAGGAGGTTTTCCGGGGTGGGGAAAATGGTCGACATCGAGGCGCACGAGAGCAAGATTTACTCGGAATTCGCCCCGCTCTACGATAAAGTTTTCGGCAAAATATTTTACAATCGCCTCGAGCGGGTGATCGAAGACCTCGACATCCCGGCGGGCGCGAAAATTCTCGAGGTCGGCGCCGGCACCGGCACTTCGTTTCCCGCTTATCCCACCCACTGCGAAATCACCGGCGTCGATCTGGCGCCCGACATGCTGGCGCGCGCGCGGCGCAAAATCCAGGACAACGGCTGGTCCCATTTCAAAGTCCTGGAGATGGACGCGCTCGATCTCAAGTTCCCCGACAACACCTTCGATTACGTCATGGCGTTTCACGTCGTCACCGTGGTGCCCGACCCGGTGCGCATGATCGGCGAGGCCAACCGGGTCTGCAAACCCGGCGGCCGGATCGTCATCGTGAATCACTTCACCAGCGAGGTGCCGCTGCTCGGCGCGCTCACCCAGGCGCTCGACCCGATGACCCGCTGGCTCGGCTGGCGCACCGATCTCAAGCTCAAGCCGTTCATCGAGACCAGTCATCTCAAGGTCGAAAGAGTCTACAAGCTCAACAAAACTTCGCTCTACACCGTGCTGATCTTCAAAAAAGACAAAAAGCCGCAGCGTTCCACCCGCGAGCTTTAAGCTCGCGCGCCTTCTTCGTACTGTCGAAATTTCGCGCATGGCACCGGGCCGTCGCAAGGCCGCGCGCGCCGGAGCTTTTCTCAGCCAGGGCGGATTGGGTGAAACGTGAGCGAATCGCGGATCGATAACTGCGCGCGGAAATCGGCGCGCGCCGCCGGGTCAGTGGGGCAGGTCCTTGGCTTTTTCCTTCTTCGCGTCCTTGTTCTCGGCTTCGTCGTCTTCGCCGCCGGTCACGCCTTTTTTGAAATCGCGGATCGCTTTGCCCAGGCCGCTGCCGATCTGCGGCAGCTTGCTCGGGCCGAAGATCACCAGCGCGATCACCAGGATCACCATCAGTTCCGGCACGCCGAGTCCAAACATGTGTCCTCCTAACTCTTGCGCTTCACAGCGAAGAATACCGCGTTATCGCCCCGTTGCACAAGCAGCAGGATGCGGTCGCCGCGCCGTCCCTGGCGGGTGGCGCGCTCGAACTCCTTCACGTTGGTCACCGCCCGTTGATTGACTTCGCGGATCACATCCGCGGGCTCGATGCCGACCTGGTCGGCCGGGCTTCCCGGCTGCACTTCCATCACCAGCACGCCGCGCGATGAGCTGAGCCCGAGACGGCGCGCCGCTTCGGGCGTGATCCGCTGCACCCGCAGGCCGAGCTCGGCATCGCGCGCTTCCGCGGGCTGATTGGGATCGTTGTCGTCGGCGAGCTCGCCGATTTTCACCGCCACCGTCTGTTCCTTTTTATCGCGGAGAATCTTCAACGTGATGCGCTGCCCGGGCGGCGTATCGGCGATCACGCCGGGGAAATCGTGGCTCTTGGGCACCGGCTTGCCGTTGAACTCGACAATCACGTCGCCGGTCTTGATACCCGCCTCCGCCGCCGGACTGCCCTCGGTAACCTCCGTCACCACGGCCATGTCCGCCGCACGGGTCAGGCCCAGGCTTTGAATCGTCGCCGGCGTCGCGTCCTGCGCGCGCACGCCGAGCCAGCCGCGCACGACCCGGCCGTTCTTGCGCAACTGCTCGACGATCTTCTTGGCGAGATCGATGGGAATCGCGAAACCGATGCCGACGTTGCCGCCGGACTGGCTGAAGATCGCGCTGTTGACGCCGATGACTTCGCCGTTGGCATTGATCAGCGGGCCGCCGCTGTTGCCGGGATTGATCGAAGCGTCGGTCTGAATAAAATTATCGTAGGGGCCGGCGCCGATCACGCGGCCCTTGGCGCTGACGATGCCGGCGGTGACCGTGTGCTCCAGACCGAAAGGGTTGCCGATCGCCATCACCCAGTCGCCCACTTCCAGTTGGGCAGAGCTGCCGAGGCGCGCAAACGGCAGGTTGCCGCCGGAGCGGCGGATCTTGATCAACGCGAGATCGGTGCGGTCGTCCTTGCCGATCAGCCGCGCCTCGTATTCGGTCTGGTCGGCGGTTTTGACTTTGATCGTGTCGGCGCTGCGCACCACGTGATAGTTGGTGAGAATCTCGCCGTCCTTGCTGATCAGAATGCCGGAGCCCAGGCTGCGCTGATTGTTTTCCCGCGGCGGCGCGTCGCTGAAAAAGCGGCTGAAGAATTCCTCCAGGGGATCGCTCGAGCCCGAGCGCGGCGCGCGCTGCGAGGAGGTGGAAATGTTCACCACCACCGGCATGGTTTTTTTCGCGATGGCGGCAAAGGACGGCGGCCGGCCGGCGTCGAGAGCGCCGAGACTCGCCGCCGCCGCGAGCGACGGCGGCGCGAGCAAAAGGCCCAGGCAGAGCGCCAGCACAGGCCGCGCGCCGCGAACAGCGCCTCTTCCGCCCGGGTGTTTCACGCGTCTAACCCTAGCAAATTTCCCGGCGGGATTTAAACGGGCCCGCGGGGCCGAGATTGGCGCTCAACACCGGCGGCTGTTAGAAGGAATTTTCCCAGCGGCGAAGAATGAAATCAGGCGCTGGTGACGTTCAGGCCGGCGGTCCGGCGCGGGCGTCTAGCCTGCGCGCTCGGCCAGCGCCGCCGGCTTGGCATCGCGCTGCAGTAAGAAAAGCAGACCGCCGACGAGGCTGTCGGCGGCGACCACCAGGAAAAGCAAAATCCCGAAAGCGATGCCCTTTTCCGAGCTGATACCGATGACCGCCAGAAGCACGATGTAGCCGCCCTCGCGCAGGCCCAGGCCGTTGAGCGTGATCGGAATCGCGGAAAAAGTGCCGACCAGCGGGTAAACGATGATCGCGAAGGAAAACGGCAGGTTCAGATCGAGCGCGTTGCCCATCGCCACGTGCATCCAGGCCTGGATGAGATGGACCAGCACCGAATAAACCATGGCCACGAGCAGCGCGCCCCAATGCGTTCGGTAGCTGCGAAACGCGAGCCGGAGCTTCACCACGAGCTGATGGCCGTCCTCGGGCAGAAACCAGCGCAGCACCGGCGTCAGCAGGCTGGCGGCGACAAAACCCAGGGCCAGCGCGAAAGTCGCCACGCGCGCCACGTGCGGCACCTCGTAATCGGGGAACAACAGCAATCCCGCGGCGCCGATCCAGACCAGCACCACCATGCCGATGGCGCGGTCCATCAGCACCGACATGGCCGCGTGCACGGTCGTGATCGCGCCGGCCTGGGCGCCCTCGTTCTCGTCGCGCACCAGATAGTAGACCCGGCTCACGTCGCCGCCCACCGTGCCGGGCGCGAACAGGTTGAAAAACATGCCGATCAGGTAATAGCGCAGGATCGCTTTGAACGGCGTCTTGATGCCGAGCGGGCGCGCCAGCGCCATCCAGCGCAGCGCGCTCAGTCCCTGGGCGAAAAGATACACCAGCATCGCCAGCAAAATGTAGGAGTATTTGGCCGCGGCGAAGGTCTGGAGAAAGCGCTCGATATGAATGCGCGCGAGCAGGTAGGCGATCAGGCCGCCGCTGACCAGAACTTTGAGAAGCAGAACGACGACGGGCTTAGTTTTTTTCATCCGTCCAGCGGCGGCAGGATCAGCGCGGCGGAAACATCCGCGCTCAGGCCGTCGACCTTTACTTTGCGCCCGACCACGTGCAGCCGCCCTTCCGCGTAGAGCTGAATCGCGCGCGGATAAATACGGTGTTCCTGCGCGAGAATGCGCGCCGCGAGCGTCTCCTCGGTGTCGTCCGGCAAGACGGGCACCACCGCCTGGATGATGATCGGCCCCTCGTCGCACTCCTCGTTGACGAAATGCACCGTGCAGCCGGCAAAGCGCACGCCGTGGTCCACCGCTTTTCTCTGCACGTGCAGGCCGGGAAACGCCGGCAGCAGCGCCGGATGGATGTTCATGATGCGGTTCGAATACGCTTTGACGAACACCGGCGAGAGCAGGCGCATGAAGCCGGCGAGCGCGACCAGCTCGACACCGCGCCCGCGCAGCCGATCCACCACCGCCTGATCATAAGCTTCGCGGCTGGCGTAGCTTTTATGGTCGAGGATTTCGGTCGAAATGCCGTGGTTGCGCGCGCGCACCAGGCCGTAGGCGTCGGCGCGATTGCTCAACACCAGCTCGATCCTGGCGTCGAGCTTTTTCGCTTCGATGGCGTCGATGATCGCCTGCAGGTTGGTGCCGCCGCCGGAAATCAACACCGCGATGGAAACCGGATTTGCCATAATCTTCTCTTCAGCGAATCGCCACGCCGCGCGCGCCGTTGCGGATCTCGCCCACCACAAAGGCCCGCTCGCGCATGCGCTCGAGCAGCGCGAGCGCGCGGTCGGCGCGCTTTGGTCCGACCACGAGAATCATGCCCAGGCCGTTGTTGAAGGTCCGGTCCATTTCGTCCTGCGCCACGGCGCCGAGTTTCTGAATCAGCGAAAACACCGCCGGCACCGGCCAGCTGCCGCGCGCGATGAGCGCTGCGCGTCCCTTCGGCAGCACCCGCGGCAGATTGCCGGTGATGCCGCCGCCGGTGATGTGCGCGGCGCCCTTCACGCAGCCGGCGGCGAATAATTTTTTCATGATGCGCGCGTAGATGCGCGTCGGCTCGAGCAGCTCCTCGCCCAGCGTGCGGCCGAGCTCCGCCACGCGCCGGTGGATCTTCAGCCGCGCCCGCTCGAGCAACACCTTGCGCGCGAGCGAGTAGCCGTTGCTGTGCAGGCCGCTCGACGGCAGCCCGATCAACACGTCGCCCGCCGCGATCGCCGCCGGGTCGATGATTTGCTTTTTCTCCAGCACGCCGACGGCGAAGCCGGCGAGATCGTACTCGCCCCTGGGAAAATCGCCGGGATGCTCGGCGGTCTCGCCGCCGATGAGCGCGCAGCCCGCCGCGCGGCAGCCCGCGGCGATGCCGCGCACCACCGCCTCGGCAACGCCGACATCGAGCCTGCCGCAGGCGAAATAATCGAGAAAAAAAAGCGGCGCCGCGCCCTGGGTCAAGATATCGTTGACGCTCATCGCCACCAGATCGATCCCCACCGTGTCGTGAATGCCGGTCATGAAGGCGATCTTGAGCTTGGTGCCGACGCCGTCAGTGGAGGAGACCAGAATCGGGCAGCGGTAGCCGCGGCCTTGCAGATCGAAAAGCGCGCTGAAGCCGCCGACGCCGGCGAGCACGCCCGCCACCGCGGTGCTTTTGGCGATGGGAGCGATGCGCCGCACCAGCTCGTCGCCGGCTTCGATGCTCACGCCGGCGGCGGCGTAAGTTAGACTGGTCTTGCGCGCCATGAAGCTCGTTACAGGAATTTATGGAATGCTGCGGGGCGCCCCATCGGGCGCACGGTGCATGATAGCGCAGCGCGCGGCGAAATTCACATGGTCGAGCCCGCGCCCGCCGACCCAGCACCGCTCGCCGCGCCGAGCGCGGCGCGGATTTGCAGCGTGTATTGGCCGAACCGGGCGGCGCTCATCATTTCCATGGTGCGCGGGCGCGGCAGGTCCACGGCGATCTGTTCGATCAGCCGCCCCGGCCGCGCCGACATGACGAAAACGCGGTCCGAAAGAAACACCGCCTCCTGGATGCTGTGGGTGACGAAGAGCACGGTTTTCTTGCGCTCTTCCCAGATGCGCAAAAGCTCCAGGTCGAGCTCGTCGCGGGTCATGGCGTCGAGGGCGCCGAAGGGCTCGTCCATCAGCAGCAGCTGCGGATCGGTGACCAGCGCGCGGCACAGCGAAGCGCGCTGCTGCATGCCGCCGGAAAGCTCGTGCGGGTACATGTCTTCGAAGCCGGCGAGGCCGACCAGCTGGATCAGCGCCCGCGCCTTTTCGACATGGCCCGGCACATCGAGCCGGGCGAATTCCACCGGCAGCAAAATGTTGCCGAGCACGGTGCGCCACTTGAGCAGCACCGGCGCCTGAAAAACCATGCCGACGTTTTCCAGCGGCGCTTGCACCGGCTGGCCGTGCACCGCGACCGTTCCCGACGAAGCGGGCATCAGCCCGGAGATGATTTTCAAAAGCGTGCTTTTGCCGCAGCCGCTCGGGCCGACGATGGAGACGAAATGGCCGGTGTCGATTTCGCAGCCGACGCGGTCGAGCGCCGTGACGGTCCGGGCGCCGCTGACGAAGGTCTTGGAAACGTCTCGAAGCGTGATCAGCGGCGCCACGGTGGAACCCGGCGATCGCGCGCCTAACGCTTGACGAACTGATTGGTGAAGACTTCTTTCGCCGCCACCTTGCGGCCGACGTCGAAATACTCGTTGGTCACTTTGACGGTTTTTTCCATGATGTCGGGTTTCATATAACCCAGGCCGACCTGCGCCGACTCGAAGGGCAGGAAAACCTCGGTGAGCGCGTTCTTCAGCTGCAAGGTCGTAAGCACGGGCTCGAGCTCCGGTTTGTGCTTGAGCAGGATCTTGAGCGCCTCCTCCTGATGATCGCGCGCGTAGCGCAGCCCTTCCAGGGTCGCTTCCACGTAGGCGCGCACGAATTCGGGGCGCTTTTTGATATCTTCATCCTTGGCGATCAGGCTCGTGCCGTAGATGTCGAGGCCGGTGTCCTTCATGAAAACGCGCGAGAGCTTGACCCCGACTTTGGACGCGGCCTGCTCGGCGACTTCATCGTTGGAAGCGCGGAACATGATGATGAAATCCGCCTTCTTGGTCGCCAGCGCCGCGGGTTGAATCGGCGCGGCGGTTTCCTGGATTTTGATCGCTTTGAAATTGATCTTGTTGATGCGGCAGTAGGCCGGCATCAGATACCACTGCGCCTGCCCCGGGCTGATCGCCAGGGATTTGCCTTCGAGATCCTTGATGCCCTTGATCACGCCCTCGTCGCGCCAGAGAATCGTCGCGCCGACGTAGCCGAACTGGGCCACCGCCTGCACCGGCGTGCCGCGCGATTTGGCGACGATCATGGTCGCGGCGTCGGCGAAGCCGAAATCGGCGCCGCCCGAGCCGATCGTGCGCACGGTGTCGGCCGAGCCGGTGCTCGCCTGGATCGTCGGGTTCAGGCCGCGCTTGGCGTAGAAACCCTTTTCTAGCGCCACAAACCACGGCGCGTGCTTGCCGCCGATAATGAAATCGAGGCGAATCGTCGCCGGCGTCTCCGCCGCAAGCGCGGCCAGCGGAACGGCGAGCAGCCCCAAGATCAGCCAAGCGGCCAGATGTTTGACTTCGAACCTCATCGCATCCTCCCGAGAAGAATCATCAGAACGAGCCTTCGACTTCGCGCACCGCGGCGCTCCAGGGCGCGAGCCGGCGTTGAATCAGTTCCGCCAGCCAGAAAAGCCCCAGAGACAGGACCGCGAGGATGAGCAGAATCACCAGAGCAAAGGCCGTGTCGAGACTATAATTCGCCTGCAGCACGAGATAGCCGAGCCCTTCGTTGGCGGCGACGAACTCGGCGACGATCGCGCCGGTGACCGAGAGCACGATCGCTACTTTGATGCCGGCGAACAGATAGGGCAGCGAATTGGGCAGGCGGATTTTCTTGAAGACGTCGAAGGCCGAAGCGCGGTTGATGCGCGCCAGCTCGAGCAATTCGGGCTCGACTTCCTTCAGTCCCACCACCGTGTTCACCACGATCGGGAAAAACGCCACCAGAAACGCGATGGCGATCTTCGACATCAAGCCGTAGCCGACCCAGATCACCATCAGCGGCGCGAAGGCGCTCTTGGGCATGGCGTAGAGAATGACGATCAGCGGATAAATCGTGTTTTGCAGGTGGCGCGAGTAGACCACCGCAACGGCGAATCCGACGCCGAGAATCAGCGAGAGCGCAAAGCCGCCGAAGGCTTCGATGAAGGTGATCAGCGAGTGATTGCCCAGCACCGGCAGCTTTTTGATGAACGCGGCCCAGAGATCGCGCGGCGGCGGCAGGATGAACGCGGGAATCTTGATCACTTCGACGAGAATTTCCCAGAGCGCCAGCAGCACCACGAAAAACAACACCGGCTCGAGAATATTTTTCCAGGAGGATCGCACCGCCCCACTCCGCGCCGACGTTAAAGGAAAGCGCCGGTCCTGTCAAGAAAACCGTCGCGACGGCGATTCGGTTTTTTGTCGGGGCGGACCTGCCTGTCCGCCCGGCGCAGATTGCGCTGGAAAACCAGAAAGCTACGGTTCCTGCTGTTCGCGCTTGATCTGGCTGTGATCGAGCAGCATCTCGCGCTTGCGCCGGATCATCTCGCGTTCCTGGCTGAGGAAGCGCTCGACCGCGCGGCGAAACCTGCCATCGACGATGTAATGAACGCTGGTGGTGTGCTCGGGATCGAGACCGCGGAGCTGCTTGAAGCTGCCGCCCGCGCCGGCCTCGAAACGCTCGAGGCCGAGGCGGATCGAATGCTCGATGGCCGAATAATAGCAGACGTTGAAGTGCAGAAACGGATGTTCCTCGAAGCAGCCCCAGTAGCGCCCGTACATCGCGCTATCATCGCGCACGTTGAACGTGCCGGCGATGATCTTGCCCTCGCGCTCGGCGAGCATCAGACAGAGATGCTCCGCGAAGCGTTTGTGCAACTGCTCGAAAAATTCCTGGGTGAGATACTGCCGGCCGTAGTAAAGCCGGTCCACGTGGCCCTTGTACAGGCGGAACATGGTGCGCAGGTGATGGGTGGTGAGCTCGGCGCCTTCGCAGGCGCGGATCGCAATGCCGCGCTCGGCGACGGCGCGCCGCTCGCGTTTGACTTTGTTGCGCCGGTCGCTGCGAAAGCTCGCCAGATAATCGTCGAAGGAATTGAAATCGCGATTCTGCCAGTGAAACTGAATGCCGACCCGCGGAAAAAAACCGACCTGCTCGAGCGCGTCGCGCTCGTCGGCAAGACAGAAGTTGACGTGCACCGAAGAAATTTTATTGTCCGCGGCGATCTTGCAGAGCGCCTGGCCCATGAAGCGAATCAGCGCGGCGCGATCCGCGCCCGCCGCGGTCAAAAATCGACGCCCGGTCACCGGCGTGAACGGCACGCCGACCAGCATCTTGGGATAGTATTGAATGCCCGCGTGGTGCGCCGCCTCGGCCCATTCGTAGTCGAACACGAATTCGCCCATGCTGTGCAGCTTCAGATACATCGGACAGGCGCCGATCAGCGCGCCGTCTTTTTCGACCACGATGTGATGCGGCAGCCAGCCGGTTTTGTCGTTGACGCAGCCCGACTGCTCCAGGCTGTCGAGCCAGTCCCATTTGAGAAACGGCGACGATCCGGCGGCAAGGCTGTCCCATGCCTCGCGCGCCACCTCGGCGATCCGCTGAACCACTCTGAGGGCCGCGCCGTCGCTCATGTTGTCGATCTTAGCACGAGCCTCCAGTGGCGCAAACTTTCGCCAAAAAAACGGTCGCTTCCGGCCGGCGCCCGGCTGTCCCGGCGCGCGCCCCACCCTTGACAAGTCGAGACGCCGATCTTATTGGTTATACGCGATGGTGATCTACAACCTGATCTGCAAAAAGAAGCACAGCTTCGAAGGCTGGTTTCCGAGCTTCGAGGAATTTCAAAAACAGGCCGACAAAAAGCTCATCTCCTGCCCGACCTGCGGCACAACCAGGGTCGAGAAGGTTCCCCACGCCTGCGCCGTCCACGTAAAAAAAGAAGAACCCCAGCCGCCGGCAAGAAAGCCCCGGCGTGCTCCCGCAACCCCGCCGACCGCGGCGGAGTTCAAGGAAATGCTTCTGAAGGTGCATCATTATATCAAGCAGAACTTCGAGGACGTCGGCCCGCGCTTCGCCGAGGAAGCGCGCCAGATCCACAAGGGCGAGGCGGAGGAACGGCCGATCCACGGCACCGCCACCGTCAAGGAAACCCGGGAGCTCGCCGAAGAAGGCGTGCCTTTCATCGCTCTCCCCAAGCCCGAGCTCGACAGCTAGACGCCGCCGGCTCTGAAGCGACGGTCACGCCGCCCCCGACGGGCGGCGTTTTGTTTTCCACCCTTGCAATCGGCGCGCGACTGCGAAATAGATGCCTCATCGACAGCGCCGGCGAGGATTCCATGCTGCTCATCAACAATCAGGTGGTGGAACAGATTCTCGACATCAAAGGCTGCATGGAAGCCCTGGAGACCGGCTATCGCGACCTGATCGAGCAGCGCGCCGTTTACCGCGGGCGCTACGATCTCTTCGTCCCCAACGACGATCCCAGGCTCATGTACCGCTGGGGCACCATGGAAGGCGCGTCGCGCAGCTTCGAGACCTTCGCCATCCGCATGAAGTCGGACATGCTCGAATGGCCCGAGGGGAAAACCGTCGAAAAATACTGCGTCGAGCCGGGCACCTTCTGCGGCGTTGTCATGGTGTTCTCCACGCGCAACGGCGAGCCTCTGGCGATCATCAACGACGGCGTCATTCAGCACATGCGGGTCGGCGGCTGCGCCGGGCTCGGCGCCAAGTATCTGTCGCGCGAGGACTCGGCGGTGGTGGGCATCTTCGGCGCGGGCGGCATGGCGCGCACCTATCTGCTCGCGTTCAATGAAGTGCGCAAGCTCCGCGAAGTGAAAGTATTCAGTCCGACGCGAACCAATCGCGAAGACTACGCCCGCGAGATGGCCGAGAAGCTCGGCGTCAAAATCACGCCGGTGGAAAAGCCCGAAGACGCCGTGCGCGGCTGCGACATCGTCGCCACCTGCACGGACTCCATCCAGGTGGTAGTGAACGATCCGGCCTGGATCGCGCCGGGCATGCATCTCACCTGCGTCAAATCGAACGAGTGGAATCCGGCGATCCTGCGGCGCGCCGATTTGGTCGTGAAGATGGGCCGCGCGACCAAACATCTCGACGAGGGCCAGATGCGCATCGGCGGCGAAGCCGCGGTGGTCGCCGGCAACGCCGAAGAGATCAAGCGCATCGCCAATCCGAAGGTCGATATTTTCTCCCAGGACTTTCCACTCCTCACCGACGTCATGTCGGGCAAGCTCAAGGGCCGCACGGATAAAAATCAAATCACCTTCTTCGCCAACAGCGGCACTCAGGGGCTGCAGTTCGCATCCACCGCGGGCTACGTGGTGCGCGAAGCCAAACGCCGCGGCCTGGGCCAGGAAATTCCCACACGCTGGTTTTTGCAGGACATCCGAGATTAGCGGAGTCCGCCGATGCGAAGCCGAATCTGCGCGCTCGTGTTTTTCGCCGCATTTTCATTCAGCGCGGATCGCGCCGCCGCCCAGCTCACGGCCGTAAAAGTCGGGCACAATGCTTTTACCGATGAAACTGTTTTCTACCTCGGCCGTGACGTCGGCATTTTCAAAAAGCACGGCATCCATCTCGAGCTGATTTATATTCCCGGCGGCTCACTCTCGGTGCAGGCGCTGATCGGCAACAGCCTCGACATGCTGCTCGCCGGCGGCACGCCGCTCGTCTACGCGGTTTTGAAAGGCGCGGATCTCAAATACATCGCCGGCCTGAATAACCGCATGCCCTACGTGCTGGTGGCGCGCGAAGGCATCAACTCGGCCGAGCAATTGCGCGGCAAGCGAATCGGCATCAGCCGCTTCGGCAGCAACACCGACTTCGTCGTCAAGCTCGCCGCCGCGCAAATGGGGCTCAACCCGAAACGCGATATTCAAGTTATCCAGGTCGGCGGCCAGGATGCGCGCATGGTCGCGCTCAAGACCGGCGCCGTCGATGCCACGGTGCTCACGCCGGAGCTCGCCATCGCCGGCCGCAGGCTCGGTTTTCACACGCTCTACGATCTGGTCGAAAAAGGCATCGAGTATCTGCAGATCGGCGTCGCGGCGCGCGCGGATTACTTGAAAACGCAGAACGACGCGGCCCGGCGCGTGACCCGCGCGTATCTGGAATCGATCAGGTACTACGTCAGCCACCGCGAGGAAGCGATCAAAAAATCCATGCAGCTGCTCAAGATCGACGACCGGCAAGCGGCCGAGGCCGGCTACGATTACCGGCTGAAGACGCTGCCCCCGGACGGCAAACTGTCGGTCAAAGGCATGCAGCTCGTGATCGACGCCGCGGCCGAAGACGATGCCAAGGCAAAATCGCTCACGCCGCAGCAATTATTCGATTTGAGCTTTTTGCCCTAGCGAAATCCTTGGCCGAACGAATTCCCGATCCTCAACACGAAAGACGCGATCGCCCGCCTGCGAACGGGCGACGCACGCCAGGTCGGCGAATTTTTACGCCATGTATTCGAGCATGCTGGGCGCCATCGTCACCGATCCGGCGCTGATGGTGCTGCCCCTCGACGATCCCATGGTGCACCGCGGCCACGCGGTGTTCGACACCGCGACTTTGACCCACCGGATGCTCTATCAGCTCGATGCGCATCTGGATCGCTTGCTCCGCTCGGCCGAGGGCGCGCGCATTCCCCTCCGTTTCCGCGCGAGCGCCTGTGCGAAATTATTCTCGCTACCGCGGCGGCGAGCCGCCGGCGCGACGGATCGGTGCCGCTACTGGCTCTCCGCCGGTCCCGGCGGCTTCGCTCTCGGTCCGGCCGAATGCGTCGGCAGCAGTTTTTACGTGATCGTGTTCAAGCAGGAAGCCTATCCGGAGAGTTACTATCGCAACGGCGTCAAGCTCGTCACCAGCCGGTGCCGATCAAGCCGCCGCTGTTCGCGCGCATCAAATCGACCAATTATCTGCCTAATGTGCTCGTCGTCTTGGAAGCCAAGGACGCCGGCGCCGACAACGGCGTTTTCATCGACCCGCGCGGCAGGGTGGCGGAGAGCTCCAATATGAACGTGGCGTTCGTGACCCGCGAGCGCGTTTTTCGCCATCCGCCCTTCGACGCGATTCTTTCCGGCGGAGAGACTTTTGCGTGCGCGCGCCGCCGGCGCGAAGTCGGCGGGCAACGGCAGCGCAGCGGATCGGCCGGTCACATCGCCGATCGAGCCGTAGACGTTCTTGCCGGCTTTCGCGCGCGGCGCGAAAATTGGCCGGAGGTTTTGCTTTCCGCGCGTTTTACCTTCACACTGAAGGCGTCTGTCGCCCGCGATCCCGCTCCATGCGCCGGCTTTACGATTTTGCGACCTTTCGCTCGCTCCGCCACCGCAATTTTCGCCTCCTGGTGGAAGGCAACGTGGTTTCCACCTCCGGCGATTTCATGCAGAGCATCGCCCAGAGCTGGCTCGTCTGGCAGCTCACGCGCTCGCCGTTTCTGCTCGGCCTGGTGAGTTTCTTCGACACCGTGCCGCGGCTTTTTCTCGGCGCGGTCGGCGGCGCCATCGCCGATCGCTTCGATCGCCGCCGCACGCTCTTGATCACGCAGACTCTGGCGATGATCCAGGCGGTGATCTATTGCCTCGCGGTGTATTTCAAGGTCATCGCCTTCTGGCACATCGCGGTGCTGGCGTTTTTCCTGGGCTGCGTCGACACGGTCAATCAGGTGGTGCGCCAGTCGCTGGTGAACGGCCTGGTGCCGAAGGATGACCTGCTCAACGCCATCGGCCTGCAGTCGTCGTTTTTCAATCTGTCGAAAATTCTCGGCCCGTCGGCCGGCGGCGCGATCATCGCGCTGGTGGGCATCTCCGGCTGCTTTTTTCTCAACGCGCTGAGCTTTATCGCGCTGATCTGGAACCTGTACCTGATGGAGCTGCCCGCCTGGGAGAAGCCCGAGAAGAAAACCGGCGTGTGGAAAGAGATCCAGGAAGGCTACGGCTACCTCCGCGCCAACCGCCGGATTTTTTCCATCGTGTCGCTCTCCTACGTCGTCGCTCTGGTCGGCGCGCCCTACTCGCGATTCATCCCGGTGTTTGCGACCAACATCCTGCACGTGGGCCCGACCGGTTTTGGCTTGATGATGTCCGCGCCCGGCGCCGGCGCCATCGTGTCGGCGTTATCCCTCGCCTCGACCCGGCGCTTTCGTCCGGGGATTCTCTGGATCTGCTGCTGCGTGGCCGGCTTCGGACTCTTTCTCGGGCTGTTCACCTTCTCGCACTCTTTCGCCTTTTCGCTGCTGGCGCTCGCCCTGGTCGGCGGCTGCCAGGTCGCCGGCCGCGCCGCCTCGAACACCGCGATTCAAGTGGAAACGCCGCCGCATCTCCTCGGCCGGGTGCTCAGCCTGTTTTTCATGGACATCGGTCTCTGGTCGCTCGGCGGCCTCGGCATCGGCGCCGCCGCCAGCGTCATCGGCATCGACCACACCCTCGCGCTCTCGGCCGGCATCTGCATCGCCGCGGCGCTGGGGTTGCTCTGCGCATCGAGCGGAAACACCCCGCTCGACGCCGGGCTGAGCGGCGCTCTGGAGGGCGGATCCGGGCCGGATCTGGATTTCTGAGACGGCCGCGCGGTTTGAATTTCTCGAACCCGCGTGATTTGTTGATCTTGGCGAAATTGAATCGGCGGCTCTTCACATTTTTCGTGCTCTTCGGTCTCGGCCTCGCGCTTCTCTCCGGCCGCGCCTTCGGACTGCGGCACTGGAGCGAGCGTTCCGATCCGAGCGCGGCTGTCCGCCTGCCGGCTCGCCATGAGACGCCGGCCCGGAGCAAACGAATCATTTTCTTCGCCGCTCCGCAGGAAGATCTTTCCGATCTCCGCCGGGACCCGGCAGGCGCCGTGGAAATCGCCGTGGAATTCACGGGCGCGCCGCCGCGCTGCCGCGCGTCGTGCGAATTTCCTGCGGCGCCTTTTTCCCGGCCGCGCGCTTACATCCTTCAGTCCGCGCTGAATCTCTGATCCTGCTGCGCCGCTTCGGTTCCAGGCCCGGCGCCGCGCGCCCTGCGTGCGCGAACGGTTTGCCGGCGCGCCCAACGTGCTCAGCCCAGGAGAAAGAGATGGAAAGTCTAGCGAGTCAAGTGAAACGAGCGCTGGCGGAAATGCCGAGCGCCGGCGAGCTCCGTAGAATTTTACTGATCGACAGGGACCCGCAGAGCCGGCTCGCATCTCAGCTTGCGCTCGACGGGCGCCGTCGGCTTCATTGCGCCTGCGTGCGCGCAGCCTGGCACTTGATTTATCCGCACCGGCCCCAGGCAATCGTGCTGCATCTGTACGAGGCCGGCGCGGCGGCGCTCGCCGACCTGCACGAATGCCGCGCCCTCGCGGGCGGCGCGCCGATCGTGCTGGCGCTGTCCGGCGCGCCGACGCCGGAGCTGCTCGAGGGCGCGCGGCACGGAACCACGGTCGTGCTCGGTGCCACGCCGGCGGAGGACGCGGAAAACGCCGCCGGTTGAGCGCGAGAAGGAAACTCCATGCCGCGCGGTTTGAAACGCATTCTGGAGAAAATTTACAACCGCCAGAGCCTGGCCGGCCTGGACCTGCGCCATCTTTATCTTTCCTTCGTGAACCTGAGCGGCCTCGAGCTTAGCCGCACCGGCCTGGAGGGCTGCTGTCTCGATCACGCGCAGATGGACGATTGCGATCTGACGGATGCGAACCTGACCCACGCCCGGTTGAGCCGCGCAGGCCTGCGGCGGGTGAACCTGACCGGCGCGGTGCTCGCGAACGTGGTCGCCGACGGCGCTTCCTTCGAGGGCGCCGCCGGGCTGACGCCGGCGGCGATCGAATATCTGAAGTCGCGGGGCGCGCGCGGATTCGACTAGGAATGCCGCGGCGCGTTCAGCTCTGCACCGCCTGCTCGTAGGCGGCGCCGGTGCCGCCGGACCCCTCGAAGAGATGGCGCGCGTGCATCCAGGCCTGGGTGCGCTCGAACATGGCGCGCGTGTACGGCTGCGCGACGACGCGCTCGCCGACACCGAAGCGGCGCACATCGACCCGCTCGCGAAAGCGCTCGGGAATCTCGTGGATGAAGTGGCGTTTGTAGCGCTCGGGCTCGACGTCGATATCGGCCTGCGCGCGGATCAGAGCGCGCAGGTAGCGCTCGACGGTTTGCCGATCGACGCCGCGATGAAACATGAAGGCCATCATGAACGTGGTGGAAACGATGCGCCGAAAGCCGTGCTGCTCGAGCAGATAAAGCTGCGGCCCCCAGACGTTCACCGCCGGAATTTTGCGCGCCAGCGCGGCGTCCACCCGCGACCACGACGAGCCGACGAACTTGAGCGCGATGTCCTCGGGCGGGAGAAAAACTTCGAGGGCTTGAAGCGCGGAGTAGTGGCTTCCCGAATGAAATCCCACCGCGACTTCCGTATGCGCGAGACCATCGGGATCGGTCACCGCGGATTCTGCCGGCACCACGATCGCCGCCTCGCACACGCTGTACGCCTTGCCCCACATGATGCCTTCTTCGATTTTGGCCGCCTGGTTGACGGTCCAGTGGCAGGCGCAGCTCACGTCGCCGGCGCCCTCGCCTTTGCGGCCGTGCCCTTCGGCGTAGCGCTCGAAGGCGCCGAAGCGATTGTCCTGAAGCGGCAGCGCGGCATCGACGCCGGCCAGGCGCGGCGTATTTTTGCGGCTGCCCTCGACGTTGAGCTCGCAATCGAGACCTTCCTCGGTGAAATAGCCCTTTTCTTCGGCCACCCAGTCGTTGAGCCGGCCGTGCGGCTGAATGATGAACTTTGCCATAGCGCACTCTCCCGATAGGAAATTTTCTCCCTCGATGCTACGCCATTCCCGCGCGCGCTTGCAAATCCCGCGGCGGAAAGCGACAGTCGTGGCCGCATGAGCGACTCCGCCCTCGATGCTCCGTCAAGACCGCCGCAAGCCGGAGGAAGCGCGCGCAAAAGAACCGCGCTCCGTTGGGGCGCGGCGCTCGCCGCGCTGCTCGCCCTCGCGCTCGGGAGCATGGATTTTCTCGCCCGTGTCCATCCGGATTTCCTGAGCCGGCGCGCGGAGCAGGCGCTGGGGCGAAAAATTTCCGTGGGCCGGATCGAGCTCCAATTTTTTCCGCCGGGCGCGCATCTGAGCGATCTTCGCATCGCCGACGACCCGGCTTTTTCCGCCGGTGATTTTCTGAGCGCCGAAACCGCCACCATCGAGCTTCGGGTGCTGCCGCTTTTTCTGGGCCGGCTGCGCGCCGCGAGAATCGTTCTCGATCGGCCGGTCGTCGCCATCGTGCGCGATCTCCGCGGGCGCTACAATTTTCCCGGCGCCGCGCGGGGGCGCCAAAAGCCCGGCGGCGCGCGCTCCGGGAGCGGCGCGGCCCCGTCGGGCGATGCGCGCGAGATCTGGCTGCCGCCGGCGCCGTCGCTGCAAATTTCCAACGGCACCCTGCGCTATCGCGATCTCAGCGAAAACGGCGAGCTGCTCGCGCGCCAGATCGATCTCACGCTCGACGACTTCGACCCGGAAACGCCCTTCGAGCTGCGCTTCGAAGCCGCGCTCGCGGCCGACCGGCCGAACCTGCGCTTCAAAAGCCGCATCGGGCCGATCGCGGAATCTCAGGATTATCGCGACGTGCCGCTCGCGGGCGAGCTCCATGCCGTCGATCTCGACCTGGGCAAAATCAACCGCGCCCTGCCGAGGCTGCGAAAAGCTTTGCCGCGCGCGCTTCGCTTCGACGGCGTCTACACGATCCGCGATCTCAGATTCAGCGGCACGTTGAACCGGCTGTCGCTCAAGGGCGCGGTCACCGGCACCGACGCGTCGTTTCGCTTCGAATGAGACGAGAGCTCGGCGCGACGGCAAGCGCGCCGCCGTTCAGCGCGAGCGGCGCAGGCCGCGCGCGCTGAGAGTTCGATCGACTCTCGCGTGGTAAAGCTCCATCAGACGCGCCGCCACCGCATCGCCTTCGATCATTCCGAGCGCGCCGGCGACGGCCTGCAACGTCGCCATCCTTTCCGGCCGGCTTTGCGCGCGCAGCTGAAAAACCGCCCGGTTCGGCGCGCCGATTTTCACCCGCGGCACGTCCTTGAGCTCGGGGTGGCGGGAAATAATTTTTCGCGCCTGGCGCCAGGTGCCGTCCGGCACGATCAACTGGATCGGGCGCGGATCCTGGCTGAGCAGCGCGTGCTCCAGCTCCACCGCATCGTCGCTGGGATAAAACAGCAGCGTTCGATAGCGCGCCGACAACAGTCCGCTCAGATCGAGCGTCTCCCGCCCTTCGCCGCGCACGCGCAACTCGCTGTTGACCAGCGCCCGCAGCGCGAGCAGGCCGGTGTTGCTGCTCCGGCTGAGCTCGCGGTGATGAATCACCAGCAAAACCCTCGTGCGCAGATCCAACCGCGGCACCACGGCGCACATACACAGCGTGAGCGACGCGCCGCACGCCGCGCAGCGCTCCTTTGCTTTGCCGATGCCCGCCAAAGACAACCGTCCTCTCATCGCTTGAATGCTGCGACCGCACCCCTCGAGCCGCCGCCTTCACCCCCGCCGCGCGATCCCGCGGTTCTTGAGATCTTCGGCGTGCTAAACCAGACTCCGGCTCACCAGCTCGTCTTTCACGTACGCGTAATAGATCGGCGCCGCGATCAGGCCGGGGATGCCGAACGCGGCTTCCATGACCAGCATGGCGAGCAACAGCTCCCAGGCGTGAGCGTGCACCTGCGCGCCGATCAGGTGCGCGTTCAGGAAATATTCGAGCTTGTGGATGATCACCAGAAAGACCAGCGATGCGATCGCCGCCGGCAGCGACACGCTCAGGCTCAAAATCACGATGATCGAGTTGGAGACGAGATTTCCGACCACGGGAATCAGCCCGACGAGAAAGGTGATGACGAGCACGGTTTTGGACAGCGGCAGATGCACCCGCGCCGAGCGCAGGATAGCGAACAGGTAGAACGCGGTCAGAGCCGTGTTGACGGCCGAGATGCGCGTTTGCGCGAATACCACGCGGCGAAAGGCCTGGCCCAGGCGCGCCATGCGCTCGCGCAGGGCCGCGGCGAGCGGCCCGGGGGATTGATGCGGCTCGATATCGTGCAGGGATGCCAGCACGCCGATGCCCAGGCCGACGAGGATGTGCGCCAGCGTGCGCCCGGCCTCCGCCCCGACGTGCTTCAGCTCGCCCGCATGCGGACCGAGCCAGGCGATGGCCGCCTGACGCAGCTCCTCCACGTCGCCCGGCAGGCGCTCGGCGATAAAATCCGGCAGCAGCCGGCGCCAGGCCTCGATGCTGTCGGCCAGCCTGTTCAGCAGCGTCGACAAATGGTCCGCCTGAGCGAAGGCGACGAGGCCGGCGCCGGCGGCGGTCAGAAGCGCCGCCACCCCGAAGGCGATGATGCCGACCGCGGCGAGCCGGCCCCGGCGGCGGTGAATGCGGATGATGCCGAGCACCCGGGCAAGCACATAGACGAGCTCGTAAACCGCGAAGCCGGCGATCAGCGCCGGCAACAGATGCAAGAGCAGCGCGAGCAGCAGTCCGATGCCCATGAGCAGCGCGGAGGCAATCTCGCAGGCGTCGAGCGCCGCGGGCTGCACCGGTGCGCCGGGTTTCAAATCATGGTCGGCCTGATTCTCACTCATCTGGGGAATTTTTCCCGCCGGACGGGCATTGCCTGTCTTATTTACCACAGGCATCGCGCCTGGAGCCACCCGGGCGGCGTGGAGCGCGTGAGAAAGCGCCCATTGGGCCGCTCTCGTTCTTCGCACGGAAACCGTGCTAAAAGTGAAAAGAGAGAAAAGCCATGCCCGCTCGTTGGATCGTTTCGATTGTCGCGCTCGCGCTCGGCTTGTGCGCGCTTCCCGTGCGCGCCCCTGCCGCGGAGAGCCCGTGCCCTTCCCTGCTCGATCACCGCTTCGCCAACCTGATGGACGAGCCGATCTCGCTCTGCCGCTTCGGCGGCAAGGTGCTGCTGATCGTCAACACCGCGAGCGAGTGCGGCTACACGCCGCAGTACGAAGGCCTGGAAAAATTATACCGCCGCTACCGCGAGCGCGGCTTTGCGGTCCTGGGATTTCCCGCCAACGATTTCGGCGCCCAGGAACCGGGCACCAGCCAGGAGATTGCGCAGTTCTGCCGGATCAATTACGGCATCACCTTTCCGGTGTTTGCGAAGAGCGCGGTGATCGGCGCCCAGGCGAACCCGCTGTTTCGCGAGCTGGCGGCTCGGACCGGCCAACCGCCGCGCTGGAATTTTCACAAATACCTGCTCGACCGCAGCGCCCAGCCCGCGGCGGTGTTCGCGAGCGCGGTGGAGCCCGAGGACCCGCGCATCACGGCGCAGATCGAAAAGCTGCTCCGCGCCCGCTGAGGCGCCGCGGCGAACGCCCAGGCAATATCGATCAGCCCGCCTGCTGTTTCATCCGCCGCAGCAGCTCTTCGAAGGAAGACTGCGCGATCACGCGGTTGAACTGGGCGCGGTAGTTGTTCACCACGCTGATATTTTCCGCCACCACGTCGTAGATCTTCCAGCCGCCCGGGGTTTTGCGCAGCCGGTAGACCACCGAGTAGCTCGTGCCGTTCTTGTCGATGATCCGGGTGTCGACGTGGGCGTAATCGCCGTCGATGTTCTCGCCGCTGTAAACCACCTGCTGGCCGTTGTAGAGATCGATCTGATCGGCGTAGGTCTTTTCGAGCAGGGCCGTGAACGTTGCAACGAAGTCCTTGCGCTGCTCGGCGTTGAGCCGGCGCCAGTTGGCGCCGAGCGAGCGCATCGCCATCTCGGGGAAATCGAACAGCGGATAGACCACCCCGCGCAGCCGCTCGATCACCCGCGCGCGCTCCTGGCGGTTGTCGAGCTTGACGTTCTTGAGTATCTCGATGCCCTGATCGATCGCGCTGCGGATCGCGTCCGTCGGCTCGCCCGCCGCGGCGGGCCAGCCGCCCCAAAGCAGCGCTGCCGCAACGGCGAGCGCGGACACGGACCAACGAGCTGGTAATTTCATGCGCCGGCGCCTCCTGTCACATCGAGACTACCGGATGGCGCCGCCGAATCAATCCGGCTTTCAGCGAAAGCGCGGCAGCAGCTCGCGCGCGATCAACTCGAGGCTTTCCTCGAAGCGGTCGTATTGAAGGCGCAGATCGAATACCAGATGCTCGACCTCGCGGGCGCGGAATTTTTCGATCTCGCCGGCGCAGTCGTCCGGATCGCCGACGATCAGAAGGCCTTCGAGGTCTTCGATGGTCTGAAATTTTCCCGAAGGCGGCTTGATCCAGTGGCTGGCGCCCTCGGAGCTTTCCGCGAGCGCCGCCACGTCGATGCTGGCGCGCGCTTTGTTGCGGTCTTTGTCAATGCGCGTGATCGGAATATTGCCCAAGGTAATTTTGCGATCGCTCCATTGACGCATATATTTCACCCGGTCGTCGAAGGTCGCCAGCGGCACCCGCCCGGGAATCCAGCCGTCGCAGAACTCCGCGGCGCGCCGGATGGCCGCGCGCGTGCTGCCGCCGCAGAAGATCGGAATCGGCTCGGCCGGTTTGGGCTCGAGGGTCACCCCTTCGAAAGAAAAGACCTTGCCCTTGTAGCTGACGTTGTCTTCGGTCCAGATGCGCCGCGCGATCTCGACGGTCTCGCGCAAAATGTCGACCCGATCTTCGAGGCGCAGGCCGACGGTGGCGAGCTCGGCGGGATTGAAACCCAGGCCCATGCCGGCGATCACCCGGCCGCCGGCGAGATAGGAAAGGCTGGCGAGATCCTGGCAGACTTTGAGCGGCCAGCGCACCGGCACCAGCACGGCGATGCCGAGAATGATTTTTTTGGTCACCGCCGCGGCGGCCGCCAGAGTGACAAACGGCTCGACGAAGCGCAGCCCCGCCCGCTCCATGCCGTGCGGCTGCCAGAGCAGGTGGTCCCGCACCCAGAGCGAGTCGAATCCCAGCTCTTCGCACATCCGCGAGCCGTCCACGATCCGCGACGGCGAGGCCGCCTTGCCGAAGTGCGGCAACAACACGCCGAAGTGAATTTTTCCCATGGTGGCTTTAGTCGATCGTGATTCCGACGGCGGCGAGATTCGGAGGGCGACCGCCGGTCGCCCTGACATCGTTCGCGCTCTTTCCCGTTAAATTTCTCTTCCCAACTCCGCGCTCTCCGTGTCCTCGGTGGTTGAATCCTATTCCCGCGGTTTGTTCTCCGCATCGTCGACGATGTGAAAATCCTCGCCGGCCGGAGCATAGATCTCGAGCACGCGCGCCACCGTGTCGCCGCAGTTGCCGGCCTGATGCCGCACCCCGGGCGGAATAAACGCGACTTCTCCGGGACCGAGGCGGATTTTTTTTCCTTCCACGATCGCTTCCACCTGCCCCTCGAGCACAACGTAAATATTCTCCGCCCTGGCGTGGTAGTGGGTCGGGCCCGGGCCGGAATCGACGTTGATCAAATTGATGTGCACGTCGACGTTTTTCGCGCCGTCCGCTTCATCGACCAGACGGAGCGCCTTGCCGCGGTCCCAGCGCATAACCCGCACCGGCGCATCCTCGATGCGCATCACTTTGACCGGCATACTTCCTCCTCCCGCTCGTTCAATGGAATGAATAACTACGCGAGCAGTATGAAACCTGCCCGAGGTTGTCAAGCTGGCGCGCCCAGGGATCGCAACGTGAATTGCCGGCGCGCCGGCGCCGTGCTAAGAGCGACAAGGACTGTCCCGCATGATCGAAACGCTGCAGCTGATTCAATTTCGCGCCGCTTACAATCTGCCCGTGCACGCGGGCATGGCGGCGGGAATTTTTGCGCGCCACGGCCTCGGGCTCGAAATCGCCTACACGCCCGGCTCGCTGTTTCTGAGCGAGGCGCTGAAGGACGGCAGCTGCGATATCGGCCACACCGGCGCCGACGACGTGGTGGCGGATGTGGAGAGCGATCCGCGCTCCGACCTGTTTATTTTCATGGGACTGCACGGCGGCCTTTTCAGTCTGATCGCCGCGCCGAAGTTTCACTCCGTCGAGTCGCTGTTCGGCCAGACGATCGGCGTCGATGCCGCTCACAGCGGTTTCGTTCTGGCCCTGCAACGCTTTCTTCGCGAGCGGGGCATTGCCCAAGACGGCTGCCGTCTGAGCGAAATCGGCGGTTGGGAAAGCCGCTGCGGCGCGCTTTTGGAAGGAAAGATCGCCGCCACGCTCTTGACCGAGCCGTTTGTCGATCGGGCGCGCCAAGCCGGCTGTCATCTTCTTGCCCGCGACTTCGAGATCGCGCCGTCGTACCAGGGCACCTGCGGCGCCGCGCGCCGGAGCTGGGCGCAGCGCCACCCGGATCGCCTGATCCGTTACATTCGCGCTTACATCGAAGCCACTCGCTGGTGCGGCGCGGCGGAAAACCGCGCCGCCTGCCTCGATCTTCTCGCTCGCCATCACGAGATGGACCGCGCCGCCGCGGAAATCACCCTGAACGCTCTGCTCGACCCGGCCCGCGGCCTGGATGCGAAGGCCGCGCTCAATCGCGCCGGCCTCGCCGCGGTCATCGAGCTGCGCGCCGCGCTGGGCTATTTGCCGCGGCCGGTTCCGCCGCCGGAGAAATACCTCGATCTCGCGTATTACCGAAGCGCCGTGGGCTCGGAATGACGGCGCCGCCGCGCCGCCGAATGGAGTGAAGCGGCTCAGTACTCGTCGTTGAGAAAGCTCAGCATCTCGAAGCGTTCGCGGTTGACGAATTTTCCTTCGATGCGCACGCGGTCGCCCGAGCGAAGGATCTCGAAACGGTCGCGGTCCGAATCGCGCACGTAGGGCGAGAGCGCCACGGAGACGGTTTCGCCCGGCCGGCTGTTGAGCTCGAAGGAATGGTCGCGGCGATTGACGATGCCCACGGTGCCCGACAGAGTTTGAATCTTCGCCGCCGGGACGGGAGCGCGCTCGGGACTCTGCCCGGCGGCGTTTTCCTGAATGCGAATCAGATTCGCGTAGGATTCGCCGCGCTCGTTCTCGCGCACCTGGGCGGCGACTCGATCGCCGGGCGCGAGCCTGGTGATCGGATATTCGCGCCCGCGCTCGAGCACCTGCGCATCGGCGCTGTAGGCGATCGCGCGGCGCTCGCCGCTGCCGGAGCGGAGATAAATCCGCCGCGCGGCGGTATCGATGCGCTCGATCGTCCCGGCGACGTCCGGCTCGCCTTCGGGGAGGGTCGGCCGGCCGATCAGGGCGATATCTTCCATGCAGCCGGGAACGCTCATCAAGAGCGTCCCCAGCGCGACCGCGACAAAAACCCGCCGCATGGAGCTGCGCTGCATCGATCAGTACAGAATCGAGCCTTTCTCGATCTGCGCCTTGCGCTCGAGATATTCGCGGCGCGAAATTCTTTCGTTGCGATAATCGGCCTCGAGCTTTTCCATCTGGTTGTGCGCGTTTACTTCATAGCCCGCGCCGGTCGCCAGACTTCCCACCGCCGCGCCGCCGAGAAACGCACAGCCGCTCTGAGTCAAACCAGCGAGGAGCGCTGCCGCTAGAATCAGCTTTTTCATAATCAACCTCCCTCCGGCGACAAGGGTTTCGCCGCCCGGCGAGAGAATCGAGCAAGCTCCATACCAGTGTTGAACGGACAAGACTTTTCTTGTCGAGAGCGCGGCTTTCAGGCGGCGCGCGCCGGGGGATTTCCTACAACCTGTCGGGTTTTTACCTCAACGCTGCGCTGCGCGAAATTTTCAAGCCGTCCTCAAGCTTTGAATCCGACCACGAGGTGCGCCCGATGCGACTCGGGGAAATTTTCGCCTTCGCACTTGAGCGTGACGATATACGTGCCGGCGGCAGGAATCGCCTCGGCGGGAATCGTCGCCTTGAGCTCATCTTTCGAAACGAAGCTCGTCGGCAGCGGCCGGCCGTTCAAAAGAACGCGGTGAAATGGCCACATGCCGCCCTGCCCGCGCACGCGCAGCGTCGTCGGCCCCGCGCCTTCGATCAAAAACAGCGGCGCGATTTCCAGATCGAGCGGCAGGCTTTGATAGGAATAAAAAGACGGAATCGGATTTTTGTAGCGGCTGAATCGATGATCGATCACGTTTCCGTCCATGACCACGAGCTTGACGTTCTGCGTCGCCCAGATGTCTTCGAGCGGATCGCCATCGACGATCGAGAGGTCCGCCACCTTGCCGACTTCGACGCTGCCGTAGTCTTTTTCCTTCTTGAAAGTCTTTGCGACATTCAGAGTGGCGGCTTCAATCGCCTTCATCGGCGCCACGCCGGCCTCCACGTCCATCGCCAGCGCCTGGTGCATCAGCAGCGCCGCCATGCCGCGCGGCGGGTCCGAGCCTTCTTTCAAAATCCCGCCGGCATCGACGAAGCGGCGGATGAATTCCCTGGCTTTTTCATAACCGCGCCGGGCCTGATCGAGTTGCGCGGGCGTGTAGCGCTTGAGCAGTTTTTCGTAGGAATTGTCCGTCACCGCGCGCACGGCGGGCGGCAAATCGGCGTCGGCGTTGTTGAGGATCTGATTTTCCCGCTCGCGAAAACGCGGCGCATAGGCAGAGAGCGGCCGCAGCCACTTGGCGATCGTCGGCGTCCACGCGACGCCGTGCTCGACCAGCGCGCCGATCACGGCAGCGAAGTTTTCCGTCTGATAGTACGCGCCGGCCAATTCCTGATCGATCACGCCGCCGAGCCGGTCTTGAGCGAGCTTGTAGCGCGCCGGCGCGTAGGGAATCGAGCTGTAGCCCACCGACCAGATGTGCTCGATGGCATCCACGCCGGCCTGGGCCGCGGCGATGGAGTCCCAGCTGTGCGCCGCCACGGGCATGCCCAGCGCGTGCGCTTCGTCGCAGGCGACCTTGACCAGGTCCATGGAAAGAAACTCGTTGACCTTGAGGATCTCGCAGCCCAGCTCTTTTTTTCGCCGCACGGCGCGGCGGACTTCGTCGGCCGTGGCGACGATGATATTGTCGCGCGCCGTGCGCGAGCCGAAAGCATCGTGGCCGGTGCCGACCCCGCCGATGGCGCGGCCCGACATCCAGATGCGCGGGCCGCGGATTTTGCCCAGCGCGGTTCCTTCTTTTTGCGCTTTCGTCCAGGGCCCGTCCTGGTAAAGCTCGATGTTGGCGCAGGTGGTGATGCCGAGGTGGAGATAGAGCTCGCCGTGAAAATCTTCCAGGTGGCCGTGGCCGTCGATGAAGCCCGGCAGCACGGTCTTGCCGGCGACGTCGATGATTTCGGCGCCGGCCGGAACCGCGACCTCGCCGCTCCTGCCGACGGCGCGAAACCTGCCCGACTCGATGACGATGGTGGAATTTTCGATCGGCGCTCGGCCGGTGCCGTCGATCAGTTTGCCGCCGCGAATGACAAGCGTCCCTTCCGCCACTGGATCACCTCGGTCATGGTTGCTGAAAAATCCCGCGCGCACCGGCAATTCCATGAAAGCCGCGCGCCGAGCCGGCAGAGATTATTTGCCGTGGCGGCCGATGAAATCGAGCACGGTGCGATTGAAAAACTCCGGCGTCTCCCAGTACGGCGAATGGCCGCACTCGGGCACGATCACGACTTCGTTGTCGGGCACGTGGCGCGCGATCATGCGCGTGATCGACGGCGGCGTGAACGGATCCGCGGCGCCGGTCATCAGCAGGGTCGGCACTTTCAAGGTTTCGAGCCTGGCCGGCGTGACCACGTTGACGTGCTTTTGCCGCGCGCCCTTGCCGCTCTCGGAAATCTCGTTAAGCTCGGCCCATTTTTTTACCCCGGCGGGATTGGCCGCGCGGTAGGACGGCCCGAGCTCGCGAAACCAGCGCGGCAGCTCGTCCCATTCCTTGGTGCGGATGCTCGCGGCGGTCTCGGCGATGTAGCCTTCGGCGGCGGCCAGGTTGTTGCTCGAAACCGTCAGGCTCAGCAGCCGCTCGGGATGAGAAAGCGCGTAATCCGCCGCCACGCTGCCGCCGGCGGCGGAACCGAGCAGGTGAAATTTATCGACCTGGAGAATTTCCAGCAGATGCTGCAAATCGACCGATGGCGAGCCGGGCTGGTCCACCGGCGCGAGGTCCGAGTTGTAATGATTGCGCCGCGAATAGGCGATCACCCGGTAACCCGCCTGGGCGAAGACCGGCTGCTGATAGAGCCACACCAGCGCGCTGCCGGAGGCCGGATGGAGAAATACGATGGTTTCGCCGCTTCCGCCGGTGTCCCAATAACCGAGCCGCGCGCCGGGAATCCGGGCCATGCCTTCCCTGGCCGCCACCTGGCGCGGAATCGGCACCGGCACCATCGGATCGTCGATCTGGGTCGAAGATTTTGCGTTCATGCGCTTGGCCTCCAGGGAGCGGCTTGCGGCTTGTGGTATATCACCGCGCCCCGCAGGCGCGCCAGCCGAGAGAACACTTTTTTGTCGCCAGGTTTGCGCCGAACTTGTGTGAACGAGACAACAATGCCGACCTCCGTTGGTCCCGAGCCTCGGCGCAGGACGCCGGGTTGGTCGAACGCGCGCGCCAGCGGATTTATTTCTTCGCCGGATCGTAACCGAGGATCGGCGAGAGCCAGCGCTCCACTTCCTCCACCGTCATGCCTTTGCGCGCGGCGTAGGATTCGACCTGATCTTTGCCGATGGAGCTCACCGCGAAGTAGCGCGCGCCGGCGTGCGCGAAGTAAAGGCCGCACACCGACGCCGCCGGATACATCGCGTAGCTCTCGGTCAGCGTGATGCCGGTCGCCTCGCCGACTTTGAGAAGCTCGAAGAGCAGCGGCTTTTCGGTGTGGTCGGGCTGGGCGGGATAGCCCGGCGCGGGGCGGATGCCGCGGTACTTTTCGCCGATGAGATCCGCGTGGCTCAGAGTTTCGTTTTTGCCGTAGCCCCATTCGGAACGCACGCGCTTGTGCAGGCATTCGGCGAAAGCTTCGGCGAGCCGGTCGGCGAGCGCTTTGACCATGATCGCATTGTACTGGTCGTGATCCTTTTCGAAGCGCTCGGCGAGCTCCTGGCAGCCGTGCCCCGCGCTCACGGCAAAGGCGCCGATATAATCGAGCCGGCCGCTTTCCCGCGGCGCAATGTAATCGGCGAGCGCGAGCTGCGGCTTGCCGGCCGAGTTGAGCTTTTGCTGGCGCAGGGTGTGAAGGCGCGTGAGAATTTCGCCGCGGCTCGGGTCGGCGTAGACGACGATGTCGTCGCCCTCGCTGTTGGCGGGAAAAAATCCGTACACGCCGCGCGCCGTGAGCCGCCGTTTCTCGACGATCTCCCGGAGCAGCTCCTGCGCGTTGGCGAACAATTCGCGCGCCGCCGGCCCGCGGGTCGGATCCTGGAGCAAGTCGGGGTAGCGCCCGCGGATTTCCCAGGTGTGAAAAAACGGCGACCAGTCGATGAACGGCACCAGCTCGGCAAGGGGAAAATCGGCGAGGATTTTTCGGCCGATAAATTCCGGCACCGCGATGTGATGCTCGTCCCATTCCGTGTGCAGCCGGTGGCGCACGGCGTCTTCGTAAGAAAGCAGCTCGGTGCCGGCGCGGCTGGCGAACTGCTCGCGGATTTCCTGCTGCTCCTTGCGGTTCTGCAGATCGAGCGCGCGCCGCGTCTCGGGCCGGATGAGCGCGCCGACCACCGGCACGGCGCGGGAAGCATCGATCACGTGGATGGTCTCGTGGTCGTAGGCGGGCGCGATTTTGACCGCGGTGTGCCGTTTGCTCGTGGTCGCGCCGCCGATGAGCAGGGGAACATCGACGCCGCGCCGGCTCATCTCCGTCGCCACGTGGGCCATCTCGTCGAGCGACGGCGTGATCAGGCCGCTGAGGCCGATGATGTCGGCTTTTTCTTCCACCGCGGTGTCGATGATCTTGTCCGCCGGCACCATGACGCCGAGATCGATGACATCGTAGTTGTTGCAGCTCAACACCACGCCCACGATGTTCTTGCCGATGTCGTGCACGTCGCCCTTGACCGTGGCGAAGACGAGCTTGGGCCGGCGCTCGGCGCTCTGAGCGGCCTGCTTTTCCGCTTCGAGAAACGGCGTGAGATAAGCCACCGCTTTTTTCATCACCCGCGCCGACTTCACCACCTGGGGCAAAAACATCTTGCCCGAGCCGAAGAGATCGCCGACCACGTTCATGCCGTCCATCAGCGGCCCTTCGATGACAGCGAGCGGCTTGCCGTGTTTGGCGCGAGCTTCTTCCACGTCCTGATCGATGTAGTCGGTAATGCCCTTGACCAGCGCGTGGGACAGCCGCTCTTCCACCGTGCCATCGCGCCAGCTGTCGTCCTTGACGGCGGTCCGGTCGCTCTTTTTGACCGTCTCGGCGAACGCGACCAGCCGTTCGGTCGCGTCGGGCCGGCGGTTGAGCAGCACGTCTTCGACCAGCTCCAGCAGGTCCTTGGGAATTTCCTCGTACACCGCGAGCATCCCCGGGTTGACGATGCCCATGTCCATGCCCGCTTCAATGGCGTGATAGAGAAACGCCGAGTGCATCGCCTCGCGCACCGGGTTGTTGCCGCGAAAGGAAAAGGAAATATTGCTCACGCCGCCGCTGACCTTCGCCAGCGGCAGATGCTGCTTGATCCAGCGGGTCGCCTCGATGAAATTCACGGCATAACGGTTGTGCTCTTCGATGCCGGTGCCGACCGTGAGGATGTTCGGGTCGAAAATAATATCCTCGGGCGGAAAGCCGACTTTCTCGGTGAGAATCCGGTACGCGCGCGCGCACACCTCGATCTTGCGCTCGAAGGTGTCGGCCTGGCCGCGCTCGTCGAAGGCCATCACGATCACCGCGGCGCCGTAGCGGCGGATCAGACGCGCCTGATGCATGAACTTTTCTTCGCCTTCCTTGAGGCTGATCGAGTTGACCACGCCCTTCCCTTGCAGACACTTGAGGCCCGCTTCGATCACTTCCCATTTCGAGCTGTCGACCATCACCGGCACCCGCGCGATGTCCGATTCGCCGGCGATCAGGCGGAGAAATTTCTCCATCGCCGCTTTGGAATCGAGCATGCCTTCGTCCATGTTGACGTCGATGATCTGCGCGCCGCCTTCGACCTGCTGGCGCGCCACGCTCACGGCCTTCTCGAAATCGCCCGCGAGCACGAGCTTTGCGAAAACCGGCGAGCCGGTGACATTGGTGCGCTCGCCGACGTTGACGAAATTCGACTCGGGCCGCACCGTCACGGCTTCGAGACCGCTCAAACGAAGGCAGGGCTCGACCGGCGGCGCTTGCCGCGGTGTTTTGTCTTTGACCGCGGCGGCAATCGCCTCAATGTGCGCCGGCGTGGTGCCGCAGCAGCCGCCGACGATGTTGAGCCAGCCGTTTTCCACCCACTCGGCGAGCTGCGGCGCCAGAGTTTCCGGCGTTTCGGGAAAGCCGGTGGGCAGGAGCGGATCGGGCAGGCCGGCGTTGGGATACGCGCTCACGTAGATCGGCGCGATGCCCGACAATTCGTCGATCAGCGGGCGCATTTCCTTGGGGCCGAGCGCGCAGTTCATGCCGACGCTGAACAGCGGCACGTGGGAAATTGAATTCCAGAACGCCTCGACCGTCTGCCCGGTCACGCCGCGGTTGCTGCCGGGCTGAATAAAAGTCACCGACGCCATGATCGGCAGAGAAATTTTCCGGTCGTCGAACAACTGCGCAATGGCGAAGAACGCCGCCTTGGCGTTGAGCGTGTCGAAAATCGTTTCGACCAGGAGAAGATCGGCGCCGCCGTCGATCAAGCCGCGCGCCTGCTCGTAATAGGCTGCCACCAGCTCGTCGAAGGTCACGCCGCGGGTGGCCGCGCTCTGCACGTCGGTGGAGATCGAGCAGGTGCGGTTGGTCGGTCCCATGGCGCCGGCGACAAAACGGGGACGGCCGGGGTCCTGGGCGCGCGCGCGCGCCACCGCCGCTTTGGCCGCCCGCGCGCCCGCCACGTTCATCTCGTAGACAAACGGCTCCAGCCCGTAGTCGGCCATGGACACCGCCGTCGAGTTGAACGTGTTGGTCTCGACGATATCGGCGCCGGCTTGCAGGTATTGAAAGTGAATATCGGCGACCAGGTCGGGCTGCGTGATGCAGAGCACGTCGTTGCAGCCCTTGAGATCGCGCGGGTGCGCGGCGAAGCGCGCGCCGCGAAACGCCGCCTCGTCGAGACGGCGCGCCTGGATCATCGTGCCCATGGCGCCGTCGAGGATCGCCACCCGGCGGCTGAGAATTTCCCGCAGCTGTTTTTCGCTCCCGGTCATTTCGCGATCGTCTTCCTTCTTCCCTTGGCCGCCGCGGGCAGGCTCGCGCGCGCAACGAAAATCTCCACCGGGCGGTTGCCGTTGCGCGCCATGCGCGCGCCGGCGAAGGAACCGGTCAGGTCGTAATCCACCGACGCGGCGCCGGCGCGGCGAAACCATTTTTCCACCTGGGCGCGGTCGAAGCCGAGCCAGCGATGCGCCATCTGTTGGCGCATCCATTCCTGCTGATGGCGCACGAGATCGACCAGGATCACCGAGCCGCCCCGGCGAGCGATGCGGCAAAGCTCGGCCACCGCGCGCTCGGGCTCCGGCAGAAAATGCAGCACCATCACGCAAAACGCCGCATCCACGCTGCGGCTCGCGAGCGGCAGGTCGAGCGCGTCGCCGCGGCGGAATTCGACGTTGCGCAAGGCGCGCTCGCGCGCCACCGCGCGCGCGCGCCGGAGCATCTCGTCGGAAAGATCGACGCCGATCACCCGGCGCGCGAAGCGCGCCAGCTCGACGGTCAAAGAGCCGGTGCCGCAGCCGACATCGGCGACCGTCAGATCGGGCGGCAGGAGTTTCTCGATGGCCAGGGAGGCGACGCGATCGTCGAAGTAGCTCTTGCGAATCCGCTCCCAGTCCCCCGCCACCGACTCGAAGTAGCTTTTCGAGCGCTCCGCGCGCCGCCGCCGGCACTGCGCCAGCCGCTCCTGATCGCGCCGGATCTCGGGAATCTTGCCGAGGCCCTTGTGCAGCGACGCGAAAAGATCGCGCGCCGCTTCGGGCATGTCGCGGCGCGCGGAAAAATACACGCTGGTGCCTTCCTTGCGGTCCTGGACGAAGCCGGCGCCGCGCAGGATCGCCAGGTTGCGCGAAACCGACGATTGCACGGAATCCACCACCTCCTGCACTTCGCCGACGGTCAGCTCCTCCTCGGCCAGCGCTGCCAGGATGCGCAGGCGCAGCGGATCGGCCACGGCCTTGAGCGCGCGCACCAGCTCCATAGATTCGATCATTATATTTAAATATTGTGATGGAAACAAGGATCGGGCCGGCCGCGGCCCTCAGAGCGGCTTTTGCGCCAGCAAGCCGGCGCGAAAGGCCGGCGCGCCGTCGTCGGCGAATTTCCCCTCGCGGTAAAAGCCCACGCGAAAGCCGCGAAAGAGATCCAGAAGCTCGTTGTGAGCGAGCAGGTAGGCGGGATTTTTCGGAGGGCCCAGGGTCGGTTGATCGATCAGGAAAGTCTCGAAAACGATCCAGCCGCCGGGCCGGAGCGCGGCGGCGAGGCGCGGCACCAGCGCGCGCTCGAGATAGTTGAGATTGACCACCAGATCGTAGGCCGCTTCGGGAAGCTCGGCCGACTGGAGGTCGCTGCGCTGCCACGAGATCGCCAGCGATCTCCGCTGCGCGCGCGCGGCGGCCTGTTCCAGGGCGACCGGAGAAATGTCCACGGCGTCCACTTGAAAGCCGCGCGCCGCGAGAAAAAGCGCATTGCGCCCGCTGCCGCAGGCGACGTCGAGGGCGCGGCCCGGCGCAATTTCCCAGGCCGCGCAGTTGAGAATTTTTTGCAGAAAAGCGGCGGGCCGGTCGGAGCCGGGCCGCTCGGCGTGCCGGCGGTCCCAGCGATTTTGGTCTTCCCGCGCCATCGCCTTCAGACCGCCCGCGCCAGGGTGGCGACCAGCACCCGCTTGGCGCGGTTTCTTTTCAAAACTCGGCTGCACTCGTTGACGGTCGCGCCGGAGGTGCAGACATCGTCCACCAGCAGCACCGTCTTGCCTTCGACCGAGCGCTCGGGATGGAGACTGAAGGCGCCGCGCACGTTGCGTCGCCGGTCCTCTTCGGACAGTTGGGTCTGCGGCGAAGTCGGACGGGTGCGCAGCAGCACAAAAGGATCGAGCGGAATTCGATACGCGCGGCCGATCTGGCGCGCGAGCAGCACCGATTGATTGAAACCGCGCCAGCGCAGCCGCTGCGGATGAAGCGGCACGGGAACGATCACGTCCGCGCCGCAGCCGGCGAGAAACTCCCGGCAGCCGCGCGCCAGCAAACGCCCGAGCGGCTTGCCCAGGGAAACCTTGCGGCCGTATTTGAATCTCTGCACCACCTGGCGCAGCGGATGATCCTCGATCTCTTCGCGCGGGTAGCAGGCCCAGGAGCGCGCCGCGGAAAAATGCGGTGCCCGCGCCAGACAGGCGCCGCAGACGTGGTCGTCGCCGGCGGCGTCGGGAAACGGCCGGCCGCACAGAGTGCACAGCGGATGCGCGATCCGTTGAAGCTTTTCCCAGCACCGACCGCAGAAATATTCGCCGTCGCGACCGTGAATCCGGCCGCCGCAGGCGCGACAGCGCGGCGGATAAAGCCAATCCACCATCCAGTCGAGCCGATCCGCCAGCGAATATTCCGGGCTTGCGTTCATGAGCGGCATCGCGTTTTGAAGCGGCACAAAACGTCGGCCGGAGCGCGCGGCGAGACCCTAGGCGCTCGCGATCAAACTGTGCCCGGCCATTTCCTGCGGCTGCGGCAGGCCGAGGAGCTGCAGAACCGTCGGCGCAATGTCGATGCCCGTGCCGTCGTTGAGGCGGCAGCTTTGGCGCTCCTCGTCCACCAGGATCACCGGCACCGGGTTGGTGGTGTGCGCGGTGTGCGGCATGCCGGTGTCGTAGTCGATCAGCTGCTCGATGTTGCCGTGATCGGCGGTGACAATGACTTTGCCCTTCTGCGCCAACGCGGCGTCGATCACTTTGCCCAGGCATTCATCGATCACTTCGACCGCCTTGACGGAGGCTTCGAAGTTGCCCGTGTGGCCGACCATGTCGGCGTTGGCGTAATTGGCGATCACCAGGCCGGCCTTTTCTTCGGCCAGATACTTCACCAGCGCCTCGGTCACCGGGCGCGCGCTCATCTCGGGCTTCAAATCGTAAGTCGCCACGTCCTTGGGCGAAGGGATCAGGATGCGCTCTTCGCCGGGAAATTTCTTTTCCTCGCCGCCGTTGAAAAAATAAGTCACGTGCGCGTACTTCTCGGTCTCCGCGATGCGCAACTGGCGCAAACCGGCCCGGCTCGCCACTTCGCCGACGATCTTGCGAATCTCGCGCGGCGCGTAGGCGACCGGCAAGAGAAAGGTCTCGTCGTAGCGCGTCATCGTCGTGTAGGTCGCCAGCTTCAAACGGCGCGGGCGCGGGAATTCCCGGAAATCTTCCTGGGTGAACGCCCGGGTGATCTCGCGCGCGCGGTCGGCGCGGAAATTGAAAAAAATCACGCCGTCGCCGTCGCGCACCAGCCCCTCGGCGCCGCTCGCTTCGATCAACGCCGGCAGCACGAACTCGTCGGTGACCTTTTCCTTGTAGCTCTGGCGAATCGCCTCCAGCGCCGTCGCCGCCCGCCGTCCCGCGCCTTCGGTCAAGCAGCGGTAGGCTTTCTCGACCCGATCCCAGCGCTGGTCGCGATCCATCGCGTAATAGCGCCCGCTGACCGTCGCGATCCGGACGTTGGGCCAGCCTTTCAATTTTTCGCTCAGACCGAGCACAAACTCCTCGGCGCTGCTGGGCGGGGTGTCGCGGCCGTCGAGGAACAGGTGCAGGAACACGCGATCGACTTTTTGTTTGCGCGCCATCTCGATCAGCGCTTCCATGTGGCGCTGGTGGCTGTGCACGCCGCCGTCGCCGAGCAGACCGAGGAGATGCAGGCGACCGCTCGCGGCGACGGTTTTTCCAAGCGCCTCGAGCAGCACCGGATTTTTATCGAAGCGGCCCTCGTCGATGTCCTTGTGAATGAGAGTGAGATCCTGATAGACGATGCGGCCCGCGCCAAGAATCATGTGGCCGACTTCGGAGTTGCCCATCTGTCCGGCGGGCAAGCCCACGTCGACGCCCGACATGGACATCTGCGCATGGGGATAGCGCTTCAGCAGCAGATCGAGATGGGGTGTCGCCGCGCTGGCAACCGCATTGCCTTCCTTGCGCGGGTTGATGCCGAAGCCGTCGAGGATGATCAGAATCACGGGTTGGATCGTTGACAAAGCGCCATCCTTTCCTGCGCCGGCCCCCGGCGGTTGAATCACAACGGTCGGTTCATGCAACGAGCGAGCGCGCTCTAAGAAACGCGCTCATGAGCGATCTGAAACTGCTCGACGAGCTTGGCGTAGGCTTCCGGCAGCGCCGCTCGCGGCGCGTGGCCCCACAGGCCGTCGAGATCGTAGAATTCACGCACCGGCTCGTAAAACACGTGGACGATCACGTCGGAAAAGTCCATCAGCACCCAGTGCCCGCGCTGCGCGCCTTCCACCGCGTAGGGTTTCACGCCCTCCTCGGCGGCGTTCTCTTCGAGTCCCTGCGCGATGCTTTGCACCTGGCGGTCGGAACGGCCCGAGCAAAGAATGAAATAATCGGCGATCGAGGTCAGCTCGCGGACATCCAGCACGACGAGATCGTAGGCCTTGCGCTCCAGCGCCAGGCGGGTCAGCAGCAGAACCTTTTCCCACGAACCGCTGTCGGTCAAGGCCATCATCGCCTGCCGCGGCGGCCGCCGTACAGTCCGCGGCGCCGAATGTATGTTGCCACTTCGATCGGCACTAGATAACGAATGGATTTCCCCCGCCGCACCAGAGCGCGAATTTCCGAGGCCGAGATGGCGATATCGGTAAGCTCGACAAAGTAGATGCGCGTGCCGCTCTCATGCCGGTAATTTCCCTGCTGGAAATCATAACAAAAGAGTTTTTTTACGGCAACGCCGGTTCCCTTGAGCGGATCCTTTTCCTTGCTGCCCGGGCGCGAGGTCACGATAAAATGGCAGAGCGGAAAAATCGCGCGAAAGTCTTTCCAGGTGCCGATCTCGCGAAAGGCGTCCAGGCCGATAATGAAGTAAAGCTCGTCCCCCTTCCGCTTGCGCGCGGCAAACTCCCGGATCGTGTCGATCGAATAGGAAACTCCCGGCCGGGAGATTTCCACGGTGGAGACGCGGAAGCGCGGATTGCGCGCCACCGCGAGCCGCACCATCTGCAGCCGATCTTCGGCCGGCGTCGTCGTTTGCCCGCGTTTGTGCGGCGGAATGGCAGTTGGAATGAAGTAGAGCCGGTCGAGCGCGAAGGTTTCGCCGACCTCCTCGGCGCTGCGCAAATGCCCCCAGTGAATCGGATCGAAGGTGCCGCCAAAGAGACCGATTTTCATCAGGAGCCTAAGCAATCACGAGCCGCGCGACCCGGGAAAGAGCCGCAGCGTAAAGAACCGGCGAGCGAAAAGGCAGGAGCATTGATTCCGCCCCCCGCCGCTCCATGACCCACCCCCCCAACACTCCAACGTCTCGCCGTACAATTTTTAGTGGAATGTCTTATTCTCGAATCTGGCCGTCGCCGAAGACGATGAATTTGGTCGTCGTCAACTCTTCCAGCCCCATCGGCCCGAACGCATGGATCTTGCTCGTGCTGATGCCGATCTCGGCGCCGAGGCCGAGCTCGCCGCCGTCGTTGAAGCGGGTCGAGGCATTGACCATCACCGCCGAGGAATTGACCCGCTCGACGAACTCGCGCGCCTTCTGGTAGCTGCTCGTGACGATGCTTTCGGTGTGCTCCGAGCCGTAGCGCTCGATGTGCTCGATCGCCTCGTTCATGTCCCGGATCACGCGCACGGCGAGGATCAGGTCGAGGTATTCCGCCGACCAGTCCGCTTCCGCCGCGGGCTTGACGTTCGGAGCCAACGCGCGGGTTTTTTCGCAGCCGCGAACCTCCACGCCGGCCGCCTGCAGCTTGGCGATCATCGCCGGCAAAAATTTCGGCGCGATCGCTTCGTGCACCAGCAACGTTTCCATGGCGTTGCACACCGAAGGCCGCTGCACCTTGGCGTTGAGACAGATGCGCTCGGCCATCTCGAGCGATGCGTCCGCCTCCACGTAGACGTGGCAGACGCCTTTGTAATGCTTGATCACGGGGATTTTCGACTGCGCCACCACGGCGCGAATCAACTCCTCGCCGCCGCGCGGAATGATGAGGTCGATGTACTGTTCGAGCTGCAACAGCTCGTGGACCAGGGCGTGATCTTTGACCTGCGCGACTTGAATCGCATCCTGCGGCACCTGCGTCTCGGCGCAGCACGCGCGCAACACCGCGCCGATCGCCCGGTTCGAATGGTGCGCCTCGCTGCCGCCGCGCAGAATCACCGCGTTGCCGGATTTGAGGCAGAGCGCCGCGGCGTCGGCGGTCACGTTGGGCCGCGCTTCGTAGATGATGCCGATGACGCCGAGCGGAATGCGCATGCGGCCGACCTGCAAGCCGTTGGGCCGGCGCCACATCTTGGTCACTTCATGCACCGGGTCGGGCAGCGCCGCGACCTCGCGCAGGCCGTTGGCCATCGCCTCGATGCGCGCCGGATTGAGCGCGATGCGGTCGAGGAGCGCGCCGCCGATGCCGCGCTGAGCCGCCGAATCCTGGTCTTTCTTATTTTCCTGGACTAGGAATTCGCCTTGCGCCTGAAGCCGGTCGGCCATCAGCAGCAGCGCGCGATTTTTTTCCGTGGACGCTAGCGGCGCGAGCCGGCGCGCCGCTGCTTGGGCGCGCTGACCCAGCTGAAGCGCCATTTCCTTGAGCGAATTGCCGCCTGACATGGCCTACAACACCACCAGATCGTCCCGGTGAATGACCTCGTCGCAACCCTTGTAGCCGAGAGCTTTTTCAATCTTGCTTGTATGCAATCCTTTGATCCGATTCAACTCCAGCGCGCTGTAGTTGACCAGGCCGCGGGCGAACTCGCGGCCCTGTAAATCCAGGCAGCGCACGCACTCGCCCACGCCGAAGGCGCCGCGGATTTCCTTCAAACCGGACGGCAGCAAGCTCTTGCCCTGGCGCGCCAGCGCATCCTGCGCGCCGGCATCGACGGTCACGTCGCCGGCCGGCTTCAAATTGTACGCGATCCAGTGTTTGCGTTGCGTGAGAGGGTTGGCCTCCGGCAAAATCAACGTGCCGACCTCGAGCTCGGCATCGAACACCTTTTCGATGGCGCCCGGCTCCAGCCCGCTGGTGATGATCGTGGGAATGCCGCCGGCAGCGGCTTCCTCGGCGGCGGCGATCTTGGTCGCGATGCCGCCGGTGCCGAAAAGACTGCGGCTCTCGCCGCCGATGCGGCGCTTGACCGCCTTCACGTCCTCGATCAGCGGGATCAGCTCGGCGTCGTGATGAACCCGCGGATCGCGGTCGAACACGCCGCGCACGTCGCTCAGGATCACCAGCAGATCGGCGCCGAGCAAGGTCGCCACCAGCGCCGACAGATGATCATTGTCGCCGAATTTCATCTCTTCCACCGCCACGGTGTCGTTCTCGTTGACGATCGGAATAATCGACGACTCGATCAGCATCGCGAAGGTGTGCTTCGCGTTGATATAGCGCTGGCGGTTGGCGAGATCTTCGTGAGTCAACAAAACCTGCGCCACGCTTTTGTCGAATTTTGAAAAATGGCGCTCGTAGAGCGCCATCAATTTGATCTGGCCGACCGCGGCGAGCGCCTGCTTCTCGGGAATCGTCTTGGGCCGCTGCTTGCGACCGAGCCGCGTCATGCCCGCCGCCACCGCGCCCGAGCTCACCACCACGACTTCCTTTTTTCGCTCGTGGAGCTGCGCCAGCTCGCGCACCAGCCCGCGCAGGCGCGGCTCCTCGATGCCCTCGCGCGAGGAGAGAACCTGGCTGCCGACCTTGACCACCACGCGGCGCGCGCGGCGCAGGATCGATTTTTTATGTTCCAGCAGCGTCACGCATCGCCTCATGCTGTTGCCTGATCTCTTCGAGCCGCCGCCCGGCCAGACGCACGAGCGCCTGGATGCCGTCCGTGGTCGCCGCGGAAATCATTGGCAGCGGCCGATATTTTTTCGGCAGCTTCTTCGCAAGCAGCGCGGCTTTTTCCCGCGCCTCGGGCAGATCGATCTTGTTGGCGACCACGATCTGCGGTTTTTCCGCGAGCTCGCGGTCGAAAAGCGCCAGCTCGCGATTGATCGTATGGAATGCGCCCAGCGGATCCGCCGGATCGATCGCCGCCGCATCGATCAGATGGATCAAGAGATTCGTGCGCATCACGTGGCGCAGAAATTTATCGCCCAGGCCGTGGCCTTCGTGGGCGCCCTCGATCAGGCCGGGAATATCGGCGACGACAAAACTCTTGCCGTCGTCGTAGCCGACCACGCCAAGATTCGGCACCAGGGTGGTGAACGGATAATCGGCGATCTTCGGCCGGACGGCGGAAATCACCGAGATCAACGTGGACTTGCCCGCATTGGGAAAGCCGATGATGCCCACATCCGCCAACAAACGCAGCTCGATGTCCAGCTCGCGCTCCTGGCCGGGCTCGCCGGGCTGGGCGAAGCGCGGGCTCTGAAACGTGGAAGTCGCGAAGTGCGCGTTGCCTTTGCCGCCGCGCCCGCCGCTGGCGATCACGAGGCGCGCGCCGGCGCTTTGCAAATCGCCGAGCAAGGCGCCGCTCGCCGCGTCGCGGATGATCGTTCCCACCGGCACGTGGATCAGCCGGTCGTCGCCGCGCCGGCCGTGGCAGTCCTTGCCCATGCCGTGCTGGCCGCGGCCGGCTTTGTATTGCTTCTGGTAGCGCAGATCGAGCAAAGTCGTGAGCTGCGGGTCGGCGACCGCCACCACGTCGCCGCCGTCGCCGCCGTTGCCGCCGTTGGGCCCGCCGCGCGGCACGAACTTCTCGCGGCGAAAGCTCACGCAGCCGCGCCCGCCGTCGCCGGCGATAACGCGAATCTTGACCTCGTCGATAAACTTCATGGCAAGAGCAGCGCCGGGCTCCTGCCCGGCAATTACCGCTCGCGGTAAATCTGCCTTTACTTTTGCCTTTTTACTTTTTACTTTCCCTTTTCCCTCTATCTCGGACAAAAAAAAAGCCCCGAAAGGGGCTTTTCCGTTGGGGAAGCTCAGCATTACTGAGCCGGCAGCACGGCGACCCGCTTTCGCTCTTTGTCTTTGCGCTCGTAGCGCACCACGCCGTCGATCAACGCGAACAGCGTGAAGTCCCGGCCCATGCCGACGTTCTTTCCCGGGTGAATGCGCGTGCCGAGCTGGCGCACCAGAATATTGCCGGCGCGCACGGTCTCGCCGCCGAAAACCTTCACGCCGCGCCGCTGCCCCTGGCTGTCGCGGCCGTTGCGCGAGCTGCCGCCTGCTTTTTTGTGTGCCATCGATCGGTCTCCGCTTTAAGCTTCGATGCCGGTAATTTTGAGAGTGGTCTGATACTGGCGATGGCCGCGCTGGCGGCTGTAGCTTTTGCGCCGCTTTTTCTTGAACACGAGAACTTTCTTGGCGCGGATCTGGCCGACGATTTCGCCGGTCACTCTGGCGTTGGCCAGCAGCGGCGCGCCGATTTTAACTTCCTCGCCGCCGACGAAAAGCACGTCCGGCAACACCACCTGCTCTCCGACTTCGCCGGCCAGCTTCTCGACCTTGACGAGATCGCCCTCGGCCACGCGATACTGCTTGCCGCCGGTCCGAATTACCGCATATTTCATAGGATTTTCCCGAAGCAATTTTTCTAAAGGAAAAACCCGGCAAAGTCAACTCAAGGTCGCGGCGGATCCGTTCCCGGTAAAACGCCGGAACCCCTCCGTATCACGTTGCCGGCGCGGCTTCAGCGCGACGGTTTTCACGACAGGGCCCGCATTTTTTGATCCGCAGGTTTTTTCTCGCATTCGATTGACACCGGGCATGGATTTCTATATATCGCTACCCGATATTATCGTTGAGCGATATAAAATGCAAAATTCTCCACCGTCGCCGAACTTCAAAGCCATGGCGGAACTGCGTTATCAGATCCGCCGCTTCCTGCGCTTCAGCGAAAACGCGGCGCGCAAAGCCGGCATCGAACCCCAGCAGCATCAGCTGCTCCTTGCCGTGCGCGGTTTGCCGGAGGGCCTCAAGCCGACCATCGGCGCCCTGGCGGAGCGGATGCAACTTCAGCATCACAGCACGGTGGAATTGATCGACCGTCTCGCCGAGCGCGGCCTTCTCTGCCGCCTGCGCAGCACCGACGACCGGCGGCAAGTGCTGGTCAAGCTCACCCACGAGGGCGAGCAGTTTCTCCAGACCCTCTCGCTGCACCATCTCGAAGAGATCCAATCCGTCGGCCCGAAATTCGTCAAAATCCTGCAAAGCCTGATCAGAAACGCCAACGCCGCCGAAACCAAGAGCGAAGCCCGCAAATCAAGAAAGGACCGCAACCATGGCTGAACAAAGCGAAGAAATCCTACTGGATGTACGAGTCGCCGAGGCCTCGCGTCTCTACAAGTTTTACTTAAACCAGGAGAAAAAAATCCTCGGTACAGCCGCAGTCATTTTCTTCCTGGCCATTTGGGAGCTCGTTGGCAACGTCTGGCAATTGATCAATCCGATGTTCATGAGCGCGCCGTCGCTCATCGCGAAAGCCGCTATTCAGATGTTCGGTTCGGGTGAAATCTACACCGACTTATATATCAGCGGCATCGAACTTGTCTGGGGCTATTTACTCTCGGCCGTGGTTGCCGTTCCCTTTGGGATCGCGATTGGCTGGTACAAGAAGATCGCCTACATATTCGACCCTTTCGTCAACGCGATGAACGCGACTCCGCGCGTGGCCCTTCTCCCTCTGGTTATCATCTGGTTGGGCATCGGCATCCTTTCCAAGATCGGCATCATCTTTCTTGGCGCGGTTTTCCCGATCTTGATCAACACGCGCGATGGCGTGAAGACCACGCCCGTCAATCTGCTTACCGCGGCCAGAAGCTTCGGCGCTTCTGAGTGGATGCTTTTCAAAACCGTCGTGCTCCCTTCGACGATCCCGTTCATCCTTACCGGTTTAAGGCTTGGCCTCGGTCGAGCGATCGTGGGCGTCATGGTCGGCGAGCTTTATGCTGCGACGGCGGGTATCGGTTTCATGATCACGGTTGCCGGGGCTACATTTCAAACGGACAAGGTGTTTGTCGGAGTGCTTATTTTCGCGCTAACCGGCATGATCGGCACTGAGATGATCACTCGCGTGGAGAGACGGTTCGACAAGTGGCGTCCGAAAGTCGGATCTGCTGAATAACCGACCGTTCTTTCCGCCAAGTTGTTTTTCAAACGGCCCACGCCCTGTGTGGGCCGTTTTTTTTGGAGAACTCCCCTTTGCTGGACCTCTTGCCCTTCGACGGGTCTGCCTTTAGATTGTACCTCAAATCTTGGGGGCATCATGCGAACAGCGACACCTAAATCCATTCGGATCTTCATTGCTCTAGCGGCACTCCTGACGCTTGCCGGCTGCGGCTACAACCAGCTTCAGGGGCTCGACGAAGAAGTCAAAGGCGCCTGGGCCGAAGTGCAGAACCAATACCAGCGCCGCGCCGACCTCGTGCCCAATCTGGTCGCGACCGTCAAAGGCTCGGCAAAATTCGAGCAGGATACCTTGCAGCAGGTGATCCAGGCTCGCGCTGCGGCAACCTCGATCAAAGTCGATGCCAGCGCGCTGAATGATCCCGAGACGTTCAAGAAATTCGAGCAGGCCCAGAATCAATTGTCCGGCGCGCTTTCGCGCCTGCTGGTCGTGGTGGAAAAATATCCCGATCTCAAAGCCAATCAGAATTTCCAGAGCCTTCAGGCGCAGCTCGAAGGCACGGAAAACCGCATCGCCGTGGCGCGCAAGCGCTACATCGAACGGGTCGCTGAATACAACAAAGCGGTCCGTTTCTTTCCCACCAACCTGACCGCCAAATGGCTGCTCCACCTCGACGTGCGGCCGACCTTCAGCGCCGACGAAGCCGCCCAAAAGCCGCCGGAGGTGAAGTTTTAGCAGCGCCGGTTTTTCTTCGCTGAGTATCGCGCTACGGCCTTCGACTGGAATCAATTTGCGCTATCGCCGGCTACTCCTCGGTTTTTTATTCATTCTCCTCGCGTGTTCTTCAACGGACGCCCTCGACATCCCGCCGCTGCGCGGCCGGGTGAACGACTACGCCGGGGTGATGAGCCAGGGTCAAGTTCAATCCCTGGAAGCGCAGCTCGCTCAGTTCGAGCAGGAGACCGGCCATCAGGTCGCGGTGCTCACGATTCCGACTCTGGACGGAGAGGATATCGAAGGCTTCGGCATCCGCGTCGCGGAGAATTGGAAGGTCGGCAAGAAAGGCTTCGACAACGGCGTCATTCTCCTGGTGGCGATCAACGATCGAAAACTCAGGATCGAAGTCGGCTACGGCCTGGAAGGGGTACTGCCCGATATCACCGCCCAGCGGATCATCAGCGAGTACCTCGTTCCGCGTTTCCGCGTTCAGGATTACGCCGGCGGGATCATCGCCGGCGTCGACGCGGTATTGAAAGTCATCAAAAACGAGCCGCTGCCGGAAGCCGCGCGAAAGAAGAATTCCAGCCCGGGCTCGGACTGGAATTCGCTCGTCATGCTCGGGATCACTTTTGGCGTTTTAGGTCTCATGGCGTTCGCGTCCGCCGGTGGGCGGCGGCGCAACCAGATATGGGCGACCCGCGGCCGGCGCTACCCGCCGACTTACTGGGGCGGCGGAGGTTTCGGCGGCGGCTTTGGCGGAGGCGGGGGTGGAGGCTTCAGCGGCGGCGGCGGCAGTTTCGGGGGCGGTGGCGCTTCGGGCAGCTGGTAACCATGCGCGCCGAAAATTTTTTCACTGACGAAGAAAAAGAGCGCATCCGCCAAGCGGTGATCGCAGCGGAGTCTAAAACCGCGGGCGAAATCGTGCCGATGCTCGTCGCTTCATCCGCACGTTATACCGAAGCGGAGCTTCTCGGCTTGATCGCCGGCCTGCTCGCCGGCATGATCGCCGAGTTTTTCTGGAGCGATCCCTGGGGCTCCGAGTTTTTGAATCTCTGGCCGGTGGCCGGCGCGCTCGCGGGCTTTCTGCTTTGCCGAATCCCGGCGATCAAGCGACTCCTGATCCCGAGAAACCGCGTTGCCGAAGCGGTTCATGCTCTCGCGCTTGCTTCTTTCACCGAGCACGGTCTTCACTACACCCGCGATCACACCGGTATCTTGATTCTGGTCTCGCTGCTCGAGCATCGCGTGGAAGTTCTCGCCGACCGCGGCATCAACGCCAAGGTCGCGGCCGGCACCTGGCAGGAAATTTCCACAATTCTCGTCGAGGGTTTGAAGTCCGATCGCGCCTGCGACGCTTTCTGCGCTGCGATCGCGCGCTGCGGCGAAATCCTCACCGCGCATTTTCCGCGCCGGCCCGACGACAAAGACGAGCTGGCCGACAGTCTGGTTACCGGCTAGCGTCGAACTTCGCTTTTCGCTATTCTCCGGTCGTTGGCAACCTCGTCGAAAGGATCACGTTCCATGCGCGCCATCGTCGTACTTTTTATCCTCGCCTTCGCCCCGCGGCCGCTTTCGGCTCAAGAGCGTCTGAACTTCGCCTACATCTCGCCCAACGCCGGCTCGTCGTCGGTGCTCTGGGTTGCCAAAGACGCGGGCATCTTCAAAAAGCACGGCCTGGACGTGAACGTAATTTACATCGAAGGCACGCCCAAGGCGCTGATGTCGCTCTTCGCCGGCGAGCTGCAGGTCGTCGCCGGCACGGGGCCCGCCGTGGCGAGCGCCAAAGTGCGCGGCGCCGACGCGACGATGATCATGGGCTTCGAAGTCTATTTGCCCTATTACCTGATCGCGACACCGGCGATTAAAACCATTGAAGACCTCAAAGGCAAAATCGGCGCCAACCATTCCGCGGCGACCTCCGCCGATTTCGCCATGCGCCTCGGCTTGCGCAACATCGGCCTCGATCCCGAGCGCGACGTGAATCTCCGCGTGGTCGGCGCGACCAATTTGCGCATGATCATGATGCAGCAGGGCCAGGCGCAATTCACGGTGATCAGCAACACCGAACGCGAGGAGGCGGAAAAGCTCGGGTTCAAAATCATCGCCGATCTCGCCAGCAAGCGGATTCCCTACCCGCACAGCGGCGTGATCACCAGCCAGAAACTTCTCAAAGAGAAACACGACGCGATGCTGCGCTTCGGGCGCGCCGCCGTGGAAGCGATCCATTTTTTCAAAACCAACAAGCCGCAGACCCTCGCGATCCTGAAAAAATACGCCAAGACCGACCTCACCACGCTCGACAGCGCCTACGCCTATCTGAAAACCGCGATCCCGGACATGCCCTACCCGACGCTGGAAGGCATGAAAACCGTGCTTGCCGAAATGGGACGAACCCGGCCGGAGGTGCTCAAGTACGACGCCGCTACGATGGTCGATCCGAGCATCGTCAAGACGATCGACGAGGAAGGATTTTTAAAAAAGCTGAAATAGAAATTCCGTTTAGAGTCTAGCGTCTGGAGTTTAGCGCAATGACGGACGTTAGCCTCGCCGAATTCCCTTCACCAAACCGCACGACCCTAAACATTTACTTCCGCACCAGCCGCACATCCACGGCCGCCGCGCCTCTGCCTTGCTCGCGCACCATGAGCGGGTTGATTTCCATGTCGGACAAATGCTCGCGGTGGGCGGCGAAGATTTCGGATAACCCGACCATGGCTTTCACCAGCGCGTCGGCATCGCGCGGTTTTTGACCGCGCACGCCTTCGAGGATTTTGTAGCCGCGCAGCTCTTTTAGCATCTCGCGCGCTTCGCGCTCGTCGATCGGCAGCAGGCGGATCGCCACGTCTTTCAGCACTTCGACAAAGATGCCGCCGAGGCCGACCATCAAAAACGGGCCGTACTGCGGATCGGTGCGCGCGCCGATCAACACTTCGGTGCCGTGAATCATTTCCTGGATCAGCAGATGGCCGCGGCCCAGCGTCTTGGTCAGAAGCTTCTGGCCTTCGGCCTGAACTTCTTCGGCGCTTTTCAAGCCGAGCACGACGGCGCCGGATTCAGTCTTGTGCACAACTTCAGCGGCGATCAATTTCACCGCCACGGGAAAACCGATTTCCTTCGCTCGCGCCGCCGCGTCGGCGGCGGTGCCGGCCATCGCCTGCTTCGGCAAGCCGATGCCGTGGCGCTGCAGCAGCTTGTTCAAGTTCTCGCCGGCGAGATCCGCCGGGTTGCCGTCCGATACCGCGAGCTTCGGCACGCCGCGCTGGCGGCGTTCGCCGTACAGTCCGAGCCCGGCCAGCGCGCGCAACGTCGGCTTGATCGCCTGCAGGAAAGGCATGCCGGCTTCTTCCTGAAACGCGCGGCTTTCGTCGAGACAACTGTAAGTCGAGCGGGCGAAAGCCAGGATCGGCTTATCCGTCGCGGCCGCTGCGCTCTTGAACAGGTCGGCGCTGCGTTTCTGACCGCGCGGCAATTCGCCGTGAATCGCCAGCAGATCGACGTTGGGATCTTCGGCGTGAAGCTTCACGATGTTGATGAAGCCCGCCTCGTCGCCGAAGCCGGCGACGCCGCACTCGAGGGGATTTTCCACGGCCAGCTCGGCCGGAATGAGCGGGCGCACGGCTTCCTTGGTTTTGTCGCCGAGCTGCGCGAGATTGGTTTTCAATTCGTCGCAGTGATCGCAGATCAGCCCCTTCATGCCGCCGGAGTTGACGACGATGGCGGCGCGGCTGCCCTTGGGAAATCTGCCGGGCATGAAGGCGAGCGTGAGCTCGGTCATGTCTTCCAGAGTCGGGCAGCGAATCAAGCCGAGACGATGGCAAACCGCGTCGAACACTTCGTCGGCGCCGGCGAGCGATCCGGTATGAGAAATCGCCTGGCGCTTTCCCATCTCCGAGCGGCCGAGCTTGACCACGAGAATCGGCTTGCTTTTGCCGAGCGCGCGCTCGGCGACCGCCATGAATTCATTGGGACGGCGAATGCCTTCGACCATTAGAGTGATCACTTTTGTTTCCGGATCATCGACCAGAAACGACAGGTAATCGACCAGATCCAGGCTCACTTCGTTGCCGCTCGAAACCGCGTAGCTGAAGCCGATGCCGCGCTCGGTGGCGCCTTTGATCCAGTTGCCGAGCGAGCCGCCGCTTTGAAAGATCAAACCCACCGGTCCTTTCTTGAGCAGCGGCGTTGCCGTCGGGAAAGTCCACAAGCCCTCGCCGACGGAATAGGATCCCATGCAGTTGGGACCGCAGAGCACCATGCCGGTCTTGGCGCACAGCTCGCGCATCGCCTGCGCGCGCTCTTGGCCCTTGGGGTCGTCGCCTTCGCCGAAGCCCGCCGTGTAAATCGTCGCCGAGCGCGTGCCGAGCCTGGCCGCTTCCTCGAGCACGCCGAGCACCGCGCGCGTCGGGATCAGCACGAGCAATTCGTCGGGCACCTCCGGCAGCGCGGCGAGGTTGGGATAACATTTGTCGCCGTAGAGCTCTTGGTAGTTCGGATTGATCAGATACACGCCGCCGGGAAATTTCGCGCCCTTCAGGTTGCGGTAAATGCCCAGCGGCCACGCGCCTTTCTGCGACGCGCCGACGATCGCGACCGATTTTGCGCGCAAAAGATTCTCCACAGGTTTCGCCGTGAATGTTGTCATGGAATTTTCCTCTGATTTCGAGATGGTTTTCCTATGTCACAGAGAGGGAGTCACTGCAAGATTGTGCGCGGAAGCGAAAGAGTCCTTTCACCACGAAGTGATTCATGAGCTTTCGCTCGCCTGCAGAGCTTGAAATCTCAGGAGTCCGCCACGGAGGTTGTTTTGCGCGCGCCGTTCGCGCGCAAGATCTCGAACTCTTTCCTCCGTGTTCGGAGGCACGAAGGACACGAAGGGCTTTGCTTTTCTCCTTCGAACTTCGTGCCCTTCGTGTCTTCGCGGCAAGTCCCTCATTTTCGCATTCTCATGGAAAGACATGCCAGCGAACTGCGGGGATTTCGACTATCGCCTGCGCCCCGACCGCCAGATCGCAATCGCCGGCGAGCTTCGCGAGCAGCGTCACGCCGTTCATTTCGACCTCGAGCAAAGCCGAGTCGCCGAGATAATTCTTGCTGGCGATCTTGCCGACCGCCGCCGCGGGCCCGTAGCTGGGGGCGGGCGTGACTTTGACGTGCTCCGGGCGAACCGCCAGGGTAACGGGCGCACCGGCACCGAGGCCCTCGGGCACGGCGGCGGCAATCATGCCCAAGGCGCATTCGATCTGGCCGCCGTTGGCTACTTTCGCTTTGATAAAATTCATTTCGCCGACGAATTGCGCGACAAAAACACTCGCCGGTTTGGCGTAGATTTCATGGGGCGGCGCCATCTGAATAATCTCGCCGTCGTGCATGACACAGACCTTGTCGCCGAGACTCAGCGCCTCCGCCTGATCGTGCGTGACGTACAGCGTGGTCACGCCCGCGGCTCTGGTGATTTTTCTTAGCTCGACCCGCATCTGCTCGCGCAGGCGCGCGTCGAGATTGCTGAGCGGCTCGTCCATCAGGAGAATCTTCGGCTCGGTGACCATCGCCCGCGCCATCGCCACCCGCTGCTGCTGGCCGCCGCTCAGATCGGTCGCCGGCCGGTCTTCGAGCCCGTCGAGCTGCACCAGCTTGAGCGCGCGGCGAACTTTATCGGCGATCTGATCTTTGGGAATTTTTCGGCGTCCTTTGATCAGCGGGAACGACACGTTTTGAAACACGTTCATGTGCGGCCAGATCGCGTAGGACTGAAACACCATGCCGATGTCGCGCTTTTCGGTCGGCACGTAAACGCCTCTGGCCGGCGCATTGACCAGCGCGCCGTCGATCTCGAGCTCGCCGGCGTCGGGCCTCTCCAGGCCGGCGACGCTGCGCAACGTCGTCGTCTTGCCGCAGCCGCTCGGCCCGAGCAGCACGCAAAATTCCTTCTCGCCGACTTCGAGATCGATGCCGCGCAATGCTTCGACCCGGCCGCGCCGGCTGTCGAACCATTTTCTGAGACCGCGAATGCGAATCACGAGCGAAGACCTGTGGGAGCGATGGAGTACTGGAGTGCTCGAGTATTGGTCGTCTCCGAACCCATCACTCCGCTCTTCTAATTGCCCAACTCCACTTCGCCGATACGCGAAAAGATAAACTTCAAAGTGCCGACCACCAGCACCGCGAACAGCACCAGCAGCACGCCGAGCGCGGAAACCTGCGGCACCCAGCCGTTGCCCCAGAACTGCCAGACGATGGTGGAGATGACCAGATTCTTGCGCGTGCCGAGCGCCAGCGCCATGGTGACTTCGCGGTAGGACAACATGCTGATCCAGATCCAGCTGTTAAAAATGCCGGCGGCGATCAGCGGCAGGACGATGCGGCCGAGCACGCGCCGGGTCGAGGCGCCGGCGACTTTGCCGGCTTCCTCCAGCTCGCGGTGCACCTGAATCATCACGCCGTTGGTGGTGCGCGTGCCGTAGGCGATCCAGGAAATCGTATGCGCAATCGCGATGATGATCACCGTGCCGTACACCGGAAAGTAATCGCGATAGGCGAGGCCGAGATAAGCCAGGCTCACGCCGAGCAGAATGCTCGGGATCACATGCGGCAGGAACGCGACGGTGTCGAGATAGCCGCGAAACTTGACCTGGGTTCTGATCACGACCCAGGAGACGAGCACGCTCAGGATCATCGTCGCGGTCGGCACCGCGATCATGAGAATCGCCGTGTTGATGAACGGCAGCGCGTCGACGAAGTCGAAAATGGTCGCGTAATTCGACAGCGACATATCCGCCAGCGCCTCGGCCGAAGGCAATTGCAAATGCGGCAAGAGCGACGCCCAGAGCAACACGAGAAACGGAATAAAGACTTCCATGGACAGATAGAGCAACGCGAACGCCAGCGCCGCCCCTTTCCATTTTCCCAGCGCGATCTGGCGCGGCCGATAGCCGCGGCCGGTGATCACCGTGTACTTTTTGCCGTGCTGCACCAGGCGCACGTAGAAAAACGCCAGGATCAGTCCCAAGAGCAGCATCACCGCACCGTAGGCGCCGGCGATGCCGTAGTTGGGCAAACCCGTGGGCGGATTGGTCGAGGTGAAAATCGCCGCGCTGAGCACGAGGATGCGCGCCGGATAGCCGATGATTGCCGGCACTTCGAACACGGCGATGGCGGACATGAACAGATAAACCATGACGCCGGCGATCGCCGGCCAGGTGATCGGCACGTTGATGCGCAGAAACGTTTGCAGCTTCCTCACGCCGGAGGTGTAAGCCGCCTCTTCCAGCGCCGGATCCATGGTGCGATAGGCCGCCGAGAGCATGAAGAAGGCCGCCGGCACGAACGACACACCTTGAACGAACGCCATGCCCGGAATGTTGTAGAGGCTGATGATCGGTTGATCGAGATCGAAGAGCCGCATCGCCCACTGATTGACCAGGCCGATGCGCGGGCTCAGGAGCAGAATCCAGGCGATGGTGCGGAGAAAAACCGGGATCAGAATTCCCACCGTCATCAAAACGTAAATCGTATTCTTGAACGGCACGTCGGTGCGGTTGAGCAGCCACACCAGCGGCACCGCGAACGCGAGCGCCACCACGACGGTGCCGAACGCGAACATCAAGGTGTTGAGAAGAATCTTGTACGTGCTCGGCGCGCTGTAGACCGTGATGAAATTGGCGAGGGTGAGCGGTCCGCCTTCGCCGGGGAAGCCGGTGCGCAGGCTCATCAGCAGGATCATGATCAGCGGCACACCGACCAGGATGGCGAGCAGCGCCAGCATCCCGCCGGCGAAAACGCCGACGCCGCTCGCTCTCTCGCGCGGCGCGTAGCCGAGGGTGCCGAGTTCCGCTTCAGCTTTCACGCGACTCCCGTTCGCTTTTCAATTCCGCCTGGACGATGCGCACGAGTGGGTTTTCTCTATCACCGCGGAGACGCGGAGGGCACGAAGGGGTTTGGCAAGCGCCGTCGAATTCCGCCGCCCGCACTTCGCGTCCTTCGCGTCTTCGCGGTGAATCCTGCTCTCCCAATGAGACCTATAGACCGGTGAAGCCGAATATCTTGCCGTACTCGCGCGAGAGCCGATCGACCATCTCGGCCTGATCCTGGCTCATGTAGACCACCTGCTTTTTCTGCACGTATTTGTACGCGGAAGTCCCGGGAATAAACGCCGAGCTCTGGCCGGCGTATTTCTCCCAGATTTTCTGCGCTTCGGGAGTGGTGAGATACGCCGCCATCAACGCCGCGACCTTGGGATGCGCGGCATTTTTCGGGATCCCCGCGTGATACGCGGGCGCGATCAGCGGGCTCACCGACTCGGCGAAGACCACCGGCGCGTTCTTGTTCTTTTCCGATTTGATCTCGCTGTCGCTGATCGAGACGGCGACGACGATCTCGCCGAGCAGCAGTCGATTGTAGATTTCTCCCAGCCTGCCGAGAATCAGATCCTGCTTGGTGAGCGCTTTGACGAAATGGGTCGCCTTCTCCTCGCCCCAGGGCCCGGCGGCGAGCCGCGCCATGTGGTGGGTCGCGCTGGAGACGCCGATCTTGCCTTTCCATTTGGGATTCAACAGATCTTCCCAGGTTTTCGGCGCGTCCTTGGCCGGCACCAGCTGTTTGTTATAAGCCGGCAGAACGAATTGGTTGGCGAAGCTCACCGAGCCGTTGTCGTACTGCACCGCTTTGGGATCGACGCCGATGCTCTTGTAATCGAACGGCTGATGCATTTTTTTCACCCACAGGGTCGCATGATGCGCGTCGGTCACCACCATCAGGTCCCATTCCGGCGGCACGCCGCTTGCGCCCAGGCCGACGACCTTGCCGATATCGCGCGTCATGTTGCCCGAAGGACTGTATTGAAGCTTGACGTTGAGGCCGTACTTTTTGTTGAACGCCGCGCCCAGCGCCTGCGCGCCCTGCGGCGTCAAGGTCGACGGCGCGTAGAATTCCAGGGTGCCTTCCTGCTTGGCGCCTTTGATGAGATCGTCGATCGGCGCGGCGAAAGCGCCGCCGCCAAGCCCGACAACGATCGCGAGCATCAAGCCGTAAACGAGAAATCGTTTCATGATCTTCCCCCTTTGCGCTGGTTCGTAACCGTCGGAACGCATTTTCACAGCGAAAGTGACTTTTCTCCGCCGGGCAATCGAACCCGCGGGCGACCGCCGGCCGCCCCTGCATTGCGCGCGCGTCTTGCCGTTGTTTTCTCTCTGCCCTCTGGGGTGAGAGTCCTTCTCGTCACTGAATCTTCGGCCCGGTGTATTCGAGCACGTAGAGGCCGCCTTTGATCCGGTCGGTCACATAGATCAAACCGTCGGTGTCGACATAAAGATCGTTGAACATCGGCGCCTTCTGCCCTGCCGGCGCCGGCGGAATAAAAAATCCCACTTCTTCGGGGCGAAATTTATTGCGAATGTCGAACACGCGCAGGCCGGCGTTGTAATAGGTGAGGAAAATCAGATTTTCGTTCTGGTAAGAGCCGGGGCGCATCTCGTGCACGTTGTGCGGCCCGAAGCGCAGTCCGCGCTTGCAGAAATCCCCCTCGGGCACCGGGCAGGAGCTCACGATCACCGGATTTCTCTCTTCGCGAATGTCGATCAGCCAGACCCGCTTCTCGCCCTCGTTGCAGTCGTACTTCACCGATTCGTCGACGGCGACCACGAGCTTTCTCCCGGGCAGCGGCAGGGTCGTGTGCGCGTAGCCGCCGAAGGGCGGGCTCCAGTCGATGTGGCTGATGGTTTTCGGTTTGCTGATATCCGAGATGTCGAGAATCACCATGCCGGCGTCCACCAGCGCGACGTAAGAACGGTCGCCGTGCGGAATCGCCCCGTGCACGTGAAAATGCTCGCCGGCAAACGGCGTCCAGTCCGGCGGTGTCTCCTCGCCTTCTTTGGTGCCGGGAATCCACCAGCGGCCGGCTTCCTTGGGATTGGCGGGATTGGACAGATCGGCGATCAGATACGCGCGCTCTTTGATGCCGGGCAGCATGGCGCCGACATGCGCATACTTGCCGTCGGTAAACCACATGCGGTGCACGCCCTTGCCGGGAATTTTCAGATACCCGATCTCGCGCGGCTCCGTCGGCTTCTCGATGCTGTAGACTTTGATGCCGGCCTCGTTGGGCACGCTCGCCGGCACGGACTTGTCGAAATAGGGACGCTCCTGATTCTGAATGAGAATATCGCCGACGATCTGCACCTTGTGCGCGTGGGTATTGTCGGCGTGCGGCATCTGCGTGATCACGCGCAAATCCGCCGGGTCCGCCGCATCCACGATGCTCAGCGCCATCGGCGAGGTGCCGAGATGGGCGACGTAAACGTAGCGGCCGTGCTTCAGCACCTGCATGCCGTCGCCGTGGCCGTTCAAGTCGTGATGGCCGATCACGCGCAGGTTCCAGTTTTCGCTTTCGGCTTGAATCGCCGCGACGCCCATGACCCACCTCGTTTCCGTGCCCGAGTTTCCCCCGGCGCGCTTCGATTTCTTATACTTCATGGTGCTCCCAGTCAATGATTTCAGCCAGCTTGGCCGAGGTGAGTTAATATGGTAATTACGCGCTACCCAATCCGCCGCGCCCCCGAAGGAGGAGTCGCCGTGAAACGTGCTCTCGCCTTTGTCGTTCTCGTTCTGCTGATGCATTGCGCGCCGGCCCGCGCCCAGCTCAAGCGCATCGCCGCGGGTTACAGCGCGATCAGCGCCACGCAAACCGGCTTCTACATCGCCAAGGACGCCAAGATCTTCGAAAAGTACGGCCTGTTCGTCGATCCCGTGTACGTCGCCGGCGGCAGCCGCATGGCGCAGGCGATCATCGCCGGCGAGTTCGCGCTGGCGCTCGCCGGCGGCAACATCGTCAACGTCAATCTCTCCGGCGGCGATGTCGTGATTATCGGCGGCGTGGTGAACGTGCCGTCGTTTTACCTGTTCGTGCAGCCGTCGATCAAAAGGCACGAAGATCTGAAGGGCAAAGCCGTCGGGATCACGCGCTACGGCGCTTCGACCGACGTCAGCCTGCGCGCCTATTTGAAGAAATACGGCCTGGAGCCCGACCGCGACGTGAAAATCATTCAGATGGGCGGCCAGCCGGAAATCGTCGCCGGCATGCAGGCCGGCGTCGTGCAGGGCGGCACCCTCACTTCCCCCGCGGACTTCAAGGCCAAGAAAGCCGGCTTCGTTCTGCTCTCCAATTTCGCCAAGGAAGGCATCGACTACCCGACGACGAGTCTGGTCTCGACTCGCTCGACCATCAAAAAAGACCGCGAAACCGTGAAGCGATTCCTCATGGCCTACAGCGAAGCCGTCGATCGGCTGTTTCGCGACAAGGAATTGGGCATAAAAATCATCGGCAAGTGGACGCGCACCCAGGATCGTGAAATCCTGGAGTCGGCCTACGAGTACGCGACCAATTTCATCGAGCGGCCGCCGCGCCTGCCGATCAAAGCCATCGAAAACATCGTGGCCTCCATGGCCGAGACCGATCCCCGGGCCAAGGACCACAAGGCCGAGGAATTCATGGACCCGTCGATCTACAACGAGCTGGAAAAATCCGGCTTCTTCAAGTCGCTCGGCAGGTAGCCGCAAATCTCGAGGAGACGCCCATGGCGGAAATCGTTTCGATCATCGGCATCACGCACAATCCTTTCATGCCGCGGCTGTTTCAGCAGCCGCAGCAGCCGCCGGGCGCCGAGAAAGTCAAAGAAAGGATCGCCCTGATGCGGCAGAAGCTCGCCCAGGCGAATCCCGACGTGCTCGTCTGCATCGGCAATGATCATCTGCATCAGTTTTTCATGGACAACATGCCCGCCTTCATGATCGGCAAAATGGAGCAGTACAACGGAACGTTTTACGACGAGGAGCGCGAGTTCGGCCTGCCCAAATGCAAGCTCCCCGGGGATCTCGAGGTCTCCGACGCGATCATGGAAGGCGCCTTCGACCGCGGCGTGGATTTTTCCTATTCCAACGAGCTTACCATCGACCACTCGATCATCGTGCCCATGCTGTTCGTCCGCCCGGAAATGGATATCCCGGTCGTGCCGATTTTGACCAACTGCATCGCGCCGCCGATGCCGCGCGCGCGGCGCTATTTCGAAGTCGGCAAAGCGCTGCGCGGCGCCATCGACAGCCTGCCGGCGAAAAAGCGCGTCGGCGTGCTGGTCAGCGGCCATCTGTCGCTGGAAATCGGCGGGCCGAAAATGTTCGAGCGCCATTTCACCGATCCCGCATTCGATGCCGCCGCCGTCGGCTGGATCGCCAACGGCGACATCGACGGCGCCGCGGAAGGCTGCGCGCCCGAGAAAATGCTCGCCGCCGGCAACATGACCAGCGGCTATTTGAATTTTCTGATGATGATGGGCGTGGCCAACGCGGCCAAGCCCTCTTACGCCGAAGGATTGGATGCCGGCTTCCCGGCGATCCCGTTTTTCAGCTGGGATAAAACGACGCGATAAATTCGAATCAGACTGGATTGATTGATGGATTTCAAAGTTCTCAGCACCGTTTTCACTTCCGTTTTTATCGCCGAGCTCGGCGATAAGACTCAGCTCGCAACCTTGCTTTTTGCTGCGGACAAAGACGCGAGCAAGCTCACCGTATTTCTCGGCGCCGCGCTGGCTCTGATCGTGACATCCGCCATCGGCGTGCTGGCGGGTTCCGCGATTTCGCAGTACGTCGGCGAAAAAACGCTGCACTACCTGGCGGGCATCGGCTTCATCGCCATCGGCGTCTGGACCCTGGCGCGGGCATGATGCGACGGCGACATGCAGTTTGAATGGGACCGGGAGAAAGCGAGAAATAATTTTCACAAACACAGAGTGTCTTTCGATGAGGCTGTGACGGTCTTTTACGATCCGCTCGCGGCGACGTTCCACGACTCCGATCATTCCGTCGATGAAGACCGGTTTCTCACAATCGGCTACTCTTCGCGCCGGCGGCTCATCGTGGTAAGTTATACGGAGCGTGAATTGAACATCCGAATCATCAGCGCCAGGCGTGCGACGCCGAGAGAAAGACAGAATCATGAAAGTTAAGAAAACCAAAACGGACGAGATGCGCAAAGAGTATAGGTTCGACTATTCGCAAGCCGTTAGAGGAAAGCATTTGCCGCGGCTTATGAAAGAAGGCGCCAACGTGGTGGTGCTGGAGCCCGATGTCGCCAAAGCATTTCGTGGCTCCGCAGCGGTCAACGACGCTCTGCGCTCGCTCCTTAGAGTATCTAAGGCCACGCTGCGATTAACCGCTGCCGGCAAACGCGGCCGCGCTGCCGGCTGAGCCGATCGGAGAGCGCTATGAGCAAATACCTGATGAACAAGCTCATTCACCTGGTCAACATGAGCGAAGAGGCGGAAAAGGAATACAAAGCGCGGCCGCGCGAGTTCGTCGAGCGGTGGGAAAAAAGCCAGAGCCTGAAACTGGAGCCGGCGGAGCGCGAAGCGCTGGCGACCAAAGACTACGGCAAGCTCTACGCCCTCGGCGCGCATCCGTTCACGCTGTGGAGTTTCACCGAGGCGGTCTGGGTGCACGAAAGGCCGCGCGACGAGCTGATCGCCGATTACAAGAGCCAGGCCGCGAAGGCGGGCTATCCGAGTTTCAAGACCTGAACGGCGGGAATGAGCAAAACAAAAAAGGGCGCAGCCGGCTGCGCCCTTTTTTATTTTTGCGCGATCCTTCGCCCCGGCGAAACTCACTGCGCCGCAGCACGATTTTCTACTGCACGTCAAAGCGCGTGGCGCGCTCGGAGACGTTGTTGAACGCCTTCGGGTGCACCAGCTTGCGGCTGTAGAGCACCATGCGCAGAAAGCCCGGGCTGCCGGTGATCCGGTGCGCCACGCCGCGCGGGATGTAGCTCATCTGCCCGGCATCGAGCTCCAGCGCGCCCCACTCGGTGTGATTCAACGAATGGCCGCGAAACTGAAACCAGATCTCGTCCTCGTCGCAGCCGCGGTGAAAGCCGTTCTGCTCCTCTTCGAGATTGTACACATCGACGCGAAATTCTTTGCCGTTGTAAAGCACCGGCGCGCGCGCGCCGCCGCGCCCGGTCATGCCGGTGAAATAATTGAACGCGCTGAGCTTGCGGACGATGCGGCCGCCCTCGCGCTTGCAGCCGACCAGCGCCGCCACGTCGCGCTCCACCCAGAGATCGGACTGCGGATCCCAGAAGCTGATGTGTTCGAGCACCGGCGCGGCGCCGTCGGCGTCGGCCTTGGCGCCGTTGGCCGCGCCGAAGGGTTCCGAGGGCCGCACGGTGAATTGCCGCTGCAGGGCGGGCTTCTCCGGATCGACGCCCTCGGCGACGAACTCCTGGGTGGCGATGCGCACGCGCAGGCATTGGTCCGTGCCCGTAGTGCGGTGTGCAATCGCCGCGGGCACCAGCACGATCTCGCCGGGCGCCGCTTCCACCACGCCGCTTTCGCTCTCGATCTTCGAGCGCCCGCAAAACTGCAGATAAACAAGGTCGTGATCCGCGGCGCGCGTGAGCTGCGCTTCGCAGCCGGCAATGAATTCCGTGGCGACTCGCAGGCTGTCGCCTTCGAAGACCGTCACCCGCGCGCGGTTGCCGCTGAGCGGCGCGCTGCGCAGCAGATCGAAGGGCCGGATGTGCGGCACCGTCCGTTGTCCCATGCGCGCGGTGCCGATGACGGCGCTCTCTTCGCGCTCCATCCAGATATGCTCCGCCGGCTCCCGGTGAGTCATGAACTCGCGTATTTTCCTGCCCATAAATCCTCCTGGAAATTCACGGTTCGCAAATAGCACGAACCATTTTTAGCCCGAAGCCGAGCGCGTTTACAACGGCGCCGCCGCCCGCGGCTATTTAAATTCGGCTTTCTTGCTCAGATAAAATTTGCGCATCGCCGGACGGTATTTTTCCATCATCTCCTTGTTGAGATCGAGCGGCGGCTTGGCGCCGGGCGGCAACAGCGAGAAATATTTCGTCTCCCTGGTGTCCTCGGCGAATTGTTTTTTCGCCGCCGCCAAAAGCTCCGGCGAGGTCAGGAGATCGAGCACCGACGCGGCCATCACCTTGGCGCCGGCCACCGCGCCTTTGTGCGCGATCGACATCGTCGGCGTGATCCCCGCGGACCAGTGGTGCGCCTGCACGCCCGGCACGGCGGACGGAAAACGCAAAGTGCCGGTGGGCACCACCCAGGTGATGTCGCCGATGTCGTTGGAAGAAGAATTCTGCCGGCCGGGCTGGAGCGGCAGCGGTTGAGTGCGGAGACCCTCTTCTTTACGGCCCAGGGATTTCTGCAGCTCCCTGGCAAATCGCTGTTCCTCCTCGGTCCATTTCGGCATGCCGACCAGCTCGATATTCTTCTGCACCGCTTCGGCGATCGCTTTGTTGCCGAGCGCAGGCCACGCGGCGCCGAAGGGCTCCATTTCCATGGTCGTGCCGGTCATCAGCGCCGCGCCCTGCGCGATGTTGACCAGCTTGTCGAAATTCTCTTTGGCCCACGGTCCGGTGGCGTCGCGGATAAACCACCAGATCTGGCCCACGTCGGGAATGATGTTGGGCTGCACGCCGCCGTTGGTGATCGCGCGATGGCCGCGGTAGGTCGGCCGCAGATGCTCGCGCAATTTATCGAAGCCGATGTCCATCAGCACCACCGCATCCACGGCATCCTTGCCGTCCCAGGGATTCACGCCGCCGTGCGCCGTGCGCCCCTTGAACGTGAACTTCGCGCCGATCAACGCATAATTTCCCAAACCGTAGCCCGTGCTGAGACTGTCCTGGATATGGGTGATGATCGCCGCATCGACGTCTTTGAAATAACCGTCGCGCACGAGATAGGGCCGGCTCATCAGTTGTTCCTCGGCGGGACCGATCGACACAACGATCGTGCCGGGAATCTTGAGCTGCTCCATCGCTTTTTTCACGGCGTGGGCGGCGCCCACCGCCATCCCCGCCATCACGTTGTGGCCTTCCATGTGGCCCGGCGCGCCCTCGACCAGCGGCTTGCGCGGAATGCTTCCCGGCGTCTGCGACCCCTCGGGAAGCGCATCCATTTCGGTGGCGATGGCGATCACCGGTTTGCCCGAGCCCCAGGTCGCCCAGACGTTGGTCGGCAGTCCCGCGCCGCCCAGCTCCACTTTGAAACCGATCTGCTCCAGAGTGCTCTTCAAATATTTCGAGCTCTCGTACTCCTGCATTCCGGGCTCGCCGAAGTAATAGAGCACGTCGCCGACGGTGGCGATCGCCTCGGCGTTTCGCTCGACCGCTTCGAAGGCGAGCTTTTTGGCGTCGCCCGGCGACTCTGCGGTCGCGGCGGAAAAAACCGCCGCGAGCAAAGCCAGCGCGGCCGCGAGCCCGGCATAAAATTTCTTTCCGATTAATTTGAACGCCATTCGTGATCTCCTTTGAACCGGCTTCAGACAAAACTTCCGTCCCGCATGTGGTCGACCTTCTTTGAAGGGCTCCGCCGCTTTCGGATCGCCAGGATCACCGTCTTGCCGTATTTTTCCGCCGGTGAAAAGCAACCGCGGGGACGAAGCGATCGAGCCCGCAAAAAACTCAGCGCGAGGACTGCCGTTCGAAATTCAATGAGCGGCCTCCGGGGCGAGTCGAAATCGAGTGGAGACTCAGCGGCACGTCCGGGAATCTAGTGGCATCCCAGATAGCTGTCAAGCAAATTTCGGCGCAGAAGTACTGCAAGAAATCGCGCCAAATTTTCTTGTTTTTCGCCTCCCTGGCAGGTGCGGCGCCGGCGCAAAAGCGGAGAGAAAATTTTTTCGCCCGGATTGCTTGCGCGGCGGACGTGATTCTAGTAGGGTGCCCCGGTTCCCGGATTTCTCTCCATGCGAGCGGTCAAATACATATTTGCGCTCTTCCTAGGAGTTACTGGAATCTTCGGCTGCGCCACGAGCGAGCGTTTGTATCATCGCACCCTGGCGCCCGCGCCGATCGCGCAGACCCAAAGCGGCGCGGCCGACGTTTCCGAGCCTGCGCGCAGCGCGCCGATCGCGAATGCCGCCGCCGCGATCGAACTTCCGGCCGCGCCGGAACCGCCGCTGCGCGTGCCGCGCGATTTCAAACCTGCACCGGCGAAATCCGAGCGCGCGGAGAGCGCGGAAAAATCGGCGCCGAAACCCGCGCCGAGCGCGGCTCCCGCGCTGCGCGCCGACAATCGCTTGCTCGAGCTGCTCGAAAAAGATCTGGAAAAAGCGGTGGAGCAGCCGAGCGACAAACGCCGTCTGCAATTCTCCCGGGAAGTGATCGACAATCCCAAGGTGCGCCACTTCGTGCGCTATTACTCGACGACGGGCAAAACGCGCTTTCAGGAGATCCTCGGCCGCTCCGGTCGATACATGCCGATGATCGCAAAGGTGCTCAATCAGGAAGGACTGCCGCAAGAGCTCGGCTACCTTGCGCTGCTCGAAAGCGAGTTCGTCGTCAACACCACATCGCGCAACGGCGCCGTCGGCCTCTGGCAATTCATCGCGGCCACCGCGAAACGTTACGGCCTGCGCATCGACGAGTGGGTGGACGAGCGGCGCGATCCGGTGAAATCGACCCGCGCCGCAGCGGCCTACCTGAAAGACCTGCACGATTATTACGGCCGCTGGTATCTCGCCACCGCCGCCTACAACGCCGGACCGGGAAACGTGGACAAGGCGCTGCAGCAAAGCGGCGCGACGGATTTCTGGCACATCAAGCCCCGGGCGCAGCTCACCGAGGAAACGCGCAATTTCGTGCCCAAGTTCGTCGCCATCTCGCTGATCGCGATGAATCCGGGCCAGTACGGCCTGAACGAGGTGCGCTACGCCGCGCCCCTCGACTACGAAGAGGTCGAATTGAAAATGCCGACGAAGCTCGCAGCGCTGGCGCAGTCGGCGGAAACGGATCTGGCGGATTTAAAATCTCTCAATCCCGCGCTGCTGCGCGACGCCACGCCGCCCGGCGAGACCGGCTTCAAGATCAAACTGCCGGTGGGAAAAGGTCCGGTGCTGCTCGCGAAGACGGAAAAGACGCCGCCGGAAAAGGATGCGGAACCGAACCAAATCGTCACTCACGAAGTCAAGAAAGGCGAGACGCTGTTTTCGATCGCGCGCTTTTACGGACTGGAGGTGCGCGCGCTGATGGAGTTCAACGGCCTCACCACCACCCGGCTCTTGATCGGGCAAAAACTGACAATCCTGCTGGAAGGCCTGCGCGGCGTGCTGCGCTGAAGCTACGCGCGTTTTTCCATCGGCACGTAGTCGCGGACCTCGGCGCCGAGATAAACCTGCTTCGGACGGGCGAGCTTCTGATCCGAATCCAACAACATCTCTTCCCACTGCGCGATCCACCCCGCGGTGCGCGGGATCGCGAACAGCACCGGAAACATGTCCATCGGCAGGCCCATCGACTGGTAAATCAAGCCTGAATAGAAATCCACGTTGGGATAGAGCTTGCGCTTGATGAAGTAATCGTCCGACAGCGCGATCCGTTCGAGCTCAAGCGCGATGTCGAGCAGCGGATTGCGCCCTTTGACTTCGAACACCTGGTCGGCGATCTCCTTGATGATCTTGGCGCGCGGATCGTAGTTCTTGTACACGCGATGGCCGAAGCCCATCAGGCGCCCCTCGCCGCCCTTCACCTTCTTGATGAAATCGGGAACCTTGTTCTTGGAACCGATCTCCATCAGCATGCGCAGCACCGCCTCGTTGGCGCCGCCGTGCAGCGGACCGTAGAGCGCCGCCGCGGCCGCGGCGACCGCCGAGTAGGGATCGACCTGCGAGCTGCCCACGCTGCGCATGGCGTTGGCGCTGCAGTTCTGCTCGTGATCGGCGTGCAGGATGAAAAGAATATCGAGAGCGCGCTCGAGCACCGGGTTCGGCTTGTACTTGAGCTCGGTCATCTTGAAAAGCATGTTGAGAAAGTTGCCGGTGTAGCTCAGATCATTATCGGGATACGAGTACGGCAAGCCCAGGCTGTGGCGGTAAGCGAACGCCGCGAGCGTCGGCATCTTGCTGATCAGGCGAAAGGTCTGCGCGCGCCGCGTCGGCGCGTCGAAAATTTTCTTGGCCTCGGGATAAAACGTCGAGAGCGCGCCCACCGTGCTGATCAGAACTCCCATCGGATGGGCTTCGTGATGGAAGCTGTCGATGACCTTTTTGATGTTCTCGTGAATGATCGAGTGAAACGTGATGTTGTGGGTCCAGTCTTCGAGCTGGGTTGCGGTGGGCAGCTCGCCGTAAAGAATCAGATAGGCGGTTTCTAAATAGGTGCTTTTCTCGGCGATCTGCTCGATCGGGTAGCCGCGGTAGCGCAGAATGCCGCGGTCGCCGTCGATGTAGGTGATCCTGCTCTGGCATGACGCGGTGTTCATGAACCCCGGATCGTAACTGACGAGCCCGTCATCTTCGTGGACGCGAATCTGGAACAGATCGGTCGCCTTGATGGCGCCGTTCTTGATCGGAATTTCATAGGTCTTCCCGGTCCGATTGTCGGTGATCGTCAGTGTGTCTGAGGCCATGGATTTACCTTTCCGCTGAACCTTCGCGTCTGTTGATTCTTTTAGAACATCCCTCGGCAGCGGTCAACTCTGCCTCAGGCAACCGGCGCGGATATCCAGTTGATTTGCCAGCGCTCGTTCAAGCGCGCGCAGCAGAGCACCGTGGCCGGCGCGAAATCGATCGCCGCGCGCTCCGGATCGCCGTGAATCAGCAGGCCGGCCAGGCGCCGCAGGTGGGGCAGATGGCCCACCAGCGCGACGGCATCCGCCAGGCCGTCCAGCTCCGCCGCTGCGATCGCCGGATCGTCCTCCGGCAACAGACCGGCATGGGCTTCGAGAACCGGCGCGGGCGCCAGCGCCTGCGCGATGATTTCGGCGGTCTGGCGCGCCCGCAGGATGCCCGAATGATAGAGCGCCGGAATTCCCGCGCCGTGTGCGACGATGGCGCGCGCCGCGTGCGCCGCCTGCTCGCGGCCGAGCGCTGAGAGCGGGCGCTCGGCCTTCTCGGCCGCCGAAACGGCGTCGCCGTGGCGAATCAGATAAACGATCATCGTGGAGAAAACTTCGGGCCCGCACTGTACAAACCCACGCTTGCAGCGCTCGAGGCGCAGCGATGGTGCGCGGTTGCAAAAAGCCGGTGTTCATATAGTATGCCGCTCATCCGTTTGCAATCTTCCCCGCGTGCGCCGATCGTGATCGAATTTCGCAAGGTCAACAAGTGGTTCGGCCCGCTGCACGTTCTCAAGGATATCGATCTCGCGATCGCGGCGGGCACCGTCGTGGTGGTTTGCGGACCGAGCGGCAGCGGCAAAAGCACCCTGATCCGCTGCATCAACCGGCTTGAGACGATTCAATCCGGCGACATCGTCGTCGACGGCGTTTCGCTCACCGACCCCAAGCTCGATGCCGTGCGCCTGCGCGCCCAGGTCGGCATGGTTTTTCAGTCGTTCAACCTCTATCCGCACATGACCGTGCTGCGCAACATCACGCTCGCCCCGGTGAAAGTGAAGGGCCTGGCGGAAAGCGAAGCCGAAAAAATCGCCCGCGAGTTGCTCGCCCGCGTGGGTATTCCCGACAAAGCGCAGGCCTTTCCCGCCAATCTTTCCGGCGGCCAGCAACAGCGCGTCGCCATCGCGCGCGCGCTCGCCATGGCGCCCAAGATCATGCTGTTCGATGAGCCCACTTCGGCGCTCGATCCCGAGATGATCAACGAAGTGCTCGAAGTGATGACCGACCTGGCGCACGACGGCATGACCATGGTCGTGGTCACGCACGAGATGGGTTTTGCCCGGCGGGTCGCCCAGCGCGTCGTGTTCATGGACCAGGGGCAAATCATCGAGGCCGGCGCGCCGGATAAATTCTTCGCCGCGCCCGATTCGCCGCGCGCGCAGCAGTTTTTGAGCAAAATCCTTTCCCATTGAGGAGCGCGACATGAAGCGAACTCTCTTGCCGTGGCTGTTGATCGTTTGCGGCCTTTTGACGAGCGCCGGCTCGAGCCCGGCCGAAACGACGCTGGAGAAAATTGAAAAAAGCGGCGTGCTGGTGATCGGCACGCGCACGGGCTCGCCGCCCTTCGCCTACGTCAACAAGAACAACGAGTGGGTCGGCTTCTCCATCGACCTGGTGGAAAAGGCGATTCTTCCGGTGCTCCATCAGAAGCTCAACAAAAATATCCGCTTGGAGAAAAAGGAATCGGCGCCGCAGACGCGCATCCCGCTTTTGACTTCCAATGCCGTCGATCTGATCGCCGAAACCATGACCGATACCCAATCGCGCCGCGAGCAGGTGGATTTCAGCCTGACCTACTTCGCCACCGGCGCGCAATTTCTGGTCAAGAAAGGGAGCCCGATCAAAAATATCCAGACCATCGCGGGCAAACGCATCGCCGCGCAGCAGGGCTCGACCAACGCCAGGCTGATCCGCGAGCGCGTGCCGAGCGCCAGGCTGCTCGAATTTCCCGACCAGCCCGCGGCGTTTCAGGCGCTGGCGCAGGGACAGGTTCAGGCCTACACCAACGACGGCATTCAACTCGCGGGACTGCGCGCCAAAGCGCCGAAACCCGACGATTACGCCGTGGTCGGCGAATTTTTTTCCTACGAGCCCTACGGCATGGCGCTGCGCAGGAACGATTCCGACTTTCGCCTGGCGGTGAATGTCGGACTGATGAACGCCATTTCTTCCGGTCTCTATTTCGAGCTTTACGACAAATGGTTCGGCCCCAAGGGCGAGGTTCCCTACCCGATGACCGCCGAGATCAAGCGCTTCCTGCAGATGCAGGTGGTGCCCAAATAGAAATGTGAGGCGCAAGGAGTGAGGAGCGAGAAGAGGAAGGCAGCCTGATAACGCGGCACGCGCCTTCCCTCCACGCCTCACTGCTCCCATCTGACAGCTCACTCTTGAATGAACTACCGCTTTGACTGGAGCGTTCTCTGGAGCGGGCAGACCGGCGCGTGGCTGCTTCAGGGCATCGGCACGACCCTCGAGCTTTCGCTGATCGGCTGGCTGATCGCAGTCGCGCTCGGCATCGGCTCCGGCGCGCTGCGCACTTTGCCTTCGGCGCCGCTGCGCTGGCTTGCCGCCGCCTACGTCGAATTTTTTCGCAACGTGCCGCTGCTGGTCTGGATGTTTTTCTGGTACTTTGCCGTGCCGCCGCTTTTGCCGCAAATTTTCCAGGACTGGCTGCTCGACCACGGCGCGGAATTCTGGGCCGGCGTCTTGGCGCTCGGCGTCTATCACGGCGCGCGCTTCGCCGAAGTGATTCGCTCCGGCATCGGCGCCATCCCCAGAACCCAGTTCGAAGCGGCCGCGTCTACCGGACTGACCACCGCGCAAACCTATCGCCTGATCATTTTGCCGGTGGCGTTCCGGCTGATCATCCCGCCCGCGACCAACGAGACGCTCAACCTGCTCAAGAATTCCTCGATCGCGCTCACCATCGGCGTCGCCGAGCTGACCTTTCAAGTGCGCCAGATCGAAACCTACACCGCCAAGGCCTTCGAAGCACTGGTCGCCGGCACGATGCTTTACCTGCTTCTCTGCCTGGCGCTCTCGGCGCTCAGCGCGCGCCTCGAGCGGCGCGCCGCGATACCGGGAATGATCACGCGCAGAAACATCGGCGAGGCCTGAGATGGATTTTCAGGTCATCGCGGACAATTTTTCTTTCCTGATGCTCCAGGGCTTCATCGGCGTCGGCGGCTTCGCCGGCGGCACTTTGCGCCTGGCGCTGCCGGCGATCGCCCTGGGATTCATTCTCGGCACGGCGATCGCCCTGGCGCGGCTGGCGCGCGCGCGCTGGCTGGCGCTGGCCGCGGGCGTGTACGTGGAATTTTTTCGCGGCGTGCCGCTGGTGATGGTGATTTTCTGGTTCTGGTTCATGATTCCGGCGCTCATCGGAACTGCGCTTCCCGAATACACCGTCGCGCTGACCGCCTTCGTCGTCTTCGAGGCCGCGTATCTGGCCGAGATCGTGCGCTCGGGCATTCAGTCGGTCGCGCGCGGCCAGGTCGAAGCCGCCACCGCCGCGGGTCTCACGCATGCGCAGACGATGCGCCACGTCGTCCTGCCGCAGGCGCTCCGCCACATGATCCCGGCGCTGGTGACCCAGTTTATCGTTTTGCTCAAAGACACCTCGCTCGCCTCGATCATCGGCTACGTCGATCTCACCAAGGCCGCGCAGATCGTGAACAACCGGGAAATCCGCCCCTTCGAGCTCTACCTGTTCATCGCGGCGGTCTACTGGATGAGCAGCTACGCGATGTCGCGCTATGCGCGCTACTGGGAACGCCGGCTGATGCCGAGCGCGAGCGCGCCCGTTTAATCTTGGCTTAACAAAATTCGCCCGCCGCTTGGTTGACCCTTTCGACCGCTCTGCGTTAAAGTCAACTCCAGCCCACTTCACGCTTGCGCCCGATCCCGATCCGTCGACGGCGAACGCAATCCGACGCCCAGATGCTTTTTGTCAAAGACACGCCGGTTCACGAAATTCTTTCGATGGGCGAAATGATCGAGGCGGTCGAGGACGCGCTCAAGGAAGCGGCGCTGGGCCGCGGCTTCGAGCTGCCGCGCCGGCGCATTCATCATCCCAACCGCATGATCTTCGGCCTCCTGCCGGGCTCCGTGCGCGGCGCCATGGGAGCGTATTTGCAAACCGATCTCGACCGGCGCATACACCACGAGACGGTGATCCTGTACAGCGTCGAAACCGGTGCGCCGCTGATCTTGTTTCAGAACTGCTCGATCAACGAAAACCGCACCGCCGCCGCGGGCGCGCTCGGCGCCAAGCACCTGGCCCGCGCCGACGCGCGGCGGGCGGCGCTTTTCGGCAGCGCGGCGCACGCGGAAAGCCAGCTCAGGGCGGCCGCCGCCGTCAGAGATTTGACAGAAGCGCGCATCTACAGTCCCACCGCCGAGCGCCGCGTTCGGCTCGCGGATAAACTCGCCGGCGAGCTCAATATTGCGGTGCGCGCCGCGGCCAGCCCTGAAGAAGCGCTGGAAAACGCCGATATCGTCATCACGGCGACCAATGCGAACGAGCCCGTCTTCGACGGCGAGCGGCTGCCCGAGGGAGCGCACGTGACTTCGATCGCCAACGGCGACAAGACCCGGATCCGGCGGGAGATCGACGACGCCACGATCCGCCGCGCCCGGGCGATCTTCGTCACCTCGAAGGAGACCGTGTGCGTGAACGAGAGCGATATTTTTCGCGCCGTGCGCGACCGCGTGACCCGCTGGGAGCAGGTGCATGAAATCTCGAGCCTGCTCCTCGGCAAAGTTCCGGGTCGCACCGGCGATCGCGAGATCACGCTCTACAAGCTTCAGGGCACCGGCCTGATGGACGTCGCCATCGGGCTGCGCGCCTACGAGAAACTCAAAGACAGCGCCCGGGTGCAGCACCTTTAGAACTTTCGCAAGCGGGAAGGAAGCATGGCGCACTACGACATGTTGGTGATCGGTTCCGGCCCGGCCGGCCAGAAGGCGGCGATCCAGGCCGCCAAGGTGGGCAAGAAGGTCGCCGTGATCGAGCGCAAGAAAGTCGCCGGCGGCATCTGCATCAACACCGGGACGATCCCGAGCAAATCGCTGCGCGAAGCGGTGCTGTTTCTTTCCGGCTTTCGCCAGCGCAATCTCTACGGCGCCAGCTACCGGGTGAAAAAGGACATCACCTTCGAAGACCTGGCGCAGCGCTGCGATCACGTGATCAAAGCCGAGCAGGAAGTCATCCAGAGCCAGCTCATCCGCAACTCGGTCGATTTCATCGTCGGCACCGCTTCGTTTCTCGACCCCCACCGGCTCGCGATCCGGCAAGAATCCGAAATCAACGAGCATACCGCGGATTTCGTCGTCATTGCCTGCGGCACCGAGCCGGCGCGCCCGCCGGAAATCCCCTTCGACAACGAATCGATCATCGACAGCGACGGCCTGCTCACCCTGAAGCAGCTGCCGCGATCGCTGACCATCGTCGGGGGCGGCGTGATCGGCTGCGAGTACGCGTCGATCCTCGCCACGCTGGGCATCCCGGTGGTGCTGATCGAGCGCCGCCCGCGCCTGCTCGAATTCGTCGACAGCGAGATCATCGAGTCGCTGCAATACCAGATGCGCAACGTCGGCGTGACCCTGCGCTTCAATGAAGAAGTGGTCGGCATTCAGAAAGCCGCCGACCGCTCGGTTTCAATTCAGCTGAAAAGCGGCAAGAAGATCGGCGCGCCGCTGCTCATGTATTCGGCGGGACGGGTGGGCGCGACCCGAGGGCTCAATCTGGAAAGCATCGGCATCGCGCCCGACGAGCGCGGCCGCCTGAAGGTCAACGAAAACTACCAGACCTCGCTGGAGCACGTCTACGCGGTGGGCGACGTCATCGGCTTTCCCGCGCTGGCTTCCACTTCCATGCAGCAGGGCCGCCACGCCGCCTGCCATGCCTTCGGCCTCGCCTGCGAGATTTCCTCCCATCTTTTGCCCTACGGGATTTTCACCATCCCGGAGATATCGATGGTCGGGCGCAACGAAGACGAGCTCACCCGCGACGGCATTCCCTACGAGATCGGCGTGGCGCGCTACCGCGAGATCGCGCGCGGCCAGCTGATCGGCGACACGGTGGGCATGCTCAAGCTGCTCTTTCACAGCGAGACGCGCGCGCTCCTCGGCGTGCACGTGATCGGCGAGGGCGCCACCGAGCTGGTCCACATCGGCCAGGCGGTGATCGCCCACGGCGGCAAGCTCGACTATTTCGTCGACACGGTCTTCAATTATCCCACCCTCGCCGAGTGCTACAAGGTCGCCGCGCTCGCGGCGCTCAACAAATTCGCCAACAACGGCGCGCCGGTCTGCCGGGCGCCCGAGCACTGAGTCGGCGCCGCCCCCGCGGCGATGGCGCCTAGCCCGCCGTCACTTTCACCGGCTTGATCTTGAAAATCACCCGCACCTCGCCCGCGCTGCGAAACGGGTAGCGATCCTTGCCCAGATATTTTTTCGCCAGGCGGTCGATGTGCGCGTCGGCGCCGTTCTCGGTGATCTCGACGACCTCGCCGCGGATCGCCACGTGCCGATAAGCGTTGGCCGGGTCGAGGATGGAAATGGCGACCCGCTTGTCGCGCCGCATGTTTCGGTCCTTGACCCGGTCTTTCGCGGTGTTGATCCAGATCAGCGAGTCGTCGCAATCGATCCACACCGGCGTCACCTGCGGCCCGCCATCCTTGTCGATGGTCGCCAGATGGACGAATACTGGTTGGGCGCAAAGCTCTTTCACGCTCTGGGGAATTTTTTCTGCCATGATTTTCCTCCCGGCTATCTTGACTCAGCGGAAATGCTCGTAAAGCTCGGCGAGATGATCGATCAGGTAATCCGGCGCGGCGGCGATGAGATCGCTCTTGTTGCCCAGGCCGTAGGTGACGCCGCAGGTGATCGCGCCGGCGCGCCTGCCCGCCTCGATGTCGGTGGCGCCGTCGCCGACCATCAGCGCGCTCGGCGCGGATACCTGAAAGCGCCGCAGCGCGACGTGCAGCAGCGCCGGATGCGGCTTTTTCTCCGCCGCGCTGTCGCCGCCGAGGACCGCGTCGAAGCAGTCTTCGATTCCCAGCCCGCGCACCACCGCCAGCGCCAGGCGGTACATCTTGTTGCTCACCACCACCCGGCGTTGCGCGGAAAAATAACCGAGCACCTCGCGCACGCCCGGATAAAGCGCCGTGCAATCGAGCAGGTGGCGCTCGTAGTGGCCGAGGAACACGCGCAGGATCTGGGGAAACTCCTCGGGCTTTTTTTCCGGCAGCGCGTGTCTGAGCAGATACTCGACGCCGCGGCCGACCTGCGCATGGATCGACGCCTCGGGCAGCGGCTCGAGATCGAAATGGCCGCGGGTGAAATTGACCGAGCCGGCGAGATCGCGGCCGGTGTCGGCGAGGGTGCCGTCGAGATCGAACATGACGAGGTCCACGGATTTTTTCATTCGTTTCGATTGAAGTTGAAAACCCCCGCGAAGTCAACGCGGCGAGCGGGTCTTTGCGCTTTGCCGCGGGATTCAGTAATTTGGCGCGGACCCATGCCCGCTCGCAGGAGGAGCCCGTGAAAGCAAATCGGATCATCGCAATTGCGTTCTGTATCGCCGGCGCGGCGCTGGCCGCCAAAATCGATCGCTCTTGGGGCGCCGACCGGCTCAACACCGCTTACATCTCGACCACGCCGGGTTCGTCCTCGGTGATCTGGGTGGCGAAAGAAACCAGGATCTTCGACAAATACGGCATCGATGCCACGGTGATTTTCATCTCCGGCAGCGTGCGCGGCATCCAGTCGATTCTCGCCGGCGAGATTCTCATCGGCGAAGGCGGCGGCCCCGGGCTGGCCAGCGCGCGGCTCGCTGGCGGCGACGTGGTCGCCATCGCCGGCAACGTCAACGTGCTGCCGTATTATCTGGTCGCCCAGCCGAGCATCAAGAAACCCGAAGAATTGAAAGGCAAGATCGGCGGCAATCATATCGCCGGCACCACGGCCGAATTCGCCCTCAAGGTCGGACTGAAAAAAATCGGCATCGATCCGCTGAAGGACGTGAACCTGCGGGTCATCGGCGGCGCCATCGAGCGCATGGTCGCGCTGCAAAAGGGCATCGTCAATTTCACCGTGGTCACCGAGGCGGGCAAGGCGATGGCGGAAAAGCTCGGCTATCCCACCGTGGTCGACATGGTGGCGCTGCAGATCCCGTTTCCCCAGAACGGCATCTACACTTCGACAAGGTTGATCCGCGAGAATCCCGATTTCATCCGCCGCTACCTGCGCGCCTACGTGGAGGCGATCCACTATTTCAAAACCCACAAGGAAGACACGATCAAGATCATGCGCAAGTATTCGCGGGTCGAGGACCGAAAAGTTCTCGACGAAGCCTGGGACTGGCACGCCAGGTTCATGCCCGACGCGCCCTACCCGCCGGCGGACGGGTATCAATTGATCCTGCAGGATATGGCGGAAAAAAATCCCAAGGCCGCGCAGGCCAACGTCAAGGACTACATCGATGCGCGGTTCGTCAAAGAGCTGGAGGATTCGGGATTCATCAAGGGACTGGCGCGCAAATAGATCGTTGCGGGTTTGAAGCTCGCGGAGGCGTTCGCGAGCTTCGAACCCGACGTTGGCGCTAGATTCTCTTCCGCGACGCCTCGAGCGCTTCGTGCATCGGCTCGACGTCGATCACCAGCGCGGACAATTGCAATTTTTCCTCGCGCAGATTTTCCGGCACTTCGGTCATCACTTCATTTTCGAGCACGTGATACACGGGTATCTTCAGCGCCACGCCGGCGAGCGGGCCGGCGTAGCTCGGATCGCCCTGGGTCACGGTCTCGGCGAACACTTCGACGCCATTGGCCTCGCCGTTGCCCAGAATCACCGTCAGATTTTCCGGACCATACTGGTCCGCCAGGCGCTTGATGACTCCCTGATTCTCGAAGTTCATCGCGCCCGCGGCGGTTCAGACAAAGCACTCGGTGGCTTGAAAGACAACCTCGTAGCCGGCGCCTTGCAGGCATTCGGCGATCACCGGGCCGGGCACGCCGTCGCGCTCGCCGATGGCGATGATTTTCTTGCCTTTGAACATTCGACCTCCCTTCAACCCTCGTTGCGATCGAGCAGGAACGAACAACCGTCCGATAGCTGCGTCATGCGGCCGAGAAAGAGACTCCCTTTGGCGATCAATAAAGTATTGCGAATCGCGCCGCGCTGCAAGGCATCGAGCGCGTGGCCCAGGTAGACAATCGCCGACGGAATATGGCCCTGGGTGGGCGCGTAGCCGGGCATGCCGCGGGCGCGGATGAAATCTTCCATCTGGCTTTTTTGAATCTGCCCGCGCATCACCGCCAGCGCGGCCAGGGTCAGATAATTGGTCCGCGGCACGTCGCCGCTGCCCGACGGCACGGTGATCTCGGGATTGTGCAGCTCGACGCCGTAGCGATCGACGTCCGTGAGCTTCATGCCCAGTTTGGCCAGGGGCTTTTCGGCGAGGCATTCGGCCATGATCTGCGGCGAGGCGCCGGCGCCGACCGGATGAAACGCGGCGGAATCGAGGCGCATGCAAACCTGGCCGGGCTTGGGCGCGGAAAGAATCGCCGCGAAGCTGCCGAGCACGTCTTCCAGCACCGGCATTTTGTTTTTCAGATGCGACTCGAATTTCATGCCGAGCTTGGCCAGCGAGCCGCCGGCCACGACGGCAACTCTTCTGGCAACGCCGGATTGGATCAAGCTCGCGCCGTGCACCATCGCATACATCGGTCCGGCGCAGAAGGCTTTGGTGTCGCAACCCGAGGCGTTGACGCAGCCGACGTCCTCGGCGATCGCCTTGGCGAGATTGCCGCCGCCGCGATTGTAGCGATCGCCCACCGCCTCTTCCGAGCAGCTGATCACGAAATCGATATCCGCCGGCGCGAGCGCGAGCTGCTTGAGCACGAGGCGCAGCGAATGCGCCGCGCTGACTTTGCCGGCGAGATTTTCCAGCAGCACCTCGGCGGCGAGACTCGCGTCTTCCTCGTGCGCGGCCTCGAACGCGCCCACCAGGCGGGCGCCGTCGTAAAGCCCGAGCGCGCCCCTGGCGCAAAGCGCCTGGATTTCCGCGAGCGAACGCAGCCGCGGCGCGCGCCCGATCGCCTGCGCCGCCGCCTGTTCCCCAAACCATTCGGCTTCCAAGCAAACCAGATCGAACTGGTCCGCGCCGGCGAGCAGCGCGTAGAACTTCGACTGATCGACCAGATCGCCGAAGCGTCCCGCCGCGGTCGCGCCTTCGATCAGTCGCTCGTACCAGGGCTTGGGCAGGTTGGCGAGATCCGCGGGCGCGATGTTGCCGATGTAAACTTGATGCGGCGCATACGCGGTGGCGGCGCGAAAGTCGCGCAGCCGTGCGGCCAGCTCCGCGCCGAGCGCGGGATGGGCGCGCAGCTCGCGCAGCGGCTTGGAGCCATAGCGCACCAGATCCGGCACGTGGGCCAAAGAATAGGAAACGCCTTCGATGCCGACGCGCACGGGACGAACTTTTTCCTGGAGCTCACTCATGCGGATTCGATCCTCGATTCCTCTAGCTGCTGAAAACGTGATGTTTCAAAAACGACTCTGCGTCGCCGGCGCCGAAAAATACCAGACGAATTTCCGTCAGGCTCCGATCGGCGATGAGGAAATTTTCGATGGCGCGCGAAGCGACCTGGGCCGCTTCAGCGGTCGGATAGCCGTAAACTCCGGTCGATATCGCGGGAAACGCAATCGTTCGCAGCCTGCGATCCACCGCCAGCCTCAGCGCATTGGCATAACACGCCGCGAGCAGCGCGGCTTTGTCCGGACCGCCCCGGCCATAGACCGGACCGACGGTGTGAATCACGTGGCGCGCAGGCATTTTCCCGGCCGTGGTGATCACCGCCTGGCCGGTCGGCAGCCCCTCGGGAAATTGCCCGCGGCGGATTTCCCTGCACGCGGCCAGGATTTCCGGCCCGCCGGCGCGGTGAATCGCCCCGTCCACGCCGCCGCCGCCGAGCAAAGTGCCGTTGGCCGCGTTGACGATCGCATCCACGGCTTCTTTGGTGATATCGCCGACCTTGACGGTCACCCGCCCTTCGAGGAAAGACCTGGGCAATTCCATTGCAGCAGCGGGCGCAATCAGCCCAGCGGAGAAATTTTCTTCAATGCGGGCATCAGCTCGGCGAAGGAATGAATCAGCGCCGCGGGGTTTGCGGCTTTCAGCGTCGCTTCGTCATTGTAGGAATGCTCGGTGGCGAGCGCGATCGGGATCACTTCCAGATAGCTGTCGCCGACCTTGCAGCCGTGCGCGTTGTTGCCGGCGCGAAGGTAGGCAGCGGTGCCGCTGAGCAGCACCAGCCGCATCTGTCCGGTCTTGTGCTTGCGATAGAGATGATAAAGCCCCTGCTCCTTGGCGTAGTAAGTTTCGTCGCGATCGATAATTTCCTCGAAGTAGCCGCCGATGCCGGCCTTCTCCATCGCCTGGTGCTTGTAGCGCCGCCCGCCGGTGGTCATGAGAACGTTGCGCAATCCGGCCGCCTGGGTTTCCTTGAGCGAATCTTCGATACCGTCGATGAACTTCGGCGGATTGACGTCGTAGCCGTGCCGGCGCGCGATCTCGAGCGCCTGGCGGCGAATCTCCACGCGCCTGGCCTCGTTGAACGGCAGGTTGCGATCGTTCTCGTATTCCTTGGCAAAGATCATGGGAATCAGAAACAAATCGAACGGACCGTCGGCGACCTTTCTCAGCTGCTCGAAGCTCAGCGGCGACAAGCCGTAGCGCGGCAGGAGTTCGTTGGCGATCACGTGCACGCGCTCGATATCCGTTTCCACCGTGTCCGACATGGTGCGCACCAGAAAAGTTTCCATGGTGACCTCCGGCCGAGAATCAGCGAGCGATTCCGTTTGCCTATCTTACTCTCCCGCCTGCTCGAAGGGTAGGCGATATTTGCGCTCCGCGTTGCACTTCTGACAGCTCGGCACCAGATTGCCTTTGGTCGATTTGCCGCCGCGAATGATCGGCACCAGATGATCCATGGTCAGCTCCTTCGCCGCGAAGCGCCCGCCGCAATGATGGCAGATCCCGGCCGCGCGCTTGCGCTTCCACCACGGGCTGGCGCGCAGCTCGCGCGCCTTTTGCCGCTCGCGGCGAATCTGCTCCTCGGAGACTTCGACCAGAAAGGGCGCCGGTTCCAACGCGGTCATTTCAGTTTGTACAGCCGGCCGAGATTTTTGAAATACACGGCGAAGCCGACAGCCACGATCCAATACAGGCCGGCGCGCGCCATGGCCCAGAAATCGCCGCCGGCAAAATAATTGCGCAATTCCCAGGCCGCGAAAAAGCAGAAAAACAGCGCCGCGCTGGCGATGAGAATTTTATGGGCCGTGATCAGCTTCATTCCGATACTTCCAATCAACCACATCCACCGCGCCCGGCGCAAGCATGCATCGCCGCGTTGCGGCGCGGGCAAATCCTGCTATAAGTTTCAGCAGATCGGAGGAGCAGCGCCATGCAGAAGAAAGTGATCAGCACGGAGAAAGCGCCCAAGGCCATCGGCCCCTACGAACAGGCAATCCAGGTCGGCGACTTCGTTTACGCTTCCGGCCAGATTCCGCTCGATCCTCAAACCGGCAACCTCGTCGAAGGCGGCATCGCCGTTCAAACCCGCCGGGTAATGGAAAATCTCAAAGGCGTTCTGGAAGCCGCCGGCTCCTCGCTCGATCGGGCGGTCAAAGCCACGGTGTTTTTGAAAAACATCGGCGACTTCGCCGCCATGAACGAAGTTTATGGCGAGTATCTCGGCCATGCAAAGCCCGCCCGTTCCACGGTCGCGGTGGCGGATTTACCGCGCGGCGCTCTCGTCGAGATTGATCTCATCGCATTAATTTAAGACCGCATCGCGATCAAATTCCCAGGACCATGCGCACGAGGCTTTGCAGGACGAGCCTGGCCGCATCGGCGAAGCTCCTGCCGACGAGCTCGGCGCTGTCGTCTTCCTCGCCGCGCGGATAGGCGTAAATCCCCCTGGTGCCGGTCATCACCCAGGATTTCGGGTCGGCGTACGCCACCGGCAGCCCGGCGGCGATTTCTTCCTTGTCCATTTTCGCCGAGCGGGTGGCGCGCTGATAATCTTTGTAGCGATGAAACTGGCCGCGATTGAGCCAGATGCCGTCGCAGTGGCGGCAGCGCTGCAATTGGATATTTTTCGGCAGAATCGGATCGGCAAAAACCGCCAGCTGATCGGCGCAGCGCGGACAGTAGAGAGTCTTCTGCGCCAGCGGCAGGGCATCGCGCAATAGCTTTTCGTTCAGCGGATCCAGCCGATCGGCTTCATCGGCCTGCACCGGGAAAAGCTCCCACTTGTCGCACCAGATGCCGCCGCACTGGCCGCACTGATCGAGCTGGATCAGCGAGCCGGGGTTGCCGTGCACGACGACTTCGTTCATGTCGCGGTCGCATTGCGGGCAGCGCAGCATCCTCAGCTTCCGGTTTCGGCCCGGCCAATATTCGCGCCCTCAAGCTTCGCGCGATCGACCGCCGCAGAGGGCAGCCCGGCCATCCGATACAGCAGCGCGATGCGCCGCTCGATGGGCGGATGGCTCGAAAGCAGATCGGCCAGCCTGCCGTCGCGGTCGTCCACGGAGCGGCGCAGCGGATTGATGAAAAACAGATGCGCCGTGCCGCGGGTCGCCTTGTAAAACGGCATGGCCGCGTCGCGGATTTTTTCCAGCGCGTGAGCGAGGCCGCGGGGATTGCGCGTGTACTCTGCCGCGGTGGCGTCGGCCAGGTATTCGCGCTGGCGCGAAACGGCCATGGCGAGGAGCCGCGCGATCAGCGGCGAGAAAGCGATCAGAAGCGCGAGCGGAATGAATACCAGCGGATTCTTGCCGCTCAGCCGCCGGCCCGAGCGCGAGCTGTAAAAGCCGCGCCGGCTCCAGTCGGCGAGGATCGCGATGCCGCCGAGGAGAATGCTCACCAGGGTCATCAGCAAGACGTCTTCGTTGCGGATGTGCGCCATCTCGTGGGCGATCACGCCCTGAGTTTCCTCGCGGTCCATCAGCGCGAGCAGCCCGCTGGTCACGCAAATGGCGAAGTTCTTCTCATTCGTGCCGGTGGCGCAGGCGTTGGGCGCGGGATCGAAGATGACGAAGATTCTCGGCATGACCGAGCCCGAGGCAAGCGCCATTTCGGTGACGACGTTGTGCAGCTCGCGATGCTCGGGAATCTGCAGGTTGAGCTTTTCCGCGCCGAGCGATGAAAGAATGATATCGCCGCCGCCGTAGTAAGCCGTCAGCGTGGCGAACGCCGCAAAGCCGAGCGACGCCACGGTGGCGAGCGGAAAAAACGGCCTTCCCGGCGCGAAACTATCGAAGTGCACGTAATCGACGGCGCCGCCGATGAAGAGAAAGAACAGGATGAAGACAAGCACCAGCGCGGCGCTCCAGCGCTGGTTTTGCGCCTGGCGCCGGGCGAAGTCCAGGAGCGGCGGCGTGTCCAGCGGCCCCCCTCGTCAGCGGCTGAGCGAGAGATTCACTCGCGGCAGCGCCTTTTCCGCCTCGGCGATTTCGAAAAGCTCGCTCGGCTTGAAGCCGAACAAACCGGCGAGCAGGTTCGACGGGAACACCTGCTGCTTGGTGTTGTACTGGGTCACCAGGTCGTTGTAGTACTGGCGCGCGAAGGCAATCTGATTTTCCGTAGTGGTCAGCTCTTCCTGCAGATCCAGAACGTTCTTGCTCGCCTTGAGCTCGGGATAATTTTCCATCAACGCAAAGACTTTGCCGAGCGATTGCGTGAGCGCGGTCTGCGCCTCGGCGCTTTCCTTCACGCCCTTCGCCGCCATCGCCTGGCTGCGCGCTTCGATGACTTTTTGCAGGGTGTCCTGCTCGTACTGCATGTAGCCCTTGACCGTTTCGACCAGATTGGGGATCAGATCGTAGCGGCGCTTGAGCTGGACGTCGATCTGGCGCCAGGCGTTCTGAATGCGCAGGCGCAACGCCGTGAGGCCGTTGTAGGTCGAGATGATCCAGATGCCGAGCACGAAAATGATCGCCCAGATGATGAAGATCATAGGCCGCGCAATCCTCCCAGCTCGTCGCGAAATAAAATCGCCCGGGTGACGTCGCGCGCGCGCGCCACGCCGGTCATGACCAGAACCCGCTGCATCTCTTCGGCGAAAATATTGAAAACCCGCTCCACGCCGGCGGCGCCGAAAGCGCCGACGCCCCACGCCACCGGCCGGCCGATGAGCACCGCTTTCGCGCCCAGCGCGAGCGCCTTGACGATATCGCCGCCGCTGCGCACGCCGCTATCGAGCAGCACCGGAACTTTGGCGCCGACGGCATCGACGACCTCGGGCAGCGCTTCGAGGGCGGCGCGGTTGAAATCGAGAATCCGCCCGCCGTGGTTCGACACCACCAGCGCATCGGCGCCGGCGTTCACTGCCGCGCGCGCGTCGTCGGCGCCCATGATGCCTTTGACCACCACCGGCAGTTTTACTTGGCGCTTCATCCACTCGATATCCTGCGGCGTCGATTTGTGCCCCTTGCGCGGCTTGCCGTCCTTGGTCGAGAGCGGCACCTCGTCGCCGATCTTCACCGGCTTCACCGTGTCCATGGTGATGCCCACGGCGGCGAAACCGAGATCTTCGGCGGTCTTGGCGCACTCTTCGACTTCCGGCTTGCCGCGATTCATGTAGGCCATGAACACCAGCGGCGCGCTGCGCGCGCCGCGCCATTCCCGGAGACTGAGATGCGCCGCCTGGCTCACGAACATCATCGCGCCGGCGCGATCGGTGCCTGCCGCGACTTCGCTCTCGGCGTTCTTGCCGATCAGGCTGAAGCTTCCCACCGGCGCGGTGATCGCCGGGATCGGCAAGGTCTTGCCGAAAAGCTCGACGGAGATATCGGGGTCGGAGATATCGTGAAAAATTTTCTGGCGAAAGAGATACTGGCGGAACGCGCGCGGATTGCGGTGAAAGGTCGCCCGGGTCTCCGCGGCGCCGTTGAAATGCTTCCACGCCTCGGCCGGCGCCTTCTGCCGCATGATGTCGCGCAGATCGCGCAAGCCCATCTGCTCGAGGGGTTTTTCGCTCATATCAGTTTACCGACGCGAGCTCCCAGCAGTTGGTTCCGGGATCGCGAAAGCAGAACGACGCGCCGGCGGCGCTTTCTCGCAGCGGGAAAAGCTCGCTCACGCCCAGCTCCTTGCCGCGCGCGCTGAAGTCGCTGTAGGCGTTTTTCACTGCGTCTTTGGAAGCCACCGTCAGAGTATTGCGAAAGTTCGGTGAAAAAACTTTGGCATTCTCGCGCAGCGCGCAGACGATGTAGGTTTTCGTGCTCGGGTGCTTGACGTAGATCACGTGGCTGCTGAAGCGGTGCACCTCGAGGTCGAGGATTTTCGTGTAGAATTCCTTGTTGGCTTCCAGATCGGTCGCCACCAGAGTGCCGTGAGTGAATGCCTGCGGCACGTAGCCGCGCCCCGGAAAGCGCTCTTCGGGATAGACATCCTCCCAGTGCGGTTTTTTCACGCCGCCGAATTTCTGCGCCGCTGCTTCCTTGCGCGAGAAATCCTCGTAGCACTCGATCTCCCAGCCGTTGGTGCCCGGCTCGACGAAGTAGCACGAGTAGGAGCCGTGGCTCCAGGTCGGTTTGCCGATGGCGCCGAGCTTGTACTGCTGCTTGTGCGCGGTCAGATATTCGTAGGCGCGATCGACTTCCTCGGTGCTCTGCACGCGCACGCCCCAGTGGTTGTGCATGGGTTTGGCCGGCGCGTCGGGACCGGCCTCGTGCACGATCAGAATCCACGGCGAATTGGGATGCTTGAGAGTCGCTTCGCCCGCGCTTTCGGAAATTTTTTCAAAGGCGAGCAGCTCCGTCAGCACCGCCAGCGATTCGCGCAGATCGCGGCACTCCATGTGGGTCGCCGATAACGCGACAGGTCGAATCATATTCCCTCTCTTGACCCGAACGACTGAAGTGGAAATTTACAGCCGCGGCGGAAAGCTGTCAAACCAAGCGCCGACAACGCGGCGGGAGCAAATTCGCCTTGACAGGAACGGGGCTTTTACTTAGATTCGCCCAGCTTCGCGGCCGAAACGCAAGGCCTTCGTCCGCGGATCCAGGAGCGCGCGCATGAAAAAACTCTCAAGGCTGCTTTTGTCGTCATTGGCGATCATCGTTGCGAGCGCGCAGGGATCGGCGCTCTTCGCCCAGGCCGGTTTTTACGAGGGCAAAACCATCCGGATGATCGTCGGCTTCACCGCCGGCGGCGGCTACGACGCCTACACCCGCGCCATCGGCCGGCACATGGGCAAGCACATTCCCGGCAATCCGGTGATGATCGTGGAGAACATGCCCGGCGCCGGCAGCATGATCTCGGCGAATTACATCTATAAAGCCGCCCGCCCCGACGGGCTCACCATCGGCCATTTCATCGGCGGATTGTTCTTGCAGCAGATTCTTGGCAAGCCCGGCATCGAGTTCGACGCGGCCAAGTTTCAATACGTCGGCGTGCCCGGCCAGGATAACTTCGTCATCGGCATCGCCAAAGCCTCCGGCATCACCGATGTGGACGCCTGGCTCGCATCCAAGCAGGTCATCAAGTTCGGCGGCGTCGCCTCCGGCTCGGGCTCGGACGACATTCCCAACATTCTCAAGGCGACCATCGGTTTGCCGCTCCAGCTCGTTTCCGGCTACAAGGGCACCGCCGACGTGCGCCTGGCGTTCAACAGCGGCGAAATCGCCGGCCTGAGCAACTCCTGGGAGTCGACCAAATCGACCTGGCGCAAGGAATTGGAAACCGGCGATCTGAAGCTCGTCCTCCAGGCCACGCTCAAGCCGCACCCGGAATTTCCCAAGCTGCCGATGGCGCTCAGCTACGCCAAGACGGAAGAAGCGAAGCTGCTGATCTCGACGGTGGCGCGCGTCCACGGGCCGACGGTGCGCCCTTACGTGCTGCCGCCGAACACGCCCAGGGACCGCGTTCAGATTATCCGCAAAGCGTTCATGGACACGATGAAAGATCCGGAATTTCTCGCCGAGGCGAAAAAAGCCAATCTCGACATCAATCCGATGGACGGCGCCGAGCTGGAATCGAACGTCAAGGAAATTTTGAAGCTCGATCCGGCGCTGGTGGCGAAGCTGAAAGAGATTTTGAAATAGCCCGTCGCGAAAAGGGCGACCACGGGGGTTGGCCCTGCATTTCGTCGTATTTGCACTGACCGCGGTGAAGGCAGGTTCAGACTGCGTTCATTTCGATTTGTTGAAGATCTCATCGAACAGCGCCACGGTTTCGTTGTAGCTTTCAATCATCCCTTCGGGGCGCGCCGGGTAGAGATTCAGGCCCCGGGTCAGCGTCGGCGGGTCGGGCGCGACGTCGGGGCGCGCGGGAATGCGCCGCAGGCCGCGCAGCAGGCTCTGCCCTTCCCTGGACAGCACGAAATCGACGAAGAGCCGGGCGGCATTCGGATGCGGCGCCTGCGCCGGGATCGACACCGCGTTGATCGCGGTGATCGTCGGCCCTTTGAATCGCACCCAATCGATCGGCGCGCCGGCCGCCTTCATGCGCTCGACCCGATTGGAATACACCACGGTCGCAAGCGCCGTTTCGCCCGCCGCCACCAGCTGCGCCAATAACGTGTGGCCGGCGCGCATTTGCAGATTCTGGGCGGCGAATTTTTTCATGAACTCGATTCCCCTGTCGCGGCCGAGAATCTGCATCCAGTGGTAGAACCACTGGTACTCCGCGGTTTCGAGCGCGATCCAGCCCTTCCAGCGCGGCTGCAATAATTCCTCGTAGCTCGCCGGCGCGTCCTTCGCCGCCACCAGGCGGGTATTGTAACCGATCACATAAGGAATCTGGTAGAACGCCGACCAGTAGCCCTGCGGATCCTTGAAACCCTCCGGATACGCCGCCGCTTCTTCGCTCGAGTAGCGCGCCAGGAGTTTCAAATTTCTAAGCTGATAGACCTGCACGATGCTGGTTTGAAAGACATCGGCGAGATCGGTACGGGCGCGGTGTTCGACCAGAAATCGCGCCTGAACTTTCTCGCCGCTGGAACGAAACAGCTCGGTCTTGATGAACGGGTATTTTTTCGCGAACTCGGCGAGAAAAAGATTCGCCTCGTCGGTTTCCATGCCGGTGTAAAGAACCAGCCGGCCTTCCTTCTGCGCATCCTGGAATACCCGTTCGCGCCCGGCGGCAGCGGCGAGTGCCGCGCGACCCGAGAGCAAGACGACTGCGACGCAGAGTCCCATGCGAAAGCAAAGCATCCGTCTCAGACCGACCATCGCTTTCTCCCTTCCCGGCGGCTTACGCGCCGAGCATAGGCTCCGGCGGCCCGGCAAAGTCAATCGCATCGGCGAAGTTGGCTTGACAATCGAGCCGCGCCTTTCTTATCGTCCGACTGAAAGAACAGTCTCCGTCGCAGGCTCTCCGCGAAATGGTTCGCGGCTCAAAGGAGAATGCCATGCCCGACTTCAAGCTCATCTCCGCCGACAGCCACGTCAACGAGCCGCCCGCCGCCTGGGAGCTTGTACAGAAACAATACGGCGAGCGCGCGCCGCGCGTGGTCAAAGATCCGCCCGGCGTGCCCGGAGGCATCTGGCTGCTGATCGATGGGCTGCCGCCGGTCGGCCTCTCGCATTACTCCAAGGGCCTGGTCGTCAGCAAGCATCAGGGCATCTCCGAAGTCGAGCAGGAAAAACATTTCGAGACCATTCGCTTCAACGAGACCTTTCGCTACGAAGATTATCCCGGCGGCTGGGAGCCGGCGGCGCGCTTGAGAGATCAGGACGCCGACGGCGTCGGCGCGGAGATCCTTTTTTCCAGCGCCGTGCGCCAGCTCTACAGCATCACCGACGAGCCGTTTCAGCGCGCGATCTTTCATTCCTACAACGAATGGCTGCGCGGCTTTTGCAGCTACGACCCCGATCGGCTCATCGGACTGGCGATCTTGTCGATCCTGGACATCGAGCACACGGTGGCCGACATCGAGCATTACGCCGCGCTCGGCTTTCGCGGCGTGCAGATTCCCACGCGCATCCGCGACAGCGGCTACTACGAGGATAAGTACGAGCCCCTGTGGGCGGCTCTGGAGGACACCGGCATGGTCGTCAACGTGCACACCAGCGCGACCCAGGGCGTGGCGCGCAAACACTACGAAGGGCCGCGCGAAGAGGATCCCAAAAAACAAAGCCTCGGTCTGGCGAACAAGCAGGCGCCGGCGCAGCAATTTCTCGGCAATTTGATTCTCTCCGGTGTTTTCGACCGCCATCCCAGGCTCAAAGTCGTGTGCGCCGAGTTCGACGTCGGCTGGGTGGCGAACCTGGTGCAGCAGGTCGACTACTGGTTCGGCCGCGCCAGCACCTACGACGCCGAGAAAAACATCAACAAGCTTCCGCCCAGCGAATATTTTCGCCGCAACGCTTTCTTCACCTACCAGGACGACCGCGCCGGCGTTTTGACCACGCCGGTTTTCGGCGCCGACAATTTTCTCTGGGCGAGCGACTACCCGCACGGCGTGACTACCTGGCCCAACTCCCGGGCCACCGTCGAGCGCAACTGCGCCGGCATCGAGCCCGCCGTGAAGCGCAAGCTGAATCGCGCCAACGCCGCCAAGCTCTACGGCTTGAGCGACTGAGCTGTCGCGACGATTTGCCGCCGGCCGTCCTGTCGCGACCGCGCGCGCCGGCGCAAAAGATTGAATCGGCCCCATCGCCATGATAAGAAAACGCACACTGCGGAAGGACTGATCACTGCGATGAATTTTCAAGAGCTGGCCGACAAGGCGCTGCAAGGAATCATTCCCGAGCGCGAAGAGTTGCGCGCGGTCTTGCAGGCGACCGACGAAGAGCTGCCCGAGCTGGTGAGCGCCGCCTTTCGCGTGCGCCGGCACTACTACGGCAAGCGCGTGCAGATTCACGTCCTGCAGAACGCCAAGAGCGGCCTTTGCCCCGAAGACTGCCACTACTGCTCGCAATCCTCGGTCTCCGAAGCGCCCATCGACCGCTATCCGTTCATGTCGAAGGAAAAACTCGTCGAAAGCGCCCGCCAAGCCAAAGCCGCCGGCGCGGTGCGCTTTTGCATCGTCAACAGCGGCCGCGGCCCGACCAACAAAGAGATCGACGAGATCGCGGCGGCGGTGCGCGAGATCCGCGCCGAAACCGGCATGAATATTTGCTGCTCGCTGGGCCTCATGAACGAGGAAAAAATTCAGCGGCTGAAAGCAGTCGGGGTTGGCCGGGTCAATCACAATTTGAATACCAGCCGCGCGCGCCATCCCGAGATCGTCACCACGCACACCTACGACGATCGCGTCGCCACCATCGAGAACGTCAAGAAGGCCGGCGTCGGCACCTGCTCCGGCGGCATCATCGGCATGGGTGAAAGCGATGAGGATATTATCGACCTGGCGCTGTCGCTGCGCGCCATGGACATCGATTCGATCCCGGTGAATTTTTTGACTTCGATCCCCAGAACGCCCTTCGAGGAACAGCACAACCTCACGCCGCAGCGCTGCCTGAAAGCGCTTTGTCTTTTCCGCTTCGTCAATCCGAGCAAGGAAATCCGCGTCGCCGGCGGCCGCGAAATCAATTTGCGCTCGCTCCAGCCGATGGCGCTCTACCCGGCCAATTCGATCTTCGTCAACGGCTATCTCACCACGCCGGGCCAGGAAGCCTCCGACGCCCATCGGATGATCGCCGATCTCGGCTTCGAGCTCGATTCGCCGGCGGCGATTTAGCTATCGTTGTTTTTTGCTCCTGCTGCGCGAGCCAAGGCGGGCCGGTTCTGCGCCTGAACAACCTTGCCGATCGGGCTGGACGATACCGACCCCGTTCGGGGGATATTTTTGAAATTCATCCCGCCATCGTCAGTTTGCGACGGGAGTCGGATTGACACCCGTCGAATCTCAAGAGTATAAGCGCGAAGATTTATCGAGCATCAACCCAGATTCTTAGGAGGATCGAATGAAACTTTTGATCGCCGCACTGAGTTTATGCGCCGCCACGTTGTGGGGCGCTCCGACCTTCGCCCAGCAGCCGCCGCGCTTCCCCATCGATCAGAACAAGCTCGCCGTCGGCGCCAGGGAAAAAACGCCGGAAGAGCTCAAGCAGATGATGGCGAGCGGCGCCAAATTCATGCTGATCGACGTGAACCCGCGCGCGCAGTTCGAAAAGGAAACCATTCCGGGGGCGGTCAATATTCCGCTCGAGGAAATCGACGAGGGCCTCAAAAAAATCCCCAAGGACACCGTGCTCGTCTTCGCCTGCAACCGCGGCCCGCGCAGCTCACAAGCAGCGAAGATCGCCGAGGCGGCCGGTTTTACCAGCACGACCTTCTGTCCGATCATGAAGTGGAAAGAGAACGGAAACAAAACCGAGCCAGGCAAAGGGTAATACCAGCAGGCAATTGCCGAACAGCAGAATCAGCGCGGGAGACCAGAAGATGCGGTCTCCCGCGTCCTTTTTGCGAGCTTTCAAAACGCCACCACCAACCCCGGTTGGCCCCCCTCGCGTTTTCCACCAAAGCCCAAGGCCTTTCCCGGCGCGATCGCAGAATCGCGGAGGCCCACGCTCATCAGAGTCTTCCAAGCCCCTGACCTCTTGTTCACTTTTCGCTCCGCCGCGATTAACATGATATAGGTTGTCCGGATGCCCACGGTTCTCAAAAGCGGACCCTATCGTTTTTTCTTTTATGCGGGGGATCGCGATGAGCCCATGCATGTCCATATCGAACGCGAAGACAAAATCGCAAAATTTTGGCTTGACCCGGTCCGGCTGCAAAGGAGCGGCGGATTTTCGCGGAGCGAAATTGGCCGGATTGAACAAATTATCGCCGCTAATCGGCGCCGTTTAGTGGAGGCATGGAATGAATATTTCCGCGGTTGAAATCATCGTTCCGGATGTGGAATCGGTGTCTGTTACTGATGAAGCTTTGACCGTCAATTTAAGTGACGGACGCACGCTTGCCGTACCGCTTGCGTGGTTTCCGCGTCTGGTGCACGCCTCGCAAAAAGAGCGCAACAACTGGCGGCTTATAGCGAGAGGCCAGGGAATTCACTGGGAAGATATCGACGAAGACATTAGCGTCGAAGGTTTGCTTGCGGGACGAGCATCGGGCGAAAGCCAGGTGTCTTTGAAGAAGTGGCTGGAGCGTCGTCGCCCTCAAATGACACCCCGGCGCAATGGAAACCCTACGCGAAGTCGCCGTTGAGCCCTAATCGTGCCACAATAATTTGCCGGCAATGGCTCCACGCGAAATTCACATCGCTCCCGGCCTTTCCGCCGCTGGCAGTCTTCGGCAGGCTCTCAGCCTTTCGCCTGACTCCATTCTCGCCAGCGAAGATTTTTTATCTTGCGGCCCCCTCGTGGAATTTCGCTCTCTCAATGAATGGCGGGTTTTGCGCGAAACGTACTGGGGAAACGTCTATGACGCTGAATTTCTATTCAGCGACTCAAAGCGGGATCTTCTAACAAATACCGCCGCCCTTCGCGACGCCGAATCTTTAATGCTGTGGATCGGCAAAGGACTAGCTGAGCAGCTTTTTCTTTCCTGGATCGTGCAGCTTTTGCGATTGCTGAGTGTCGATCTTCAGCGCCTGCGGGTAATCCAGTTCGAACGGTATGCTGACCGTGATCTGGAGATTTGGGGGCTCGGGATTCTAGACCCAACGCAGTTAGTGGCGCATCCGCAGGCTCGACAACTCACAACCAACGACTTGAAAGAAATCGAGGAGACTTGGTGCGCCGTGACGGCAGCGCGCCCCACCGATTTACTCGCTTTGCTTTCAAAAACGGCGCAATCGCTTCCCCATCTTCGATCAAGCCTACGCAGTATGTTAGAGCGGTTTCCCAGTCGACATGCGGGCCTGAACAGCTGGGAAATGAAGCTCTTGAAAAATACCAAAGACCGCGGCCCCCGAGCCGTCAGGGTCATTGCTTACACTTTGAGCGAGAATTACGGGTCGGACCTCATCGGCGACGCATGGCTGTTCGATCGACTGCGCCAACTCGCTCGTCCGTCTCTCCCACATCCCTTGATAAACCTTACCGGCAATCCGGAGTCTCTGCGTGAATGCGAGGTTTCTCTCACCGATGCCGGGCATACCGTCCTAGCGGGACGAGGGAACTGCGTGACACTCAACGGAATCGATGACTGGATTGGAGGTGTTCACCTGGACTCAGCCTCAGGGAACGTCTGGTTTCATGACGGCGATTCCTTAGTGCGCGGTTCCAAGTGAAGACTGCAAAATCACAGTGCATCTAACCTTTGTGTAAGTTCCCCTGCTGGTTTTGCTCCACTAACCCTCTAAGAACCTTCTCCGGCGTGATCGGCAGATCGCGGATGCGCACGCCGACCGCTTCGTGGATCGCATTGGCCACCGCCGGCGCGATGGTGAGCGCGCCCGTCTCGCCGACGCCTTTGGCGCCGAAGGGCCCGTCTTCGTGCGGCACTTGAACAACGATCGGCCGCACCGCGGCCGGCATGTCCTTGAAAGATGCGACCTGATAATCCAGCAACGAGCCGTTGACGAGCTGGCCTTCCTCGAAAATCATCTCTTCAAACATCGTGAGGCCCAAGTGCATGATGGCCGCGCCCTGAAGTTGCTGCTCGCAGTGCCGCGGGTTGATCGCGGTGCCGCTGTCGCCGACACTCACGAGCCGAAGAATTTTCACCTGGCCGGTTTCCGTGTCGACTTCCACTTCCACGGCGGTCGCCGACGGAAACCAGTATTCCGTGCATTTTTCCGACTGGCCGGTTTCCGGATCCATGTGCGCCACCGTCGGCTGGCACACCGCCTCGGCGGCGATGGTCGTGCCGAGGCTGCCGAACTTCGCGAGAAAAATTTCGCCGATCGCCATGCCGCGCTCTTCGTTGCCGCGGACGATCACCCGGCCGTTGCGCGCGAGCAGATCGCCGGGATCGACTTCCAGCTTCGACGCCACGATCTGGCACAGCTCGGTTTTGATTTTTGCGGCCGCCATCCGCACGGCGTTGCCCATGTGATAGGTCGAGCGGCTGCCGGCGGTGATCGTGTCGTAGGGCGTCACGTCGGTATCGGGCTGGACGATGTGAACGCGATCCGGCGCGATGCCCAATTCCTCCGCGACGATCTGCCCCATCGTCGTCTCCGATCCCTGCCCCATTTCCACCGTGCTGCTCAGCACGCTGGCGCTGCCGTCGGCGTTGAGCATGACGATGGCGCCCGAGATCGACGGCGTCAGCACCGCCTTCACGCCGGCCGCGATGCCCTTGCCGCGCCGTTTCGTGCCGCTCTGCGCCGCCTTCGGCGCCGACCATTCGATCGCCTGCGCCGCCTGCCGGATCGCTTCTTTGATGCCGAAGGAACGCACCACCGTGCCGGTGGCGAAGCGTTCGCCTTCTTCGAGCATCGGATTGAGACGAAACTGCACCGGATCGGCGCCGAGAGCGCGCGCGATCACGTCGGTCTGCGAATCGTAAGCCCAGATCACCTGCGGCACGCCGAAGCCGCGAAAGGCGCCCGCCGGAACTTTGTTGGTGTACACGCAGTAGGAATCGATCCACACGTTGGGAATGCGGTACGGCCCCGCCGATGTGTAGCCGGACTTGTGGCCGATGCGCGGGCCGATTTCCGCGTAGGCGCCGGTGTCCCAGTAAACTTCGCATTTGCGCGCGGTGATCGCGCCGCCTTTGATCGCAGTTTTGATCTTGGTGACCACCTTGTGTTTGGTGATCGTCAAAAATTCTTCTTCGCGGGTGAGCGCGTAACGCACCGGTTGTTTGGTGATCAGCGCCAGCACCGTGCAAAGCGGTTCCAGCTTGGCGTAGAGCTTGGCGCCGTAGCCGCCGCCGATGTACGGCACGCGCACGCGAATCCGATTCATGGGAATACCAAACGTCGCGGAGATTTCCGTGCGCACGTAGGAAGGCGATTGGCTCGCGGTCCAGATATTCAGCCGCTCATGCTCGTCCAGATAAGCGAGGGTCACGTGCGGCTCCATCGGCACGTGCTGGGCCGGCGGCGAGCTGAAGGTGTCTTCAAAAATCCGATCCGCCTCGGCGAACGCTTTCTCCACGTCGCCGGTGCGCAGTTTGAAATGGTAGCAAATATTGGATTGTTGCCCGGCTTTCACGTGCGCCAGATCGGCGAACGCTTTCGCCGGCCGATGCTGCTCGTGCACCAGCGGCGAAGCGGGCTGCGCCGCTGCGAGCACATCGTGCACCGCCGGCAGCGGCTCGTAGTCGACTTCAACGAGCTGCAGCGCGTCCTCGGCCGTGCGCCGATCCACCGCCGCCGCCGCCACCACCGGATCGCCGACGTAGCAGACTTTCTCCACCGCGAGCATCGGCTGATCGCGAAACGCCGGCCCGAAGTGCGGATCAACGCCCGGCAACTTGGCGATCTCGGCGCCGGTCAACACGACGGCGACGCCATCCAACTTTTCGGCTTTCGATTTCTCGATGCGCGTGATGCGCGCATGCGCATACGGGCTGCGCAGCACCGCCACGTGCAGCATGCCGGGCATTTCGATATTGCCGACGTGCAGCGCCCGCCCGGTGACTTTCGGATTGGCGTCGGTGCGAAAAACCGACTGACCGACGACCGTATAAATGGACATCCCGCTACCTCGCGCGTTTTACTCGCTTTTTCATAGCTTGTTTTGCCGGCTTTGGAAAGAATCGCGATCCGATAGTGCCTGCGTCTGATTTACTTCCACACCGTCAGCAGCACGACTCCCCCGACAATCATCGCCGCGCTCGCAACGATGCGCAGCGTAACCCGCTCCACGTCGCGCAAAAAGATCGCGGCCAAGATCAGCGAGAAAAACGGCCCGGTGCTGCTGATCGGAATTACCACGGACACTTTGCCGAGGTCGAGCGCGTAATAAATGCAGGTCATGCCGAGGCTGATGGTCACGCCGGCGGCGAGAAACCACCAGAAGCATTGACGGTTCATTTTCCAGGTTTCCCGGCTTTTCTCTACGTACCAGAGCGTCAGAATCGAAATCACGAAGGACGACGACGCGGTCACGGCGGCGGCGAGAAACGGATGCGGCACCGCGGCCATGCCGAATTTTCGGACGACCTGAGTCGCGCCGGCGAGCGCCGAGGCGGCGATCGGATACCAGAGATAGACGGCCGAGCCGGCGAGCTTCATGGAGCCCGAGCGCCAGGACAGGAGCGTGATGCCGGCGATGATCATCAAGGTCGCCACGATGATCGGCAAGGTGATCTTCTCGCCGAGAAAGATAATCGCCATGGCGGCGCTGAACAGCGGCGTGGTGGCGCGGATCGGATCGGTGATCGCCACGCCGAGGGCGTCGATGCCTTTGTAGCTGAGTAACCGGGTCAAGCCGGGCTGAAAAAAGCCGACGGCGACGAAGATCAGGATCGACGCGCTGGTAAGCGATGCCAGCGGCACGAACAGGATCGACACGCCCCAGAGAAAAATGATGTTGATCAACAGGCTGCTGATCACCGCAGTAGCCGGATTGGAATAGCGCAGCGCCTTTTTCGTGAACAGGTTGTGCAGCGCGAACAAAAACGCGTTGGCCAGCGCGTAGAACTCGGCGGGGATGTCGGTCATCGGGAACGGATGCGTCGCGATTTGCTGAACGAACCCTTTGAGCTATACCGGCTTTGGCGCCGAAGGGCAATTCGCCCCGCGTTCTCTCCAACTTCCCGCGCCAGAGCGCCCGCCTCGATTGAAATTGACTAGAGCGCCGGCTTTCCCGCATACTGCATCGGCAGCCGCATCCCATGCCATCGTTCGGGAAATCGCCGCGCATAAGATCTTCGCTTTACGCCCTGCTCGCCCTCGCGGTCGCGTTCGGCGTCTATCGGATAGCGCGCCCTTCGCGCTTCGGCAGTTGTCTCGCCTATGCCGCGGGCGGCTTCCGCGCGGTCGCCGCCGATCGCGCCGAGCGCTTCCTCGGCAAAGTCGCCGAGGACAGCGCGCGCTGCCGCGGCGGCGAAGCGGCGATCAGCTGGCGCAGAACGCCGTGGCTCGACTGGCCGCGCTACTGGGCCGCCGGCGGCGCTCAGAGCCGCGCCGGCGGTCTGACCTCCATGCTCGGTTTTTTCAGTCCCAACCGGCGCGGCATCGACGGCGCGCTGCTCGATCTCGAATATCAGCGCATCGAGCTCCTCAAGTTCAACCTCTTCGACAACAGCGGAACCTACGAAAAATATTTTCACGATCGCCAGAGCGCGACCGAAACCCTGCCGAGGGTTTGGCAGGAAATGAGACTGCCGCCCGATCATCCGGCCTATGCGAAAGTGGGCGGCGCCGGCGCGCAGAAATGCGCCGGCGCCCTGGTTCGCTTCCGCACCTTGACCGGCATCTGCAACGATATTCTCAACCCGCGCATGGGCGCCGCGGGCGAGCCGTTCGCGCGCAACGTCGAATTCGCAGCCGCATTTCCCGAGCTGAGCGACGATCCGCTGACGCGCAACCGCCACGGCGAACGCCTCGGACTCCTGCAGCCCGACCCGCAGGTGATCAGCCGCAAATTGTTCACCCGTCCGCAGCCCGCGCCGGAGAAATGCCGCGCCGGCCGCGGCGCGCCGGAGAACTCGGTCAACGCAAGCTGCGCCTATCGCGCCGCCGCGCACGTCAACGTCCTGGCCGCGTTCTGGATCCAGTTCATGACCCACGACTGGTTCTCGCATCTGGAGGAAGGCCGCAACGACGCGGCGCTGATGCCGATGGGCTGCGGCGCGCCGGGGCTGGAAAAATCACTCGGTTGCCGGGCCGCGGATCGCATCGACAGAGCTCTGATCGCGCAAGACGCGCCCGCGCCGAGCTTTGCCGACGGAGCGAAGCGCCGGCTCGCGCGCGCGCCGCGAACCACCGCGAACAAGGTCACGGCCTGGTGGGACGGCTCGCAGATGTACGGCTACGACGAGCCATCGCAGCGGCGCGTGAAACGCGATCCGCGCGATCCCGCCAAGCTGTTGCTGGAGCCGGACGCAAACGGCGCGCCTTATTTGCCCATGCTGCGGCCATCCGATCCGCAAAATCCTCAATGGGCCGGCCAGGAAGCCGTCGCCTTCCCGGACAACTGGAACATCGGCCTCAGTTTTTTTCACAACGTCTTCGCGCGCGAGCACAATGCGTTCGTCGATGAGTTCCGCCGCAAGGCAGCCGCGGCGCCTGACGCCGATTGCGGCCTGCGCGATCCCGCCGCGCCCGAGCGGCCGATCCGCTACCGCGACGTGAGCGCCGGGGAATTGTTCGAGATCGCGCGCCTGGTGGTTGCCGCCGAGATCGCCAAGATCCACACCATCGAATGGACGCCGCAGATGCTCTACAACGAGCCGCTCTATCTGGCGATGAACGCCAACTGGTCGGGCTTGCTGCAAAAGCACCCGCTCGCGGACAAAGCGCTGGCACGCATCGTCGAGCGCCTGGCGCGCGCGGAGGGAAGCAAATCGAGCGGCTGGTATTCGGCGTTCGCCGCCGGCCCGGGCATCGTCGGTCTGGGCGGCGACAGGCCCGATATCAACGGCGGCGTCCATCACTTCGGCTCGCCGTTCAATTTTCCCGAGGAGTTCGTCAACGCCTACCGGCTCCACGCCATGGTTCCCGATCTGATCGAGCTGCGCGATCTGAAAAAAGACCCGAACGCGATTCGCGCGAAAATCGCCGTGGTCAACACCGCCCGCGGCAAAGCCACCGGCGCGATGCATCGCTACGGCATCGCCGACTGGGCGATTTCCCTGGGACGCCAGCGCGCCGGCGCGCTCGTGCTGCACAATCATCCGCTGTTCTTGCAGAACCTGGACATGCCGCGGCTGAAAAGCGCGAGCGGAAAAATCGACGTGCTGGCGCTGGATTTGATTCGCGACCGCGAGCGCGGCATTCCGCGCTACAACGAGTTTCGCCGCCAGTACGGCCTCAAGCAGCTCACCCGCTTCGACGACTTCATCGACCCGCGCCTCGGTCAGAATTCGCCGGAGCGCGCCGCGCAGCAGCGCGACGCGGCATTGCTGCGGGAAATTTACGGGCAGCATCGCTGCGACGCCGCGCGGGTCATCAGCGCGGCGCAAAAAAACGACGACGGCAGCCCGATCAACGACTGCCTCGGTCATCCCGACGGCAGCCTCGTCGACAATATCGAAGACCTCGACACGCTGGTCGGCTGGCTGGCCGAGCCGGTGCGCCCGCACGGCTTCGCCATCTCCGAAACCCAGCTTCAGGTTTTCATTCTGAACGCGTCGCGCCGTCTGTTCAGCGACCGCTTTCTCACTTCGAGCTTTCGCCCGGCGTTTTACACGGATCTCGGCATCGAGTGGGTGACGCACAACGGCCCCGGCGGAAAGATGATGGAAAAAACGCCCTCCAACGGCCATGCCGTCGAAGTCTCGCCGCTGAAGCGCGTGCTGCTGCGGACGATTCCGGAACTGGCCGCCGAGCTCGAACCGGTGGTCAACGTCTTCGACCCCTGGGCGCGCGAGCGCGGCGAATATTATGCGCTCGAGTGGAAACCGCGGCGCGGCGCCGAGCGCGATCCGGCCTTCGAGTGAGTCAGAGAGTTGAGACGCAGGGCCGGCTTTCCGCGGATCGGGAAGCGATTCAGGAATTTCTCCGCTCTTCCTCGACCTGCTTCAGAACTTTTTTGCGCAGGCTTTCGTCGCGGTTGACCGTCGCGAAGATGCGGTTGTAGCGCTCGGGCGTCAGGCCGTTGGCGTCGAGGGAGCGTTTTACCTTGCCATTGGCCTCGCGCTCGAGCTGTTTTTTGCGCGCCGGATCCTTTTCCTTTGCGAGCGCAGTTCCGTACTCGGCCTGAATGCGCTTGTAATCCACGTAGGCTTTGACGAAGGCCGACAGCTCGCGATCGCTGATCGCGCGCGCGGCCGGCGCCTTTTCCGCTCCCGCCGGATAGACCGCCGGCGCGAGTGAAAAGGTCGCGATCAGCACCGCGCCGAAAACCCAAGTATTCGTCTTCATCGCATCCCTCTCTAAAAACTCTAATGCCAGGTCTGTGGCTGCTTCGCGGCCTGGCCGAAAAGATCGGATAGAATGTACGCCGCCAGCAGGTGCGCTTCGATTTTGTTCCGCACCAAGCGATCGGTTTCTTCAGTCAGCGCGATCATCAAATCCTTCAAGGTCGCGCCCGAGCATTCGTCGCGTTCCATGGACACCTCCTCGATATTAATTTTCAGAGGGGCATTGTTGCGAAGCCGCAAGCGGCATGCCAGCAGGCGACCAGATCGGCGGCCAGTTTCACAACGGCAATCGCCGAGCCTGCCGCGCGCCTGAAGGGATTTCCCCGACGCCGCGCAGATGTTTTACGTAGTTTTCAGCCGCTCGCCGCATTGCTCGTTTCGCCGCCGGGAACGATTTCCAAACGCGCCAGCCGCGTCTCCAGACTGCGCCGCGCCGCGAGCACCCTGGCCGCATAGCCGAGCGGCAGGGCCTGTTTCGCGGCGAGCATGGCGCTGACCCAGGTCGGCCCCGCGTTGTACGCGGTCAGGGCGGTCTTGAGGTCGCCGAATAGATTTTTCAGGTGCGCCAGGTACGCCGCGCCGATTTTGACGTTGACCGCGGGATCCTTGAGATTGAGCTTTCGATGCGGTTGAGCGGCGGCAACTTTCCCCTCTTCGGCGAGGGCGGCCACCGCGACGGGCTGCACCTGCATCAGGCCGAGCGCGCCCTGCGGCGAGACTGCCCGGTGGTCGAAGCGGCTTTCCACTTCGATGATCGCCATCACCAGCAGCGGGTCGAGCGAATTTTCTTCGCTCGCTTCGGCGATGCTGCGCGTCAGGCGAATCCGATTCGCTTCGCTCATCCGGCTTGGCTGCAGCTCGAGGGCGGCGCGAATTTTTGCCAGCTCGTAATCCTTCAAGGCCTCGGCCTGAACGCTGTCGCCGATCAGCGGCGCCGGATTGAGCAGAGAAAACATCAACGCCGCCAGAGTGATCGTCCTGGCCCAAAGGCGCGCCCGGCGCGCCCTGCTTCGTGTGTCGGACATGCAGGCTTCCTTTCGCGGGATTTTGCGCCGCGGCGCCGGAGCGGCCCGGCGCTGGCCGATCCGACGGCAATCCACCGGCGCAACCTCAACCATGGCAAGCGCGATGCCAGCCGGGCGCGCGCGTTGAAGCCTGGAATCAAAGCGCTCGGGCGCCGCGCGGCCGCGAAAAAATTACCCTGCGCGGAAATTTTTATCCGCTTTCGCGCGCGCCGACGCGCTCGCGCCGGGCCGCGCGCCCGTTGCGGCGGCCAATGTTTGCCGACTCTGCGCGGCGCCGGCGCTAGATTTCAGGAAAAAAACACGAGCCCAGAACTTTCAGCCGGTGCTCGCAGGAATCGCTGTCGAGAAACCACAGGCTCGCGGCGATGCTGCTCAAGAGCGAGTTGCCGTCCTGCGGCGTGAAGCACATGCCGATAATTTCGCGGTCGCCGCGCAGCGCCAGACTCTGATTCACGACGACGGTCTGATTGAGGATGCGGCCGAACAGACCGTGATCGCGGCCGAAGGAAAACACCGAGGCGGAGGATTTTTTGTTGGTGAGCGCAATACGCTGGTTGGCCCGCAGGCGCCGGGTCACGTCCTTCAAAGTCGTCGGCCGGCGCAGCATCATGTCGAAATGGATCGTGTGCATGTACTGCGTGTTGAGCTTCAAGGCCGAAGAGAAAATCTTCAGGTTCAGGCCGAGGGTCTTGAAAAGATAATGCGCGTCGCGGCCCTGGTGCGTGCCGAACACCGGATCATCGTGCTTGCCCACTTCCGGCGCGGGCAGAAATTCGCCGTCCTCGCTCAGATCGTTGGCCCGGCGCATGCAGACGAATTTTCCTTCTTCCAGGTTGTCTTCCTTTTCCGGCCCGAGCGCGATGGTGTCGATGAGCGCGGCCAGGTTGTGCGTGTTGCAGCTCACCACCTGGAGAAACCGATCGGTGGCGCGATCGAGAGCGCCGTCGTTGATGCCGTAGGCGTACATTTTGCCGAACCCGAATTCGCTGCCCTGGGCGATAAAGCCGCGGCCGTTGCCGGCGAAGCGGTTGTAAAATTTCTCCTTGTTCTGGTTTCCCACCGGCGTGCAGTCGATCACCACGCGGGCGCGATCGATGGCTTCCTCGGCTTCGTAACAGGGCTCCATGTCGAGATCCTTGAAGCGCGACCAGCTGTCTTTATCGACGGCGAGCTTGGCGCCCTGGCGCACGAGCGCGGCCACTTTCGAGCGATCGGTCAGAAGCGGCGTGCGTTTGTGAAAAGTGATCTCGTCGATGCCCAGGCGGTCCTTGAAGCCCGCCAGCAAGCCGATGAGCGGCTCGCCGATGGTGCCGGTGCCGACGACGTGGACGACGCTCTTTTCCATGCAACCTCCCTCGTTGTGTGTTCGATCGGTGTGATCCCGCGCGGGACGCCGGCCGGTGGCTTCAGCGCGGATCAGGAATGCTGCTTGGGGGCGGCGGCGTCGAACCGCTTCTCCTTCAGCTGGCGCAGCAGATCGTCGAAGGACGAGCGCGCGATCACCCGGTTGAACTGCGAGCGGTAATTGTTGACGATGCTGATGTTCTCGATCACCACGTCGTAGACCTTCCAGCCGCCGTCGCTGCGGCGCAGCTTGTAGCTGACCGGCGAATCGTCGCCCTTGCTGCTGGTGATCTTGGTGTCCACCTGGGCGTAATCGCCATCCTGCTTCTCGCCGGTAAACGCGACTTTTTCGCCGTTGTAGGAATCGAGGTTGTTGATGTAGGACGCCTCGATCAGCTCGGTGAAGAGCTTCACGAATTCTTTTTGTTGGTCGGCACTGCGCCGCTGCCAGTCCGCGCCGAGCGAGCGGCGCGCCATTTCCATGAAATCGAATTTCGGAAAGATCACCTGGCGCAGCTGCGCGAGCCGCTCCTGGCGCTTGCTCTCGGGCTTGAGATTCGGATCTTTGAGAATCGCCAGCACTCTCTCCACCGAGGACTGGATTTCATCGCGCGGCGTCGCCGCCGCGGCCGGCGCGGCGATCAGCACGCCGATGGCGCCTGCAAACAACCACGCTCGTGAAAATCGCGTCCGGGGCAAAACCGCTTTTTTTGTAGCCATGGGAAACCTCGCTGGTTGGTGAAAATCGCGACCGGGATGCCGCCCAGTGAACCAGCAATGGCTGTGCCAGGAGCGGGACGCGTGCTCGATTCGCTTACTTTCCTGTTTTTACAGACCGCCGCTTCTGCGCCGCGCCGAAATAGTGTCCGGCTTTTTCGGACGGTCGAGTAGGAATTGCCTCCCGGCAAAGAAGACCGAAAAAGCGAGCGCGCGGATTACGACGATGCCCAGTCGGAATGAAGCTGGCCGAGGGAAATCAAGCGCCGGCGCGGCTCGCTGAGGAATTGCCGCATGCTCTCGAGCACCGGCGGCGGCTCGGTTTCTTCGGGAATCCGAAACAGCCCGAGCCAGCGCGCCGCATGGCCCAGAGCGCCTCGGCTCGATAAGACCGACAGCGGCACCGAAAATATCAGCGCCCCCGACACCGGCAGAAGCCAGCCGGCGAGAATCGGACTCCAGCAATAGGCGCCGGCGAGCCACGCCAGCGCGAACAGAGTGGAAAATCCGTGGTGCTCCACCGCCTCGCCCCAGCCGGTCTCGCTGTGACCGCGCCGCTGCGCGGTCCATTTGATCTCGCGGCCGAGCAGAGTCAGCAAAACGAACTTGCTGTGAAACCACATGCGGATGGGTGCCATCAAAGTGGAAAAAACGATTTCCAGGGCGATGCTGGCGGCAAGCCGCAGCGCGCCGCCGTAGCCGGCGCTCGCGCGGTTTTTCACGATCAAGACGAGGCTCAACAGCTTGGGCAGGATCAAGAGCACGCCGGTGGTAGTCAAAAGCGCGATGGTCAGCTCCGGGTGCCAGGTCGGCCATTGAGGAAACAGGCTCGGGCGGTCGGAAAAATAAACCGGCGGCGTGAGCTGGCGCACGATCACTTCGGCGCTGCTCAAAAAAAGAAAAACCGCCCAGAGCAGCGCCGAGACGTAGGCCATCACGCCCATGGCCATGATCGCGCGATGGCCGAAACGAAAACCGCCGGCGCCGATCAAGCGCAGATGCTGCAAATTCCCCTGGCACCAGCGCCGGTCGCGCTTGAGCTCGTCGAGAATATTCGGCGGCGATTCTTCGTAGCTGCCCGGCAGGTCGGCGGCGAGCCAGACCTCGAAACCGGCGCGCCCCATCAGCGCTGCCTCGACAAAATCGTGGCTCAGGATTTCGCCGCCGAGCGGCGGCTCGCCGGGAAGGCGCGCCAGGCCGCAATGGCGCACGAACGGCGCGATGCGCAAAATCGCGTTGTGGCCCCAGTAATAACTCTCGCCCAGCTGCCAGAAGTAAAGGCTCGCGCTGAACAGCGGCCCGTAAACCCGGCTGGCGAATTGCTGCACGCGCGCGAATAGCGACTCGCGATGGACGATGGTCGGCGTGGTCTGGAGGATGCCGATCTCGGGCGCGGCTTCCATCCTTCGCGCCAGCGCGACGAGGGTTTCGCCGGCCATGAGGCTGTCGGCGTCGAGCACGATCATGAACTCGTAGTCGGCCGACCAGCGGCGCAGGAAATCGCCGATGTTGCCGCTCTTGCGCTTGATGTTGCTGCGCCGGCGCCGGTAAAAAAACCGCCCCTCGGCGCCGAGCGCGCGGCAGGTGCGCGCCCAGGCGGCTTCTTCTTCCGCCTGGCGCGCGGGATCGGCGCTGTCGCTCAGGACGAAAAAATCGAAGCTCGCGCCGTAGCCGGTCCGCTCCAGCGACGTGAAAGTCGCCGCCAGGCCGGCGAACACGCGGGCAGCGTCCTCGTTGCAGATCGGCATCACCACGGCCGTGCGCGAGCGCAGCGGCCCGCCGGGATCGGGAGCGGCGCCGCGCTGAATTTTGACCTGGCGCCAGAGCAGAAAAAACCCCGCGATGTTGGTCCAGAAGGAAAATGAAATCCATAGAAACAAGACTGCGAACGCCGCCACCACGGCGATCTGCAAGTAAGTGATCTCGGGCGCTGGAAAGGTGCGCGCCAGAGACCCGCTGGCAATCGCGGTTTGCAGCAAAACCAGAACGGCCAGGGTGATCCGGCGCCGCCGCGCCAGGCGCTGCCACGGCCGGCGCGGCCCGGAATTTTTTCGGGAATCCCGCGCGGAGCCGCGCCGCAGCCAGGCAAGCGGCCGGCGCTCGAGCGCGCTCGGCCTCATCGATACGCGATGGATCGGCGGCATCGATCGCAGCCGCGGCTTGGCGGGTTGGCTGGACAATCGCTTCGCGGGTTGGTTCATGATTCCAGTTGATAGCTCCAGGTCTCGCTCAGAATATTCTTGCCGTTTTGCAGGTAGGCGCGGATTTCGAGCGGCTTGCCTTTGACCGGCTTGACTTGAAACGCCAGGCGCCAGCCGCCGGTGACGGCGTTGCGCGCGACGTTTTGCTGCACCAGCTGGCCGCTGGAGCCGAGCGCGATCACCGCTTTCACCGGCGCCGACTCGGGCAGCGCTTTGATTTTGCCGCCTGCGAAATCGACGACGATTCTTTTCCAGTCTTCCTTGTCGCCGCCGCCGATGCGGGTCGCCGTCGCGCGCGCCAGCGCCGGATCGGTGCGCTCTTCGCTGTCGAAGTAAATTCGATAGGCGAGATCGAGCGGCCGGCCTTCGGGCGGCTGGCTGCGCGGCAGCCAGTAGGCCACCATGTTGTCGTTGGTTTCGCTCGGGCTGGGAATTTCCACCAGCTTGACCGCGCCCTTGCCCCACGGACTCGCCGGCACCACCCAGGCGTTGGGCCGCAGCTCGTGGCGGGTTTCGAGATCCTGATAGTCGCGGAAATCGCGGTCGCGCTGGAGCAAGCCGAAGCCGCGCGGATTGTCGAACTCGAAGTAACTGAGGCGCAGCTTTTCCGGATTGCCGAGCGGCCGCCACACCCATTCGCCGGCGGCGGAATGCATCAGCAGGCCGTCCGAATCGTGCACTTCGGGGCGCCAGTCCAGCGCCGGGCGCGGCTTTTCCTCGCCGAAGTAGAACATGCTGGTCAACGGCGCCACGCCGAGCTCTTTGACCGGCTTGCGAAAAAACAAGCGCGCGCGCACGCCGACCACCGTGCGCTCGCCCGGCGCGACGGTGAACGCGTAGGCGCCGCTCAGGCTCGGGCTGTCGAGGAGCGCGTACAGGGTCATTTCGCGCGCGTTGGGCGCCGGCCGCTCGAGCCAGAATTCCTTGAAGAAAGGAAATTCCTCGCCGCTCGGCAGGCCGGTGTCGATGGCGAGGCCGCGCGCCGACAGCCCGAACACTTCGCCTTTGGCCACGGCGCGAAAATAACTCGCCCCGGCGAACACGATCACGTGATTGAACTCGTCCTTTCGATACAGCGGAAAGGCGATGCGGAAGCCGGCGAAACCGAGATCGGCGGGAATTTTATCGGCGATCTTGTTGCGGCCGTAGGCGAACAGGCTCGGTGAAAAACGAACTCTTCGCGGGCGATTGTCCTCGACGACGTGAATCGCCACGGAGTGATTGAAATACAAACCCGGATGAATCAACTGCACCTGAAAATTGCCGCGCTCGCGCCACAGCGATTGTTTGACGTCAAAGCGGATATCGCGATACTCGTCGTAGGACAGATGGGTGAGAAAATCCGGCACCGGCGCGGGCGCGCGATAAGAATCCGCAGCGAGCTGCCGCGCGCGCTCGGCGACCTGATCAAAACCGAAGCGCTCTGCGGCCGGGAGCGGCCGCGCGCAGCATGTGACCGCCGCGGCCGCGACGAGCGCGAAAATGAGCTGAATGGCAGGCGCACCCCGCCCACGCGATCTCATGCAACACGATCCTCACGAGCGGCGGCGCGAGCGAGTCCCGCCGCGGCACGGCTTTGAAAGTGAATTTTTTTTCGGGATTGACGGTCGGCGGCGCTACAGCCAACCGTCGGAATCATCGTTGCGGCAATCCACCTGATGCTGGCGCAGATGCTCCCACGATTCGAAAAAGCCGCCGCAGCCCTCGCACTCAAAAGACAAGCTCTTGCCGGGCTCGGCTTCCTGCCGGTCGTCGTGACTTTCCATTTATTCTCCGTGAATCATTTGCGCGGCAAAATTTTCCTTCGCGCGCTGCCAACTCGTTAAAGCAACCGCTGTACCAGAGGCCGCTTTGCGACTAACTACCCGGTTGTCCAGTGTTTCAAGAATCGGCGGGCGGCCGGCGCTAATGGAATTGCAGAAAATTGCCTCCACGGCCGTGTGCTTTTTCCTGTACAGATCGGCGCCGGCGCCGGATCAACGCTTTCCGCTCGGCGCATTTTCAAAATGCAGGACCTATCTTTATTTCCGTCGCCACCGACATCCCGCAGCATGAACTTTACCGGAGGCGCTTCGGTGCCGAGCGCGCCCAACCTGCAGGGGACGGATCCAGGCGATGACAAAATTATCCGATGACTGAAACAGCGCGGGCTGTGCAGCAATAGCGCACGAGCCGGGGGCAGCCAGGAGGCTCGCCCACTTGCTCAAGGGCGCGCGGCAGTCTAAGTTAAGAAATTCTTATCCGGAGAAGGAAGGTGCCCGGTGGTGCCGCTGGTCTTCAAAACCAGTCTGGGAGCCGTAAGGTTCCCGGAGGGTTCGACTCCCTCCCTTCTCCGCCAGCGCATTTTTTTGCCGCGCATAAATTCTGCCGCTTCTTTTTCCGGCGCTTCGCGTCGGTTACGTTTAATGATGGAGCCGCGGCGCGCCGCGGGGGCGCTGCGGCGCATCATTCCACTCGAGGAGAAAAATCCATGGCGACAAAAAATCTCTGGTTTCCCAACTTCGCGCGACGCATGGCTTTTGGTTGCAGCGACACCCGGTAGCTCGTGATCCATACCGCGGCCACCATCGTCACTTTTTTGATGGTGTTCCTCATCCAGAACACGCAGAACCGCGACACCCAGGCGCTGCAGCTGAAGCTCGACGAGCTGATTCGCGCAACCCGGGGCGCGCGCAATCTCATGCTCGCCCTGGACAAAATGGACGACGATCAGCTCAAGCGCCTGCAGGCGCTCTACGAGAAGCTCGGTGAAAAGGAGAAAGCAGAAGAGATCAAAACGAAAGCGGGCAAGCGACGATGAGAGACACGAGAGGTTTTCTTCTCGACCGAAATTCAGAGCGCAAACAAGCTCGCCAGCGGCGCCTTGCGCGAAATCTGTCCCACCGCGGCGAGCAAATCCATCTCGGCCTCGGCGATGCGCTGTTCCTGCTCGGTGAAAGTGAACTCGATCCTGGGGTAGCGCGCCGACGCGAGCAGCGCCTCGCGATCGCCGCCGTAGCGTTCGATGAAGGCATCGGCGATCTCATCGAGATGGCTCTCGCTGTAGGCGAACGACGCGCGGAAGGCGCGCAGCAGCGTGTCTTTGATGCCGGCATGGCGCGCCAGCAGATCTTCCCGCGCGGCGACCATGTGCTTGATCATCTCGTCGAAGCCGTGGAGCTTTTTCCAGGCTTCGCCGTCGGTGTAAAGGCAGCGCGCGCCGGGCGCGACTTCGCCGCGAAAAAAGAAATGATCGAGCAGCACCACGGCGTCGGCTTTGCCGCTTAAAAGCGCGTCGAGAAGCTTTTCCTGCGGATAGGACTCCCAGCGGAGCTTGTTGTCGTCCACGCCGTAAACCCGGCGCAGCAGATATTGATGGATGGCGTGCAAGCCCTGGTGCGTGGCGATCAGCCGGCCTTCGAGGTCCTTGGGAGTTTTCACCGGCCCGCCGGCGCGCACGAACACGCCGTTGCCCTTGCTCGTCGATTTCCATTCGGTCGCGAGCCCGACGATCGGCGCGCCCGCGAGCTTGCGCCGCAGAAAATTGGGCAGATAGAGATTGGCCGCCTGCACGTCGCCGCGGATCAGCGCCTCTTCCTGCTCCTTGCTCGGCGGGTCCGGCAGCTCGATCACTTTCATACGGACGCCGTCCGCCTGCACTTTTCCCACGGCAAGCGCGTAGTAGGTGCGAAACATGCAAAAGCGGTTGCGATAGTGCGCAAAAGTGAGGTCCATGGATGCCGTCGCGCGGGATTGTTTTAGCCTCTTTAATTTTGACTTTTTACTTCTTCGCCACTTCTTCCTTGTCGCGATTGCAGATATCCAGCGCCGCCATGGCATAGACTTTGGTGCAGTTCACCATGTTGGTGATGCCGACGCCGCGCCGGATGCCGGAGGGCGAATCCCATTCCTCGCCCGCCTTGGTCTCCGTCGGATCGACCAGATGCGTGCCGAAACCCGGCCCGTAGGTGATCGCCGGCACGCCGTAGGCCGCGATGCGCGAGCCGTCGCTGGTGATGCCGTAGCGGATCGGTTTCGCGTAGGGCACGTCTGAATTGAAAACCTTTCGATGCGCCGTTTCCATCGCCTTGACCAGGGGCTCGTCCTTGGAAATCTCGTAGCCCGGCGTGGTGAGATAAAGATCCACGCGAAGGTCGAGAATATCCGGTTCCTGCTTGCGCACGTTTTCGCAGACCGCTTCGAGATCGCGCTTGATCGCGAGCGGCACCGCTCCCGGCAGCATTTTCACGATCACGAAGATTTCCGTGGTCGGCCGGGTTCCCGGCTTGAACGGGTTGCCGCCCTCGATGGCGCCGATCTGCACGGTGGGCAGCATGAAGGGATGCGGATTTTTGCGCTGATATTCTTTTTCCCATTCTTGAATCGCCTGGGCCACCTTGCACGCGGCGAGCACGAATTTGGTCGCCCTGCCGTCCACGCTGACCCGCGCCCAGAGCAGGCCGGAGTTGCCGATCTGCAGCTGCAAACCCGTGGGCTCGCCGATGATGCACATGTCGGCCATCACGCCGTGGTCCATCAGGTAGCGCGCGCCCACGCCGGCGCCGCGGTAGGTTTTTCCCTGAAAGCGGCCGATCTGCGCCTTTTCGATCTCGCCGACGACGCCCGAGATGATCAGATCGCCGCGCAGCTTGACGCCGGCTTTTTGCAACGCCGCCACGGCTTCGATGTAGCAGGGAAACGCCGCCTTCATGTTGACCAGGCCGCGGCCGTAGATGCGGTCGTCGTCGACGACGGTTTCCTGGGGATTGTCGAAATGGTCCATGTGCGCGTTGAACATCAACGTCGCGCCGCCGCCGGTGCCCTTGAGCACGCCGACCACGTTGGGCCGGCCGTCTTCCACGTATTGATACTCGACCTGCATGCCGAGCTTTTCGAATTCGCCGCCGAGATAGCGCGCCACGGCTTCTTCCTCGCCGGTGAGGCTGACGATGTTGGCGAGATTGCACGCCAGCTCGATGATGCGCGCGCGACTGACTTGATTCAAAACCTGTTCGCTCATGGAAATCCTCCAGCGGCATGCGCCGCTTTGCAATATTTATTTCTTATAGAGTTGATGCAATATTTTTGTCAAGAACGCGGACCGCCGCTATTTGAGATAGGTCTCGTACAGCTCGTCGAGATCCTTCAGCGCGCGGATCGAGTCCGAGCTTTTCGCCTGCCCGAGCGCGATCGTCAGCGCGTTGACCAGAGAAAAAGCCGGCACCAGCGTGTTGACGGTGGTGTGCAGGCCGCGCTTGGCGTAGAGGCAGATATCCGCCTCCCGCGCGATGAACGACGCCGGCAGGTCGGTGATGCCGAACACGAAACAGCCGATTTTTTTCGCGTAGTGAACCGCCATCTGGGTCTCGCGCGGGATGTTGACGAAACCGAGGGCGATCAGCGCGTCGTTCTTTTCCAGCAGCGCGAGCTGATCGATCAGCGAAGCGCCGCCGGGCATCGACAGCCAGCGCACGTCTTTTTTCAGCCGGATCAGGCGAAACTGCATGAAACAGGCGAGCGCCATCGAAGCGTTGAGCCCGATGATGAACACCCGGCGCGCGCGCCAGATCTGCGCCACGGCTTTGTGAAACTCGCGCACCGAGAGCGCGCGCAGGGTCTCGTTCAACAGCTGAATGTCGCGCCGGAGCAGCTTGATGATCACGTCCTCGCCGGGCTCGGCGCCGTGCTTGTCGATGGCCGCGATGGTTTCTTCCATGCGCGCGGCCGCGCGCAGATGGCGCCGCAGCTCCTTTTGCAGCGCCCGCTTCATGGCGGGAAAGCCCTTGAAGCCCAGGCTCTGGGCAAAACGCACGACCGTGGATTCGCTGATCCCCACCGCGCGGGCGAGATCCTTCGTGGTGGTCAGCAGCGCGGCCGTGTTGTCGTTGAGAATGTACTGCGCCAGGCGCTTTTCCGCCCCGCTGAGCGCACCGACCTTCTGCTGGAGCTGCTTCTGAAAAGCGATCGCGGGAACCGCCACGCGCCGACTCCTTCGTGTGATTGGCGCACGATTTAATAGGCCGCCGCGCGCTTGTCAAACGCAACGGCAGCTTGACATCGCCCGCACCTTGGCTTAGACGCGGGAACCGAGCCGCGGTTCTCCCACGAACCGAATAAATTTTCAACGCCGCGGCCTCTCGCGCGATGACCGACCCGTTGCTCACCCTCGCCTGCGGCGACTACGACCGCACCCGTCCGCTGATCGAAGGCCAGGTCGCCACGCCGCTCCATCTCAAAGTGCTGGCGCTGCCCTCGGGCGAGCGCCATCGCCGCTTCGTGCGCCACTGGGAGTTCGATATCTGCGAGCTTCAGATCGCGCAGTATCTCGGTCTCAAGAGCCGCGGCGCGCCGATCACCGCGATCCCGGTTTTTCCCCACCGCCGCTTCAATCACAGCTGCGTGATGGTGCGGCGCGATGCCGCGATCGCGCGCCCGCAAGATCTCCGCGGCAAGCGGGTCGGCGTGCACGGCCATTTCAATCCGATTGCGCTCTGGATCCGCGGCTTGCTTCAGCACGAGTTCGCGCTGGCGCCGAGCGAAATCTTTTGGGTGGCGGACGGCGACGAGGACATGCCCGGCTGGACCCCGCCGCCGTGGCTCAAGATCGAGCGCGCGCCGGGGGGAATGAAAATGGGCGAGCTGCTCGAAGCCGGCGCCATCGACGCGCAGATCCTCTCCGACAGCGGCGCCGGCGCCGTGAATTCATCCGCTCGCCGCCTCTGGCCCAACTACCGGGAAGTGGAGGCCGATTATTACCGGCGCACGGGTATTTTCCCGATTCGCCATCTGATCGCCATCAAGAACGATCTATTTCAGCGCATGCCCGAGGTCGCGCCGCTGCTCGTCGCAGCCTTCGAAGCAGCCAAACAGCAGGCCTACGCGTACTGGGCGGATCATCGCCGCTCCTCGCTCGCCTGGTTCGGCGCCGAGCAGGAAGAAGAGCGCGCGCTGCTCGGCCCGGACCCGTGGCCGTACTCCATCGAAGAGAATCGCGCCGCGCTCGAAACCGTTCTCGATTACGCCCACGAGCAAGCGCTCACCGAGCGGCGCCTGAAGATCGCAGAGCTGTTCGCGAGCACCGGCCCAACTTGATCGCCGCCGCCGCGCGTTTTTATCCGCCGGCCGGGTGTGATAGCAGTCGGGAAAATCTTTCGCGCGAGCAAGGGAAGTTCATGAGCACCCTGGACCAACCGATTCTGATCGCCAACAGCAATTACCACGTCGGTCATCAGGTGGCGATCTTCGTCGCCCAAGAGCAGGGCTATTTCGATCAAGAGGGATTGAAGCAATACGAATACGACGCCGGCGGGTTGATTCCCGGTCCGCTCGAGCGCGACGGCCTGGCGCTGGCGATGACCCAGCACGGCGTCGATATCGCCACCGCAGTGGATGTCGAGGCGGCGATCTATCAGCGCTCGCTCGGCGCGGATATTTATATCGCCGGCGGCTGGCGCTACACGCCGTTTCTGCGCTGGTACGGCGCCCGGCATGTCACCGAGATGAGCAAGCTGCGCGGCGGGCGCATCGGCATGCGCGAAAGAGAGGGTCTGGTTCAGGGCTTCATCACCGACGCGCTGCGCGCCGCCGGCGTCGATCCGGAGAGGGAAGTGCAGTGGGTCTACGATCCGGTGTTCGGCTACCGCAACAATCCGGCGCACATGGAGATGCTGCGCTCGGGCAAAATCGACGCGATCACCTCGCAGCCGCCGTTCTCGGATCAACTGGAGCGCGAAGGCTATCCGATGATTCTCGACCCGAACACGGTTTTTCCGCGCCGGCCCGGCAAGCTCACCGTCGCCACCGGCCAGATGATCGAAAAGCGCGGCGCCGAGCTGCGCGCCTACTTTCGCGCGATCATCCGCGCCTTCTGGTTCATGCGCGATGCGAAAAATTTCGCTTTCATCAGCGCTCTGGAAAAACGCCTGCGCCGCACCCACACGCACAACGCCGACGAGCGCGGCGTGGTCGCCATCGTCACCTCGCCCGATCGTTTGGAAAACTGGGCGCTGCCGATCGACGGCGGCATCGCGCCCGCAGCAATCGAGCGGATCGCCGCCGCAATGGCGCAGGCCGGCAAGCTCGCGCGCCCCCTGTCGGCCGGAGAGATTGTGCGCGATGACGCGGTAAAACAGGCGTATCGCGAGGTCAGCAGCCGCGCCGAGCTCAAAGCGGCGCTGAGCGTAGCGCTCGCGGCGCAGGCCAAGTATGGCTTTTGAGCTGAGAGAAGGGTTTTTACCACGGCGAACACGGAGTTAGGATTTCCAACTTTTGCCTCCGCGCTCTCCGTGTCTCCGTGGTGAAGCGAATGCTTTCATTGAGCGCGCAAAAGTGAAAATGATCATGGCCCAAACAGCCAGCTTGAAACTCCGGATGCAAATTTTTCTCCTCGCTGGCCTCGCTCTCGGCGCCGGCCTGGCCGAGCCGTCCTGGGCGCTCGAGCCGGTGAATTTGCACGTCTCCGCCGGCGTGAGCCCCAACGTGCTGCTTTATCGCTTCACCAGGGACAAAGGCTTTTATCGCGAGGAAGGCCTCGACGTTTTGCCGATTCAAGCGGGCATGCTGCCGGGCATTCAGGGACTGGTGGGCGGCAGTTTTCAGTTCAGTCAGATCCTCGGTCAGGGCGCCGGCGCGATTCTGCGCGGCATGCCGCTGAAGATCGTCATGGTCTTCGATACCCGGCCGCTCAACTGGCTGTTCGCCCGCAAGGAGATCAGGTCGCTGCACGATCTCAAAGGCGGCAAGCAGATCGCGGTGTCGAGCTTCGGCGCCGCGCTCGACCAGATGACCCGCGAGCTTTTGCCCAGGCACGGCATCGACCCGCAGCGCGACGTGGCCCTGCGCGCCATCGAGCCCACGCCGAGCCGGCTGGCGGCGCTGATGAGCGGCGCGGTCGATGCGGCGGTGCTGAATCAGATGGACCGCATCATCGCCAAAAAAGCCGGCTTCAACGAGCTGCTCTTCTACGGCGACGATCTGGAATTCGTCACCGCCGGAGCGGTGGTGGCGGAAAAAACCCTGGCGCAGAAGCCCGACCTGGTGCAGCGTTTTCTGCGCGGCACGCTGCGGGGCTTTTACTGGTTCAAAAGCAACGAGAGAGAAGTGGTGTCGCGGCTGGCGCCGGCGATGAAAGTCGGCGAGAGCGAAGCCGCCGACGTGTATCGCGCCGCGCTCAGGATCATGTCGGCGGACGGCACGATGCCGCCGGGCCTTCAGGAAAAAATGATCGCCTTTCAGCGAAAATCGCTCAAAATCGAGCGCGCGGCGGCGCCGGACAGCGTCTATGACTTCAGCCTGGTTCGGGCGCTCAACGAAGAGCTGAAAAAATCCCGCTAGCCGTCAATTCGGGTCAAGCTCGCCGCGCTTGAACTCTTCGATGCGAATCTCGTGCTTGCGCAAGAGCTCGTAGAAATCCGTGCGCGATTTGCCGGCGAGCTTGGCCGCCTCGCTCGCCTTGCCGCCGCACAGCTTCAGCAGTTGGATCAGGTATTCCCTCTCGAATTCGTATTTGGCGGCCTTGTAGGATTTTACCGAATGGCGCGTCATGCCGGCGAACGAGCCCGCGATGTCGCCGCGCGGGCCGGCGTTGGCGCCGCGGATCAGGATGCAATCCTCGGTCAGCATGTCGTGGCGGCTCATGGCGATGGCGTATTCGAGGGTGTTTTCCAGCTCGCGCACGTTGCCCGGCCAATCGTAAAGCATGAGCTTTTGCATCGCTTCCGGCGTGATGCCCTTGAGGTCCTTGCGCATCTGCTGGGAGATTTGTTTCAGGAAACGATCGGCGAGCAGCGGGATGTCTTCCTTGCGCTCGCGCAGGGGCGGCAGATGAATGGGAATCACGTGCAGGCGATAAAACAGATCGATGCGGAAATTGCCCTTGGCGACTTCTTCTTCCAGGTCTTTGTTGGTGGCGACGATGATGCGCACGTTGACCTGGACCGGCTTATCGCTGCCGACCGGATAAAACTGGCGGTCCTGCAAAGCGCGCAGCAGCTTGGCCTGGATCGACAGCGGCATGTCGCCGATCTCGTCCAAAAAAAACGTGCCGTTGTTGGCCTGGCTCAAAAGCCCGCGGGTGCTTTTGTCCGCGCCGGTGAACGAGCCTTTTTCATGGCCGAAGAGCTCGCTTTCCAGCAGCGGCTCCGGCAGCGCCGCGCAGTTGACCGCGACGAAGGGCTTGTCCCGCCGGCTGCTGGCGAGATAGATCGCCTTGGCGATCACTTCCTTGCCGGTGCCGCTTTCGCCCTGGAGATAAATCGTCGATTCGGTGTCGGCGATGCGCGAAACCGTGTCGAGCACGCTGCGCATCCTGGCGCTCTTGGCGACAATGTTGGGAAAATCGTAGGCCTGCTCCAAAAGCCCTTTGAGCCGCTGAATCTCGGTGTTGAGCCGGCGGTTTTCCAGAGCCCGGGAAATCTGCAGCAATAATTCCTGGGTGTTGAACGGCTTGGTGAGATAGCTGTAAGCGCCCTCCTGCATCGCCTGCACCGCGCTCTCCACCGAGCCGTAGCCGGTGAGAATGATCACGCGCAGGTCGGGCGTGACCGCGTGCAGCGCGCGCATGAGCGAGATGCCGTCCTGATCGGCGAGCCGCAGGTCGAGCACGCAAAGATCGAAGACGCATTCCCTGGCCGCCTTGAGCGCCTCGGCGCCGGTTACCGCCGCCGCCACGCCGTAACCCGCCGCCTGCAACTTCAGGCTCACCAGCTCGATCAGGTTTTGATCGTCATCGACAACGAGAATATTGCCGGCGGACATAAAAAGCCTTCGCTTCTTCCGAATAGGACCGCGGCAAATCGCGCCGCAACCCGGCGCCGTCGCCGCGCGGCCTCCCACGCCGTTCACTCTAACTTTTTTTGCTTGCGAGGCAATCCCGCCGGGCGCGCCCGATCGAAGAAGAAAATTTCTCCCGGGTTGAAGGCACGATCCGCCTGTTTTGACCTGTTCGCCCCGCCTTTTCCAAGATTTTCTTACATGCCGGTGGGGCGTAGCAAATCGCCCACCAGAATTTCGCCGAAAAAGAACGGATGAGAAAATAATTTCTGTCAGCGAATCCACCTCGGGCTGTGCGGAAATTCTTACAGCTTTTGACGGCGTGATATATCGCGCCAAAAATTCTCTTTATTAATTGCGAGTAAGAAAACTGATCGAAATTGGCACGAGGTTTGTGTCGCAACATTTTCACTGCCGCAATCGGCCGATTGCGGCGTAAAAAAAATCGACGGTTGCTTGGGATTTCGAAAATGCTGGTGGTCACGAGCGCTGGTCTCGACCGCGCCGCGCCAAAACTCCGCCGCGCAAGCGAAACGCCGGGTTGCGCCCCACGGCCAACACAAGCGCCAACGCGCAACGCCGGTTTTGAAAAGCCGCGATTAACGACGGATTCAAAGAGTGCCGCCCGCGTACCCAACGGAGCGCGGAATTAAAATACCGGGGGTAAAGATGCAGCCAAAGCGCAACAGGCGTGACGACTTTGCAGAGCTTCACCGGCGCCCGAACGGCAATCCGGCGAGTTGTGTGCTGGTGCTCGCGGGCGGAGAGGGCCAACGGCTGCGGCCCTTCGTGCATCTGTTGCGCCGCGATCTCCTGCCCAAACAATACGTGAATTTCATCGGCCGGCGCTCCATGCTCGAGCACACCTTCGACCGCGCCGAAAAGATCGCCCCGCGCGAACGCGTCTTCACGGTCATCAACCGCAGCCACCTGGTCTTCCCCGAAGTAATCCGCCAGCTGGCGTCGCGCCACCCGGGCACGGTGCTCGTCCAGCCACAGAACAAGGAAACCGCGCCGGGAATTCTGTTTTCGCTGCTGCACATTGCCCGGCGCCATCCCGATTCGATCGTCACGCTGCTGCCCTCGGACCATTTTATTCTGGAGGAAGACGAGCTGCTTGCGCACTTGAGCGCAGCGCAGAACTGGGTCAAGCGCGACGGTTCGCGGATCGTGCTGCTGGGCATTCGCCCCGACCACGACGAGTCGGACTACGGCTATATCGTGCCCGGCGGCAAGTCCACGCGCGGCGCGCGCGCCGCCTTCCGCATCGCTGCGTTCATCGAAAAGCCCGACGACCGCACCGCCCGGGAGCTGGCGCGCGAGGGCGCGCTCTGGAACACCATGATGATTGTGTTTAAGGCCGCCCGGCTCATGAGCCTCATCGAGGAAACCGCGCCGCGACTCTTCGGGATTTTCCGCCGGATTCAAGAGGCCCTCGGCAGCGCCGATGAAGCGGCGCTGATCGAGCAGGTTTATCGCGAGCTGCCGCCGCTCAATTTTTCCCGAGCCATCGTCGAGCCGCTGGCGCGCGCGCCCTCGGCGCAACTGCTCGCCATGGCGGTGGAAAACGTGCTGTGGAGCGATTGGGGCTCGGAAAGCCGGATCATGGAGATCCTCCGCCAGACCGGTTATGCCGGGCGGCTAAACGGCCTGGCCGCCGATCAACTGAAGCGCAGTCCGGCGCCGGTCAAAAACCCCTTGATCGGCCGGTTCAAGACTGCGATGATAGGCGTCCAGAAGCACCTTGCCACGACACGATGACGTTTCTCTTCTCCCTCGCCTTGCCGAATTGTTAAGATCAGTGATCGTCAGTGTCGTCCAGGGTAGCCGACCGGCGCTTCAGCCGGTCAAGCTTTCGTAGCGGCTCATGAACGACACTCCGATCCTGGTCGTAGACGACGAAGAAAATCTCCTGGTTCTGCTCGATCGCGTTCTCGGCAAGGAAGGCTACGCGGTGCGCACCGCCCACGACAGCCGGCATGCCCTCGAGCTTGTCGCCGCCAACCGGTTTCGCGCCGTCGTGCTCGACATCAAGATGTTTCCGATCGATGGCGTCAGCTTGCTCGGCATGATCAAGGCGCGCGCGCCGGAGACTCCGGTAGTGATGATCACCGCCTACCCGACGGCGGACACCCGCGCGGAATCGCTGCAGAAAGGCGCCGCGGCCTACCTGACCAAGCCGCTCGACATCGCCGAGCTGAAGCGCGTCCTGCGCGAATTGACCGCGTGATGCGCGCTTTTGAGCGAACCTCGGCCATGACGCGCGCCAGCCCGCGCGCGATCGCGACAAAAATCGCAAACCCCTATTGACGGCTCCGGCGCGAGCGTCATAGTGGTCAAAGAACACCGGCAGCGGCAGCGCTCCGGCCGCTCTGCGCAAAATCTTCGAGCCTTTTTTAGCGTAAACGAACGCCCCGGCTTGGGCCTGGGTCGGTCCGTGTGCGGACCCATCGTGAAGCATCACGGCGGGCCAATCGAAATGGAGAGCCAAACTCGGCCCGAAGGCGCAGATCAGCTGCGATTGCGGCTGCGATCAGGCGCCGCTCTCCAGGTCGTCGGCACTACAAATTTCCATGCCGCCGCCGGCACCGCGCGAAATCATGGCGAAGCAGGCGAGCTTGTCGTTTGACAAATCCCTTGCCGCGGCCGAACCGGGCGGCGGCGCGATCGCCGAGCTGATCGGCGCCATCGACTGGTCGCAAACCGCGCTCGGAGCGAGCGGCTGCTGGCCGGAGGAGCTGCGCCGGGCGCTGCGTGCGATCCTGGCGGCGCCCGAGCCGCGTTTTCTCTGGTGGGGCGAGGCGCGGCTCATTTTCTACAACGACGCCGCCCTCGCGCTGGTCGGGGCGGACCATCCCGCAGCTCTGGGCCGGCCGGCGGAGGAAATTCGCCGCGGCGGCGCAATGTTCCTTCCATCCATCGACCGCGCGACGATCGAGAGCGGCGCGCCCTGCGCCGCGATCCTCGATCGGCGCGGCTTTGCCGAGGAAGCCTATTTCACATTTTCCTGCCGCTCCGTCGCCGGCGGCGTCATCGGCGCGCCGGTGGAAGCCACCGAGCGGGTTTTAGCAGAGCGGCGCATGGCGATCCTGCGCCGGCTTGCGGTCGCCGAGGCGGACACGGCGGACCAGGCCTGCCGCGCCACCGCCGAGATCGTCGAAGCGCATCCGCGCGATTTTTCCTTTGCGCTGATTTACCGGATCAATGCCGGGGCGAAACAGGCTCGGCTGGCGCGCCGGGTCGGTATCGAAGCGAGCGATCCCTACGCGCCGGCGCTGATCGATCTCGAGCGGCCGTCCGCCTGCGCCTGGCCGCTCGAGCGCGTGCTTCAGGGCAAAGCGGAAAAATTTTTCGGCCTCGATCGCGCGGCGCATCTACCCGGCGGCTTTTGGCCCGAGCCCGCCCGCGCCGCCCTGCTCGCGCCGCTCGCCGGCGCGGAACGGCTGGCGGGCTTCGTGGTTCTCGGCGCAAGCCCGCGCTTCGCGTTCGATTCGAGTTACGCCGACTTCTTCGAGCTCTTTGCCGCGGCTCTGGCGGGCGCCCTCGCCCGCGCCGGCGCGCGCGAGCAAAGCCGGGCGCACAGCGCGACCGCCGCGCTGCTCGATGAGTTGAAAGAGCGCGAGGCCGAGCGCGCGCGCGAAGCGCGCGCGGTCGGCCGGCTTTACCGCCTGAGCGCGCAGCTCCTGCGCCCCGCGGCCCTGAGCGACGCGCTCACCCAGATTCTCGACGCGTCCATCGAGCTGCTCGGCGCGGACATGGGCAGCATGCAGCTTTACGACGGCGCGCAGCGCGCGCTCAGAGTCGTCGCCCAGCGCGGCTTCAGCGCGCAACCCCTCGAGGGCTTGAACAACAGCGTCGCGGCGGCGGAGCGCGCCGCCTGCAGCCTGGCGCTCCGCGCCCGTGAAGCGGTGCTGATCGAGGACGTGGAGCGCGACAACAGCTTCGCGCCGCACCGCGCGGCGGCGGCGGCCGCAGGCTACCGCGCGCTCTTCGCAGTACCGCTCATCAGCCGCCGCGGCGACATGCTGGGCGCGCTCTCGGTCCAGTGGCGCAAGCCGTGCCGGCCCGAAGCAGGCGAGCTTCGCATCCTCGAGCTCTACGTCGGCCACGCGGTGGACGCCATCGAGCGCATCCGCGCCGAGGAGGCGCAGCGCGCCAGCGAGATCGATCGGCAGAAATTCGTATCCCTGGTGGAAAACTGCACCGAATTCATCGGCATGGCGGCGCCCGACGGACGGGTGCTGTATATCAATCCGGCGGGGCGTGCTCTGATCGGCCTCGATAACGAAGCCGCGGTGCGCGGGGCGCGCGTGATCGATTATTTGGCCGCCGACATGCAGCCCTTTTACGAAAACGAGATCCTCGACCAGGTGCGCCGCTCGGGCCACTGGGAGGGCGAAGTCGCTTTCAGACACCTCCAGACCGGCGCCCCCGTGCCCGTCTACCAGGCGGTTTTTCAGATTGCCGATCCCAACGAAGCCGGCGCCTTCTGCCTCGCCACCGTCGCGCGCGACATCAGCCGGCGCAAGCAATCGGAAATGATGCTGCGCGCCAGCGAGGAACGCTTCCGCATCGCCACCCGCGCCGGCAAGGTCGGCGTGTGGGAATGGGACATCGCGCACAACCGCATCTCCTGGAGCGAATCGCTCTACGCCATCCACGGCGTCGCGCCCGAGACGTTCAACGCCACCCTGGAGGGTTTTGCCGCGCTGATTCACCCGGAAGACCGCGCGCGGGTGTCGGAGAAAATCGTGCGCTGCCTGGAAACCGGCGCGCCCTACGAAATCGAATTCCGCATCATCCGTCCCGACGGCCAGATCGCGTGGACCTTTACCGACGGCACGCTCATCCGCGAGGGCGACCGGCCGGTGCGCATGATCGGCGCGACCGTGGACATCACCGAGCACAAGCGCCTGGAGGCGGCGCTGCGCCAGAGCGAGCGCAAGCTGCGCGATCGGGCGCAGCAGCTGGAGCAGCAGCTCATCGCCTCGGACCGGCTGATCTCGCTCGGCGAGGTGACCGCCTCGATGGCGCACGAGTTCAACAACCCGCTCGGCATCATCATCGGCTTCGTCGAGGACCTGCTCGGCGCCAAGAAGCCCGGCGATGCCGAGCTGCACGCGCTGAAAATCATCGACGAGGAAGCCCGGCGGTGCAAAAAAATCGTCCAGGACCTGATGGAGTATGCGCGCCCGAAAGCCGCCGAAATGGCGCCCACCCGGATCGCCAGCGTCGTCGAGCGCTCTCTGCAGCTGCTCAAAACTCATTTCACCAGGCAGCGCATCGAAGCGCTCGCCCGCGTCGATCCGGCGCTGCCGCGCATCCACGCCGACGCGCAGCAGCTGGCCCAGGTGCTGGTGAATCTTTTTTTAAACGCCATCGACGCCATGCCCAACGGCGGCCGGCTCACGGTCACCGCCGAGCTCGACGCCGCAAGCGCGGCCCTGATGCTGAGCGTGGCCGACAACGGCATCGGCATCGAGAAGGATCTGCTCGCGAAGATCTTTCAGCCGTTTTATACCGCGAAAAAGCGCCGCGGCCTGGGACTCGGCCTGGCGATCTGCGAGCGCATCATCGCCAACCACGGCGGCCGCATCGAGGTGAAAAGCCGCCACGGCGAAGGCACGACCTTCATCCTCCACCTGCCCCTCGAGCCGCCCGCCGAAATACAAAGCTCCGCCGCGCGGTGAAACCGCGGTCGCTCGATTAGTTTTCAGAAATTGAGGATGCGCTGGGACGGCGATCCGGCTGGATCGCCGCGAGGCGGGAAGGAAGAGGAAGGAAAGAAGAGACCGGCGTCAATAATCGATGGTGATCCGGTCGCGCACACCCTTGACGCCGGGCACGCTCAAGGTCGCTCGCACCGCGGCGAGCTTCTGCCGCGGCGTGGCCACCCGGCCTTCGAGGTACACCGTGCCGTCGTCCACGTAGGCCACCCGCACGCCGTCGATGGCGCGGTCGCGAATCGCTTTGTAGACATCGATCTGGAGCCGCCGGGCGGGAGCGATTTCGCCGCCGGCGGGCGGCACCGGCGGCGCGCTGCGCTTGAAAACCATGCGCTTGTTTTCGGCTACATCCGCCGCGCGCTTGGCCGGCGGATTTTTCGCCGCCGCTTTCGGCTCGGGCGCCGGCTCCGGTTCCACCGCCGGCGGTGACGGCTCGTCAAGCGGCGCGCCGCCATCGAGGCTCGAGGGGCGGGGCGCGGGCTCTTCGGCCGGCGCTGGCGCCGGCGCTGGCGGCGAATCTTCGGCGCGCCGGGAGTCGGGCACCGACACCGGCTCCTCATGGTAAAGCAGCGCGGCCAATTTTTCGAAGGATTGGCGCGCTGCGGGAACAATCGCCGGCTGCTGCTGAACGCCGATCAAGAGCGCCGTGGCCGCGATCAGGCCGCAGAGCACCCAGGCGCGCGCCGGATTGGCGCGCTCGCGCGCGCGCTCGTAAAAAGCGCCGGCGGCGAAAGGACGGTCGAACTCGGGCGGCGGCGCCGGCGCGGGCGCGTCTTTCCAGGCCGGGTATTTCGCCGCCGGGAAATCCGCCGTGGTCAGCGGTCCGCGCAACTCCCACGGATGAGCCGCGGGATTTTTTTCCGCCGCGTTTTTGATCGCCGCCGCGGGCGCCGCCTCGCCGGCGAGCCTGAGCTCGTGCGCCGCCTCGTCAATCTCCACCGCGCCGATGGCGCTCTTCGAATTGATACAGGCGATCAGACAGGCGTTGTCGCAAAGCACGTTGATCAGCCGCGGAATGCCGCGCGAATAATGCGCCAGGCGCGCGATCGCCTCGGCGTCGAACAGGCCGCGCCGGGAATAGCCCACGGTCGTCAGCCGCGATTCGATATAGAGCCCGACCTCTTCGGCCGCCAGGGGGCGAAGGCGGCAGCGCAGCGCCACTCTTTGTTTGAGCTGGATCAATTCAGGCCGGTCGAGTTTTTCCTCGAATTCCGGCTGGCCGACCAGGACGATCTGCAAAAGCTTTTCGGTGTCGGTCTCGAGATTGGACAAGAGCCGCAGCTCCTCGAGCATCGCGATGCTCAGGCTCTGCGCCTCGTCGACCATCAGCGCGACGACCTGGTCGCGCTCGAGCTGCTCGACCAGAAAATCGTAGAGCCGGCGCATCATCGTCAAGCGGTCCTCGCCGACGCTTTTCACGCCCAGGTCGCTCAGCGCCGTTTGCAGCAATTGATTGAAGCTCAGGTGCGGATCGAAGATGCAGACGGCGGAGACCTGCGAGTCGAGGCCGTGGGTCAGGCGTTTGAGCAGGGTCGTCTTGCCGGTGCCCGCTTCGCCGGTAACGATGACGAAGCCTTTGCGCGCATCGATGCCGTAGCGCAAAGTGGCGAAGGCCTCTTCGTAGCACGGGTTGACGAAGAAGAAACGCGAATCGGGAGTCACTCGAAAGGGCGACTCGGGAAAACCGAAATGTTCGTTGTACATAAGAAGTTTTTTGGCAGCGCGTCCAAAGCTCAGCGCGCCGGCTCGAAGAAGGCATCCTCCTTGTGCACGTAGCCGTGGATCTTGTCCTCGGTGGATTGCACGCGCCAATACTCGCCGGTGCGGCCGAGCAGCCGGATGTGCGCGCCCGGCCGCAGGGTCGCAACGATCGCGGCCTTGGCCGACGGCGCGGCGCGCACGAACGAGTTGGCAACCACGTCGAAAAGCTTCCGCGCCTCGCGCGGCGCCGGCGTGTCGCGGTGGACAAAGTCGCGGGCCGCGGGCGGCGCGCCGCGCCGCGACCCCAGGCTCGCGAGCGTTTCCCCTCGGCGTTTGAGCGGCGGCGCGCGCTTCTCGGTTTTGCTCGGAGGCGCGACTTCGACGCGCCTCGCTTGCGCTTCGGCCATCGGCGCGCGGCCGGTAAAATCGCCGGCATCGCCGGCTTTCCTGCCGCTGCGCGTCATCAGCACCCGGTAGATCCGTCCGGGCAGCGGCGCGAAGACCTGCCGGATGCGCTCGAAGTTCTCCGCCACCGGCGAAAAATATCCGGCGTCCACGGCAGTGCGCGCGGAAAACGACTGCGCGATGGCGAAGACGCCGAGCAAAACCGCCATCGCGGCGCCGAGCCCGGCCCATCTTTTTTCTTTGATCTGCGGCAGCGGCGCCGGAGCGCCGGGAATTTCCGCGCGCACCGGCGCGAAAGACTCCGAATTCATCGCCGGCGGTGCCGCAATCGCCTGCGCTGGCAATTCGTAGCGCGCGGACGCGATCGTGGCACGTTCTTTCGCAGGCGCGGGCTCGCCAGCGAAATCGCCCGCCGCGAGATCGAGCTCGGCGGCAACTTCGTCGATGATGTCCGCGCCGACCCTGCTTTGACCGGTGGCGCAGGCGGTCAAGAGCCCATTGTCGCAGATCACGTTGACCAGCCGCGGCACGCCCTGCGAATAAGCCGCGGTCCGGCCGAGCGCCGCCGGCGTAAACAGCGCCGGCCCGTCGTAGCCCGCGGCGCCGAGGCGAAACTCGATGTAGGGCCGCACCTCGCCGGCCTCGAGCGGCTCGAGGCGCGACCACAGAGCGACGCGCTGCTTCAGATGGCGATGCGGCGGCTGATCGAGGCGCGCTTCGAGCTGCGGCTGGCCGACCAGAACGATCTGCAAAAGCCGCGCGCCGGCCGCTTCGAAATCGGAAATCAGCCGCAGCTCCTCGAGCACCTCGTCGCTCAGGCCCTGCGCTTCGTCGAGCAAAAACACGACCCGGTGATCGCTCGCCGATTGCGCGAGCAGGAATTCTTTCAAGCGCGCCAGCGCGGCGGCGCGCCCGGCCCCGGCATCCGCGACACCGAAGGCGTCGAAAGCGCAGGCCATCAGCTCGGTGAAGCTCAGGCGCGGGTCGAGCACGCAGGCGGCGTGCAGGCTCGGTCCGGCGCTTTGCAGAAAAACTTTCAGCAGGCTGGTCTTGCCGGTGCCCGCTTCGCCGGTGATCGCGATCAATCCCTTGCGCTGCGCGATGCCGTAGGAGATGGTGGCGAACGCCTCGCGGCACGACCGGCTCATGAAGAGAAAGCGCGGGTTGGGCGTGAGATTGAACGGCGGTTCGCGCAGCCGGAAGTAACGCTCGTACATGGGCAGCGTTCTCGGAAACGGCGGCAACGGCGCTCACAAACCCGGCTCAGAACCGCCGCGGGCGGCCGACCGAGCCGGCGCGCTGAAAAAAACTCTTCTCACGAACTCGCGTGGCGCGACGCCGGATGCAGACCCCGGGCCAAATTTGCGGGCAGTTTTTTTTCGCTTGGAGCTTTCTCCTTGTAGAGTTTTTTATCGAGACCATAGAGGCGCATCTTGCGCGACAGCGTGCGCACGCCGATGCGGCAGCTTTTGGCGGTGAGGCCGACGTTGCCGCCGAGATCCTCGAGCTTTTGCGCCAGATAACTCTTTTCCATCTGGCGCAGCCACTGGCGCAGCGAAGCAGAGCCGGCCATCGCGATTTTTTCCGGCCGCGGCGCGGGCATCTCGGGCAAAATAACTTCCTCGATGATGCGCCCGCTGGCGAGCAGGACCGCGTTCTCCAGCCGGTCTTGCAGCTCGCGCAGGTTGCCGGGCCAGGGATACGCGGTGAGGCGCGCCAGAACTTTATCGGAGATATCGACGATGCGCTTGCTCCGGGCGATCGGATGATGCTGCAGGAAATTCCGCGCCAGCAGCGGAATGTCGGCGGCGCGCTCGCGCAGCGGCACCAGGCGAATCGGCACCGTGTTCAGGCGCCGGTAAAGATCGGCGCGCAGCCGGCCGCCGGCGACCAGGGTTTTTGCCCGCTCGGTGCTCGCGGCAATGATGCGCGCGTCCACCCGCGCGCCCCGACCGGAGCCGAGGGGATACACCCTGCGCTCTTCGAGCGCGCGCAGCAGCCGGATCTGCGCCGGCGGCGGGAGCGCTTCGATCTCGTTGATGAAGAGCGTGCCGTCGTGCGCCGCGGCCAGTTTTCCCGCCCTGGTTTCGCCGGCGCCGGCCGAGCCGAAAAGCTCCAGCTCCAGAGCCTCGGGCGCAAGGCCGGCGCAGCGCACCGCGACCAGCGGCCCGGCGGAGCGGCCGCTGTGGTAATGGATCGCGTGCGCCACCAGCTCTTTGCCGGTGCCGGCCTCGCCTTCGAGCAGCACCGGCAGATCGCTCGGCGCCGCCGCGCGGATCAGCTCGAAGACGCGGTGCATCTGCGGCGCCTGGCTGAGCATCTCGCCGAACTGAAAGCGCTCCTTCAGCCAGCGGCGCAGGTGGCGCACCTGCATGGCGCTCCTGGCGCTTTCCAGCGCCGCGCGCGTCGATTCGAGCACCGCGGCGAGATCGAAGGGCTTGGCGACGAAATCGCAGGCGCCGAGCTTGAGCACATCGACCGCGGTGCGAATGTCGGCGTAGCCGGTGATCGCAATCACCGGCAGGCCCGGGCAGCGCTGATGCACCTGGGCGATGAACTGCACACCGTCCATGCCCGGCAGCTTGATGTCGGTGATCACGAAATCGATGTCGTCGTCGAGCCGGCGCAGCGCCGCCTCCGCCGACGAAAAGGCCGCCACCGCGTAGCCGCTCTGGGCGTACAGGCGCTCGAGCTGGCTGCGCACCGCCGGGTCGTCATCGACCACGAGCAGCGTCGGGCGGGGAAATTCCGGCGGCTTGGGCAGCGCGCGTTCTTCGTCAGCGCGCCGCTCGCCTTCCTGCTCCCGGCGCGCCGCGCTGCTTTCGGATCCATGAGCTGACATGAAACCTACCTCTGAAAACCGTTGGGTTTTGGCGCAGGAATCGGGATCGAGATCGAAAACACGCCGCGGTCGCGGCGCGCCCTGTGAAAAATAATTTGACCGCCGCACCGGCAGAGCAGCCGGCGCGCGATCGCCAGGGTGAGGCCGATGCATCGCTGGTTGACCTTGAGATACGGACGAAACATTTCGGTTTCCTCGACCGCGAACCCGCCGGGCGCAGTTTCGATCACCTGAACCTCGGCGAAGGACGCGCCCGCGGCGCAGCGCCGCCGCGCTTCGATCCGCAGATCGCCGCCGTCGGGCAACAGCGCCAGGGAGAGATCGACGATGCGCGCAAAGGCGTTGCGGAAATCCGAGCCGAGCGCCAGCTCGGGCAGCGCCTCTTTCACCTCGAGCGCGACGCCGATGCCGCGCGCTTCGAGCCGCTCCGCCCGGGCGGCGAGCACCTGGCGCACCGCCGTCTCGGGATTTTCCCGCCGCGGCTCGGGCGGCGGCGGCGCGAGATACTCGTCCAGCTCGCCGGCGAGCTGCGCGATGCGCTCGATGCCGCGGCTGATGCCGCCGGCATTCTCGGGCGGCAGCGCGCCGGCGAGCCGCAGCAGATCGACCTCGCCCTTGATCGCCTGCAGGCTGTTGCCGAGCTCGTGATTCATTCCCTGCACGAGCTCGCGCACCGGCGCCGTCTCGAGCACCGCCTCTTCGAAATCGGCCTCCTCGGCATAGACGCTCCAGACCGTTGTATTTTCATCGGCGCGCGGCGCGCCGCAGAACAGGAATTCGCCGACGTGAATGAGCGCGCTTCGATGGCGCGGCAAAAACCGGTAGTGGCACGACGCGCTTTCGGTCTCGCCGCTCTCGACCCGGCGCCACGCCGCCGCAAAGGCGTCGCGGTCCTGCGGGTGAATGCGCTCGACCCAGAGCGAAGCGCAGCGCAGAAAATCCTCCGCGCCAAAACCGAGCAAACGGTGCGCGCCGTGGTTGAGCGCGCAGCGGCGCCGGTCCAGGCTCCAGAGCGCGGCCGCGAACGGCAGTCGGCTCAGAACCGGACGCGAAGCATCGAAAGTGAAATCAATTTCGCGGTTGTCGTTCACGGGCCGCGCGATCCGCCGCGGCGCGCACCGGACGGCGAGCAGCACCGGCGCGCGGGTCGCGGCCTGGAGAGACGGCGAATCAGCTCGGGCTTTGCTGGTAGCGCGGCGCCGGGGCGGCATCGCGCAGATGGATTTCTTCGGTATTCAAGCCGAGCCGCTGGGCGTCAATGAAGCAATAGTAACAGACCGTCATATCGAGGAGCCGGATGCCCGACTCCTCGCTCGTGACCCGGTACGCCTTGCCCATAATGAGCTGACCGCAGTGTTGGCATTGGTAATTCATGGGCGAGGAGTTCAGCAAGGAATATGCCACCGGGACGCTCATTTTTACCGTGTGAAAGTGTTCAGGACGGCGCAACTTTTGGCGCTCGTTCGACAAGCAGGGAATTTCGTTTCCTGGCGCGATGGCATTTGCCCGACATCGCCTACAGCGTCATGTATGCAACTCCTGACAGATTCCGCGGAGCAGGGATTGCAGCAGCGGCATCGCGAGCCCGGCGCTCACCCGTGTTACGAGGATTTGTACTTTCGCTTCGAGCGACAGATCGGCTCGCGCTTCGCGCGTCAGCTCTCCGATCGCCGATTCGCTCGCCGCCCAGGGCATCGGACCTCCACCGTCGCGATGGCGGATGGGCGCGCGCCTGCCGCGCCTAGAGCAGGGCCACGTTGCCGCGGGAATTTTCTTTGAGCGCGTTGCGCGTGTCGAAGACGAGCGCGCTGTGCGCGCCGACCAGATCGTAATCGAAGGAGGAATGGTCGGTGAGGACCGCGACCAGATCCATCGACTGCAGGAGGTCCGGCGCCGGCTCCAGCGCGCGGATCGTCTTGCCGTTGATCTCGATGCTCGGAATATACGGATCGGCGTAGTGCACGATCGCGCCCTTGTCATCGAGCCCGGCGAGGATCTGCAGCGCCGGCGACTCGCGCACGTCGTTGGTGTCGCGCTTGTAGGCGACGCCGAGGGCGAGGATCTTGGCGCCGTTCAGACATTTGCGCTGGCTGTTCAATGCGTCGGCGATGCCGCGGATGACGAACGCCGGCATCTGGCTGTTGATATGGCCCGCCAGCTCGATCAGGCGCGGCTCGCAGCCTTTCATGCGCGCCTTCCAGGTCAAGTAGTAGGGATCGACGGGGATGCAGTGGCCGCCGAGACCGGGGCCGGGATAGAACGGCATGAAGCCGAAGGGCTTGGACTTCGCCGCCTCGATCACTTCCCAGACGTTGATGCCGAAGCTGTGGCAGGTAAGCGCCATCTCGTTGGCGAGCGCGATGTTCACGCTGCGGAAAGTATTTTCCAGAAGCTTGACCATCTCGGCGCAGTCGGTGGAAGACACCGTGATCACGTGGTCGATGAACTGGCGGTAAAACAGCGCCGCCATCTCGGCGCAGCGCGGCGTCACGCCGCCGACCACTTTCGGGATGTTGCGCGTGTGATAGACCGGGTTGCCGGGATCGACCCGCTCGGGCGAGTAGGCGAGAAAAAAATCCGTGCCCGCGCGCAGGCCCGATTCCTCGAGGATCGGCAGCACCACTTCGCGCGAGGTGCCCGGGTAAGTCGTGCTTTCGAGGATAATCAACTGGCCGGGCTGGATGTGGTTGCGGATCACTTCCACAGCGGCGATCACGTAGGACAGCTCGGGATCTTTGTTTTTGCGAAGCGGCGTGGGCACGCAGATATTGATCGTGTCGAGCTCGGCGACTGCCGCCAGCGACTGGGTCGCGCGCAGCTTGTCGGCGGCGATGAAGCCGGCGACGGTTTCGCTGCCGATGTCGGGAATGTAGGAAATCCCCGCGTTGATCGCGTTGACCTTTTCCTTGCTGAGATCGATGCCGGTGACGCGAAACCCTTCGCGCGCCATTTCCACCGCCAGCGGCAAACCCACATAACCCAGGCCGATGATGCCGACCCGGGCCGAGCGGCTGCGAATCCGCCGCTTGAGCTCGCGCGCCAGATTCGGCGCCGGCGCCATCGTCTTGTCACCGAAGGTCTGCCAAGTCTCTCCTCGCGCTTCCATGAACATTCCTCCTTGGAAAAATAGAAATCGAACGAGTAAACCGCGCGCCGCCATGCGCTCAGTGAAGGCGCGGCGGCCGGGGCAGAGTCAAAGTATTCCACGCCGCGTGCAGCGCGCGCCGGCTGAGCCCGGCGCCGCAGCCGGCGCCGTCGAGCAAGCAGCGGTCGATGATCCGGTGCGCCGCCGCGAGCGGCCAGCGGCCGAAGCCGCGCCGGCTCAAAGCCATGCGGCGCAAAACTCCCTCCGGCAGCGCGATCAGCGCGCGGCTGTGGAGGTAGCTCAGCAAAAGATAAAGCGCCGGCGCCGCGGCCGAGTCACGCAGCCAGCCGAGCAGCTTCTCCCAGTCGAGCCGCGCACCGCTTCGACGCAGGAGAAAAATCGCGTCGAGCGCGGCGATCATGCCGCCGACTTCCTTCAAATCCTGCGCCCAGTGCGCAGCGAGATAGACGAGCTCGAGCTCGGGCGCGAGCCGATACACCGGCCGGCCGTCGAACGCGGATGCGCGCGCCTGAGCGAGCACGTGCGCGAGCGCGAACACGGGGTCGGCAGCCGCGCGGTTCTTGGAAGAAATCAGATGATGGTGCGCCTCGACCCAGAGCCGCCTTTGCGGATGAAAAAACGGCATGGTGTGATGATGCCGCACGTACGCCGAGGGCGGCGCCGCGGAATGCTGGCGATAGCCCAGCGCGCGCAGCACGCCTTCCAGCGGCGCGAGCGACTGCGGCGGCGCCAGCAGATCGATGTCGCGCATGGGGCGCCAGTGAAACTGCGGATAGAATTCCTGGGCGACGGAAATGCCCTTGAGCAAAATCAGCCGCGGCACCGCGGCGCGCGCGGCGTCGAGGATCTCGGCCATCGCGTCGCGCTGTTCTTCCGCGATGCAGCGCGCGGTGAGCTCGGCGGCGGCGAGCGCCGGCCAGTGGGGCGAAGCGCGGTTGGCGGACAATTCCTTCGCGGCGTGAAAGCAGGCCGGCCCCAGGCCCGAGCGGATGATCCAGTCGATCTGCGCGCCGGCGAAATCGCTCAAGGAAAAATCCGAGCGGCCGCGCGCGATCGCCTCGAGCAGCGGCAGCAGCCGCGCTTTCGCCGGCGCTTTGTTCGCCAGGAGCTTCATGGCATCAGGATGCCGCGAGCGCGCTTTCCCGCGCGGCCAGGCCGAGCATTTCATCGCGGATCGCTGCGCAACAGGAGCCGAGATCGCTGAAGCGAAGCCTGTAGCAGGCCGCGTGGCAGGCGATCGCCGCGGCGGCGCGCAGACCGTCTTCGGTGTGCGCCAGCGGGTTCAGCGCCTGGGCGAACAGGCGCGCGGTCGCTTCGCTTTTGCTGATGGTTTCGGCGCTGGCGGCGCGCGGCCCGCCAGGACGATATTCGATGAAAAACAACGCGGCCACCGGCGCCGCCCCCGAGAGAATCCGCGCCGGCAGCGCGCCTGGCGGCACGTGCAGGGTGCGCGCGCTGTGCAAAATCGCGCGCGGCAGCGGATAGCGCGCCGGCGGCTCGGCTTTGAGACAAAGCGCGTGCGGATAGGCCAGCGCGGTCAGCGTGCCGAGATCCACCGGCGCCAGCTCGTCGCTCAGATATTCGAAGCCGTGGTGCAACAGCCCCCAGGCTGTAGTCGATTTGCCGCATCCCGAGGGCGCCACCAGCAGCGCCGCGCGGCCGTCGAGCGCGAGCGCGGCAGCGTGGATGAAATAAAGATCGCGCCGGCGCCGCTGCAGCTCGAGGGTCAGATCTTTTTCCAAAAGAAAAATGAGCTCGCCGTCGTCCGCGGCGCCAAGCGGCGCCGCGCCGGCGCGTAGAATCGAGTAACCGCCCGCGCCGGCGCCGATCCGGTAATGAAGATCGGCAGCGCGGCGCTCCGCGCCTTCCAGCGCGCCGTAGTTTTGCCGCAAGAGATCGAACGCCCGGGCGTTGGCGCAGAAAATTCTCACGACCTGATCGAGAACGCGCAAGGTCAGAACGCGCAGGGAAGGTCCACTGTTCATGGGACGAACCGCGCGGCGCGCCGGCAGGCGCGCCGCGCCGGTTGCCTAGCCTCGGTTGCCCGGATTGCCCGGCCCGGTGCCCGGACCGTCGTTCACCGGCGGATTGCCGGGCGGTTGGGAATCGACGCCGTTGCCGACGCCGTTGTTCCCTTTGGGGCCGCCGGACGAGTCGCTGCCCGATGCCGCGAACGCGGGCATCGCTTTCAGCGTCATGATCACCGGCACCGCGTAGGCGGTCTTGATCATGAAATCGCGACGACTGGATTTTTCTTCCAACATGATTGCCCTCCTCTCTCTCTAAATGGCCTGCTCTCTTCCCTGGCGCGCTTCGTTACGAGCCTTCCAAGAGCCGGGCGCGGCACAGCCGTTCGATGACGGCGGCAACGTCGCGCTCCGCGGTCGCCGCATCCACCTCGAACGTTTCACACAGATCGCGGCTGATCTCGGCGGCGGTTTGCATCCCGTCACAACGCTCCCAGATGTAGCTTGCGGTTTTGTTGAACTGGTGAATAAATTCTTCGCGCCGGTCGAGCACGACGGTTTCGCCGTCGATCACGTGGGTGCGCACGTCGGCGCGGCGTCTGGGCCGGAGCGGAATCACAATGGCTTCCGAGTCCGCGGCGGACAGAGACATTTCCGTGCCTCTCAGATCCTGCATGGCTTCACCTCCTTTCAACTCGGGTCATGAAAGCAAAGCGGCAACGGCCGCGGCGCCGCGCGGCTCAGTGAGTTTTTCGCGCGCGCGGCGGGGTCAGGACGGGTTCGCGACAGCCGCGCGCTGCGGCTCGATCGGCGGGCGAGCTCAGGGAGTTCTCGCCCCCGGCTGCGGCATTCCGCGCGCGGCCGCGGGAATAGAGCCTCCGGCCGGTGGAAGATCGGTCATCTTTTCGCCCTCAAAAAAAATCCGCCCTACCCCGGCTGGCTCACGATGCGCAGATTGCGCATGCCGTCTTTCCTGGCCTGGCGCCGGCGCAGGCGCTCGGAGGTGTCGGCGTCGACCGGCCGGAAGGTCGGCACCATCTCGTAGAGCAGCTCGAGGGCGACCCGCGACTTGCCGCTGCTCGCCAGCCGCTCCATCTCCTCGATCTTGCGAATGACGAAGTCCAGGTCGGCGATCCAGCCCGATTCGACCCGGAGAATTTTCTCCACCCCCGAAGGCACGATCATTTCATCCATCGCGACCAGCTCCTCGCGCAGCTTCTCGCCGGGCCGCAGCCCGACGATCTGAATCGCGATCTCCTCGTCGGGAATGAAGCCCGCGAGCCGAATCAGATGGCGCGCCATGTCCATCAGCTTCACCTGCTCGCCCATCTCGAGCACGAAGATTTCGCCGCCGCGCGCCAGCGCGCCGGCCTGGAGCACGAGCTGCACTGCCTCGGGGATGGTCATGAAATAACGCATGATGTCGGGATGCGTGACCGTGACCGGGCCGCCCTGCTCGATCTGGCGCAGAAACAGCGGCACCACGCTGCCGTTGCTGCCGAGCACATTGCCGAAGCGCACCGCCGTGAAAACCGTGTCGATCCCCTGGGCGTCCTTGGCCAGCGCCTGCACGTACATCTCGCCGACCCGCTTGGTCGCGCCCATGACGTTGGTCGGATTGACCGCCTTGTCGGTGGAGATCATCACGAAGCGCTCGATCTTGTTCTGGATCGCGAGCTGGATCAGCCGGTGCGTGCCGACCACGTTGTTGAGCACGGCTTCGCCGGGATAGTCCTCCATCATCGGCACATGCTTGTAGGCCGCCGCGTGAAAGACGATCTCGGGCGCGTGCGCGGCGAACATCTTTTCCAGCGAGCGGACGCTTTTGATGTCCGCCAGCACCGCCACCTGATCGACGTCCGCGCAGGAGCGGCGGAGCTCCATGCTGATGTCGTAAAGCGCGCTCTCGGCGTTGTCCAACAGCACCAAGCGCCCGGGCGCGTAGCGCGCGATCTGGCGGGTCAGCTCCGCGCCGATCGAGCCGCCGGCGCCGGTGATCAGCACGCGCTTGCCGCGGATCAGCTCGCGCACCGCGCTCAGGTCGAGACCCACCGGCAGGCGGTCGAGCAGATCTTCCACCGACAGATTCTGGATCTGGCTCACGCGCAGTTGATTGTCGCGCAGCTTGTCGATCCCGGGCAGAGTTTTGATCGGAATTTTGTAATCCTGCAGATGGCGCACGATGTGGCGGATCTGCGCGCCGGTCGCGCTCGGCATGGCGAGAATAATTTCGTGCGGGCTGTAGGCGCGCAGAATCCGGCCGATGTCCGCGCCCGAGCCGAGCACCGGCAGGCCGTGGATGTGCTGGCCGATCTTCGCCGGGTCGTCATCCACGAAGCCGATCGGGTCGTAACGGTAGGTCGTCGTGTTGTTGCGGATCTCGCGCACCAGCATCTCGGCCGCGTCGCCGGCGCCGTAGATCAGCACTTTTCGCTCGCCCCTGGTGGAATGCATCGTGCTGCGAAAACGCCGCGCCAGCCGCACGCCGCCGAGACAGAAAATCAGCAGCATGGCGTCGATGATGAAGATCGAGCGCGGGTACTGGAGCAGCTTGAGATAGCCGTGCACGCAGCAGTAAAACAGCGCGCTGCTCAGCACCGAGGCGGCGATGATGTTGCGCAGATCAACGATGCTGGTGTAACGCCACAGGCCTTCGAAGAGGCGAAACGGAATGAACGTCAGGCTGCGGATCAGGATCAGCCACGGCAGCATGTTGATGAACAGCGCCAGCTCCGGCAGCGGAATCCGGCCGTCGAACTTGAGCCAGAACGCCAGATAATTCGACAGCACCACCAGCCCGAGGTGCAGACCGACGATCGGCAGCCGGCGGTAACGCAAGAGCCAGCGCCGGCGCGCCAGATTGCCGTTGGCGGCCGGGGCGCGCTGGATGACTCGGGGATCGGCATTCATGAATACACTCCCGTCGAAAAGTTGCTGAATCCGGCGCGCTCGTCAGAAAGCCCGATCGAGGAGCTGAAGCATGTGGCTCACGGCGCTGGCGGGGGCGAGGGTCAGGCTCGCGATCGGCGGCACGCCGTACTTCACCGCGCCCTGGAGCAAACCCACCTGAGTGCCCAGGGTCTTCATCCACGCCAGGCGGGTTTCGCGGCGCAGCGCGCGCGGCGCGCAGCGCGCCAGATCGCGCCAGCGCCGCAGGTGATTTTTCCACGGCTGCGCCACGCGCATTTCCCGGCGGTAGCGCTTGTACAGGAGCACGTTGTATTGCGCCCACATGCGCGCCTGATGAAACAGCGCGTCGGAGCGATCCTTGAAGCGGTAATGCACCACCGCGCTCGGCACGAAATGAAGCGCCACGCCGTGGATCTGCATGCGAAAGCAATAGTCGGTGTCTTCCAGGTACGCGAGCGATTCATCGAAGCCGCCGATGGCGTAGTGCGCCGCCCGCTTGACGCCCAGGCTGCTGCCGCTCGCGTGGTTGAGGTAGGGCGGGTAATCGACCTTCTGCAATCCTTCGCGCTGCGGCGGCTTGACGTGATCGGCGATCTCCGGCGGGTTGAGTTTTTCGATGTCGATGCGGCCGGCGACGAAGTCGTGCTCCTGCAACGCATTGCCCATGGCCGCAAGCCAGCCGGCGCCGACTTCGTCGTCGGCGTCGCAAAAAGCGAGCGCCCGTCCTTCGGCCGCCGCCGCGCCCACGTTGCGCGCGTGGGCCGCGCCGGGGCGTTCGATCGCCTGGACCAGGCGGAGTTTCGGCAGGGCTTTCTCATAGCGCTGCACGACCTCTGCAGTTTCATCCGTCGACCCGTTGTCCGCCACGATCACTTCCCAGGGCTGCGGCCAATCCTGGCGCGCCAGCGCCGCCAGCTGGCGGCCCACCGTGGCCGCGCCGTTGCGGCACGGCATGACGACGCTCAATTCCATTTTGTCAAACCTCCAACAATTATTTTGTCCGTTTCGGGCCAAGCGCGAGAATCATCCAGCGGCTGGCGCCGTTGCCGGTCTCCGCCGCCGCGATTGCGCTGTGCTCGCGGCGCAGCGCGCGGCCGATGGCCGCGGCGCGGGCGCTGCCGGCATAAAGCGAGATGAGAAAAAAACCGTCGGGTGCCAGCCACATTTCGTAACGGTTGACGAGCGCGATCGGGCTGGAGATGTAATAAAGCACCTCGTTGAACACGATCGCATCGAAGCGCCGGCCGGGAAAATAATCCCGGGCATCGGCCTCGACGAAGCGGCTGGGAATCGCCGGGTGGCCGGCGGCGCGCGCGATCGCGCGCCGCGACCAATCGATGCCGACATATTCGGAGCAAGCGGCGGCATCGAGCCGCGAAAGCAGCACTCCCTCGCCGCAGCCGATGTCGAGCACGCGCGCGCCGGGTTTGAGAAAGCGCAGATAGCCGGCGAGCACGCTGTAGCGCGGCACCTGGCCGAGATCGGCCAGGTACTGCCAGTTAGCGCTGCGATACTGAGCTTCCCATCGCTCCCTGGCGAGCGGGATGTCGCCGCGCCCGAGGCGCTGCTCCAGGCCGGCGATCCTGCGCTCCAGCCCGGCGGCGCCGGGATACTTTCTGCCGTAAAGGCAGCGATAATAGCCGGCGTAAAAACAGCGCCGGGTGAGCGCCGCGGCGCGCTGTCGAAGGGCGCGCTCCCGGGCCGCCAGGCGGCGCGCCGCGGCCCGCGCCGGGTGCAGCGCAATTGCGGCTTGCCACTTCATCGGACCGGCGGCACGCGGTAGCGAATCGCGCCCTGCAGCAGACCCACCTGCGTGCCGAGTGTTTTCATCCACGCCGAGCGCGTCTCCCGGCGCAAAGTTCTGGGCGCGCAGCGCAGCAGATCGCGCCAGGTGCCGAAGTATTCCTTCCACGGATGGGGCAGGCACATGCGCGAGCGGTAGCGCTTGTACAGGAGCGCGTTGTAGACCGCCCAGAGGCGCGCCTGGCGAAACAGCGAGGCCGGCCGCGCGCTGTAGCGCACGTGCAGCACCGCATCGGGCACGAAATGCAGCGGCGTGCCGCGCAGCTGGATGCGAAAGCAATAATCGGTGTCCATCAGCCGCGGCAGGGTTTCGTCGAAGCCGCCGACCTGCTCGTGCAGCCGGCGCTTGACCGCCAGCCCGCTGCCGCCGGCGTGATAGAGATACGGCGGATAGGCAACCCGTTGCAGCCCCTGGCCCTGGGCATTGCGCAGTCCTTGCGCGAGCCAGACGGGATTGAGCTTGGCCACGTCCATGCGGCTGGCGACGAAATCGTGCGCGGCGAGCGCCGCGCCGATGGCCGGGAGCCAGCCCTCGCCGACCTCGTCATCGGCGTCGCAGAAGGCGATCGCTTCGCCGCGCGCATGGCGCGCGCCGGCGTTGCGCGCGTAGCCGCTGCCGCGCCGCGCCGAAGCGTCGATGATTTTCAGCTGCGGCAGAAGCGCGGCGCGGGCCGCGGCGATTGCGCGGGTCCCGTCGCTGGAGCCGTTGTCGGCGACGATCACCTCCCAGGGCTCGGACCAGCGCTGTCGCCCCAGCGCCTCGAGCTGAGCGCCGATCGTGCGCGCAGCATTGAAACAGGGAATGACGATGCTGAGCTTCATCTTTCGCCCTCCCAATCCCGGCGCCCGCCCGGCGCGATCTCACTCCGCGGACGCCGGCTAGGAAATTTGCTTGCGGAATGGCTCCTCGGATGAATCGAATCGCGGGTCGCCTGCGGATTGAAGCGACGGATTTGGCGCTTGCGCGTAGCGGCGCAGCGCCGCCTGCATCTGCGCATCGCCGCGCCGGCGCCAGACTTCGCGCACCGGCCGGCCGCGCCGGAGCAGCTCGGGCACGGTGACGAATTCGAATCGCCCGGCGAGATCTTCCAGCGTCCGGCGCAGTGCCTCGAGCATCGGGCGGCGGTCGGTCTGCGCCTCGGGCAGCACGCTGCGGTAAATATTGTCGTGTAGAATCACGATCGCCCCGGGGCGAATTTTTTTGACGAGCTGGCGCGCCATCCACTCGGCGTCGCGCGCCAGCCAGTCTTCGGCGTGCACGCTGAAGCCGACGATTTGATAGCCCGCGCGCCGCAGCGCCCAGCTATTTCGCAACGTCAGGTGACAATAAGGCGGGCGCAACAGCGGAGCGCCGTGGGGCGCGAGCGCCGCGCGCCCTGCGGCGATCTGGCGCTCGAGCTCGGCGGCGCTCAAAAGCGGCAACGAAAGATGGCTCCAGGTGTGATTGCCGATCGCGTGGCCGGCGCCGGCAACCGCGCTGACGATGTCGGGATGGCGCTGCGCCAGCTCGCCGACCATGAAGAAAGTCGCGCGCGCGCGCCGGCGCGCGAGCAGCGCGAGCAGCGCCGGGGTGTGCGCCGGGTGCGGCCCGTCGTCGAAGGTGAGCGCGGCCACGCGCTCTTCGGTGGCCACCGACGTGATCACGCCGAGGACGCGCCCTGCCGCCGATTTCGCGGGCCGGCCGAGCAGCGCGCCGCCGCGCCGAGCGAGGCGGGAAATTCTTGCGCGCGGGTTGTGCACGATCAGCGCGCCTTGTCCGTGCGCCGGCTCTCCTCGGCAAGCGCCGGTTTTTTAATCAGCGTGCTCTCGATGAGATTCTCGGTGAGCTCGATCACGAGCTTGGGCACCGCCGACATTTCCAGCGGCGGCGTCTGCTCGCAGATCGGCGGCACGCCGTATTTGATCGAGCCCTGCAGCAGGCCCACCTGGGTGCCCAGGGTTTTCATCCAGGCCGGGCGGGTTTCGCGGTTGAAAAGCCGCGGCGCGCAGCGCAGCAGATCGCGCCAGGTGCGCATATACGTGCGCCAGGCGCCGTCGAGCGGCGCGCCGTTGCCGTAGCGCTTGTAGAGCAGCGCGTGAAACTGCGCCCAGCGCCGCGCCTGGCGAAACAGCGCGTTGGCGCTTTCGCGGTAGCGGATGTGGATCAGCGCCGCCGGCTCGAAGTGCAGCGGCACGCCGTGAAGCTGCACGCGAAAGCAATAGTCGGTGTCCTCGCGCTGAGCCAGCGACTCGTCGAAGCCGAGCACCGCCTGGTGCACGTTTTTTTTGATCGCGAGGCCGCTGCTGCCGGCGTGGTTGAGAAACGGCGGATAGGAAATCCGGCGCAGCTCGAAGCCCTGCACGTTGTGAAGCCGGCGCGCCAGCCAGGGCGGATTGAGCTTTTCCACGTCCATGCGGCTGGCGACGAAATCGTGCCTGAGAAGCGCGGTGCCGATCGCCTCGAGCCAGCCCGCGCCGACTTCGTCGTCGGCGTCGCAGAAAGCGAGCGCGTCGCCGGCGGCCAGGCGCGCGCCCACGTTGCGCGCGTGCGCGGCGCCGCGCCGCGCCGCCTGAACCAGCTGCAGGCCCGGCAACCGCTCCGCGTACTGCGCGACGATCTTCTGAGTTCCGTCGGTCGAGCCGTTATCGACCACGATCACTTCCCAGGAATCGTTCCAGCGCTGGCGGCAAAGCGCTTCGAGTTGCACCGCCACAGTCTTGCCCGCATTAAGACACGGAACAATCACGCTCAGCTTCATCGAATCCTCCGCGCTGCTTGGTATCGATCACTGAAACTCCCCGGCCCCGCCCGCGATCTTCCCGGTCCGCCGTCCGATGAGTTTTTTGCCCGGCTAACCTCGCGCCTGTTTTCGCCACTGGAGTTGGCGTTCCTCCTTCGGGAATGGAATCTCTCAGAGCGAAGCCCGCACCGGCGCCAGGGAGCGCTTCGCTTCGGCGAACTTCGTGCTCCACTGAAACATCGGCCGGACCACGCCCATCATCGTGCCGGCGTAGTCGCCGCGCGCCGAATTGCCGTCGAGGCTGTCGATCACGTGAAACGCCACCGCCTCGCCCTCGTAAAACTGCACCACCGGCCCTTCGGACGTGATCCCGGCGCCGACGAACAGGGTTCCTTCGGCGAGCAGATTGCCGGGAATCTTCACGGTGCTGCGGTAGGCGCCCTCGGGGCGCGGCCGGCGCCGCCAGTTGGGATCGAGATCGTTGGCAGCAAAGGCGAGCAGGCCCTCTTCGTTGTAAAACATGAAAAACGGCATCAGCACCGAGCCCGGGCGCAGCACCTCGTAGCTCATCTCGATCGACAGCGGCATGCGGATATCGATCGCTTCGCTCACCTGCCCCTCGTGATTGCGCACGCGCACGGCGCGCAGCCGCGCGATCGGCCCGGCCGGCGCCTTGCCGGCATCGCTCCACTCGCGCGCCGCGGTGGTGCCGAGGTCGGTGTGCAGATAGGCGCCGACCACTTCATGCGAGGGGCCGTCCTTTATCAGCCGGCCGTCCTGAAGCAGCAGACAGCGCCGGCAGAGCCGGGTCACCGCGGTCATGTTGTGCGACACGAACAGAACCGTGCGTCCGCGCTGCCCGACGTCCTGCATCTTGCTGAGACATTTTTTCTGAAAGCGCGCATCGCCCACCGCCAGCACCTCGTCGATCAGCAGAATCTCGGGCTCGAGGTGCGCCGCCACGGCGAACGCCAGGCGCAGCTGCATGCCCGAGGAGTAATGCTTGACCGGCGTGTCGATGAAGCGCTCGACCTCCGCGAAGGCGACGATCTCGTCGAACTTGCGCTCGATCTCGGCCTTGCGCATGCCGAGGATCGCGCCGTTGAGAAAAACATTTTCGCGGCCGGTGAGCTCCAGGTGAAACCCGGTGCCGACTTCCAGCAGCGACGCCACCCGGCCGTGGATTTCCACCGCACCGGCGCTCGGCTCGGTGATGCGCGAGAGCACTTTCAGAAGCGTGCTCTTGCCCGCGCCGTTGCGGCCGATGATGCCCACCGCTTCGCCGCTCTGAATTTCGAAGCTGACATCCTGCAGCGCAGTGAAAACCGTCTCCTCCGCCGCGCCGGCGCCGCGCCCGCCGCGCAGCCGCGCCAGGGCGCCTTGCCACGGCGCCGCCAGCGAATCGCGCAAGGTGCGGTATTTCGCCCGGCGCGCCGCGATGTGAAAAACTTTTCCCAGCTGTTGCGCTCGGATCGCTGTTGGAGTCATGCAGCCCAGTGCCTCATCTTGGAAAATGCGCGGGAGAAAAAATCCGATGCGGAGCGCGGCGCCGGTCCGAACCCGCGCGCAAAATTCACGCCCGTTTTTGCTCGCGCTCCGCGGCCGCAAGACCGCGGCCCAACTGCGCCGGCGCCGGCGCCGCCATCAGCGGCCAGCCGAGATGCGCGCGGTAGGCGGCCAGGGTCGCGGCCGCGATGCCCTGCCAGGAATAGACGGTCGCGCCGAGGCGGCGCGCGTGCCGCCCCATGGCGCGGCGCCGCGCCGAATCGCGCAGCAGCTCGACGATCGCGTCGGCCAGCGGCGCGCTTCTTTCCGGCGGAACGACAAAACCGTTTCTGCCGTTCTCGACCGCTTCGGCGAGGCCGCCGGTATCGGTCACCACCACCGGCCGCCCCGCCGCGTAGGCGAGAAACAAAACCCCGCTCTGATAGACTTTGCGGTAGGGCAGCACGACCAGGTCGGCGGCGGCGAAATAACAGCCCAGCGCCTGGACCGGAATGTAATCTTCGATGAACATGACCCGCGGCGCCGCCAGCAGGCGGCGGCGCAGCTCGCTGTAATAATCGCGCAGCCCGGGATCCTGCGCGCCGCCCTTCCCGGCCACCAGCAGGACCGCTTCGGGAATTTGCTCGCGCACCGCGTCGAAGGCGTCGAGAAGAATGTCCAGACCTTTGTGGCGGCGGATCACGCCGAAAAACAGAATCACCTTCGCGCCCGTGCCGATGCCGAGGCGCCGGCGCGCGGTCGGGCGCGCGCCGGCCGGCGCGCACAGCCGATCGTAGACGCCGTGCGGAATCACCAGAATCTTTTCCGGATCGACGCCCAGGCGCGCAATCATCTCGCGCTTGTTGTCCGCGGCATGAACGATGATCCGGTCGGCGGCGCCATAGACGCGGCGGAAGAATTCGGCCACCAGCGCCGACTCGTTGTTGTGCGGCAGCACGTTGTGCGCGGTGTAAAAAATCTGAAAGCCGAGCAGTTTCAGAAGGCGCATAAAGCGAAAATCCTGGGCGCGGTTCTCGAGCCAGAGAAAATGCACGACGGCGGGACGGCGCCAGAGGAGCAGGCACACCGCCTTGGCGAGCCGGCCGAGACGGCGCAGGCGCAGAAAAAGCCCCGGCGCGCCGTAGGCCGGGCGCGGGCGCGCCTGCGCGCGACAACCCGCTCGGCCGGGCGCGAGCCGATCGAGCCAAGCTTTGACCCGGCTCCGGCGAAAAATAAAATGCATTTCGAAGCTTCGTTTCCAACCCGCCAGCTCGTTGGCCGCGTCGGTGAAGACCGTGACTTCGGCGCCCGCCGCGGCGAGACTTTCGGCGAGATGGAACGTGTAGTGGCAGATGCCGCCGTTCGCGGTCGGATCGAACAGCGCGATTTTCAGGCGCGGATCGTTCATCGCGGGAGCCCGCCGAGCTCCGACCCGCCGACCGCGACTCGTTGTTTCGCCAGGCGCCGGCATTCGACGATCTGGCCGAGGATTTCGCACACCCGCAGCTTGTAGAAAAAACACCGCCGCCCCTCGAAGCTCAGCAAGGAGCGCGCAACGTCGGCCGCCAGACCGCGGATCAGAGGGCGCGGCACGCCGAACCAGCACGCGGCCTGGGGCACGCCGCGAAGCCGCATCGAGACCCGGCCGTAGTTGAAATACCACGACTGAAAGTAGCGCTTTTCGGCGCGCCGCCGCTCGACCGGATGATAGACCAGCGCGCGCGGCTCGTAGAAAAGCTTTTCGCCGGCGCGCAAAAGCCGCGCGCCGAATTCGGTGTCTTCGTTGCCGATGAGACTTGCGCCGACCCGCCCGAGGTCGGTGCGAAAGACGCCGTAGCGCTCGAAGGCGCGGCGCGCAAAGCTCATGTTGGCGCCGAAGGGCGGCCGGTCAAGATCGCGCGGCGCGGCGCCGAGATCAAAGCCGACGATCACGTTCATCAGCCGGTAGGGCCCCTGCTCGGTCAGCCAGTCTGGTTTTGGAAAAGGCCAGACCGGGACGATCTTGCCGCCGACGCCGAGACCGCCGGTGCGCTCGAAGGCGTCGCGCAGTGCGCGCAGCCAGGCGCGATCCACGGTCACGTCGTCGTCGATAAACGCGAGAATGTCGCCGGCGGCGGCGCGCACGCCGCGGTTGCGCGCCCGCGACAGCCCCTGCTCGCTTTCGTAGACGTAACGGACGCGCAGCGCCGAAGCGCCGGCGAAATCCTCGACCACGGCGCGGGTCGCGTCGCCGGAATGATTGTCCACGACGACGATCTCCCAGGCGAGATCCCCCGGCGCGTCCACCGCGGCGAGGCTCTCGAGCGTCCGTTTCAGCGACTCGGCGCGGTTGTAGGTGCAGATGATCACGCTGATCATGGTGTGGCTCGCAATTTTTTATTTGAGCGCGGGCGCGAGCCGGCGCAGGGTCTGCCAACGGCGCGCGCAGCCCGGCGCGCGCCGGCGCCGCGCTGCTTCGCCGAAGAGCTCCAGCAGCGGACCGATCGTGCGCGCCGGGGCGAAGCGCTCGATAGACCGCGCCGCCGCCGCGCCGATGCGGCTTCGCTCCGCCAGGGGCAGGCGCCAGGCGTGCTCCATGCGCGCGGCCAGCTCGGCGTCATTGTCCTGCGCCGCGAGAAATCCATTGACTCCGTCGTCGATCAACTGCTCGAAGCTTGCGCCGCGGCTGGCAACCACCACGCGGCCGAGCGCCAGCGCTTCCAGGCACGCGTTCGGCAGGTTGTCGATTTTCGAAGGCAGGACGACAAAGCGCGCGTTTTGCACCAGCTGCAGCAGCGCAGCCGGCCTTTGCGCCGGGAGGATGAAGACCCTGCGATCGATGAAATCGCGCAGCTCGCGGCGGATCAGCGCATCGAAGAAAAGCTTGCCGCCGACCCAGCGCGGTGGGCCGGCGAAGAGAAACTTGAGATCGGAATTGCGCTCGAGCAGCCCGGGCAGCACGCGAATCAAGCGATCGCAGCCCTTGAGATAACCCAGGGAGCCGAAAAAAAGCGCGTAGCCTTGCGGCGCGAGCGCCGGCGCCGCGTCAGGCAGGCCGGCGGGCGGCGGCGAGATTTCGAACGGCGGCTCGATTACCGCGACCTCGAATCCTTCTTCCCGCTTCACGGTCTCGGCCAAAAGCCGGCTCGGCGCATAGAGCGCCGCGCTCGAGCACAGTTGCCAGCGCTCGGCGCTTTCGAGGCGGCGCTGCCGCGCTGTGAGCGGCCTTTGATAGAATTTGCGCCACAGCGGCTCGTAGCTGGAGATGCGCGTCACCACCGGGATCTGCTGGCGCAGCGCCGCGATGAGCCCGCAGGCGCGAAAGCTCGAAGCCTGCACCGCGTCGAAGGGCGCCTCGCGGTGGCGCCGATGAAGCGCCGCGGCGAGCTTCCAGGCGGGCCGCGCGGTTTCGGCGTAATCCGCGGCGGCGGCAAAGCCGGGCATGCGCCGCAGCGGCGCCCGCGGCGGCGGCGCCGGCGCGATGCGATGGACCCGCACCGCGCCGTCGAAGATTTCTTCGCGCCGCTCGGATAGCGTGAATACCTCGGCGTCGTGCCCTGCCCCGTTCAGCGCCAGAGCGAGACGGCGGAGATAGCTCGCCAGCCCGCCGGCAAAGCTCGCCTCGGTGGGATATTCGGTGGTGAGAAGCGCAATGCGCATGAAATTTCAGGGCCGCGGAGGGTTGCCGGCCTTATCGTCGCGGCGAAAAACATAGAGCGTCGGATTGACGCACTCGGGCTGCGGATCGATCCACGGCAAAAATCGATACTTCAGCTCGGCGAACTTGCGATAGCGCGTGCGCCCCTCGAAAGAGCGCGCGGTAAAGCTGCGCTTCATCGCTCTCGGCGGCGTTGTAAAAGCGCTCGATGTACCGCCGGCGCGCGGGCATTTGTCCCTTGCCTGGCCAGCTCGCGCGCATCGTGAACAAACGACAGATCGGCTCCGATCGTGTAAAGCGCGGCATAAGCCGCGACCGCGGTCACGAGCGCGCGCAGCAGATTCGCGCCAAGCGGCCAGGGCGGCTGCGGCCCGTCGCTACCGCGCGCCGCGTTGAACGCAAGCTCCTGCAAGAAGCCGTCGGCAAAATGAACAAAGGAAAAAGCATCACCGGATTGCCGAGGCAAAACCGCGCACACGAGCGGCACCACGGCCAGGCCGCCGAACAGCCGGGCCGCCAGCGCGTAGGTCAGATAAACCGTCGCGGTCGCAAGCATGCCGGAGAGAGCGCGCGCCAGAAGCCGAGTCACTTTATCCTGCAGGCCGGGAGGAAACGGATCCGCCGCGGCCCGGAGCAGAGCCGGCGGCAGCACCGCGAACATCGCCACCGCGTAGTAATGAAGCGAGCCGTAGGCGAAGCTCTCGGGATTGAGCGAGCGCTCGGCGACCATTTTTTGCGCGCGCGGCGTCGATTCATCGTGCTGCCAGCTTTGCGGCAAGCCCCACTCGATGCCCCAGAGATTGAGCGCCAGGCTGACGCACAGGATCGGCGCCAGAGCGCGCCGCGGCGGCGCCGGGAGCCCGGGCGAGCTCGCCGGGGCGAATCATGAGAGGGACCGTTGCGATTTGCGGTGAATCAACTCGCGCGCCTGGTACTCGGCGCGAAAACCACTCGGCCGGCGAGCACGCCGTGAGCGGGATCGCCCGGAGCCGAGCGAAAGTCCCAGGTCCATTTCTGCACTTCGAACCCGGTGATTTTTTTTCCCGGCGCCGCCCGGGCGTTGTAAGCGGCGGCCACCGCCGCCAGATATTTTTTGCAGAGCTCGGCCCGCGCCGGCGAAAACGCCAGGGCGATCACCGCGCGGTAACGGCTGTCCGCCAGCGCTTTGATGGTTTCCAGCGGAGCGCGTGAAGCCGCGCCGGACTCGTAGCGCGCCAGCACCTTGTAATAGGTGATCGGCTGGATCGGTCCCCATTTCGTGTACATCTGCATGGCAGTGAAGGGATAAAACTCGATGCGCAGGAGCCAGCAGAAAAGCACCGTGCCGATGAGCGCCCCGGCTCCCGCCGGGTAAAGCAGCGCGGCAACAGAGCGCCGGCCCGGCTGGCGCGCCGGCCCATCGACCGCGGCCGGCGCGCGCGCACAACGCCAGCGCCGCAGCGCCTCGATGGCCCGGCTCCAGTCGTAAAACATCAGCTGAATGGCGATCAGATCGGGAAAAAAAACATTCTGAAAAAACAGAATGCCCAGGTGCATCAGCGCCATGGCGGCGGGAAAAATGCGCCGCGCCGCGGCGGAGAAAAGCACCAGCGCGAAGCCCAGCTCGCCGGCCACGGTGGCTATCGCCAGGGCGGAAAACAAAAAGTCCGGCGCGCGCACCAGATAGAGCGATGCGCCCCAGTCGAATTCCATCAGATTCAGCGAATCGCGCAGCATCATGCGTTTGAGGTTGTCCGCGCTCAGCCAGAAGAGCCCGTCGTTGCCGATCTTGCTCATGCCGGCGGCGAGGTAGGCGAGCGCGATCACGAGCCAGCAGAGATAGCGCGACCAGCCGTAGACCGGCGCGGCGCGCTCGGCCGGCGCCACCGTTTCACCGCGGCGGATTTTTCTCAGGCGATCGAGCGAGAGGCCGTCGCCGCAGGGTGTAAATGCCAGGACCGCGAGCACGTAAAGCGGCACCACGCCGACGTGATAAAACCAGGTGTACTGGCGCAGGATGCCGCCGAGCAAAAGATAGCCAAGCGCGCCGAGCGGAAGGACCGCGCGGGTGCGCCAGCCGGCCAGGCCGAGGGCAAGCGCCAGCGCGGTGAAACTTTGAAACGCCGCGAGCGCTGTGGGGCTCGAAACGAACGCGCCGAAGCCGGGCAGAAGATGAAACAGGCGCATCACGCCCTTGGGCTCGCGCATGTCGGCCGGCAAAAGCGCGCTGCTCGCAACATCTTCCCAGAGCGCGCTCGCGAGCAGGATCGCGCAGGTAATGATGCGCACCGCGCCGAGCTGACCGGCCGTTGCGGCGCCGACGAAGCGCGTGAAGTAGAAAGGCCGGGTCAGCAGAAAAACCGCCGCGCCGGCGCCCAGCGCGGCGACGAAGAAGGTCGTCGAAAGCCGCGCCCAGGCGTCGAGGTAGTAAGCGAGCGGATGCGCGGCCCCGGCGATCAGCCGGTCGAGAAACGGCAGGCGCAGCTCGCCGCGATAAATACCTTCGATCGCCGACGGCGCGATCCATCGGGCAAAGCCGAGCCAGAGCAGCAGCGGCGGCGCAGCGAAGAAAAACCAGCGGCCGCGCGTTTCGCCCGAAAGCACCGCGCGCCGCAGAGTTGCGGATCGAATCATCGCGCGCTCGCTTCCCTGAGCGGCGCGCCGAGGTCGCCGCCGCCGCGCTCCGGCGCCGCTTCGATCAGCCGCCAGCCGTGCGGGAGCACGAAAGCGCCGTTCCAGGGCGCCCGGCCGGTGCCGTAATAATCGGAGGCGGCCACCGTGAGGCGCGCGGCATCCTCCACCGCGTCGGCGATGCGCTCGCCGATATTCAGGGTGACTGTGATTTTGTATTCGCCGGGAACCAGCGTGAAGCTCGGAATCTCGCAGAGCGCGGTCTGCGCTCCGGCGCGCCGCCCGTTGCGCCACTCGGGTTGAAAGAGACTGTGCGCGGTAAAAATCCGCCGGCCCGACAGGTCATCGAAACCGAGACCCACGTCGAACGCCGCGGTGGGACGCTCCAGATGAAAACTTACCCGCGCGCTCAGCGGGTCGCCGATCTTGACGCCGTCGCTGGCCGGCCGGCCGGCGCTGAAGAGCTCGAGTTTCGTGAGCAGCGGCGAAAAGCCCGGCTCGCGCCCGGACGCCGCGCGCAGATCGATCTGGTGCGAGCGCGCGCGCCGCGCGCCGCCCGATTCTTCCCGGACATAAACCTGCACGGCTTTTTGGATATCGCCGTCGAAGATCGCTGCGCCGCCGCAGAGCACGATGCCGCGCCGGCACAAATGCTCGACCGCCGCGAGATTGTGGCTGACAAACAGCACGGTGCGGCCGCGCCGCGCGATGTCTTCCATTTTGCCCAGGCATTTGCGCTGAAACGCCATGTCGCCCACGGCGAGCACTTCGTCGACCAGAAGAATCTCCGGATCGAGGTGGGCGGCCACGGCGAAGGCCAGGCGCAGATACATGCCGCTGGAATAATGCTTGACCTGGGTGTCGATGAATTGATCGACTTCCGCGAAGGCCACGATCTCGTCGAACTTGCGCTCGATCTCCCGGCGCTTCATGCCCAGGATCGCGCCGTTGAGATAAATATTCTCGCGCCCGGTGAGCTCCTGATGAAAGCCGGTGCCGACTTCGAGCAGGGAGCCGACCCGGCCGTAAATTTCCACGGCGCCGGCCGTCGGCTCGGTGATGCGTGCGAGAATTTTCAAAAGCGTGCTTTTGCCCGCGCCGTTGCGCCCGACGATGCCGACCACTTCGCCGGGCTCGACCGCAAAGGACACCTCGCGGAGCGCCTCGAAGCACGGGCCGCGCGGCGCGTGGCGCGCCGCCGTAAAATGCCGCCACGGCGCCGCCGCCGCGGCGCTCAGCGCGTCGCGCAGCGTGCGATAGGATTCGCGGCGCGCGGCGATCCGGTAGCTCTTGCTCACGCCCAGGGCTTTGATGGCGAGCGACGACATGTTTTTCGCGCGGCTAATCCGGCTGGCGCAGCGGGCGCAAATGAACCGCCGTCACTTCGACGGTGCGCGGCAGGCCGAGCGCGTGCACGACCACCGCGGCGACGTCCTCGGCTTGAATCAGGGTCGCGGGACGATAAGGCCGCCCGGCGCGCGCGTGCAGCGCGGCCTGCATGGGCGTTGCGGTCTTGCCGACGAAGACATCGAGCACGCGCACCCCGGCGGGATTGATTTCAGCGCGCAGGCTGTCGGCGAAAGCTCTCAGCCCGTGCTTCGCCGCCGAATAGGCCGCGGCTCCCGCCACCGCGCGGGCGCCGGCGCTGGAATTGATGAACACGACCTGCCCCTGCGCCGCCTTGAGAAGCGGCAAAAGCTTTTGCGTGAGCAGGTAGGGCGCGCGCAGATTGATATTCCATTGCCGGTCGAGCTCCGCCGCCGGGACCTCGTCGATGGCGCCGGCGCCGATCACGCCGGCGCTGTGGATCAAAAGATCCAGACCGGCGCGCCCGCGCGCGAACTCCGCGGCAAATGCTTCGATCTCTGCCGCGGCGCCGAGATCGACTCGATACGCGCGCCCGCCGCGCGCGGCGATCTCCTCGAGAATTGCAACGCGGCGGCCGGGAAGATGCAGCGACGCGCCCTTTTCTCCGAGCGACTGCGCGATCGCCCGGCCGATGCCGCTGCTCGCGCCGGTGACGAGCGCGGTGCGGCCGGCAAAGCCCGGCGCCGGCGCTTGCGCTAACATGCGCGCTCCTGCAGAAGGCCGTGGCGCTCGAGCTCGCGCGCCGCGCTTTCCACCGCCGCGAACGGCAGGCCCGAGCGCTCGGCGATGTCGAGCAGCCCGTGGGCGCCGTCGGACAAATTCAGCACCCAGAGAAAGCTCATTTCGCGCTCGCGCCCGCCGGCCCCGCCGCCGACGCTGCCGTAAAGCCCGCGCTTGCCGAGCTGCGGCTCGCCTTTGGGATTGAGATTGATCATCGTGCGCTCGCCTTCGACGATCCGCAGAATCGCGCGGCAACGCTCGAGCGATTCGGCGAGATACTCGGGCCGAATAAAATCCAGATTGTCCGCCGAGGTATGATACTCGGGAAAACCGCCGTGCGGCGTGCGCATGAGACAGCCCACCGGCAGGTTGAAACCCGGCGAGCAGAATTGCCGCTCGTCGTAGCCGAAGGGCGAAAATTCCAGCGTATGGAACGGCGCCGCCGTTTCGGCGAGGGCGCGCCGGGCGGCGCGATCGGTCAGGGCATCGCCGCGCCGGCTTTTTTTATAGGTGAACGCGCCGCCGTCGCCGAGACACGCGAGCACCAGCCCGGCGCGCACCCGCGCCAGGCAGTCTTCATTGCGGCTGAGCCAGGCAAGCGAGCCGATCTGTCCGGGCGCGAACAGAAATCGGTAGCCGAAGCGCCGCGGGCTGCGGCTCAATTGGCGCGCGAGCATGGCCGCGACGGCGATGCCGGACAAATTGTCGTTGGCGAGCGACGGATGGCAGATGTGGCAGGAGATGAGAATCTCCTCGGCGCGCTCGCCCGAAAGCGCCAGCTCGCCGTAGCACATTTTACCGTCGGCGAGCGCGGCATCGATGCAGACTTCGTAGTCGCCTTCCTCCAATTCGAGCAAGCGCCGGTGGCTCAAACAAAACGCCCAGTCCTCGCGGTAATAAGAGGTCCGGTAGGGAATCCAGTCGGGATGCTCGGGCAGAGTGAACAGGTGCGGCTTCAACTCCGCGAGACTCAGGCGCCGGCTGACCGGCGCGCTGTAGCCCATCACGTGCAGGTTCGAGTCGGCGAAATCGACGATCTTGCGGCCGCGGGCATCCTTTATATACGCATCGCGGATGTTCCATTCGCGCGGCACCGTCCAGTCGAAAATTTGCGTGCCGCTCGGCACTTCCTGAATGGCGAGGCCGGTGAGCCGGCGCAGGATTTCCAGCGTGCGCCGCTGGCCTGCGCCGGTGAGACTGCGGCAGAGCGGATACAGCTCCTCGATCCAGCGATACATCTCCGCGCCGGCGTCCTCCGCCCCGGCGACGCCGCGTTCTGGTTGCCGCGCGCTTGAACCCGCCATGACTCAATCGCCGAGCACGCGCACTTGCGGCACCGGCACCATGAATTTGCCGCCGCGTTTACGATACTCCGCCTGCTGCGCGACGATCTCGTCGACGAAATTCCAGGCGAGCAGCAAAACGTAATCGGGCTGATCCTGCAGCAGGCGCTCCGGCGCCACCACCGGGATGTGCGTCCCGGGCGTCACTAGGCCCTGCTTGAGCGGACTCTTGTCGACGATGTACGGCAGCAGCTCGGGGCCGATGTCGAGAAAGCCGAGCAAGGTGTTGCCCTTGGCCGGCGCGCCGTAGCCGACGATCTTCTGCCCGCCGCGCGCGAGCGCGGCAAGCGCGGCGCGCAGATCGCGCTTGATTTTTTTCGCGCGCGCGGCGAATTCGACGTAGGTCTCGAAGCGATCGAGCCCGGCGGCTTTTTCGCCGGCGAGAACTCTCGCGACGCCCGGCTGCTCGATGCCTTCGCCCCGCCGTTGCACGTGCACGCGCAGTTGCCCGTGGTGCAGCGGCACGCGCTCGGCGTCGGCGATCATCATGCCGCGGCGCTCGAACAGGCGCTGCATCGGGCCGAGGGCCCAGTAGGAGACGTGCTCGTGATAGATCGTGTCGAACGCCACCTGCTCGAGCAGATCGAGCAGATAGTGCATCTCGATCACGAAAACCCCGCCGGGCTTGAGCGCCGTGTCCATGCCGGCGATGAAATCGTCGAGGTTTTGGATGTGCGGGAAGGTGTTGGTCGCGGTCACGAGCGATGCCTGTCCCCAGCGCTCGACGATGGCTCCGGCCGTGGCGGCGGTGAAGAGGCCGGTGTAGCGGTCGATGCCGGCTGCGGCCGTGAATCCGGCCAGGTTCTCCGCCGGATCGACGCCGAGCACGCGCACGCCGTGGCGTTGAAACGCCTTCAGCAAGGTGCCGTCGTTGCAGCCGATGTCGATCACCAGATCGTCGCTGGCGAGGCGATAGCGCCCGGCCAGCGTGTCGCTCAGATCGCGAAAATGCTCTTTCAGCGTCTCCGACGCCGACGAGATGTAAAGATAGTTCTCGAACATTTCGAGCGGCGGCACCGCTTCCATCAGCTGCACGTGGGCGCAGCCGCGGCAAAAGCCCGCGCGCAGCGGATATTTCGGCTCGGCGCCGCCGGCCTGATCGCCGCGCAGAAACTGATTCGCCAGCGCGGTTTGGCCGAGATCGAGAAATTCGTCTACCCGCGCCTCGCCGCAGAGCAGGCAGGCGGCGCCGGTTTTTGTTGTGGAGTTGCGCTTCATCGCGTTCCTCTCGGTCATTGCACGAACGGCGCGCACACCTGCGAGCCGTGCACCTCGGGCGCCACCGGCACCTGAGTCAAGTTGCTCAGCGCGGCGCTCACCGCCGCCTGCTTTTCCGGCCGCACGATGAACAGCAGGAATCCGCCGCCGCCGGCGCCGCAGAGCTTGCCGCCTTCGGCGCCGGCTTCAATCGCGGCGGCGTACCAGCGGTCGATCTCGCGGTTGGTGATCTTGCTCGACAATTCGCGCTTGAGCCGCCAGCTTTCGTCGAGGATGCGGCCGAAGCGGCACACGTCGAAGCCGCCGTTGCAGCTGAGCGCCTGGAGCTCGACGGCGTGCGCGCGCATGCGTTTGAGCGACTCGAGCTTGTCCGCCGTATGCGCCTTCTGCTCGCTCAGCACCGAGCTGCTGTCGCGCTGGTGGCCGGTCCAGAACATGAGCAGGTGATCGAAAAGCGCGCGCAGGTTGCCGTTGTTCAGGCGCTGCGGCTCGACGGTCACAGCGCCGCCCGGCTTGAAGGAAAAAAAGTTGAGCCCGCCGAAGGCCGCGGCGTACTGGTCCTGCTTGCCGATCGGCTGGCGCAGCCGCTCGATCTCGATGTGGCACGCCTCCTCGGCGAGCTGGCCGGCGGCGACGCGCTCGCCGCGAAAGGCGTGGAGCGCGTTGAGCAGGCCCACCGAAAAGCTGCTCGAGCCGCCGAGCCCGGTGGACGCCGGCAGGTCGGCCACCGTGCTGATGTAGATCGGCGGCTCGATCTCGAGAAAGCGCAGGCACTCGCGCGCGATGTCGTTTTCGATCTCGTCGATGCGGTTGACCTGCTCGCTGCGCGAATAGTTGAGCCGGATCGACTCGTTGAACACGCTGCCGTGGCGCTTCACCGTAACGTAGATGTATTTGTCGATCGCCGTGCTGAACACCGCGCCGTGCTCGCGCTCGTAAAACTCCGCCAGGTCGGTGCCGCCGCCGGCGAAGCTCACGCGCAGCGGTGTGCGCGTCATGATCACGCCGGGTTCGCTCGCGCGCTTAGCCATGTTTGACCGCCCAGTCGTAGGGGATTTCGCGGGTGAACGGATCGATGCGGATCATCTCGTCGGGATCGTGCGGCTCGGTGGCGCAGTTGGCGAGAATCACCATCTTGTCGCCGAACGCTTTGTAGCCGTTGGCGATGCCCGGCGGCATCTGCACCAGCACGTAATTGTCCTCGCCGAGAAAAACTTCCTGCAGCTCGCCGCGGGTCGGCGAGCCCTCGCGCTGGTCGTACATCACCAGCTTGGCGCGGCCGGCGATCACCGCGTTGTTGATGGTCATGGTTTTGTGCACGTGCCAGGCCTTGACCACGCCCGGCCAGGCGCAGGAAAAATAGATCTCGCCGAACTGGATGAAGTGCGGATCGGTCGCCTTCATCATGTGCATGATCTTGCCGCGCTCGTCGGCGATCTGCCGGAGCGGAATGATTTTGACTCCGTCGATCATCTGCGCCCTCCCGCGCTCGCGCGCCGCTCCGCCTGCGCGCCGCGCCAGCGCAAAGCTGCATCGAGCTCTCCGCGCGCGAGCAGATCCTTGAGCCATTTGAGACGGATGAATTTCCTGCCGGCGAGATGCTCGCGGCGAAGCCCGATCTCCTTGAAGCTCCGGTAGAGATCCGCCGCGCCCTTTTCCGCGGTCCAGTGAAACTGAAAATCCGGGAACGTGCGCGCGAACTTGCCGAAGTCGGCCTTGTAGGTGCGCTGATCGGCGCCGCTTCGCGCCTCGAGCTCGACCACGCAGCCGGGCACCGTGCGCGCCACGATCTCGGCGAGATCGAGGATCCGGTAATTGAGCGCGTCGGCGCCGGTGTTGAAGGCCTGGTTGTGAATTTTTTCGGGCGGCGCTTCGAGCGCCGCGAGAAAGGCGCGCGCCACGTCCTCAATATGAATCACCGGGCGCCACGGTTTGCCGTCGCCGTGCACGACGACCGCGCCGGTGGTCATCGCCGTGCCGACGAGATCGTTGAGCACGGTGTCAAAGCGCATGCGCGGCGAGAGGCCGTAGATCGTCCCGTTGCGCAGAAAGGTCGGCGAAAAATCGTCCCGCGCCAGCTGGCGGATCGTCTGCTCGGCGAGAACTTTGGAGCGCGCGTACTCGGTGCGCGGATCGAGCGGCGAATTCTCGTCCACCACGTTCGCTTCCGACATGCCGTACATGATGCACGAGGACGAGAAGAGAAAACGGCGCACCCCGGCGGCGCGCGCGCGCTCGGCCAGCCGCACCGAGGCTTCGCAGTTGATCTCGTGCGTCCAGCCTTCGTCCAAATTGCCGATCGGATCGTTGCTCAGCGCGGCGAGATGAATCACCGCGTCGAAGCCGGCGAGGTCGCTCTTTTCCAGATCGCGCACGTCCCTGGCGATGGACCGGATCGGCGCCGGATCGGGCACCAGAGTGCACGAGGCGAAATAGCCCGTGTCGAGGCCGACCACGTCATAACCGGCGCGCGCGGCGAGCGGCGCCAGAACCGAGCCGATGTATCCCAGATGACCGGTGATTAAAAGCCTGGATTGCATAGCGTCTCCGTTTCCTCCTCTGAGGGGTTGATGATCTCCTGCACGCATTGAAAAAACGCTTTTTCCTCGGACACCCGCACGAACGGACAGCCCGCCGCGGCGGCCGCTTCGCCGTCGCGCTCGTCGTCGCCGATGAACGGCGTGCGGCTCAGGTCGAGATGAAAATCGCGCTGCGCCCGAAACAGCATGCCCGGGCGCGGCTTGCGGCATTCGCAGCCGCTGTCCCAATCGTGCGGGCAGTAATAGATCGCGGCGATGTCGCCGCCGGCGGCGCGGATTTCTTCTTTCATGCGCGCGTGGATCTCCTCGAGCGCCGCTGCGCTCATCGCGCCGCGCGCCAGGCCGGCCTGGTTCGATACGACAATCACCCGGTAGCCGGCCTCGCGCAGCCTGCGCAGCGCGCTTTTGGCCTGCGGCAGCCACTGGAAATCGCGCCAGGAGGTCACGTAATCGGCGCGCCCCGGCTTGCGGTTGAGCACGCCGTCGCGATCCACCAGCACGGTTTTCTCGCGGCGAAAAAACTTCTCGGTGAGCGCCAGCCGGTGGGTCGCGCCGATGCTGTAGTAGCGATGATCGCTGACGAAGCCGGCGAGCCGCCCGCGCGCCGCGAGCGGCGGATAGACGCTGGTTTCGAACAGGCGGTTCCCGCCGTCGAGCGGCGCCAGCGCGTTTCGGGTCACGATGGCGTAGCTGATCTCGACGCCGTTGAGCGCCGGGTCGGCGCAGCTCTTGTCGTAGATCGACACCCGGCCGTCGTCTTCCACGCGCACGCTGTTTTTGGTGTAGCCGTCCTTGTTGCTGTAGACGGTGATCATCGCGTCGGCGCCGGCGCGCACGAAACGCTCCCACATAGGCGCGAAGCGCATCGGCCAGTAGTTGTCGCAGTAGAGCAGCAGAAAACAGTCATCGAGCAGCGGCTCGGCGACTTTCACCCGCCGCCCGGTCTCATCGTCCACCGCCGTGACGGAGTAATCGATGCGCAATCCCCAGCGCCCCCCGTCGCCGCAATATTCCCGGATCACTTCGGGCAAATAGCCGAGCAGCAGCAGCACGCGTCCGAAGCCCTGGGCGCGGAGCTGCTCGAGCTGGTAGTGGAGAAACGGCTTGCCGCAGACTTCCACCATCGGCTTGGGCCGGTCGTCGGTGAGCGGGCGCAGGCGCGTGCCGCGTCCGCCGGCGAGGATCACCGCTTGCGTCGGCCGCGATCGAATCTTCATTACCGCTTACCCCAGCGCCCGCGCGCGCGGCTCGGCGCGCGCCAGCGGATCCGCCGCCAGACAGGCGGTGAGAATATGGCAGAGAAGATCGTGGCCGCTCTCCACCAGGCCGTAGGCGCCTTGGCTCGTGGGCAGCAGCAGGTATTCGTCGACCAGATCCTTGAGCGCGCCGCCGTCGAAACCGAGCAGCCCGAGGCTCGTCACCTCGCGCGCCCGCGCGATCTCCACGGCGCGGATCAGGTTGACCGAGTTGCCGCTCGCCGAGAGCACCACCAGCACGTCGCCGGGCTCGGCAAAGTTTTCGATTTGTCCGGCAAAGGAGCGCTCGTAGCCTTCGTCGTTGGCGAGCGCGGTGAGCCACGAGACGTTGTCGCTGAGACTCAAAACCCGCAGCGGCGGCCCGCCGTTGACTTTGGCGCCCTTGCCGAGATCGTTGACCCAGTGCGACGCGGTGGCGGCGCTGCCGCCGTTGCCGGCGATGTAGATCATCGCGCCGCGGTCGCGCGCCGCCTTGAGAATTTCGAAGCTCCGTTCGAGGGCGTCGAGATTGACTTTATGAAGCAGCTCTTCGAAATCGCGCAAAAAAGCCGCCGCCAGCTGCTGCGGCAGGCTTCGCATCGGTTCACGCATGATATTCTCCTCTTGCTTGGGTAAGCCGGGCGCCAATCCCGGCGGGTCGGCATTCACACCACGTCGGCGAAATTTTTTTCCACGCGGCGGAAAATGAACGCCGCGCTTACGAGCAAAAACAAAGCGGCCGTCGAAGAGGCCAGCAGGATCGGCCCAGGGGCGGCGCCGATGCCGAGCAGCGCCCAGCGAAAGCCGTCGACGACCCCGACCATCGGATTGAGCGCGTAAACGATCTTCCAGCGCTCGGCGAGCAGACTGCTCGGGTAAGCGATCGGCGTGGCGAAGAGCCAGCACTGGATCAAAAACGGCACGATGTAGCGCACGTCGCGAAAATAGACGTTGAGCGCCGCGAGCCAGATGCCGACGCCGAGCGCGGTAACGAAGGCGAGCAGCAGAAACGCCGGCATCCAGAGCGCCTGCGCGCCGGGATGGAAACCGTAAAAAGCCATCATGCCGAGGAGCACGACGAACGCGGGCACGAAATCCACCAGGCTCGCCAGCACGCAGGCCACCGGCACGGCGAGGCGCGGGAAGTAGACTTTTTTGATCAGGCTGGCGTTGTTCACCAGGCTGTTGGAGGACTGATTGATGCCGGTGGCGAAAAACATCCACGGCACCAGCGCGGTGAACGCGAAGATCGGGTACGGCACGCCGTCCGACGGCACCCTGGCGAGCCGGCCGAAGAACAGGCTGAAGATCACCATGGTGAAAAACGGCTGGAGCACGGCCCAGGCAACGCCGAGGAGTGATTGCTTGTAGCGCACCTTCACGTCGCGCCAGGCAAAAAAATAGAGCAGATCGCGATGCTCCCAGAGCTCGCCGAGGCGCAGCGCGGCCCAGCCGCGGGTCGGCTCGATGCGGATCACTGGAGGTTGGGCCGCTGCGTTCATGCCGTTCTCCTTCGCTCCAGCAGGGTGCGCAGCGTCTTCGCGATCAGATTCAGATCGTAGACGAGCGACGCGCGCCGGATGTATTCCTTGGCCAGGCCGATCTTGTCCGGCAAAAGCCGGCCCACGTACTCGGCCTCCGGATTGTCGGCGCGGCCGAGGATCGCGGCTTCATCGCGGTATTTGATCGAAGCGAGATCGGTGAGCCCGGGCCGCACCCGGAGAATTTCCTCGTAGTCGGCGTGAAACAGCTCGACGTAGCGCGGCACCTCGGGCCGCGGCCCGACCAGGGTCATGTCGCCGCGCAGAATATTCAGCAGCTGCGGCAGCTCGTCGAGCTTGGTCTTGCGCAAAAAGCGCCCGACCCGGGTGATGCGCGGGTCGGCGCCCACGGTGATCGCGCGCGCCGCCGGCGCGTCTTGCGTCATGGTGCGAAACTTGTAGATCCAGAACGGCTTGAACCCTCGCCCCATGCGCAGCTGCTTGAAGAACACCCGGCCGCGCGAATCGCACTTGATCGCGATCGCGATCAGCGCAAACAGCGGCAGCAGCGCCGCCAGGCCGAGGCCGGCGGCGGCGATATCGAGCAGGCGTTTCATCAGCGGCGGTATTTGCGGACGAGCGCGCGCACCGCATGGATCACATCGTCCACGTCGGCCGGCGCCATTGCGGGATAGATCGGCAGCGAGACGATGCGCTCGTAGGCGCGCTCGGCATTCTTGAAACGCTCTTTGGCAGGCTCGAAGCGCCCGCGGTAATACGGGTGCAGATGCAGCGGGATGAAATGCACCGAGGTGCCGATGTTTCGTTCTTTCAGCGCCTGAATGAAGGCGCCGCGATCGATGGTCAAACCCTCGAGGTCGAGCTGAATCACGTAGAGATGCCAGGCGTGCTCCGTGTCCGCCACCCGCGCCGGGGTGGCGATCTCGGGCAAATCTTCGAAGCCTTCGTCGTAGGCGCGCGCGATGCGCTTGCGCGCCTCGTGAAAGCTCCGGCATTTTTTCAGCTGCTCGAGGCCGAGCGCGGCGGCGATGTCGGTGAGGTTGTATTTGAACCCCGGGCGCAAAATCTCGTAGGACCACGAGCCCGCCGCGCTGTAGCGCTTCCAGGCATCGTGGCTGATGCCGTGCAGGCTGAGCACGCGCATTTTCTCCGCCCACTCGGCGCTGGCCGTGGTCGCCATGCCGCCTTCGCCGGTGGTGATGGTTTTGGTCGCGTAGAAGGAAAAACAGGTGATGTCGCCGAGGGCGCCGATCCTGCGCCGATGATAGAGCGCCGGCAGCGCGTGGGCGGCGTCTTCGATGACCCGGAGCTTGTGCGCGCCGGCAATCGCGCGGATGGCGTCCATCTCGCAGGGCTGCCCGGCCATGTGCACCGGAATCACCGCTCTGGTTTTCGCCGTGATCGCCGCGGCGAATTGTTCCGGATCGATGTTCAACGTATCGGCGCGGCAGTCCACCAGCACGGGCACGGCGCGCAGATAATGCACCACCTCGGCGGTGGCGGCGAAGGTCATCGTCGGCAGGATCACCTCGTCGCCGGGCTCCAGGCCGATCGCTTCCAGCGCCAGATGCAGCGCGGCGGTGCAGGAATTGACCGCCACCGCGTGCGGCGCGCCGACGAATTCGGCGAACCGGCGCTCGAATTCCAGGGCGCGCTGGCCGGTGGTCAGCCAGCCCGAGCGCAGCACCGCCTCCACTGCGGCGATTTCCTCCTCGCCGATGAGCGGCACGTGAAAGGGCAAAAATTCATCGCGGCGCGCGCCGGCTTTGAGCGCGGCGCTGCGCCAGGGCGCTTGAGTCTGCATGGCTCTCCTGAAATTTTTTGGCTGAAAAAGTCGACTTACGAAGCCTGGGGCACCGCCGCGTCGTCGAGACCGGCGGCGCGGCTGTGGCGGTAGAATTCGCGCATGGTGTCGACCACGTGGCTCTGCTGCTCCTCGCTGAGCTCCGGGTAGATCGGCAGCGCCAGCGCGTCGCGCGCGCAGCTTTCCGCGCGCGGGAAATCGCCGGCGCGGTAGCCGAGATGAGCGAAGCACTCCTGCAAATGCAGCGGAATCGGGTAGTACACTTCGGTGTCGATGCCCTGGGCGCGCAGAAACGCCTGCAGCCGGTCGCGATGCGCGCAGCGCACCACGAACTGATTGTAGATATGCCCCGGCGTGTCCGCCGGCAGGATCACCTGCTCGGCGAGCCCGGCCTGGGCGAACAATTCGCGGTAGCGCCGGGCATTGCGCCGCCGCGCGTCGGTCCAGAGCGCAAGATATTTCAATTTCACCCGCAGCACCGCCGCCTGGATTTCGTCGAGGCGGAAATTGCCGCCCACGGTGCGGTGGTGGTACTTGGGCTTGGCGCCGTGCACGCGCAGCAGCCGCACCGTCTCGGCGAGCGCGTCGTCCTGCGCGACGACCATGCCGCCGTCGCCGAAGGCGCCGAGATTTTTGCTCGGAAAAAAAGAAAAACAACCCAACGCGCCGATGGCGCCGGCGGCGCGCTCGGCGCCGTCGCGCGCGCCGAGCGCCTGCGCGGCGTCCTCGATCACCCACAGGCCGCGCTTGCGCGCCGCCTCCAGGATTGCGTCCATCTCGGCGCAGCGGCCGAACAGATGCACCGGCAGGATCGCCCGGGTGCGGCCGGTCACCGCGGCGGCGGCTTCCTCGGGATCGAGATTGAAGCTGCGCGAGTCGATATCGACAAAGACCGGCCGCGCCTGAAGCCGCGCGATCACGCCGGCGGTGGCGAAAAAGGAAAACGAGGTGGTGATCACTTCGTCGCCCGGGCCGATGCCGGCGGCCATCAGCGCCGCGAGCAGCGCGTCGGTGCCCGACGAGACGCCGATCCCGTGGCGCGCGCCGCAGAGCGCGGCGATGCCTTGCTCCAGGGCGGCGACTTCCGGGCCGAGAATAAAATGCTGGCTCTCGCACACCCGGTCCATGGCCGTGCGCACTTCCCAGCGGATCGTCGAATATTGCGCCTGCAAATCCAACAGCGGAACTTTTACCACGATGGGCGAACCTCCTTGTCCGTCTTGACGTAATGCTTGGCGCAGGCCGGGCAGACGCCGGCGCCGTCGTTCACTTCGATACGGTTGCCGCAGGCGCACATCCAGCCGGCAAGCCGCGCCGGATTGCCCATCACCAGCGCGAAGTCCGGCACGTCGCGCGTGACCACCGCGCCGGCGCCGACGAAGGCGTAGCGGCCGATGGTGACGCCGCAGACGATCGTGCTGTTGGCGCCGAGGCTCGCGCCGCGGCGCACCAACGTGGGCCGCAGCTCGTCCATGCGGCGAATCTCGCTGCGCGGATTGAACACGTTGGTGAACACCACCGACGGCCCGCAGAACACGTCGTCCTCGAGGGTCACGCCTTCGTAGACCGAGACGTTATTCTGGATCTTGACGCCGTTGCCCACCGACGCCGACGGGCCGATGACGACGTTCTGGCCGATGCGGCAGTCCCTGCCGATGCGGGAATTTCTGAGCACGTGGGAGAAATGCCAGATGTTGGTGCCGGCGCCGATCTCGACGCCCGCGTCGATCACCGCCGACTCGTGGGCGAAGTAATCGCGCGCCGCGGGCGGCGCGCCGGGCGCGCTGCCGTGGCCGAGCGCCTCCTGACACTGCTGCAAAACTTTCAGCACGCGCAGCCCCTCGCTGCCGTCGGTGCGCGGCGCGCCGCGGCCTTGCACGCAGTCGAGAAAATGCCGGCACTCGGCGCGCAGCGGCTCTTCGCTCGCGATCGCCACCGGGCGGGCGTTGGCCCTGTTCGGCACCGGCACCGAGCCCTTCCAGCAAATCTCGTGCGGGTAAAGCGTCAGCTTGTGTTCTTTCTGCACGTCGTCGAACACCGCCATCTGGTGCTCGCCGACGACGATCAGCTTCTGTTCTTTATAAGGATGCAGCCAGGAGACGAACACATGCGCCTTGATGCCGCTCGGAAAAGACAGGAGGCTCACCGTCACGTCGGCGATCCGATCGTGCAGATAGTTGCCGCCCTGGGCGTCGATCTTGTCCGGCATCTCGCCGACCAGGCCGAGGATCACCGAGATATCGTGGGGCGCGAAGGACCAGAGGATATTTTCCTCGCGGCGGATTTTGCCGAGATTCAGACGATTCGAATAAATGTAGCGGATGCGCCCGAGCGCGCCCTCGTCGATCAGCTCTTTCAGTTTGAGAATCGCCGGGTGGTACCAGAGCAGATGGCCGACCATGAGAATGCGCTTTTGCTCTGCGGCAAGCTCGATCAGTTTGGCGCCCTCAAGCGCCGATAAGCAGAGCGGCTTTTCAACGAAGACATCCTTGCCGGCGCAAAGCGCGCGCCGCACCATCGCGGCATGAGTCTCCGCCGGAGTCGCGATCGCCACGCCGCTCACGCGCGCATCTTCCAGCGCCGCGTCGATGGATTCGGCCACTGCGACGCCGCGGTAGAGCGCGCGGAATTCCTTGAGCCGCGCCGGATCGGCGTCGCAGATGAGCCCGAGCGCCTTGAGCTCGTAGAAATTACGAATCAGGTTCTGACCCCAGTAGCCTGCGCCGACGCAGGCGATCTTCGGCAAATTATCGTCGTGAATCATCGGTCGTTCCAAAATGGTTAGGCCCGCTCCAGAGGCGCCGGCGAACGGGTGAGACCGGTAAAGGTCTGCGCCGGCGCGCGGCGCCGCACGCAGAAATCCCACAGCCCGGCGACAAAGCCGATGCCGTAGCCGAAATGGTACACGGGAAAGACGGCCGCCAGCGGCAGGAAAAATTTCCAGCTGCGCCGCGCGGTGAGCGCCGCGGCGAGAAGATCGCCGCAGAGATAAAAACCGATCAACCCGAGCCAGAGCCCGAGCGCCGGGGCATAAAAAATTCCCGCCGCCGGCAGGAAAGCGAGCGCCGCGACGAACGCCGCCGGAACCAGATGGCGCGGCGACGCCGGCCTGCGGTGTTTCCGAATCACCCGGACCTTCCAGTAGCCGTACTGCAGATACTGGCGAAACAGCGCGCGCAGGCTGGCGCGCGGATGATACCAGCTGCGAATGCGCGGCGAGTGCCAGATCTGCCCGCCGGCGCGCCGGAGCCGCAGGTTGAATTCGTCGTCCTGGTTGCGCACCAGGGTTTCGTCGAAGAGGCCGATGCGCTCGAATACGCTGCGCTGGTAGAAGCCGCCGAACACGGTATCGGCCCGGCCTTCGTAGGCGGCATTGTGCCAGCGCGCGCCGCCCACCGAAAAGGCGCTGTGGTGCGCCATCGCGATGGCCTTTTGCAGAAACGACTCGCCCACCGCCGTCATGGCGCCGCCGACGTTGTCTGCGCCGGTGGCGCGCGCGACCTCGAGGCAGCTTTTCAAATAGTCGGGAGCGTAGCGCGCGTGCGCGCCCAGGAGTGCGATGTAGCGCCCGCGCGCGGCGCGGATCGCGGCGTTGAAAGCGCAGGCGGTGATGCGCCCGGGGTTGTCGATCACCCGCAGCCGCTGCTCGCGCCCGGCGAATTCGTCGAGGATCGCGCGGGTGCCGTCGTCCGACAGACCGTCGGCGACGATGACTTCGAAGCCGCCGGGAAACTCGTCCTGCGCAAAAATGGACTCCAGGCAGCGCGAAATTTGTCCGCGCTCGTTGCGGCACGGAATCACGGCGGTGACGAGCGGCGCCGCGCTTGCGCGGTGTTCTGTCCAGGCGGAATTCGGCATTTTCAATTACGACTCGCGGCCGGCCTCACAAGGCGCGGGGCGGAAGCCGGAAGAATTTTTGCACCTTTGCGAACCCGCTTCGCACCTGCGCGATCGCCGCGGAGCAAACTCGCGCCGGTACAAATTATTGAGATTCCCGGCGCGGTTGCGGCTTTCGCCCGTCATCGAAGCGGCGCCGCCGGGGCGCCCGCGCGTGAAATTTCGGCCCGTCCCGGCCGGCAAGATTGCTTGAAGATGCCGGCACGGCGCGGCGCCGAAACGCACGGAGCAAAAAAAATTTTCCTGCGCTTCTATAAAAGATTTGGCACCCAGCCGGTCGCGTGATCGACCAGCAGCTCGAACAGCTGCCGGTCGCGGTGGTTGTAGCGAAACTCGAGCTCTTTCAGGTAGAGCGGAAAGCTCGCCCGCGATACCGCGTGGGGCTGAAACAGGCGCTTGGCGGCGTAGCCCCAGAACCCTTCGGGCCGATCGACGGCGATTTTTTCCGCTGCGCCCGCTTTGCCGTGGAGCGCGCTCGGCCGCGCAAAGGCGAGCACCACATCGCAATTCTTGTAGCGCTCGAAACAGAGAATCGAGCCGCGCCGCACCCAGGGGATCGCGCGCTCGAGCAAATCGTCCACGCTCACATCCGCCAGCGCGCAAATGCTCACCCTGCCGGCGCGCTCGGCAACGCCGAAGAGCGGCGCTTCGGCCGGCGCCTGGCGCGCGCCGGCGCCGCCGCGATGAAAATGAATTTCGCACGCTGCGCTCGGCGCCGCCTTGGCCGCGCCGCTCTGGCGCGCGATCGCGCAGCGGATCAAATGCACGGCCTTGAGCGCGGTCGGGTAGCTGATGCCGATCTCGTCCGCGATCCGGCGCGGCGCAATTTCCAGCTCGAATAACTTCACCAGCCAGAGCCAGTCGCGCGCTCCCAGGTTGAGCTGTCCGACCCAGCGGCCGCTAAACTCCTGAAAGGTGTAGCGGCAGCGCGCGCAGCGATAACGTTTGTCCGCCAGGCGATAAATTTTTTGGCTGCGGCAGCGCAGGCAGAAGCGCCGCTGCCGTCCCCAGGCTTGTCGGGTCAGATAGGCGCGCGAGCGCGCTTCGCTGGCGGTCAACGATTCTAGGGACTTGAGCTGCATCGGCCCTGGCAATTCGGTGCCAGAAGCTTGATTGCAAGATTATTTTTGTCGCGCGACGGCGAATGCAGAAGCGCAGATCGCGCGGCGCTGGCATCGGGGTTGCTTTGCAAACCGCGACAAACGCGCCGACATGCAGGCAAATACCGCCTCATCAGCCACGGGTTCGCATCGCGTAGCGCGCCGCAGTCGGAGCCCGACCGCGGCTCACGGACAGAATTTTCGGCAAATTTGAGATCGTCTCGATCCGGGAGGTATACGTGTATCTTCTTTCGCGCGGGTGTGCCCGCTTACTGCTGAGTCTGAGCCTGATGATAAGTTTCACATTGTCGCCGCAGCCGAGCGCCGCCGCGGCCTGCACCCATTACGCTTCTCCCGCCGGCGGCGGCAACGGCCTTTCGACTGCGTCGCCGTTCAAGATCGCGAATTTCTGGCCGGTGGCGGCGCCCGGCGCAACGCTGTGTCTGATGGACGGCCAGTACACAGGCGCGTCCTCGATGATCAATCCGCCGCAGAATCTGCGCGGCACCGCCGCCGCGCCAATCACCGTGCGCGCGCTCAACGACGGCAAGGTGACGATCAACGGCCAGGGCAGCTACATGCCCGTGCTGCTTCAGTACAACGATTACTTTGTGCTCGAAGGCTTCAACGCGCGCTCGAGCGTGGGCAACGTGGTGAGCCTGGCCAACGCGCATTACAACATCGTGCGCCGGGTCGCGGCGTGGGACGCGGCGGACCGCAACAACTACGTGTTCGGCATCAGCTACAGCACGCACAATCTGCTCGAGGACGTGGCCGGCTGGGGCGTGGCGCGAAAGATTTTTTCCGCTTCCCAGGGCGGCGACTTCACCACGATCCGGCGCGCCTGGGGGCGCTGGGAAGGCTCCCACGTGGTCGGCCCGAAGATGACCTACGACGTGGCTTACAACAATTACAACATGCTGATCGAAAATTCCCTCGGCACCTGGAGCGGCGAGCGCATGCAGCCAACCTACACCCTGCTCGCCTACGACGGCACGCCGTGGACCGGCAGCGGCGCGGGGACCTACACGAATTACGCGGTCAATCAGCCCTACGGCATTTTCGCCACCAGCGGATTTTCCAACGGCGATCACAACCCCGGCAACCAGCTGCTCGCCAGCCTGGCGTACGTCCGCGCCGCCGACCGTTTTGCGCCGTCCCAGGCGGTCTACATGACCAGCCTCGATCATCTTCAGGTCGACCAGACTTCGGCCTACATCGAGCCCGGCTCCTACGCCGATCGTTACACCTTTCGCCTCGACGGTCTGAACGGCTCGACCGCCACCAGCCTCTACGCCGGCCATCTCACCGGCGTCGGCGGTCTCGGCATGAAAATCTCTTCCCAGTGGCAGGCAACCTCGATCTTTCAAGGCGCGCTGATGAGCCTGGTGCCGAATATTCTCAGCAGCTTCAGCGGCGCCAATCTCTGCTATCAGTACAAAGACGGCGCGCAGACCAACGTGCCGCTCTGGCCCTGGCCGATGAACCAGCGCATCGTCGACGCCACCGTGGAATCGGGACGAGCCGCGGTGGATGTGACGCAAACGGTCGCGGCCATATTGGGCCCGATTCCCTCCGCCTGCTCGACCGCGGCGCCGCCGCCTCCTCCGCCGCCTCCGCCACCGCCGCCTCCGGGCGACACGACTGCGCCGGCGATCACTTCGGTGGCTACGCGCATGGACAGGCGCTGGCTTTACGTCGATGTCTCAGCCGTGGATTCGCAGAGCGGTGTGGCGAAGGTCGAGGTCTACGTCGATGGAAAATTGCAGGCGACCGACAGCGCTTCTCCGTACAGCTACCGGCTCGATTCCCGGCGCCTGGGCAGAGGCACTCACGCGCTTCAGGCCAAAGCCTACGACCGCGCGGGCAACACGGCGCTCTCCGCGCCGGTGACGATCACAATAAATTGACGATTGCGGCGCGCCGTTGTCGTTCCCGGCGGCGCGCCGCAGCGCGCTCACGAAGCATGGGCGCTGCGGCATTTGGCCGGGATCGGCCCGAAGAGACTCTCGATGATCTTGGTCACGTCCACCGGCGCGCGCCCCGAATCGATGGTCGCTTTGAGAATCCGCTCGTTCATCGGCCACGGCCAGAGCGGTTCGCGGGTGAGCGCGCCGTCCTGGTAGCGGTAGCACAGATTGGCGCCGCGCGCGGCGGTGAAAATGCTCGGCGCCGCGTCAGCGCCGCGGCCGTTGACGATTGCGCTCGCCTTCCACTGCGGTGATATTTTTGCGCCGGCGCCGCTGATGCCGGTGAGCGCGGTCGCGACGAGATTGCCGGCCACGCCGTTTTTGACGCCGTCGAGACGAAAGGTCGCTTTGTCGGCGTAGGCGCCGGGCAGGTACGCCACCACGTCTCTGAGCTCGATGGCGTCGAGGGTGGTGATGTAAACCGCCTGGTCGGGCTGAAACCTGTCCTGGCCGAGCACGTACGCGATGCTGCCGAGCAGGCGCATGCGCGGATTGCGATCGCCGTTGGAAAAGCCGCCCACGGAAAAAATTCCGTAGGGCTGATCGACCTTGTCGAAATACATTCCCGCGCCGCGCCCCTGCCACGCTTTTCCTTTGTAATCTTTCAGCTCGTAGCTTTCTGCCATGCGCTCGCCGCTCCAGGTGCCGAGGGAATTTTCCACCAGCATGTCGTAATTGTTGTAGGCGAGATCGTAGGTCATCTTCGGTCCCACCACCTGCGATCCTTCCCAGCGCCCCCAGGCGCGCCGGATCGTGGTCGCGTTGCCGCCCTGCGAGGATGAAAAAATCTTTCGCGCCGTGCCCCAGCCGGCCACGTCCTCGAGCAGGTTGTGCTTGCCGTGGTTGACCGCGAAGATATTCGTGTTCTTGTCGGCGGCGTCCCAGGCGGCCACCCGCCGCACGATGTTATGGTCGGAGTTGGAAAGCGTGATCACGCTCTCGGCGCTGTCGTGGGCGTTGAAGCCTTCGAGGATGAAATAATTGTTGTTCTGCAAGCGCACCGGAATATCGCGGTTCTGCCCGTTGAGCGTCGCCCTGCCGTCGTGGAGCGCGCGCACCGTGATCGGCAGCTCGGCCGTGCCGCTGAGGCCGCGCGGCGGCGTGATCATCGAGTCCGCGCCGCGGTACTCGCCGTCGCTCAGGCAGAGCGTGTAACCGGGCCGGGCAATGCGCCAGAAATCGGCGATGCGCAAGGGCTCGGACGGCGCGCCGCTGCCCGAGCCGAAGGGCGAAGCGTAATGCGTGCACTCGGCGCCCAGCGCGGGCTCGAGGGCCGCCAAGGAGATGGCAAAAAACAGCAGGGCCCGCAGAAATATTTTCATGGCATCGGCTCCGATGGAATTTCAGCGCGAGCGCGCCAGCGCGCCGATCGGCCCGGGCTCGCGCCGGCCGCGCAGCGGAATGTCGCGGTAGCCGCACAGCCGCACGTCCGCACCGCGCAGCGCATCGCGCAGGACCGGGCTCAGCAGAATTTCCCGCTCGCGCTCGCGCGGCTCGAGGTAACTCGACCAGCGTTTCAGCTCCTCGTCCACGTAGCCGGGATGGCAGACGAACTCGCTGAAGCCCCGCGGCGTGTTGCCGAGCAGAGTCAGAAAATTTTCCAGCGTGATCCGCTCCGGGCGCGGGCCCCAACCGGTGATTTCAATCCAGCGGTCGGGCATGGCGAGGCCGCGGCGCCGAGCGCGAAAGCGCAGCCAGCGGTTCCAGCCCATCTTGATCAGCCGCTGCGGCCGCGCGGCTAAATAGCGCAGGTGAGTCGCGCGCGGATGCGCGGTTTCGAAACCGACGTGATAACGATGCGTGCGGATTCTTCCCGGGCCGAACTTTTCCGCGACCTCGAGAAACAAGCCGTAGAGCCCGGGCAGGCGGTGCAGCCCCATGTGAAAATCCACGTGGGAAAAGGCCGCGCCGGCCAGCGCGCGGGTCTTTTCCACCTGCGCGATCATTTCGGCGCGAAGCTCGCTCCGGCGCAGCCGCCCGGCGAGCAAGCGGCGCGCAAAATTTTCATAGAAAAACTCGCCCTTGCCGTCGATCAAGCTCGGCACGCGCTCGGGCGCGAGCACCGGCCGGCCGACCAGCGGATTGATGTGGCAGCCGACGGAAAGCTCCGGCGCCTCGCGCACCAGCCGCGCGAGGCCGTCGGCGTGGGGAAAATTGACATTGGCCGAGAGGCTTCGCACCGTGCCGAAGCGCACGCACTCTTCGATGGCGCGCGTGATGCCCGCGCTCAAGCCGTAGCCGTCGGCGTTGACGATCAGGCCACGCATGGATGTCCCAGCAGCTCGGCGTAGAGCGCGGTGATTTTGTCCGCTTCGCCTTCCCAGCACAGGTGCCGCGCCGCCAGCTCGCGCAGGCGCGCGCCGGGATCGGCGCCGGCTTCGATCTCTTCGCTGAGCGCGGCCAGCGCGGCGGCGTAATCCGCCGCGGCGCCGTCGTCGATCAGGATCAAACCCTCCGCCTCCGCGCCGAAGCTTTGCACCAGCTCGCTCAGCACCGGCATGGTCGAGGAAACCACGGCGCACCCCGCCGCCATGTATTCGCAAACCTTCACCGGCAGCGCGACCTCGAGGTGCGCCAGATGCTCGGGATGCACGTCGAGCCCGATTCTGGCGCCGCCCAGATGCGCGGCGATTTCCCGGTGCGACATGCGCGGCAAGACCCGGGTCTGCGCCGGCAGAATCCCGGCGAGCAGCTTTTCCAGCGCCGGCGCCACTCCGGCGACGAGCGAGCGCGCGCGCGGTTTTTGCCGGTGAAACTCGCGCAGCACCTCGGCCAGAAAGTTCGCGCGGGAGGCATTCAGAGTGCCGACGTGAATCACGTCGAAAGCGCGCTCGCGCGCGCCCTGCCCCGCCGCCAGGGTGAAAAACTCCTTCGGCACGAAATTGTAGGCGACGGTTTTATGGCGATGGCGGAATTTTGCCGTGAGCGGCGGCGTCACGCCGACGATCGCGTCGGCGAAGCCGGCAAACCCCTGCTCGACGCCGTGAATCGCCGCGCGCGCCAGGCGCCGGGCCCAGCGCGGCAGCCAGTCGCGGATCAACATCAGGTTGGCGTTGTCTTCGTGCACGTCGTAGACGAACTTGCTCTTGCGCCACCAGAGTCGGGCGAGCGGCAGCGCGAGCAGCATTTCGGGATCGTGAAAATGCACGATGTCGGCGTCGAGCCGGCGCGCCGCCCAGATGCAGCGCCAGGGCTGCCAGAAAAGCCGCTGCCAGCGCGAGCGCGCCGGCGCGATCGGAACGATCGGCACCGCGCCGGGCCGGGTGTATTCGAGCTTGCCGACCACGGTCACGTCAAGGCCCAGCCGCTGAAGGCGCGCCGCTTGCTTGGCATAGATGCGCGCGTCGGTGGCTTCGTGCCCGGTGGTGAGCATCAGGACCCGCGTCTTGCGCGCGCAACTTTGCGGCTCAGGAAGCATGGGGAAGCGATGGAGCCTCAACTCCGTGACTGCGGCGCTGCGACGGCAGAATTTTTTCGTAGCGCGCTTCGGCGCCGGGGCGATCGAACAGCCGCACCACCAGCGACGTCTTTCCCTGCGGCGTTCTGGGGATGGCCGGGACTTCGACGATTTCCAGAGCGAAGGCGCCGATGCGCTCGATGATATCGGCGCGCACCGCTTCGGCGTCGCGGCTTCGATAGCCGTCGCCGGGACGCACCAGCAGGTAGGCGCGGCCGGGGCGATCCTGGACGATCTGCGCGGAGTGGATCGCCGGGCTGCGCTTCATGGCGGTCGAGAGCCGGCCGATCTTGCGCCCGTCCGAGGCGATCAGATAATCGTCGACGCGGCCCTCCAGACGATCGATGATCGGGCTCGGGTTGCCGCAGGAACAATCCTGCGCTTTCGACCACGCGGCGTAGTCGCCCAGGCGATAACGGATCAGCGGCATGGCGTCGTTGAGCAATCCGGTGGCGACGATCTCGCCGACCTCGCCGGGCGCGCACGGGGCGCCGTCGTCGCGGAGAATCTCCCACAGCCCCGCTTCGGGGATCACGTGCATTTTTCCGCGCGCGCATTCCATCGCCATGCACACGCCTTCGGCCTGGCCATAGCTGTCGAAACATTTGCAGGAAAAAAATTTTTCGATGTCGGCGCGCATGCCCGGCAGCAAGGTGTCGCCGCTGACGATCGCCGCGCACAGCGCCACGGGCGCAACGCCGCCGCCCATCGCGCTTTCGGCCAGCGCCGCGATCGCCGAGCCATAGCCGGTGATCCAGCGCGAGCCGTAGCGGCGTATCGCTTCGGCGTAGCCGGGCGCCGAGGTGTCGGACACGTGATACGCGGATAAATAAAGCTGCCGCCAGCGCCGGTTGAAGCGCCAGTAGGGCGGCCGGCGCGCATCGCCGCGCACCACCGGCCGCCCGCCCATCATCGCGCGCGGCAGATTCTGCGCCACGCCGGCCACGTTGCGGATCGCCACCTCGACCAGCGCCCACCACTGCGGCAGCATCGCCGGGGGCCAGTAAATGCGCAGCGAGGTGCCGGTGGTGCCGCTGGTTTTTTCCAGCCAGAGCTTGCGCGCATCGAGCCCGTCGGCGATGAAGCGCGTTTCATGGCGGCGCAGCGATTGTTTGTCGAGCCGGGGCAGCCGCGGCAGATCTGCGGCGGATTTTACCGCGCGCCAGTCGACGCCCGAGAAACTTTGCCGGTAGAAATCCACCTCGGTGGCGGCGCGGCGCACCAGCGCGCGCAGCCGCTCGTCCTGCCAGGCGCGCGTCTCGGCGCCGGGCCGGCGCCGCCAGCTTTGAAATGTTTCGCGCCACTCCTCGTAGCCGGCGCCGTAGTACAGCCGGTCGAGGTAGCGCGCGTAGGCGCCGAGCGCCGCTTCCTGCAAAAACACCGGCAGGCGCCAGTACAGCGCCATCTTCTGCTGGTCGAGCATGGAAATCCTAGATCTGATCGAAACCGATCAGCTCGATGCCCTGATCGCGCGCCGTTTGGCGCAGCACCGGCTGGCTCAAGACCTGGAGCTCGAGGGCGCGCTGATCGCAGTACACCGCCCAGCGCCGCAGGGTGTCGTCGGGATACGCCGGATGGCAGTAAATCTCATGGGTGCCCGCGGGCAAATTGCGCAAAATGCGCAGCCAGTTGTCGAGCACGGTTTTGTTGCCCGCGCCCGAGTAACCCACCGTGACCAGCCGATCGGCCATGCGCAGACCCGCGGCGCGCGCCCGCTTCATCTGAAAGCGCCGATAGCCGTGCGCCAGCCAGACGTGCGGCCGGCGCAGATAGACTTTGAGCTGCGCGCGCCGCGGCCGGCGCGCTTCCAGGCAGATCAGCGAGGCGTTGTTGCGCATGCGCGCGAGATTCCAGCGCCGCGCCAGCGCCAGAAACAGATCGAAAAAATAAAGGTGCGTGTTCTCCTGCGAGTCGATATGAGTGAGACGCTGGCCGGCCGAGGCCCGCACGGTCTCGATCTGGGCGTTGAGCTCGGCGCAAAGCTCGTCGCGGTCGATCAGCCCGGCGCGCAGCCGCCGCACGAAATCGGCGTCGTGAAAATTTCCTTCCGGCGTCACCAGCGACGGCACCGCCGCGGCCGGCAGGCAGGGTTTTCCCGCCATCGCGTTGAGATGCACGCCGACGCTCACGCGGGGAAATTCCTCGACCAGCTCGCGGACCCGGCGCGCCTCGGGAAAATTGGCGTTGACGCTGACGCTGGAGATGAATCCGCCGCGGCGGATCGCGTCGAGGATGCCCTGGGTCGCGCCGGCGCCGAAACCGAAGCCGTCCGCGTTGACGATCAGGCGCCGCGCTCTCATGGACTCCGCGATGCGGCGCCGGAAAACGCCGGCGCGTCGGCGCGCGCCGCGCGGCGCGCCGCCGCGGCCGCGCCGTCGCCGCCCGGGAAATGCTGCGCCAGCCAGAGCCGCCACTCGTCTTCCTGGGTCGCCCAGCGCGGCGTGGCAAAGCCGAATTTCTCCCGGCGCCAGACGATCTCGGGCGGCAACAGATCGCTCACCGCCAGGCGCAGCAGCCACTTGGTCCAGCCGCGATGAATCTTGTATGCCGCGGGGATCGCAAAGACGTAATCCACCAGGCGGTAATCGGTGAACGGAATGCGCGCTTCGATCGAGTGCGCCATGCAGCAGCGGTCCTCGCCGCGGAGAAGATACGGCAGCGTGTAGGTGCGCATGTAGTGGAGCAAGAGCTCGTTCAAGTTGCCGGCGAATTTTTCCCCGACCCGCTGGAGCGCCGCTCCCGTGGCGCCGACGCCGAGCGCCCGGGCCGCCGCGGCGATCTGGCGGCGATAATAAAGCCGGTAAAGCGCGCGCTTGGCGCGCGGCCCGAGCAAATAGATCGGCAGGCCGCGCAGCTCGCGCGCGAGCGCGCGGCGGTCGCGGTGCATTTTGGCCGTCTGGCGCAGCTCCTTGGCAAAGGAAAACCAGCGCCGCTCGGACCACAGGCCGGCAAGATGGGCGAGCCGATAGTCCTTGTAGCCGGCGAACACCTCGTCGCCGCCGTGGCCGTCGAGAATGACTTTGACGTGCTTGGCGGCCTCCTCCATCACCGCCCACTCGGAATAGATCGACGCGCCGCCGAAGGGCTCGTCCTGATGATAAAGAACCCGCGCGATGTTTTCGCGGTAACCGCGGCCGTCGGGATAGAGCACGTGGCTTTGCACCCCCGCGCGCTGCGCGACCTGTTGCGCGTAGCGCCCCTCGTCGAAGCTCTCGCCCGGAAACGCCGCGGTGAAGCAGTTGAGATTTTTCTTCTCGGCGCCCGCCAGCCGCGACATGATCGCGACCACCGTGGAGCTGTCGAGGCCGCCCGAAAGGCAGGTGCCCACCGGCACGTCGGCGCGCAGGCGCAGGCGCACCGCGTCAATCAACAGCTCGCGAATGTCGCAGGCGTAGCTGATCGCCTTGCGATGGTGATAATCGCCCACGGCGAGATTGGCGGTCAATTGATAGTAGGCGCTTTTGCGCGCCGCGCCGCCGCGCAGATCGACCAGGCGGTTTTCGCCGGGCTGAAGCTGGCCGATGCCGGCGAACAAAGTCTCGCCGCTGTGATCGCGGCAGGAAAGCGCGCAGTAGTCGAAGGCCGTTTCCTGGTTGAGCGCGTGGGGCACCTCGGCCACGGCGAGGAGCGCCTTGATTTCGGAAGCGAAGAGGAAAACGCCGCGGCCCTGGTGCACGTAAAGCGGCTTGACGCCGTAGCGGTCGCGGGACAAAAACAGCGTGCCGCGCGCGCCGTCGACGAGTGCAAACGCCCAGTCGCCGTTGAAGCGCTTGACGCAGTCCTCGCCCCAGCGATCGTAGGCGGCAAGAATGACCTCGGTGTCGGTGGCGGTGGAAAATTCGTAGCCGGCGCCTTTCAATTCAGCGCGCAGCTCGAGGTAGTTGTAGATCTCGCCGTTGAAGACGATCCAGAGATTTTTAAAGCGCATGGGCTGGTGGCCGGCGGCGGATAGATCCAGAATTGCCAGGCGCCGGTGGCCGAGAAAAATCTGCGCCGGCTCGTGGAATTCCTCGATGCGCCGCAGGCCCGCGACTGCGCTGTCGCGCCCCGTAAGCGGCGTCGCTTTCGGCGCGGGCGCGGCCAGGTCGATGGCGACGTAGCCCTCGTCGTCGGGACCGCGGTGGCGCAGCGCGCCGGTCATGGCGCGAATCCAGCCGCTTTTGGCCGCCGGGTTGAAGCTGACGATGCCGGTGATGCCGCACATAAAATAAAAATCTGAGGGTCAGAGCGAGGAGCCGGTCCACGCGCCGGCCGACGCGGCCGCGGGCGCCGGCGCCGCGGCCCTAAGCCGCGTGAGCGCCGCGAGCGCTTCGCCCATCGAATGATCGATCAGAAAACTTTCCAACACACGGCGCCGGCCGCGCGCGCCGAGGGCGCGGCGTTGCTCGTCCGACGCGGCGAGCTCGAGCAAAGCCGCGGCAAACGCGTCGGCGTCAAACGGCGCCACGGCGCGAAGCGCGCCCGCGCCGCCGTCGATCTCGCTGACCGCGGGGATCGCGAACGCCGCCGCCGGCAGCGCCATCGCCAGCGCCTCCAGCAGGCTGTTGGGCATGCCTTCCTGATGGCTCGCGAAGGCGAAGATATCGGCGGCACAGAGGTATTCCCAAATGGTTTGGGGCGGGCAGGCGGGCAGCGCGGCGACGCGGCCGCCGTGATCGAGCGCGGCGATTTCGCGCTGCACGCTCTTGCTCTCGTCGAAGGACGGTGCCGCGCCGATCAAGCGAAACGCCAGGGCGCGGTTCTGCGCCAGCGCGACGCGGCACGCGCGCAGCAATTCGTAAATGCCCTTCTCGCGGCTGAGCCGCCCGATGCTCAGCACCAGCAGGTCGGTGGCGCCGACGCCGAGCTCGGCGCGCCGTTGCGCGCGCGCCGCACTGTGATCGAGCTCGGGGGGCGCGGCAATGCCCCGCGGCAAAACCCGATGGCGCGCGGCGTCCAGCGCCTCGGGCGCAACTCCCAAGAGCGCCGCGCCCAGGGCGCGCAGCTCGCGCGACTGATAAAAGACGAGCGGCAAATTGGCCAGCGCGCGGCGCGCGACTTTGCCGAGCGCCGAGCTTTGCGCAAAGCGCACGTCGCCGCCGGTGGCCCAGCCCGCAGCGGGAATGCCGAGGAGCCGCGCGGTACGCCAGGCGATGCCGCCGGCGCCGACCAGATCGAAGGACAAAATCGCCTCGAAGCGGCCGCGCCGATGAAGCCGGCGCGCAGCGTTGGACAAACACGCAAACGCCGCGCGATCCTGCCAGAAGCCGGGCGCGAGCCGCGGCACCACCGGCGCCCGCGGCCGGGCGACCGCCACGCCGTTTTTAATCTCCGCGGCGGGAATCTCCCCGTAGGCGCGCCAGCGCGCCTGCGCCCGCGCCAGCAGCGGCGGCACGCAGGGCCGCGGCGCCAGCACCTGCACCGAAGCGCCGAGGCGCTGCAGCGCGAGCGCGCTCCTTTCGTTGAAGGCGCCCGAATAGGGCAGCGCGGCGTGCGGGTAACTCGGAACGATCAGCAAAAGCCTCATGGTCTTTTCCAGCGCGCGATCAAACCGGCAGGCGCCGCGGCGCGCGCAGCGCGGGGCGCGGCCGGGGAGCGCGGGCCAAAGGATGCGAACGGAGCCACGGCAGCGCCGGCGCGGGCGCCCGGCGCGCGCTGCGATAGCTTGCCACGCACAGCGCCAGCACCAGCCAGAACGGTTTGCGGGTCAGAAACGTGTGGCTCAGGTTGGCGAAAAGAATCGCGCAGTAAAGCGCCAGCGGCAGCGCGCCGAAGGGTCCGCCGCGCGCCTTCCAGGCATTCCAGAGACAGATCCCCAGGCCGACGAGAAAAGGCAGGGTGCCGACCAGACCGACTTCGAGGATCAAGTGCAAAAACAGATTGTGCGCGTCGCGGGTGCCGGCGAACAGCCCGACCCGCCGCCCGAGCTCCTGCCAGAAAGCCATCGGCTGCCAGCCGAACACCGGCCTTTGCACGGCCATCTCGATGGCCGCCGCATTGATTTTGTCGCGGCCGCTGAGATTGCCCTCGTAAGCGTCGCGAAAACGGATCAGCGCCATCGAGCTCGACGCGACCAGATAACCCAGGACGACAATGCCGACCAGGACCACCAGGATCGATGTCCCCTTTTTTCCTTGGGCGCGGCGGTCGCGGAAAAACAGAAAAATTCCGAACCCGAGCATGACCGCGATCATGCCGGCGCGCGAGCCGGTGCGCACGACCACGCCCAGCAGCGGCAGCATCAACACCACCAGCAGCGCCCGGTTCCAGACCGGTTTGGCGAAGAACTCGATGCGCAGACCCATCACCATGATCGCCGCCAGCGCCATGATCGTCGCCAGCACGTTGGGATTGTACTCGAGGGAAGTAAAGCGCTCGCCCGACTTGGTCTCCAGAACGACGGAAAAACCGGGCACATGAAGCAGCATCGCCAGGGCGAGGACAAACGACGCCGCAGCGAAAGTGAGCAGCGCCGCCCGCGCTATTTTTTCGTCCTGCAGCAGATGGCACGCGATCCAGAAGACCACGAGCAACTGCACCAGCGTGGCGAGCAGGCTCAAGAACGGCGCCACCAGATCGCGGCCGATGAAAAGCCCGCCCATCACGAAGACAAACACGTAACCGAGAAACCACAAGAGCGGCGCCGGCATTCCGGCAAAGCCGCGCTTGCCGATGGCCGGATTGAAATAGAAAAAATAGCTGGCGAAGAAAAACAGGCCGGAGAGCTTGGCCAGCGAAAAAGTGCCCGAGTTGACCAGCACCGCCGCGGCTTCGAAGGGCAGGGTGGCGACGAACAGCAAAAACGCCGCGGCCACCGCCCGGGGCACCGGACGAAGCCTGCTCGCGGGCGCAGCCGTGCGCGCGCCGCGCCGCCATGAACCGACGCGCGGCGGCGCCGGATCGCGCCGCAGCCGTGCCGCAGGATAAGTCAGCGCTCGCACTCGGGTGCCTCGAAATTTTTCAGCGCGCCTGCGGCGCCTGGGCCGGCGTCGTCAGGCCAAGATTTTCCTTGAAGGTTTTGATTTTCTTGAACGCGCGCGCGCCGAGCAGCGACAGGCCGAGGTTGAAATAATGGCGCGGGTTCAGCGGATCGAGGCGGATGGCCTTGAGAAAGGCTTCGCGCCCTTTCCACACCTGGTCGTTGTAGCAGTAGAGCACGCCGAGCGAGAGGTGGCGGCGGCTGTAATTTTTTCTTTCCCTGGCGAACAGGTGGCCGTAGCGCCGGATCTGGTCTTCCTTGCCGCGAATCAAAAGATTGTAGTTGGCCGACATGCTGTTTTCATGGACGCGGTAAAACACCAGCGGCTCGGCGATGTAGTCCACTTCGAAATCCCTGGCCAGCCGCAGCCACATGTCGTAATCGGCGCCGTAGAAAACCGTCTCGTCGAAGGGGCCGGCCGCTTCCAGGCAGCGCCGGCGCACGAGCACCGTGGAAGGCGTGCCGATCCAGTTTTCCGAGCACATGGCCGGGTAGACGTTGCCGCGCTTGTCGGGAATCCAGCGCCCAAGCACGTCGCGGGTGCAGCCGTGAATGCGCCAGAAGCCCGTGTACACCAGCCCGACCCGCTCGGGACTCGAGTCGAGCAGCGCCGCCTGCTTTTCCAGCTTCGACGGCAGCCATTCGTCGTCGTCGTCGAGAAACGCGACGTACTCGCCGGAGGAATTTTTCAGGCCGGTGTTGCGCGCCGCCGCTTCGCCGCGGTTGGCCGGATGGCGAAGGTAACGGATGCGCGGATCGCCGAGATGGCGCACGATCTCCGCGGTGCGCCCGCGCGAGCCGTCATCCACCACCACGATTTCGAAGTCCTGATAGGACTGGCGCTGGACGCTGCGGAGCGCGCCCTGCAAAAGATTCGCGCGCTCGCCGTAGGTAAGAATAATGACGCTGACTTTAGCCATGATCGATGCTCCTTTGCCGGTTGCGCGCGCCCCAGCGGCGCAGCTTCGAGCGCGCGCGGCGCGCCGCCGCCACCGCCTCGAGCCCGCCCAGGCTGAGGCCGAAATAAACGTAGGGACGAACGCCGTAGGGATGGAGCGCAATCGCGCTTAAGAAGGCGCGGCGCGCCCGCTCGGGCTCGCGCGTTTCGGCGAATCGCACGCCCAGGGCGAGATAGAGGCGGCTGCAATAGCGGCGAAAGGCCGCCGAGCGGCCGTATTTCTCCAGCATCAGGCGCAGCCCCGCGAGCACCGCGTCGGGATTCGTCCAGATTTTTTGCTCGTGCGCGTAGTAGTTCACCAGCGGCGCGGCGATGCTCAGAAAGCGAAATTCGCCGGCCATGCGCAGCCACAGGTCGTAATCCTGAAAGCTCGGCAACCGCTCGTCGAAGCCGCCCAGCCGCTCCAGACAGGAGCGCTTTGCCATCAGACACGAGGTGCCGCCGATGTAGTTGCCTTCGAGCAGATCGGGATAGAGATCGCCGCTCTTGCTCGGGACTTTGCGGCCGACGACTTTGCGGCTCGCGGCGTCGATCACCCGGTAGCCGGTGAAGACCGCGCCGACGTCCGCGCCGCTTTGCGCCAGCGCCGCGCTCTGGCGCGCGAGCTTGTCCGCGCGCCACTCGTCGTCGTCGTCGAGAAAGGCGATATATTCGCCGCGCGCCGCGGCGATGCCGGCATTGCGCGCCGCGCCGCCGCCGCGGGCGCTTTCGTGGCGCAGCCAGCGCAGGCGCGGATCGTCGAATTGACCGCGCAAAGCCGGCGTCCGGTCGGTCGAGCCGTCGTCCACGACGAGGATCTCAAAATCCGTAAAACTCTGGCCGAGGGCGCTGCGCAGCGCCGCCGGCAGGAGATGGGCGCGATTGCGCGTGGGGATGACGACGCTCACCAGCGGCATAAAAACCTCAGGCGGCGAGCAGAGCGCGATAGAGTTCGACCAGCCGGTCGTTCAACCGCTCGATGTTGAAATTTTTGTCCACGTGCTCGCGGCCGATCCGGCCCATCGCCGGCCACTCGGCGCGGCGCCGCACCAGCTCCTCGAGACTGTCGGCAAGGGCCTCGGCGTCGCCCGGCTCGACCAGAAATCCGGAGCGGCCGTGCTTGACGATCTGCTCGACGCTGCCGACCACCGTGGCGATCACGGGAAGCCCCGCCGCCTGGGCTTCCATCAGCGCCACCGGCAGCGCTTCGGAAAGGCTCGGCGCGAAGAAAATATCGCTCTTCTGAAGCAAGCCGAGGATCGCATCCTGCTCTTTCGCGCCGCGCAGGAAGACCGTCTCTTGAAGCCCCAGCTCGCGGATCAGCTGCTCGAGATCTTCGCGCAGTTTGCCTTCGCCGACGATTTCGTAGCTCAGCCGGGTCTCGGGATGGCGGCGCACAAAGCGATCCACGGCGCGAATGCCGAAGGAAAATCCCTTTTCCTCGACCAATCGGCCCACGCTGAGAAGGCGGACGGCGCCGGGGGCGCGCTGTCTCATCACCCGGCAGGGGCGGAAATGGCCGAGATCGACGCCGACCGGATGGTAGACGATTTTCTTCGGATCGGCGCCGAGCTCCACTAGGCGCTCGCGGTTGTACTCGGAAATCGCCATCACGCAATCGGCCTCGCGCCACAGAGCGCGGTACATGCCGCTGTGCTCCAGACCGCGGCGAATATCGTAGCCGTGAAACGTCACGGCGAGCTTTGGCTGCAGGCCGAGCCGCTTCAAGATCGCGCCGAACAGACCGTTGGGACCGAAGTGGCAATGAACGATGTCGTACTTTCGATAAAACGGCATGGTGGCGAAAAGCAACGTCAGCGAGAGCGCGTAGCGGCCGTGGCAAAAAAAATTGAGCGCGCCGAAAACCGCGCGCGGGTGGGTCCAGACCCGGCGCGCGCAGAAGAGCGCGCCCGCGAGCAGGCGGCGCCAGCGATTACGCGGACAGTTGAGATAAACAGCGCGCGCCCGCAGCCGATATTTTTCGACCTCCGGCTGGACCAGCGCCTGTCTGCCTTCGGATTGAGCGAAGATATCGACTCGGTGCCCGCGCTCGAGCAGGCCGATAATCTGGCTTACGACAAAAGTCTCCGACAGGCTGGGAAACTCGCTGACGATAAAAGCGATATCCACTCGGGTTTACCGCGAGAGCGCGCTTGGCCGCGGGCGCGGCGCCAGGGCGCGCCGCACCCGCCGGCGCGCCGAGTCCACGGCGCGCATCCAGAGCCGCCGGCCGGCCAGGTGATGGACCGGCAAATGCCGATAGTGAAACAACCGGAAAATTTCCAGGTACGCGCGCAGGCGCGCCGCGGGCGCGCCGATCGCGGCGGCGCGATTGTAGGTGAGGCGCGCAAAAAACCGCAGCGCCGCGCGGCGCACCTCTGCGGCGCGCTCGCGCGGCACGAGCCGGCTCATGCAGTCGGCGAGCGCCAGATAATCCTCGCCCCAGCGGACCGCGTGGTCGGCGGCGCCGGCAAAGGTCTGCTCGCCGCCGTGAACGCGAAAGCTCGCCTTGACCTCGGCGATATCGAGCCGCGGCGCGATCGCCGCCAGCCGCGCGATCGCGAAGCCGTCTTCGATCAGCCCGCGGGGCGAACGAAAGCCGCCGACAGCGCGCAGCCGCCCGGTGTGAAAAAGCGTGTTGGCGAGGTACCACGCAGTCCGGCCGTCGAACCAGGCGAGAAAGTAATCCGCGAGGGCGAGACCGCCGGCGCGGTTGGCGCTTTCGCGCACGATGCGGCTCTGACCGTCGATCACGCGGATGCCCGTGCGCATCAGGCCGAAACCGCGGCTGAAGCGCGCCGCCGACAGGCACGCCGCGACGAAGTCGGGGTCGATCCTGTCGTCGTCGTGCAGCAGCAGGAAATAATCGCCGGCCGCCTGCTCGAGGCAGAAATTGAAATTGCCGTTGGCGCCGATATTGACCGCGTGGCGCAGGTAGCGCAGGCGCGGGTCGCGGACGCCGCTGACCAGCGCCGCCGTGCCGTCGCTGGAAGCGTTGTCCGAGACCAGCACTTCGATGTCCGGATAGGTTTGATCGAGCGCGCTCTGCAGCGCCAGCGGCAGGTACGATGCGGCCCGATTGTAAGTCGGGATCGCGATCGTCACCAGCGGCGCGCCGGCGCCCGGGCCGGGAGTCTTCATGATTCGCGAATCGCGCCGGGATCGGCGCAGCGGCGCCAGACGCGCCGCTCGGCATCCCAGGATTTGATGATGCGCGCCGGCGCGCCGGCCGCGATCGAGCGCTCGGGGACGCTGCGGTTGACCACGCTGTTGGCGCCGATAATCGACATGGGTCCGATGCTGACGCCGGGGAGAATCACCGCGTTCTGGCCGATCCAGCAGCCGCGCCCGACGACCACGGGCGCGATGCGCTCGAGCGGCTGATACTTGAACGGCTCGTCGGGATTCTCAAAGCCGTGGAGATTGTCGAGAATCGTCACGTTGAAGGACAAGAGCACGTCGTCGTGAATTTCCACCCGCTCGGCGGCGCCGATGATCAATTGGCCCGAAGAAGTGACCCGATGGCCGATGACGATCTGCGGCGAGTAATTTTTCATCTGCACCGGCCGGTCCGGATGGCAGAGCGAAGGCGACGGATACTGGCGCACGGCGCTGAGGAACGCCCCCGGCCCGAGCCACACGTGATCGCCGATGGTCATGCACTCGGGGTGAATGATGCGCCGCGGCAGATCGATGATCAGCCGCTCGGGCTGATTGGCGAAGCGCGGCAGGGTGCGCTCGGCCGCCGCCGCTTCGGCCTCGAGCAGCAGAACCTTCAGATGGCTGAGCAGCCTCCGCAGAATACGGCGTGGCAGATTGTTGAAAGTCATTGAGCAGGGTTGCCGGCTGCATGACCGATCCCTGGGCCAGCGAAATAAAACGCTCGAGTCGGGCGGCGATCGCCGCCCGACCCGCGACGAGCGATCGACGTTTACGCCGAATCTTGCCGGGCCGGCGGGTAGGAAGACGGATAATAGGAGCGATAGTCCAGGTAGTCGGGGTCGCGGATATCGATGCCGTTGAGAATCACGCCGAGAATGTCGGCGCCGACTTTTTCCAGCCGCTCGAGAGCGCGGCGCGCGCTGGGCGTGGTGGTTTTCTGGCCGTTGAACACCAGCACCACGCCGTCGCACAGCGCCGAGAGCACCGCGGCGTCGCTCACCGCGATGATGGGCGGCGAATCGATGACGATGAAATCGAAACAGTCGCGCAGCTCGCGCAGCACGTCGCGCATCTTCTGCGACATCAGCAGGTCGGCCGGGTTGGGCGGCAGCGCGCCGCGCGGCAGCAGGTAAAAATCCTTGATCGCGGTTTCCTGGATGCTGTCCTTGACGTCGAGGCCGCCGGTGAGAACGTTGGTGAGGCCCGCCTGATGGCGCAGTTGAATAATCTGATGGCAGCGCCCCTTGCGCAGATCGGCGTCGATCACCAGCACTTTCTTGCCGCTTTGCGCGAGCGCGATGCCCAGGTTGAGCGTGGTCACGGTCTTGCCTTCGCTCGGACACGGGCTGGTGAGCAGAATCGCCTTGGGCGGACGCTCGGCCCGGGACAGGAGCAGCGCGGTGCGGATGGTGCGGTAGGATTCCGCGACGATCGAGAACTGATCGCGCGCCACCGCGATCTCCTTGCCGACCAGCTCGCCCGCGGGCTCGAGCGCGCGCTGGCTGCGGCTGTGGCCTTCCTCCTCGGAGAGCAGCGGGTAGTGGCGCTGGCGCAGCGATTTGACGTGCGGCACCACGCCGAGGGTCGCCAGCGCCACCGCCGACCAGACGTGCTGCGGCGTGTTCACCCGCGCGTCCATATATTCCATGAAAAAAGCGAAGCCGACCGAGAGCAGCGCGCCCAGAATGCCGGCGACGATCAGGTTAAAGACGACGTTCGGCGAGGACGGCTCGTTCGGCAGCTCGGCGCGCTGCACCACCTGCATGTTCGAAGCCGCGAGATCGTTGGCCACGTTGGTCTCGTTCATGCGCTTGAGCACGTTTTCGTAGAGACCGCGGTTGACCGCCACCTCCTCGTTGAGCACCGCATACTCGACGCCCACTTCCTTTAAGTCCAGGGCGCTCTCCTGCTGCTTTTTCGCCTCGCTTTCGAGCGCCTGCTCGCGCGCCCGCGCGGCGTTGTAATTGGACTCGATGCCGCGCACGATCGTGTTCACCTCGTTGGCGATGCCGCGCTTGGCCTCGGCGATCTGCTGGTTCAGCTCCTGGATGCGCGGGTGCTCCGGCGTGTAGATCCCCGCCATGCGCGTTTTCTCGGCCTCCAGGTTGGCGAGCGATGCCTTTAACTGGAGGATCAGCGGGTTGCTCAAAACCTGCGAGAGATACTGGGTGTCCTTGTTGCGCGTCATCTGATAAAGCGATTCGTTCTGAATCCGATCGGTGCGCGCCTGGGTCAACTGCTTGTTCAGATCCATCAGCCGGTCGAGGACGATGTTTTCGCCCTTCTCGACCGAAACCACGCCGTGCTCCTGGCGGAATTTGTTGAGATCGGCCTCGGCCTTGACGACTTTCTCGCGCAGCTCGGCCAGCTTCTTGCTCAGAAAATCGCGCGCCTCCTGGGTCAGGTTGAAGCGGTTTTCCAGAATCATCTGGATGAACGAGGTCGCGTGGGCGTTGGCGAGCTGCTGCGAAAGCCTGGGGTCGGGCGTATAGAAAGTGATATCGACCAGGCGCGTGTTGCGCACCGGCTGGACATCGACGAGCTTCAGATAGCGCGCGATCAGCCACGGCGCCACGCCCAGCTCATAGGACGGCGGCCCGTCTTTGTGCGCGGGCTTGCCGCTGAACAAACCGGTGAGCCAGTTCCATGAAGATTGGATCGCGCCGACGATCCAGCTGATCGGATTACGGCTTCGCGACAGAAAGACCGGATGGTTCTCCAGGCCGAGCGATTTGATCACGCGCGCCGCCAGCGGCGCGCTGTCGAGAAGCGTGAACTGGGTCTGGTAATAATCGTAGGGGCCCGACTCCAGCTGCGAGGAGAAGAAATCCGGCACGCCGGTCACGGCCGGGTTCTGCGGCTCGATCTTGAGCGTCGAATGCGCCGAATAAAGCGTCGGCGAGAAAAAGGTCACGAGCAGGCCCAGGCCGATGCAGGCGCAGAAGATCGGCGCCATGTAGCGCGCGCGCTTGAGCAGAATGTTCCAGTAGTCGCGCAGATGCGCTTCCTGCTCGGGATCGGCGTAGTAATAGCCGTAGTTCTCCTCCGGCGCCATCGGCGCCGTTTGCGGCCGCGGGGAAACGTAGTGAGGATAATATCGCGCCAGTACTTTCATATCATCGCACCATCGATCCCACCGAAACGCCGGAAATAATCGTGCCGATAAAACGCTTGACGAAATATTTCGCCGAGCTCATCGGCACCACGATCACATCGTCGGACTGCACCTGCACGTCCTGCGTCTTGCCGGCCAGGACCTCATCCAGATCGACGGTGATGGTCTTCACGTCGGTGGGACTCTGGCGGCGATAAATCGAAACCGAGCCGTAGTCGGCCAGGTCCTGAGTGACGCCGCCCGCCGTGGCCAGCGCCTGGGTCAGCGTGTAATTGCGCCCGAGCGGATAGGAGCCGGGCTTGCCCACCGCGCCATCGACGAAGAACATGCCCGCCTGCGGAATATTGATCACATCGCCCGCCTGCACCGGCAGATTCACCATCGCGGCGTTTTTCTGGTCGAGCACTTCGCCCGACGGATTCGCCAGCGCGATCAGGTCGATCACGAAGCTTTCGCGCTTGCCGTCGGCGCCCTGGCGGTAGACGTGGACCTGATTGCCGGCGCGCTCGGTGACGCCGCCGGCGAGGGCGATCATGTCGATCACCGATTTCGGCCCGGTGAGCTCGAAGACGCCGGGCTTCTGCACCGCGCCCATCACCGACACCCGCTGGCGATACTCGGTGATCAAAACCCCGACCTGCGGATCGCGGATATATTTGGCGAAGCGCGCGCGCAGATCCGCTTCGACCTGCGCGGTGGTTTTGCCCTTGACTGAAATTGCGCCCAGGAGCGGCACGACGATCTTGCCCTCCTGGCTCACGCGCAGGATCACCGTGCGCGGCGTGAGGCGCGCGTCCTGCTCGGGGATGTTATAGAGCGTCACCTGCACCAGATCGTCGGGACCGATGCGGTAATCGGCCGTCGAGCTGGTGGACTGCGCGGCGGCGAGGGAAATCGACTGGTTGATTTCGTTGACCGCCGTGGAGGGCGTCATGGCGGGCTGCGCGCCGGGCGCCATCGCCGGCGGCGGCGCCGCGCCGCAGCCGGCAATGAAAACAAGAGCCATGACCGCCAGTAGAACCATCCACCATTTTTCCGTTTTCACGGCAGTCCTCCTTTCATCCCGTGCGCAGCGCATAGCTCCGCCCATCCGGGTGGTTCCCGTTTTTTTTAAAACTGCAAACGCGCGCGGATCGGTTCGCTCAATCCTGAAACGAACCGGAGCCGGGCGCTATGGGTCCGGGCGCGGCCGGCGCCCAGCAGGCGCGCCCGCCTTTGATCGACTCCACCCCGAACTTGACGCTGACCTGGCGGCTCAAAAGCTTGAGCAGGACTTTCACCCGCCCCTTGCTGTCGGGCGGCGACTGAATAATGCCGACCAGGCCGTCGAACGGTCCGCCGGAGATTTCCACCTCCTGGCCGCGCGTGAGTTTCGAGCGCGCGCGGATCACACCGCGTTCGTCGGCCTGCTGCCGAAGAAAACTCACCACCTCGTCGCCGATCGGAATCGGCTCTGCGCCGAAACTCACGATGCGCTTCACGCCCGGAGTCCACACGATCAGGTGCGATTCCGTCGCGACGTGAATGCGCACGAACAGATAATTCGGAAACAGCGGAAGGATCCGGCCTTGGCGCGCGCCCGCGGGCACGCGCAGTCTCGGGAAAAAACATTCCACGCCCTTGAGCCCGAGATGAAACTGCGCCTGCTCTTCTCGATGCGGATTGCTGTAAACAGCAAACCACTCGCGCGGATGGAGATTGTTCATAGGGCCAGTGGCTTGATCAAATCAGCAAGCGAGGTGCCAATATCCAGCGGAGAACTATCTACGCCAGAACTAAGGCAAAGTCCTTCGCGTGCAAAATTTTCGCGCGTCCAAATGTCGTGCAATCCCCGACAGAATTTCCGCCAGAGCGTATGAATTTTCGCGACATGAAACAGGCGCGCGCGGACGCGCGGCGATTTTTGATCCGCCAGTTTCGGCCGATCGGCCAGAAGTGGCAAAAAATTTTCACGATGAATTTTTTTCGCGCCGAAAATTTTCTGCGGCGCGCATACGAATCGATGGCGCAAATTCTTTTCACAAGAATCGCGCCATCGCTGTTCTGCCTGCGGCACGGCGGATTGCCGCCGCCGCGCGGACTGACTTCGCCGACAACTTTGTATGAAATCTCCCGCGCTTTTTTTCTTGCGGCATTTTTTGCCGTGCATTTTTTAGCGGGAAAACAACGCGCTGCGACGCAGGCGGACGATGGCCTTCAGGTTGCGTAACAATCCATCCGGAAAATTCTGCGCGTCTGATTTTGCGCTCCGCGCATCGTTGAGCGACATGCTACGCTGTCGCCGCAGTGCAGAATCAACCGCGCTTTCTCGTTCCCCTTTTGCTCCTTATGTTGTTTTCTCTACCGGGTCGCAGCAGGATGGACGCCGGGCAGCTCGCCGCATGCGGCGCCGAAGCCGAAGCCAGGACGGTCAAAAGTTTTCTCGAAGCGCGCCAGAGCGACGGCGCCTGGCGGCGCGCGCGTTTTCATTGTCGGCCATCCCAAAAGGACGCGAGCGCGAGATTTCCGAGGGATTTTCTGAATCGCACCGAAAAACGCCGGCGCAGCTACTTCGCGGCGAATCGCGAGATCTACGTTGCCGGCTGCTGGAGAGTCAGGGCATCGCCGCCAACACGGGCTGGGGCGTCAGCGTGGCCAAGCACATGAGCGTGCCGGGAACGGTTGTAAACGGCAACCGGGGAAAACGCGGCGGTCATCTCGATCGAGAATATGCTCTCGACCTTTTTTCGCGCGCTCGCGTCGCTGAGGAAAAGCCGCGCTGCGCCTGAGTTCCAGCCGGACGCCGCTCCATCTCAGAGGCGACGACCCGCCGCTCTCTGCCGAGTCGGCGCGCGCCGGGTGAACACTCAGCCGACCGCGGCCTGAAGCCAGCCGCGGCTCAGCACGTCGGCCAGGGTCAGGGCGAGCAGGATCAGCAGCCAGAAAAATCCCGCGCCGATAAAGACCCAGGTCAGCCGGCTGCTGTAGAGCACATGCATGAAAAACAAAATCACCAGCAGCGCCTTGGCGCCGGCGATGAGCAGCGCGAGGATCGCGTTGAGGCTGCCGCCCAGATCGATGAAGGCGGCGCCCGCCGTGGCCAGCGTCAGCACCAGCAGCGTGCCGAAGATGGCCGCATAGAGTTTGACCGAAACCACGTGTCCCGCGCTCATTGCAGATGCCTTCCGACGAGATAGAGCAAGGGAAACAAAAATATCCAGACGATATCGACGAAGTGCCAGTAGAGGCCGATGACCTCCACCGGCGTGTTGTAGGCCACGGAAAAGCGCCCGCGCCTGGCTTTGACGATCAGCGCGGTGAGCAGGCCCAGGCCGATGATCATGTGCAGCGCGTGCATGCCGGTCATGGCGAAGTAAAACGAGAAAAAGATCTGCTCCGCGCCGGCCAGCGGTCCGCTCAAACCAAAGCCGCCGCCGGGCACCAGATGCTCGACGAACTTCTGATAGTACTCGGTGAACTTGATACCGAGAAAGACCGCGCCGAGCGCCATCGTGAGGCCGAGGCACGCGATCAGCGGCCGGCGCGCGCCGAGCTGGGCGCTGCGCACGGCCAGCGCCATGGTAAAGCTGCTCAGGATCAGCACCGCGGTGTTGATCGTGCCGAGGGTTATGTCGAGCCGATTGCTGGCGTCGGCAAAGGCCGCGGGATAGTCGCCGCGATAGACCGTATAGCCCAAAAACATGCCGCCGAAAAACATGATCTCGGTGCCGAGGAAGATCCACATGCCGAGCCACGAAGCCTCGTGCTGCTGCGCGGCGTCGTCGAACTGATGGGCGTGGGCGAGGTTGGAATCAGACATTGGCCGGCTCTCCCGACGGATAAACCGCTTGGGCGTCCGCCACGCCGTAGGCGTAGGCTTCCTGCGTGACCAGCGGCGTGGTCTCGAAGTTATCGGTGGGCGGCGGCGACGGGATTTCCCATTCCAATCCTTTGGCTTTCCATGGATTCATGCCCGCCACCGCGCCGTAGCGCAAAGACCAGATCAGATAGATCAGCGGCAGCAGATAACCCACGGCAAGGATCGACGCGCCCGCGCTCGACATCACGTTCAGCACCTGAAACTCCGGCGGATAAACGTGATAGCGCCGCGGCATGCCGAGATAGCCGAGCACGAACTGGGGAAAGAAAGTCAGATTGAAGCCGAGAAAGATGATGATCGCCGCCAGCCGCGCCAGCGGCTCGGGATATTTCCGCCCGGTCATCTTGGGCCACCAGAAATGAATGCCGCCGAGGTAGGCCATCACCGCGCTGCCGACCATGATGTAGTGAAAATGCGCGATCACGAAGTAAGTGTCGTGCACGTGCACGTCGACGCCCAGGCTCGCGAGGAACACGCCGGTGAGCCCGCCGATGGTAAACAACCCGATGAAGCCCAGCGAATAGAGCATCGGCGCGTCGAAGGAGATCGAGCCCTTGTAGAGCGTTGCCGTCCAGTTGAAGACTTTGATCGCCGAGGGAATCGCCACGAGCATGCTGAGCAGGGAGAAAATCATGCTGGCGTAAACCGACTGGCCGCTCACGAACATATGGTGTCCCCAGACCAGAAAGCTCAGCACGGCGATGCCGAGACTGGAAAACGCGACAAAGCTGTAGCCGAAAACCCGCTTGCGCGAAAAGCAGGCGATCAGCTCGCTGATCACGCCCATGCCGGGAAGGATCATGATGTAGACCGCGGGATGGGAGTAAAACCAGAAAAGATGCTGAAACAGCAGCGGATCGCCGCCCAGCTCGGGGTTGAAAATGCCCAGGTGAAAAAGCCGCTCCAGAGCGACCAGAGTCAGGGTGATCGCGATCACCGGCGTGCCGAGAATGAAGATGATGCTGGTCGCGTAGTGCGCCCAGACGAACAGCGGCAGGCGAAACCAGGTCATGCCCGGCGCGCGCATGGTGTGCACGGTGACGATGAAGTTGAGGCCGGTGAGAATCGAGGAAAACCCGGTGACAAAAATACCGACGACCGTCAGCGCCACATGGGTGTTCGAATAGATGCTGCTGTAGGGCGTGTAAAAGGTCCAGCCGGTGTCCACCCCGCCGGCCGCGGCCGCGGCAAGAGTGAACAGACCGCCGAGCATGTAGATATACCAGCTCGCCAGATTAAGCCGCGGAAAGGCGAGATCGCGCGCGCCGATCATGATCGGGATCAGAAAATTTCCCAGCACCGCGGGGATCGACGGGATCAAAAAGAAAAAGATCATGGTGACGCCGTGCATGGTGAAAAGCTTGTTGTAGGTCTCCGCCTGCACGAGATCGCCCTGCGGGGTCAGCAGCTCCAGGCGAATCAAGGTGGCAAAAAAGCCGCCGATGAAAAAGAAAAAGGTCACGCCGATGAGATACAGCCAGGCGATCCGCTTGTGGTCGGTGGTGAGCAGCCAGGACTTGAGGCCGTAGTTTACGTTCAGGTAATGGCGCCGCGGCGCCGCGATCACTGCGTTCATTTTTTTACCTGCGCTCCCTCTTCGCGCTTGAGCGATTTGACATAGGCGAGGATCTGCATCACGCCCTCCTCGCTCACCAGGCCCTTGAACGTCGGCATGATCGGCTGGTAGCCGGCGACGACTTTGGCGTTGGGCTCGAGAATCGATTCGCGCACGTAGTTCTCGTCGGCGACGATCGAGCGCCCGCCCTGAAGCGCGACGGTTTTTCCCAAAAGCCCGACCAGCGACGGCGCGCGCCCGGCGTCGTTGGGCAGGTGGCAGCTGACGCAGCCGAGGGAGCGGAAAAGTTTCTCGCCCGCCGACGCCATCGAGCCGCCGGCGGCGCCGCCGCTGAGCCAGGCCTGAAACGCCGTCGGCTCCATCACCACGATTCGCCCGACCATGCCGGAGTGCTGCGTGCCGCAGTACTGCGAGCAAAAAAGATGATAGCTGCCCGGCTTGCTCGCCTCGAACCAGAGCGTGGTGTAGCGGCCGGGCAGAACGTCTTTTTTCACCCGAAACGCGGGGACAAAAAAGTCGTGGATCACGTCCTGCGACGTCATCACCAGCTTGACCGGCTTGCCGCTCGGGATATGCAGCTCGTTGATCTCCGAATGGCCTTCGGGATGCTGCGCCTTCCACATCCATTGCTTGGCGACCACATTGATCTCCAGCGCGTCATTGGGCGGATAGTAGGTCACGAAAAAAAGCCGCGCGCCCCAGACGAAAACGACCAGGGTCAAGCCGAGCGGCACCAGGGTCCAGAAAATTTCCAGGCCGAGATTGCCGGGGATCGGCTGCGGCTGCTCGTCGTCCGAGCGGCGGCGGTATTTGACCGCGAAGACGATAATGAGGATGCAGATCAGGCCGGCGAAAAAAACGCTCAGGCCGAGCAGGAAAAAATACAGCTGATCGACCCGCCCGGCCATGGTCGAGGCCTGGTCGGGAAACAGCGGAAAACCCAGGGTCGGCATCGGCTAGGCCATCCTCCGGCTTGCCCGCTCGCGGCGCAGCATCGCGATCACGAAGCCCGCCAGCAGCAAAATCGTGAGCGCGCTGGCCAGGCGGATCACGTTGGCGATCAACAAGCCGTACTTGCCCGTGACCGGATCGTAGTGAAAACAAAACAGCAGCAGTTGATCGATCGGCGTGCCGATGCGCCCGTCCGCCGCTTCGATCAGTCCCAGGCGCAGATCGCGCGGCGAGAAATCGATGCCGTAGTAGTAGCGCGAGACCTTCCCCGCCGGGGTCAAAAGCACGATGCCGGCGGCGTGGGCGAACTCGCCGGTCTGCTGATCGTAGTGGTAACGAAAACCCACCGCCGCGCTGAGTTTTTCGATCGCGCGGTGATCGCCGGTGAGAAAGTGCCAGCCGTTTGCCGCCGGCCGCCCGTAGCGCGCGAGCATATCCCGGCGCTTGGCCTGCGCCAGCGCGGCGGTGTCCTGCGGATCGAAGCTCACCGTCAGCACGTCGAATTCTTTGCCGGCGTCGAAGGACAGCGCGCGCAGCGAGCGCGCCACGCCGTCGAGCAGCAGCGGGCAGAGATCGCGGCACCGGAGATAAACGAAATTGAGAATCACCGGCCGCGCGCCGAAATACTCAGCCAGCTTTACCGGCCGGCCGCCTTCGTCGCGAAACTCGGCCTCGAGCGGCGCCTGGGCGCCGAGCTTCTGATCGAAGGCCACCTCGCGGAGCGCTGCCGGCCGGCCATCGTCATGGGCGCGGGCGAGGCCGGCGTCTAGCGCGAGCAGCGCCAGGATCAGATATAGCGCCGCAAAGCGCGGCGCCGTGAATTCGCCGTGGTGGATTTGCGCTAGCGTTTTCGTTCCCCTTTCTTGGGTCGTTGGCTAGCGGCGGGCGCGCTCTGTGCGCCGCGCGCCGGCAGGCCGCGCTCGGCCAAAAGGTCGATGGCGCGGTCGATCGGAATGCGCACCACGCCTTTTTCCTGATCGATCCAGCCGTAGGTTTTAAGCGCCGCGTCCTCCTCGGCGCGAAGCGCTTTCAATTCTTCTCCCGGCGCCACCTCTAGGCGCGGCTCGGGCACCGGCTCGGGCGCGTAGGAGAGCGGGCTCGGCGCCGGCCGCGCGCGGTTTTCGCCGCGGTAAAAAAGATCGAACAAGCCGTAGGAAACCAGCAGCGTCGCGGCGATCACCGCGGCGAGCGCCAGGCCGACGAGCGCCACCCGCCGCGGGCTGATATCGCTGACCTCGTGGCCGGTCTCCGCGCTTTGTGCCGCCAGATCGCGCTCAGCCATTGGGCACCAGCTCATGTTCCTCGACGATCGCGAGAAAACGCGGATCGCCGAAGGGCAGCAGCGGTCGATTTCTCAGGCGATAAAGAAAAGCCGCGAGCCAGACTCCGCCGAGACCGATCGGCGCCAGCACCGCGGTCCAGTGCAGATAGAATGCGCCGGGATGAAAACTCGGCGCGACAAACCAGACAAGCTCGATCCAGTGCATCAGCGCGAGCACCGCGGCCACCGCGGCGAGCGACGCCGGGTTGCGCTTGATCGCGCGCGACAGCAGCAGCACGAACGGCAAGGCGAACTGCACTGCGATCAGAGCGATGCCGATCGCCGCCCAGCCGCCGCTCATGCGGTGCAGGTACCAGGGAATTTCATGCTGGAGATTTTCCACCCAGATCAGCAGGAATTGGGAGAAGGATAAATAGGCCCAGAGCATCACGAAGGCGAGCAGCAGGTTGCCGAGATCCTGAAACACCCACGGGGCGATGACCCGCGACAGCGGCTCGCGCCGGCCGAGAAAATAGGCCGCGCCGGTGACGAAGGCGAGCGCCACCAGGCCGTGGCTCACCATGAAGATCATCCCGAAAATCGTCGAGTACCAGCGGGGCTCGAGGGACATCAGCCAGTCGATGGCGGAAAACGTCACCGTCAGGCCGTAAAGCACGAGCCCCGGGCCGCTCAGGGTTTGCATGCGGCGCACCGGCGCGCCGCTGGAGCCGCGGTCCTGCTCCGCCGACCAGCGGCCGAGAAAAAATCCCAGCGCGCACCACACCGCGAAATACACCGCCGCGCGGATGATGAACCCGGGAACGTTCAGATAGGCGGCCTTCGCCAGCAGCAGCGGATCGCGCGCCGCCTCGGGGCGCGCCCAGAGAAACAAATCCGGCAGGTCGAACAAAAGCGGCACAAACAGGAGCGCCATCAGCGGAAACGTGGCGCTGGCGGCTTCGAGCGAGCGTTGAATCGCAAAGCCCCAGGTGCCGCCGACCAGATGATGGATCATCACGAGGCCGAGGCAGCCCAGCGGAATGCCCAGGACAAACACGTAGGCGGTCAGGTAGGCGCGAAAAAACTCGGCGCGGTCGAAGAAAAATCCCAGAGCGCAGAGCGCCAGCGCGATGGCGCCGACGGCCAGCGCGCCGCGCAGCGGCCGGTCGAGCTCGCTGGTCAATGTGATTTGCAAATCGCTCATTTCGCGCTCTCCGAGAGCCGGGCGCGCTCGGACTCCGGCACGTCGCCGAGCGCCGCGTTCTGGCTGAGCTGCAGCGCGCGGATGTAGGCGGCGATGGCCCAGCGATCGGCGGGGGCGATCTGCGCCGCGTAGCCGGGCATGGCGCCGAAGCCGTGCGAGATCACGTCGAAGAAATGGCCCGGCGGCGCTTCGCGCAACCGATCGATATGAAACGACGGCGGCGGCCGGTAGCCGCGCCGCACGATCATCCCCTCCCCCGTGCCGGCGCGGTCGTGGCACGGCGAGCAATAAATATTGAAGCGCTCCTGGCCGCGCAGCAGGATTTTTCGATCGACGGGAAAGGGAAACGTTTTCACCGGCCCGTCGGCGTTCTTGCCGGTGTAGAATTCATTGTCGGCATCGAGATGCCCGCGCGCCACCGTGCCCTCGACGAGCGGGCGCGAAGCGCGCTGGTCCGCGAAGAAATTACTCTTCTGCAGCGGCTCGTAGCGCGGCTGGTCCGCCATTTTCTGCTGGCAGCCGAGCAGAAAAAGCGCGGCGGCGGACACGGTGCAACCCAATAGTTTGACGAGCTGTTTCATCTTCAGGGCTCGACCGCATAGACGCCGAGCGGGCCGCTCTCCTCGAGAAAACCGCGCGTGGCTTCCAGATCGAACTTCGGATCGGCGGCTTCGATGCAGAGAAAAAACCGGTTGCGGCTCGCCAGCTCGAATCGCTCGACGTTGAACACCGGGTGGTAGGGCATCGGCAGCCGGTTCAGCGCCAGCACGCCAAAAAAGGCCGACAGCGCGGCGATCAGAATCGTCAGCTCGAAGGTCACCGGGATAAAGGACGGCCAGCTGTTCAGCGGCCGGCCGCCGATGTTGATCGGGTAGTCGATCACGGCCGCCCAGTACTGGAGAAAAAAACCGCCGACGCAGCCGAGAATGCCGCCGATCAGCACGATCAGCGGCACGCGCGTGCGGTGAAAGCCGATCGCTTCGGCGAGGCCCTCGACCGGAAACGGCGAATAGGCATCCAGGCGGCGAAAACCCGCGGCGAAGGCGCGGCGCGCGGCGTCGAGGAGATGCTCCGGGCTGTCGAACTCCGCCATCAGGCCGTAGGGCGGCAGCGGATTTTTGCTTGCGGTGGGCTCGGCCATAAAAAATTCAGGCGCTGCGCCCCTCCTCCCGGTGCACCAGCTCGCGCATTTCGAAGATCGAGATCATCGGCAGGAGCCGGATGAACAAAAACAAGAGCGCGACGAAAAGTCCCAGGGTGCCGGCGAGCACGCCGTAGTCGAAAATCGTGCCGGAGTACATGCCCCAGGCCGACGGCATGAAATCGCGGTGCAGGCTCACCACCACGATGACGTAGCGCTCGAGCCACATGCCGATGTTGACGCAGATCGCGATGGCGAACAGCACTCCCTCGCGCGTGTGCAGGCTGCGGAACCACAGCAGTTGCGGAATCAGGATGTTGAACAGAATCAGCAGCCAGTACATCCAGCCGTAGGGGCCGAACATGCGGTTCATCATCATGTAGCGCTCGAAGATCTCGCCGCTGTACCAGGAGGTGAAAGTCTCCATCAGATAGCCGTAAGCGACGATCATGCCGGTGGCGAGCATGACGATGCCCATGTTCTTCAAGTGGCGCAGCGTGATGAAATCCTCCAGGCCGTAGAGCCGGCGCAGCGGAATCGCGATGGTCAAAACCATGGCGAAGCCGGAGTAGATCGCGCCGGCGACGAAGTACGGCGGAAAAATCGTCGAGTGCCAGCCGGGCACGAGGGCCACGGCGAAATCGAAGCTCACCACCGTGTGCACCGAGACCACCAGCGGCGTGGCCAGGCCCGCGAGCAGCAAATAGGCGCTCTCGTAGCGGTGCCAGTGCTGCGCCGAGCCGCGCCAGCCCATCGCCAGCATGCCGTAGATAAAGCGCGGGATGCGCCCGCGCGCGCGGTCGCGCAGGGTCGCCAGATCGGGGATCAGGCCGAGAAACCAGAACAGCAGCGAGACCGTGAAATAGGTCGACACCGCGAACACGTCCCACACCAGCGGGCTGCGAAACTGGGGCTGGATGCCCATCGTGCTCGGATAGGGAAAGAGCCAGTAAGCGAACCACGGCCGGCCGAGGTGGATCAGCGGAAAGATGCCGGCGCAGGCGACCGCGAACAGCGTCATCGCCTCGGCGAATCGATTGATCGACTGGCGCCATTTTTGTCTGAGCAGCAAAAGGATCGCCGAGATCAGCGTGCCGGCGTGGCCGATGCCGATCCACCAGACGAAGTTCACGATGGCGAAACCCCAGGCCACCGGAATCATCACGCCGAACAGGCCCACGCCGATGCTCACCACCGCGGTGATGCAGAACAGCAGGACCAGCACGAACAGGAAACCGACGCCGAAACAGATGTACCAGAAAAGCGGCGTGCGGCCGGTCAGGACAATCGAGCTGATCTTGTCGGTGATCGAGCCGAAGGTGTGGCCCGGCTCGATCAGCGGCAAGCTTTCACCGGCGAGTTCTTCGCGCTCGTGGGTTTCCATCGCTAGCCGTTCTCGATCTCCGGATTGGGATTTCTCAGCTTGGCCAGGTAGGTCGTTCGCGGCCGGGTGTTGAGCTCGGTGAGGAGCCCGTAACTCAGCGGCTGCGCTTTCAATCCGGCGACCCGGCTGTGCGGGTCGTTGATGTCGCCGAAAACGATCGCCCGGGTCGGACACGCCTGCTGGCACGCGGTAACGATCTCGCCATCGCGCAGCGCCCGATCTTCTTTCTCCGCGCCGATCTTCGCCTGATTGATGCGTTGCACGCAGTAGGTGCATTTTTCCATCACGCCGCGCGAGCGCACCGTGACGTCGGGGTTGCGCAGGCCCTTCAAGCTCTCGGTGGCGAAGTCGCTGTAGAGAAAAAAATTGAAGCGCCGGACTTTGTACGGGCAGTTGTTCGAGCAGTAGCGCGTGCCGACGCAGCGATTGTAGACCATGTCGTTCAGCCCCTCGTGGCTGTGGGTCGTCGCGCCCACCGGACAGACAAGCTCGCAGGGCGCGTTCTCGCACTGCATGCACGGCACCGGCTGGTGAAAGGTTTCAGGATTGGCGGGATCGCCTTTGTGGTAGCGGTCGATGCGGATCCAGTGCATCTCGCGGCCGCGCATCACTTCTTTTTTGCCGACGATGGGCCCGTTGTTCTCGGCTGCGCACGCCGTCACGCAGGCGTTGCAGCCGATGCAGGTGTTGGCGTCGATGCTCATGCCCCAGGCGTGGCCGTCGGATTTGAAACCCGGATAGAGACTCGCCGCGGCCTCGCCCTGGCGGGGTTTTTCCCGCAGGAAGTCGGGATTTTTGCGGTAGGCTTCCGCGTCGCCGACGCGCACCAGATCGCGCCCTTCCATTAAATGGTGAAACTGCGTGCAGGCGAGCGGATACTGCGCGCCGGTTTTGCGAAGCCTGAGACCGGCGCCGCCCCAGAGCGCCGCCAGATCGCGCAGCGCGTTGGCGTTGAAGCCGAGGCCGCTGCCCACCTGGCCGGCGCGCGTGCGGCCGTAGCCGAGATGAATCGTCGCGCAGCCGTCGGCGTGGCCGGGCGCGACCCATGCCGGTCCGCGCACGCGCCGGCCGCCGTACTCGATCTCGACCACGTCGGCGTAGATCGTGCCGTGCTCGCCGCCGGTGCCGCCGATTTTGTAGCCGATGCCGAGCTGCGCCGCGGTCTTCGGGCTGAGCAGCACGGCGTTGTCCCAGGTGAGCTTGGTGAGCGGCTTGGGCAATTCCTGGAGCCAGCCGTTGTTGGCAAAGCGGCCGTCGGCAATCGTCGGATCGGGGCGAAAAATAAATTCGAGCGCGTTCTGGTCCGTCCTCGGGGAGAGCGCCGCATCCTGCGCCGCGAAATCGCCCGGCGCCTTCAAGCGCACGGTTTTCGGCGCCGCCGCCGTGCCGGCGATGAATCCGTCGTGCAGCGCCTTGCGCCACTCGGCGTCGAAATTGCTCCCGCCGCGCCGGGCGCGCCAGTAATCGCGCACGATCTCGTAGCTGGCGCGATCGGATTGCCCCATCACCGCGGCGAGCACCTGGTGCGCGGTGCGGCCGTCGTAGAGCGGCGCGATCAGCGGCTGCAACACCGTCGCCGTGCCGTCGTAGGCGCGCGCGTCGCTCCACGATTCGAGATAATGCGCCGCGGGAATATGCCAGTGGCAGAGCGCGGATGTCTCGTCGTTGTAGAGCGACAGATGCACGTTGAAATTCGAGCGCACCAGATGGCCGGCGAAATCGACGTCCGCCGGCGCGGTATAGGCGGGGTTGCCGCCGAGCATGATCAGCACCTGCACCTGATTGCTCTCCATGTCGCGCACCAGATCGCGCAGCGACTCGGCGTGATCCATCGGATTGGCGGCCACCGGCTCGGTGTAAAGCACCGTGCTGCCGGCGTTGCCCAGCGCGTCGTTGATCGCGTGCGCCAGCGCGTGCACCGGCGGCGGCTGGTGCGCGCCGGCGATGACGGCGCTCCGGCGGCGATGGCGTTGCAGATCTCTGATCAGCGCGCTCAGCCATTTTTCCTGCCCGTCGGCCGGCGCCGCCGGCGCGGCGACGGGAAGGCCCAGGCCTTTGGCGAGCGCGCGCGCGAACTCCGCCACCGCGCTCGGCCGCAGCGCCAGCCGATGATCGGCATTGGCGCCGGTCAGCGACAGAGCGCTCTCGACCGCGTACAGGCGATTCATCGCGGTTTGGCCGTCGGCGGCGCGCCGCCGGTCGGCAAACTCGCGCGCGTAGCGCACCGCGCCCGGCCCGTGCAGCAGAAAATCGGCGTCGAGCGAGACGATCACGTCGGCGCGGTCGAGCCGGTAGATCGTCTCCACGGGCTCGCCGAAGGCGAGCCGCGCGCCCGCGTAGGCGGCGTCGCCGCCGAGCGAATCGTACTGATGCCACTTGGCCTTGGGGAATTTTGTCAGCAGATCCTTCAGCTGCTGCGCCAGGGTCGGCGAGGTCACGGTTTCGGTGAGCACGCGCAGGCCCGCGCCCTGGCTCAGCCGCTGCGCTTCCAGCTCGGCGTTGAGCGCGGAGAAAAACGCGCCCCAGGTCGTAATGCGCCCGGCATTGCTGATCACCCGGGAGCGGTCGGGATCGTAAAGGCTCAGCACCGACGCCTGGGTGATCGCGTCGGTGGCGCCGAGGTTCGCCGGGTGCTCGGGATTGCCTTCCACTTTGGTCGGCCTGCCCATGTGGCTTTCGACAACAATGCCGCGTGCGTAGCCTCCGAGGGGAATCGCGGTGGCAAAGTAAAGCGGCTTGCCGGGCACGATCTCCTCGGGCTGCTTCACGTAGGGAACGATTTTTTCATCCGCCGGCGCCGGCGCGGAGCTGAGACAGCCGGCGAGGCCGGAGAGCGCCAGCGACGCGCCCATCAATTTCAAAAATTCGCGCCGATCGATCGCGCTGAGCCACGCCGCGGCGTGGCGCGGCAGCTCCGCGTTGACCCATTCGTTGAAAGCCGGCGTGTCGGCCAGCTCCTCGAGCGAGCGCCAGTATTCGCGCCCGGCGCTTTTGCCCAGACGGTCGCGAATCGCCGCCAGCGTGTCCGCGCCCTTGATCATCGGCGCCTTCCTTTCAGCGATGGCATGTCGAACAGCTCGTCAATTTTTGAATGCGATATTCCTGCACCAGCCGCAGGCCGAGCGCCCGTTGGTCGGCCGGCGGCTGATAATCCATGTTGAACACCTGCTCGCGCGGGCGCACGAAGCGCTCCGGCGCGCGGTGGCATTCCAGGCACCAGTCCATATAAAGGGTGTTTTCGCGCCAGGTGAGCGGCATCCGGTCGATGCGTCCGTGGCAGGTGGAGCAGCCGACGCCCTTGTGAATGTGGATGCTGTGATCGAAGTAGACGAAGCCCGGCAGATTGTGCACGCGCGTCCATTGAATCGATTGGCCGCTGCGAAAACTCTCGCGCACCGGCTCGAGGGTCGGGCTGTCGGCCCAGATCTGGTTGTGGCAGTTCATGCAGGTCTGGGTCGGCGGAATGCCGGCAAACGCGCTTTGCTCGACCGAAGTGTGGCAGTAACGGCAGTCGATGCCGTCGTCGGCGACATGGTGCTTGTGGCTGAAGGGCACCGGCTGCGTGCGCGCCACGCCGACCTCGCTGAAGTAAGGCGATTCGTTGATCGCCGCCAGCGCCCACACCAGCGCCACGAGCAGCGCAAGGCCGCCGAAAATCGACAGGCGCGAAAGCGTGTTGGTGCTCGGATGAAAAATCTGCGCCATGATCCGCTGCGCGCCGCGTGCGTACTCCTTCGAAGATCCAAATGTCGGTCAAAAACCGCGCCGCCGTTTCCTTTTTCCGCCGTCTCGAACGGCGCGGCCTCGGGTGGAACCGCGGCGCGTGCGCCTGCGGTTTCCCCATGCGATTCAGTTGTGAATGCCCAGGCTCTCCATCTTGCGATAGAGGGAAGAGCGGCTGACCCCCAGCAGCGCCGCCGCCCGCGTCTTGTCCCCGGCCGTCTCTTTGAGAACGTTCTCGATGTGGCTCTTCTCGTAAGACTGCACCGCGCTGCGCAGGTCGTTGCGCGCCCCGGCGGAGTTTTCCTCCGGCGCCGCGGCGCACTGCGGCAGCTCGGCGGGCGTGATCCATTCGCCGTCGCCGAGAATCATCGCCAGCTCGAGCACGTTGTCCAGCTCGCGCACGTTGCCCTTCCAGGGCAGCGACATGAGTATTTTCAGCGCCGCGTTGCCCACGCCCTTGTAGCTCTTTTTCATCTCGGCGTTGTGGCGCCGGATCAGATGATCGACCAGCGGCGGAATGTCTTCGCGCCGCTCGCGCAGCGGCGGCACGCGGATGTTGATGACGTTGAAGCGGTAAAATAAATCTGCGCGGAAGCGCCCCGCCGCCGCTTCCGCTTGCAGCTCGCGGTGGGTCGCCGCGATGATGCGCACGTTCAGCCGCGAGGGGTGGGTCGAGCCGATCGGCAGCACTTCCTTGTCTTCGATGGCCCGGAGAATTTTCGGCTGCAGGCTGAGCGGCATCTCGCCCACTTCGTCGAGAAAAATCGTGCCGCCCTGGGCGCGCTGGAACAGCCCTTCCTGGGAATTCGCCGCGCCGGTAAAAGCGCCTTTCACGTAGCCGAAGAGCTGGCTTTCAAGCAGGGTTTCGGGGATCGCGCTGCAATTGACCGGCAGAAAAACTTTATCCTTGCGCGGGCTCTGCAGGTGAATCGCACGCGCCACCACTTCCTTGCCGACGCCGCTTTCGCCGGTGATCAGCACGTTGGAGCCGGTCGGCGCGACCTTGGCGATCATCGCAATGATGTCGCGGATCGCCCGGCTCTCGCCCACCAGGCCGGCCACTTCGGAATGACAATTCACCTGGCGGCGCAGAAGCTCCACTTCCCATGCGAGGCTCTTTGCTTGCAGCAGCCGTTTGACCTTCTGCAGCACGTCCTCGAGCACCACGGGTTTCAAAATGTAATCGTGCGCGCCGCCGCGAAAGGCCTCGATGACCGAATCCACCGACGCGTAGCCGGTCATCAAAATAAACATCGTCTGGGGCGAAACGCTGCGCACGTGGCGCAATACGTCGAGCCCGTCGGCGCCCGGAATTTTGAGATCGCTCAGCACCAGATCGAAATCCAGCTCGTCGATCGCACGCAGCGCCTCGTCGCCGTCCTCGGCTTCGTAAACAAGGTAGTCCGCCTCTTCGAGCACGCGCGCGATATTGCGCCGCGGCACGGCCTCATCATCGACGATCAAGATGGTAGCGCTCATGGACGAAACGCCCGGCTCGCGCCGGGCAATGTCGCAGGCAATACGGGGTGGGTCGGCAAAGTGCATGCCAGAACGAAAACCCCGCGAAGCCGCCGGGAAAATCACCTTCCAGCGATCTCGCTGTCCTGAATTTGAGACACATAAAAACTCTCTGTACGACTTTTGGGACAGTGAAACGGCTCGGCGCTGTCGAAAAAATGCAGACACGCCACGCATTCCTGCCTCAGGGCGGTCCGCTTTTGCAAAACATGCGCTGCTGTTCGAGCGCGCGTCGACGCCATGTGACGGCCGGCCGACACCTGACTTGACCGGCGCGTGCTTAACCGGCGCATGGATTTTGTTATGCTTTATCCAGGCGGCGATCGCAGCGATCGGCGCTTCAAGCGAAGAAGATTATCTATCTATAAGGAGACGATCATGGCGAGTCTCCCTCCGTCGGAATTTCTGCGCGGCTATCGGATTTTTGGCGTGCTCCTGGTGCTGGCGCTGGCCCTCAGCGCCGCCGGCTATTTTTTTCTGCGGCCGACGCCGCGCGGGCGCAGCGTCAAGCTTGCCGGCGTGGCCGTGCCGGTGCCCGACGGCATGAAGAAAGTCGCCGGGCCGGAAGCGCCGAGCGGCGCGCGCGATCAGGAAAAAATCGCTCTCAAAGGCAAGGTCTCGGCGTCGATGATCGCGCGCTTCTATGACCGCATGATGCGCGCCAGCGACTGGCAGCCCGACGCCAACCTGGGCGCGGCCGAAGGCGGCTACGCGTTCACGCGCGGGCGCCAGAAGCTGATCATCAAGGTCATCGAGCCGGAGCCCGAAACCTCGATCCTCACGATCGTGGTCAACGCCGGCGGCGCGCCGATTCTCGCCGGCTAGCGCGGAGGCGGCGCGCTGAATTCATCGCGCGCGCAACGGCGCGCACTCGTGGCATAGCGCTTGCTCGATTGCTCCCTTGCCGCAGCGCGGGAGCGTTCGGCGGGCGTGTGGAACTTTATGCAAATGAACGAGCTCTTGAACATTGAAAACCTCGGCTACCTCGAAGCGCTGTGGCAGCGCTTCCTGAGCGACCCGGCTTCCCTCGACCGTGAATGGCGCGACTACTTCGAGCACAGCGCCGCCAACGGCGCGGAGAACGCGCCGCCGCCCGCGGCGAAAACGGGCCGCGCGGCGCACAACGGCCAGACGCCCGCGGCGGGAACGCGCTCCTCGGCGCTGCTCTCGGCGCAGTACGACGAGATGGTCGAAGCCTACCGCACCTTCGGCCATCTGAAGGCGCGCATCGACCCGCTCGAGCTGCGCGACCTGGCCGTCGTCGATCTCGAGCCCGAAGCCTTCGGTTTCACCGAATCGCACATGAACAAGCTTTTTGCGTCCGAGTCGCTGCACCTGAGCGCGCCGCTGACCCTGCGCGAAACCGTGCGCTGGCTCGAAAATGTCTATTGCGGCGCCATCGGCTTCGAGTTCATGCACATCGCCGACCGCACCCAGAAACTCTGGCTCGAGCGGCGCATCGAGCGCATCGAAGACCGCAGCGGCTTCGAAAACGCCGACCGGCTGCGCATTCTGAGCCGGCTGATCGACGCCCAGTCTTTCGAGCAATTCATCCGCAAGAAATTTTTGGGCGCCAAAAGCTTTTCGCTGGAAGGCGCCGAGAGCCTGATCCCGCTGCTCGATTTCGCCATCGAAAAGGCCGCCGACCAGGGCGTAGACGAAGTGGTGCTGGCGATGGCGCACCGCGGCCGGCTGAACGTGCTCGCGAATATTCTCGGCAAAGCGCCGAAGGAAATCTTTCGCGAGTTCATCGACCCCTCGGTGGCCCACGCCGACGGCAGCGGCGACGTGAAATATCATCTCGGCCACAGCCACGACTACCGCAGCCGCGCGGGGCGAAAAATTCACCTCTCGCTCTGCTTCAACCCGAGCCATCTCGAGTTCGTCAATCCGGTGGCGCTCGGGCGCACCCGCGCCAAGCAGGACCGCCACCGCGACCGCGAGCGCACCCGCGCGCTGGCGCTGCTGATCCACGGCGAAGCGGCGCTCGCCGGCGAAGGCATCATTCAGGAGAGCTTGAATCTCGCGCGCCTCGACGGTTACGAAGTCGGCGGCGTGCTCCACGTGGTGATCAACAATCAGATCGGCTTCACCACGCCCCCTGCGGCGGCGCGCTCGACCGCCTACGCCACCGACGTGATGAAGATGCTCCAGGCGCCGATTTTTCACGTCAACGGCGACGAGCCCGAAGCGGTCGCCTACGCGGTGCGCCTGGCGCTGGATTTTCGCGCGCGCTTTCGCCGCGACGCGGTGATCGATCTCTATTGCTACCGGCGCCTGGGCCACAACGAGGGCGACGAGCCGACCTTCACCCAGCCGCGCCTGTACCAGGCGATCGGCAAAAAGAAAAATGTCCGCGATCTCTATCTCGAGCATTTGCTCGCAGCGCAGCGCGTGAGCCGCGAGCAAGCCGAGCGCATGGAAGCCGAGCGGGTGGCGCGCTTCGAGCGCGAGCTCGCGGCCGCGCGCGACGCGAGCCAGCAGCCGGTAAGCGATGAGCTGCAGGGCATCTGGGCGAACTATCAGGGCGGGCCCGAGCCCGCTTTCAACGACGTCCCCACCGGCATCGAGCGCTCGCGCGCCGCGCGCTTGATCGAGGCGCAGACGCGCGTGCCGGAGGAATTTCAGCCCCATCCGAAGATCGCCCGCGCTATGGAAGCGCGGCGCAAGATGGCCGCGGGCGAAGCGCCGCTCGACTGGTCGGCGGCCGAGTCGCTGGCCTTCGCCAGCCTGGTGACCGAAGGCGTGCGCGTGCGCATGAGCGGTCAGGACAGCGGGCGCGGCACCTTCAGCCAGCGCCACGCGGTGCTGCACGATTATCAAAGCGGCGCGAGCTACATTCCGCTTCAGCATCTCGATGACGAGCAGGCGCCCTTCGAAATTTACGATAGCCCGCTATCCGAAGCCGGCGTGCTCGGCTTCGAATACGGCTACAGCCTCGATTTCCCCGAGGGCCTGACGATCTGGGAGGCGCAGTTCGGCGATTTTTCCAACGCCGCCCAGGTGATCATCGATCAGTTCATCACCACCGCCGAGGAGAAATGGCGCCGGCTGAGCGGTCTGGTCATGCTGCTGCCGCACGGCTTCGAAGGCATGGGGCCGGAGCATTCGAGCGCGCGTCTCGAGCGCTTTCTGCAACTGGGCGCGCGCGACAACATTCAGGTGATTTACCCGACCACGCCGGCGCAGTATTTTCACGCCCTGCGCCGCCAGGCGCTGCGCAAGTGGCGCAAGCCGCTGATCGTGATGACGCCGAAAAGCCTGCTGCGCCATCACCAGTCGGTCTCGCCGCTGGAGGATTTCTGCCGGGGAGTATTTCAGCCGGTGATCGGCGATCCGGCGCGGCGCGAGACGACCGAGCGCGTGCTTCTGTGCAGCGGCAAAATCTATTTCGACCTCGAGCGCCGGCGCCAAGAAAGCAGCCGCGCGGATGTCGTCATCGTCCGGCTCGAGCAGCTCTATCCCTTTCCCGAAAAACTGCTGCGCGACGCCCTCGCCGGCTATCCGGCCGACGCGCCGCTGGTCTGGGTGCAGGAAGAGCCGCAGAACATGGGCGCCTGGTGGTATTTGAATCTGCGGCTCGATCCGCGCATTGTCGGCGGCCGGAAAATTTCCGTGGTGGCGCGCCCGCCCGCGGCAAGCCCGGCCACCGGTTCCGCCACCCGGCACAAAGAACAACAGCAGCGGCTCCTCGAGGAAGCCTTCGGCGCTGCCGAGGCGCCGGCGGCGCGGCCCGGGCTCGAGCCGGCCGCGCGCGCGGCGGGAGCATAACCGTGTCGGTCGCAATCAAAATACCCGAAGTCGGCGAATCGATTTCCGAAGTGTCCATCGGCGAGTGGCTCAAACGCGAAGGCGACTGGGTCGGGCGCGACGAGGATGTCGTGGTCATCGAGACCGACAAGGCGACCGTCGAAGTTCCCGCCCCGGAAGCGGGCCGGGTTACGAGAATCCTCAAGAACGCCGGCGACACTGCGGCGGTCAACGAAGTCATCGCCTACATCGACGAGAGCGCCGCTGAGGCGAAGCCGAAGGAGCCGGCGCTAAAAGCCGAAGCGCCCGAGGGCGGCGCAGCCGACGATCGCCGCGAAGCGACGCCGCTCGCGCCGGCACGGCGCGAACCCAAAAGCGCCGAGACGCAAGCCGCGCGCGCCGAGCCGGCAAAGCGCGCAGCCCAATCCGGAGCGTCCACGGCGGAGCCGAGCGGCAGCCCGGCGCCAAAAGGCGCAGAGGCCGGCACCCTCGACGCGCTTCAGGCTGGCGACACGACCGAGGCAGCGGAGGAAAAACCGCCGCCCCCGCCCGCGCGCGAGAGCAAAAGCGCGGGCATCGAGCGCAGCCGGGAAAAATGGCAGCCGCTCAGGCCGAAGAACGAAACGGCGCCGGCGTCTCATCCCGCCGAGCGGCGCGAAGAAGTCGTTCCCATGAGCCAGCTCCGCCGCCGCATCGCCGAGCGGCTCGTGCGCGCGCAGCAAAGCGCCGCGCTGCTCACGACCTTCAACGAAATCGAGATGACGGCGGTGATCGAGCTGCGCCGCAAATACCGCGACGCTTTCGCCGAGAAGCACGGCGCCAAGCTCGGCTTCATGTCGTTTTTCGTCAAGGCCGCGGTGGCCGCGCTGCGGCTGGTGCCCGCGGTCAACGCGGAGATCCGCGGCGACAACCTCGTCTATCGGAATTTTTTCGACATCGGCATCGCCGTCGGCGGCGGCCGGGGGCTGGTCGTGCCCGTCCTGCGCAGCGCCGAAACGCTGAGCTTCGCCGCCATCGAGAAAGCGATCGCCGACTTCGCCCGGCGCGCCGAGGACAACAAGCTCAAACCCGAAGAATTGCAGGGCGGCACATTCACCATCAGCAACGGCGGCATTTACGGCTCGCTGCTCTCGACGCCGATCGTCAATCCGCCGCAGAGCGCGATCCTCGGCCTTCACGCCATCGAAGACCGGCCGGTGGCGCGCGCCGGCGCAGTGGTGATCCGGGCGATGATGTACGTCGCGCTCAGCTACGATCACCGCATCATCGACGGGCGCGAGGCCGTCACCTTTTTAAAACACGTCAAAGAATTTATCGAAGATCCTTCGCGCCTGTTGTTCGACGTTTGAGGCGTGAGAAGCGCGCCCGAAACGCTGGGAAAAAAAATCGCCAACCTCGGCATCGCGCGGATCGACATCCGCGCGCGCAAGCGCAAGGTCGGCTGATCCTCTGCTTCTGAACTTCGCATTCGTTTCGATCATGAAGACGAACACAACTCTTGTCCCTCGCGGCCGCTCCGAATCGCCTCGAGGGGACACTTGCCGGCCGCGCGGGCGTGTGCGACCGCGGCACCCGGGAGCCGGAAAAAAATCCGATTGAAAGCCGGCGCCGCAGCCGGCTAAAGTTCCGGCTTGACGGAAAGAAGCTTCCCGGCGGCTGGAGTCTCGTGCGCATGAACGGCAAGCGCGGCGGCAAAAACTGGCTCCTGATCAAAGAGCGCGCCGAAGAGGCGGCGAGCGCAGACCTCGAACGCCCCCGGAGGGCCAGCGTGAAGTCGGGCCGAACCGGCGCAGAAGCCGCGGCGCGGCCGGGCGGAAAGAAAGCCGCGCTGGCGGATTTCTATTCGCCCGAGCTCGCCACCCTGGTCGATCGGGTGCCGAGCGGCAACGAGTGGCTGCACGAGATCAAATTCGACGGCTATCGGATTCTTGCGCGCATCGACCGCGGCCGGGTAAAGCTTTTCACCCGCGAAGCCCACGATTGGACCGCGCGTTTCGAGAATTGCGCCGCGGCGCTGGCACAATTGCCGGTGCGCCAGGCGTTTCTCGACGGCGAGATCGCCGCGCTGCGCGAAGACGGCAGCAGCGATTTTCAGCTGCTGCAAAACTCGCTGCGCGCGGGCGCGCCGGCCAGGATCGTTTATTTTATTTTCGATCTGCTTTACCTGGACGGCGCCGATCTTCGCGCCGCGCCGCTTCAAAAGCGCAAGCAGGCGCTGCAGAAAATTCTCGAGGGCGCGCCGGAAAATCTCCGCTACAGCGAGCACTGGATCGGCCGCGGCGCGGCGCTTTACGAAAAGGCCGGCGCCGCCGGGCTCGAAGGAATTGTTTCCAAGAGAATCGATCGGCCCTATCGCGCCGGCCGCGGCCGCGACTGGCTCAAGATCAAATGCGTGCGCAGCCAGGAATTCGTCATCGCCGGCTTTACCGATCCCGCCGGCGCGCGCGCCCATTTCGGCGCGCTCGTGCTCGGTGTTTACGGCGCTGACGGCAAGTTGCGCTACGCCGGCCGGGTCGGCACCGGCTTCAGCGCCGCCAGCCTGCGCGAGCTCGGCGCGCGCATGAACAAGCTGCGGGCGAGCGAATCGCCGTTGGCCGAGCCGCTGCCGCGGCGCCAGAGCCGCGCCGTCCACTGGATCGCGCCCGAGCTTGTCTGCGAAGTCGCATTCACCGGCTGGACCGAAGACCAGCTGCTGCGCCATCCGTCGTTCAAGGGCCTGCGCGAGGACAAACCGCCGGCCGAGGTTCGGCGCGAAACCGAAACTCCGCTGGCGCGGGCGCGCGCTTCGGCGGATCGCATCGAGATCGCCGGCATCGAGCTGACTCATGCCGATCGGATTCTCTATCCCGAGCAGGGCCTCACCAAGCTCGACCTGGCGCGCTACTACGAAAAAATCGCCGCGCGCATGCTGCCGCATCTCGCCGACCGTCCGCTCACCCTGCTGCGCTGTCCGGAAGGCTACGGCGCGGCCTGTTTTTATCAGCGCCACAGCAAAGAAAAACTCGATCCGGCGATCCGCCCCGTCCGGATCAAAGAAAACAAATCCGGCGCGGCCTACCTGGCGGTCGATTCGCTCGCGGGCTTGATCGCGCTCGCGCAGATGAGCGTGCTGGAAATTCACACCTGGCAGGCGCGCGCGGGGGACCTCGAGCGCCCCGACCAGCTGATTTTCGATCTCGATCCCGACCCCGCGCTCGGCTGGAAGGAGATCAAAGACGCGGCGCTCGATTGGCGAGCGCGCCTGCGCGCCGCCGGGCTGACTGCCTTCGTCAAAACCACCGGCGGCAAGGGACTGCATCTGGTCGTGCCGCTCGCGCCGAAACGGGACTGGGAGTTTGTGAAAGACTTCGCCCGCGCAGTTGCGCAGAGCGCGGCGCGAGACGCGCCGAAGCGCTACACCGCGACTCCAGCGAAGGCAAAACGCGAGGGAAAAATTTTCATCGATTACCTGCGCAACGCCAAAACCGCCAGCGCCGTCTGCGCCTACTCGCCCCGCGCCCGCGCCGGCGCGCCGGTCTCGATGCCGCTTCGCTGGGAGGATCTCAAAACCGATCCGCGCGGAAAGTTCAGCATCGAAACCGCGCCGGAGCGCGTTGCGCGATCCAGGCGCGATCCCTGGGCCGATTTCGAACCCGCCCGCGTGGCGCTCGAGCCCGGCATGCTCAAACAATTTTGAAATCCCGGCGCGTCGCGATTTTGCGACAGGGACGCATGAAAATCACCCGCATCGGCTCTGCGTTTTTTCCGGCGGCGAAACCTGCTGCTGCTGCTGCGCCAGGCCGGAGCGGCGGCGCCAATCGCAGGCATGCGCGCTGGGACCACGCCGAGCGGGGGTGAGCGCGAGCGGAGATTCGCGGCTGCTTCAGAACATCTCGCGCAGCGCTTTTTGCGCGGCGAAGTAGCCGCACATGCCGTGCACGCCGGCGCCCGGCGGCGTCGAAGCGGAGCAAAGATAGAGACCGCGCTTCGATGTGCCGTAGAGGCGCCGCGTCGGACGGAGGAAAAGCTGATCGAGCGTGGGCGCGCCGGCGCCGATGTCGCCGCCGACCAGATTGGCATTGCGCCGCTCGAGCTCGCGCGGCGGCGCCACCGCGCGCGCCAGCACGAGCGCGCGAAAGCCCGGCGCGAAGCGCTCGATCTGCGCTTCGATGCTTTCGCTCAGATCGGCCTCGCACGCATGCGGCGCGTGGCAGTAGGCCCAGAGCGTGTGCTGGCCCGCCGGCGCGCGCGTGTCGTCGAAGAGCGAGGGCTGCGCCAGCAGCACGAAGGGCTTGCGCGCGGGATAGCCGCGCCAGGCGGCGCGCTCCGAGGCCGCAATCTCTTGCAGAGTCCCGCCCAGATGCACCGTTGCGGCGCGCGCGCACTCGCGCGCGGCCCACGGCACCGGCGCGGCAAGCGCCCAGTCGATCTTGAAGGCGCCCATGCCGTAGCGGAATTTTTTCAAAGCGTCGCGCTCGCCGCGCGACAACTCGGCGCCGGCGAGCTTGAGCAGCTGGCGCGGCGTCACGTCGCAGAGCGTGACCCGGCGCGGCGGCAGATCCGCCAGTGCGCGCACCGGGGAAGCGAGGAACACTTCGCCGCCGAGCGCGGTCAAGTACGACACCAGCGCGCCGGCGAGTTTCTGCGCGCCGCCGCGCACGATGGGCCAGCCGAGCGCGTGGGCGGCGGCGCCGAGCACCAGCGCGAAGGCCGCCGAGCCGTAATTTTCCAGGGGCAGCATCGAATGCGCCGCCAGCCCGGCAAAGAGCGCGCGGGCGCGTTGGTCGCGGAAATTGTTCGCGGCGAAGCGGCGCGCCGGCCGCAGCGCCTGCCAGCCGAAACGCGCCAAACGCATAAAATGACGCGGCCAGCGTAATGGCCCGAGAAGATCGCGGCTGAGCTCCTGCCAATCGGCGACGAGCGGATCGAAAATTTTCCGGTAGGCGGCGCCGTCGGCGCCGAGCGCAAGCGCGGTCGCTTGGACCGAGCGCTCCACCAGCACCGCGGTGCCGTCGTCGAGCGGATGCGCCAGCGCGGCATCGGGCTGAATCCATTCGAGGCCGTGCTCAGCGAGCGGCAGCGCGGCGAAAAAGGGCGAGCCGATGGCAAGCGGATAAACCGAAGAACAGACGTCGTGAACGAAGCCCGGCAACGTCAGCTCGGCCGAACTGACACTTCCGCCCGGGCGCTCGTTGGCTTCGAACACCGCCACCGATTTTCCCGCCTGCGCGAGCGCGATCGCCGCGGCGAGACCATTGGGTCCCGCGCCGATCACCACGGCATCGTAGGCGGATCGCGTCATGGGAGCCGCGCCGGCGGGCGGCGGCCAGGCGCATTGTGCTTCAGCGCGGGCCCGCGGGTCAACGCGGCGGATTGCTTTTTCGCTGCCGCAGGAAATCGCGGAGCCAATCGCCGGCGGCAATGACGGCAACGCTCGCCGCCGTCGCGCAAGAGCGCATCAACTGCCCGGCAAGAGCAGGTCCGCGCGCGGTGGCGGGTCGCGCCGCGCGCGAATCAAATTTTGCCGACCAGCTCGAGGCCGGGCCTGAGCGTTTTTTCGCCCGGACGCCAGTTGGCCGGACAGACTTCGCTTTCGTGGCCGCGCACGAAGATCGCCGCCTGGAGCTTGCGCAAAATCTCCTCGGCGCTGCGGCCGATGCTGTTGTCGTGCGCTTCGTAGGCGCGCAGCACGCCGTCGGGATCGACGATGAAGCTGGCGCGCAGCGAGATGCCGTTCTCCTCGATGTAGGTGCCGAAGTAGCGGCAAAGCTTGGCCGCGGGATCGGCGACCATGGGATAGCGAATTTTTTGAATCGACGGCGATGGGTCGTGCCAGGCTTTGTGCACGTATGCCGTGTCGGTGCTCAAGCTGAGGATTTCCGCGCCGGCTTTCTTGAATTCGTCGTAGTGCTCCGCCGCGTCCTCCAGCTCGGTCGGACAGACAAAGGTGAAGTCCGCCGGATAGAACAGCAGCACCAGCCATTTGCCCTCGTAGGCAGAGAGCCGGATTTTTTTGATTTGGTTGTCGTGATAGGCATCGCATTCGAAATCGCTGATCTTGTGGCCGACCTGTATCATGGGACGTTTCCTTTCCGCGTTTCTCTGCATGGTCTGCGGCATGGCCGCCCCCGCCGGGAATTTCCGCAAACCCCATACCAGGCGACCTCGGCGCCATCGCCCCGCCGCTGTGCCGAAGCCGGGACAAAACCGCGCATAAACGCGCCGGCGCCGCGACACGCGGCTCGCGACAACGCGCTGCAAAAAAATTGCAATCCCGCGCCGGCTCAGCTGGCGCGCGGGTCGGCCGGCAGAGTGACGCGGAAGGTCGTCCCGGCGCCCGGCGCGCTGAAATATTCGATGGCGCCGCCGTGCGCCTCGACGATCTGGCGCGCGATCGCGAGACCGAGGCCGGTGCCGTTTGGCTTGGTGGAGCGGAAAAGATCGAAGACCTTCAAATCCGGCGGAATGCCGACGCCGGTATCGGCGATCTCGACGCTGACTTTGAGCTCGCGCGCGTAGCAGCGCGCGGTCAGCGTGCCGCCGCGCGGCATCGCCTCGAAGGAATTTTTGATCAGGTTCAAAAACACCTGCTTGAGCTTGTCGGCATCGCCGGAAACCGCCGGCACGCCGGCATCGAAGCGCTCGACGATTTTGACTTTTTCCTGGAGCGACTCGGGCAGCAGCAGGGCGATCAGCCCGCGCACCAGCTCGCGCAGATCGACGCGCCGGCAGCGCACCTGGCGGGGATGCGAGAGCGCGTGAAAATCATTGAGCAGCGCCTGCAGCCGGCCGATCTCGTTTTTGAGATCCTGCATCGTGCCGACGATCATCTCCTGGCGCGGGTTGGCATGGTTCTGCAGCGAGCGCTCGAGAAACTGCACGGTCGTGGCCATGCCGTTCAGGGGATTGCGGATCTCGTGGGCGAGCATCGCCGCGGCCGTGCCGATCGCCGCCATCGGCTCTTTTTCTTTCAGCTCGCGCTGGATGCGCTTTTTTTCACCCTCGTCGCGGAGAAAAATGCAGCGCCCCTCGAGCGCTCCCGTCTCATCGCGCAGCGCCAGCGCCTCGATGCGCGCGAGCAGCTCGCCGCCGTCGCGCCGGCAAAGCCGGCCGCTCGCGACCGCGCTGTCGCGCCCGAGCGTCTGCTCGGCGATCGCTTGCCAGCCCGGTGCGCCGAAGAGCGCGCCAAACAAAGATCCCTCGAGCTCGCCGCCGCCGCAGCCGAGCATTCGCGCCGCCGCCGGATTCGCATAAACCACCCGGTCCTGGAGATCGAGGAACAAAACACCGCACTCGCTCAGGCGTTCGATCAAACTCTGGGAACAAAATCCGCGCCGGCGCCGTTCGGCGCCCGGCTCGCAGGCCGAGCCGTTGCCGTTGGTCGATGGCCGGCGCAGCGGCTCCAATTGCACCGGTGCGAAGGGTCCGGCAAAGACTGCGGACAGGTCTTGTTTTCCCACGGTGGCTCCCGGACGGCGGATCGCGTTCTTGCGGCTGGTTTGCAGGCTGTTTCAGCCTCGCGACAGACGAGTTTGCTATTTTTAATCTTGGTACACGCATGCGGCCAAATCAACCCGCTCGGAAGAAAAATCGCCGCGTTTCGCCGCGCAGATCGCGCGCACGGAAGCGGCGGTATTCAGGCGCGGGAACGAGGCTTGCGCTTTAGCTCGAGGGGCGCGAAGATCTGCGTCGAGAGAGCGCCATGAACGAGCATTTACCGCCACTGATCGCCGCCATGCTGCGGCCGGAATTCTATCCGGAGAAGCCCGCCGCGGTCGAGCTCCGGCAAACCCACATCTCCTACGTGTTGCTCGCCGGCGCGCGGGTTTACAAAATCAAAAAGCCGGTCAAGTTTCCGTTTCTCGATTATTCCACTCTGGAAAAGCGCCGGCATTTTTGCGAGGAGGAAATCCGCCTCAACCGCCGCCTCGCGCCCGCGACCTATCTCGGCGTCGTCGCGATCGGCCGCGCCGGCAAGGAATTTTTTCTCGAGCCCGATGCCGCGGCGCGGGTCGAGGAATACGCGGTCAAGATGCAGCGCCTGCCGGAGGAGCGCATGCTGAGCGCGCTGCTGGGGCGCGGCGCGGTGGACGCCGACGGCCTGGCGGCGATCGCTGCCAGGCTCGCCGCCTTTCACGCGCGCGCGCCGGTGGATAAGGCGGCACTGTACGGCGCGCCGGCGATGCTGCGCGCCGAGCTCGAGGACAATTTCCGCGCGATGGCGCGCTTCGTCGACCGCACCGTGAGCCGCGCTTCTTTCGAAGCGATCCGCAATTACAGCGCCGATTTTCAGGAGCGCCAGCGCGCGCTGATCGCCGGGCGCGCGGGCTCGGGCCGCGTGTGCGAGGGCCACGGCGACCTGCGCGCGGAGCACATCTGCCTCGTGGACGGCATCGAGATTTTCGATTGCGTGGAATTCGATCAGGCCTTGCGCTACGGCGATATCGCTTCGGAGTGCGGCTTTTTGTCCATGGACCTGGATTTTTTGGGCTTTCCCGAGCTCGCCGGGGGCTTTGAAAATTCCTACGCGGAAGCGGCGCGCGATGCGGCGCTGGCGGTCCTGCTGCCCTTTTACAAATGCTACCGCGCCTGCGTGCGCGGCAAGGTCGAGGGCCTCAAGAGCGAAGAGCGCGAGATCGATCCGGCGGAACGCCGCCGCGCGGCGCTCCAGGCGCTGCGCTACTTCTGTCTGGCCACCCGTTACACGCGCAGGCAGCGCGCGCCGATGCTGATTGCCGTCGGCGGGCTCATCGGCACGGGCAAATCGACCCTCGCCGGGCTGATCGGCATGCTCACAGGCTTCCCGGTGTTGAGCTCGGATGTGGAGCGCAAAAAACTTGCCGGCGCGGCGCCGACCGAGCGCAAGGCCGAGGAATTTCAGCAGGGCATTTACCGCGAGGAGTTTACCGACAAAACCTACGCGCGCTTGCTCGAGGCAGCGGATCGCTGCCTTGGCTTGGGGCGCGGCGCGGTCATCGACGCCACGTTCGCCGCGGCGCGCCGGCGCCGCCCGTTCGTCGAGCTCGCCCATCGCCACGGCGCCGCCGCGCTTTTTATCGAATGCACAAGCGCGGAACGCATCGTCCAGGCGCGCCTCGCCGCCCGGCGCGCCGATCCCGCCGCGGTTTCCGACGCCGACTGGGAAATTTACAAGCAGGCGCGCGGGCGCTTCGAGCCCTTCGTCGAATTGCCCGAGGAGCGCCGGCTGGTTCTGAGCACCGATCCCGGCGCCGCCGTGGCGCTGGATAAATTGCAGGCGCGGCTGTGAGCCAGGTGATTCACAGCCGCGCCGCCGAAGGGAAAAAAATCAAGCGACCGCGCGCAATGCGGCGGGCGTGGTCAGCCGGCGCTGCACGGCTTCCCAGTTGATGTTGGCGAAAAACGCCTCGAGGTATTTACCGCGCTCGGACGGCTTGTAGTCGAGCAGAAAGGCGTGCTCCCAGACATCCATGACGAGGATCGGCTTGAACCCCGAGGGAACGCCGTTCTGGTGCAGCGCGATCCAGTGGTTCGATAGCCGTTCGGTCACCGGATCCTGGTAAAGAATCGCCCAGCCCACCCCGCGCATTCCGCCCACCGCCGTAAACGCCTGGCGCCAGTTGTCGAAGCTCTCGAAGCAGCGCTCCACCGCGTTTTTGAAATCCGCCGACGGGCTGGCCTTTCCTTTGGCCGCAAGATTTTCGAAATAATATTCGTGCAGCACCATGCCGCCGAACTCGAACCCCAGCCGGCGGGTCAACTCGGCGTACGTGGGATCCTGTCCCGACGCCTTTTTCTGGTGAATCATCTCGGCAATCTGCTCGTTCAGCAGGTTGGTGTTTTTCACGTAGCCCTCATAGAGGCCAAAATGCATCTTCAATGTCTCGTCGGAAATTCCCTGCAATCCGGAGAGTTTAAATTCCTTCGCCTTGTACGAAGCATGCATCATAACAAAATCCTTTCATCGTAAGATTCCTGACGAAAACGCAAAGGCGATACCAAATTTTTGCCTGCGCACGCGTCTCGAAATCGGGACGCCTTCGCGCGTGCCAATGTGCCACATCCGGGAAATTCAAAGCCATCGTTGATCGAGCATAGATAGGATGAGCAGCGTTGCATGGCACGGCGGTTGCGCTCACCTCTGCTGATGAACCGCCCCAATGTTTTGATTGCGATCGAAGACTTTCCCATAACCGAGCACCTGCAGAAATGCCTCGAGCCCTTCCTGCGCAAAAATCCCGCGCCTACGATTCATCTGTTTCACGCCCTCGGCCCGCTGCCGCCGCGCCTGCTCGAATCGCCGGGCGCCGAAGATCCCGCCGAAGAACAAAGCGTCGAAGCGCGCCAGGAGCGCGAGCAGGAACACTGGCTCGCGCGGGCGCGCGCCAATGCCGAGCCGCTGCTGCAAAGCGCCGCCGCGGCCATCCGCGGGTTTCACACACCGGCGCCGGAGATTCGAACTCATTTCCAGTTGCTCAATCAGCGCGCGGATCTGATCGACGAGATTCTCAAGGCGGCGCGCGAGCACGGCTGCGGCTCCATCGTCGTCGGGCACCGCTCCCATCCCTGGCTGCGCGGGCAGCTTCACACCCGCACCGGCGTGCGCTTGAAGTCAGCGGCGCCGGAGCTCAGCGTGTGCGTGGTCGATGTATGAACCGCGCGCGCCCCATCCGCCGCGGCACGGTTGCACCCGCGCATGGCTAAAGCGGCCCCGGCGATGCGCGCATGGCTCTCGACCGGATTTGACCTGCTCGAAGACGCGATTTACGTCGGCCTGGGCTCGCTTTTGGCAGCCGTCACGGTCTCCTTGCTCGTCACCGAAATCAGCTTCGTCAGTCGCTATATCGTCACCGGACGATTATCCGACAACATCGTCACCTGCTCGACCGCGTTTTGCTGATCATTATTTTCGCCGAAGTCCTGTACACGGTGCAGGTCTCCCTTCGCCAGCACGTGCTTCAGCCGGGTCCGTTTCTGGCGGTCGGATTGATCGCGGTGACGCGGCGGATACTGGTGCTCACCGCCGAGCTGCCGAGGATCGCGAAAGACGGCGACAGTATCTTTCGCAGCGCCATGATCGAGCTCGGTCTTTTGACCGTGTTCCGCCGAAGAGAAGCCGGCGCCGGCGCGCCATCTCGATTGATCACCGAAAGCGCATTGCGAATCCGCCCCGCGCTTTGATGCGATTGGGTACGCTAATTGCGTTGCCGAGCCGTGGAGGAAACCGGCATGGAAATCTCGCGACGCGATTTTCTGCGCTTCTCCGCCGCCGCCGGCGGCACCGCGTTGAGCGGTCTGGTCGGCTCGGGCGTCAACCTCGGTCCCCTGGTGGCGAAAGCGCAAGAGTTGCGCATCCGCAACGCCAAGGTGACGCCGAGCCTGTGTCCCTACTGCTCGGTGGGCTGCGCCACTCTGGTTCACACCATCGACGGCAAAATCGTCAACATCGAGGGCGATCCGCGCAGCCCGCACAACGAAGGCGCGCTCTGTCCCAAGGGCGCGGCGATCTTTCAGCTGCATGTAAACCCCAATCGTCCAACCCAGGTTCTTCACCGAGCCGCGGGGGCTGCCGATTGGGAAGTCTGGGATATGGAGCGGGCGATGAGCCGCATCGCCGAGCTGACGAAGAAAACCCGCGACGAGACATTCATCGAAAAGCTCCCCAGCGGCAAAACCGTCAATATGACCCCGGCGATCTTCGCGCTTGGCGGCGCGACCCTGGAGATCGAATTCAATCACCTTTGTCAAAAACTCATGCGCGGTCTGGGAGTCGTCGCCATCGAGAATCAGGCGCGGATATGACACAGCTCCAGCGTCCCCGGTCTGGGGACCCGATTCGGCCGCGGCGCAGCAACTCTCTATCCCCGGAGCATGGCCGACTCCGACTGCATCGTCGTCATGGGATCGAACATGGCCGAGAACCATCCGGTGGCTTTTCGCTGGCCCATGAAAGCCAAGGTCGAGCACGGCGCCAAGATCATTCACGTGGATCCGCGTTTCACCCGCACCAGCGCGGTGGCCGACATTTACGCTCCGGTTCGCGCCGGCTCGGACATCGCCTTCCTCGGCGGCGTCATCAATTATGTTTTGAACAGCGAAAAATGGAACAAGGATCCGTTCTTCAAAACCTTCGTCGGAACCTACACCAATGCCGCGACGATCATCAGCGAGGACTTCAAGGACACCGAAGATTTAGACGGCGTATTCTCGGGGCTCCTGCAGTCCAAAGGCGGAGTCAACGAATGGCCGTTCAACGGTTCCATCAACGAGTACGATCCTGCCAGCTGGCAGTACGCCCGCGCTAAAGTCGGAGAGGCAGGCCGGGAGGCGGCGGGCAAAGGCGCCGGAGGGCCGCCGTTTGATCGGCTGGTAGCATCTCTGGTCAAGCCGCTGCCGCTCCGGGATGAGACGCTGCAAAATCCGCGGACGGTTCTTCAGATCGTCAGGCGGCACTACTCGCGATACACGCCCGACATGGTGGAGAAGACGACCGGCTGCCCGAGGGAAACGTTCCTGAAAGTAGCCGAGACCATTCTGGCCAACTCGGGCGCGGATCGGACGACTTCGTTCGTCTATGCGGTTGCCTGGACGCAGCACACCTACGGAGTGCAGATCATCGGCGCCTGCGCGCTGCTTCAGCTGCTGCTGGGAAACATCGGCCGGCCCGGCGCCGGCGTCATGGCGCTGCGCGGCCACGCCTCGATCCAGGGCTCCACGGACGTCCCCACGCTTTACCACTCGATCCACGGCTACATGGCCGCGCCGTCGGCGCTGAAGAAGCACGACACGCTGCAGGATTACCTCGCGGCCGAGACACCGCCGACAGGCTACCTGGCGAACACACCGAAGTTTCTCGTGTCGTACATGAAGTCGATGTATGGGGAAGCGGCGACCCGCGAGAACCAGTTCGGCTGGGACTGGCATCCGAAGATTCTCGGCGATCACTCGCACATGGCGATGTTTGTGGCGATGAACGCCGGCGCGGTGAAGGGGATGTATTGCGTCGGGCAAAATCCGGCCACGTCACTCAACGCCAAGCTGGAGCGCTCGGCGTTGAGGAAGCTCGAATGGCTGGTGGTGAAGGACAACTGGCTCACGGAAACGGCCAATTTCTGGAAGGATGCGCCGGAGGTCAAGAACGGCACGATCAAGACCGCCGACATCAAGACCGAAGTCTTTTTCCTCCCCGCGACTCAGGTCGCCGAAGTCGAAGGCACCTTCACCAATACGCAGCGCATGCTGCAATTTCACCACAAAGCCGCGGATGCGCCCGGCGACTGCCGGTCCGACACCTGGTTTTACTACGATCTCGGCAAGCGCTTGAAGAAGCTCTATGCGCAATCGACTGCGCCGCGGGACGAGGGATTCAAGAATCTGACCTGGGATTACGAGCACGAGGACGAAACCGAGCGCAAGAAAGGCGAGCCTTCGTCGGCCAAGATTCTCAAGGAGCTCAACGGCTTTTTCACCGATGATCCGAATCGCCATTGCGTCGGCTTCGGCGAGTTGAAGGACGACGGCTCGACGACCTGCGCTTCGTGGATTTATTCGGGAGTTTTGCCGGCACCGGGCAAGAATCTCGCCGATCGACGCACACCCGATCCGCCGGGCAAACCCGGCGCGCACCTCGAGTGGGGTTGGGCATGGCCGGCCAATCGCCGTGTGATGTACAACCGCGCGTCCGCCGACCCCGAGGGGAAACCGTGGAGTGAAAGAAAAAAGTGGGTGTGGTGGGATGCGGAGGCGAAGAAGTGGGTCGGCTACGATGTGCCGGATTATATTTTAACCAAGCCGCCCAATGATAAAGCGAAGCCGGGCGCCGCTGGCATGGATGCGCTTCCCGGCACCGCCCCTTTCATCAACCGGCCGGACGGCATGGGCTGGCTCTTCGCGCCGAGCGGCATGGTGGACGGTCCGCTGCCGACCCACTACGAGCCGGTGGAGTCGCCGGTGGCCAATCCGTTCTACAAGCAGCAGAGCAGCCCCGTGTACAAGTACTGGAAGGATGCCGGCAACGAGCTCGCCAAGCTCGGCGACCCGAAGTTTCCATACGTGATCACCACGTACCGGCTGACCGAGCATTACCTGGCGGGCGCCATGAGCCGCTGGCTGCCGTGGCTCGCCGAGCTGCAGCCCGAGCTTTTTGTCGAGATCAGCCCCGAGCTGGCGCAGGAGAAAGGCATCAAGAATCTCGACTGGTGCAGGATCTCGAGCCCCCGCGCTCAGGTTCGCGCCAAAGCGCTGATCACGCGCCGAATGCGCCCCTTCACGATCAACGGCAAGGTCATTCACCAGGTCGGCATGCCCTGGCACTGGGGCTATGAAGGCCTGAGCACGGGAGACATCGTCAACGAGATGACGTCCCTCGTCGCCGATCCCAACGTTTCCATGCACGAGGGAAAAGCGTTTGTCTGCAATGTAGAGAAGGCGTGAAGAAATTTAGCCGAGGATCGATGAGAGAGGATTGAGGATCGCCATCTTCCATCCTCGATCTTCCATCTTCGGTTGCGACGGAGGTAAAGCATGGCCGAGCCCATGGGTTTTTACACCGACACCACCGTGTGCATCGGCTGCAAAGCCTGCGAAGTGGCGTGCAAAGAGTGGAACCAGCTGCCGAGCACCAACGGCGGCGTGAATACTCTGAGCGGCGACAGCTACGACAACACCCGGCGGCTCGACGGCATCCACTGGCGCCACGTCAAATTCATCGAGCAGTTCACCGAAGACCGCAAGGACGGCCGCTGGCTGTTGATGAGCGACGTGTGCAAGCATTGCGTGCACGCCGCCTGCCTGGAAGTCTGTCCCACCGGCGCGATCACGCGCACCGAATTCGATACCGTGGTGATCCAGTCCGACGCGTGCAACGGCTGCCGCGACTGCATCGCCGCCTGCCCCTTCGGCGTCATCGACATCAACCCGGTTTCCGGCACGGCGCAAAAATGCACCCTGTGCTACGACCGGCTGCAAAGCGGCCTGGAGCCCGCCTGCTCCAAGGCCTGTCCCACTCAGTCGATTCAGTTCGGCACCATCAAGGAGCTGCAGGGCCGGGCGCAAAAGCGCGTGGAGCAACTGCACCAGAGCGGCGAGCAGCGCGCGTACCTCTACGGCGCCGACGAAAGAATGCTCGGCGGGCTCAATTCGTTTTACCTGCTCGTCGACAAACCGGAAGTCTATGGCTTGCCGCCCGATCCGAAAATGCCCACGCGCAACCTGGCAGCGGGCTCCATGTTTTCCGTTCTGGGCGCCCTTCTGGTCGGTTTGCTGGGGGTCTTCAATTTCAGAGATCGCGGTGCGCGCGAGGAGCAGCGCCGGCGCGAAAACGAGGAAACACGGCCATGAACGCATTTCCTTCCAGCACTTTTTTCAGCGCCGCGCCCGAGTGGGGCTGGTTGATCACGCTTTATTTCTTTTTCGGCGGCCTCGCCGGCGGCAGCTATTTTCTCGCCTCGCTGATCGATCTCTTCGCCCGGCCGCAGGATCGCCCGCTCTCGCGGCTGGGTTTTTACATCGCGTTTCCTTGCATTGTCATCAGCGGCATCCTGCTGACCTTCGATCTGCATCGGCCGTTGCGCTTCTGGCACATGCTGATCGAGTCGAACACCTATCAGCCGATGCTCAAGCTGTGGTCGCCGATGTCAGTCGGCTCGTGGGCGCTGGTCATCTTCGGCGCCTTCAGCTTCGTCTCTCTCCTGGGCGCGCTTGCCGACGCCGAGCGCATCCCGTGGCCGGCCTGGCGCGAGGTGCACCCGCCGTCCATCCTCGGACGGTTCGTCGCCGTGATCGGGGGAATTTTCGGCTTCTATGTGGCCGGTTACACCGGCGTCTTGCTGGCCGTCACCAACCGCCCGATCTGGTCGGACACGCCGGTGCTCGGCTTGCTCTTCATCGTTTCCGCGGCCTCGACGTCGGCGGCGCTGATGATTCTGCTCGCCGATCGCTGGCAGTGGAGCATGCCCGGTCTTTTGGATCTGCATCGATTCGATGCCTGGGTGATCGCGCTCGAATTTATCATTCTGATCACGCTCATGATTTCCCTCGGTCCGGTGCTTCGCGCCTGGCTCAACGCCTGGGGGCTGCTGCTTTTGCTCGGCGTCGTGGGCGTCGGCATGCTCGCGCCGCTGGCGCTTTATTGGCGCGGCTCGGGGCAGCGCAACATGATGATCAGCGCCGCGCTGGTGCTGGTCGGGGGATTCCTGCTGCGCGTGGTGATCGTGTTTTCGGCCCAGGGGGTTTGATCGTGAAGCTCGCAGTCTTTCTGTGGTTTGTCGTTCTGGCGCTCGGCGCCTGTGCCAGTCCGGAAAACACGCGCACGCGCGGCGGCGGTCCCGGCGCCGATGTCGGCAATCGCGGCCAGGTGGTGAAAATGCACGAGGGGTCCGAGCCGTTTTATCAGACGCCGCAAATCATCGCCGTGCAGCACGCGCCGATCGGCAGCGCGAGCCAGGCCGAGCGTTTGAGCCGATGAAAGATCCGTCGGCCGCGCTGCAGCGCCTGAGCGAAGATCGTCCCGAGTGGCGCCCGTGGCTCGCGGTGGTCGATGAGTTGTTTAGCGAAGCGGCGAACCCGCGCTGGGATGATTGCGTGCCGGTTTTTGCCGAGCGCCGCGCCCACGTGCCCTGGCTGGCGAAAGCTTCCATCGTCATTTCTCAGGAGCACCTGCGCCGCTGGACGGTTCGTCTGCTGCGCGCTGCCGTCGCGAGCGGCACGGCGCCGCTGGCGACGCTGCGCGAGGTCGCCGACGCCGCGCCCGCGGCGGAGCTTTTTCACGCCGCGCTCGATCAGGACCATCGCAGGCTGGAGCAGATCGCCTCGGGCTTCAACGCCGACGGCGCCGCGCTGCGCGGCGTGGCGGCGCTGCTGCCGATACCTTTTCTGCACGCGTGCCGCCGTCGTTTAGCCGGCCACACGGCGGCGAGCTGGCTCGACGGCTATTGTCCCTTGTGCGGCGCGTGGCCGGCTTTCGCCGAAGTGCGCGGCATCGAGCGGGCGCGCTATCTCCGCTGCGCGCGCTGCGCCGCGGAGTGGCCGATCCACTGGCTCTACTGTCCGTTTTGCGCCGCCGGCGAGCACGACCAGCTGGTATCGCTGGTGCCCGAAGGCGAGCGCCGCACCCGTTCGGTGGAAGCGTGCAAACGCTGCGGCGCTTACATAAAATCCTTCGCCGTTCTCCAGCCGGCCGATGCGCTCGCGGTTTTGCTCGAGGATCTCGCCAGCGTCGATCTCGACATCGCCGCCATCGAGCAGGGCTACCGCCGCGGCGAAGGCGCCGGGTATGCGCTGAATGCTCTGGTCGGCGAGCAGAAAGGCTTGCGCTCGAGATTCTTTTCCCGGGAGCGCTGAATGAACCAACCCGAGCCGCTCCGCCCCGCCGCAATCTGCCGCGCTCTGCTCGCCGCGCTCGAGGCCTCCGAAGGCCGGCGCCGCCGGCGCAAGCGCGACACCACGCCCGATGCGATCGGTCTCGCGATCAAGCGCCATTTACTGGAGCGGGCGGTGCAGGAAGATCCGGCGCCGGAAATTTTCGAGGCGTGGCTGCTGCGGATCGAGCCTCCCGAATTTCAAGCCGCGCCCGGCGCCGTCGCGGCCATGGCCCGCTCGGTCTTCGATGAATGGCGCAGGGCGCACCGCCTGGGCGCTTTTCGCCAATGGCTCGAGCGCGGCGCGCCCTCCGACGACGCGCGCGAGCCGGGGTGATATTGCTTCAGCAACAGCGAGCGCGGCGCCTCAGGCGAAGAACGCGAAGGCGCGCATCTCGATGCTCTGGCGCGGCGGCGCGCCGGGCGGCGTCGCCGGATGCTTGAACGAAGTGTGCGCGGTGAAGCGGGCGCGCGCCTTGTCGGAATCGTAGACTTTGAAAACCACCGCCTCGTCGCGGCGCATCTCGGGAAAATAAATCCAGCGGTGCTGCGGGTTGTATTTGAGCCGGTAGGTCTGGCCGACGCGGTGCGGGTAACGGCGCTCGGCGATCATCCAGTCCTCGAAGGCGACGCTGCGCGCGTCGGCGAGCGCCAGCGGATTGGATTGGATCGGCCGGTTGATCGCGCGCCAGACCTGAATGATCGCGAAGCGGTGCTTGAGCCGCTCCTCGGCTTCCTCCGGCAAAATCTCGCGCAGCCGGTTGGGCCCGGACCATTCGGTGTAATCGTTGTGCGCCTGCAAGACCGGATTGCGGATGAGCTTTTCCTCGCGCTCTTTTTCATCGCCCGAGCGCAGCGCGTGATCGAAGATCACCACGCGGGTCGCGCCCGCTTCCCGGCGGATGAGCGCTTCGATCTCCGGATAATAAATCCCGGTCACCTGCCGCTCGTCGAAAAAGTCCGCCACCTTCGTCGGGTGGGCGACGAACACAAAGCCCTGCTCATCGAGCGAAAGCCGCTCGTTAAGCGCCCGGCCGTCGAGGAGCCGCATCGACTTCAGCTCCACCGCGCCGGTCCTGCGCCCGTGAATATTCTTCGGGCCGAAGGACTCGTTGACCAAGACTTCGCCATTGTCCACGGTATAGGGAATTTCAACGGTGAGGGCTTCGGCCATGACGGATCTCCTTTCGCTCAAAACACAGTTAACACCGTCGCGGGCGGCGTGTAAACGCCGCTCAAAAGCGCGCCGTAAAGACGCGCCGCGTGGTCGTAGCGAATTTTGTCTTTTCTGCGCTTCGCTCAAATCGGATCGCTCGCAGCCGGGTCATGGTTCCTAACACGGGCGCCGAGCCGCTACGAAACGGAGGGCAAACAAGGATCAGTTCAGGTAACCGCTGCCGCCGCCTTCGGCTTGCGCCAGGGCGAGGTTGTGGCGCACGGCGTCGAGATGCGGGTGGATTTCCAGCGCGCGGCGAAAACAGACCGCGGCTTCGCGGAACTCGTTGAGCGACAGATGGCAAAGCCCCTGGCCGGACGCGGCGCCGAAGTGATGGGGATTGCGCGCCAGCGTCTGCCGGCAGTCGGCGATGGCGCCGGAAAAATTGCGCCGCAGGTAGCGCACCGTCGCGCGCTTGTTCCAGCCCTCGGCAAAGTCGGGCTTGAGCGCAACGACCCGGTCGAAAAACTCTTCGGCGGCGGCGAGCTTTCCCTGCTGCATCGCCTCCACGCCGCTGCGAAAAATCCGGTCCGTTTCGGCGTCGCCGGAGCGGCACCAGGCGCTCCAGAGAAGCGCCTCGGCCGTGGCGGCGAGCTCCCGATCGTCGCCTTTCAACGCCAGCAGCGCTTCGCGCTCGTCGGTGGGATACATGGCAATCCAACATTGATGAACGCGCTCAAACCGTCAGGAATGCTGCGTCATCCATTGCGCCGCGCGTGCGGCGATCGCGTCCAAAACTTCTTCCTCCGACCGGCCTGCGCTTTTCAGCATGTGAAACGAATGATCGCCGCCGTCAACAACGAACAGCTCGGCGCCCTTGCCTGCCTGCTTGCACAGCGGCTTCAATAATTTCAAATCCGCCAGCGCGTCGCGCGAGCCCTGCAGGAACAGCATGGGAAGGTCGATGCCGGTGAGATGCCGGCCGCGCTCGGCGCCGGGCCGGCCGGCGGCGTGGAGCGGGAAGCCGAAAAATACCAGGCCGCGCACCTTGTCGAGCGGCTCCTGGGCCGCAGCCAGCGACGTCATGCGTCCGCCCATGGATTTGCCGCCGGCGAACAGCGGCAGATCTCCGGCCTGCTTTTTTCCCGCGACCACCGCGGCGCGCACCGTATCGGTCAGCACGCCTTCCGAATCCGGCCGCTTGGTGCGTTTTTCCATGTAGGGAAACTGATAGCGCAAGGTCGCGATCCCGCGCGTCGCGAGTTTGGCCGCCGCGTCTTCCATGAACCGGTGGCGCATGCCGGCGCCGGCGCCGTGAGCGAGCAACAGCAGCGCCCGCGCGCCTTCGGGCTTGAGCAAGAGTCCGGACACCGCGCCGGCCTTTTCGCTCACGTAAAATTGAATCTCCTTCGCCCCGCCTCGAGTGCTCATCGGCCTCCCTTCCGCCGCGATCGACTCATCTGAAGCGCTCGCGCCGATTTTTTAGCAGATAGCAGATTACTCCCGCGGTGGCCACCGCTTTTCAAATGAAAAATAGCGCGCCGGCTTCGCTCCGCTGTTGAAACTGCTAAGATGATCGAGTATCCCATCGCGGCATCGCCGGCGAGGAATTTCCATGATCGTCGCAAAACCATTGCGCCTCATCGCCTGCCTCTGCGTTTGCGCCGGAGTCGCATTCGCCGCGGCGCCCGGTCTCGCCGATCTGCGGGAATACGTGCGCCGGCCCGAGCCGGCCTTCGAGTGGCAGGTAAAATCCCGGATCGAGCGGCCCGGCGCGCGGATTTACGATCTACAGTTCGTGTCGCAGGTCTGGCAGGGAGAGCCCTGGCGCCATCAATTGCAGATTTATCAACCGGCCGAAGCCGCGCCTGGCGCGACGATGTTTTTGTGGGTGAGCGGCGGCGGCGCCACGCCGGAAGCGATCGCGCTCGGACTGGAGCTTGCGCGCAAAATCAAAACGCCGGTCGCGTTTCTCTATCACGTTCCCAATCAGCCGCTGCTTGAAGGCAATCTCCGCGAAGACGACCTGATCGCCGAGACCTTCGTGCGGTACCTGAAAAACGGCGACGAGAACTGGCCGCTGCTCCTGCCGATGGTGAAAAGCGTGGTCAAGGCGATGGACGCCATTCAGGCATTCGGCGCTCGGGAGTGGCCCGCCCCGGTGGAGAAATTTATCGTTGCCGGCGCGTCCAAACGCGGCTGGACCACCTGGCTCAGCGCCGCCGTCGACGGGCGCGTGAGCGCAATCGCGCCGGCGGTGATCGACGTCCTCAACATGCGCGCGCAGATGTCGCGCCAGGTGCAATCGCTCGGCGGCTACAGCGTCCGGCTCACGCCCTACAGCAGCCGCGGCCTGCTGCCGATCCCCGACACGCCGGGAGGCCGTCGTCTGCTGAGCATGGTCGATCCGTGGGCGTATCGCGAGAAACTGACCATGCCGAAATTGATCGTCAACGGCACCAACGATTTTTACTGGGCCACCGGCGCGCTCAATCTGTATTGGGACGGCATTCCGCAGAACAAATGGGTGCTCTACATTCCCAACGCCGGACACAATTTGCGCCGCCAGGATCGGCCGGCCGGCGAGCAGCTGAAGGATCTGGTGAACGGCCTCGCCGCCTTCGCGCGCCATCAGATCGACGGCGCTCCCATGCCGCGCCTTGAATGGAAACACGAGACCGTCGACGGCAAGCTGCGCCTGACCCTCGACGCCGCGCCGGCGCCGCTGGCGGCGCGGCTCTGGATCGCGGCATCGCCCAGCGCGGATTTTCGCGCCGCCTCCTGGCGCGCCCAGGGATTGAAAATCGCCGATGGCCGGATCGTCGGGGAAATCGCGCCGCCGGAAACAGGCCGGGCGGCGTTTTTCGGCGAAGTGGAATACGAGATCGACGGCCTGCGCTACAAGCTCTCGACCCAGATGCGCATGTCGAACGAATAAGCCGCCGCCTGCGGCGCGCTCGTCATCGCCGTCGGGGAAATCGTCGGCGCTTCGCGCGACCAGCGCCCGCGGCAAAACTGCGCGCGCCTTCCACGAGCACGGATCACGACGGCGGTTCTAGGAATGGCGGCGGATAAAATCGCCGACGATCTCGATAAAGCGCAGCGTCTCCGGCTTGTCGGCCGACGGCACCATGCGGTGCTCCGGCAAGCCCTCGAACGTATGCGTTTCGACGGCGCCGCCGCGCTCGCGGTAGGATGCAATGAAGCGCTCCTGCATTTCCAGCGGGTGATTTTTGTCGTCCGCCTTGAGCAGCATGAGCAGCGGCGGCAGCGCGTCTTGCGCGCCCTGGTCGAGGATCGTCTGCGGGCTGCCTTCGGCCATCGCTTCTTCGCTGCGCCAGTAATCGATGTGCGCCTGGACGAGCTCGCCGCGGTTCAATTCTTTTGCAAAGCGGAAACGATAAAGCGGACAGATCACCGGCCAGGCCGCGATCACGTATTTGACGCCGGCGTCGAGATCGGCGCGGCCGGGCAGCGCGAGCGCTGAATAGGCGGGGTGCCGCGGCCGGAGCGCGCTCAGCACGACCTGGTGGCCGCCGCTGGAATTGCCGAAGGCGCCGACGGCGGTGCCGTTGAATTCCGCCGCGCGCGCTTTCAACCAGCGGATCGCCAGGTTCACGTCGCAAAGCGACGCGGGATAACCCGCTTCGGGCGGCTGGCGAAAATCGATCGAGGCGACGACGATGCCCGCGGCCGCGAGCGCGCGCGCGATGCCGGCGTTGTTCAAGCGATCGCCGTTGTGCCACGCGCCGCCGTGCACGTCGAGGACCGCCGGAAACGGTCCGGCGCCGCGCGGTTGATAGACCCGCGCCAGCCATGGCTTCCCGCCCTGGCGCTGGTATTCGATGTCGCGCTCTTCGACTTGGTAGCGGTGGAGGTTGGGCATGGGCGCAATCTACTGCCGAGCGAAGCCGCGCCGCAAGCGGAAAAATCATCGCCAAAAAATCGCCGCGCAGCTGGGCTTGGCGCGGCGCTTATTTTGCGCGCGCCGGCGCGCCGCGCTTCACATGGCGGAGCGTCAGCAAGCAGCCGATCAGCATGGCGACTGCCGTGATCGCCTGGCCCCGGTGCATGCCGCGCACCAGGCCGGCGCGCGCAATCAGGGAACCGAAGAGCGCCACGCCCACCACGCCGCCCAGTTGCCGGCTCGCCTGCAGCACGCCCGAAGCGATTCCCGCGCGCTCGGCGCCGACAGCTTCGAGAAACGCCGAAGTCATCGCCGGAACGACCAGGCCGCCGCCCGCGCCGATGATCGCGAACAGCGCCAAAATTTCCAGATAGCCCGAGGACGGACCGACGCCGAGCAGCCCGAGGTAGCCGGCGGCGCAGAGCAGTTGGCCGATAACCATCGGCCACCGCCCGCCGATTCGGCCGACCCTCGGTCCCACCGTCAGATTGGCCGCGGCCACGCTCGCGCTCATCGGCAGAAACGCAAAGCCGGCGGCGAGCGGCGAGGCGCCCCACGCCTGCTGAAAGAACAACACCAGAATGAAAAACTGCCCGTAGAACGCGAAATTGATAATCGCGCCGATGCTCAAAAGCGCCGACACCGCGGGGAATTTGAAAAAATCCAGCGGCAGCATCGGCGCGCGGCTTCTGCGCTCGAGGGCGATGAACGCGGCGAGCGCAAAAATAAAAAGACCGAAGCCGGCGAGAATCGGCGGCGCGCTCCACCCAAGCCGGCCGCCTTCGATCAATGTCGCCGCCAGCAAACCGAGGGCGGCGATGCCGGCAAGCTGGCCCGGCAGATCGAGGCTGCGCGCGCGCCGCGCCAAGGACCGCGCGACGCCGCGATACGCGAGCAGCATGGCCGCCGCGCCGAAGGGCAAATTGATGAAAAATACCGAGCGCCAGCCGCACAGGGCGGTCAGCGCTCCGCCGAGCACCGGGCCGGCGACCTGGCCGACGGCGCCGCTCGCCGCCCAGATCGCCACGGCGCGCGCGCGAACGTGGCGGTCAAGATACGCTTCGGCGAGCAGAGCGAGCATGGCCGGCAGGGTCAGCGCGGCGCCGATTCCCTGAAGCAGACGCACGACATTCAGCTCGAGCAAAGACCGCGCGAGGCCGCACAGCGCGGACGCGCCGGCGAAAAAGCCGAGCCCGGCGAGAAATACGCCGCGCGCGCCGAAAAGATCGCTCAGCGCGCCGCCGCTCAGCAACAGACTCGCGAACACCACGGCGTAACCGCCGCTCACCCATTGCAGCCCGGTGATATCGCCGCCGAGTTCGCTTTGAATCGTCGGCAGCGCGACGTTCACAACCGTCGTGTCGAGAATGATCATGAAAAAGCCGATGGCGGTGACGATCATCGGCGCGGAATTCGATCGGATCGAGACGGCCGCCGGCTCCGGCGTCTCGACTCTTCGATACTTCATCGCGCCGCTCCGCCGGCACGCGCAACCAGCGAAGCAATCCCAGTCCGCGGCCCGCCGCGCAGCGCCGGCGCAGGAGCATCGCGCCGCGCTTTTTCTTTTCGCTTCGACAGCGTGCGGGCGAATGCCTTCCACAGGTAGATCGCCGCGTAAGCGCGCCACGGCCGCAGCGAATCGATGTCGAGATCGGGATGGAGCGCCAGGGCGCGCTTGAGAATCAGGTCAGTGCGCGGAAACGCGTCGGTGTCGCCGATCGACCGCAGGCTGATGTATTCGGCCGACCAGGCGCCCAGGCCGTCAACCTCGATCAGCGTCTTGCGAAACTGTGCCGGGTCCTGCGCCTCCGAAAGAGAGATCGCGCCGCGCAGCACTCGCCGGCTGAACTCGCGCACCGCGTCGCGGCGGGCGCTGCTGGTTCTGATTGCGCTCAAATCCGCATTCGCCAACACTTCGGGGCCAGGAAATAAATAGGCCGGCTCTCCCGTGACCGGATGAACGATCGCTTCGCCGTGGTCGCGCACCAGCTGCGCGACGAGACTCGCGCGCTGATCGGCCGAAACGACTTGGCCGAGAATCGTGCACACCGCGGTCTCGAAGGGATCCCAGCTGCCCGGCACGCGCAGGCCGGGGAAACGAGCGATCAATCTGGCGAAGAGCGGCACCGGAGCAAAGCACTCGGCGATCAGCATCGGATCGGAATCCAGGTCGAACATTCGGCGCACCCGGCTCACAACCTGAAAGAGCAGCCGCGCATCGTCGGCAATCACGGTCAATTTCAATTGCGGCTTGCCGGCGACCGGCTGAACGCGCAGAAAGCCCATCTTGCCGTCGAGGCGAAACACCCGCTCGAAGCAATTCTCCGCCGCCCGCTCGACTCCGGGGATCGGATGAGTCCGATAAAATTCGATCAGAGACGGCCAGTCGCAGGGCGGCCGAAACGAGAGCTTGAGCTCGATGCCGCCGGCGTCGCGTTTCAAGCGCGCTTTTCTTAGCTGCGAGGGCGCGCGCTCGAAGCGTTTTTTGAAAGCATCGTTGAAGCGCCTGAGCGATGCGAAACCGGCGCTTCGCGCCACGCTGCGAATCGGCACCGCGGTTTCGACGATCAGCCGGCGCGCGAAGTTCAGTCGATTGGCGTCGGCGATCTGCTTGGGCGTGCGGCCGATCTCGGTTTGAAAAAGCCGGCGCAAATGGCGCGCGCTCACGCCGAGCCGCCGGGCGAATTGCTCTTCGCCGCGCCCGCTCAATTCGTTGGCGGCGATGAGCTTCAGCGCCCGCTGCACCACCGCGCGCCGGCCCCACCAGGCCGGCGAAAGCGGCGCGCACTCCGGCCGGCAGCGCAGGCAAGGCCGATAGCCCGCCGCTTCCGCGGCGGCGGCATCGGGAAAAAACACCACGTTCTCTCGTTTGGGCCGCGCCGGACAAATCGGCCGGCAGTAAACGCCGGTGGTTTTCACCGCGACAAAAAATTTTCCATCGAAGCGGGGATCCCGCGCCAGCATAGCCCGATAGAAATCGTTCATGACGGACAGATTGGAACATGCGCCGGAGCTGCGCAAGCAGGCGACTGGCCGTTTTCGGACGCGAATTCGCGCGCCCGAAACACTTGGCCGGCAAAACAGCCAGTCTAAAGGCAGGTGCTGTTAAGAAAAAAAAACCGCCGGCGCGCTGGGCGAAACTGCGGCACATACGGCGCCATCCGCCGCGGCTTCTGGTTTACTCCCAGCGCGCGCGAATCCAGAAGCTTGCGAACAACACCGTGGCCACGATGGCGCCGAGCAGCCACTCGATGCCGTAGCGCGGCAGGAAATAACTTTCCGCCAGGCCGATGCCGTAGAGCGTGGAGATCATCGAAGTATGTCTGATGCGCCGGCGCCACTTGAATCTGGTCATGCTAGGATCGCCTCCGATTGATTAGAGGCGCATTCCGCACGGTTCATGCCAGAGAGTTTTCGAGAAACTGAAAAGACAAATGCCCTCGCAGCGGCTCCGACAAGGTTCGCCCCCTGCGATTGGCGCGGCGTCGATGACAGCGCAATGTCGCGGCTGTCGCGTAAAAAAACCTTACACTCCCTGGTTGATCGCAAGCTTTCATCGTGGGTCCTTGGTCCCGGCCTTGGAATCACCAGGCCGATCGCAGCCAGTGCAAAAAAAATTAACAAACCCGCCCGCCGAACGTCTAATCGCGCGTGCGCTGAGATAAAAGGTTCAATGCGACGCCGAGCGGCCGCGCGACTTCCAGGCGCGGCCCCTGGCGCAAAAAGGATGGAAGAAGACCATGGCCACAGAATCCCATCTCCGAGCGCGGCTTTGTCCGAACTGCGCCAACAGCGTCGCGGAAGACGCGCCAAAATGCCCCTATTGCAAGGCCGAGCTGTCGTCCGATTTCACGCCGCAGTGGCTGAAGCGCGATGATTCGCTCGGCGAGCCGCGCGTCGGTCCGACGGGCGCGGGCAAATTTCCGCTTTCGGCGAAGTTTGTCTGGCCTGCCGCCATGCTGGTCATCGCCCTGGCGGCTTTTTTTCTCGGCAGCTATATCCAGCGTCGGCAGCAGGCCCTCACCGCCCAGGCCTACGCCAAACAGCTCCAGACAAAGGAGCAGATGATTCAGAGCCAGGAAACCCAGCTCGCGGAAGCGCGCAAGAAGCTCGACGATAGCACCAATCAGATAACCGAGATGAAGATGAAGCTCGAGAGCAGCCAGAAGGAACTGGCTGCGGCGCAGCAGCACTTGGCACAAGCGCGCGCTACGGAACGCGCGGTGGCCACCCGGCGGGCCGCGGCACCCGTGTCGAACGCGGCGGCGCCGATTTCTCCGGCGCCGAGACGGGCCGCCGATTCGGGAGTCTACGAAACCACCCAGGCGACTTCCGTCTATGAAAATCCGTCATCGACGGCGCGCGTCATCTCGCAAATCGGCCGCGGCACGCGCATCAACGTGGTTAATGCCACGGGTGCCTGGCTGGAAGTGCGCTCGCGCCACGGCAACCCTCCCGGCTACGTCCGCGCCGACGATGCCAGGCCGATTACCCGAGTGAATTAACCGCCGCGCGGAAACCCGGCGAGCGCGCGGAATTCATGCGCCCTGTGAAGCGGCAATGCCGCCGGACTTGAACGGCCAGAGAAGCTGGCCCGGAAGATCGGCCGGGATTTTCTCTGAGACGCCGAAGCGCAGCGGCTGCGCCTCGGGCATGTAATAAGTGCCGAACAAAATATCCCAGATCGGCAGCAGGCCGGCGAAGTTTTTGTCCTTCCCCTCTTCCGCCGAAGTGTGATGCCAGCGGTGAAAGCGCGGGCTCGCCAGCACTCCGCGCAACGGGCCGAAATCCCAGCTCACGTTGGCGTGCAGAAAAATCGCGTAGGCCGTAAAGAACGGCAGCGCGCCCGCGAGCAGCGCCGGCGTGTAACCGAGCGCGACGATCGTCATCGCCTGGATGCTTTTGTTCAGGATGTCGTTGACCGGATGCACGCGCGCCGCTGAGAGCCAGTCCAGCTCCACCGAGCTGTGGTGAATCGCGTGAAAACGCCACAGCGTTTTTCCATGAAACGCGCGATGGAGCCAATAGCCGACCACGTCGATCAGCACGATCATTTGCACGGCCTGGAGCAGCGCGGGCTGGCGGCCCAGCGGGCCGCGCCCCATGAGCAGCCCCTCGAACGAGCCCGAGCCCGTCAGCCAGAGCAGCGGCGCCAGCGTCAGAACCACGGCCAGCCTGGCCACCGGTTTCGTGAGCAGCGCGGTAAAAAACCAGTAGATCACATCGAGCGCCCAGCCGCGCCGCAGCCGGCGCTGGCCGGGGATCCCCGGTGACATTGTTTCCAGCGGGATCATCGTCGCGCTCAAAATTCCCAGTGCGATCAAAATGGAAGTCACCTGTGCGTTCCGCGTTACCGATCTGTGCAAACATCTATCGGCCGAGCCGCCAGGCGCAGAGCGCAAAGCGAAGCTTCGGCCACCCTGGACGCCGCCTTCACTTCCGTTCGAGCACGTGAATGTAAAGATCGGTGGCGCCCTGTTTTTCCGTGCGCTGCTCTTTGAGCACGGCGGTTTTGCTGGTTTGCGCCCAGCCTTTGAAATCCGGCACGGAGCCTGGATCGGTAGCGATCACTTCGAGCAGTTCGCCGGGCTGCATCTGATCGATTTCCTTTTTCGCCTTGACGATCGGGATGGGGCACTTCGCGCCGCGCACGTCGAGTTGTTTCATCGCACTCTTGCCTCCCGTGATTGCGCCGCGGGGCCGCCGCTCGCGGCGCATTGATTTTTTCCCAGCTCCCACTCGATCGCGCGCTCGGGATCGACCTCCCTGTGGCCCAAATTGGCGTCGATGATCTCGGCGTACTGCGGCGGCGGCGCGAGGAGCGCGCGCTTCATCGCTTCTGTGAAAGCAGATTCGGTCATGCGCAGCTCCGGCAAGGCGCGGCGCAACTCGCCGAGGGTTGCCGAAACGACGCCGTCAACGCCGATCTCCGAGCTAGCGGCATAATGCGCCGGCAGCACGACCGTCGCATCGTCGAGCCGGGCGATGCGCCCGCGCAGAGTTTGAAAAAGGCTCCTCGACCATTCCTCGACGTGGCCGCCCAGGTCCGGCCGGCCGACGGACTCTTTGAAAAGCGTGTCGCCGCTCAAGAGATAGCGATCGGCGACCAGATAGCAGACCGAGCCCGGCGTGTGACCGGGTGCGGCGAGAACGCGAATGACAATATTCCCCACCCGAAGCTCGTCGCCACCGTTCAAAGCGCGCACGCGATGCTGCAGGTCGAAGCCCGCGCCCGCGGCGACGAAATAGTCGGCGCCGAGGCGGGCGGCGAGCGCCGGACCGCCGCTCAAATGATCGGCGTGCACGTGGGTATCGAGCACGTGCGCGAGCCGCGCGTCCGCCCGACCGAGGGCCGACTGGTAAATTGCGACGGCGCGCGACGGATCGATCACCGCCGCTTGGCCGCCGGAGACCACGATGTAGGAGAGGCAGCCTTTGCCGCGCCGATTGAGCTGATCGATCTGAAAAAGATTTTCTTCCGCCGGGCGCAGCGGCACTTTGACCGTTTCGAGATATTCGCCGTAAGCGACCATGCCGCCGGCCAGGCTGCGCGCCGGCCGTCCCGAGCGGCGCAGGATTTCTGCGACCATTTGGGAGGATCCGCCCTTGGCGCAGACCGCGACGATCTCGCTTTCGGCGTTCGGCACGCGCGCTAACGACGATTCTTGGTCTTCGATGAAATCGAAATAGGGAATGTGCGCGATCGCGAATTGCCGCCGCGCTTCGATTTTCCAGCTTGCGTATTCGTCGCCGTTGCGCACGTCGAGCACGAGCAGCGGCGCGCCGCCGTCGAGCTTCGCGAGCAGCTCGGCAATTTCGATTTCTTCGCCGGCGGACATGCGCGCCTTTCAGATAAACAGCGTGACTTTGGAGCGGCACGCATCGGCCATGTAGGTCGCCACGCCGCCGTACTCGAGGCCATCGGCCAGCTCTTCCTTGCCGACGCCCATCGCGTCCATCGACATAGTGCAGGCGATAATCTTGACGCCGAGGTCCCGGGCGACCGCCATCAATTCCTCGAGGCTGGCGATGCCTTTTTCCTTCATCATCGCCCGCAGCATGCGCGCGCCGATGCCGAAGAAGTTCATCCGCGATACGCCGAGCGCCTGCGAGCCCGCGGGCGTCATCAGCGCAAACATTTTTTCCTTGAGGGTTCGCTGCGGGGCGCCGGCCGCGCCGGCTTTCTTGAGCGCGCAGAGTCCCCAGAAAGTAAAAAACATCGAGGTTTCGAGGCCCGCGGCGGCAGCGCCGGTGGCAATCACGAAAGCGGCCAGCACTTTGTCCAGATCGCCGCTGAAAACCACGATGGTCGCGCGGTCTTCCGGCATCCGGTCCTTGAGCTCGGCAACGGTTTTTTCCAGTTGTTCGAGGCGCGCCGCCAGGTTCCGGTCCGCCGGCAAGGCCGGGTTCGCCGGATCGTCCTCGAGCGCTTTCGGGTTGCTTGCGAATGCCATTTCGCTCGACCTCCGCTTTCGCCCATTGACAGACTGCGGCTTAACTCCGGCGTTATTCTACTCGCCTTGCACAAGCCTGCAACAGCGAAGCACAGGGACGCAATCCGGCCGGTTCATCACATTTGTAGTTTCCAGCTCCCCGGTGTTAGAACCGGATGGGCCGGACCTCCCTCGGCGCGCGGGATAGTTTCCATGTTGGTGCGAAATATTTTTGTTCTCTTCCAGCCACCGGCGTGGCGCGCCGCGCTCGCGGCGTGCATGCTCGCCGCCGGCAGCGCCAGCCTTTGCAGCGCGGAAACTTTGCGGTTCGGGTTTTCCGGCGCCACCGCGACCCAGTTGGCCGGCGCGATCGCCCTGGAGCAAAAGCTCTTCGAGCGTTACGGCGTGAACGTGGAATTCACCCAGTCCGCCGGCACGACGATGATCCGCGCGCTCGACTCCGGCAGTCTCCAGGTTGCCATCGTCGGCGGCGGCCAGGCGCTCGGCGCCTATTTGAAAGGCGTGGAGGTCCGCATCGTCAGCGGGCTGGTCAACATCGTTCCGTTCCAGCTCTGGGCCAAGCCGGAAATTTCCTCGCTCAAGGATCTGCGCGGAAAGCTGATCGCCAACACGCCGCCGGGGACTTCGCTCAATCTGGCCTCGCAGATTCTGCTCGCGCGCGCCGGTCTCGATCCCCTGCGCGACGTGAAGCTCGTCGCCTTCGGCCGTCTGGGACTGGTCTCGCAGGCGCTTTTTACCGGCGTGGTCGATGCCGCGCTTTTGTCGCCGCCCGAGACCATCGAAGCGCGCCGCTCGGGAATGCGTCTGGTGCTGGATCTGGCGACGGCGCGGATTCCCTGTCCGTTCACTTCGGTGGTCACGACCCGAGCCGTGCTGGAAAAATCGCCGGCGGCGCTCGATCGGTTTCTGCGCGGCATCCTTCACGGCGTCAAAGTTGCGCTGACCAGTCCCGATGTGGCAAAGAAAACCATCGGCCGCAACATGCGCCTCAGCGATCCGGAAGCGATCGAGGAAGTTTACCAGCGCGCCATCGCCGGCTACGAGCGCGTGCCGGCGGTGCCGAAGGAAGCCATCGAAACCGTCGTGAAGCTTTCGCCGGCGCCGCCCGCGCGCAATCCCTTCGGCGTGCTCGACATGAGCTTGCTCGAGCGCATCGAAAAGGAAGGCTTCGTCAAAACACTCTACTCGATGAAATGAGAACATCGCCGGGAGGTCTTTATGGCAGACATTCGAGGAGTCGGAAAAAAAATCACTTACAGCGAGGACAATCCGATCAGCGCCGAGATCGAGGCGCTGCGCAAAAATCGCGACCCCATCAAGCGCCCGCCCAAAGACGACGAGGAACGCGAGCGTCTGGCGCGCTGGCTGGCGCACCGCGGGCGCGACGAGCTGGAAGTGACGGTCGGCACCGCGTGCTACGCCATGGCGCACTTCGAGATGGACTGCGAATGGCGCTATTTTCTCGCCCAGCACGCCGGCACCGAAGCGGGCCACGGCTGGGGCTACATCCGCCAGGCCAACGCCATCGACCCGAGCCGCGATCACTCCAGACCCGATCCCGAATTCGAGCGGCAGTACGGCTTGACGCCGCGCACCGAGCACCACGAGATCATGAAGCGCGATTTTCTGAGCTATATATTTTCCGGCAATCTCTGGCCCTACGGCCACGTCACCGCGGCGAGCATCCAGAGCATCCAGATCACCACGCCGAAACTGCTCGACTTCGAAGAGCGCGTGGTGCACGCCGAAGAGCGCAGCCACCACGACGCGATTTTGCAGAAAATTCACGACTACGTGTGGGAGCAGATCGAGATCTGGGGCGAAGCGCCGATCCGCCGGCGCATCGGCGAGATCGAGCGCCAGGCGCTCAACAGCCGGCCGCGCACGATCTTCGACCCGCCGCGGCGCGAGTTCCTGCGCAAATATTTCAACGTGCCGATCGAGAACGTGAAGAAATTCCCGGCGTGGCGGGAATATCTCTATCTCAACGTGCTCGGCTTTCCGCCCGAGCCGGTTCACATAGAAAACTGGCCCGCGGAAATTCCCCAGCCCAAAGCGGTGTAGCGGAAGCGCACCGCGCGGCGGGAAATTTTTTCACCGGCGTGTTGAATCGGCCCGCGCGGCGCCGCTACTATGGGTTCATGGTCACGCGCGGCGCCAGGAAGGCAGGCAAAGCGATTCTGCGCCGGCTCGGCTACGAGGTGCGGCCCATCGGGATCGCGCCGGAGAAGATTGCCGCCGAAGCCGGCGCCGCCCACGCGCATTGTTACAAGCCCTACGCCAGCCGCTGGCCGATTTTTTCGCCCTGGACCCTCGACGATTTTCAAAGCGTTTATCGTCCCGTGGCCGACTTCACCGCCGGCTCGACCGAGCGCGCTTTCATGCTTACCCGCTTCGCCGAGCACGCCAAATATTTGCCGGGCGATTTCGGCGAGAGCGGCGTTTACCGCGGCGGCTCGGCGTATCTGCTCTGCCGCATCCTGCGCGGCAGCGGCAAGAAATTATTTCTCTTCGACAGTTTTCAAGGCCTGCCAAAACCCGACGCGGGCCGCGATCCGCACTTCAAAGAAGGCGAATACGCCGCGCCGCTGGCCGCCGCCGAAGAGCGGCTCAAGGAATTTTCAGGCATCGCCGATTTCCGCGTGGGCTGGATTCCCGAGGTCTTTAGCGGCCTGGAAAATACCCGCTACGCGTTCGCTCACATCGACGTGGATCTCTACCGGCCGACCCTCGACTCGTGCAAATATTTTTATCCGCGCATGACGCCGGGCGGCGTCATGGTTTTCGACGAATACGGCTTTCCCTCGGCCCACGGCGAGAAAGTCGCGGTGGATGAATTCTTCGCCGATAAACCGGAGCAGCCCGTCCCGCTCATCACCGGGCAGGCGTTCGTGCTGAAATTGCCGGCGGATTGAAAGAGTCAGCCGCGCGCGATTACTTTACAAGCCGTAAAAAGCCTGCGAGTTGGTTTCGAGGATCTTGCGCGCCTGCGCGTCGCTGATCCGGCCCTCGGCCGCCCAGCTCCGCACCTCGTCGAGCGCGCTCAGGTTGGCCGAAATATCGGTGTGGCTGTAATCGGTGCCGATCATGAAGCTGTCTTCGGTGCCGAACTTGAGCAGCGACTCGATATCGTCGATCGGATCGAGGGTGATGAATATCCGGTTGGCGCGAAAAATTTCCGGCTCGAGCTCGTAAAGCCGCGGCAGCCGCGTCTGCTGGCCGCGCAGGGATTGGCGCTTGACCGCGCCCAGCTGGGAGATCGTGTAGGGAATCCACGATGCGCCGGACTCGATCAGGCCGAAGCGGAGCCGGGGAAATTTTCGCGCCACGCCGGAGCTCACCAGCTCGGTGAACGAATACATGATCGGAAAGCCGCGGTCCCACTCGTGGAACGGCAGCGGATGGCCGGTGTGGATGCACAGCGGCACGTCGAGCGCGCTCGCCTCTTCGTAGACCGGGAAAAAATGCGGGTCGCTGATCTTGCGGTCGAGATCGAAGCCGCGTTTGTAGATGCCGCAGGCGCCGTGCTCCTTCGCCCAGCGCAGCTCCGCGACCGCCTTGTCGGGATCGAGCAGCGGCAGCACCGCCGCCCAGCGCAGCCGCCCGTTGGTCGGCGCGCATTTCTCGGCGACCCAGCGGTTATAAGTCGTCGTCAGCGCCCATTCGGCTTCGGCGTTGTTAGTGTTGTAGCGGATGAAGAAGGTCGGGAAGACCACCTGGACGTCCACGCCCATCTTGTTCATGTGCGCGACCCGGCCCGGCACGTCCTGCAGCTCGCGAAAGACCCGCGGCGGATGGTTGACTTCGTCGCGGATCGCCCGGTTCTGCAGCCGCCCTTCGACCACCCAGCAGCGGCTGGTGGTGGCGTTGTAACCGGCGCGCCTGGCTTCTTCCGGCGGCATCGAAACCGTCACCGGAATGTATTTCGCGTAGGGCGTCCCTTCCAGTTTTTTCCAGGTCTCTTCGCATTCGTCGACGTGGGTATCGGCATCAATGATCGGCATGGGCGGCTCTCCTCTTTCCCACCACTAAATGTCAACAAAACCGGCAAAAGTTCAAGAGTCCAAGCGGGTCCGAAATCTCCGCGGGACAAGCGGGGTTCTATCGGTGCAATCATCCGGGAATTTGCGAGTAAAAAGCCAGGGTCGCTGGTTTGTCCGGGTACAAACCTTGATCCGCCGGCCGGTTTGGCGATAAATGTTTCGGAGCAAAAGCAACCAAGAGGATCCAAAAGAGAATGACCAGCACCCAAGAACTTCGCGTGATGACCTCGGGCGCCTTCACCGCGGCCTATCTCGAGCTGATCCCGCGCCTCGAAGCCCTGACCCAAAAGAAGCTCATCACCGCCGCGACATCGATCGGCACCGGCGACACTTCCATTCCCAGCCGCCTTCGACGCGGCGAGGCCGTCGACGTGGTGATCGTCGCCGACGCGGTGCTGCGCGGTTTCATCGACGAAGGTCTGGTGAAACGGGAAAGCTACACGCCGCTGGCGCGCTCGGCCATCGGCATGGCGGTACGCGCCGGCGCGCCGAAACCGGACCTGAGCACGGTCGAGGCTTTGAAGCGGGCTTTGTTGAATGCCCAGTCGATCGCCTACTCGGCCAGCGTCAGCGGCGATTATCTGACAAAAGAGCTGGTGCAGCGCCTGGGGATCGCCGATCAGGTGCTGCCGAAAAGCCGGCGCATCGAGGGCGGCGAGCGGGTCGGCGCGGTGATCGCGCGCGGCGAGGCCGAGATCGGCTTTCAGCAGATCAGTGAATTACTGCCCGTGCCCGGCATCGCTCATGTCACGCCGCTGCCGCCGGAAGTGCAGAAAGTGTCGGTCTTCTCGGCCGGCATCGCCGCGAGCACCGGCGATGCAGAGGCCGCTCGGGCGGCGATTCGCTTTCTCGCCTCCCGCGAAGCGGCCGCTGCGATCATTAAAAGCGGCCTGGAACCCGCCGCCGATCGATGAAGTGGCGCTCCCGGTTCTCAGCTTCAAAAATTCCCCCGGAGCAATTTCCAGAATGACTCAGAAACCTGCCGCCGTAAAACCGGCGCGAATCGCCTTCGCTGCGAGTTTTCTTGCTTGCTGGCTCGGCTCCGCGGCCTTCGCTTTCGGCGCCGGCGCTGTGGAGAATATCACCATCGGGTTTTCCTCGTTCTCGGGCTTCTACGGGCCGCTCTGGATCGCGGCCGAAGAAGGCCTGGGGAAAAAATACGGCATCGACATCAAAGCCGTGTACGCCGGCAGAATCCGCCCGCAGCAACTGCTCGCCAGCGGCGAGACTCCGTTCGTCATCGCCTCGGGAAGCGGCGCCATGACCTCGCACGTGCTCGGCGTCAAGGATCAGGTGATCGTCGCATTGCTTTCGAGCAAGCTCGGCGGCGGCATCTTCGCCCGGGGCGAAATCAAAAAGCCCGAAGACCTCAAAGGCAAGCTGATCGCCACGGGACGGCCGGGCGCGCTCAACGATGTCCTGGTCCGCTACGTGCTGACCCGCAAATGGGGCCTCGCCCCCGACCGCGATGTGAAACTCCTGCCGATCGGCGAGCCGCCGCTGATGATCCAGGCGCTCGAGCGCGGCGTGGTCGACGCAACCTCTCTATCGGTGCCGGCGAATCTTGTCGCCAGGAGCCAAGGTTTTCTGGAGCTGGCCAGCTACGACGACCTCGGCCTGGCGTATCCGATGCACGCGCTCACCGCGCTTCGACCGACGATCGAAAAAAATCCCCAGTTGGTCGATCGAGTTTTGCGCGCGATCATCGAAGGCATCGCCATTTTCAAGACCGACAAAGCCAAGGCGCTGGCCGGCTGGCGCAAATACATGCGCGGCGCGAGCGGCGAGTTCGTCGAAGAAAATTACCAGTACACCCGCGCGGCCCTGGAAACCGTTCCGTCGCCCTCACCGCGGATCATCGCCGGCGCGCTCGACATGCTCTCGGCGCATTATCCGCAGGCAAGCCGCACCGACCCCAACCTGATCGTCGATCCATCTTTTGTGCGCCGACTCGAGCAAAGCGGCTGGATTCAAAGCCTGTACAAAAAATGACTCGCTCCGTTTCCGGCCACGGGACCTTCAGATCGAGCAAGTCTTGATCACCCCATCCCTCTCCTCGATCCCATCGCAAAGTGCCGGGCAAAAAAGCCCGCCACTTGCCCCTTGACCTGGATTGAGGCGGTTTGATATTGGGAGTTCCCGGCATCTTTGCAGACTTTGGGTTTCTTTTGAGCCGATATGTACGCATTGATTCCAGGCATCGCCGTTGCTCTACAATCTGAGCCGGGAGCCGGCGTAAAAGGCCCCGCCGGGCGCACGACAGATTCACCGGCAGGAGAACGCTCATGCTGAACGGGAGTTTCGAGATTCTTGCTCTTTCCGCGATCGCGGGCATCGTGGTTTTTCTCGCTTTGAGATTTCTGAAAAAGAAGCCGCGCGACTTGTTCGAATCTTTCCAGGCGACCGACTCGGCCGGCACAAAGATTTTTGAAAGACACCGGGTGCCGGCGACCAAAAATTGCCCCGGCTGCGAAGGCCAACTGCCGCTTTCGGCGATCATCTGCGAAGGCTGCGATTACAATTTTCTCGCCGCCCGCCCCGTGCGCATGCAAGCCCTGCTGCCCGGGCCTGATACCGAGTCCGAAGAATCGCAACAGCCGCAAATCGCGTCCGCGCTCTGATGCCGCGGCGCGCCCGCTGAAGCACCCGTTCCATTTCTCTCTGCTCAAGCGCCCGGTCCCCGCCCGTCGCGCCGGCCGCGCTTCAACTCGCTTCGGTCCTCGCTTTCATGTTAGTTTGGGGGCCGCTTTGCCGTCCCCGTCCGACCTCGACAGGTTCGCGCGAAGAATCCGGTTCTCGCAACACTCTCGATGACGACCTCGAATCCCGATTCCATCTGGACGCGGACCTTTCTCCTGCTCTGCGCGGCGCAGTTTTTGGGCTACGCGCAGCATTCGATGCTCAACCCGATCCTGCCGCTTTACGTGACCCAGCTCGGCGGCTCGCCCTTTGTCGTCGGCATGGTGCTCGCCTCGTTCGCGGCGATGAGCGTGATCGTGCGGCCGCTGGTCGGCCATTGGGCCGATCGCTGGAGCGAAGCGGGCGTCATGATCGGCGGATTGCTGTTCCAGGGCGCGAGCATCTTTCTCTGCTTCATTCCGCTGGTGGGCGCGGCGATGCTCGCCAACGGGCTCCGCGGCATGGGCTGGGGCGGGCTCAACACCGGCGGCTATTCGCTGCTCGCGCGCATCGCGCCGCCAGCGCGCCGGGGCGAAGCTTCGGGCCTCTACAGCGGCGTGCAAAGCGCGTCGTCGATATTATTCCCGGCCTTTGCCCTGTGGCTGCTTCACGCCAGCTTCGGCGGCTTCGGCGCCGTGTTCGTGATCACCGCGATTTTTTCCTGGACCGCCGCCGCGCTCGGCGCCATCCTGACGCGCCACGTGCCGCCGCCCGGCGGACGCCGCGCGCCCGAGGCGGCATCGCGGCAATGGTGGCGCGAGATCTTTCATTTCATAGAGCCGGAAATTTTCCTGCCATCGATGATGCTTTTGTGGCTCAACGTCTCGCTGCCGTCGATCACCAATTTCAGCGTGCTCTATGCGCGCGAGCTCGGCATCGTGAATTTCGGCGCTTTTTTCATCGTCGTCGGCATTACGAGCCTGCTTGCCCGGCCGCTCCTGGGGCGTCTCTCGGATAAGATCGGCCGCGACCTGTCGGTCGCCGCGGGCTTCGGGCTGCAGCTCGCGAGCCTGCTGCTGATCACCGCGGCGACGAATCTCCCGGCAATGATCGGCTGCGGCGTCATCTACATGCTCGGCAACGCCATCGGCAGCTCCACGACCCTCGCGCTCGCGGTGGAGCGCGCCCATCCCGCGCGGCGCGGCAAGCAGATGGCGACCTTTTCGATCGCCTACCCGCTCAGCTACGGCGTGGGATCGCTCCTCACCGGCAGCGCGGTGGAATTCGCCGGTTACACCGGCATGTTTTTTATTTTGTCCGCGGTGCAAACGGCGGGGCTGATCTTCGCGCTCGCAAACGCCGCCAAGCTCCGCGCCGCGGCCGACGAGCGCGCGCGAACCGATGCCTGAGAGCAAGACCGCGTCGATCTGGAGCCGTGCCTTCGCGCTCCTCTGCCTCGCCGAGTTTCTCGGCTACGCGCAGCACTTCGTGCTCCAGCCAACGTTTCCGCTCTACATCACCTCGCTCGGCGGCTCGCCTTTTATCGTCGGCCTGGTCATCGCATCCTTCGGTGTAACCAGCGTGATCTCGCGCCCGATCATCGGCTACTGGGCCGACCGCTGGAGCATCACCGGCGTGATGATCCTGGGACTGCTCGCTCAGACCCTGGCCAGTCTGTTCTGTTTCCTTCCGCACGCGGCGGCGGTGATGTTCGCCAATGGACTGCGCGGCATCGGCTGGTCGGGGATGAACACCGGCGGCTACACTCTGCTCGCCACTTCCGCGCCGGCGGACCGCCGCGGCGAAGCGTCCGGCTACTACGGCGGCGTGCAATCCACCGCGACGATTTTGTTTCCGGCCGTCGCGCTGTGGATCATCGAGGCGCCGGGCGGCGGCTTTCGCGCGGTATTCCTGGTCGCCATGAGCCTGGTTCTGCTTGGCGCAGCGGCGGCCTATCTGCTTTCGCGCGAAGTTCCGCCGCGATCGCATGCGCCGGAAACGCCATCGGGCGAGCCCTGGTGGCGCGAGATCATCAATATTTTCGACCGCCACATCCTGCTCGCGGCAAGTCTGCTTTTCACCCTGCATCTTTCTCTCCCCTGCATTTCGAGCTTCGTGGTGCTCTACGCGCGCCAGCTCGGCGTCGGCCATTTCGGCTGGTATTACGTCGCCATCGGTCTCACCAGCACAATTGCGCGCCCCATTCTCGGGCGGCTCTCGGATAGGATCGGCGGCGGTCCCTCGCTGCTTCTCGCCTTCGGACTGGAGACGGCTGCGCTGCTGCTCATGCCGGCGGTGAGCAATCTGGCCGGCATCGTCGTCGCCGGCTCGCTCTGGTATCTCGGCTCCGCCATCGGCGGCGCGCGCATTCTCGCCCTGGCCATCGAGCAGGCGCCGGCGGAACGGCGCGCCCGCGCCATGGCGAGTTTTTCAGTGGCGTTTCCCCTGAGCAACGGCACCGGCGCTCTGCTCAACGGCCTGGTCGTCGATCTCGCCGGCTACGCCTGGATGTATCTCACCGCCGCCGCGCTTTGCGCCGCCGGTCTGGGATTGACGTGGAAGCAATGGACCAAGTTAAAATAGCGCCGCGGTGGCTGCGACATCGCTCGCAATGGCGCCGACCTTGACCGCGAGCGGCGCGTAGCTATTTTTTTCGCCATGCGATAAGAAACAGGCCGATCAACGGAGACTCTTCCATGCGCTTCGGCATCTTCGTCTTTGGCGACAACCACCCGGAGCTCGGCCGGTCCAATCAGAAATATTACGAAGAAGTTCTGACCATCGCCGAGTGGGCCGAAGAGCTGGGCTTCGATTCTTTCTGGCTCGGCGAGCATCACCTTTACTGGTACGGCGCCTGCATTTCTCCGCCGACGATGATCGCCGCCCTGGGCCAGCGCACCCGGCGCATGCGCCTCGGCCCGGCCGTCGCCGTTCCTGCTTTTCACAATCCGCTGATTCTCGCCGAGGAATACGCCTTCGCCGACAATCTCTGCGGCGGCCGATTGGAATTTGCCCTGGGCAGCGGCTTCTCGCCCGTGGAATTCCAAACCTTCGGCATGACCATGGACGAAGCCCGGGAACGTTTCTGGGAAGCGGCCGACGTGATCCTGAAGGCCTGGCGCGAAGAAACTTTTTCCCACCACGGGAAATACTATCGATATGAAAACGCCGGGCTTTACGTGAAGCCGGCGCAAAAACCGACGCCGCCGATCTGGCTCGCGGCCTCGAGCGACGATACTTTGATCAAAGCCGGCGAGCTCGGCTGGCCGATCATGGGCATTCCCTTCGCGCGCTCGAACGATCTGGCGGACGTCCAAGCCAAGAACAATCTGTATCTGGAGCATTACCGGCGCGCGGGCCATCGCGCGGCGCCCAAAATCATGGCCGCCATGCACGTGTACCTGCATCCGAGCGAAGAACAAGCCGTCCGCCTCAGCCGCCCTTGCTTCGAGCGCGTGACGTCTTTCACCAGGACTCATCGCCGGCCCGGCTCCAGGGTGCCGAACTTCGATGACGTCAAGCGCGAGAAGCTCGCCGTCTTCGGATCGCCCGCACAGGCGCATGAAGTCTTCGAGGCATACCGACGAGCCGGCGTGACCCACGTGATCTGCATGGTGAACTTCGGCGGCGTGCCGATGGCGGAGGTGCGCCGCACGCTGGAACTGATGTCGCGGGAAGTTTTTCCAAGCTTGGCGGCCAACAAGTTGTCTGAAAACCGGGAAGGAGCGGATTCATGAAAAACCTTTTGCTGCTATCCATCTTGTTTTTCGTTTTACCTGCCGCCGGCTACGGGCAGGAAGCGGCGGCGCCCGAATATCGCGACGGCGACACCTGGCAGTACAACGCCATCGAGCGCGATCAAATCACCACCAGCACGCGCGCTTTGAACGGCGACTTCAAAGTCGTCTTCAAGGGAGGCGAAGTCCGGATCGTTCCCGTCGCCGGCCAGGAAAAGAGCGGATTCAAGCAGAGCATCGGCGAAATGCGGCGCCTGCTCGCCGTCGCGCGTGAAGAAAAATATCTCGAGTTTCCCCTGAGCGTGAACAAAAAATGGTCCGCGGAATTCAAGGACGAGGTGCGCGGCGGCATCCACGTGGAGACTCACGCCGAGGTGCAGGTGTCCGGCTACGAAGAGGTCGACACCGCTGCGGGAAAATTCAAAGCCTTCAAGATCGAGCGCTATGAAACCAGCGGCGGCAGCAGCAAAGGCCGCAACGCCGTCAGCAAAGTTCGGCGCGTCGAATACACCTATTACTACTCTCCCGACACTCGCAGCGTGGTCAAGCTCCATCGGCTCGACGCCAACGGCTCCGCCCGCGACCTCGAGCTGACGAGCTATACGCCCGCGAAATAGCGCCGGACGGCGCGCCCGCCGCACAGGGCCGGACTGTCGATGAGGCCGCGTATCGAAAATCGCCGCCCCGGCTGGTAAATAGTTTTTTATGCGGCTCGCATTTTCGTTCGGCGCTTTGTGCGTTTCATTGGCGATTCTTTGCGCCGCGCCGCTGAGCGCGGCCGAGCCCTCGCCGACCGGGCTTTGGAAAACCATCGACGACAGTTCCGGCCAGCCGAAGGGGCTGGTGCGCATCCGCGAAGTGAACGGGCAATTCGAAGGCAAGCTGGAAAAGATTTACCCCAAGCCGGGCGAAGATCCGGCTCCGCGTTGCGAGAAATGCGAAGGCGCGCGGCACAACCAGCCGGTGCTCGGCATGACGATCCTCTGGGGATTTACCCGGCAGGGCGAGGAATATCAGGGCGGCGAGGCCCTCGATCCCGAAAACGGCAGGATCTATCGCGCCAGAATGAAGCTGATCGACGGCGGCAAGAAGCTCGACGTGCGCGGCTTCATCGGCATCTCGCTTTTCGGCCGCAGCCAGGTCTGGCTGCGCGTGGAATGAGCGACGCCGGGCAAAGCTTCTCGCCGTCGCGAGCCGGCGCGCGATTGACAAAACCGCGGGCGCAGCGTTAGTACCCTCAGCTAGACACCCAATTCTCCGAGGTGACCTATGAATTTTTTTCGCGCGACCATCGCGCTCGGCGCGATAGGGGCGGCCATCCTGCTCGTCGGCGGCGACGCCCGCGCGCAAACGGCGCCGATCAAGATGACCGTCAGCTACAGCGCGTCGGGCGGCCAGTACATCAACCTGTTCGTGGCCAAGGAGCTCGGCATCTTCGAGAAGCACGGCCTGGACGTCACCCTGCAGCAGATCAACAGCAGCTCCCAGGCGGTGGCGTCGCTGCGCTCGAAAAGCGTCGATGTCGTGGCCGGGCCCGCCGGCGTGATCATGGACGCCATCGCCAAGGGCGTCACCGATTTCATGATCTTCGGCGAATGCATGCCGTCCACCGTGCTGGAAGTCTGGGTCCAGCCCGGCATCAAAAGCGTGAAGGATCTGATCGGCAAAACCATCAGCTCCACCAATCCCAACTCCCTCGGCGATCTGATGATCGGGGTATGGCTCGGCCGCAACGGCATCAAAAAATCCGAGGTCAACGTCGTTTATCTCGGCGGTCTCGGCAATCTCATCAGCGCCATGAAGGCCAACAAGACCGATGCGACCTTGATTTTGCCGCCGTTGGGAGAGCAGCTGCTCGCTACGGGTCAGAAGCGGCTGGGCGATTTGCGCGATATCACCTATTCCAATCAGGGCTGGACCACCACCCAATCCTACGCGGCAAAAAACGGCGATGCGTTGCAGCGCTATGCCGCCGCGGCGACCGAAGCCATCGCTTTCGTGAAGCGCAACAAACAGAAATCGCTTCCGGCCATGCCCAAGTACACCGGCGTGAGCCATGAGGAATGGAACGCCTACGCTTACGAATTTTTCATGCCGCTCCTCGCGACGATACCGAAAGTCACGCCGGAAGTGGTCAAGGCGACCCAGGAGCTTTCGACGCTGGCCGAGACGCGCAAGCTCAATTTGAAGCCGTACATCAATAACAGCTACGTCGACCGCCTGGTCAGTCAGGGCTACATCGACAGGCTCTACAAGTAGGCCGTGCTCTCCGAGGGCATCGGTCCGCGCGACGGATCGGATGTCGCCGGTCCGAAGTCATGAGCAAAAATATCGTCATCCGCGGCGTCGTCATCGTCTATCGAGGACGCGGCGATCAGGAACCCGTGCTCGCCTGCGACGGCATCGATCTCGAAGTCGGCGCGGGCAGGTTCGTCTCGATTGTCGGCCCCAGCGGCTGCGGCAAAACCACCCTGCTTTACGCCATCGACGGCCTCCTGCCGATCAACCAGGGCGAAATACGCGTCGGCGAGCACTCGATTACCGGACCCGGCACGGACCGCGCGATGGTGTTTCAAAGCGCGTCGCTGCTTCCCTGGCGCACCGTCTGGAGCAACATCACTTACGGTTTGAGATTGCATCGCGGCCTCGACGGCGAGCGCCTGGGCAAGGTCGACGGCCTCATCGAGATGGTCGGCCTGCGCGGGTTCGAGCAGCGTTATCCGTCGGAGCTCTCCGGCGGCATGCAGCAGCGCGCGAATCTGGCGCGCGCGCTGGCCGTCGATCCGGATATCTTGCTCCTCGACGAGCCCTTCGCATCGGTGGACGCCCAGACGCGCGAGAAACTGCAGGTCGAGCTGACGCAGATCTGGGCGCGGACCGGAAAGACGATGGTGTTTGTCACCCATGACATCGCCGAGGCGGTTTTTCTTTCCGACCAGGTGATCGTGTTCAGCGCGCGCCCCGCGCGCGTGCGCGAGATCGTCGACATCGACATGCCGCGCCCGCGCTCGCTCGAGACCAAACATAGCGGTGCGGTGCAGGAGTACATAAAGCAGCTCTGGAATCTGATCGAGTCGCCCAACTGACGGGAGTCGTTTTATGTCGGCAACCCTCGGCCAACCGACGCCTCCGGCGCGGGCCAAGGCCACCCTCGACCTGCCGCCGGTGCATTGGACCGAGCGCTATTTCCGCCTCCTCTGGGGTACTGTCGGCATCGTCGGCTGCCTGGTGGCGTGGCAGCTCGGTTCTTCCACCGGCGTGCTCGACCCGCTTTTTGTCAGCTCGCCGCTCGAGGTTATGCGCACGGCGTCGCGCCTGCTGCCGTCGCCGGAATTTCTCGGGCACTTGTCGGTCACGGCGCAGTGTCTGTTTCTCGGCCTGTTCGGCGCGCTCGTCGCCGGCGTGCTGGTGGGGCTCCCGATCGGCTGGTTTCCGCGGCTGCACGCGACTTTCGAGCCCGTGATCGCCGCCGTCTACGGCGTGCCCTACATCGCCTTTCTGCCGGTGATCATCATGTGGACCGGCATCGGCATGACCTCGCGCACGATTATCGTGTTCTGGTCCGCCGTCTTTCCGCTGATCATCAACGCCATCCAGGGCGCCCGCGAAGTCGATGAGAATTATCTGCGCGTCGGGAAGAGTTTCTCGGCCACCCAGCTGCAGATCTTCATCACCATCGCGCTGCCCTCCTCCGTGCCGTACATCCTCGCCGGCCTGCGCACGAGCATCGGCCGCGCCATCGTCGGCGTGGTGGTCGCGGAGTTTTTCATGTCGTCGAAGGGCCTCGGCTATTTCATCAACCTGAAAGCCAACGCCCTGGAGATGGCGCCGGCCTTCGTCGCCATCGCTTTGCTGGCGCTCTGCGGCGTGGCGCTCGTCGCCATCGTCACCTATGTCGAAAATCGTTTCTGCAACTGGTAGAAGATATCCAGCTCGGTGAATTTCTGATTTTTCCGGCCTCCCGTCGCGCGAGCACACAGCGCGACCATCCGGAGAAACGGGTACTTTCAACTCTATGAGCGAAGTCCTTTTTGTCGACACCACTTTGCGCGATGGCCAGCAAAGTCTCTGGGCCTACAACATGCGCACGGGCATGATCGTGCCGATCGTCGAGCACATCGACGCCGCCGGTTTCGAAGCGGTGGAGCTGGGCGGACCCGTGGAGCTGCCCAAGTGCATCAAGGAATTGCGCGAAGATCCCTGGGAGCGCTATCGCCTCGTCATTCCCAGATTCAAAAAGACCCCGCTCCGGCTCATCCACGGCACGCGCAGCGGCTTTGCGATTTATCCGCAGGCGCTGCACCAGCTTTACGACACGTGCATGGCCAGAGCCGGCGTGAGCCAGGTGCGCATCTCCGATTCCTGGAACGATCCCGCCGACTGGGCGTGGCGCGTCCGCCAGGCGAAAAATGCCGGGCTGAAGCCGATCATCAATCTTATTTACACGCTCTCGCCGCGCCACACCGACGAATATTTCGCCGAAAAAATCCGCCAGGCCTTCGCGCTCGACGTGTACCGGGTCATTTTCAAAGATCCCGGTGGACTTCTAACGCCCGAGCGGACCAGGACGGTCGTGCCCGCGGTGCTCCAGGCCGCCGGCGGCAAAACCGTGGAACTGCATACGCACTGCACGACGGGCCTCGGCACTCTGTGCTGCCTCGAAGCGATCCAGGCCGGCATGACCCATATCAACGCGGCGATCCCGCCGCTTGCCGACGGCTCGTCGAACCCGTCCATCTTCAACGTCGCGATGAACGCCCGCGCGCTCGGTTACCGCACCGCCATCGACGAAGCGCCGCTGCGCCGGGTGAGCGAGCACTTTCTCACCTGCGCGCGGGCGGAAAATCTGCCGGTCGGCAGGACGCCGGAATACGACTACGCCCAGTACGTGCACCAGATTCCCGGCGGCATGATTTCCAACCTGCGCTACCAACTCCGCCGCGTCGGCATGGAAAACAAGATCGATCAGACTCTCGAAGAAGCCGCGCAGGTGCGCGCCGACTTCGGCTATCCGATCATGGTCACGCCGCTGTCGCAGTTCGTCGGCAGCCAGGCGGCAATCAACGTCATCGTCGGCGAGCGCTACAGGCAGGTGACCGATCAAAGCATCGAATACGCCATGGGCCTCTGGGGCAAAGAAGGCGCCGAATTCATGGACGGCGGCATCAAGGACAAAATCTTAAACCGGCCGCGCGCCAGGGAAATCGCCGAGCGGCCGCATCCGACCGACTCACTGCAAGACCTGCGGCGCAAATACGGCGGCCCGGGGGTATCCGACGAGGAAGTGGTCTCACGATTTTTCACCAGCAAAGAAGACCTGGAGCGCATGCGCGCCGCCGGCCCGCCGCGCAGTTACAACACGAATGGAAATCCGCTGCGTCATCTCCTTGACGCGCTGAGCAGACCGAGCGAGCGCAACCAGGTTTTCATCCGCAACGCCGAGTTTTCCCTTCGACTGGAAAAACGCCGCCCGTTCTAGAGCCGCGGCGACAAGATCATCGGTTCGAATCGACTGCCACGATCCAATCGCTGCGAAGCTTGCTGGTTTCCCAAATCTGCCTGAAGCACAGGGCATAGCCGGTGAAAAGGATCATCGGCACCAGCGGCGGCACTCGGGGTCCGATGGCAAACGACAAAACGGGAAAGACCCCGGTAAAGATAAATAACGACGGAATATACCAGGGGATCGAACCAGCCCGGGTTCTTAAAATTAAGGCGGCGGGAACCATCATCAATGTAAGATCGTGCGCATAGAGATGGGGGGTAAGAAGCAACATGGCCAGGAAGTTTGCCACCCATAAAGCGCTATTGCTTCTCTCGTCATCAGCGGCGCGCGCGTTGAGCCACAGGGTCGAGAGCGTCATGGGAATGATCAACGCCAGCCAGACGTAGCGCGCGTACGCAAACGGCACATAATACTGCGCCAGCGCCCTTAGATTGTGCATGTATTGCGGATAACTGCCGAAGCCGCTTTCCGTGGTTCCATAATATTCCAAGAGCCGCATGTAACTGACGATCCCGGGAACTCCCACGATCCAGACTGAAATGGAACCGAGAATCGTCAAGACGATGCAGGCAATAAAAAAACCCTTCCAGAGTTTTTTGAATGCGAGCACGGCAAAGGGAACCAGAAGGAGCTGGGGTTTAAAAAAAATACAGCCGCTCCAAAATCCGGCGGCGGGCTGCTTCTTGTCGCGAACAGCGAACATGAAAAGGGTGACGCAGGACAGCACCACAACCGAGGTCTGTCCGCCCAGAAGAACGCTGTGAACGCCAAAATTGCAAAATGTGCTCAATAGCAGCCACTGGGATTGATCTTTCTTCAAGCCGAGCTTGCGCATCAGCAACAACAGCACAAACGCCAGGAGCCCCAGGTTCACCAGAGTCATCACCGCGAAAGCTGCGCTGAACGGCAACCAGCCGAGCGGCATCAGCACGAGAGCCATAAATGGCGGGTAGGCGAACGGCTGGCTCGTGTCTCTGATACGCGCATCGACCGTCTTCTGAATGGCCAGCTGCTCCGCGTAATCGTACAGGGCGGACGGGTTCTTCCACACGAGCTTGGCCCCGGCGTAGAATTGAGGAAAATCTGCGACACATTCGCTGCAGGGCGGGTGGCCATAATTGAAAATGCTCCACCAGTGGCGCACCGTCAGCGTGGTTAGCGCGAGCCCGAGTCCCAGCGCGACCGCCTTCAATCGATTGTTCCAGCGTGCCGATCTCAACGGGTCCATAAACGCAGCACCAATTCTTCGCCATTATATCAGAAGTCATCGAAACCGTGCTGCCGGTTATTTTCGCGCTGCGGGTCGTGGATATTCTCCGGGCGATCGGCTAAAAAGCAGAGAAAGTCCATGGCCCGCGTACCGCTCATCGAAGAAGCCGACCACCCGGAGCTCGCCGAAGCGATTGTCAGGATCAAAGGCGCGCGCGGCGGGCGGCTGATCAACATTTACCGGCTGATGCTGCACAGCCCGGCGCTCGCGAATGCCTGGTTCGAATTGAACCAGGCCGTGCGCTATGGCACCCAGATCGACGGGCAGAGCCGCGAGATTGCCGTGATTCGTGTGGCGATCTTGAACGATGTCGAATACGTCCAGCGCGCGCACGGGCCGGCCTACGCATTGCACGAAGGTTTGACTCCCGAGCAGGTCGCCGCCATCGCGGACTGGCAGCCCTCGCCATTGTTCAACCCGGCGCAGCGCGCGCTGCTCGCTTACACCGATGCGATGACCCGGGCGATCGACGTGCCGGACGCGGTCTTTGCCGAAGCGCGCCAGCACTTCAGCGAACGGCAAATGGTCGAGCTCAGCATGCTGATCGGCGCCTACAACATGCTCACGCGGTTTCTGCAAGCGCTGAAAGTCGATCCGGAGCCGTGAAAAACCTCAAAGGCCTCGCCGGCAGCCAGGAGCTTTGAGCGCAGATTCCATCCTCATGCCGTGAAATTCGTCGTCGAAAACGATAGCTTTCTGCGCCTGATTCAAGTGGTTCTCGATCCGCGCGCGCCGCGCGAGCGCTTCGAAGCTTTCGCGCATTTCTGCAAGCACGACACGCCGGATTTTCACGGCTGGTGCGAAAAAATTCGCGCGCAGGCCAAAAATATCTATCCGACCGACGTTCCGCTGGCCGACAGTCAAAGCGAATTGCGAGCGCAGCTTGCCGGCGCAACCGTTGCGGTCGTCGAAGAGCTGAAGATCGGCCCCGAGGAAGTCGCCGCCGCGGGCGGCTCGCTCAAATTCGTGCAGAAGTACGGCTTCACCACCCGCAACATCGACGAAGCCGCCTGCGCCGCCGCCGCGGTGAAGGTGCTGACGATCCGCCGCCGCGCCAATATTTCCACCGCCGAGCAAGCGTTGACGCTGATGCTGGCGCTCGCGCGCCAGATCACGCGCAACGCCAACCGGATCAGCGTCGAGCAACTGAAGGCCGCGGGCTTTGCGCCGACGAGTTACGATCGCGCGCACACGCCCAACGGCAACTGGGCGCGGATTCCCAGCATGGTGACGCTTTACCGGAGGCAGCTTGGCATCGTCGGCCTGGGCGAGATCGGCCGCGAGCTGGCGCTGCGCGCGCTCGCGCTCGGCATGCGCATCGTCTACTCGCAGCGCACGCGCCTGCCGGCCGCCGTCGAAGCACGCTACCAGGCAACCTACTGCTCCCTGGAGGAGCTGCTCGGAGCTTCGGATTTCGTGAGCCTGCACCTGCCGCGCGGCCCAGCGACGGTCAATTTCATCGGCGCGCGCCAGTTCGCCGCGATCAAACCGGGGGCCTTCCTGATCAACGTGTCGCAACCCCATCTGGTCGAGCGCGAAGCCCTGCGCCAGGCGCTCGCTTCCGGACGCCTGGGCGGTTACGGTCTCGATACGTTTTACGAGGAGCCGGGCGACGCCAACGATCCGCTGATCCAATTTCCCAACGTCGTCGTGACGCCGCATCTCGGCGGCTCGCCGCGCTGGAACTCCCTCGACGACATCGAAGAAGTGATCGTCAGTCTGGGCAGGCTGCTGGCTCGCTGAACAAGGTCAGCGGCTTTTCGCGGCGGCTTCCGAGGCGTCGATCGCCGCGCGCAGAATCGCGCGCGCAGCGCCGAGAGGCGCGCCCCGGTTGGGTGCCGAGACCGGGAAGCAGGGAAAGACAAATTCCAGATGCGCGCCGTCATCGACGGGCACGTACCAGCGGCTTTCCGCGCCCGTCGGCGCCTCCGGAAAGACCACGAGATTCGGCGCGATAAATCGCGCCTTGCGCGCCGCCGATCGATCGAGCCCGGCGATTGCCTGAAAATAATTTCCTTCGCGCAAAACTTTCCCGGGCGCGAAGCCCGTGCGCGGAATGACAAATTCATGCGCCGGCGGCGGATGCTCGGGCCCCAGGTAAGCGTAGATCACGCCGCCGACTTCCTCGCAGGGATAGGCCGGCTGGCCCACCGCCATGCGCTTTTCTCCGCCTTCGACCCAACCGCGGCGCACGATCACCTTGCCGCAGGGGTCGAACAGCCAGCCGTGGTACATGCAGCGCAGCCCCTCTTCCTCCACGCGGCCATAGATCATATCCACGCCCTGGTGCGCGCAGTAGCGGCCGATCAGCGCCGGCTTGCCGCCGTCGCAGCGAAACAAAATCAATTCTTCTCCGAGGAGATTCGTCGGCAGCGGTGTTTCGCACGTCAGCTCTTCCGACAGCGCCGCCGGCTGCCAGCAGCGCCGCATCAGTGTGCCGCACGGCGTTGCAGGACCAGTCTGGGTCAGCACTGGGCTTTCCGGTTCCATCATCACGACAGCATCCGTAGCTCGAACCAGCCGGTATTATTCACTGTTTTCATCACCTTGCCAATCGGCGTTGAAAGCAAGCTTCGTATATGCGATATTACGAATATACTAATTCTACTTGAATTCTGTGCCGGAAACATTACGCCAATTCAAAGCCAGCATCTTTCAGGCGCTGGCTCATCCGACCCGCATCGCGATCATCGAGCTTCTGCGCGACGGCGAGCTCGCCGCCGGAGCGATCATCGAGCGGCTGGGAATCGAACAAGCCAACGCATCGCAGCACCTCGCGGTCATGCGCGCCAAACACATCGTGGTCAGCCGCAAGGAAGGCAATCAGGTTTTCTATTCCGTGCGCGATCCGCTGCTCATCGAAGTTCTCGATATCATGCGGCGCTATTTCCAGGCCCACGTCGAGGAATCTGTAGCGATGCTGAAAGAGATCGATCGGTCCGAAAAGGAATCCCTCTGAGGCCAACCTGCATGAGCCGCTCGACCCGCACCGTCTGGAGGAAAAGATCATGAACGCCGACCGCAAGCTGCGGCTCATTATGAGCAAGATCGACAAACGTGAAAGCCTGCGCGGCAGCGATCTGCGCAATCTATACTTCACCTGCATGGATTTTGCCGGCATGGATTTGCGTTACGCGAATTTCGAGGGCGCGCGCCTCAATCACGGCATTCTGAAGGGCAGCGATCTCGCCTACGCCAACCTCTCCCACGCCAATCTGACCAACACCAGCCTCCAGGACGCCAACCTGACCGGCGCGGTCCTGCGCAACGCGATCGTCGCCGGCGCAGACTTCACCGGCGTGAAGGGTCTGACCGCCGAGGTAAAAAATTATCTCAAATCGAAAGGCGCGACCGGCCTCTGAGCGTCCGGACCTTCGCCCGGACGCGGCGCGCCGCGATTTTCCGAGCGAGGCTCCGACTCCGATGCAAGCGAATTCATGGTCGCGCTGTTGAAATATATTCTGAAGGCGCCCGTCGTGACCGAGCCGTTGGAGCGCGCCGCCGATACCGATCTCGAAATCCTCGAGCGGCGCATCGACGCGCAGGCGCGCCGCATCTTCGGCCGCTCGCTGCACATTCGCCAGGTCGATGCGGGCTCGTGCAACGGCTGCGAGTTGGAAATCGGCGCGTTGAACAATCCGTACTACGACCTCGAGCGCTTCGGCATGCGCTTTGTCGCCTCGCCGCGCCACGCCGACTGCTTGCTCGTAACCGGACCGGTCACCCGCAACATGGCCGACCCGCTCAAGCGCACCTACGAAGCCGCGCCGCATCCGAAGATCGTCGTTGCCGTCGGCGACTGCGCGCACGACTGCGGTGTTTTCGCCGGAGGCTACGGCGTCGTCGGCCCGGTCTCGGCGGTTTTGCCCGTGGATGCGGTGGTGCGCGGCTGTCCGCCCGAGCCCTGGGCCATTCTGTCCGGTATTCTCGCCGCGCTGGAGAGCCGCGGCTGACGCTCGGCCGGCAGAATTCCTCAAACCCACCGCGATGATTTCCGACACAACGATCATGCTCGACTGGCTCGCTCTGAGTCTCGTCGGCTTCGGCGCCGGCGCCGCCGCCGCGCTGGCCGGCGCACGCGCGCCGAAGCTCGCGCGCGTCGGCGCGCACCTCGGCGCGCTCTTCGGCGCCGCGGCGGCGCTGATCTTCGCCGTCGCCGGTCTCGCCGGCGGCCGCATGCAGATCAGCCTTCCCGAGTTGTTCCCCATCGGCGGCGTCGCCCTGGGCGTGGATCGCCTGAGCGCCTTTTTTATCCTGGTCGTTGCCCTCGCCGCGATTCCCGCTTCGCTGTATGCGATCGGTTATACCCGCGAATATGCCGGCAGGCACTCGCTGGCCGGGCTCGGAGTCGCGTTCAACGTTTTCATCGCGGCCATGCTTCTCGTTCCCCTGGCGCGCAACGTGCTCACCTTTCTCGCGCTCTGGGAGCTGATGTCGCTGGCGTCCTATTTTCTGGTGATCACCGAGCATGAGCACGACGAGACCCTCAACGCCGGCTGGCTCTACCTGGTCATGACTCACGCCGGATTTGCCGCGCTGCTTCTGGGGTTTGTGCTCTTGGCCCAGGCCGCCGGGTCGATGCAGTTCGCCGACTGGAGCGCCGCGGGCTCTCAGCTCGGCGGCGCTGCGCACGATCTGGCATTCGTGCTTCTCGCGGTCGGCTTCGGTTTGAAGGCGGGCTTGATCCCTTTGCATATCTGGCTGCCGCGCGCCCACCCGGTGGCTCCCAGTCACGTTTCGGCATTGATGTCCGGCGTGATGATCAAGCTCGGCGTTTACGGCCTGGTGCGGGTGGCCTTCGACTGGCTCGGCGCCGCACCGCTCTGGCGCGGCGAGGCCCTGCTCCTGGCGGGCGCGGTCTCGGGCGTGCTCGGCGTGCTCTATGCTCTGGTCGACGCCGACCTGAAGCGCTTGCTGGCTCATTCCAGCGTCGAAAACGTCGGCATCATCGTGATCAATCTAGGAGCGGCGATGCTGTTTCAGAGCTCCGGCCTGCCCAGTCTGGCCGCGCTGGCGCTGGCGGCGGGACTGTATCACACGCTCAATCACGCGGCCTTCAAGAGCCTGCTGTTCATGGGCGCGGGAGCCGTTCTGCAGGCCACCGGCACGCGCAACCTGGAAGCGATGGGCGGCTTGATCCGGCGCATGCCGCAAACCGCCGCCCTGTTTCTGATCGGTTCGCTCGCCATCGCCGGATTGCCGCCGTTCAACGGCTTCATCAGCGAATGGTTGACGTTTCAGGGATTGCTTTCGAGCTTTCAGATTTCCCGGCACACGGTCAATTTGATTTTCGTGCTCGGCATCGCCGCCCTCGCCTTGACCAGCGGGCTTGCCGCCGCCTGTTTCGTCCGAGCCTTCGGCATCGCGTTTCTCGCTTTGCCGCGGAGCGCGGCCGCCGCGCAGGCGCGCGAGCCCGGCGGGATTCTGCGCGCGGCGATGGCCTGGCAGGCGCTGGCGTGCATCGCGCTCGGCCTGGCGCCGGCGCTGCTTCTGCCGGCGCTGGAAGCGACCGGCTTCGAATTGCTCGGCGCTCACGCCGATCTCCGATTCAACGCGATGGGCGTGGCCGCCGGCGGCGGTTTCGGCGCGGTGGCGCCCCTGGCCATCGCGCTGGCGCTGGGGGTCTTTCTCGCGATCCTGATCGTGGCGCTGCGCTGGCTCGGCGCCCGCCGGGGCGCGCGCAGCTACGAAACCTGGGGCTGCGGTCGGGCGCTGCAAATGGCGCGCTTCGAATACACCGCGGCGGCCTTTGCCAATCCGTTCGCGCGCGTTTTTGCCGCGCTCTATCGCTCGGTCAGAAATCTCGACATCGAGTTTCATCCCGAGTCGCGCTACTTCGTGCGCGCGATCCGCTATCGCAACGAAGGACGGCTCATCTTCGAAGACGCGCTCTATCGTCCGCTGCTGCGCGCGATCGAGGCGGGCGCGCGGCGCGCGCGCGTTTTACAATCGGGCAACGTGCACAGTTACCTGATTTATATCCTTGCGACCCTGGTCGCCCTTCTGCTTCTGACGCCCTAGCGGATTTCGAACTATGGAACACCCATCGACGGAAATCGCCATCGAGATCGCGCAGCTCGGCCTGGTCGGCCTGGCATCGCCGCTGCTGGTCGGCCTCATCCGCAGGATGAAAGCGCGCTTTCAGGGACGGCGCGGGCCGAGCGTCCTCCAGCCCTATCGCGATCTTCGCAAACTCTTTTCCAAGGAAGTCGTGGTCTCCGAAAACAGCTCGTGGATTTTTCGCTTTACGCCCTATCTGCTTGCCACGACCATGCTCGTGTCAGCCCTGATCGTCCCGGTTCTGGCGGCCACCGGCGCTTTCAGCTTTTTAGGCAACATCATCGTTCTCATGTATCTCTTTCTGCTCGGCACTTTTTTTCTGGCGCTGGCCGGGCTGGATGCGGGAAGCGCCTTCGGCGGCATGGGCTCGAGCCGCGAGGTCGCGATCGCCGCGCTCGCCGAGCCCACCGTGCTGATCGCCATTTTCGGCATCGCCCTGCGCGCCGGCACGACCAGCCTCGACGGCATGATCGTCCGCTTTGGCGCCGAGCCGCTTTTGATGCTGAATGCCGGGCACCTGCTCGCGTTCATCGCTTTTTTTGTCGTCGCGCTCGCTGAAAACGGCCGCTTGCCGGTGGACAATCCGGCGACGCACCTCGAGCTCACCATGATTCACGAGGCGATGATCCTGGAGTATTCGGGGCGTCTTCTGGCGCTGGTGGAGTGGGCCGCGGCGATGAAATTGTTTCTCTTTTTGACCTTGATCTCGAACCTGTTTTTCCCCTGGGGCGTGGCGCTTTCGGCGACGCCGGTCGCGCTCCTGACCGCCTTTTTGGCGCTGGCCCTCAAGCTGGGGATTTTCGCCGCCGCCATCGCCCTGTTGGAGACCGCCGTCGCCAAGCTGCGGTTGTTCCGCGTGCCGGAGCTGCTCACCGGATCGTTCACGGTGGCGTTGCTGGCGGTGGCGACTTCTTTTTTCTGATCATGACGGGAGCGTTCATGTCCGCCGAGGTGGTTTCGAGGCTCGTCAATCTGCTGTCCTTCGCCGCGCTCGGTCTGACCGTCCTGCTGATCGTGCGCATCCGGCTCGAAGGACAGGTGCGCGCGTTCGCCTGGCAGTCGTTGATTCTTGCGGCGCTCTCCATGCTGATCGCGGTCTACAGCGGCAGCCTCGAGTTGTTCGGCGTCGGCATCGCGCTGTTCGCCGTCAAGGTCGTTCTCATCCCGCGCGTGCTCGATCGCGCGGTGGCGAAGATCGGCCTGTCGCGCGTCGCCGCGCCCTATCTCGCCACCGCGCCCGCTCTGCTGATCTGCGCGCTGCTCGTCACCGTCTCGTTCTACGTGATGGCGCCCGTCGCCGAATCCAACCCGCTGCCCACCGCGGACGCCCTGCCGCTGGCATTCGCCGGCGTGCTGGTCGGCTTCTTCATCATGGTCAACCGGCGCCGCGCGGTCACTCAGATCCTCGGCTTTCTCATGCTCGAAAACGGCATCTTCCAGCTCGCCCTCCTGGCGACCTACGGCGTGCCGTTCCTGGTCGAGATGGGGGTTTTTCTCGACGTGCTGGTGGCGGTGCTGATCATGGAAGTCTTTATCTATCACATCAAGGACAACTTCGACTCCATCGATGTCGGCGAATTGGGGAAATTGAAAGAATGATCCTGGCGAGCCTGCTTCTGATTCCGCTGGCGGCGGCCGGGCTGCTGGCTCTCGCCCGCGGCCGCAAGACGATGGAGATGCTGCACGCGCTCGCAAGCCTCGGCACGCTGGCGGCCGGAGCCGCCCTTGCCGCGCAGACCTCGAGCGGCGCGCCGCTCGCCGCCGGCGACTTGTTTCGCGCCGATTCGCTCTCGGCGCTGATGGTCGTGATCGTCACCTTTCTCGGCGCGCTCGCCGCGCTCTACGCGATCGGCTACCTGCGCGCCGAGCCCGACGCCGCGCGGCCGGCGACCGTGCGGCTCTTCTTCGCGCTGTTTCATCTGTTCATCTTTACCATGCTGGTCGCGGTGACCACGGATAATCTCGGCGTGATGTGGGTGGCCGTCGAGGGCACGACGCTCGCCACCGTCTTTCTCGTCAACCTGCGCCGCACGCGCGCCTCGCTGGAAGCGGCTTACAAATACTTGATCCTGTCTTCCGTGGGCATCGCGCTCGCTTTCATCGGCACCTCGCTGCTCTATTACGCGGGCGCCAAGGCCGGCGAGCTCGCCGTGCAGTGGAGCGCGCTCCACGCCGCGGCGGGCTCGCTCAATCCCGAAGTCGCGCGCCTGGCGTTTGTCTTTATCCTGGTCGGCTACGGCACCAAGGCGGGCCTGGCGCCCATGCACACCTGGCTTCCCGACGCGCACAGCGAAGCGCCCGCGCCGATCAGCGCGCTCATGTCGGGAGTGCTGCTCAACGTCGGCCTCTACGCGATGCTGCGCTGCAAAATCATCGTCGACGGCGCGGCGGGGCCGGAATTCACGAACCGGCTGCTCGTCGGCATGGGGCTGCTTTCGCTCCTGGTCGCGGCGGCTTTCCTGGTGCGCCAGCGCAACTACAAACGGATGCTCGCCTATTCGAGCGTCGAGCATATGGGCATCGTCTGTCTCGGCCTGGGATTCGGCGGCTACGGAGCCCTGTTCGGCGCGCTCTTTCACCTGGTGAACCACGCCCTGTCGAAATCGCTGCTGTTCATCCTCTCGGGCAACATCCTGCTTCAATACCACAGCGCGGAAATCGCCGATGTGCGCGGGCTGTTGCGCGCCGCGCCGTGGACCGGCGCGCTGTTTCTCGCCGGCATCGTCGCGCTCATCGGCTTGCCGCCGTTCGCGCCGTTCATGAGCGAGTTTCTCATTTTCCGCGCCGGGCTGGAGCGCTATCCGTGGGCGGCCGCCGCCGCGCTCGCGCTCCTCGTGGTTGTTTTCGCCGGCATGCTGGCGAGCGTGAATCGCATGTTGTACGGCGCGCCGCCGGCCGCGATCGCGCCCGGCGACAGGCTGCGGATGTGGCTGGCGCCGCTGGCGGCGAATTTCGCGTTGCTGCTGGTGCTGGGCGTCAGCCTGCCGGCGCCCTTCGAAGATGCGCTTCGACGCGTGCTGCAAATCCTGGGGGCATAGATGACGCATCTGCAGAGCCTGGCCGAACGGCTTGCCGCCGGCGATTTCGAATTGAGCCGCCTCGAGGCGCGCGGACCGCGCGAGCTGCGCGTGACCTTGCCGCGCGGCCAGCTGCTCCGCTTCGCCGACGCTTTGCGCGCCGGCGGCGGCGCGCGTCCCGAGCTGATCGTCGCCGAAGACGCGCGCGCCGCGGAGGGCGGCTTTATCCTGCGTTATATTTTCGCGCTGGAGCACGCCGAAGTCGTCGTCGCCTCGATCGCCGTACCGGCGCGCGATCCAACTTTTCCTTCGCTCGCGACCCGCTGGTATCTCGCCGGGCGCTTCGAAAGAGAGATTCATGATCTATTCGGGCTCGTGCCCGCCGATCATCCGGATTTGCGCCGCCTGCCGCTGCATCAGTTCTGGCCCGAAGGCTACCATCCGCTGCTGCAGGATTGCGCGCAGCCGCAACCGTTTCACGACGACGGCAAGCCCTATCCCTTTCGTCGAGTGGAGGGCGACGGCGTGTACGAAATCACCGTCGGGCCGGTTCACGCCGGCATCATCGAGCCCGGCCATTTTCGCTTCAGCGTCGAGGGCGAAACGATCATCCAGCTCGAGTCGCGCATGTACTTCCTGCACAAAGGAATCGAAAAGCTTTTCGAAGGCGCTGCGCTCGACCCGGGGCTGCGGCTGGCGGAGCGGATTTCCGGCGATTCGAGCGTGGCCCACGCCCTGGCGTATTGCCAGGCGCTGGAGGCGCTCGCCAACGCGACCGTTCCCGCCCGCGCCGCGTATCTGCGCGCCGCGCTGCTCGAGCTCGAGCGGCTCTACAACCACATCGCCGACGTCGGGGCGATTTGCGCGGACACCGGCTTTGCGATCGCCAACGCGCACGCGCTGCGGCTGCGCGAAGATCTGCTGCGCCTGAACGCGCGCTTCGCCGGCCAGCGCCTGCTGCGCGGCGCGCTGGCGCCGGGCGGCGTCGCGCGCGATTGCAGCGCCGCGCAGATCGCCGATGCGCGCGCTACCGTCGCCCGCGTCGCCGCGGAGTTCGAGCGCATCGTCGAGCTGGCCGCCGCCAACGGCTGGGTTCTCGATCGCCTGCACGGCACCGGGCGGTTGAGCCGGGAAATCGCCCGCGATTTGCAAGTGGTCGGCGTGCCGGCGCGGGCGAGCGGCATCGACGAGGACGCGCGCCGCGATCGCCCGTGCGCCGCCTACGCGGCGCTGCAGCCGCGCGTGGTGATTCACCCCGACGGCGACGTCTGGGCGCGCATGATGGTGCGGGTCGGCGAAGCGCGCGAGTCGGCGCGTCTGATCGACGCGGCACTGCAGGCGCTGCCCCCCGGCAGGATTGCGGAGCCCCTCGGTCCATGGCCCGAGGGCGAAGCGGCCTTCGGTCTGGTGGAAGGCTGGCGCGGCCCCATCTGGCACTGGGTGGTGGCCGGTCGCAACCGGACGCTGCGCCGGGTGAAGGTCAAGGATCCGTCTTTCGCCAACTGGCCCGCAGTCAACTACGCGATTCTGGAAAACATCGTGCCGGATTTTCCGCTCGTGAATAAGAGCTTCAATCTCTCCTACGCCGGCAACGACCTCTAGGCGCAAGCCGGGCCGCGCGCGCTAGGCGCGGCCGGCCAGACGGCGCAATTTTTCCTCGTCGACGCGCACGCCGTGGCCCGCGGTCATCGGCGGAAAGGACGTGCCCCGCCGCACCGGGATCGGCGTGAAAATATCCTGCTCGCCGAGTCGGAGAAAGCCGGTCATCTCGCCGCCGGGCTGGGCATTTTTGAGCGCGCAGTGAAGCTGCATCTCGGCGGCGGATAGAATCGGCGTGCAGGCGCTGCCCTGGCCGATGACGACGGGCAAACCGCGCGCGCCGACGATGGCCGCGACTTCGCGCGCCCGCTCGAAGCCGCCGATGTGCGTGAGCTTGATTTTCAGCAGATCGGCGGCGCGATTTTCGAGCACGGCGAGGGCGTCCTCGGGCGAGCTGACGCTCTCCTGCGCGGCGATGGGAATGCCGACGGCTTTGCGCAACTCGGCGAGACTGCGCAAATCGGAGCGGGCCAACGGCTGCTCGGCATCGCTGATGCGAAAACGGGAAAGCTCGTTCAGAACCGCGCGCGCGTCGGCGAAAGAATACGCCGCGTTGCCGTCGACCCGGATCGAAGCGTCGTCGCCGACCGCTTGGCGCACCGCGCCCACGCGCTCGATGTCTTTGGCCTGATCCGGCTGGCCGATTTTGATCTTGAAACTGCGAAAGCCGTCCCGTTTCAGCTCGCGCGCCCGCTGGCCGATCACTTCTGGTCCGAGATCCATGCCTAACCCGCCCACGAGCTCGATCTCGCGGCGATAGGGCCCGCCGAAAAAGCGGCAGAGCGGCAGTTGATAAATTTTTCCCAGAGCGTCGAACAGCGCAATTTCGATCGCCGCCTTGGTCATCGGATGGCCGTGGCGCACGCCGTGAAGCCGGCTCACGATTTTGCCCGAGTCCTCCAGATCCATGCCGACGAGCGCCGGCGCGAAATATTTCTGCGCCATGAGCTCCATCGTCTCGAGAGTCTCATAGGTATTGCCCGGCCGGCCTTGAGTAGCTTCGCCCCAGCCTTCGACGCCGTCGTCGGTCTCGAGCCGGATGATGAGCGAGCGGCAGTCCTCGAGAAATCCCGCGGCGCCGCCGTAAATTTCCCGGATCGGCAGCACCAGCGGGTAAGTGTCGATGGCGGCGATCTTCATCCCGGTTTTCTCAGCAGCCGGCCGATGGCAGAGACGTCGCCGACGTGTTCCAGATCGTTGACCGCTTCGAGGAGGCGCGCCAGCCGCCGCTCGGGCAGCAAATTGCGCGTGAGCTTGCGCGCTTTGGCTTCGACCTCGGTCTGGCTGAGCGGATTTCGCGGCGTGCCTCTGAAATGAATGACGAGCTTCACCGGCTGCTGCCCGTTGGCCAGGGTCACGGCGACCCGCGCCGCGCGGTCCCAGCCTTTTTCTTCGATTTCGCGATCCACCTGCAAGCGGATTTTGCGCATCATCGCGAGGATTTTTTTATCGCGGAGCTTCCTTTCGCTGAACGACTCGGGGTCGGTCGGGTCATCGTAAAGGCTGAGCGCGACGCAGAACGGAATGCTGTACTGCGCCATCATCAAATCCCCGGGCTTGTAGATGGCGTGATGGGTGACCAGCTTTTCGATGCCGCCGACGACGATCCCGCGGATGTCTTTCGGGTCGAAGCCGACTTCGGCGCGCAGTTGTTGCAGCGCCTCGATGGGCGCGTGCGCGTTGATGTGGCAGGCGCAGCGCTTGATACAGATGTTCATGCTCTCGAACTCGCGGCCGAGCCGGTGCGTGAGATAGTCGAGATCGGGCGCATCGGAAAAGGTCCGGCAAAAACCGAATTGGCCTTCGAGGATGCTCTCCGGCCCGGCGAAACCGCGGCTCGCGAGCAGCGCGGCGGTCACGCCGCCCTCGCCGGCCTTGCCGAGATGCAGGCGCTTGATCATCGCCCCTTCCCGAGAGCGGGAGAATTCGATCAGGCCGCCGGAGTAGGAGCCGGCGATGCCGAGCGCGTTGACCATTTGGCGCTCGTTCAAACCGAGGAGCCGCCCCGCCGCCACCGCCGCGCCGAAGGTGCCGGTCAGACCGGGGGCATGAAAACCGCGCCGCTCCAAAGAATTTCCCGCCGCAACGCCGATGCGCGACATGACTTCGCAGGCGGCGACGAAGGCGCCGAGCAGCGCTTTGCCGCCGACTTTTTTTTCTTCGGCCATGGCGAAGGCCGGCAGAAACGCCGTCGCGCCGGGATGCACGCCGGAGCCCGGCTGGCGCACGTTGTCGAGCTCGAAGGCGTGCGCGCTGGTGCCGTTGGCAAGCGTCGCCTGCGCGGGCTGCGCCGAAAAATTTTCGCCGAACACGGTCGCTGCGCCGCGCGCGGCCGCGCCGCGGACAAAACCGCTGACCGCGCGGCTCCACGGCTTGGTCGAGCCGTAGAGCGACACCGCGAGGGTATCGAGGATGCACGCCTTGGCGCGCTCGATGACTTCGCTGGGAATGCTGCGATAGCTGAGTCCGACGGCGTAGCCGGCGAGCCTCCGGGTGGCATTCATAAAATCAGCGCACCACCTTGGCGCCGGCTTCCTTCAGCACTTCGCGCATCTGCACGGTCAGATCGTCGAAGAATTTTGCCAGCGCCGGTCCTTTGAGATAGCCCTCTTCGAACTGGTTCTGCTCCACGTACTGTTTCCACGTCGCGGTTTTGGCGAAGCGATCGAACACGCCTTCCCAATACTGCACCTCTTCGCGCGAGATCCCCGGCGGCGCCACCACGCCGCGCGCCTGCGGGATCAGCGGCACGTCGATGCCCTGTTCTTTGATCGTCGGCACGCCGGGCAGCGAGGGCAGACGCTTCTCCGACAACGATGCGATCACCCGGAGATTGCCGGCGCGAATCTGCTCGCCCGCTTCCTGCGGCTCGATGACCATCAGCTGCACGTGGCCGCCGAGCAGATTGGACAGCCGCTCGCCGCCGCTCGGAAACGAAATAAACGTCCACTGGGTGCCGGTGGCTTTCTGGATCAGCAGGCGCATGAGATTGTCGCGCGAAGTCACGCTGCCGCCCGACTGGCGCAATTGTCCAGGGCTTTTCTTCGCCGCATCGATGAAATCTTTCATAGTCTTGTACGGCGAGTCGGCTTTGACCGCCACCACCGCCGGCTCGAGGACCAGCCGCACGATCGGCGTCAAATCCTTCATCGTGACCGTCGCCTCGGTGGTGGTCAGAGGATTGGTCACCCAGACGCCGGTGAAAAATCCAATGGTATGGGTCTCGCCTTTTTTCTCGGCGAGATAGGACATGGCGACCGCGGGGCCGCCGCCCGGCTTGTTGACCACCTGCATGCGCTGGGAGATCAGCTTTTCTTTTTGCAGCAGCTCGGCGATCGCGCGCGCGAACAGATCCGAGCCGCCGCCGGGTCCCGTGTGCACCACCGTTTCAATCTGTTTGCTGGGCCTGAATTCCTGGCTCTGCGCCTGCTGCGCAACCGCGCTCAATCCCGCCGCGAGCGCAGCCGCCATGATCCTGAGTTGGATGTTCATGCCTACGCCTCCAAGAAAAATTTAACCCCGGACATGGCCGCACGTATCATTTTCAACCCTCGCGCTCAATAGCTTCGAAGCGCCACGAACGCACCTTGCGCGCCAGCGGCAGAAGCAGCACCGCGGCCGCGACCGCGAGCAAGGTCGCCGAGATCGGCCGGGTAACGAGAATCGAGATATCGCCGCGCGACATCATCAAAGATTGCCGCAGCGCGCGCTCGAGCGAATCGCCCAGGACCATTCCCAGGATCAGCGCCGCCGCGGGAAAATCGAGCTTGCGCATGAGATAGCCGAGCAGACCGAAGAGCCCCATCAGCCAGACGTCGAACAGACTGTTGTTGACGCTGTACACGCCGACGATGGAGATGCCGACGATCAGCGGATAGAGAACGTAATAGGGCAGGCGCAGGATCTGCGCGAACAGCGGCACCAGCGGCAGATTCAAAACCAGCAGGAGCACATTGCCCACGTACATGCTCGCCACCAGTCCCCAGAAAAGCTCGGGGTGTTCCTGAATCAGCAGCGGCCCGGGCTTGTAGCCCCACAGAATCAGGCCGCCGAGCAGAATCGCCGTGGTGTTGCCGCCGGGAATGCCGAGGGTAAGCAGCGGCACCAGCGCGCCGCCGGCATCGGCGTTGTTGGCGCCTTCCGGTGCGGCCACGCCTTCGATCACGCCGGTGCCGAATTTTTCCGGATGGCGCGAGAAGGCTTTTTCGATGCCGTAGGACATGAACGAAGCCACGGTCGCGCCCGCGCCCGGCAGCGCGCCGACGAAAAAACCGACCAGCGAGCCGTTCAAAAAAGCGAAGCGGCAGTCCTTCAAATCCTGCCAGGTGGGCAGCAGGTTGCGCAGCCCTCTGGCGAGCTTGAAGATCTCCGCGCCGCTCGGCGATTCCAGATTCACCAGCACCTCGCCGATGGCGAAAACGCCGACGGTCGCGGCGATGAAATCGACGCCGCCGAGGAGCTTGGCCTGGCCGAAGGTGAAGCGCGATTCGGCGGTAAAAAGATCCGTGCCGATGGCCGCGATCCAGAGGCCCACGAGCATCGCCAGCAGCGCCTTCACCATCGACTCGCCGGCGAGAAAAACCACCATCGCCAGCCCCAACACCATCAGCGCGAAATATTCCGGCGGCGCAAAGCGCAAAGCGAAGCGCGCCAGCGGCGGCGCGATCAGCATCAAACCGAGCACGCCGACGGTGCCGGCGACGAAAGACGCGATGGCGGAGATGCCCAGGGCCGCGCCGGCGCGGCCCTGGCGCGCCATCTGATAGCCGTCGAGACAGGTGACCACGGACGACGACTCGCCGGGAATGTTGAGCAGGATCGACGTGGTCGAGCCGCCGTAGCGCGCGCCGTAAAAAATTCCGGCGAGCGCGATGATCGCGGTGGTATGGTCCATCTTGAGCGTGAGCGGCAGCAGCATGGCGATGGTCGCCGCCGGACCCAAACCCGGCAGCACACCGACCATGGTGCCGAGAATCACGCCGATCAGGCACCAGAACAGGTTGACCGGCATGAGCGCGATCGAAAAACCCAGCAGCAGATTGTGCAGCGCGTCCATGCGAAGCGTTAAAAACCGAGCCCACCCGCGGGCAAGGAAACGTCGAGGGCGAGGACAAAAATCAGATGGAATGCGACGGCGAGCCCGATGCCGACGCCGAAGGCGAGCGGCAGGGGACGGCGATCCAGGGCGGCAATGTAAAATACCGTGAGCAGCACGAAGGTCGGCGCAAAACCCAGCCGGCCGAGGAGCGCCACCGCGAGCATCAGCCCGAGCCAGCCCGCCAGCGATCTTCCGGCGCCTTTCCACGAACCCGCGCTTTGGCGGGCCGCTGGCGTTGAAAGCGCGGTGCCGAGCAGCGCGGCGCCGAACACAACCAGACCGATGCCGAGCCAGAGCGGAAAAAATCCCGGCCCCGGCCCGACCTCCGAGACGTAGTCGAGCTTCGCCGCCACCGAGATCACGTAGACGCCGAACAGGGCGAGGCAAATCGCCGCAGCGAGATCGCCTTTACTTTTGCTCATAGAGAGTAGCGCGCACGAGCGCTGTGCATAGCGCGTCCGGGGAATTCGCGCAAGCGCGCGGCCGGCGGAAAAAAATCAGGCAAGGCACAATCTGGAATTGTTGAAAAGAAGACCCGGCCGTCAGCCGAAGATCCGCCGCTCCACGCTCTGCCAGTCGTAGGAAACGAAATGATTTTCGCTCGGCGGGCGCAACTGCGGCTTCTCGGCGTCGTCGAACAGGCCGATCGAAGTTTGCTGCAGCTTGCCGGCCACCAGCGCCGGCGAGTGCGCCTCGACGACCACCGCGCCGGCGCTCGAGCGGTTCCAGGCCCAGTGAATTTTCCCGGAAGGAATCCGATGAAAGTCGCCCGCCTTGCAGAGAAAGCCGCGCTCCTCGACGAAAAACCAGATTTCGCCTGCGAGCACGTAGTTGATCTGCTCGGCCTCGTGCCGGTGCGGCGTGGTGTGATACCCCGGCGCGCGGGTGGCATACATGAGGCTGCACTCGTTGCCGTAGCCGCGCCGCACGATCATGGCGCCCTCGCCTTCGACCCCGGTGCGCACCACTTTTCGCTCCGGCACATCAGCGGATTTCACATGCAGCGGCATCGGCCCTCCGTGGAAAAGATTGGAGTGATGGAGTCATGGAGTGATGCCAGCACTCCATCACTCCGTTTTCTCCTTCTTGTATCGCGCCTTGGGCACGATCTCCGCCACCGTGCCGCCGGGCGCGCGAAACTTGATCGGGACCACGCCGGGGGCGCTGATGATCTCGCAGCCGAATTGGTCGAGCAGCGCGGCGGATTCTTTCATGTCATCCACTTCGATGGCGAAGTGATGAATGCACGGCCCCAGACCCGAGGCGCGCGCTTCGGCCGACTCTTCGCTGTCGTATTTGATCAGCGCAAGGTCGATGGTCCCGTCGGTCAGGTGCCGCGAAGTGTGATCGCGCACCTGGCCGGTCTGCATCTCCGCGAAGCCGAAGCCTTTTTCATAAAACTCCGTGGCCCTTTCGAGATCGTCAACCTTGAGCGCGATATGAACGATGCGAGGCATAAACACCTCCCTGCTTCGCTTGAGCTCTAACACGGCGGCGTAAAGCGATTCAACCCGAGCGCGCCGATCCGCGCAAGCTCAGTATTTCCCCAGGCGCGACAATCTTTCCGCCGCGGCGGCGAGCGTTTCATCTTTCTTGCAGACGGCAAAGCGCGCGAAGGGACGGCCGAGATGCTTGTCGGAGTCTTGATAAAATGGGCTTGCGGGAATGCAGGCCACGCCGACCTGGGCGGTGAGCCAGCGCGCGAATTGAAAATCGTCCTGCACCCGGGGCGGCGCCACGCCGCGCCAGTCGGCGATGATGAAATAGCTTCCCTGCGGCGTGAAAACTTTGAAGCCGGCGCTGTTTAAAACCGCCAGCAGGCGGTCGCGCCGGCTCTGATAGCTGGTGCGCAGGTTGGTAAAAAATTGCGCCGGCAGATCCAGCGCCGTCGCCGCGGCCGCCTGCAGCGGCGCGGCCACCGCGTAGGTGATGAACTGATGCGCCTGATTGACCGCGCGAATCAACGGCGCCGCGCCGAGAGCCCAGCCGACTTTCCAGCCGGTGACGCTGAAGGTTTTTCCCAGGCTGCTGAGCGTCACGGTGCGCTCTGCCATGCCCGGCAAGGTCGCCAGGCGGGTATGCGCCGCATCGTCGTAGAGAATGTGCTCGTAGACTTCATCGGTGATCGCGATCGCGCCGTGCTTCACGCAGAGCCCGGCGATCGCGCGCAATTCGCCGGGCGAAAACACTTTGCCGGTGGGATTGTGCGGCGTGTTGACGATGATCGCGCGGGTCCTCGAATTGAAGGCGCGCGCCAGCTCGCCGGGGTCGAAGGTCCAGGTCTCGCCGCGCAGCGGCACGTAGCGCGGCGTCACGCCGGCCATCACCAGATTCGGCACGTAGGTGTCGTAAACCGGCTCGAAGACGATCACCTCGTCGCCGGGATCGGTGAGGCCGAGGATCGCCGCGAACATCCCTTCGGTGGCGCCGCTGGTGACGAGCACGTCGGTCTCGGGGTCGAGCTTTTGTCGGTAAAAGCGCTCGGCATGGCGCGCAATTGCAGCTCTCACGGCGGGCAGGCCGATGCCCGGCGCGTACTGATTCATCGCGCCGTTCACCGCCTCGACGGCGGCGGCGAGCACCTCCGGCGGCCCGTCGAAATCCGGCGCGCCCTGGCCGAGATTGACGGCGTTGTGTGCGCGCGCGAGGTTGTTGATCTCGACGAAAACCGTCGTGCCGAATCCCGCCACGCGTTGGGACATCACCGACCTATCCATTTCACCCCGCGAAAACCTTCCGGTTCGAATAACCACGATCGCGCCCGCGTTTCAACCGCGGCGCGCCTCAAGCCCCGCGCCTTACCGTTGCTTCTGGACATTTTCGTTCGCTTTCAATATCAAGACAGTCAAAGACTTCGCCCGAGGAGTATGGCCATGGCTCAAAGCGATGCTTTCAATATTGTCGAAGCGACCATCGACGACATCCATGCCGCGTACAAATCCGGCGCGCTTACCTGCCGTCAGCTCGTGCAGATGTACCTCGACCGCATCGCGGCCTTCGATCAAAAGGGCCCGCAGATCAACGCGCTGATCACGGTGAATTCCCGCGCGCTCGAAGAAGCCGACCGCCTGGATGCCGCCTACCAAGCCGCCGGTGCCGTCGGCCCGCTGCACGGCATTGCGGTGATCGTCAAAGACCAGGCCGACGTCAAAGGCATGCCGACCACTCTGGGCTCGCTGCTGTTCAAAGATTATTTTCCCGACCGCGATTCTTTCGTCGCGGAAAAATTGCGCACCGCCGGCGCGGTCCTATTAGGCAAAGCGACTTTGGGCGAGCTCGGCGGCGGCGACACCCACGGCTCGCTCTTCGGCTCGACGCGCAATCCTTACGATCCCGAGCGCACCGTCGGCGGCTCCTCCGGCGGCTCCGCGGCGTCGGTCGCGGCGAATTTTTCCACCGTCGCCGTCGGCCAGGAAGGCCTGGCGTCGATCCGCCGGCCGTCCACCTGGAACTGCATCGCCGGCATGCGGCCGTCGGCGGGACTGGTCAGCCGCGGCGGCGTGTACGGCTGCTGGCCGGAGATTTTCGGCTCCCTCGGCCCGATGGCGCGCACGGTGAAAGACCTTGCGAAGCTCCTCGATGTCATGGCCGGCTACGATCCCGAAGATCCGATCACCGCGCGCGGCGTCGGCCACATCCCGGACACGTTCACAAAATTTCTCGACCGAAACGGCCTCAAAGGCGCGCGCCTGGGAATCCTGCGCGAATCCATCGGTCTCAACTCCGAGCCGGAATCGGAAGATTTCAAAAAAATTTCCGCAGTCTTCGACCGAGCGGTCAACGACTTGAAAGCCGCCGGCGCCGAGATCGTCGATCCGATCGTCATTCCGAAAATCAAGGAGCTCCTCGCCAAACGCTCCGGCGGCCCGGGCGACACCGACCAGTCGTTCAGGAATTATTTCGGCCGCAGCGCCAACCCGCCCTACAAAACACCGGAGGAAGTCGTTGCCGCGCCGGACTTCGCCAAAGTGGTGAAGCGATCTCAGGAACGGTTCAAGCGACGGCCCGACGCGGCGAAGCATTACGAAAGTCTCAAGGCGCAGGACGAGCTGATGACGAATTTGTTGAAAGTGATGGCCGATCACCGGCTCGACGCCATCGTGCACAAAGCCGTCGAGCACCAGCCGACTTTGATCAGAGACGGCATCGCGCCGCCGTTCACCGATCAAAAAGGCGCGCCGCACCTCAATACATTTCTGGTTTATACCCCGACCATCGTCGTGCCCGCCGGCTTCACGCGCGACAATCTGCCGGCCGGCGTCTGCTTCATCGGCCGCCCCTACGACGACGGCGACCTGATCAAATTCGCCTACGCCTACGAGCAGGCGACCCATCACCGCAAGCCGCCGGCGAGCACCACCGGCCTGTGAGCTGCGAATCGCTAGGGCCCTTTGAACGTGCTCTGAAAGAGTTTTTCGTAGTGCTCCCAGCGCTCGGTAAGCGATTCGTCGACCGCGATCATGTTTACTTTCGCGGCGCGGATTTTCGCCATGAAGGCGGACTTCACGTCGGTGCGGCCGGAAGGCTTGACGAACTGCTCTTCGAGGAGACTTTCCTGCACCTCTTTCGACAACACGAAATTTAAATACAGCTTGGCGGCGTTGGCATGGGGCGCGTTGGCGGCAATGCCGAGCACCACCACATCGACCACGGTCGGATCGAGCGCGACCCAGTCGATGGGCGCGCCGCGCCGTTTGGTGAGCTCCACGCGCGGGCCGTTGAGCGACACCGCGGCGGCATGCTCGCCCGCCGCCACCAGTTGTGTGAGCAAAGTATTGCCGCTGAGAATTTTTAGATTCTGCGCCGCCAGCCGGCGCATGAACCCAAGTCCTTTTTCCTCTCCCCAGAAGCGGAGCAAGGTCGAGAACCATTCGACGGCGGTTTGCTCGAAGGCGAGCTGCCCGTTCCAGCGCGGCTCCAGCAGATCGGCGTAAGTCCTGGGCGCGTTCCCCGGCGCGATCATTTTGGTGTTGTACGCGGTGACCTCGGGGTTGACGTAGAACGCGGTCCAGAAGCCGTTGCGGTCTTTGAACGCGGGATCGAAGCGCGTCCGCTCCGGCGAATCGTAATTGAGGATCAGCCCGCGCTGAACGAGCGAGATCATGTTGAGCCGGCTGATGCCGATCACGTCCACCAGCGGCCGGCCGGCGCGCGCTTCGGTCAACACCCGCGCGGTGATGCGCTCGCTTGCGCCGGGACGGGTGAGCGCGACTTCGATGAATGGATATTTCTCGCGGAAGCGGCTGACGATACGCGAGTGATCGGGCACGGCGAGGAGCGAGTAGATCGTGAGCCGCCCCTCCTTGCGCGCGCCTTCTACAAGCGCCGGCGAGTCTGCCGCATGCGAGTGGCAGTCGCTGGCGCCCAGCGCCGCGATCAGCGCAACGGCTGCTGCGCACAACGCTTTCATTGCGGGTTTTGAATCGTCAGCGAAAGGCCGCCCTTGCGGATAGAAACGCGGCCAAGCTTTCTTTTCGCCAGCTCTTCGACCAGCCGCACCAGCGGTTTTTGCGCGCCGTATTCTTTTCTGGGCGGCGCGCCTTTCAGCGCATCGACGAACTCCGGCCCGGCGTAAAAGCGCAGCAGCAATTCCTCGTCGGATAAGTGCGCGCCGCCGTATTGCTTGCGTACCTGGTCGAGCGTCGGCTCGGCGTACTGAATCTTTTCAATCTCGCGGGCGCGCGCCCGATCGAGGATTTTCGCTTTCACCGCCGCATCCATGGAATCGCTGCCCTCTTCGCCCCACAGCCCGAGCGCGTATTGAATCACCTGGTCGGTGACTTCTTTGTAGCGCTCGCCCAGGATCACGTTGATCGCCGCCTGGCTGCCGACGAACTGCGCGAACGGCGTCACCATGATCGGATAGCCGAGCTCGGCGCGCACCTGCGCGGTCTCCTCCAGGACTTCTTGCAGCCGCTCTTCCTTGCCCATCAGCTTCAATTGATGGCGCAGGTTGGAGATCATGCCGCCGGGCACCTGATGACCGTACCAGGCCTGATCGAATTCCCGCGGCGCGCCCACCGGCAAGCCCTCGCGCCGAGCGACCGCGTGGAAGTGCTCGCTCACGGCCGGCAGCGGGTCGAGTTTCACCAGCGGCCGGTACCCCAGCGCGCGCAGATTGCTCGCCACATTGAAGACCGACGGCTGCGACGAGCCGTTGGCCAGCGGCGGAATCGCCGTGTGGACGATGCGCACGCCCTCTTTCACCGCTTCGAGCAGATTGAATGGCGCCAGGCCGTTGTTGCAATGAGCATGAAACTCGAGCGGCGTGGCGCCGATATTTTGCCGGATCAGCCGGACCAGCTCGCGGGTTCGGTCCGGGGTCAACATCCCGCCCACGTCCTTGAAGCACAGGCGATAGGGCTTCAGCGCCGCCGCGTCGCGCGCTTTCTGCGCGTAATAGTCGTCGGTGTGGCGCGGCGAGATCGAATAGATCAGATTCATCACCGTTTCCATGCCGAGCTTCTTGAGCTCTTTCGCCTCCGCGCCGAGCTTCTCGAAATTGTTCCAAGCGTTGGACGTTCGGGTGAGGGTGACGCCGTATTTCACCACGGTCTCAATCAGCAAGCGGCGGATGCACTCGGGGATGAATTCGAAGCCGCTGTGTAAACCGCCGTGGTAGCGCAGCCGGGTGTTCTTGATTTCCCTGGTGCCGAGGCGCAGCCAGTCCCAGGGGTCTTCCTTGTGCTCGCGCACGAATTTCTTCAGGCGCAGGCTCAGGAAAAATTCCATGGAATCGAAACCCGCCTCGTCCATCGGCCGCAGCGCCGGCAGCATCATGCCCGTGGTCATGCCGTAGGCCCAGAGACTGATATCGCCGTCGCGCAGAGTGGTATCGACGATGCGGACTTCGTCCATGATCACCTCGCGGCTCTTTGCGCCGAAGGCTGAAGGTCGAGCATCCTGATCAGCGCGCCCACGTCCGGCGCGTCGGCTACGCGCCACCAGCCCTCAAGCGCCGCGCGGCTTCGCTCCTCGCCCAGAACCGGCGCCGCCAGGGCGAGAAATTTTTCCTCGATGTCGTGATCCTGCATCGGGTTATCGGGGTGCCCGAGCGGATTTTCCACCTCGACTTCGGAGCGGCTGCCGTCGTTGGCCGTTGCGACGACCCGGAGCCGGACTGTCGGCAGCAGCGCCTCGATCGCCTCGTCGGCGATCACTTTGATTTTTTGCATGAGCGGCCGCAGCGCGGGATCGCGCACTGCTCTTTCTTCGAAAGACGAAACCCGGATCGGCCCGTCGACCAGCGCGCGCGCAAAAATATAGGGCAGGCTGTGGTCCGCGGTCTCGCGCGTCTGCGGGTCCCATTTTTCCGGCTCGCTGCCGATCTCGAACCAGGTGAACTTCGAAGTAAACACGTCGATCGACGCGAGATCTTTTGGCTCGACTTTTTCGCGCAGCTCCAGCGCCGCCCAGACCGCCGGCTGCCCGTTGGTCTCGATCGGCCAGTACTTGAGCTGCACGCGCGGCGTGAGATACGCGCCGCCGGCGCTCGGAAACGGCGCCAGCTCGAACGGACCAGTCACGTTTTCCCAGAGGCCGTTGCGCCCGGCGAACGCATTCGCCGGTCCGCTCATTCCCTCGGCGGCGAGCAGCGCGGCGAACACGCCGTTGCGCGCGGCGTAGGCGGTGGCGACGTTTTTCCAGCTCGTCAGCTCGCCCGAGCGAGTCACGCGCAACGGCAGACTCGAAGTCGCGGCGATGCCGATGGCGTTGGCAGCGACGCTTAGCGGAAGCTGCAACAGATTCGCAACTCCCGCGGCGGCGGCGATGCCGATCGCATAGCCCTGATCCCAGCCGCGCCGGCTGAGCCGGGTGGCATCGCTGAGCCGCGCGAAAATTTCGTAGACGACGATCATGCTGGCGAGAAAACGCCGGCCGTCCACCGGCTGCGCGCCCGCCAGAGCGAGCAGTGCGCCGAGGCAATCGCTCGGATGTCCGCCGGGAAAGCGGTCGTTGAAGTCGAAGTTGCGGATCATCGCGCTGTTGATGAACGCCGCCGCTTCGACCGGCAGCGTGTCGCCGACACAGAGCGCGCGGCCGGCGTATTTGCCCGGCGTCTGTCCGCTCGCGAGCCGCCGGCCGATCTCCGCGGGCGCGCAATCGTGAGCGCCCACGGCGCAGCCCAGCGAATCGATCAGCCGCTGGATCGCCGCGTGCACGGCTTCGGCGCTCAGGTGCTCGAACTTGGTCGCCGCAGCGTACTCGGCGATTTTCTCGGTGACGCTATCCATGAACGGCGCTCTCCGCGATGGCAGGAATCAAAAATGAAATCGCCGTGGATTATTCCACAAAGCCCGGAGGATGGCCACCGCCGAAGCGCCGCGACGCTGCTAAAAACTCACCGGGCGCGGTTCCAGGCTTTCACCTCTGGAAATCTCGCGCCCGTTGGGTCTCGAACCGTGCGCCGTTGTCTGAACAGTAAGTAACGCGGCGGCGAGAAAAGGTTCATTCAAAGCGGCGGCGCCTTGACGATGGTCGAGGCGTCGATGCTGGCAATCGTCGGCCGGCCGCACTTGGCCATGGTGATTTCGATTTCCTCGCGGAGAATTTCGAAGACCCGAGCCACGCCCCTTTCGCCGTCCACCGCCAGTCCCCAGAAAAGCGGGCGGCCGATGAAAACGGCCCTGGCGCCGAGGGCGATCGCCTTGACGACGTCGGCGCCGCGCCGAATGCCGCCGTCGAGGTAGATTTCCAATTTGCCTCTGGCCGCCGCGACGGCTTCGGACAGCACTTCGACCGTGGCCAGGGTATTGTCCAGATGGCGCCCGCCGTGGTTCGACACAATCACGCCGTCGGCGCCGGCTTCGGCGCAAAGCTCCACGTCTTCGCCGGTGAGCACGCCTTTGGCGATGACCGGCAGATCGCTGGCCGACTTGATCCACTGCAGATCTTTCCACGTCGCCGCCGGATCGGAGCCCTCGCCGGCGCGGCCGGCGGGCCGCGGCGTCTCGCCGCTTGCGGCGGGATAATTGACGCCGCGGGTGCGGCGATAGTTATTGCGAATATTGCGCTCGCGCTTGGGCGGCCACTGCGAATCCAGGGTCACGATCACGGCTTCGTAGCCGGCGTCCTTGGCGCGATCGAGCCACTCCTGCGTCATCTGCCTATCGCGAAATGGATACATCTGCACCCATAAATGACCGTTGGCCGCTTTCGCGAGCTCCTCGAACGAAGTATTGGAGTTGGCGCTCACCGCCATGATGCTGCCGCAGGCCGCCGCGGCGCGATAGGTGGCCAGCTCGCCCTCGGGGTGCGCGCGCTTGTGCCCGCCGCATGGCGCGATCAGCACCGGCAAGCGAACCTTGGTGCCGAGCACCGTTGTCGATAAATCGAGAGCGCTCACGTCGCGCAGCACGCGCGGGCGAAACGCCCACGATGCGTAAGCGCGGCGATTGCGATCGACGCTGATCTCATCGGTGGCGCCGCCGGCGATGTAATCGTACTCCTCCCTGGGCAACCGCTCGCGGGCGATTTCTTCGAACTCGAAAAGATTGATGGGCTGGGGGTTCGCGGTCATGGGTGCTTTTCTCCCGGAAAAAAATTGCCCGTTCAGTATCGGCTGCTCGGCCGGTCGGCGCCTCGGGCGCTAGCAGCCGTTACTGGTAAAGTTTGCGGATGTAGCCGCTGTCGTCGATCTCCTTGACATAATGCAGATCCCACAGGGCCAGCGGATTGAACTCTTTGATCTGGGGATCGCGCTTCACTCCGAGGGCAAATACATTTTGAATCGCTTCCAGCGACGGATACGGCGCCTTCTCGAACGATTCGGACTGCGTGTCGTAAAAACAATTCCATTCCTCGTCGTCGTGCATCTTGAGCAGCTGCGAGCAGTGTTTCTTAACGATCGCCAGGGTGTCGGCCTTTCGCGTCTTGAAAAAGTGAATGCCGTCGATCAGCGCGAGAATCAGCCCGCGCGCTTCGTCTTCGTGATTCTTGACGTAGCGGGTGGTCGTCGTGAGCGTCACGCCTTCGATCATCGCCATGGGCGGCACCTCGACGATCCTGGCGTTGAATTTGAGCGCGCGCAGCCGGTCCACGGCGCGGATGAAGGTCGCATCGTATTTGCCGTCGATCACACCCTTGGCCCGCTCCGCGCCTTTGACCGGATCGGTGACCAGCTCGACGTCGCGCCCCTCTTCCAGGCCGTGCTGTTTGAGATAGAGCCAGACGTTCAGGCCGGTGTGGCCGTCGTAGTCGTCCATCGCCACGCGCTTGCCTTTCAGATCCTGAAGTCCCTCGACGCCTTTGCCGCACACCAGATAATTTTCCCGCCAGGCGTTGTTGCTCTGGGCGATGTGCACGTAGGGGTCGCCGTAAAGCGCCTTGCGCGCGTAGAGATTGTGGTGGTTGCCGGAAACCACATCGAGGTCGCCGGCCTTCAATCCTTCGGCAGCGCGCTTGCGCTGGCCCTCGAGGGAGCCCATTTCCATTGCCAATCCATGCTTCTCGAGAAAGCCGGCTTCCTCGATCACTTTCCACAGCGGCACGTGACTCGGCGCCCGGTAATAGATCCTGATTTTCTTGGCCATCGCTTTTTCACCTTTCGTTGTTTTCACCGAACGTTTTGAGCGGCTACTTTCCCTTGAGCACCTGCCACACCTTCTCGCGATTTTCCTGCCGGCCGGTAACGATCCAGCTCCAGTCCGTGTCGTCGAAATATTTTACGCTCTTCTTGGGCAGATTGCCGGGGTTGAGACTCGACTCGTCGATGTCCGTGCGCAGGCTGACCGAGCCGTAGCCGCGCGCGTAGATTCCGAGCCCCTCTCTGGACAGGATCCAGTTGGCGAAGAGCTGCGCTGCTTTGGGATTGGGCGCTTTGTTGGCGACGGTTAACATCCAGGGCGAGCCGTTGATCGACGCCGGCATGTCCGAGAGTGAAAATATCTCGAGGATTTTGAAGCCGTCCCTGATCAGCGGCCGGACATCGTCCTCGCGGCAGCTCAGGCAGATCGGCTGAATGCCGCGCGCCAGCCAATCGCTCATCTGCCGGCGGTCGCGCGTGCGCACGGCTTTCTGCTCGATGTAGAGCTTGCGCACGAACTCTTCGCCGAAGTCGTGATAGAACCGCGCCGCGGCGTTGGAGCCCGAGCCGGTCGTGGTCGGATCCTCGGTGGAAATTTTGCCGCGCCACTTGGAGTTGAGCAGATCCTTGGCCGCGCGCATCTCGTCGGGCCTGACCTGATCCGTGTTGATGAACATCAAGGTCGCCACGCTGCTGAAGGCGCGCACGGCGAAGCGCTCTTCGGGATCGGCGAACCAGATCTTGCCCTGCTTCCATTTCGAGCCGTCGGCCACCTCCGGCATCACCAGCAGCGGTTTCAGCGCATCGATCAGTTTTTCGCCGTAAAGCGTCACTGCCGTGGTGTCCGGACCGGCGAGATAGACATCGACGCTGTAAATCCCCGAGCCGCGCTCGGCCCTCACCCGGGCCGCGATTTCGCTCGATCGTCCGGCGATGAACTCGACGGGAATGCCGTAGCGCTCTTTGAACCTGGGGATGACTTCGTTGCGCATCACCGGGTCGGGCGAGCCGGCGACCACGACCTTGCCTTCTTTTTTTGCCGCCTCGACGACGGCGTTCCATTCCTTCTCGCCGGCCCGGGTTTGCGCCGCCGCCGGCGCGCTCCAGGCGAAAACCGCGATGCTCAAGATCAGCCAAACCATCATTGCCCCCACGTCGTTTATCATCGAAGCCCGGATAACTGAAGCCCCAGGCGCCGCCCGATCAGCATCAGCGCGCAGATCAGCGCGGTGATCAGCAGGCCGAGCGCCGCGCCTCTTTCTAGTTCACCGGTCACGCTGTATTCAAGCAACAAAATCGCCAGCGGCCGCGATTGATGGCTGTAGAGCAGCACCGGGGTGCTGATGCTGCCGAGCGCGCTGCCGAAATTCATCAGGCCGACCGCGCCGGCGATGGGCGCCAGCAGCGGCAACAAAATCCTTCGATAGGCGTACCACCAGGAAGCGCCGGTGACTCGCGCCGCCTCCTCGAGGTCGGCGCCCAGCTGCAAGAATCCCGCCCGGAACGCCTGCGTGGTCACCGGGCTGTCGCCCACGATCAGCGCCAGTGCGATGCCCCAGACCGTGCCGTAAAAAACAAAGCGCAGCGGCGTGGCGAGGAACAGCCAGAGAATGCCGAGCCCGAGCAAGATGCCGGGCAAGATGTGCGGCAGCCAGCAAAGCCCCTCGAGAAACGGCGCCGCGATCGCGCGCCGCGACACGAGCAGGTAAGCCACGGTGGAATAGAGCAGCACACCGCCCGCAGCGGTGATCGACGCGATGATCACGCTATTTTTCAGCGACGAGAAAAAGATCGGATCGCTTAAAAGATCGCGCCAATGCGCCAGCGTGAACGGCGCGGGGATGTTGAAAAAACCGTAGCGGCGCATGAACGAGCCGATGACCAGAAAAATCAGCGGCAGCACCGTCATCACCGCGATGTAAAGAAGACAGCCGGCGAGCGCCGCCCAGCGCCATTTGCCGAGCTTTACCCGCAGGGTCGAATACCCCTGGCCGGTGACCACGGTGAATTGCCGCCGGCCGCGGAGATAGCGCCAGTAAAAAAACAAGAGCGCGCCGAGAGCCAAAATAAAAACCGCGCCCAGCGCCGTGGCTTCGCCATAGGATGCCGGCTCGCGATGAATGTAATCGTAGATGCGCGTCGAGTAGACGTAGATCCCCGCCGGCGTGCCGAGCAGCAGCTCGGTGTTGAAGGATTGCAGGCCGCGGATGAAGCTCAGCACCGACACGGCGAGAATCATCGGCGCCAGCAGCGGAATCGTCACGCGGCGCAGCATCGTTGCCGTGCTCGCGCCGGCGACCCGCGCCGCCTCTTCGAGCGCGGCGCCGAGGCGGCGAAACACCGGCGTTAAAAGTATCACCTTGAACCAGATGCCGCCCGCCGACGTGTGCACCCAGACGATGCCCCAGAAGCTGTAGGGATTGAACAGCGGAGCGTCGACGAGCGGCAGATGGCGCGCCAGCGCGTTGAGAAAACCGTAGTTGGGATCGAGCAGCAAAATCCACGCAAGGGTGAGCGGAAAATCGGGAATGAAATAGGCGACCCAGCAGAAAAACTCGATGGCGTTGCCGCCCGGCATGTCGGTGCGCGCGATCAGCCAGGCGAAAAGAACGCCGATCACGATCGCCGGCGCGAGACGCGCCAGGGAAAGCAGAAAACTCATCCACAGCGCACCCAGGGTCGCCGGATCGTTGAAGGCGCGCAGCCAGTTGTCGAGGCCGTAGACGGCCGGCTTGCCGGGCGCCGCCAGATTGAAGCTGCCGGTGAGCAGAAACAGCAGCGGCAGCCCCATCAGCACGGCGAGAAGAAGCAGCAGCGCAATCTCCGCCGCGCGCATCGGACGCAGGCGAAATTTGGCCCGCGGCAGGTCGATCGGAGTCGCCGGAACGCTCATGGAATTTTCAGCGCCGATGAAGGCTCACCGATTTGGGATCGAAGCCGAGCCGCACCCGGGCGCCGACCGGATAGCGTTCTTTTTTCGCCAGCGGCAAAACCACCCGCGCGCCGCCGGCGCGGAGAGCGCACTCGAAGCGATCGCCGAGATAATCGGTCTGCTCCACCGTCGCGGCGATCTGATTGATCTCGATGTCGGCCGGCGGCAGCAGCGCGACATCTTCGGGCCGCGCGCTCAGCCGCACCGCCGCGCCGTCGGCAAGAGAATCGCTCGCGTCGTTTTCCAGCGCGATGCGCGCGCCGCCGGCCAGCTCGACCCACGAGCCCGCCGCGGATTTTCTGAGAACGCCGTCGAGGGAAACCGATCGTCCGAGAAACTCGCCGGCGAAAGCCGTCGCCGGGCGCTCGTACACTTCCTCCGGCGAACCCACCTGCTCGAAACGGCCGCCGTTGACCACCGCGATCCGGTCCGAAAGCGCCATCGCTTCGGTCTGATCGTGAGTCACGTAGAGAACCGTGAGCGCGAGTTTTTTCTGGAGCGCGCGCAGCTCGAAGCGCATCTGCTCGCGCAGCTTGGCGTCGAGATTGGACAGCGGCTCGTCGAGCAGCAAAACCGCGGGCTCGTAGACGAGCGCCCGCGCCAGCGCCACCCGCTGCTGCTGGCCGCCGGAAAGCTGGGTGGCGCCGCGCTCGCCCAACCCGCCGAGACCGACGCTTTCCAGCGCATGCTCGACCCGTTCGCGAATCGCCGCGCCCGGCTCGCGCCGCACCCGCAGCGGAAACGCCACGTTTTCGAAAACCGAGAGGTGCGGCCAGATGGCGTAGGACTGAAAGACCATGCCGAGACGGCGCTTTTCCGGCGGCAGAAAAATTCCCCGCGCGGGCGCGGCGGCGGTCCTTCCGTCGATTGCGATTTCGCCGCCGTCGGGCTCCTCCAGGCCGGCCACCAGCCGCAACGTGGTGGTCTTGCCGCAGCCCGAGGGACCCAGCAAGGTAAAAATCTCGCCGCGCGCAATCGAAAAACTCACGCCATCGACGGCCTTGACCGCGCCGAAACGTTTCACGACCCGGTGAAATTGCAGAACCGGCGCGGCCGTTTCCGGCGACGGCGATCTTCCCTCGGGATGACTCAGCCCTGCGCCCACGATGGATGCGGCTCGAACGATTGGTGCGGGTTAAATTCTATTCCTCGTCGAGGAGCTTGCAGTAATAGCGCCAGTTGGAATTCGCATGAACCGATTTGCCGGGACCGCGCGATTTGCCGACGAGAATATCGATGTCTTCCTGCGCAATCGGCTGCGGCGTCCCGAGCAGCGCCGCCTGGTAATTGATCAGCGCCGCGTCGTTGAGCTTGATCGCCGTCAGGGTAGCCTCCTCGACGCTGGCGCCGGCGCTGGTGATGCCGTGGCCGCGCATGAGACAGGCCTGCTTGTCGCCCATGGCGCGCGCGAATTCTTCGCCGAGCTTTTCGTTCGATACCGTGATGCTGCGCGGATAGGTCGCGAGGCCTCCGACCAGAAGCCGCAAACCGGAGGGATCGTAGGCGCCGTAGAGCGGCAGCAGCGGTTTATTGCAGATCGTGAACAGCACCACGGTGAGCGGATGCACGTGCACCACGCACTGCACGTCGGGCCGGCTCTTGTAGAGCCAGGTGTGGATGAAAACTTCCTGCGGCACGTCGAGCCCCTCTTCGCCGGCGAGCTTTTTGCCGTTGAAATCGACGGTGATGATGTCGCGCGCGCCGACGAAGCGCAGTCCCGACTCTTCCGGTCCGCGCGCTTTGATCAGAACCTGATCCGCACCCGGCACCCGCGCGCTCACGTGGCCGCTCGGTTCTTTGGTGAGATTGAGCTTGCCGAGGACGCGGCAGGATTGCGCGACCAGCTCGCGCAGCTTGGAAAGATCGGCCATAAATGTCTCCGCGGATTCCGGGGTTCGCGACCAGCGAAGCGACTGGATCATAATCGCGCACGCCGTCTGAAGCAAGCGCCAGGGCCGGCGCGAGCGCAGCGGCTAAAAATACTTCGCTGGATCGACGGCGGGGGCTCGAGCTTTGCCGTGCGCGCAGGGATCGCCGAGCGCGCGCTACTGATTGACCGCGACCGGCGACCGGTTCTCGCCGATCTGCGCGATGGATTCGAGCAGATGTGTGTCGATGAAGGGATTGCGCTGCGGATCGCGCACCACGCCGATCGGGTCCCTGCCCTGCTGGACCTTCTTCATTTCGCGGAACATCACTTCGCGCAGCAGGATGATGCCGCGGTCGGAGCTGCTCAGCCGCTCGCTCGTGCGATCGGCGATCGGCCCCTGGGTTTCCCAGGCCATGTGATCCTGCGCCTGGACCAGGTCCATGCGAAAGCGCGTGTGGGGATGCAGCGCGTCGGGAGGATTCTTGTAGGGTTTGATGTATTCCACGGGCGGATCGTCGTTCTCGACGATTTCGCCGTTCTCGCTCGGGAAGAAGCGCACGAAATAAATCTTGGTGCGGGTGTCGTCCATGGGCACGCGAATCTGGCCCACGTTTCCCTGGCGCAGAATGTTGGGGAAGATCACCGGGTGCTCGTCGATCATGCCGTTCTGGTAAGTTCTTCGTTTCATCAAGCCGTAGGAAACTTCGTAGAAGTCGAAGCTCTGCACGTCGTCGGTCAGCCCGCGCGTCGTGTTCTGCACCGCGCGGCCGCGGTTGGCGGTGTCCTGGTGGAGAATCTGCAGATGCGCCGGATCCATGGAATTTTCCATGGCTTGAAACCAGTTGCAGTCGAGCTGCGGCTGAATGAAAATTTTTCGCCGGCCGTCTTTGCGAAACCAGATGTCGAAATTGGCGATCACCGGCGCCGGCGCCGGACCGAGATAGGCCCAGTAAAGTCCGACGAGCTTTTGCACCGGATAGGCTTTCTGCTTGACCGTCAGATGAAACTTGCTGTTAGCCGGCTCGGCGGGCGTTTCGAGGCAGTTGCCCTTCGTGTCGTAAAGCCAGCCGTGATACGGACAGGAAATGCCGCGCGCTTCCACGCGCCCGTAGCAGAGCGATGCGCCGCGATGCGCGCAGCGGTCGTTGATAAGACCCACTCGCCCGCTCTTGTCGCGAAACAGCACCAGCGTTTCGCCGAGGATTTGCACGATCTGCGTGGGATTTTCTGCGGTCAACTCCGCGGCCACGCCCACCGGCAGCCAATACCTGCGCAGCAATTCGCCCGCCGGTGTACCCGGGCCGACCCGGGTGATCATTTCGTTTTCTTCTCTGGTGAGCATCGTCCTTCCTCCGCAGTCCTAGCGACGCTGGTGCTTGACGGCAAACTGCCGGCAACCAGAATCATAGACGAAGGACGGTTTCCGAGGCAAGAGGCCAGTGCAAAAAAAGTGTGAAAAATCAGATAGTTATGAAGGTATTAACTTTTCACGCTTTAACCATCGGCCAATGGACGATCGGCGCACAAGTGCCACCTGGCGGGAAGATTGGCGGTCAGCGCGCGGCGCGGCTGAGGGCGGGCTGCGCATCGGCTGCGGCGTAGAGGCCGATGCGCTCGTTGATCACGCCGAGATCGATGAGCTGATTTTTTGCCGGATCGCGGATCACGCCGAGGGGATCGAGCCCTTGGCTCACGCGCTCGATCTGCTCGCGCAAAAGCTTTCTCAGCTCGATGATTCCTTCATCGCCGACGCCCAGGTGCTCGCGCGCGCGATCGGCGCGCAGCCCCTGGGTTTCCCACGCCATGGAATCCTGCGCCGGCACCATGTTCATCTTGTACTCGCGCGGCCCGGTCTTGAGCGCGACGTAACGAAACGGCACGGGCGCGTCGGCGGGAGAGCGATCGCTCTCCGACGGCACGAAGTTGGCGCGAAAAACCTGGGTGTGAAAATCGTCCACCGGCACGCGAATCTGCAGGTTGTGCCGATGGCCGCTGGCCTCGTGCCACGGCGCCACGTGGCGGAGAATCGTCGGAAAAAGCAGCGGATGCTCGTCGACCTCCGCCTTCGCGCCGGTGGCCAGCGGCAAAGTCGTACGGCGTTTTTTGATGCCGTATTCGAAACGGATGAACTCGTGTTTTTCGGCGTAGGTTTTCACCCGCGGCGCGAGATGCGCGGTGTCGCCGTGGAGCCAGTACAGATGCGACGGGTCCACCGAATTTTCCATCGGCTGGAGCCAGTTGCAGTCGATGATCGACTCTTTGACGATCCAGCGCTTGCCGTGCTCCCACACCAGCACATCCCAGCGCGGCAGCAGCGGCGCCGGCGCCGGCCCGAGGTACGCGTAAATCAGACCGCCGAGATATTGCACCGGATAGGCGACGTGCTTGATCCGATCTTTGAACGTGCTGTCCGCGGGCTCGGCCGGCTGCTCGAGGCATTTGCCCGCGCAATCGAATTTCCAGCCGTGGTACGGACAGCGAATGCCCTCCTCGTCGACCCGGCCGTAGGCCAGCGAAGCGGATCGGTGCGGGCAGTGCTCGCCGACCAGGCCGTAGTTGCCTTTTTTATCGCGGAAGACAACCAGCTCTTCGTCGAGAATTTTCACCGCGCGGATCGGTTTTTCCTCGGTGAGCTCCGCCGCCGCCGCGACCGGATGCCAGTACCGGCGCAGCAGCTCGCCGCAGGGCGTGCCGCGGCCGACCTGAGTGAGCAATTCGTTTTCCTCGGCAGTGAGCATGCTCTATAGCCTCCCAGGATGCGCCACCGATCAGCTTTGCTGCACGCCGTAGCGGCGCGCCAGCAGATAATACACCAGCGCGACGGAAACGAGAATCACCGACCAGATCACGCCGAAGGCGGCGAGCTCGCCCACCTGGGCGTTTTCCCAAAGCTCGAAGATCGCCACCGACACGACCGGCGTCTGCGGGCTTACCAGCAGCACCGACATGGAGAGCTCCTTGGCCGAGAGCAGAAAAATAAACACCCAGCCGCCGAGAAACGACGGCGTGATCAGCGGCAGCACGATGCGGCGCATGGAATTCAGCCACGACGCGCCCGCCACGTAGGAAGCTTCCTCCAATTCCTTGTGCAACTGGAGCAAGCCCGAATGAGTGTAGCGGATGCCGTAGGGAATGTAGCGGGTGACGAACGCGATCAGGAGAATCCACAGCGTGCCGTACACCGGGATCGGCACGAAAAGATAGAAGCGTAAAATCGCCAGGCCCATGACGATGCCGGGAAACAACAGCGGCAAGGTCGTGAGCAGATCGAGCAGCCAGCGCCCGCGGATCCTGGTCCGCACCAGCAGCCAGGAAGCGAACAAGGTGAGCGCCATCACGGCGCTGGCGCTGCCGAGGCCGAGATAGATGCTGTTTTTGATCGAGTCGGTGACCTTGGGGAAGTTCAGCGCCGTGGCGTAATTCTTCAAAGTGAATCGGCCGACGGCCTCGAGCGACGGCTGCATATAAAACGGCAAAACCGACGCCCAGAGGATAATCAGAAACGGCAGCACCAGCAGCACGGTAAAATAGACAAACAAACCCACGGCCGCAGCGTAGCGCCAGCGGCCGAGATGAATCACCGACGGCCGATAGCCTTTGCCGGTGATCGTGTGAAAGCGCTCGCCCTCGCGGGTCACGCGAAAGTAGACATACAGCGTCAGCGCCACCACTCCCATCAGCAGCACCGAAAAAGCGCCGGCGTTGCCGTATTGCGGCGGCAGCTTCTGCGCATCGAGGTAGATCGACGTCGTCAGCACCCGGATGTCGCCGGGCAAGCCGACCAGCGCGGGAATCTCGAAGGACTCGAAGGAGCGGATGAAAATCAAAAGCATGACCGAGAAAAACGCCGGCAGCATGAGCCGCAGCGACACCCGCCGCATGGTTTGCCAGACGCGCGCGCCGCAGGCGGCGGAAGCTTCTTCGAGGGACGGGTCCATGGAGCGAAAGGCGGCGGCCAGCATCAAAAAAACGAACGGCGACCAGAGCAGCGACTCGATGAAGATCATGCCGAACAGCGAATAAACGTTCACCACCGGCCCCGGCTGATCGAGAAGACTTTTTAGCCATGAATTGACCGGGCCGGCTTTGCCCAGCAGCAGCAGCCAGCCGATGGTGTACAGAATAAACGGCGTGCCGAAGGACGCGAAGGCGGTGAAGTAACCGAGCGCGCGAAGCGGCGCATCCGTGCGCGTGACAATCCAGGCGACGGCCCCGCCGAGCAACGTCGCCAGCAGCGCGCTGCCGACGGCGAAGTACAGCGTGTTGAGAAACGGGCCCAAAACCCGCAGCTCGGCGATCAGGTTGCGATAATATTCCAGGGTAAACTGATCGATCTCGCCGGTGAGCTTGGTGGTGAAGAGACTGGTCTGAATGACCGAGTAGAGCGGCGGCAGCACCAGATAGGCCGTCACCAGCGACACTGCGACCATCACCACCGTGACGCCGTCGAATTGGCGCGCCGCGCCGCGCCCGAGCACCCGGCGCGCGGTGTCGACGGTGATGGACTTGAGCGAATATTCGTAGGCCACGGAGCTTCGCCGCCCGCTACTTCACGAAAATATTATTGAACAGCTCGACCCACTCGTTGCCCTGGTCGTATTGCACGTCGGGATTGATGTAGTACGCGCGTTTGAAGCGGCCGCCGCCGGGCTTCAAATCGGCCTGCTTGGCCGGCACCTTCGGATGCGACGGCAGATAGTTCGATTGCTGAAAAACTTTCTGGCCGCGCTCCGACATCACGAAGTCAAGCAGCAGCATCGCCGCGTGCGGATGCGGCGTGCTTTTCGCCAGCGCGATGGTCTGAATCGTCGCGGTCACCGGCTCGTGGGGCTGCCAGTCCACCGGCGCGCCGGCGGATTTGCTGATGTACGCATGGTGATTGAAGATGTGCAGCGCCAGCGGGTACTCGCCGGCGATCGTCAGGTCGAGAATCTGCCGGTTACTCGCCGTGCTCTTGGCGATGTTTTGCGCCCTGAGTTTTTGCAGGTAGGCTTTGCCGGCTTCGGCGCCCATGGCGTGGAGCACCGTGCCGATGAAAATCGGCGCGCCCGAGCCGCGGCTAGTGGACCACATCATCTGGCCTTTCCAGCGCGGATTGAGCAGATCTTCGTAGGTCTTGGGAAGCTCGTTGGGCTTGACCATGCGCGTGTTGTAGCCGGTGGCGAAAAAATAAAGATTGGTCGAGCCCCAGTAGCCCTGGGCATCTTTGAGCTCGGGCGGATACTCGGCGAGCGCCGGCGAGTAGAAGCGCTGGAGCAGATTCGCGCGGCGCACCATGGTCGGCGACACGGTGCCGTCGATGATATCGACCTCGTAGTGCTTCGCCTGGTACTCGGCGAACATCTTTTGCACCAGCCGCTCGGAGTTGCCGCGAAAGAATTCGAGCTGAATGAACGGATATTCTTTCTCGAACGCCTCTTTCACCGGCCGCACCACCTGATCGACGATCAGAGTCGTGTACCAGGAGATCTTGCCTTCTTTCTTCGCGCCTTCGACGAGAATCTTCTGCCGGTCGGCGCGATTCATCAACGCGATTTCCTCGACGCTCGCGGCCCTTGACACTCCGGCCGCGCCGCACAGCGCGCCGAAAAGGAGGAGGCTGAAAGCGACGCTTCGTGGCTTCGGCTTGGCCATAGAAATGCTCCGTAGAAGTTCGGCTCTGCCGCGACGCTATGCTCAGGCTTCCGGCTTGTCAAGGCGGAACCGGTGAAAATCCGCCGTCGCGCGCGGGCAAATTTAATTAGCGCAGAAAATTATTCTCGAAGTATTCGACCCACGCGTTGCCCTCGTTGAGCTGAGCATCGGGCGTGAAATAAAAGGCCTTGTTGAACCGCCCGCCGCCGGGCTTGAGGTCCGGCTGCTTGGCCGGAACCTTCGGATGGGACGGCAGGTAGTTGACGGCTTGAAAAACTCTCTGGCCTTTTTCGGAGAGAATGAAATCGAGCAGCAGCATGGCCGCGTGCGGATGGGGCGCGCGGGTCACCGGCGAAATCGTGTTGATCGTCGCCGACGCCGGCTCGAGCGCGTACCAGTCCACCGGCGCGCCGGCGGATTTGCTGATGTAAGCGTGGTGGTGAAAGATATGCAGCGCCAGCGGATATTCGCCGGCGATCACGAGATCGAGCAATTGCCGGTTGCTCGCCGTCGTTTTGGCCACGTTCTGCGCTTTGAGCCGCTGCAAATACGCTTTGCCTTTTTCCTGACCCATGTTGTGGAGCACGTTGCCGATAAACATCGGCGCCCCCGAGCCGCGGCTGGTGGACCACATCATCTGGCCTTTCCAGCGCGGGTTGAGCAGGTCTTCGTAGGTTTTGGGAATTTCGTTGGGTTTCACCATGCGGGTGTTGTAGCCGAGCGCGAAATAGTAAACGTTGCTCACGCCCCAGTAGCCCTGCGGGTCTTTCAGCTCCGCCGGATACTCGGCCAGGTACGGCGAAAAAAAGCGCTGCAGATAACCGCCTTTTTTCACCATCGGCGCGGTCACCGTGCCGTCGACGATATCGACTTCGTAGCGCCTGCCCTGGTACTCGGCGAACATCTTCTGCACCAGGCGCTCCGAATTGCCGCGAAAGAATTCGACCTGCATGAACGGATATTCTTTCTCGAACGCCTCCTTCACCGGCCGCACCACCTGATCGACGATCAGCGAGGTGTACCAGGAGACCTTGCCTTCCTTCTTGGCGCCTTCGACGAGCATTTTCTGGCGATCCGGCTTGTTGTAGAGCGCGATCTCGTCCACCGACGCGGCGCTCGCCGGCGCGCTTGAAGCCAGCGCCAGAAAAACCGTGACCGAAACCATCGAAGCGATTTTCATTCAACACCTCCGCCGCGCAAGCGCGCTTTGCTCAATGCAGAATCGTCTCGGCGAATTTCCCCGCCGGCACGCGCACGCCGGTGTATTTGTCCTCGAGATGATTGCGCACCCGATGATACTCCTGCACGGTGAGCGCGTCCTTCGCCGCCGTGATGCCGAGGCTCTTCAGCCACTTCGTGTCCACGTCGAGCCGCCGCGTGCCGTTTTGCATGACGCGGCTGTACCAGTCCTGCCCTTCCCGGCCGAGAAACCAGTTGACGAACACCTTCGCCGCATTGACATGCGGCGGATCTTTGATGACGCCGAGCACGCCGAAAGCGTTGCTCGCCGGCAGGCCTTCTTTGGTCACCGGCGCAGGCTTGATCGGGAGCTTGGCCTTGACGAACGGCTCGGTCTGGCTGCGGCCGAGACCGAAGGCGAGCGCCAATTTGCCTTTCGCCAGCGCATCGGCCAGCTGGCGCGTATCGCGGGTCAGAAACAGATCCTGCTCGACCAGTTTCCTGAGATACTCCTCGCCGCGCTGCTCCCACAGGAACGACCAGATCGATTGGCCCGAGCTCGGCACGCGCGGATCGCTGAAGCCGATCTTGCCCTTCCATTTGGGATTGAGGTAATCCTCGAAGGAGCGCAATTCCTCGGGCTTGGCGAGCTTCGTGTTGTACCAGGTGCCGTGGGTGCTCACGTCGGCGAGAAACGAATAGAGGAATTTGTTGGTTTTCAGATTGTCTTCCCAGATGTGCCCGCCCCACCACTGCCTGGGGTCTTTCACTTCGGGAAGGATCCAGAACGTCTCGATAGGCTCGAGCATGCCGTCCGCCGCCAAGCCGGCCGCCGTTCCCGTGCCGCAGATGATCGCGTCGAAATAGCTCACGCCGGCTTTTTTCTCGGCGGCGATGCGGCTTGCGTTCTTCGGGCCCGGCGCCGGCACCAGCTCGGCTTCGAGCCCGAACTTCTGCTTCAACAACGGCTCCAGCGCCGTGCGCAACTCCGTCGCCGGCGGAATCGCCAGCGCAATCTTTCCTTCTTTCCGCGCCTCCTCGACCGTCCGGTCCCACTCGGCGGGACGCTTGGCTTCGGCGGCGAGCGCGATGCCGCGCCCGGCGAAAGCGGCGAGGAGCAAAATCACCAATCCGATTTTTGTTTGCGCCATTTTTATCTCCAAAGCCTCAAGCGCTCCCGCGTGATGCCCTCTTAACAATTTGCCGGCGGCGACGCAAACCTTTCTCCCGGCAAAACGCGCCGGGTTGCGGCTGCTCGGCGCAGATGATAATCGGAAGCCGGATTTTATCGGCGGGCACGCGGCCCACGGCCTTGTCCATGATCACGCGCCTGGTTATTCAAAGAAGAGAACCCTTCGCCGGCGGCCATGAATTTCCCGTCACCGGCGCTTACGAAAAGCTCGTCGGCAAAGCCTGCGGCGAAGTGGATCCGAAAAATTCACTGAATCGAATCATCGTCAATCTCGGCAAGGCGCCGCGCAATCGGCGCGGCCGAGTCGAGTACGCGAGCGATATTTGCATCCTGAAGCCCCTCGACATGGCGCGCGGCAACGGCAAGATTTTTTTCGATGCGCCCAACCGCGGCAGCAAGCGGATCTTGGGTTTTCTCAACGACGCGCCGGAGGCCAACGACCCGAGCACGATGGAGGACGCCGGCAACGGCTTTCTCATGCGCCAGGGCTACACCATCGTCTGGTGCGGCTGGCAGGGCGATCTGATGCCGCTCAAAAACTGGCTCGTGCTGAAGGTCCCGGCGGCGACCCATGGCAGCAAGCCGATCCTCGCCAGGATTCGCACCGAGATCGTCGTCGATGAACAAGGCGTCAAGTCGCAGCCGCTGAGCGGCGATGCGCGCGTGAAGAGCTACGAAGCCGCGGCCTTCGACAAAACGCAGGCGACGCTCACGGTGCGCGAGAAATCCTACGGCGAGAGAATCGCCGTGGCGCCCGGCCAGTGGGAATTCGCGGTCTCGGAAGCCGACGGGCGCGGCGGCGAAATCGTCAAGCCCAGCGCTGAGCACCTGTATCTGCACGGCGGATTCGAGCCCGGCCATATCTACGAATTCATCTATCCGGCGAAAAATCCGCTGGTGCTCGGCCTCGGCTTTGCGGTCGCCCGCGATCTGATCTCGTTGCTGCGCTACGAATCAAAAGATCGCGCCGGCAATCCCAACCCGCTGGCGCCGGGCAAAAAATCAACAGGCATCAGCCACGCTTACGCCTGGGGCCGCTCCCAGAGCGGCCGCTACCTGCGCGACTTCGTCTACCACGGCTTCAATGAAGACGAGTCGCATCGCAAAGTCTTCGACGCCATCGCGCCGCACGTGGCCGGCGGCGGCCGATTGTTTTTGAATTACGAGTTCGCGCGTCCCGTCACTTCCTCGCAGCAGCACACCAATCAGCTCGAGCCCGAGCTGTTTCCGCACGCCTACAACGTCATCAAAGACGCGCAGACCGGCCGGCGCGACGGCATCCTCAAACGGCCGAAAACCGATCCGCTGGTTTTTCACACCCAGACTTCCACCGAGTACTGGCAAAAGCGCGGCTGCCTCGCCCACACCGACGGCAAAGGCCGCGATCTGAAATTACCCGACAACGTGCGCCTCTACGTGATCGCCAGCGCCCAGCACAACAGCCCCTTCGGCTCCGAGCCGGTGCGAGACGATTCTCAACTGCCGGTCAATCCGCTGCCCGCCGGCGATGTTCTGCGCGCGCTCATGGTCGCGCTGGATCAGTGGGCGAGCAAAGGCATCGCGCCGCCGCCGAGCCGATATCCGACCCTCAAAGATCGCACTTTGGTTCTGCCGGCAAAAAATAACGGCTTCCCAAAAATTCCCGGGGTGAACTACGTCGGGTTGCACAACCGCCAGCTGTTTCTCGACTACGGCAAAGAGATTCTCCTCGGCAAGATGACCGTGCATCCGCCCCAACCGATCCGTAACGGCGCGTATAAAATCCTCGTCCCCAGAGTCGACAAGGACGGCAACGATCTTGCGGGCATTCGTCTGCCCGCGATTGAAGTGCCGATCGCCACCTACACCGGCTGGAACCTGCGACCCGAAGGCCTGGCCGAAGGGGAGCTCGCCGGCCTGCTCGGCTCGTTCATTCCCTTTGCCAGGACCCAAGCCGAGCGCCGCAAGAACGGCGACCCGCGGCCATCGCTCGAAGAGCGCTACACGAGCCGCGACGACTACGCGCGCCGCGTGGCGCAGGCGGCTCGCCGGCTTGTCGAGGAAAGATATTTGTTGCCGGCCGACGCCGAAAGGATTATTGCAGAGGCGAAACGACAGGAAATATTCTAGCGGCGCGATCGTCGGGGAGGTCGAGATGTTGACGGTCATCTTGCTTGTGTTTCTGCTGTGTCCCTCCTACTCCTTCGCTCATATCACCAGGCTGGTGATCGAGAAGCGCGAGCCCTTCGCCGACGGCCATGAGTTCGGCGTCACCGGCGCCTACGAAACCCTCAGCGGCAAAGCCTACGGCGAAGTGGATCCGCAGGCGAAGCACAATCGAATTATCGTCAACCTCGACAAAGCGCCGAAGAACGACCGCGGCCGGGTCGAATACTCGATGGATGTTTTCATTTTGAAGCCGCTGGACCCGGCGCGCGGCAATCGGACGATTTTCTACGACGTCGTTAATCGCGGCAACCAGGCGCTGCGCGTCAATTTCGGCGCCGAGCGCAGCAATCAGCCAAAGACATTGGCCCACGCCGGCGACGGTTTCATGATGCGCCGGGGCTACAGCCTGGTCTGGAGCGGCTGGCAGGGCGACATGCTCCCCGGCGCCGGACGATTGACCGCGAGTTTTCCGGTGGCGAAAAACGCCGATGGCAGCGCCCTCAAGCGCTGGATCTCGACGGAATTCGTTTTTCAGAAGCCGGCGTTCTCTGTGCCGTTGAGCTTCGACCGCGGCTCGGTGGATATCAAACCCTATCCGCCGGTGGAAGAAAGCATGAGCCAGGCGCGGCTCACGCGCCGCGCCGGTCCCCATGCGCCGCGCGAGCCCATCGCCGGCGATCAGTGGTCTTTCGCCCGATGCCCGGACGGCAAAGAAAAGACGCCCAGCAAAACCGACCTGTGCTTGAGCGCCGGCTTTTCGCCCGACTATATTTACGAGCTCGCTTACGAAGCGCGCGATCCGACGGTGCTGGGACTCGGCATGGCGGCGACCCGCGATCTGATCTCATTTCTGCGCTACGACACTTCCAGGAACAATCCGCTTTTCGACGACAGACAAAACCAGGCGCCGCGCTGGGCGATCGGCTTCGGCTCTTCGCAGAGCGGGCGGTTTCTCAAGGACATGATCTACCAGGGCTTCAATCAGGACGAGGCCGGCCGCATCGTTTTCGACGGCGCCATCCCGCACATCTCGGCCTCGCGCCGGACTTTTACCAATTTTGAATTCGCCATGCCCGGCCGTTTCTCCACCGCCGTCGAAGGACACTACACGCCCGGCGACGAATTTCCATTCACCTATGAAACGCTGACGGATCCGATCACCCACAAACGCGACGGCTGGCTAGTGCGCTGCCGCCAACAGAAAGCCTGTCCCAAGATTATGCACTGGGACTCCGGCACCGAATCCTGGCAAGGAAGAAACTGGCTCGTCGTCACCGATCCCAAGACGATGAAAGACGCCCCGATCCCTGAGAATGTCCGGCTATATTATTTCGCCGGCACCCAGCACGGCCCCACAGACAAACCCGACCGCGGCATGTGCCAGCAGCTCACCAATCCGCTTTCATACCAGGAAACCCAACGCGCTCTGATCGTTGCCCTGCAGGCCTGGGTGACCAAAGATGTTCCACCGCCGCCCACGCGCTACCCGCGCGTCTCGGACGGCAGCCTCGTTCCGCCGCTGCCGCAGTCCGCGCAGGGATTTCCCGCCATTCCCGGCGTGCGCTACAAAGGCGAGGTCAACGATCATTACATCAACGATCAAAGCGTGCAGCCGCCACAGCATCTCAACGGCAAACATTACAGCGCTTTCGTGCCCAAGGTCGATAAAGACGGCAACGAGATCGGCGGCATCCGCGCTGTCCATCTTCAAGTTCCTCTCGCCACCCACGCCGGCTGGAATCTCCGCGCGAAGGGCTTCATGGAAGATCAGCTTTGTTACTTGAACGGCATGCACGTGCCGTTCGCGAAGACCAAACAGGAACGCGAAAAGTCCGGCGACCCGCGCCTGTCGATCGAAGAACGCTACAAGGACCAGAACGATTACGTGCAGCAGATCAGCCGCGCGGCGAGAGCTCTGGTGGATCAGAGATTTCTGCTTCAGGAAGACGCCGAAAGAATTATCGCCGAGGCGGCGAAGGCGAAAATCTTTGCAGGGGATAAATAGTGCAACGGAGGTAGCTGTAATCGCCAAAAGCAAATAATCAAAGCCTGACACTGCTACTTTGACACTGCTACTTGGTCGAGCCACGCAAAAAATGCGCGCTCGTCTCCATTTGAGTAGTACGTTGTGGACTCGGTCCAAACGAGCGTTGTCATTGTTGATGGCTGACGCGAACCCTGAGCCGCGAAGCCGGTGGAGCGCAGCGAGGAGGCTGGCGATCCAACCCAAGCCGCCTGTTGGCCAAGTGCTACGATTCCTCAAAGTAATCGCTATCGAGCGCCTTCACCGTATACGTGCTACGCGGAGATACACCAACGTTATACTCAAACATGAGATTGGCGAGACGCCTTCCATCGATCAACACGATGCGAATTCCGATGCGCTGTGCATATTCTTCAGCATCGCGGCTGAACGATGAGGTAGTTATAAAGATGCCTTTGTTGGCGCGTTGCCCTTGAAGGGCGCCAGCAAACTTCTGAATCTCTGGCCGGCCGACTGTCCCTTCCCAACGTTTTGCCTGCACATAGATGACATCAAGGCCAAGCCGATCCTCATCGATCACGCCGTCAATGCCTCCGTCCCCGGAGCGGCCGATCGCTCGCGCGGCTTCCGCACGGCTTCCGCCGTAGCCCATCCGAACGAGTAAGTCGATGACAATTTCCTCGAAAAACCGCGGCGCAACATCCTTCACAGCGTCCAAAAGTTCTGCTTCAACGCTGGTGCGCAGACGAGCGTAGGCTCCCTCAAGCGCTTCATCTGGTGGCTGCCTAGGTCCATCGGATTGCGTATCACTAGAGGGCGGTTCTGGTACGGTTGAGTTCTCGTTTTCGCCACGTGAGCGCGCGCGAAAATCACGGAAGCCCTCGAAACGCATAAGGTAATCGTTATCTATGTGGCCCGGCTTTGCCGCCAGTGTGTTCCGGCCAAGCGCCGTAATTTCGTACCAACCTCGTTTTGGAGATTGCACCAGACCGGCCTGCTTCATGTATGAGAGCGCCCAACCAGTCCGGGAGCGAATTATTGGACTCTTTCCACTCGGGAGTAGAGCCTCGCGTTCTTCTTGGGTCACGCCAAAGCGATCCGCTATCGCAGCTGCGAGAGCACGCCGATGGTGCTGCTGTCCGTCGCTCAGCCCTTCAAGTACAGGCAGCATCGCATCTTCGTGTGTTGGAATGCTCATACATCACTGTTGCTGGCTAGTGGGCTGCGGCAAAGCCGCAGCGAAAGAGCCAATTTGAAAGGCAAACGTTCTCGGCATCAGTCTTACGCCGGTGTTTATATCCTGTTCGGGCGTAGTTTTTTGCGCACGCTATTCCGCGTACTGATAGACGGGCGCCTGAATCATTCGGTCTGGCTTGGCGGAGCCTAGAATAATCTTTTGCAGCTGATCAACAGTAGCGGGGGCGAAAAATTGCTCACCGGTCTCCTCGTTGACCCGGGCTGGTACATTTTCGATGATGTAGAATTTGCCCTCACGTTCCACGGTATAAGTTACCCGCCGTTCCACCAATTTTTCTTTTCCTTGGCTCATGAAGTTCTCCGTATCTTGAAATCTATCCAAAGCTCCGGGTCGGGCTCATAAAGCGTTATGATCTTGATCAAAGGCCGTGACGGGTAGCTGCATTGGATATGCAACGGTCTCCCTGATTTCGTTTTTCCGAAAATTAAACAGCTTGGCCCGTATTTATCTTCGGGGTAATCTTCAATCACTTCACCGCTGCCAAATGCATCGCGGACTTCTTCAACCCTGATGCCACGAATGATGCTTTGGTCAACCGCGTGTTTGGAAAACTCGAACTCATCAGAATCGATTTTCCTTCTAATTTCATCGATCAGCTCCATGGCCTATCAACGCCTGGACGAACTCAGTTTAAACCATTTGAATTACGCAGGCTAACCCTCGTACCCGTCCGATACCGGTCTCTTACCTTCCCATTACGGTCGCCTACTTCGGCTCGTACAGCTTCTTGATAAACCCGCTCTTGTCGAGTTCCGTGATGAAACTCGCGTCGACGAATTCCTCCGGCTTGTGGTTGCGGATGTCGGGACGGGTTTGGGCGACGTAATCGTAGGTGGGTTCGAGACCTTTGGTGATCGGATAGGGGGCAGCGACAAAGTCTTGTTTGAAGATATTGTAAGAGCCTTCGAGAAACTCCCGATCCGTGGTTCTGACATATTTGGTCAAAACCTTGAGCGCGAACTCTTTGTTCTGCTTGTGGAACGCGATGCCTTCGACATGGGAGCGGACCATGCGCATAACCGTGTCGCGGTCCTCGCGGATGTTTCTGCGGGTCGTCACCACGGAGGTCGTCGGGAAAATGATTTCTTTGCGCGCGTCGATCAAAACCCGGTAGCCTTTGCGCTCGGCCTGAACGTCGGCGGGATAGGTCACGTCGGCGCCATCGATAACGCCGGTCAACAACGCCTGCAGCCGTTCCGCATTGGTGCCGATGGAGAGCCAGGTAATATCGCGGTCGGGATTGATGCCGTGCTTGCGCAGCGCGTAGCGAAACAGAAAATCGCCGAGCGAGCCGATGCTCGACGTCGCCACTTTTTTGCCGCGCAAATCCTGCGCCGTTTTGATCTCCGGCCGCACCAGCAGTTTGCTGCTCGCCGAAGCCACCGTATGAGCGACATTGACCATATCGGCGCCGTTCAGGTCGGCGAGCATCAACTGCGGCAAGGCCACCGGAGCGGCAAACAAGCTACCGCCCAACAGGGCTTGTGAGCTCTGGCCCGATCCTCTCAACAGCACGATTTCTACATCGAGCCCGTTTTTCTCGTAGATCTTCGCTTCCTTGGCGATCCAGGGAATCCACATGGCCGCCGACAAAGCGGTCTGGCCCCAATTGATTTTTTTCAGCGCCCGGTCCTGAGCCTCGTTCAAGTTCGGCAGCAGAAACAGAACCCCAAGCGCGACAACCACAAACCGCGGCAGTAATTTGAGACGAGCAATCATGAAATTATCCATTCCCCATTTTCAATTCTTCATTTCCCTTCATAGAGCTTCTTGATAAACCCGCTCTTGTCCAGCTCGCCGATGAAGCTCGCATCGACGAAATCCTCGGGCTTGCGAGCGCGAATTTCCGGCCGGGTCTGCGCCACGTATTCGTAGGTTGCTTCCAAACCTTTGGTGATCGGGTAAGGAACCGAAATGAAATCCTGTTTGTAGGTGTCGTAGGAATTTTCCAGGGTTTCGCGGTCGGTGATCTTCAACTGTTTGCTCAAGACTTTGATGGCGAATTCTTTGTTGGCTTTGAAATAAGCAATACCCTCCACGTGAGCTCTGAGCAGGCGCAGGACCGTGTCGCGGTCCTCGATGATGCTCTTGCGCCGCGTGACCACGGACATGGACGGATAGACGACTTCCTTGCGCGCGTCGAACAGGACGCGAAATCCCTTGCGCTCGCCCTGCAAGTCGAAAGGATAGGAAGCTTCGGTCGCGTCCACCGCGCCGGAGATCAGCGCCTGGAGACGTTCCGGCGGCGTGCCGATGGAAAGCCAGACGATGTCGCGGTTGGGATCGATACCGTGCTTGCGCAGAATGTATTTGAAGAGAAAATCGCCGAGCGAGCCCAGACTGGAGGTCGCGATGCGCCTGCCGCGGAGATCCTCCGGCTTTTTGATCTCCGGGCGCACCAGCATTTTGGTCTGGACGCCCGGCACGGTGTGCGCGACGTTGATCAGATCGGCGCCGCTCAGGTCCGCGAGCATCACCGTCGGCAGCGCCACCGGCGAGGCAAAAATGCTCCCGCCCAGCATCGCCGCCGAGGTCTGCCCCGAGCCGCGCAAAAGTATCAGCTCGACGTCGAGACCGTGCTTTTCGTAAATCCTGGCTTCCTTGGCGATCCAGGGAATCCAGTTGCCGCCGGAGAGCGCGGTCACGCCCCAGTTGATCTTTTTGAGCGGCTGGCCGAAAACTGGAGGCGAAATAATGCTGACGAGGAAAGCCAGCGAGGCAACCCGGAAGGTTCGCGCGATTGCCTTCATGGTGATCCCTCCTCGCGCCTGCTGCCTCACCCCGCCGTTTCTATTTCTGACCGTAGAGCTTTTTGAAGAATCCGCTCTTGTCCAGTTCAGTGATGAAGCTCGGATCGACGAACTCATCCGCCTTGTGCTGGAAAATTTCCGGGCGGCGCTGCGCGACGTATTCGTAGGTCGCCTGGAGTCCCTGCGTGATCGGATAGGGCACCGCGACGAAATCTTCCTTATAAATCTCGTAGGAACCCTCGAGCAGCTCGCGATCGTTGGTGCGCAAATACTTGGCGAGAATCTTGAGGCTCGCTTCCTTCTGGGTCTTGAGAAAATGGATTCCCTCCACGTGCGCCCGGATCATCCGCGCCACGGTGTCGCGATCCTCCTGAATTGTCCTTTTGCGCGTCACAACCGACATGGACGGATACGGCACTTCGACCCGCGCATCCCAAAGCACCCGGTAGCCTTTTCTCTCGGCCTGCACATCGAACGGGTAAGAAAGGTCCGCGCCGTCCACGAGTTTCGCATCGAGCGCGGCCAGCCGGTCGGGCGGCGCGCCGATGGTGAGCCAGGTAACGTCGCGCTCGGGGTTGAGGCCGGCCTTGCGAATGACCACGCGATGGAGGAAATCGCCCAGGGAACCGAGTCCCGAGCTCGCGATTCTCTTGCCTTTGATATCCTCGGGCCGTTTGAGGTCCGGCCTCGATATCATTTTGCTCTGCACCGCTTTGACCGTGTGTGCGATCGTGGTCAGATCGGCGCCGCTCAGGTCCGCGGTCATCACGGTCGCCGTGGTCACCGGCGCGGCGAAGATGCTGCCGGCGATCAGCGCTTTGGAAGTGTCGCCGGAGCCGCCGCGCAGATAGACGATATCGACGTCCAGGCCGTTTTTCTCGTAAATCTTTGCGTCCTTGGCGATCCACGGAATCCATTGCGAAGAAGAAATCGATGTCTGGCCCCAGACGATCTTCTTGTGCGCCTGCGCGCCCGCGTTGCCCGCGCAGACCGCGAAAATAGCCAGAGCCGCAAAACCGCCGCGAAAAAGAAATCGCATCATAGGGCTCGTCTTCTCCTCTTGTCTTAGGCTTATTTGCGGATCGCGAACGGCTTGGCGAATCCGCTGTCCTCAATTTTCTTCAGAAACGAGTTGTCGTAAAAGTCCGCCGGATTGGCGGTCGCGGCTTTCGGCTGGCGCGGCGCCAGATTTTGCAGCACGCTGCGTATGCCCGCGTCGCTGGGATACGGCATCACCGGCATGAGGTCGTAGTAATAGTCGTAGCCTTCTTCGGCGCGGGAGCGGTCGTTGATTTTGAGAAACTTCATGATGCCCGCGATGGTTCGTTCCTTTTGCGAGCGAAAGAAATACAGCGACTCGATGTAGCCCTTGAGAAAGTTCTCGACCAGCTGAGGATGACTTTTGATGTAGGGCACGTTGGCGGCAATCGAGTTGCCGGCATATTCGATGTCGGTCTTGCGCAAATCCGCCAGCTCGCGATATCCCGCCTGCCGGGCGATATTGCTGAACGGCGGCGCCAGCACCGTGCCGGAGACTCCGCCGCGCATCAAAGCGTTCATGCGCCCCTGCTGGCTTTCCGCCACCGAAATGAAAACCACATCCTTATCGGGCTCCAGACCGTTTTTGCGAAGATAGAGACGCAGCGCGCTGTCGGCGGAAGCGCCCGGTCGCGTGCCGGTGACGAGCTTGCCCTTCAGGTCTTGAACGGTTTTGATCTCCGGCGCGACAAACACGGAATACTCGAGCTTGTTCGACTGCACCGAGAGAATCATGATGTCGATGCCGCCGAGACGCGCGCCCACCGTCGCCGTAGCGCCCGCGGCCAGAAATTGCACCGAATTGGAAGTGACCGCGGCGATGGAGTTCATGCCGCCGCCGAAATAGATCGGCTCCATGTCGATGCCGTACTTGGGAAAGATGCCCACCTGCTGCGCGATCGGAAACAAGCTCGAGCTCACCGAGATCGAGCCCAGCGCCACCCGAACTTTTTCACGCGGCTGCGCCGCGGCGATGGCGGTTGCGGTAAGCAGAATTAAGGTTGCGAGCAAAAACTTTGAACGAGCCACGATGGTCCTTCCTGTTCCGAGATTGTCTTCAACTGCTTGAAGCGAATTTGCCGCCCGAACGGCGCCGGCGGAGTAGAAACTCATTTCTTGCGAAAACTCCGCGCTACTCCGCCCCCTCGACGGCGGCTCGAAACGCCGGCGCGGCGCGCGGCTTGCGGCCTTTGATCAGCTCGCGGTGGAAAGTCTCGCCGCCGGACATGACAGCCGTTATTCTTCGCCGTACTGCTCTTTCAATCGCGCCACCACGGTGGGGTCGGCGAGAGTCGTGGTGTCGCCCAGCGCGCGGCCGTCGGCGATGTCGCGCAGCAAGCGGCGCATGATTTTGCCGCTGCGGGTTTTCGGCAGCTCGGCGGCGAAGAGAATCTCATCGGGGCGCGCGATCGGGCCGATTTTTTTCGCCACGTGCGCCTTGAGCTCGTCCATCAGCGCGTTGTTGCCTTCGATGCCGGCCTTGAGCGAAACGAACGCGCAGATCGCCTGGCCTTTGATTTCATGTTCCTTGCCGATCACCGCCGATTCGGCGACTTTCTGGTGGTCGACCAGCGCGCTCTCGACTTCCATCGTGCTGATGCGGTGGCCGGCCACGTTCATCACGTCGTCGACCCGTCCGAGCAGCCAGAAATAGCCGTCCTTGTCGCGCTTGCAGCCGTCGCCGGCGAAATACTTTCCCGGGAACCGGCTCCAGTAGGTCTGCACGTAGCGCTCGGGATCGCCGTAGATCGTGCGCATCATCGCCGGCCAGGGTTGGGTCAGCACCAGATAGCCGCCGCCGCCCTTGGGAACGGAATTTCCCTGCTCGTCGACCACGTCGGTTTCGATGCCCGGAAACGGCAAGGTCGCCGAGCCCGGCTTCAATTTCGTCAGCGCCGGCAGCGGCGTGATCAGCGGATGGCCGGTCTCGGTCTGCCACCAGGTGTCCATCACCGGGCAGCGCCCGCGGCCGATGTATTTATGATACCAGACCCACGCTTCGGGATTGATCGGCTCGCCGACGGTGCCGAGGAGCCGCAGCGATTTGAGGTTATGTTTGGCGGGAAATTCCGTGCCCCAGCGCATGAACGTGCGAATCGCCGTGGGCGCCGTGTGAAAAATCGTCACGCCGTATTTCTCGACGATCTTCCACAGCCGGTCCTTGTCGGGCCAGTCCGGCGTGCCTTCGTACATCACCTGGGTGACGCCGTTGGCCATCGGGCCGTAGACGATGTGCGTGTGGCCGGTCACCCAGCCGATGTCGGCGGCGCACCAGAAGACATCGTCCTCCTTCATGTCGAAGACCCATTTGTTCACCAGCGTCACGCCGGTCAGATAGCCGCCGGTCGTGTGCACGATGCCTTTGGGCTTGCCGGTGGTGCCGCTCGTGTAGAGAATGTAGAGCACGTCCTCGCTGTCCATTTTTTCCGGCTCGCACCACTGCGGCGCGTCGGCCATCAGCTCGTGCCACCAGTGATCGCGGCCGCCTTTCATCTGCGCGCCGGATTCGTCGCCCACGCGCCGCACCACCACCACGTGGTCGATGGACGGCGTGTCGGTGAGCGCGTCGTCGCAATTCTTTTTCAGCGGCACCACCGCGCCGCGCCGGTAGCCGCCATCGGCGGTGACCAGCACCTTCGCCTGGGCGTCGTTGATGCGGTCGCGCAGCGATTCGGCGCTGAAGCCGCCGAACACCACGCTGTGCGGCGCGCCGATCCGGTTGCACGCGTGCATCGCGATCACCAGCTCGGGAATCATGCCCATGTAGATGCACACCCGGTCGCCCTTCTTCACTCCGAGCTTCTTGAGCACGTTGGCGAACTTGTTCACCTCGCGCCAGACGTCGCGGTAGGTGAGCACGCGCTCGTCGCCCGGCTCGCCCTCCCAGATAATTGCTGCCTTATTTTTGCGGCCCGAATGAACATGGCGGTCCAGACAATTGTAGGACGCGTTGAGCTTGCCGCCGATAAACCACTTGGCCCAGGGCGAGTTCCACTCGAGAACCTTTTTCCACGGCTTGAACCAGTCGAGATCCTTCGCCGCCTTGGCCCAAAACGCCTGGGGATTTTTGCGCGCGCTGTTGTAAACGCTCGCAGCCCGAATGTTCGCCGATTTCTTGAATTCCTTGGGCGGTGGGAAGTTGCGTTTCTCGTCCAGCAAAACTTCGATCGCTTTGTCCGCCATGTTGCCGCCTCCTTCAAGAATTGCGCAACCGCGCGCGGAAACGTTTCGGATTCTATTGAAGCATCCGCTCCTTGGCAAGAGGCGATCGGCGCTCGCTGGGAGCTGCGGTGCTTGGCGTTGCGAGTCGGTGGAGCCGGAGCCGCTTGACGTTCATTTCACCGATGCGATAGGCGTCGCAGGAAGAGGAGGCTTTCCATGAGAAGAATCGCCGTCGTCACCGGCGGAGCGGGAGGCATCGGCCGCGCGGTGGCCGCGCGCTTCGCCCGGGACGCCTACGATCTGGTCTTGATCGACTTGAATGCGCAAGCCGGCGCCGAGGCCGAGGCCGCGCTGCGTCGAGGCGGCGCCGCAGCGGTCTTTCACGAAGCCGATCTTAGCGCCGAGAGCGCGGTCGGAAAGACTTTCGCGAAAATCCTCGAGGCGCACGGGCGCATCGACGCGCTGATCAACGTGGCCGGCGGCAGCCTGCACCGCCATCCGCTGGGAGATTTTCCGCTGGCGCACTGGGAGGCGGTGATCGCGGCGAATCTGACCTCGACGTTTCTTTGCTGCCGCGCCGCCCTCGAGGCGATGCAAAAACAAAAACGCGGGGCCATCGTCAACATTTCCTCGGACATCGCGTTCAGCGGCGACGCCGGCCGCTCGGCCTACGCCGCGGCCAAGGCCGGCATTCTCGGCTTGACCCGGTCGCTGGCGCTGGAATTGGCGGCCAGCGGCGTCCGCGTAAATGCCGTCGCGCCCGGACGAATCGCCACACCGCGCGTCCGCGCGAATTACACCGACGCCGAATGGGAAGCTGCGGCCAAGCGAATTCCCATGGGCCATGCCGGCGAAGCGGAAGACGTTGCCGAGGCGGTTTATTTTCTTGCAAGCGACGCCGCCAGGCACATGACGGGGCAGACGATCCATGTAAATGGCGGCAGGATCATGACGTGATCCGCGCCGAAAGCGAGCCCGGCACGGCGCCGTATAATAAAAAAGCCGGGAGCGACGCTTCGCGCTCCCGGCTTGTGGATTCAGACCGATGTGTCGCTGCTAACGCGCCGCTTTTCGCGCCGCGATCACCTCGAGCATCTTTTCATCGCTCAGGTATTTGAAGTCCCAGGTTTTGCGCGCGCGCGCTTCTTCCTGCTCGGCGCCTTCGAGCAGCTCGATTTCTTCCTTCGTCACCGCCGCCACGCCCTTGTCGGCGAGCATCTCGATCAACGTTTCGATCTTCTCCTCCATTTCGCCGCTCGAGAGGCCCGGCCGCCCGGCGAGATATTCGTTGACGACTCTCATGCCGCGCTCGGCGTCCTGTTTGGCGACGCCGACCAGTCCGACGCTGGCGTTGCGCGACCAGCCGGCGACGAAGATACCGTCGAGAATTTTTTTGCTCTGCGGGTCGTAGGGCTGATAGGCCGCGGGATTGGGATCGCCCGGAAGTTTTTCCGGATTGGTGACGAACGCGCCGCGGGAAAACGGCAGTCCGAGCTCGGCGTCCACCTGATCGCCGATCGCGTAGATCACGCAATCGACTTCGATACGCCGGGTTTTGCCGGTTCCTTTGGCCACGGTCTTGCCGTCCTGCAGAATCATTTCGTTTTCTTCGGCTTCGAGCGCCGCGACCCGGCCCTGCTCGTTGGCGATCACCCGGATCGGCGAGCAGAGATAGCGAAACGTCAGCCGCCGCCCCTCCGCCGGCTCGCCTTCTTTGACGAACTTGCGCGTGATCTCGTCCACGCTCTGTCCGACCGCGGCCAACTGCGGCGCGATGCGCTCGATTTCTTTTTTCATGTCGGCGTTGTCGAGATACGCTTCGATGTATTCGAACTCGCTGTCGTCGTAGGCCTTTTCCAGGGGCCCGCGGCGCGCGACCACGACCACCTGGTCGATCTTCTTGAGATTCAAAAGCCAGTTGGCGATATCGACCATCACGTTGCCCATGCCGATGATCGCCACCCGCCGGCCGATCTCGAAGGTTTTCTGGCTGAACGGCGGCAGCGAATTGTAGTGATAGACGACGTCCTTGGCGTGATACACGCCGACGGTGTCTTCGCCCTCGATGCCGAGCTTTTTTGTCCCCTGCGCGCCGGCGGCGACGACGATGGCGCCGAAGCCGATGGACTTGAGATCGTCGAGGGTCACCGGCTGGTTACGGCCGATGGCCACGTGGCCGAAATAAAAGACTTTGGGATCGGCGAGGATTTTTTTGAACTGCTTGCGCAGCCCGGTCTTCATCTTTTCTTTCTCGACGAAGATGCCGTATTCGGCGAGGCCGCCGGGTTTGATGTCGCGATTGAGCAGCACGACGCGGTGGCCGGCTTCGACGAGCTTGCGCGTTCCGTAGATGCCCGCCGGGCCGGCGCCGACCACGGCGACTAAGTGTTGTTCCGGCATACGCGTCACCTCACCCTAGAAAAGTAGGCTGAGCTCTCGCCGTTGAGAGGAATTTTAGAAATGAATCGACCGAAAAATAAGCAAGGCGGGTTACTGAAGCTCCCGCTTGCCCTCGTATTCCAATTCCGTGCCCCGGGAATCCTTGTGCGTAAAGGAAACCAGCTCCCAGGAGCCGTCTTCCAGCGGACCTTTCAGAATATAGGAGTTTTCGTCGCTGCCGAGCACGCGATAGTAGCACGCCTGCTCGCCGTGCCAGCGGTCCACGCACGCTTCGACCTGGATGACTCGCGTTCCAAGAGTAAAACGGGCCGGGCTTTCTTGACCCCTGGAGTCGGATTGAGATTCAACCTTGACCTTCATGGGCGGCTCGCTTTGTAAAAACGGAACAAGGTAATATAACGTAAAAATAACTATTTTCAAAGGAGCGTCATGGAAGCCACGGAACGTTTGAAAAAAGAGATCGTCAGCGCCTGCCGGATTCTCTCGCAGCAAAAGCTGGTGGAAGGCTTCGGCCACGTGAGCGCGCGCCTGCCCGACTCCGATTTGTTTTTGCTGACGCCGCGGCTGAGCCTCGCGTTGATCACGGAGAGCGATTTGCTCACCCTGAATTTCGCCGGCGAGGTCGTCGCGGGCCGCCGGCCCGCGCCGTTCGAAGCCTGGCTCCATACCGCAATCATGAAAGGCAAGCCGAGAGTGAACGCAATTACGCGCATCCACGCGCGCGTGGCAAACATGTTTTCCGTCACCGACCGCAAGCTCGAGCCGGTGCACAATCACGGCAGCTTTTTCGCCGGCGGCGTGCCGGTGTTCACAATTCCGGATCTGATCTCCACTCCCCAGCTCGGCGCCGCGGTCGCCGAAGCTCTGGGCGAGAAGCCGGCGATTTTGCTCCGGGGCAACGGCCAGGTCACCGTCGGCCGCACCCTGCCCGAAGCAGTGATGATGGCGATCTATCTCGAGGAAGCGGCGGCGATGCTGCACGGCGCGCTGCAGATCGGCACGCCGATTCCGCTGGCGTTCGATGAAGCGAAGCGGCGCCAAGTCGAAGCGCTGCCGCCGGTGGATCTGGAACGCGCGTGGAATTACTTCAAGAGCCGCGCGGAGAACGGCTGAGGCAAAAAAAACGCGGCGTCCGAACCCGAACGCCGCGCTGATGCGAAAAAATTAAATCGACTACTTGCCGGCCAGCTCGAAATTGACCTTGGCGTCTTCTTTCGCCTTGACCGTCACCTTCTGCGTGCTCTTGCCGAGCTTCTCGTGCCAGACTTCGACGGTGTAGCTTCCCGGCGGCACGTCGGTGAGCTTGAAGCTGCCGGACTTGTCGGTCACCGCAAAATAGGGGTTTTCGGTGGAGACCAGCCAGCCGTGCATCCAGCCGTGCACGTCGCATTTCACTTCGATCACTTCCGGCTTGTCGATCTTCACGTCGAGGCTCTTTTTGAACTTGGGCTGCGCCTGGTTGAACGGGCTGTTGACCTTGCTGTACGAGTGAACGTTGTGGAGAATGCCGTCCGGGTTCAAAATCTCCACGCTGGAACCGGCGGGAAACGCCAGCACGTGGGGATGGTACTCGCAGCCGTTCTGGTCCAGGGTGACTTTTTTGACCTCGATCTTTTTGCCCTTTTGAATATCGGTGATCGTGATCACGGCGTTGACCAGATTGCCATTATCCACGATCAGGGTCGGATCGGTTTTGGGAGTTTTGCCGCACACCTCTTTGTCTTTGCTGATGTCGAGCTTTTTCGGCGCCGGCGCTGTGCCTTTGAACTTTACGGTGCCCGAGATGGAACCGCCGTCTTTCACATCGCCGCCCTGGTACGCGGCCATGCCGCTCACCGGGAGAGTCAAAATCGCCGCCGAAAAAACCACCGCGCCCAATTTTTTCATAACTACCTCCTTCAGTTAGAACCCGACTATTGCTTTGACGAAGCGAAAGGCCCGCCCATTCACTGTTTTGCCGGCTTGGCCCTGGCAACCGCGGCCGGGCCGGCGGGCGCGGCCGGCGCCGCGCCACGGCCGATGCTCATCAGATAATCGCGCAGCGCCTCGATCTGCAAGTCCTCTTTGCCGCCGAGAATGTCGTCCGGCCCGCCGGGGTAGAAGGACGGCATTTTGGTCCCCGGCTGAACCTTCTGCGGATCCTTCAGCCACTTGAGAATCCAGTTGGGATTGAGCCGCTGGCGCGCCATGGTCAGATCGGGCGCCCAGCCTTCCACCGGCCCCTCCGGCTTTTTCTCGCCCTGCTGATGGCAGCTGAAACAGTTGAAGTAATCCTTCGACACGAGCTGCTTCGCCGCCTCGATGTGCTCCGGCGGAATCTTCTTGTCGTCGATATACGCGTAGGGGATTTCGACCTTGGAAAGCCCGTTAAAGAAATTGACCAGCTGGTTGGCATGCTCGTCGGAAAACCCGAAGGTCGGCATACGGATTTGCAGCCACGGGCGGATCGGCACCGGCGCCTTGAGAAAACTGAAGAACCAGTTCGACTGCAACTTCTCGCCTTCGCCGTTGAGAATCGGCGGCGCCAGGGTGGGATTTTCCTGATAGTACTTTCGGATGTAGCCGCCGCGTTTCTCGATCTCGTGGCAGCCGATGCAATTGTACTGCTGCATCAGCCGGCGGCCTTCCACCACCTGCTGCACGCGCAATCCCTGATCGGCGAGATACTTCTGCCCCACTTTGCGCTCGCGGAACCCGCCGAGCAAAACCCGCAGTGCCTTGATGTCTTCATCGGCCAGATCGAACTGCGGCATCAACTGCTCGATGCGCTCGGTGGCGTAGATGCGCGGCGTCTTGAGCTTGTTGTAGGTCCAGTCGTCCCAGGTTTCCTTGATGTCGGTGCGATTGCCGAAGAAAAGCTCCTCCTTGGCCTTGGAGCCGAAGGTCGTGAGCTCGGCGCCGATGCGCGATTCCTTCTCCATGCCTTTGATCTCGTGGCAGCCGAAGCAGCCCCAGCGCCGCACCAGCGTCTCGCCCTTTTTGATGTTCGCGGGATCGGCGAGCTTTTGCTCGAGGCCCGGCATCGGATCGCCCTTGGTGCCGAGCGTCGTCAAATACGCGGTGATCGCGAAAGCTTCGTCGTCCGAGAGCCGCAGGCTCGGCATGCGTGTCTCGGGCGAATAGCCGCGCGGGTTTTTGATCCAGTTATAAATCCACTGCGGTGCGACCTTGGCCGAAATATCTTTGAGGTTCGGCACCAGATCTTTGGATTTCCCGAGCGGCGTGGTGAATTCGCCGTCGGCAAAACCGTGGCAGCCGCGGCAGCCGATGCTGTCGACGAGCTTCTTGCCCTTCGCCACCGCGTTGGCATCCGTGGCGCCCAGGCCCGCGGGCGCTGGGTGCGCCTGCGTCCACTTGTCGCCCTCTTCTTTCGACTGCGACCACAGATAGGACGCGATCGCGATCGCGTCCTCTTCCTTCAGTTCGAAATTGGGCATGCGCGTGCGCGGGCGGAATTTGTGCGGATTCTCGATCCAGCGCACCATCCAGCTCGGATCAACCTTGGCGCTTATGCGCAGCAGGCTCGGCCCGATCTTGGGGATATTTTCGTAACCCTTGACCAGGTGGCAGCCGGTGCAGCCGACCTGCTCGAAGAGGCGCTGTCCTTCGACCAGAAGCGGTGCGTCTTCGGCAAATTTCTGCACGTCGAGATGGCAGGATGTGCAGCTCGATTGCGCCTTGGCGCCGCGCAGCAGCGGAAACTCCCAGAGCGGCACTTCGCCGTGGGCTTCATTGACGCTGTTGACGGCCACGCCCTGGCCCTCGTGACAGCCGGTGCAGCCGAATTTTTCCGGCGGATGGGCGTTGTCGGCGAGCAGTACTTCGCGGCGCGGATGGGTTTTGAACGGATTGGGTTCTTTCTCGAAGCCGGGCCGGTTGATCGCCAGATGACAGGTCTGGCAGCGATCGACGCGCGCCACCGGCTGATCGAAGCGGTTGCGGTCGAATTCGTCGAGCGACACCTGGATAATTTTAGGAATCTTGTAAGGACGCACAGGGCCGAGCTTGAAGGTGTCGTTCTCCATCACGCGCACCCACTTGTCGCGCTCGGCGCTCATCTTGGCCATCTCCTCCTCGATGTCCTTGGCGCCGTTCTGAATTTTTTTGATTTCTTCTTTGAGTTGATTGCGCCGCTCGCGCGCCGGATCGAGCTGTTTGTCCAGCTCGGCCTTGCGCTTGTCGAGCTCGGCGATCACTTGCAGATAGGGCTTGGGATCGCGCTTTTGCTGCACCGCGTGATCGTGCTCGTACCAGGCTTCTTCGAGCTCGCTCTTGACGTTTTTGACTTTCTGATCGATCTCCTGAAACTTGACGCTGGCGCGGACCTCTTCGCTTTGCAGCGCCTTGAGCTTTTTTGCCAGCTCGCCGCTGGCCAGGCTGTTCTGATACTCGGACAGCTTTTTCGCAAGCTCCTGGTACTTGGCGTCTTCCTTGAGCTTCTTGTCCTCTTCGTCGTAGGCCGCCTGGGCTTTGCTGTAATCGAGCCGATAAAATCTCGCCTGCACGCCCTTCCACGGCCGGCGCGAAAAGTTGTCGTCGTAGTACGCCCACAGAGACAACGCCACCAGAAGAGCGATGCCGATGACGAACACGCTGCCGTAGGATTTCTTCTCTTCTTTTGGGTCTACGCCTCGCTCCGCCATCCCGACTCCCTTAGGCTACCTTGCGCTCGAGCACGCGCCCCAGGGAAAACACCCCGAGGCCGATCAGCGACAGCACGATTTCTTCAGCCATGGACGAATTTTTCATGATTCCGACGAACAGGGCATAGCCCATGTCGGCGAGCCCCAGCGCCTGGAGAATCTTCGCTAGATAGAACATTCAGATGTTGATCCAGGGGGTGACCAGCACGTATTTGACGTTGAACAGCAGGCGCAACGCCATTTTGGCCGGCAGAGAAACCATCAGCGCGATCAGCACCGCGGTGATCGAGAACCGCACCATGCCCCAGCGCTCGAGAAATTCCTTGCCTTTGACCTTGACCACGAACGCGTAGAAAAGCGAGATCACCACGACGAAGAACAGCCCGATCATCGTCAGGCTGAACACCGCGGACCACGTGTAGTCACGGAATCCGACCAGGTACGGCAGATCGACGTTGGTCAGCGCGACCACCTTGTGCGGATCCCACTTCTGCCACGGCCAGAAAAGGTTCCAGCCCGGCCCGCGAAAAAACGTCCCGATCATGATCATGGCGATCCAGAGCACGTGGAAACCGAAGAAGAATGTCAGGATCTCCCACTTGCGATCCTTGAAGCAGTAGTAGCCGTTGCCGCGCGGATTGATGTCGATGTAGGGAATCACCATCAGGCCGACGATGATCAAACTCGGCATCACCACCCCGGCGTTCCAGGGATCGAAATAAACCAGCATTTCCTGCAGCCCGAGAAAATACCACGGCGCCTTGGACGGATTGGGGGTGCGGGTCGGATTGGCCGCCTCCTCCAGCGGCGCATCCACAGTCAGCGCCCAGAGCACCAGCGCCGCCAGGACGAACAGGGCGACGAGAAACTCCATGCGCACCAGATGCGGCCAGGTATGGATCTTGTCGTCGACCGGAAGTTTTTTTTCGCGAGCAGCCTCTGCCATTTTGCGTGCCTCGACTCTTTCGAGAAATTTTAAAGCGACGGACCGGAAAAGCCGTCGCGGCGAATGCGCCAGAAGTGCACTGCCATCAGAATGCTGGCGACCATCGGAATGAAAATACAGTGGAGAATGTAGAAGCGCAGCAAGGTGTGCGGACCGATCTCGCCGCCGCCGAAAAGAAACGCGCGCGCGTCGTAAATCGGATTGGCGCCGACAAAATCGGCAAACGGACCTTCATAGCCGAGCAGGGGGGTCGCCCGCGCCATGTTGGAGCCGACGGTGACGGCCCAGATCGCGAGCTGATCCCAGGGCAGCAGATAGCCCGTGAAGCTCAAAAGCAGAGTGAGCACCAGCAACAGCACGCCGACGATCCAGTTGAATTCCCGCGGCGGCTTGTAAGAGCCGGTCAGAAATACGCGAAACATGTGCAGCCAGACGAACACGATCATCGCGTGCGCCGCCCAGCGGTGCATGTTGCGCATGAGCATGCCGAAGGGCATGTCGTTGTCGAGATATTTCATGTCCGCGTAGGCGTACTCGGCCACCGGGCGGTAGTAAAACATCAGATAGATGCCGGTCACGACCGTGATCAAAAACATCAGAAACGTGAGCCCGCCCATGCACCAGGTGAAGCGCATGCGCACCGCGTGGCGCCGCACCTTGGCCGGATGGAGATGAAGAAACACGTTGGAGGTGACCATCATCACGCGGTTGCGCGGCGTGTCTTCGTAGCCGTGGCGAAAGATCGACTTCCAGACGTGGCTCTCCACGATATCGCTTTTTATTTTATCTAAAAGGCTCATGATCCGATCCGTTAGACTTTGAGAACGCTCTCGGCGTATTGCTCGTCGGGCTCGACTCCGGGACCCATTTTGAAGACTTTGCTTTTATCGACCACCAGCTGGCCGTCATCGCCGACGGTCAGCTTGAATCGGTCGAGCGGCCGCGGCGCCGGTCCCTCGAAGTTCAGCCCCGAACGGAAAAAGCCGCTGCCGTGGCACGGGCATTTGAATTTATTCTCTGCGGCGAGCCAGCGCGGCGTGCAGCCGAGGTGGGTGCATTTGGCGAAGATCGCGTAAATGCCCGTGTCCTCGCGCACGATCCACACGCGCTGCTCCTGTTTGTATTTCTCGCTGACTTCACCGAGCGCGTAGTCGCTCGGAAAGCCCGCCTTGAAGGTCGCCGGCGGCTGAAACAGCACCCGCGGAAACGCGGAGCGGAGAAATCCCAAAAGGCTCAAGCCGCCGAAGATACCGAATCCGCCCCATCCGAGCCGGGTAAAAAAATCACGGCGCGACCAGATGCCGCGCTTTTCTTTCTCCTGTTCCGCCATACCTCGTTATCCTTTAAACCAACTGATCAACGCGCCCCAAACGACGAAAACCACGCCGCCCGCCATCAACAACAAACCCACCGGTCCGAAAACAAACGACAAACCCGCTCCCAGCACAAAGATCAGCACTCCGGTTCCCAGCGGGTTAAACGGACCCGGAACGGCTCCTGCCTTGTTTGCCTCCCCGTCAGCCTTATGGATGAACTCCTCGCGGATGAGGGCAAACGCCAGCTCTTTGAGATCTTCGCGTCGCTCGGGATCGGCGCCCTGAATGAGACGGCCAAGCTCTTGAGCTAACCTTTCGATCTCTTGTTCACGCGCTTCGGGCGCTAGATTGGCAGGATCAGATGTCACCTAAGATTAGGAACGTTGATTATTATAGAAACAATTCTTTGTCAACAAATCAGACGCGTGAAAAGCGCCTCAGCGCTCGACCAAAACCACGGCGGTCGCCGCCATGCCTCTGCCTTGACCGGTCCAGCCGAGCTTTTCCGTCGTGGCGGCCTTGACGCTGATCCGATCCTGGGCGACCCGGCACAGACGCGCGATGCTTTCGCGCATGGCCGCATAATGGGGCGCCAGCCTCGGCGCCTGCGCGACGATCGTCAGGTCGGCGTTGACGAGCTTGAAGCGCTTGGCCCTCATGAGGCGCAGGGTTTCGGCCAGGAGCTCGCCGCTGGCGATATTCTTGTAGCGCGCATCGCTGTCGGGAAAATGCGTGCCGATGTCGCCGGCGCCGATGGCGCCGAGGATCGCGTTGACGAGCGCGTGCAGCGCCACGTCCGCGTCGGAATGGCCCTGAAGCCCCTTCGCGTAGGGAATGCGCACGCCGCCGAGCACGAGCCGGCGCCCGCGCGCCAGCCGGTGCGCGTCGAAACCGTGCCCGATGCGGAGCTCTCGTGCCATCTTCTCTGCCGGTCAGCGCGCATCATCACAAGAAGCGGCGAAACATGCAATCGTTGCGCGGCAAAAAAGACCCGCCAATGCCGATCCGGCCCATCTGGCGTTGGTGCGCGCCCTGGGCTATACTCGGTTTCTGCGAAAAAATTCGATGCGCTCGCCGATGCTGCTCGCTTGCCTGGTGATTTTTTTTGCCCTGCCGCTTTACACGGTGCTGTCCGGGCAGGCACCGCTCGGCCGCGATTTCCGCACCGCCGATCGTTCGAGCGCGGGCCTCGCGCCGGCGCCGGAAAGCACGCCCGAGGCAGTCGTGCAGGTCTATGCCGCCCGGGCGCTCAACTGGCGCGGCATTTTCGGCGTTCATACCTGGATCGCCACCAAACCTGAAAACGCGCCCGCCTACACCGTGCACCAGGTGATCGGCTGGCGCGCCTATCGCGGCCTTCCCATCGTCGTGTCTGCCACGGGCATTCCGGATGGGAGATGGTTCGGCAACGATCCGACCTTGATCACCGACCTCCGCGGCAGCGCCGCTGCCGCAGCCATTCCCAAGATCCTCGACGCGGTGGCAAGCTATCCCTACGCCAACGAATACGTGCTCTGGCCCGGTCCGAACAGCAACACGTTCATGGCCTACATCGGCCGCAAGGTGCCCGAGCTGCAAATGGATCTGCCCGCCACAGCCATTGGAAAAGATTACCCGATCAACGGCTCGGTGATCGACCGCACCCCGAGCGGCACCGGCTATCAGCTCTCGATGCTCGGCTTGCTCGGCGTCTCGGTGGCGCGCGAAGAAGGCTTCGAAGTCAACCTGCTCGGCCTCAACTTCGGCATCGATTTCTTCAAGCCCGCGCTCAAGCTCCCTTTCATCGGCCGCCTCGGCATGAGCGAGCGTTAAAAAATCCGTCCCTCCCATCGGCCTTACTCGCATGCCGGCGCGCCGATCGTTCTTTTCCTATCGCATGCTGGTTTTTCTGGCCACCGCCTGGACGCTGACGCTGGGCATTTTTCTAATCGACAGCAACCTGTTTTCCCAGCGCGAGAGATTCGAAGAATCCGACTTCATCATGACCTTCTACGTCGCCGGCCATCTCGCCGCGGCCGGACGCGCTCAGGAGCTTTACCCGCCGCCCGATGCCCGCGCGTTTACCGGCACGGCTTTCGACAAAGCGGCGCACGAGCTTTTGCCGCATCTGCCGGCCGCATCCATCGGCGCCTACATGTACATTCCGCTGATCGCCGGATTTTTTGCGCCGTTCAGTTTCGTCGGACCCAATCTCGCATTGTTTCTTTGGCAGGCGCTGTCGGTGGCGGCGCTGGCTGTGTGCGCGGCGCTGCTGGCGCGCCTGAGCGCCATGAAGGCAAGCGAGATTTTCTTTTTGTCGTTTTTGTTCGGGCCGGTCTTTTTGACTCTGTGGGCGGGACAGCTCGGCCTTGGCTTCGGCCTGCTGCCGCTCTGCCTCGGTTATTTTTTGCTGCTGCGCGAGCGGCCTCTCGCCGCGGGCGCGGCCTGGTCGTTTCTGCTGCTCAAGCCGCAGTATTTTTTTGCCGCGGCATTTGTCGCGCTCGCAGGCGCCGGTGCGGGCCGTTATCGCGCGCTGCTCGCCCTGGGCGCGGGCGTGGTCTGCCTGGTCGTCTCGACGGTGGCGCTATTCTCATGGCCGGTCACGAGTCAGTGGCTCCTCAGCCACCGGGTTGCGGAGGCCTATTTTTTTTCCGGCCTGCAGGGCATCCCCAGCCATCTGCTGACCGGCCTGCCCGCCAATCTCCTGATTCTTTTTCCGATCGAGCAGCGCGCAGGGATGAAATTGCCGCTCTACGCGGCGGCTGCGGCGCTCTGGCTCTTCGCCCTGCGCTTTTGCTTGCGCTTGCGGAACGGGGGCATCGATGAATCCGCGCGCGTGTCGAGCGCTTTTGTCATGGGCTCGGTTTTGAGCGCCCTCACCCTGCCGCACCTCCTCTACTACGACCTTTGCGTGCTCTTGCCGGCCGGGGTGCTGTTGCTCGCGGAGCGAGGCCCGCTGCCTCGACCGCCCGGCTTGCGTAACCTCGGCGCGAGCGGCTGGCTGCTGGTCAGCGCCGCGCTGCCGCTGCTGCTGGTCTTCGCCAACCGGAAATTTCCCTCGCTCTGCCTCGAATTGATTTTACTGTTCCTGGCCATCCTGTTGTGGAGAGATCTCAGCCGAGGTCTCTATTCACCGCCGGCCAGAGACTGACGAGCGCGCCGGCAAAAGCGATCGCGGCGGCGATGAGATAGGCGCAGCGGTAGCCGCGCAGGAAGGCGTCCAGCACGGCGGCGCCGGCCGCGGAGGAGACGGCGCTGCCGAGATTCTCGAGCGAGGTTTCGCCGGTGGCGATCAATAAGAAATGGCTCACGACGGCCGCCGCCAGCGTGGCGCCGATGGAATAGCCGAGGCTGCGCACGATGGACAGCACCGATGAGCCGACGCCCAGGCGCTGGCGCGGCACCGCGCTCATCAGAAGATTGTTGTTCGGCGTCTGAAAGATTCCCATGCCGACGCCGAGCAAAGCCAGGCCGAAAACGATCTCGGGCGCGCCGGCGCCGGAACCGAGGAAACTCAAAAACACCAGCGCCGCGCCGTTTACGGCCAGGCCGAGCGCGCAGAGCCGCTCGGGCGCGAACCGTTCGGACATCCAGCCGGTCAGCGGCGCGAGCAGCGCCATCGCGAGCGGCGTCGGCGCGACCAGAAAGCCCGCGCGCAGCGGATCGAGACCCATCACGAGCTGAAGGAAAAACGGCATCAGCAGATTGCTCGCGCTCAACAGGACGAAGCTGCACCAGCGCGCGGCGTTGCCCAGGCTGAACGCGGCGATGCGAAAAATCGCCAGATCGAGGAGCGGCGCGCGCACGCGGCTTTCCCAGCCGACGAAAAAACTCAAAACCGCCGCGGCGCCGAAGGCCGTCGCCATTACCGCGGGATCGCGCCAGCGGCCGTTTTGCGCCAGCGCCAGGGCGAACAGCAGCGCCGAGATGCCGGCGGCGAACGAAAGCGCGCCGGTGAAATCGAAAGGCTCCTTTTTCTCCCGGCTGCCTTTGAAGCTTTCCGCCGGCAACAGCGCCCGCGCCGCTGCGAAACCGAGCAGCGCGAGCGCCGCCGATAAATAAAAATTCGAGCGCCAGCCGAAGGCGTGGGTCATCAAGCCGCCGAGCACCGGTCCGAGCGTGTAGCCGAGCGCCGAAACGGTGCCGCCCGCGATGCCCATGGCGCGGCCGCGCTCTGCGCGCGGAAAGAGCGCCGTGATCAGGGCGAAGTTGTTGGCCATGATCAGCGCGCTGCCGGCGGCCTGGGTCGCGCGAAAGAAAATCAGCTGGCCGGCGCCCTGCGCGGCGCCGGCGGCGAGCGAGCTCAGCGCATAAACGACGAAGCCGGCGAGAAACAGTTTGCCGACGCCGAAGAGATCGGAAAGCCGGCCGCAGGGAAGATAGAGCGACGCGGTCACCAGCGCGTAAACCAGCGCGACCCAGCCGGCCAGGGCCAGGTCGGCGCGCAGATCTCTGACGATCAACGGCAGCGCGATGCTGAGCTGCCCCGAGTCGGCGGTCACGATCAGGGTGGCCAGCGCGGCGACGGCCAACGACCACCAGCGGTTTCGCGGTTGAAGAGTCATGGATGGAGTTTGGCTCGGCGCGATTTCGACGGCGGTTCTAAAGTTTGAGAGTGCGGCTGCAAACCGAAAGCCGACGCGCAGCGCGAAATTTTACTGGATCAGCGGCCAGTACCGCCCCCTGCGCCGCAGGATCGTGAAAGCGACGCCGTATAAATCCCGCAGCACCCGGGCGCCGAGCGCCTCCCGGGTGGCGCCCGCGCGGAGCACTCTGCCATCGCGCAGCACGAGCGCGCGGCGAAACAGCGGCAGGATTTCCTCGATGTGGTGGGTCACGTAGATCAGCGCGGGAATTTTTTTGCGGCGGCCGAGGCCGGCGAGCGAAGCGAGAAAATTTTCCCGCGCGCCCGGGTCCATGCCGGCGCAGGGCTCGTCGAGCACGATCAGATACGGCCGCGTCATGCGCGCCCGCGCGATCAGGACTTTCTGCTGCTCGCCCTGGGACAGGGTGCCGAACTCGCGCCCGGCGAGCTGCGCCGCGCCCAGCTCGCCGAGATAACGCCGCGCGCGCGCAAAATCGCCGCGGCTCGCCTCGCCCCACAGGCCGCCGAGATAGCCGATCTGCGCGAACTTGCCCGACACCACGGTGTGAATCGCGCTCTCGCGCGCCGGGATTTCGCTCGCCAGCGCCGCCGTCACCCAGCCGATGCTTGCGCGCAAGCTCGGCAGATGAAGCAGCTCTTTTCCCTTGCGCCGCACCGCGCCGCCGGCGTTGGGCCAGAGATAGCCGCAGGCGATTTTGAGCAGCGTGGTCTTGCCCGAGCCGTTGGGGCCGAGGATCGCCCAGTGCTCGCCCGGCTGCACGGTCCAGTTGATCGAATGCAGAATGGTTCTGCCGCCGGCGGCGTAGGAAACGTCGCGCAGCTCGAGCGCGGGAGTTTTTTTCATCGGCGCGGGCTCTGCCGAGGAAGGTGAACAAAAATCGCGCGGATTTCAATCGCGCGCAGTCCAAGCCTCGCGGCCGCAGCGATAGCGCTGGGTTACGCCGCGGGGCGCGGCTAACCCAGCCTATAACGCAACGATATTTACGCGGATCGGGATTGGCCGGCACGAATCATTTCGATGACGGATTGCCTGCGGAGATCGATCACCGCCACTTCGTCCGAGCGCTCGCAGCCGACGAACGCGCACTCGCTGTCGGGGCTGAAGGCGATGTGCGCCGGCGCGCCGCCGACCTCGAGGCGCGCCCGTGTTTCGTGTGCGCGGGCATCGATCAGGCAGACGCTGGATTCCCCCGTGTTCGAAACGACCAATCGGTTGCCGTCGGGACTGATGGCGAAGAAATGCGGATAGATGCCGACCGGAATCGTCGCGACGACCCGATAATCGCGGCAATCCCACACCGTCAAATCGTCGGACGCAAAATTCGCGGCGTAGCCGAAACGCCCGGCGCGATCGACCGCCGGCAGGTGGGCGCCGCGACCGGCGGGAATCCTCGCCACCGCTTCGTGATCGCTCGTGCGGATAACGGTCACGTCATCCGACAGCGTGTTGGCGACGTAGGCGAATCGGCTCTCGGGATCGAAGGCGATGTGCCCCGGTCCCAGGCCCGCCGGGACTTCGGCGGCGACGGAAAAGTCGCGCGCGTCGATCACGGTCACATGGTGCGAAGCGGAATTCGGCTGGTACGCCCAGCGGCCGTCGGGCGAAACCGCGATGTCGTGCGGCGCCAGGCCGACCGGCACCGTCTTGCGCAGCGCGCCATCGCGGCCGAGCACCGTCACCGAGCGCTCCGGGCCGCTCGGTACAAAGAGCGCATTTCCATCCGGCGCGACGCACGGCAGCAGCGGGCGCTTGCCGCACGGCGCCGTCGCGACGGTGCGATCGCCCGCGGTGTCGATGATGGTCACGTCGTTCGATTCGGCGTTGGCGACGTAGAGCCGCCCGCCGTCGCGGGAGAGCTCCAGGTGCGAAGGGTCGGCGCCCGCGGCGATGTGTTTCATCACCCTTCGCGTCGAGCCGTCGATGACGGCCACGCGATTTCCGGTGGTGTTCGCGTAAACGCGGCCGTCGGCGTGGCTCGCCACCGAATGCGCGCCGCGCCACCCGAGACGCGGGGTGGAACCGTCCGGCCGAAGCTCGATGACGTAATCGGCGCCTTCCTTATCGAGCGCCACGCGATAACCGCGCTCGAGCAGGGAAATATATTGCCGCGCCGGCAGCGCGCCGAGCCGCGCGCGCACCACCGCGCCCTGCCCGCGCAGCAGGCGGTATTGGTCCTTCAAGCGCTCGACCTGTTGATCCGGCGGGAGCGCGCGGAGATCGAGAGGAATCGTTTCCATAGAAAGTTAGCCGAGAACCAAAACGTCGGGTTACCCGCGCGCGGCGCGGCCAACCCAACCTGCAAATGTTTCTACTGCCTGAACCGGCTGAACACCTGGAGCGCGTTTTTCTCGAAGATTTTCGCCCTGTCCTCGGCACCGAGCCAGGAGATGCCTTCGATATTCGGGCGCACGTCGTCGTACCATTTGCCGGTGCGCGGATCGGTTTTGGAACCGGCGCCGGGGCGCTCGGTGCCGAAGAGACAGCGCTCCGGACCGCAGATGCGAAACAGGAGCTTCAGCGACTCGACGTTGTAAAGCGCGGTGTCGAAATAAAGCTGTTTCAATCGCTGATCGAAGGTTTCCGTGTCGTTGGGGCCGCGCAGCTGCGAGCGCCAGCGGCCGACTTGATAGGGCACCGAGCCGCCGCCGTGGGAAATGATCAGCTTCAGTCTGGGAAAATCCTGAAAGACTTTGGAATCCGCCAGCGAGAGAATCGCGATGCTTTCCTCGGTGATGAAGTGGCCGTGAAACGACTCGCGCGGGTTTTTGCAGCTCGCCGCGTGCACCAGGCCGGGAATATCCATCTTGACCATTTTTTCGTAGAGCGGATACCAGTATTCGTGGCCCATCGGCGGGGTCTGGCCGTCGCCCTCGCCGGGATCGGGATTGATCATGATGCCGACAAAACCGAGATCGTTGATGCAGCGGTCGATCTCTTCAAAAGTGTTCGTCACCGGCACGCCGGCGTTCTGCGGCAGCCCGCCGATGGCGCGAAATTTTTTCGGCTCCATTTTGACTTGCAGCGCCAGCGCGTCGTTGACCGCCTGGCAATACCAGTGCACGATTTTTTCCGGCTTGGCCGAATGCATCATCGTGTAGGGCCGCGGCGAGATAAACGCGTAGTCGGTGCCGACTTCGTCGAGCACCTCGGAGTGGCGATGGCCGTGCCATTTGGCTTCCTGAATATTTTTCTCCGTGACCACCACGCCGCGCGGGCGGTGGAAGCCGGCGCTGTTGATGAGCCCGGCCTGAAAAGTCTGAAGCTGCTCGCCGGCGACGATGTGGTTGTGAATGTCGATAATCATGAGCGAATCCTTTCTCACCGAGCTGTTTTTTTACCTATCAGAGAGCCCGGCGCGCGGGCAAGTCGAGGCGCCGTAGAACGGCGAGCGACAGCGCTCCCCGCCGCCCGACGGTCCAAGATTTTAGCGCGCCAACACTCCCTCACTCCCATCCCGCCGCGGGTTTTGCGGGTGCCGGAGCATCAGGCTGAGCGCCGCCGAGATCATCAGCACGATGCCGAAAATCGTGAAGGAGAGTCCGTAGCCGCCGGTGGCGTCGAAAAGAAATCCGAAAAACGGCGGGCCGATCGCCGCGAGCACCTGAGAGATGAAGATTCCCATGCCGCGGATCTTGCCGAGGGAAAGCCGGCCGAAATAGCTCGCCCATAAAATATCCGGCAGCACCATGTTGCCGCCCAGGCCGATGCCGTAGAGAAAAAAACCGCAGTAGAGGCAAAAGAGATTGCCGGTCGTGATGGCGAGGCCCAGTCCGGCAGCCTGGACGACGAAGCGAATCATCGCGGCGTAGCGCGGATCGATGCGCTCGGTGAGAAGGCCCCAGGCCAGCGGCGATGCGAGCTGCATGGAGGCGATCACGCTCATCACGCTCGCGGCGATGACGGCGGAGTAACCAAGATCGGTGACGTAGGAATAAATGTGCAGATTGAGGCCGGTCACACCGATGCTGGCGATACCGAAGGTGATTGCGAGCAGCCAAAACGCCGAAGTTCGGAGCGCTTCGCGCGGAGTCCAAACCACATCGACCGGGACAGCCGCCTTGAGCGGAACAATTTTCTGCTTCGCGGTTTTTCTTTCGCGGTCATCGAGCGCCGGCGCGAGCGCCCCGTCCGGATGAAGGCCCATATCTTCCGGCGATTTCCTGACGAACAGCAGCGCGGGAGCAACCCCGAGCACGACTGCGCCCAGGCCGAACACCGTCCAGGTGTGGCGCCAGCCCAGCATCACGATCAACCATGCGCCGATCACCGGCATGCACACTTTCGCGAACCCCACCCCCATGCTGGAAAAGGCCAGCGCGCGCCCGCGCTGGCGCACAAACCAGCGCGCGATGACGATGTTCACGACCGACGAGCCCATCAAGGCGTCGCCCACCGTGACCAGGGCGAGGCGAATCACGACGAACTGCACGAAGGTGTCGATGTGGCCGAGAAACAGATAGCCGACGCCGACGAGCGTCGTGCCGACCGCCATCAGCCGCGCGCCGCCGTGGCGGTCCACGAGCGCGCCGATCAGCGGCGCGAGGCAGGCGCCGACGACGCCCTCGCCCGAGCGCAGCAGCGAAAACACGCCGCGGGAAACGCCCAGCTCGGCGGTGAGAGGCTTCAGAAAAAGCGCCAGCGTGCTCGCCAGCGCGAAGGACGAAGCGACGTTGGACAAAAACCCGACGGCGACGATGTACCAGCCGTAAAAAATTCTGTGGCTCTTGATGCCCGACTCGACCCGCGCCGCCGTTTCCACCCTTCCGCTTTAGCAGGAATACGCCAGCGCCTGCAATTGAAACAACACAGACCGCGCGAGGCGATGGATCCGACCGATTGTTTACGGCTCAGCGGACGGCGAGCGCTTCGCCTCGATCAGGGCCTTCAGGTTTTGAATGCGCTCATCGCTGCTCGGATGGCTCGACAAGAAAGGCAACCGCAGCCCGGCGTCGATTTTCAAAAATTTTTCGTGCAGCGCGATCGCGGCTTTGGGATCGTAATTGTTGGCGATCATGTAATCGACGCTGAGCGCGTCGGCTTCGCGTTCCTGGTCGCGGCTGTAGGAAGAGTCGATCAGTTCGACGCCGAAGCCCGAGAGGACTCCGGCGGCGGGAACGCCGGCGGCGCTGAGACCGACGCCGACCAGCGTGCCGATGGCGTTGAGCGTGCTCGTGCGCGATTGATCCGCGGCGCCATGATTTTTCGCCCAGTGCGCGGCTTCGTGGCCGATCAGCGCCGCGTACTGGTTGACGTCGTTGCCGACCAGCTTCACCATGCCCAGGTTGATCGCGATGATGCGCTGGCCGCTGGCCAGAGGCCCGGCAAAGGCGTTGGGCTCGTCGCCGTCGACGAAGTAAAGCTCGCTCTGCACATTGGCGGTGCGGTTGATGCGCAGATGCGCCAGCATGATTTCCTGCACCGTGCGGGTCGGCAAAGTAAAAGCGATCTGCTCGTCCGGTTTATAGAAGTCCACCGTCGGCGATTTCTCCAGCACCATGTCCTTGACCCGCCAGGCGAGCTTGAAAGGCTGCGCCGCGCAGCCGGCTAAAAGCCAAAGGGCGGCGATGAGAATGAACTTTTTCACGGTCGGGCCGTCTAAGTTTTCACCGAGCCGCGCGCTAGTGGCGCGTCTCGATTTGCGGTAATCTCTGGGCGATGCCTTCGAGAAAGGAACTTGCCATGAAATCTTTTCCGCTCGCTTTCGGCATTGTGCTTCTTTTAGCGTCATCCGCCGCCGCGCAGCAAGAGCGCGCCCGGCCGCGGGTCCCGTCGATCACCGTCAGCGGCGACGCCGTGATTTCGGCGGAGCCCAACCAGGCGCAAATCGACATCGGCGTGGTCACCCAGGCGCGCACCGCGCCCGACGCTTCGCGCGAGAACGCCGAGCGCCTCACGCGCGTGCTCGCCGAAGTGAAAAAACTCCTGGACAAGGACGACGAGGTCAAGACCAGCGGCTACGCGCTCACTCCCAATTACCGTTATCCGCAGGGCGGCAAGCCCGAGATCGTCGGTTACAATGCCAGCAATACGGTGCGCATCAAGACCCATCGTCTGGAAAACGTCGGGCGCTTGATCGACGCCGCCATGCAGGCCGGCGCCAACAACGTCAACCGCCTGGTGTTCACTTTGAAAGACGAGCAGGCCGCGCAGCTCGACGCGCTCCGCAGCGCGTCGGCCAAGGCGAAAAGCAAAGCCGAAGCGATTGCCGCCTCGCTCGGGCTCAAGATCGTGAAAATTATTTCGGTCAGCGAAAACGAGCGCGCGGTGCAGCCGGTCTTTCGCCAGGCAATGGCCGCGCGCGCCGAAGCCGCCGCCGCGCCGACGCCGGTGGAGCCGGGCACGGTGGAAGTGCGCTCGACGGTATCGATGACGGTGGAAGTCGGCGAGAAATAGAAAGAGCTGGAGTCATGGAATGTTGGAGTGCCGGGTCTCGGACACCCATAGCTCCAATACTCCATCACTCCACGCATTTTCTATCCTCAATCCTCCATCTTCGATCCTCGACCTATTCCCCAAACTTTCCCGGATCTTTGTAATAATTCTTGTAGTACCACTCGGCGATCTCGCCGCTGGTGGTGCGCCACACGCCTTCGTGCGCGCACATGTAGTCGAGCGCCTTGTCGAGATATTTGATCCGAAACGGCATGCCGATGACGAACGGATGCAGCGGCAGACAGAGCACGCGCCCGCCCGATGCGCTGTCTTTATAGAGCGTATCGAAGTGATCGCAGACCATGCGGTAGTATTCTTCCGGCGTGTGAGACTCGCGGATGAAGACGCGAATGTCGTTGACGCCGAGCTCGTAGGGCACGACGATCATGCGGCCGCTTTTCACCCGCATCGGCGTCGGCTGCTCGTCGTTGCCCCAGTCGCAGACGTATTCGAAACCTTCCGCGGCAAGATGATCCGGCGTCGCCGCGGTCTCGCCCAGCCCGGGTCCGAGCCAGCCCTTGGGCGCTTTGCCGGTCGACTGCGTGATGATCTCTTTGACCCGGTGAATCACCGCGCGCTCTTCCTCCGGTTTGTAATCGAGCATCGACACGCTGTTGGTCATGCCGTGGCCGAGCCATTCCCATTTTCTTTTATTGCCCTCTTCGATGATCGGCGGATGCTGCTCGCAGACCTCGGCGTTGAGCAGCACGCTGGCGCGGATGGCGTATTTGTCGAGGACTTCCATGATGCGAAACACGCCCACCCGCGAGCCGTAATCGCGCAAGGTATAGCCGGGGACGTCGGGGGCGTGATTGCTGCCCGAGCCGCGGATCGGCATGTCGAAGTGAAAATATTCGATATTGGGCGCGACCCAGAGCGCGATGCGGCCGTGCCCGGGCCACTCGATCCGGGGCCGGCGGATGATCGGCGAATAATCGTAGCGGCGATTGCTCATGAGAAAACTCCCGTCGAAAAAAATTTCGAGCGCGGGCTCGACCCTTCAAACCTATGTCAGCCGGCGAATCCGCGTCAACCGCCGGACAAATTTTCCGCTTGACGGCGCTTCGGCATTCGTCTTAGCTTAGCCCCGGATCGGGTCCTGGGGAGGACCGAGCCGCCCGTTCTTGCTCTCGCCCCTGGGCAGCTCGGCAGGTCCTTCGATTCAGCGCACCGGAGATTTTTACCAGTCCGAAACGAAAGGAGGGATCGATTTTCCATCGTCCGGAGCGGCGCGCTTCTGCGCTGCGTCAACCGGTCGAGCCAGGTCTTTGTATCGTCGAAGCGCCCGGGCGTGCGGCGCCTGAAGCGCTTCGACCGCTGCACAGAAAGAGGAAAACCGCGAAGAAACCAAACCAAGGAGGGTTCTCATGCCAGCACCCAATATTTCGCTCAAAGAGCTCCGCCGCGTGGTCCTTGCCGCGGCCGTCGGCAACGTTATTGAGTGGTATGATTTTTACATCTTCGGCAGCTTGGCTTCGATTCTGGCGGTCAAGTTCTTTGAGAAAAGCCATCCGGTGGCGGCCTTTCTCAGCACCGTCGCGCTTTTCTCCGTGGGCTTTCTGATCCGTCCCCTGGGCGCTTTCGTCTTTGGCTGGCTCGGCGACAAGGTCGGCCGCAAATACACGTTCCTGGTAACCCTGAGCGGCATGGGACTGTCGACCGCGATCATCGGCTTTATTCCCAGCTATGCTTCGATCGGTATCGCCGCCGCGGTGATTCTTTTCGTGCTGCGCCTGATTCAGGGCCTGTGCCTGGGCGGCGAATACGGCGGCGCGATCACCTACGTGGCCGAGCACATCTCCGATGAAAGGCGCGGCTATTACACCGGCTGGCTCCAGACCTCGCCGACACTGGGCATCGTCGTCTCCCTGGCCGTCATCATCAGCACGCGCACCTATCTCGGCGTGGATGCGTTCAACGAGTGGGGCTGGCGCGTGCCCTTCGTGATTTCTTTGCTGCTGGTGGCGATTGCGATTTACATCCGCTTGTCGCTCCAGGAAACACCGGTGTTCCGCGACATCAAAGCCAGGGGGCAGACTGCGACCAATCCGTGGCGCGAAGCGTTCCTCAGCCGCAACATCAAATACGTCCTGATCGCGAGCGTGGTGGTTCTCGGCCAGGGATGCGTCTGGTACAGCGGCCAGTTCTGGGCGCTGTATTTTCTCCAGACGGTGAAAAAGGTCGACGTGCTGACCTCCAGCTACATCGTCGGCGCCGCCCTGCTGATCGCGACTCCGACGCTGGTTTTCTGGGGCTGGCTGTCGGACAAGATCGGCCGCAAGCCGATCATCCTCGGCGGCATGCTGCTGGCTTCGCTGACTTACTACCCGCTCTACAGCGCGCTCGGCGTCTATGCCGACCCGGCCAACCTCAATTATCCGATGTCGATCCTCATCGTCGCGATCCTGGTCAACTACGTCGGCATGACCTACGGGCCGATCGCCGCTTTCCTCGCCGAGTTTTTCCCGGGGCGGATTCGCTACACATCGGTCTCGGTGCCCTATCATATCGGCAACGGCTGGGGCGGCGGTCTGGTGCCGATCATCACGACTTCGGTGTATCTCAACACGGGAAGCGTCGGGCTGGCGCTGGCCTATCCGATTGGCCTGCCGCTGGCCATGTTCGTGATCGCCATGTTCGTGATGCCCGAGACGCGCAAGCACAGCATCTGGGAGGAAGGCGCGATCGAAGCAAGCCGCGCCTGAAAATTGCGGCCGCCTTCGGGCTTGTGCCGGAGGAGAAAAAAAAGGGGCGGAATCCTCCGCCCCTTTTTTTATTGGAAGAAGCTCAGCGGGACCGAAACTTAAAGAAACTTTCCGACGAGAAATCGGTTAATCTCTTCCGAGCCGCGCAGCGGCTTGCCGTCGACCAGCAAAACCGGCACCGTCCTGGCGCCGCACAGCGCGATCAGCTCCTGCTCGTACTCGGGTTTCTCCCGAATATTTTTCTTGACGATCTGATCCTCGCAGTGCAGGTTGGTCATGCAGTTGAGCACGCTCTGGGAAAATCCGCACTCGTTGTAAAAGTAAAGTTCCAGCGCCATTTCTCTTTGGACCGACTAACCCTTGTTGACCTTCTGAGCCTCGGCCAGAAGCTCTTTCGGATTCCGTTCACCGGCAGGAGTCACCGATTTCGCATAGCGAACGATGCCCTGCTTGTCGATGATAACGGTCGCCCGATCCGTAATGCCTTTGTCTTCGAGGTACACGCCGTATTTTTTGGCCATCTCGCCCTTGGGATGAAAATCCTGCAGCAGAGGATAGGAAATACCGCCGAGCGATTTTGCCCAGTTGTCGTGGGAGAATCGGCTGTCGACGCTCACACCCATAACTTGGGTGTCGCAGGCCTTGAACTCGGCTTTGAGCGCTTCGAGTCCAGGCACTTCCTTGCTTCAGGTCGGCGTCCAATCCAGCGGATAGAACACCAGCATAACGTTTTTTTCACCCTTGAACTGGCCCAGGCTGAACTTGGTTCCCGCCAGGTGGCTGGCGAGCTCAAAGTCCGGGGCCGGTTTGCCGACTTCGATCATGATGCGAATCTCCTTGTAAAAAATTAGGCGCTCGCGCGAACGCCCACTTCAATATAAACACTGAAGCGGGATTTTCAATGCGCCGGGATTGCGGATTGGATCGCGTGGTGAAAGCGCGCGATCGCGCCGCCATCAAAAAAGCCCGGCGAGGAAATCCCCGCCGGGCCTTTCTTGCCGAGCCGCGCGGCTCCGCTGCCCGATCGCGCGCGGCGGCGAGATCGGACTACTTCGCCGCCGCCAGCGCCGCTTCGTAGTTGGGCTGCTCGCCGATGCTGCCCACGTATTCGGCGTGTTTTACCTTGTTGTCCGCGCCGATGACGAAGACCGCGCGCGCCAGCACCCGGTCGAGCGGTCCGCCGGCAATCAGCACGCCGTAATTTCTGCCGAAGGACGCTTCGCGGTGGTCGCTCGCGGTGATGACTTTATCCACGTTGGCGGCGCCGCACCAGCGCTTCTGCGCGAACGGCAAATCCATGCTGATGCAGACCACTTCGACGCCGGCGAGCTTGCCCGCCTCTTCGTTGAAGCGCTTGGTTTCCAGATCGCACACCGGCGTGTCGAGGGACGGCACCGTGGCGATGATGCGGGTCTTGCCTGCGCCGCTGCTCAAAGTGTAATCGCTCATGTCGGCGCTTTTCTGCACTTTGAAGTCCGGCGCGCTCTGGCCGACTTTCACTTCGTTGCCGAGCAAGGTGAGGGTTGTATCTTTGAACTTTACCGTGGCCATTCCGTTCCTCCTTCAGAAACTTTTTGCCTGCAAAACTTCTCCCCCTTTTAGCACTTCGCGGGCAGGGATCAAACCGAATCGTCCGGCCGCGACAGCAGACGAAAGCGCGCGCGGAGATCGCGCCAGGCGCCGATCCGCGCCAGCTCGCCCAGCACCGTGGTGGTCGGCGGCAGGATCGGAAAGTCGTGCCGGTGCAAGCGCTCCAAGGCCTGCTGCGGGCTGATCCAGAGGCTGTGGGTGACTTCCTCCGAGCGCGCCAGCGCGGCTTGACGCGCCGGCAGCGCGGCGATGTAAAAGCGCGTGTCGAAGCGCATGGAATAAATCTCGGGGGTCACCCAGTGATCGAAGTACACGGCGCGGGAGAGATCGCAGTAAAGATTTTCCAGCTCGAGAAATGTTCCGAACCGGAGTTTCTTTTGCACGATCTCGCGGCGCCGCCCTTCGAACCGCGCGCCAACATCCTGATCGAGGAAATCCACGGGCGCGCCCGCCTCGTCGACGCAAAGCAGAACTCCGACCTCTTCAAAGAGTTCCCGAATCACCGCCACCCAGTGGCCGAGCGCTTCGTCCGGCTCGTGCGCGCCGCCGAGAATCTTTTGCGCGTCCGCGCCGGAAAGTCCGCGGCAGCGGCGCAGCATCGACGGCGCACAATCGTCGCGATGGACCGTGCCGCCGGGAAAAACATAGTAACCGCCGAGAAAGCGCATCTCCTCGGGCCGGCGGGTGAGAAGAATTTCGAAGGCGCCAGCGCCTGCGGCGCGCGCCACAACGATGGTCGATGCGTAGCGTGGTCGAACGTACAAAAGTAAATCCCGCAAGCCGGGCGGAATGGGCGTCGCCGGACGATGCTACGAGACGAGCTCGTGAATCGCGGACAGTTCAAGGATCGGAAAAAATCCTCGCTCCGCGTCCCCCTCCATCCACGCGGGACGGCCTTGGATCTCGACGCGCTTCTCGGTGAACTCGGCGATCTCGCGAGTCAGTGGATCGACGTCAATTCGCGCCAGCAGACGTCCCTCGAATTTGACGCTGCGGTCCAGCTCGACGACCCAACCCGTGCTCTCGCCGCGCTCGTTGGGAACTTTCACCAGCTTCCCCGTGAGGGTCATCACGAGCACTTTGCCGGAGCCGAGAATTGGAAACTCGCCGCGACGCGGCGGTTCCAGATTGGGCGCCGCGCCGGCAGACGCAGCCAGCAAAACCAGCAAAGCGGCGCAAGCGAGGATGGGCAGCGGTGGAGAGATTCGTGTCATGAACTCTTCTTTCCTTTGCGATGGGTCATCGCGTCTTTGCCGTGAATCCCGCGACGAAGTTCTGTACTTCATTGACGCCGATGGCAAAATTCAATCCGGCGGCCGGTATCGGCACGTCGGAGGAGCGCGGATCGCCGTCCGGCGAGGGCGCGCGGATGCGATTGCTCACCCCTTGCGCGAAGACCACGCCGATCAGGCGCCCCTCTTCGTTCATCAGCGGGCCGCCCGAGTTGCCGGGATTCACCGGCGTCTGAGTTTGAATTACCGTGGAGCGCGCCGACTGCTGCGGCGTGCCGGTGGGAAAGCCGCGGCGCACTGCGCTGACGCTGCCGGTGGTGAGACTCCAGAGGAGTTCCAGCGGATGGCCGACGACGATCACTTCGTCGCCGGCCTTGACCGCATCGATCTGGCCCGGCGCGATCTGCGTGATTCCCTGCGGCGGGTTGACCACGCGCACCAGCGCCAGATCCTTCGCCACGTCGGAGCCGAGCACCTGGGCCGGACGGATGGACTGCTGAAAAGCCCGGCACCAGCCGGCGGCATCGCGCAAGGGCTGGCAGCTGCGCACGCGCTCGCGATCGAAGGGCTCGTTGATCAGCACCGGATCATAGAACAGCAGCAGCACGAACGGCTGTCCCCGTTCATTGATGAAGGGATGATTGACGACGTGATGATTGGTGATCACCAGCGCGGTTGAGTCCTTGACGGCAAGCACGACCGAGCTGCCGCTGCCATCCGCGCTGATGACAAAAGGAACCGCGCTGAGCGCTTTCTGGTAGACGTCCGCTCGCCCGCGAGTCTGAATGCCCGAGCGGTCTACCTGGCGATTCGATAAAACCTCCGCCAGCCGGGCGGCGGCCGAATCGGGGATTCTCTCTTGAGCCGGAACGCCGCACACAAGCGCGAAGAAGATCGCCAGGGAGAGCGCGGCTTCGCTGAATTTCTTCATTGACCCATCCTTGCGGAGGCGGCGGGCAAACGCGCCGGCGCCTGCCCGCCACCCGCGCATCGATCGCCTAGTTCAACCGCCAGACGTAAGTCATGTAGCTTGGGCAGTTCACCACCCGGGGCCCCCAGTAACGGGTCGTGCCGTCGGTGAAATCGGCTTCGGCGTAGAGCTGGGTGCCGCCGGCGATAACATCGTAGACCGTCAAGTCGCCCATGCGCCCGACGCGTCCCTGGTAAACGCGGTCGATGTACACGCGATGGATAACCCACGGCGTGCGGTTATCGACGTGCACGTCGCAGGTGAAGGCGCCCGCGCGCTTCTCGACTTTAGTCGCCTTGGGGTCGTTTTTTTCTTCCTTGTTGCCGAGGTTCTGTTTTTTGCCCACTTCGCCGCGCGTCTCGATCACTTCTTCCTTCTCTTTGGCTTTGGGTTTTTCCTGGCTTTCGAGATAGCTGAAAGATCCCCAGGCGGACAGTGCTAGAACCGTCAATCCGATCACGTGAAAAACCATGGTTCGCTTGCTCGACATTGCTTCCTCCTCTATTTGCTAAACGCCTCTCCGTTCGCGCCGGATTTTCAGACAACACGCGGCGGCGCGCGCACCGCTTCGCGGGTGGCATCCCCTCTGGAAAAATTGGCAACGCTAGTCATCGTGATTCCTCAGCGCCAATCGCCGATCAGAATGAACGGCGCCCAGAAAAATGGGTGGCGGGTTTCAGGCTTGGCAACCAGCAGCTTTTGCGCTTCCTGGAGCGCGCGGCTTTTGTCCGAAGTTTTCTGCGCCAGCAGCGCCGTGTAGAAATTCACCATCAGCTCGCGGGTCGCATCGTCGTCCACCGACCACAAGGTCACGGCGATCGAGGGCGCGCCCGCGGCGGCGAAAAACGTCGCCATGTTCATCAGCTCGCCGCCCGGTTTCTCGTCCGCCAGCCCGGTCTCGCACGCGCTCAGGGTCACGAGGCTCACGCCGCTCAGATCGAGGCTGGGAATTTCCAGCGCGCGCAATTTGTTGGTGCCGTCCAGCGCCAGCCACGAATCCTTGGGCGAGCGCGCGTCGAGGATGCCGTGGGTGGCAAGATGCACAAAGCCGAAACCCGGGTCCTTCGCCAGCTCCGGCGCGCGCCGCGCGATCCAATCCGCGCCCGCGGATTGATTCAACGACGCGAGCAAAGCCTCGCGCGTCGCGTCCGCGCCTTTCAAGGTCAGCGCCTGCTTGCCGAAGAGCTTTTCGATCGCCGCGACTTCCTGCTCGGCCTGCGGCAAGGGATTGAGGCCCGCCTGTTTGAACGGCGGGTTGGCCAGCGCGAACAGCGCGCGATGAACCGGCTTGGGCGCGCCGGACACGAGCTCGAGATAGGTCGCGTTGGTGATGTAGCTCACCGGCTTGTCCTGGATGAGAAAGCGCAGCTCGCCGGTCTTCGCGTCCACCGGCCCGAGCGCGTGCAGGGGCAGATAATAGAGCAGGCCGGTGGGCGCGAAGATGATCGATTGCGCGGTTGCGATGCGATCGGCAATCGGCCCGAGCACGGCGCTGTAGAGATCCGCCGTGGCCTTGCGCAGCGGCTGCCACTTCGCATCTTTCCACGAATCGATGCGCCAGTCGGCGCGCCGCCCGCCGACGCTGGTCAACAATTTTCGGTAGCGGCGGATCTGTTCCTCCAGCTCCTTGCGTCCGATCTTGCGGTTTTGACGGAATTCCACGCCGGAGTTTTTGCCCACCAGAAAGGTATAAAGCGCATCGTCGGTCGGCAGGAAAGTGACCAGCAGAACGCCTTCGGGCAGCCGATCCTTGAGCCGTCCGAAGGTGAGCGGGCTGACGCCGACAAATTCGCCGAAACCCTCGCCGTAGCGCTTCATGATCTCGGCGTAGGCCACCGCCGTCGCTTTTCTCGCCTCGGCCAGCTGATTCTGCAGTCGTTCGAGCACCGGCGGCGATGTCGGTTTGGCGAGCGCCTGCTCGAGCTGGAGCGCGAGCGCGGCTTCTTTCTCCAGTTGCCCGCGCGCGCCGCGCAAAGTCGCTTCGAGATCCTTGTCGCGCAGCTCCGGCAGCGCCTTCGCCAGCTCGCGATGCAGCGTGTCCGATTTGCTCTCGTCCAGATATTTCAACGCGGCATCGACATCGCCCGGCTCGCCGCGCTTGACGAAGGCTTTCACCAGTTTTTCGTAGAGGCCCTGCGTCGCTTTGATGAAATCTTTTTCCGGCTGGCCCGAAAGCCCGCGAGCGGCGGTCTGCGCGACTTCGACCGCTGCTTTGTAATCGTCGATCGCTTCCTTGAGCCGATTCATTTTGAGCTCGAGGTCGGCGCGCGAGGCGAGCGCTTCGCGATAGAGCGACGGCAGCTTCGATCCGCCGGAATTTTTGATCGCGTCGGCAAACGCCGCAAGCGCCTCGTCGTTTCGGCCCAGCAGCGCAAGCGCGCGGCCGCGGCTCCACGCGATGGTGACTCGAACGAGCGGGGCCGGCGCCTTCTTTTCGATCTTTTCGGCTTGCGCCAGTTTCGCCAGAGCTTCCTTGGCCCGGTTCGCGCGGATCAACGCGTCGCCCCAGGAATCCAAAATATTCGCCTCCAGCGCGGGGGCGTCGGCCTGCTGCGCGAGCTTCTCGGCTTCCTCAAGCCGCTTGAACGCGTCGTCGAATTTTCCTTCCAACGCGCGCAGCCGCGCCTGGTTGTTCAGCACCTGCGCGCGCAGGATTTTGTCCTCGCCGGCATCGTCCGCGGCCTTGAGGAAATCGTTCCGCGCGCTCTCGAAATTCCCCAGCTCCTGGTCGATCAGGCCGCGGTTGTTGAGCGCCTTGGCGCGAATCAGCGGGCTCAGCGCCGCATCGTCGATGATCCGGCCGAGCCAGCGCTTCGCTTCTTCGTAGTCGCCTTTCAGATAATACGCGACGGCGAGATTGTTCGCCGCGCCGGCCCAGGCTTCGCGCCCGGGCGCTCCCAGCGCGCGCAGGATCAGCTCGGCGCCCTCGTGTCTTTGAATCGCGTCGTCGAGCGCGCCCTGGCGCTGAAAGATCAGGCCCTGAAAATCCGTCGCCACGCCTTCCTTCAGCTTGTCCTTGCGCTCCTGAGCCTGGGCGATGACCTTGCGGATGGCGGTGAGAGCGCTCTCGAATTCGGCGCGCTCGAATTGCATGAATGCTTCGCTGCCGGCGGTGGACGGCGCGGCGCCCCGGGAGGTGAGATCGGCGGGAGCATCCGAATAGCGATCGAGATCGAAGACGGGGATCAAACCTTGAGCAAAAACCGCCGGCGGAGAGAGCCACGCGATCACAAACAAGCCCAAAAGAATCGCGCGCGCGAAGGCGAGCCCGCTTCTTTGTGAAGCCTTCATAGCTCGGCGGTTTGCGAAAACATCTCTCACAGCCAGTTTCCCATCAGAATGAAAGGCGCCCAGAAGTACGGATGGCTGTACGCGGCATCCGGACCGGATTTGGCGCGAATGAACGCCAGCTGCGCTTCGCGCAGCGCCTCGACTTTGGTGATGCCCTTGCTCTGCTCGCGGATGCGGTAAAGATTCTGCATCAAGAGGCCGGTGCTCTTGTCCGCCACGCTCCACAGGGTCGCGATCACGCTCTTGGCGCCCTGCTTCTGCGCCAGCGCGCCGAAGCCTTCGATCTCCAGCCCGTTGGCGTCGTTGCCGCCGCCGACCGCCGTCTCGCACGCCGACAGCGTGATCAGATCGACGTCGCGGAAGCGAAAATCGTCGTCCTTCAGATCGCGCAAGGTGAGCTGGGTGCCGTCGCCCAGAAGCAGAAACGAATTGGATTCGCTGCCCGGCTTGAAAACAAAATGGCTGGCAATGTGCAGGACCGGATACGACTTGTCGAGCGCGTCGCGCAACTGTTTGGCGGTAAAATCGAAATCGAAATGCGCTTCGCCCGGGAGCACGCCGCGGCCGCCGGCTTTGACGATGCCTTCGATCTCCTGTTTGACCGACGGCAGAGCAAAAAAACCTTCGACCTTGCGGGTGAGGCCGAGGCCGGCCACCCGCCATTGGCGCGCCGGGTTGTCTTTGAGCTTGTCCTTGGCCGCCTCGGTGTAGATCGCGATGCGATAGTCCTCGATCAGATAATGCTGGCCGTCGTGGAGCGCGGCCAGCGGGATGTAGCGCATGGCGCCGTCGAGGGAGACCATCAAGGTTTGCGCCCTGGCCTGGCGCAGATCGTCGGCGACGGGTGCGATCAGAAGTTGATAGAGATCCTTCGCCAGCGGCAGCGGATCGCTTTTCGGATCGGCCAGCGCCTGGTGAAACTCCTGGATCTTGCGGTTCAAGTCTTTCGTCGAGACCGCGCTCTCGCGCGCGATCTGAATCGTCGGCGTGGTGAGAATCATCCGGAGCTTGCTTTCGCCCATCACGTAGTGAAGCGTCACCGCGCCGTGCCCGAGCGCGCCGAGCGTGTCCTGAAGCGCGCGCAGGTTGGTAAGATTTCGCTCGCCGACTTCGCGGTTGCGCTGGGTGCTGGCGGTATCCAGCTCGCGCATGAGATCGCCGAGAAAGCGATCCATGGACTGCTGGGCGACTTTGCGGTCGGCGCGCAACTGCTCGCGCCGCGTGCTCTCGGCGTCGGTGAGTTTCACTTTCGCCTTGCGGTCGAGCTCTTCGAGCTCGCGCCCGATGCTGCCGAGCTGGCCGCTGATTTCCTGGTAGCGCTTCTGCCAGGACTGTTCGGCGGCGGTGTAGCCGGCCGCGGTGGTGCGGTTGTCTTCGTTGCCGGCGCGGTTGATGAAATCGAAAAATTCCTCTTCCTTGAGCATCGCCAGCACTTGCTGCGCTTCAGGCAAGCGCCCCTGATCGATCAGCAGATCTGCCAGGCCGCGGTAAACCTTGGTCTTGTCCTGTAGAAACGAGCGCTGCAATTCACGATCGAGGCCGGTGAGACCGGCGCGCATGCGCTGGATCGTGTTCACCGCCTGCTTGCCGAAAAAAATTGCCAGCTCGCCCCGGCCTTCGCGCGCCAGAGTTTCGCGCAACCCATCCTCCACGCGCCACTGAATCTCCGGCGCCTCGCTGGCCCCGGCGATTTTCAATGCGCGGTTGCGCAGCGGCAGGACTTTTTCCGACTGCCGCAGCGACTCGTAAACTCCCGCCAGGTTGTTGAGGCTGGTGGCGACGGCAGGATGTTCCGGACCCAGCGCTTTTTCCTGAATTGCGAGGGCGCGCTGGTAGAGCGGCTCTGCCTTCGCATACTCTCCCTGGGCCGCATAGAGTTTCGCTAGATTGTTGAGACTGCCGGCAACATGGGGATGTTCGGCACCCAGAGCTTTCTCGAGAACTGCCAGCGAGCGCTGGTAGAACGGCTCCGCCTTCGCATAGTCCTCCTGCGCTGCGTAGAGCTTCGCCAGATTGTTGAGGCTGATCGCCACATAAGAATGATCAGGTCCAAGCACTTTCTCATAGATCGCCAGCGAGCGCCGATAGAGAGGCTCGGCCTTGTCATATTGATTCAATGTTCGGAAAAACTCACCGAGATCGTTAAGACTCGTCGCCACCGCCGGGTGATCCGGCCCGTAAGTCTTCTCATAAATAGCCAATGCGCGCCGATACAGCGCCTCGACTTGCCCGTACTGTCCCGAGGCCTTGTACAGGCCGGCAAGATTGCTGAGGCTGGTCGCGACGGCGAAATGATTCTCTCCGTAAACCTTCCGGTAAATCGCCAGCGAGCGCTGGTACAGCGGCTCCGCTCGACCGAATTGTCCCTGGATCTCAAAAATTCCGGCAAGATCATTGAGACTGGTCGCGACCGACGGATGATCCGCTCCTAGAACTCTTTCATTGATCGCCAGCGCGCGCTGGTACAGAGCTTCGACCTGCCCGTATTTACCTACGTCCTTGTAAAACGACGCCAGCGCATCGAGGGTCGCCGCCACCGCGGTATGATCCGGGCCATAGGTTTTTTCGTTGATCGCCAGCGCGCGTTGATAAAGCGCCTCGACGCGATCGTACCGGCCTTGCGTCTGGTAGAGCCCGGCCAAGTTGCTCAGGCCGGTCGCAACGTACGGATGCTCGGGTCCAAACACTTTCTCATAGATAGCCAGCGCACGCTGATACAAAGCCTCGATCTGTCCGTACCGACCCTGGTCTTTGTAGAATGACGCCAAATCGCTCAGGTTGGTCGCGACATTGGGATGATCCGCGCCGTAAGTTTTTTCGTTAATCGCCAGTGCCCTTCGATAAAGCGCTTCGACCCGATCGTACCGGCCTTGCGTCTGGTAAAGCCCGGCCAGGTTGCTGAGGCAGGTCGCAACGTACGGATGCTCGGGTCCGAACACTTTCTCATAGATAGCGAGCGAGCGTTGATATAGCGCCTCGACACGATCGTACTGACCTTGTTCCTTGTACAGCGATGCTAGATCACTGATGTTGCTCGCCACGCTGGGATGCGCAGCACCATAGGTCTTCTCGTTGATCGCCAGCGCTCTTTCATAGAGAGGCTCCGCCTCGCCATAGCGACCCTGGACGCGGTAAAGACCGGCGAGACTGTTGAGCATCGACGCCACAGTCGGGTGATCGCGGCCGTTGATCTTTTCAAATATCGACAGTGCCCGCCGGTACAACGGCTCCACCCGCGCGTACTCACCACGGGTTTGATAAAGGCCGGCGAGATTACTGAGGCCAGAGGCGACGTTGGGATGATCTGGACCGAAGGTTTTTTCCAGGATCGCCAGAGCGCGCTGGTACAATGGCTCCGCTTTTTCGTACTGTGCCTGCGCTACGTAGAGCAGGGCGAGATTATTGAGACTGTAGGCTACACTGTAGTGCTCCGATCCAAGGACCTTTTCCCGTATCGCCAGGGAGCGTCGATAGAGCGGCTCGGCCTTCGCATATTGAGACCTGACTCGGTAAAGCTCAGCCAGATTAGCGACGCTGGAGGCTACGTCCGGATGCTCAGCTCCCAAAGCCTTTTCTAAGATCGCCAGTGAGCGCTGGTAGAGCGGCTCGGCTTTATCGTATTCGCCGAGCTCGACGTAAATTGCTGCGAGGTTATTGAGACTTCGGGCAACATCCGGATGCTCAGGTCCGAGCGCCTTTTCCCGCATTTCCAGCGCGCGCCGGCTCAGCGGCTCCGCCCTGGCGTATTGAGCTTGCGCGCGGTAAAGCTCCGCCAGGTTGTTGAGCGCGGTCGCGACGTACGGATGCTCGCTTCCCAGGACTTTCTCCAAGATTGCCAGCGAGCGCTGATACAGCGGCTCTGTCTTGGCATACTCGCCGCGCGCCTGATGAATTTGTGCCAGATTGTTGAGAACGGTAGCGACCTCGGTATGCTCCGATCCGTAAATGCGTTCGTCGATCGCCAGGGCGCGCTGGAAAAAAATCTCCGCCGTCGCGTAACGGCCCAATTGCACATGAAGCTGACCGAGTCCGTTGAGCGCGCTCGCGACGCTCGAATGCTCCGGACCGAGCTGTTTTTCCAAAATCGCCAGGGCGCGTTGATAGAGCGGTTCCGCTTTAGCATATTGACCCTGGGCATAGTAAAGTCCGGCAAGACTGCTGAGGCTCGTAGCGACATCTGCGTGTTCCGGGCCGAGGATTTTTTCACGTATTGCCAAGGATCGCAGGAAAAGCGGTTCGGCCTTGGCATACTGACCTCGAGCCAAATACTGTCCTGCTATCCCGTTGAGATTCGTAGCCACATTGGGATGCTCCGGTCCGAAAGTTTTCTCCAGGATCTCCAGCGAACGCTGATACAGCGGTTCGGCTTCGCTGAATTGGCCGCGCTGCAGGTGCAGCGAAGCGAGGTTGCTGAGCACGGTCGCGACTCCGGGATGATCCGGCCCGAGAAATTTTTCCGTGATCGCCAGGGAGCGCCGGTAGAGCGGCTCCGCCTTATCGTACTGCGCCTGGGCGCGGTAAAGCTCGGCAAGGTTATTGAGGCTGGTGGCAATATTGGGGTGTTCCGACCCCAGGGTTTTCTCCAAGATGGCGAGCGAGCGTTGATACAGCGGCTCTGCCTTCACATACTGACCCTGCTGAGCGTAAAAGAGCCCGAGATTGTTGAGAGTGGTGGCGATGTTGAGATGCTCTGATCCCAGGGTTTTCTCCAGGATGGCAAGCGAACGCTGATATAGGGGCTCCGCTTTCGCGTATTGCCCTCGCTGCACATAGAGCGCTGCGAGATTGCTGAGGATCGTCGCGATACTGGGATGCTCCGTTCCAAGAGCTTTATCGAGAATCGTGAGCGCGCGCTCATACAGCGGCTCGGCCTTGGCGTATTGTCCCTGCGCCCGGTAAGTTTCGGCCAAATTATTGAGGCTGGTCGCAACCCGAGGGTCTTCGGGTCCGAAAGCTTTTTCCAGGATTGCGAGTGCCCGGCGATGAAGCGGCTCCGCCTTGTCGTATTGTGCCTGCGCCCGATAAAGCTCGCCCAGACTGTTGAGGCTCGTCGCGATATCGGCGTGCTCGGGGCCCAAAATCTTTTCCTGTATTTCCAGCGAGCGCTGATACAACGGCGCAGCTTTAGCGTATTGACCCTCTGCTTGATAGAGATTGCCCAGCTCGTTCAACGTCGATGCCACGTCGGCACTGTTTGCTCCGACAACTTTCTCGCGAATGGCCAGCGAGCGCTGATACAGGGGCTCGGCTTTCGCGTATTGGCCTTGGGCTCGATAAAGCGCCGCTAGAAAGAACAGATTCGTCGCGACATCGACATTTTCCGGCCCAAGCAGTTTTTCCCGGATCGCTAGCGCCCGCTCGAGCAACGGCTGCGCCTTGGCCAATTGACCTTGCACGAAGTAGAGAACCGCAAGCTCGTTGAGACTGGTCACAACATCCAAGTGTTCCGGCCCCAGGACTTTTTCGCGGATCGCCAGCGCCCGCTGATACAGGGGTTCCGCCTTGGCGTATTGGTTTTGCGATCGGTAGAGCGCCCCGAGATTGCGCAGACTGGCGGCGACATCGGCGCTTTCCGGGCCGAGCACTTTCTCCCGTATGGCGAGCGCGCGCTGGTACAGCGGCTCCGCCTTCGCGTACTCGCGCTGATCGCGGTAAAGATCGGCGAGATTGTCGAGGCTGGCGGCGACGTCTGCGTGTTCCGGGCCTGAGATTTTTTCCCGGATCGCCAGCGCCCGCTGGTAAAGCGGCTCGGCTTTGCCGTATTCGCGCGCCACGCGATACAGATAGGCGAGATCATTGATGCTGCCGACGATGCCGCCGTCCTCCGGCCCCAGAGCTTTCTCTTTTATGGCGAGCGAGCGCTGATAGAGCGGCTCGGCTTTGGCGTACTGCTGCGCGACCCGATAAACAAAGGCGAGATCGTTGAGAGTGCTTGCGACGTCGAGATGAGCCGGTCCCAAAGTTTTTTCTTTAACCGCCAGCTCGCGCTCGAAGAGCGTGGCGGCCTTGGGATACTGACGCAGGGAATAATACAGCCAGGCGAGGCGGTCGACGCTATGGATCGTGTCGGGATGCTCCGGTCCAAGAATTTTCTCGCGGATTTCCAGCGCCCGCTGATAAAGAGGTTCGGCTTCGGAATACTTATCGGCGGCGTCCAGGGCGCGGCCCTGGTCGGTGAGCTTCTCGGCCTCGGCGAGCGCCGCTGTTTGCTCCTGAGTCTGCGCCGACGCGAATCTCGGGAATATTAACGTCGCGCACACAAGCACGCCCAGCAGCCACGGCAGAAAAACAAGACTTAACTTGTTCTTTGTCCCGCTGCTCGCCGTGATTCGCATTGCCGACCGGATTTTCATTTGTGCCGGGGCTTTTTCACTGCGCCTAGGAATCGGCGCTGATCACCAGAAGCCCGTCCTTGTATAACCGCAGCTTGACCTGCCCGGCCAAGTCGTTTACGGACGCGATCGCGACCAAAAGATTTTGTTTGATCTCCACGTTCTTGATCTTGTGCACCGGCATTTGCGGCGCCTTCTTCTCGATGATCTCGAATAAATTACTGCGCGACTCGGCGCCCCGCTTCGGGTCGTGGTCGATCAACGCCTGCTTGAGATCGCCGCTCAGTTCAATGCGGCTTTCAACCAGGATATCTTCCGGCGACCGCGCCGCCCCACCATCGCGCTCCGCCAGTTTATTGAGCATCGCTCCCGCGCCGGGAGATAGCACCACCTCAGGCTGGTATAGTTGACTCACGACAACGATCGCAAGCGCTGCGACCGCGCATGCGCCCGCTGCGGCAAACCATCGTGAATGCTCGACCCATTGGAAAATGCCGGCCCATGGGCCCGCCGCGGCCCGATTTCGTGCCGTTGCCGCGGGCGCGCCCAATCGTATTGCCTGGTTGAGGAGACGAGCGGGAGCTTGCCGGCATTCCCGCGCAGCGGCCAATGAATCCGCGGCGGCGATGACCTCCTGCAGGCAAACGCTGCAGCGCGCCAGATGCGCTTCGATGCCGGCCCGCTCCTCCTCCGAACCGGCGCCGTCCAAATAGCCCGCCAGACCCGGCGCGCCGGGACATTCTTCGGCGGGAAGGAAAGGCATGGATTTCGCCCGCACATGCTCCGGCAAGGTCTCTTCAAGCTTTCGAATCAACGCCAGCTCCTCCCGGCATTTTTCACAACCGTCTATGTGGTTTTCGATATCCGAGATGTCGCTCGCAGGGGTTTCTCCGCAGGCGCACCGAATCAAGCTTTCATCGCTCGGACAAGCCATAAACAATCGCTCTACTTTTCCTGGACGGACAGATCGGCATTTTGCGCGGGCGCCTTGTTGTTGAGGGCCGTTTTCAGGAGGGCAATGACCTGCCGGCGGAATCGGTAGATCTCGCGCTCCGGGCGACCCATCAGCCGGGCGATCTCTCGGGCCGACCTTTCCGGCTCGCTGTAAAACCGCAGCCGCACGTAAAGCGCGAGCTCGGCTGGAAGCCGGGCCACGGCGTCCGCAAGCAGCGCGCTGTGGCGTTCCTCGGAGCGCCGCTGCGCCGCTTCGAGCAGCGCGCTTTCCGGCGCGTAGGTGAAATCGGGCGGATCGAATTCCCGGCCGTCGCCGTCCGGCAACCTCAGCGGGACTTCGCGCGCGGGCAGGTCGCGTGGCCGCAGCGGAGTGTTTTTCAACGTCGCCAGCGCCTGCGCGATCCGCGCCGGCGCGTAGAGATTTCCCGCCTCGTCGCGCAGGACATCGGCGAGATCTTCCTCCCGGCGGCCGTTCCACTGCCGCTCGCGGTAGATTTCCTGCTCCAAAGCCGGCAGGCGCCGGATCGGCTCGGGCAACCGCCGCCGTCCTTCGCTCGCTCTGCGCCGATCGAGACACAGACGCGCGATCACCCGTCGGACATAGCCGCTGAAACTGCCGCGGCCGTCGAAGCCGCGAATGCGCCGGTAATCGTTTTCGATCAGCCGCAGGCAAACGTCCTGATGAAGGTCTTCGCTGCGGCTTTTCAGCGGAGCGAGAATGTCCTTGAAGCAGAGCTGAAACGCTTCCCAGGCGCGGCGCGGGTCTTCCTGGAAAAGCGCCAGGATGCGCCGCGCCGCCAGGTCGCGCAGTTGGAAGGACAGAAAAGTCGCCAGCGACGCGCGCCCGTCGAAGCCCCGGAGCATCGCGAAATCGTCCGCGCGCAGCGCGCGAAAAATCGCGAGATACTGCGCCTCGAGCTCGGCTTCGGCAAAAATCGAGGAACAGAAATCGTAGACCCGGTCGCTGAAGCGCCGGACGAAATCTTCCCAGGCGCCGGGCTTCTCCTCGATGACCGCGTCCACCAGGATGCGGTCGTTGTCGTTGTCGCGGTCCGGCCGGCTCATGGGATATCGACGGAAAGCTCTAGCGACGAATTAAAAAGACCGGCTGCAACTCAACTCCGCGCGCCGGCAGCGCGGCTATGACTTCCTGCCGATTTCCTTGAGCAGCTTCTCCCACTTGTCGTTTTCCTTCTCGTATTTCTCGGCGGTCATGCCTGCTTCGGCGTAAAAGCGCTTGAAGTCCGGTTTGTTCATGGCGCTGTCGAGGCCGTACTTGCCGAGAAACTTCTGGCCGTCGGGGCTGAGCAGAAAATCGCCGAACAGCAGCGCCGCGTAGGGATGCGGCGCGTTGGCCGGCAAAGCCACGCCGCCGGCGTTGGTCGGCACCAGGTCCATCGCCACCCACTTGATCGGCGCGCCTTTGGAAATCGAAACGCGCGAGTGGCTCAAAAAAACCGTCGGCGAGGCGCCGAGCTCGCCGGAGATCACCAGGTCGAGAATCGCCCGCGCCGACACCGGATGGAGACTCACCTGCTGCCCTTTCAATTTTTGCACATACTCGGCGCCTTTGCTCTGGAGCATCGCCGCGATCACGCGATTGCCGGTGTCGCTGGTGGCAAAACCGATTTTGCCGCGCAGCTCCGGCTTGAGCAGGTCTTCGAAATTCTTCGGCGCCGCGCCGGCCGGAACGGCATGGGTGTTGTACGCAAGCCCGATGTACGATTCCCGGTCGGTGGCCCAGTAAACCAGATCTTTGCCGGCCTTTTCTTTCACTTCGTCGGGATAAGCCGCCAGGTACGGTGAAAAATAAGCGGTCAGAAGCTTGTACTCCAGCATCACCTTGAGGATCGGAAAAGTCGTTTCGATCGAATCGACGATGGGGCGCTTGGCCTGCGCTTCCTGGAGAATGCGCGAGATCAGCGCGTCGCTGTCGCCGCGGTAGACTTCGACCTGCACGCCGGGGTATTTCGCTTCGAACACTTTGGGGATGTCGGTGTTGGGCCCGCCGGTGAGCGACGTGTACCACATCAGCTTGCCCTCTTTCTTTGCGCCTTCGTAAAGCAGCTTCTCGCGATCGGGCTTGCTGTAGGCCGCGGGCTTTGTGGTCTGTGCCGAGGCCAACGGTGCCGCGCCGAGCACGGCCGCTAAAACCAATACCGGAAATCTCACTGCAAAATCTCCCTTCGATGAAAATTCGTGATTCGCAACCGAGCGAGCGGCGAACCGCCGCCTGCGAATTTTTCAAACTAGAAGGGTTCGCCGGTGTTTGCAAACGCCCGGCGGCGGCGATCGCGCTTTTCGCAATCGGGAGAGTTAAGCTTTGAGGCGCAGGATTTTGAAAGCGGGCACCGGCCGGTGAAAGCCTTTCAACGTCAGCTCGCCGCAGGATTCCGTTTCGACCAGAGCTTCGATGCTGCCGAGCAGGCGCTGCGAAATCAGAATTTCGCCTGGCTTTGCCTCGCCGCACAGGCGCGCCGCCAGGTTCGGCACGCTGCCGATGGCGCCGTATTCCCAGCGCCCTTCGTAACCGATGGCGCCGATGGTCGCGTAGCCCTGCGCGATGCCGACGCCGAAGCCGAGCTCGTGGCCGAGCTTGCGCCACTTGTTTGTCAGCGCCTCCACCCGCTCGCGCATGGCCAGCGCCATGCGCGCGGCGCGCGCCGCCGCGTTGTCGACCGGCACCGGATCGTTGAAGAAAATCATCATGCCGTCGCCGGCGAAATGCTCCAGCGTGCCCTCGTGGCTGGAAATCAGCTCGCCCATGGCCGCGTGATATTCGTGGAGCACGTCCATCACCTCTTCGGGCTCGGCGCCCTCGGCAAAGGCGGTGAAGCCGCGCAGATCGAGATAAACCACGGTCAGCTCGCGCCGGTGCGGCTTGAGCGGATCGTCGGTCTCGCCGCTCACGATCAGCTCGGCGAGCTGCGGCGAGAAAAAGCGCTTGAGCCGCTCCAGCCGCTCCATCTGTTTGACTTGATCCTGCACGCGCTCTTCCAGCGTGCGATTCCACTCGGCGAGCTGCGCCGATTGCGCCTGCACTTCGTCCTGCAGCGCCTTGATGCGCAGCAGCGATTTCACGCGCGCCAAAAGCTCCGGCTGATTGATCGGCTTGGCAAGAAAATCGTCGGCGCCCGCCTCGATGCCTTTGACCCGCTCCACAACGGGGTCGAGCGCCGTGACCATGATCACCGGCAGCATGCGCGTCGCGGCATCCTCGCGAATCGCGCGGCAGACCTCGTAGCCGCTCATCTCCGGCATGACAACGTCGAGCAGCACGAGATCCGGGCCTTCCGCTTTCAGCAACGCGAGCCCCTCGCGGCCCGACGCTGCGGTTACGACCGAATAGCCTTTGACGCTCAAAAGATCGGCCAGCAGCTTGACGTTCCTCGGCGTGTCATCGACGACGAGAATTCTGGCGGGAGTGTTCATGCGCTGCTCTGCAGCTTGGTGTCCTTTGGATGAGGTGTTGTCGATTTACGATCGCTTCCGGAATCGGACTTGACTTCCCTCTTTCAGCTCTTGTACGTTGTACACATGCGCAATGTCAACGCTTCGGATGCGAGGAAACACTGGTTTCGGCTTCTGGACGAAGCCTTGAACGGCGAGGTGATCATCGTTCAACGCAAGGGGCGCCGCCTGGTATTGCGCCGCGAGGACTCTGCCAAAAACCGAAACGGCGCCGATGCGCCCCGATACAAGAAGCTTCTGCGCGTGCCGAACGCGGATCAGGCGGACCGCTGGAGCTGGGAATGGCGCGGCCCGAAAAAAGCCCTGGCCGCGCGCCGGCGGAGATCGCGTTGACGCTTCTTCTGGATACCCACTTCCTCATCTGGCTGGTTCTGGGATCGAAACGAGTTTCAAAATACTCCTGGCTCGAACAGTATCGCCCGTGGGGCGTGTCTCCGGCTTCATTTCTGGAAATTCAGTTTCTCGCTGAAGTCGGGCGGCTGACGGTTCGCAATCCGGAATTCATGAACGCCGTCATGCACGATGCGCGGTTCATCGTCGATGATATTCCGCTCACCAGCTTGATGCGGCATGCTCTGCGGCTTGGTTGGACGCGCGACCCGTTCGACCGCATGATCGTGGCTCACAGCTCGGCGCGCCGCGTGCCGTTGTGCACAACCGACCGCGACATTCGCGCGCATTATCGTTTGATCCCGTCCGAGTTGGAAGAAACATAACCACGAGCAACCCCGTTTCGCCGCGCGTCAGGAGCGGGACCGGAGCACTCTTTCCACTTCGCCGAGAAATTCCTTTAAGCTGATCGGCTTGGTCTGGTAGCCGTCGAAGCCTTCGGCCAGCATCGTCGTCCGATTGTGCGTCATCGCGGACGCGGTGACGGCGATGATCGGAATGGCGGCCGTTTTTGGATCGACCTTGAGCTGTTTCATGGCCGTAATGCCGTCCATGCCGGGAAGCTGGATGTCCATCAGGATGAGCGCCGGCATCTGATCCCGCGCCAGCTTCAAGCCGTCTTCGGCCGTCTCGGACTCAATGGTCCGATACCCCTTCGCCCCCAGCACATCGCGGCAGAGCTTGCGGTTCTTTTCGTTGTCTTCAATGATCAGTATCAGTTCATTGGCCATAAGAACTCGGATATTCTCCCGCAAAGGCGCCAAGGCGCAAAGTTTTGTAAGGCAAATCAGTCTTCCAGTCCATTCACTACTCGGAGGATGCCGCGCTTCATGAGGGCCTCACCGAAATTCAGCAAGAACCCAAGCTTGCATCCGGTTAACCGCAAGGATGTTTGGACCGGTTTTTTATGCGCCTCGATAATTTGTTCAACTGACTTGAGTTCCACGATCATTTTCTTTTCGACGACAACGTGCGCACGAAAACCTTCAGCAAACTGGATACCGCGGCAGCGGATTGGAACCGAGACTTGGCGATCTACGTGCAAACCACGCTGGCCCAACTCATGTGCCAATGCGATTTCGTACACGGTCTCCAGCACTCCCGGCCCCAATTCACGATGAACCGCAATCGCGGCATCAACAACGATTTTGCCAATCTCGTTTTCCGTCATGACTGAGCGCCTTGGCGCCTTTGCGGGAAAATATTCTCATCCGATCGGCAAGGTGAAAGTGAACTTGCTGCCTTTTCCCGGTTCGCTTTCGACCCAGATCTTGCCGCCGTGCATTTCGACGAATCTTCGCGTCAGCGTCAAACCGAGTCCCGTGCCTTCGCGCTTCTGGGAGTAATTGCCGCTGGCCTGGCGGAATTCTTCGAAGATCGCCTCCTGATCTTCTCTGGCGATGCCGATGCCGGTGTCGGTGACCGACACGATTACCGCGCTATCGCCCAGCGCCGCTTCGACTTTGATCGCGCCGCCCTCGGGCGTGAATTTGACTGCGTTGGAGAGCAGGTTGACCAGAATCTGCTTCACCTTGCGCTCGTCGCCGGTGAAGTCGCCGAGGCGCTCGTCCACCGCTCGCTCGAGTTTGATGCCGTGGCGGCTCGCCCGCTCGCGCACCAGCAACAAAGCATTCTCGATCGCCAGCGGCAGATCGAACGTCGTTGTTTCGAGCTCCATCCGCCCCGCTTCGATCTTCGACAGATCGAGAATATCGTTGATCAGCGAAAGCAGATGCCGGCCCGACGAAAGAATGTCGTCGACATACTCGTTTTGCTTGTCGTTGAGCTCGCCGAAAAGCTTCTCCAGCAGAACCTCGGAGAAGCCGATGATCGCGTTGAGCGGCGTGCGCAGCTCGTGCGACACGTTGGCGAGAAACTCGGATTTGTGCCGGTTGGCCGCCTCCAGCTCGCGGCCTTTCGCTTCGATTTCCCGGAACAGCCGCGCGTTTTGAATCGCCAGGACGGATTGGGTGGCGAAGGTCTGCAGCAGATTCACGACTTCCGGCGCAAACGTTCCCGTGCGGCGCCGGTAAATCGTCAGCGCGCCCATGATTTTCTGCTCCAGCAGGAGCGGAACGGCGAGCAGCGAACGATAACCCAGGCGCGTTAGGATCGGCCGCATGCCGCGCGTTGCGAACTCCTGCTCCTCGCCAAGGTTGCCGACCTGGGTTGGGGACTTGATCTCCGCCGCTCGGCCCGTCGCGCCTTCTCCGAGGTGCAGCGGCGTCGCCCGATACGCGCTGACCAGCTCCTCTTCCATCTGATAACTGGCGCGCAGGTGAAACTCCCGGGTCGGCTCGTCGTATTCGTAGATGATGCCGCAATCCGTTCCGGAGAGTTCAACCGCGCGCGCCACGATCGTGCTCAAGACGGTCTGAAGATCGAGTGTAGAGCTAACCGCCTGTCCAACTTCTCCCAAGGCTTTCAGTTCCCCGACCGACCGCGCCAGTTCTTGAGTTCTCGCTTCGAGCTCCTCGAACAAGCGCACGTTCTCGATTGCAATAACTGATTGATCAGCAAACGTTTCGAGCAGCTTGATTTGTTTTCCCGTAAAGGGCCGAACTTCCGTGCGGCGAACAACCATGGTTCCGATTGCGACGCCCTCCCGCAAGAGCGGAGTGGCAAGGATCGTGCGACTACCGCTAATCTCCTGACGACTCTTGGAATCGGTGAACTCGGTTTCTAACTCCGCGACCAAATCATGCACATGGATTGTTTTACGGTCGAGGAACGCGCGACCAGCCGGCGTAGCTCTGGTTAGGGGTGCGGTCTGCACGATTTCTCTGGGCACTGGAATCGATCCATACGACGCCATCGTCCGCGAGCGACGATCGGCATCGATACGATTGATCACTGCGTCATTCGCATCGCAAAGTCTTGCAGCATTTTCTGCAACCACATCCAGCACCGGCTGAATGTCGGTTGGCGAGCTGGCGATGACGCGCAGGATTTCGCTGGTCGCGGTCTGCTGTTCCAACGCCTCCGTGATTTGGCGATTGCGCTCCTCCAGCTCTTTGAACAACCGCACGTTCTCGATGGCGATGACCGCCTGCGCGGCGAAGGTTTCGAGCAATTTAACCTGCCGCTCCGAGAACGGACGGACGTCGGTCCTTCTGATGTTGATTAAGCCTACAGACATTCCTTCTCTGAGCATCGGCGTACTAAGAAGTGTCCGTGTTCCCGAGGAGGGAGCCCAGCCAGACTCCTGTACATCGTGAACATGAAGGGTCTCATGCGTAAGAATGGCTCGACTGAAAGGATTTTCGAGGCTTGTAACTCTAAATTCTGGCCCCGCCGGCAGAGTTCCGAATGATGCGACCAACCGGTGGCCGTCGCCCTCGACGAGACGAATCTGCGCATCCGTTGCTTCGCATAGCCGGGCGGCATTCTCCGCCACCACGTCCAAGACCGGCTGAATATCCGTGGGCGAGCTGGCAATCACACCGAGAATCTCACTCGTGGCCGTCTGCTGCTCCAACGACTCCTTGAGCTCCTGAAACAGCCGGACGTTCTCGATGGCGATCACGGCCTGATCGGCGAAGGTCTCCAGCAGCTTGATCTGCGCCGGGGTGAATGGGCGCACGTCATTGCGCCGCGCGTACAGCGCTCCCATGAGTTTTGATTGCTGAAACAGGGGCACGACCAATAGAGTGCGCCAGCCGCCGAGAACTCCCAATCTTGGGAAATCGTCCTGCGCCCGCACGTCGGGGATGTGAAGCGTGCCATGCTCGGATATCCAGCGAATATGCGCAGCCTCGACATTCGCCTCGACCGTGCCAACGGGCACAGAACCAAAATGAGCTCGCGAAACCATCGAGTCGTTCTCGCGGAGTCGCAGCTCCATATCCTCGACTCCGCAGACCCGTGCCGCGCTCTCGACGATAGCGTCGAGCACCGGCTGCACGTCCGTGGGCGAGCGGCTGATGATGCTGAGCACTTCGGCCGTCGCGGTCTGATGTTCCAGCGCTTCGCGCAATTCGGCGTTGCGCTCCTGAATTTCTTTGAAAAGCCGTACATTCTCGATAGCGATCACGGCTTGAGCGGCGAAGGTCTTGAGCAAGGATATTTGCTTTTCGGTAAACGGCCGGACTTCGATTCTGCGAAGCAGAACCGCTCCGATCGGGATTTCCTCGCGCATCAATGGCACAGCGAGAACCGTGCGCAGTTTTTCTTGCTGGGCGGCAGGCCACACATCCGGAAATTCTTCCTCGGGTTGCGCGAGCATGTCATGGATATGGACCGGCTGACGCTCGACAATCGCTCGCCCACTATTTGAGCCGCGACTGATTTTTCTGGTGCTGCCAAGCGGGATGCCATCGGGCACGGTTCCGTAACGCGCGACTTTGCGCATCGTGTCGCTATCAACGAGATAGATTTGCGCGTCCTGCGAGTCGCACAATCGTGCTGCGTTCTCCGCAACAGCATTCAGGACCGGTTGAATGTCCGTAGGTGAGCTGGCGATAACGCCGAGAATCTCACTCGTGGCGGTTTGCTGCTCTAGCGATTCCTTGAGTTCGTTGAACAACCGGACGTTCTCGATGGCGATCACGGCCTGATCCGCGAAAGTCTTGAGCAGCGCAATCTGATTGTCTAAAAACGGGCGCACTTGAAATCGCCTGATCAGTATCACGCCGATCGAAACGCCTTCTCGCAGGAGCGGGGCCGCAAGCAAAGTTCGACTCTCACCAAGGCCGAACGCGGCGCCCCTTCGGAAGCCTTGCTCCTCCGCCGCACGAATGTCATGAACATGGACCAGCTCTCGATCGAGAACAGCTCGACCCGCCGCAATCTCTCGCGTGATCGGTCGAGACTCCGCGGTCTGGTGTGATCCGTGGGAGGCCGCTCGTCGAAGGATGTCCCCCTCGACCCGCAGGATCTGTACGTCATCGGCATCGCAGAGGCGCGCGGCATTCTCCGCGACCACGTCGAGCACCGGTTGTATATCCGTCGGCGAGCTGGCGATGACGCCGAGGATTTCACTGGTTGCCGTTTGCTGCTCCAACGACTCTTTGAGCTCGCGGAACAGCCGCACGTTTTCGATGGCGATCACAGCCTGATCGGCGAATGTTTCAAGGAGTTTGATCTGCGCCGACGTGAAGGGGCGCATTTCGGCGCGGCGCGCGAACAACCCGCCGATGAATTCCCCCTGCTGGCGAAGGGGGACGCCCAGATAAGTGAGATAGTTGCCGCCGGAACCTACCTCCGGAAAATCGTTCTGCGCTTGGGCATTGGGGACGTGAAGCGCGCCATGCTCTCCCATCCAACGATACTGTGGCTCGTCCATACTGATCTCGGCACGGGTAACGGGTACCGAACCAAAATGAGCCCGGGCAACTAAAGCGTTCCCTTCCCGGAGTCGCAGCAACACATCATCAATCCCGCAAACCCGCGCGGCGCTCTCGACGATGGCATCGAGCACCGGCTGCACGTCGGTCGGCGAGCGGCTGATGATGCCGAGCACTTCGGAGGTCGCGGTCTGATGCTCGAGGGCTTCGCGCAACTCTGAATTGCGTTCCTGCAATTCTTTGAACAGCCGGACGTTTTCGATGGCGATCACGGCTTGAGCGGCGAAGGTTTCAAGAAGTTTGATCTGCTTTTCAGTAAATGGGCGGACTTCGGTTCGGCGGATCATGATAGAACCGATGGACACGCCTTCGCGAAGCAGCGGCGTTACCAGGATTGTGCGTGAGCCGCTGATTCGTTGATGAGCTCTCGATTCCGGAAATTCGCTGTCGAGCAGGGTGACGATATCTTCCACGTGAATCGTTTTCCCGTCCAACATCGCCCTTCCAACTGGATCTCCTCTGCTTGGGCGGAAACCTTCTTGCGCGGTTCTCGTTATTGGGATCGATCCATAAGTCGCCACGACGCGGCACAAGTCGCCCTCGCGCCGGTGTATTATTGCGTCCTTTGCGTCACACAGCCGCGCGGCATTTTCGGCTACCACGTCCAGCACCGGCTGAATATCCGTCGGTGAGCTGGCGATGACGCCCAAGATCTCGCTCGTCGCGGTTTGCTGCTCCAGCGACTCTTTCAGCTCGTTGAACAAGCGCGCGTTTTCGACGGCGATGACCGCTTGATCGGCAAATGTCTTGAGCAGCGCGATCTGGTTATCCGTAAACGGCCGCACTTCGCGCCGCCACGTGGTGATGACTCCGACAAGTTGCTCGCCGCGCAGCAGCGGCACCGAGAGCACCGTCTTGATGTGTTCTTTCTGGTAGATTTTTCGTGACGGCGGCGAGAACGCGGCGTCGCCCAGCAGGTCGGGCACGTGCACGACTCTTCGCTCCAACGCTGCCAAACGTGTTGAAGTCTCCGTCCCCGGGCGGCGCTGCCCCTTCAGAAACTCCGCGAACTCCGGCGTGGTGCCGTGGTGCGCGACGGTGGTGAGAAATTCGCCGTCGTAGAGAAACAGCGCCGCGATGTGCGCCTCGCAGAGCCGCGTTGCGTTGGCGAGGATCGTTTTGAAGACCCGCCGGCTGTCCGACGGCGCGGCGGCGATGGCGCGCAAAATTTCGCTCGTCGCGGTCTGCTGTTCTAGCGCGTTGGCGAGCTCGCGCCGCAGCGACGGAATGGAATTTCCTGATTTGGACTTGCTCGAAACACCCGCCCGCCGCTTTGCTTTGGCCCTCCGGGAAGGCTTCTTGGGGGTGGCGGCCATCGAACGGGTCGAAAGAGACCCTGTTTTTTTACGCCACTTCGTTGTCGAGCGTCAAGGAAGACCGAGGACCGACAATCGAACGACGCTGAGCAGTCTCTTGATTCCGCTATGACACGGGCTTTCTTCAGGCGGCGATCATGGTATAGCAGGACAGCGAGATGGCCGGAGCATTGCCCTGTGCGACCGCAAGATCAACCTCGCCGGGAATTATGCCTTGAGTGACGAGTTGATCCCGTAATTCTTAAAACGAGGAACTCCAAAATCGAGCAAACGACGATCCTCCGCCGAAGAAAGGCGCGTCGATTTCCGCTCCCACTTCGACCAGCCGTCTTGCAACCAAGACCCCGCAGCGATGTCCTGAAGCGAGCTGTGAGATTGACGGCCCAGTCGTCATTTGTCATGATATTTGACGATTATGGCGTCAGATAACACACCCGCGAGCAGGGCGACCGTAGTCCCCCGATTACTGAATCTGCCATTGCTTTTGAAGAACAAATCCCACTTTCTACTCGGGCCGCGGCAAACCGGCAAGACGTTTCTCATTCAGCACACATTGAGCAGCGCGCGCGTGTACGACCTGCTCGATCATTCCACCTACCTTGCTCTGAGCCAAAACCCGGGACGCATGGCTGAAGAACTCGGCCCCAAAGATAAAATCGTCGTCATCGACGAGATCCAGCGCTTTCCGGATTTGCTAAACGAAGTGCACCGCCTCATCGAGTCGCGCGGTGTGCGCTTTCTGCTAACCGGGTCGAGCGCGCGAAAGCTTCGCCGCGGCGGCGTCAATCTCCTGGGCGGGCGGGCGCGCATGAAACATCTCTATCCGCTGACTTACAAGGAACTGAGCGAGCGGTTCGACCTCGGCCGGGCTCTCGAGCGAGGGCTCCTCCCTTCAATTTATTTCTCGGATGACCCCCGCGCAGACCTGCAGAGCTACGCCGGCGCCTATCTGCAACAGGAAATTATTGCCGAGGGAGCCACGCGGAACATTCCGGCCTTTAGTCGTTTTCTTAAAGTCGCCGCGCTGTGCAATGGTACCATCGTGAACTTCACCAACGTCGCGAATGACGCGCAAGTCAAGCGCACGACGGTCTATGAATATTTCGAGATTCTAAAAGACACTTTGATTCTTTACGAGCTGCCGGCGTGGAGAAAAACGCGAAAACGAAAACCCTTGGCTTCCTCGAAATACTACTTTTTCGATGTCGGTGTCGTTTCAACTCTCCAAGGCCGGAGATTTCGCCCCGGCACGCCGGAGTTCGGCGAAGCTTTGGAGACTTACCTCATGCATGAATTGACGAGTTACAGCGGCTACGCATCGCAGGAGCCGCTCAGCTATTGGCGCTCGACCACGGCCTTCGAGGTCGATTTCATTATCGGCGATCACACGGCGATCGAAGTCAAAGCAAAGCAAAACGTCGCGTCTCAGGATCTGAAATCTTTGCGCGCTCTTGCCGAGGAAAAACAATTGAAACGCTACTTGTGCGTGAGCCTGGAGCCGCGGCCGCGAAAAATCGACGGCATCCAAGTCCTGCCGGCGACGGAATTTCTCGACGCCCTGTGGGACGGAGAATACGCGTAATCTCAAGCTGCGTGCGATGACACCGGCTATCGCGCCCGGTGCAGTTCCAGAACAACGTCGCATGGCGCAGAAAATCGCCATGAAAAAAAGCCGGGGCGCGGCATGGCGTGCCCCGGCAAATTGCGGACCTGAATTTGCTGCTGCGATTCAAGGGTGCGCTTGTTGTCCCTCGAGCGCGAGATTGTGGTAGTGATGCGACTTCGACACCGGACCGATGCCTTTGATGATCGTTTGCCAGCGCTCGCCTTCGTCCTCGCTGTAGAACACATCGCCGTCCGTGGTGCCGGCGAAAATCGCGTAGCCGCCGTTCCACACATCCATCGCCATGCCTTCGATGTTGGCGCGGATGTGCTCCGGCAATCCGCCGGTTAGAATATCCCAGGTCTTGCCGCCGTCGCGGCTGCGCGCGATGCGCGCGTCGGCCGTGTGCAGCTTGCGCCAGGTGCCGGGTCCGGTCTTGGCGCCGGCGACGAAAAGTAAATTCGGATCACCCGGATGGACGAAGAACGGATCGACGTAACCAATGCGAAAATCCCGCGGCGTCATGCTCTTCCAGCTCGCGCCGCCGTCGGCGCTGACACAGAAGCCCGCGACGGTCTCGGGGCCGCAGTTGGTCGTCGGCGCGGTGCCGTAGAGCTTGCTCGGATCGTTGGCGGGAATCAGCACGCGATGCGCGTCGGGATTGATGTTGTCGATGGTTGTCCAGGTCTTGCCGCCGTCGGTGCTGCGCAAGAAACCGCCGACTTCCACGGCGACGTGGATGATGTTCGGATCCTTCGGATGAAACGTGATGCTCTTCGCGTGCGCCTGATGCGGCGGGCCGGGAAACGTCCATTTCTCGACGCCCGGCACCTGGCGCAGTCCCGGCATTTCCGTCCAGCTCTTACCGAGATCGTCGCTGTAAAATAAATGCGCCGGCTGGGTGCCGGCGTACATGCGCGGCTTGCCGTTCACCACCTGGCTCGCGAGCGAATAAATTTCCTTCTCGCCGATGCCCTGGTCGCGCCGTTCCCAGGTTTTGCCGAGATCGCTGCTCGCGAAAATCTCGCAGCTATAGGTTCCGCCGAACAGCGTCCGGCTGTTGGGCTCGAAAATGATCGAGCTGAAGTGCTTCCCCGGCACCATGGTTTCCCGGCGCTCCCACGAGCCGCCGCGCTTGTGAAACGCGAAGATGCCGTCCACGGTTCCAACCAGCAATTGATCCCTGGCGACTTCTCCTTGAGTCAGCGACTGCCCTCCGGGCGACAAACATACAAACATGACGCGCCTCCTTTCAGGTCTCGATGGAATGTGAAAAGCCCAAAAATCAGCAACGGCTCACTCTACTTAAGCCCTCCGCGGCTCGTCAAGCCTTGACCCGAGGCCCGCGCGCCGTCGAAACCGTGCCGAACCTTTTGCCGTGCGCGCCGTCTAATCCAGCCAGTAACCTGCGGCGACGCAACCATCGAAAGGGCCGTTATGCGGAATTTCTTTCCAGCGCAACGATGCGCCGAGCTGTTTCCCCGAGATCCGCGCTACTATCAGATCGCGGTTTTGTTTTCGCTGTTGATCTACGGCGTCGGCTGGCTCGCTTTCGACATACGAACGAGCGCAATCACAATTTTACTCTGTACGGCGCTCGCAGCACAATTTCTCTGCGTAAAAGTTTTCGCTGTATCCGCCTTCGATCCGCGCAGCGCGCTGATTTCCGGACTTTCGCTTTGCCTGCTTCTGCGCGCCAACAGCGCCGCGCTGCTGATCGCCACCGCCGCGATCACGATCGCGAGCAAGTTCTTTCTGCGCTGGAAAGGCAAGCATATTTTCAATCCGACCAACTTCGGCATCGTCGCGATGCTCGCGCTGAGCGGCGAGATCTGGGTATCGCCGGCGCAGTGGGGCAGCAAACTGCAATTCGCTTTTTTGATGGCGTGCCTGGGCGGGATGGTGATCCACCGCGCCATGCGCAGCGACGTAAGCGGCGCCTTCATAATCTCCTACGCTGCGGTTCTGTTCGGGCGCGCTTACTGGCTCGGCGATCCCTGGGCGATTCCGTTGAAACAGCTGCAGAGCGGCGCGCTGCTGCTGTTCACATTTTTTATGATCTCCGATCCCAAGACCACGCCCGACGCGCGCGCCGGGCGGATTCTCTTCGGCTGTCTCGTCGCCGCGGGCGCGGCTTACGTGCAGTTTGTCCTGTACCGGACCAATGGCCTCTTGTGGTCGCTGGCGCTCTGCTCGCTCGCCACGCCGCTGATCGATTTCCTGCTTCCCGGCAACAAATACCAATGGCAAAAACCGAGCACCGGCACACAAGGAGAAGCTCATGAACAGGATCGTCTGGTTTTCCGCCCTGCTGTTCGCCCTGTCGTTTGATACCCGAGCCGCGCACGGCTTCTGCGGCTTTTACGTCGCCAAAGCCGACAGCAAGATTTTCAACAAGGCGTCCCAGGTCGTGCTCGCGCGCCAGGACGACAAAACCGTGATCACGATGGTCAACGATTTCAAAGGCGACCCCAGGGAATTCGCCGTGGTGATTCCCGTGCCCACGCCGATCGAGCGCGAGCAGATTCACATCGGCGACAAGAAAGCGATCGATCATCTCGACGCCTACACCTCGCCGCGGCTGGTGGAATATTTCGACGGCAGCCCGTGCGAGCTGCGCATGATGCGCGACGGATCGAGAGCGGCCGCGCCGGCTTCGCTCGACGCGAAAAGCAAACGCGCCGACGCTCTCGGCGTCACCGTGCAGGCGCAGTACGCCGTCGGCGAATACGATATCGTAATTCTTTCGGCCAGGCAGGGCGAAGGGCTGCAAACCTGGCTGACCGAAAACGGCTATCGCCTGCCGGGCGGCGCGGCGGAAGTGCTCGGCAGCTACATCAAGCAAAAAATGCACTTCTTCGTCGCCAGGGTAAACCTCAAAGAGCAATCGAGGCTCGGCTTCAACTATCTGCGGCCGATCCAGGTCGCCTACGAGTCGCCCAAATTCATGCTGCCCCTGCGCCTGGGGACGTTGAATGCCGACGGCTATCAGGAATTATTCATCTACACGCTCACCCAAAAGGGCCGGGTCGAGCCGACCAACTACCGCTCGGTGAAATTGCCGAGCGGCATGGACCTGCCGGTCTACATCAAAGCGCGCTTTCAGGATTTCTACCGCGATCTGTTCGACCAGCAGGTGAAGAAAGCCGACATGCGCGCGGTGTTCACCGAGTACGCCTGGGACATGAACGGGTGCGATCCCTGCGCCGCCGAACCGCTCTCGGTCGAGGAGCTGCGCGGCCTCGGCGTTTTCTGGTTGAGCCACCGCGCGGGGTTTCTGCCCGGCGGCCGGCCCGCGCCGCCGAGCGGCGCGCGCGACGCGTTCGTCACGCGCCTGCACGTGCGCTACGACGCAGAGCATTTTCCCGAAGATCTGGTGCTCCAGGAAACCGCCGATCGCAATAATTTTCAGGCGCGCTACGTGCTCCGCCATCCATGGAAAGGCGGCGAATCGTTCTGTCCGCCGAGCGAGGAATACCGCCGCGAGCTGGTGCGGCGCCGCGAGAACGAAGCACGCATGCTCGCCGAGCTGACCGGCTGGAAGCTCGCCGACATCCGCAAAGAGATGGACCTCGGCGCCGCTCCGGGGCAGGCCCAGGAAAAATGGTGGCGAAGCATCTGGCCGAGATAGAGGATGCAATCGCGATGTTCGGCGGATCGCGCGTTCAACCGGGCAAGCTGCGGCGCCGCAAGATTTCGGGCCCCGGCCGCGATGGGAAAAAATCGGATTGCCGCGCGATGCGGCTAGCGCGAGAGGTTTTGCAGCAGCGGCGCGCCGCCGCGCGTCTCGGCGCCGCGGCCGATCAGCATGCCGCGGACGAAAAGCTGCAGCCGCTCGCGCTCGCTTTGCTGCCACTGGAGAAACTCGACGCCGACGCCGCCCGTGCGCACGCTCCGCACCACCGCCGCGTCGACAACGACCGCGGGAATATCGCTGGAGACTTGCAGCGTGAGCTTGAGGATCGTCCCCAGCGGCAACGGCGCGTTGGTGCGAAAGCTGCAACCGCCCATGGAAACGTTCATCAGCGAGCCTTCCCCCGAGATTCCTTCCGACGTGAACGAAACCGGAAAAGTCATTTCCATGCGATCGTATTCGCGCCGGTCCTCTTCCACGCGGAAATAGCGCACGCCCCATTGGAAAAAGCGGAAGCGATAACCGCACAGTTGGCACTTGAAGGGATAAACGTAAAAGACGCTGAGCAGGCGCTCGCCGAGGCCGGCGCGCGAAACCCGCCGGACGAAGTCGCGGGCACAGTTGGGACACTTCAGATCGGCCATTCCCTCTCCTTCACTCGCTCAGCAACTTTTTCATGCGCTCGACGATTTCCCGCGGCTGCGACGCCGCTTCCTTCGCGATCGCTTCGAGATCTTCTCCATAATCAGGATCGGCCTCAAGTTTCCTGGCTTTAACGTCCGTCAGAAAGGCCGGGTCGACCATGGTTTTGCGAAAGGCGTCGCGCAGCATCTTCAACCGCTCGGACGGAGTGGCCGGCGGCGTGATGAACGGCCGGCCGAGATCGCCGGAGGCGAGCACGGCGCTCACCAGCGCGCGCGTGGCCGCGGCGGTTTTGTATTCGTTCATCAGCTCGTGAATCGTCGGCACCTCGGCCATGCGCGGATCGCGCTTGCGCCCGGTCTGGAGCAGAATCCGCACCATGTTTTTCTTGCGCCAGGTGGTAAACGGCTCGCGCGCGAAAAAAGTCGGGATGCTGAGCGAGCGGCAGACCACTTCGCCGCGCTCGAAAGCAAGATCCTGCTCCGCGCCGCCCTGATAGCCCATCACGACGGTGAACTTCGCGCCCAGCGCCTCTTCGACGAGCTTGGGAATGAAGTGGCCGCTGGTGCCGGTGCTGGTCGCCGAGCACTTCGGCGCTTCTTTCGCTTTGCGCACGTCCTCGATGGTTTTGAACGGCGTGTTGGTGCTCATGTAAAAAAGCCACGGCGTGTTTTCGGTGGAGCCCACCCAGCCGTACTTGGCCCAGTCGAAATGCACTTCTTTTTTGCCCACGAGCTGATCGAGGTAGAGCGACGGCCCGATCGATCCGAGGGTGAGCCCGTCGGGCCTGGCGACGTTGAAAATGTGGTTGGCGGCGATCATCGATCCCGCGCCGGGCATGTTCTGCGCGATGATGCCCGGATTGCCGGGGATGTGTTTGCCCATGTGTGCGGCCAGCAGCCGCGACCAGATGTCGTAGCCGTCGCCGGCCTGGTAGCCGACGATGATCGTGATTGTCTTGCCCTGATAGAACGGCGCCTGCGCCGGCGCAAAGCGCGGCATCACGAGCAAAATGGCGAGCGCGGCCGCCGCGCGGAGGAGTTGCATGGGCATCCTGGTTTTCAAGATTCGCCTCGCGGGAGCATTTATATTAATCGCCGGCCGCCGCGGCGGCAAGAGAAACTCTGCAGCGCCGGAGCGCGAACCGCTTGGCGCCGCCGCGTTCCAGGGCTCGGCCGGATCGCAAGGCGCGCCGGCTCAATTTTTCGCCGGCGCGGGCTTCTTGCCGATCGCCGCGAGCAGCTCGCTGTACGGGACCACGCGGCCGTGGATCGGCACGATGCGATCGACGTCGATGTTGAGCCGGCGGACGTTGGCATCCAGCGCGACCGTGAACGGATTGGGCACCTTCGGCGGCTCCGCGCCCGCGGGACCGGGCGAGAACGCGTCGGCTTCGATCAGGATTTTTTCCTTGCGCAGGTAGGCCATCACGATGCCGTCGTGATGGTTGTTGTTGAGGATCTGATAGAGCTCCACCGAGCGCGCGCCGTCGGTCAGCACCATGTTGTCGCCCATCGCCTGGAACACCGGTTTCTTTTTCGATTGCGCCAGACGATCCGGCGCGAGCGTCCAGGAATTCTGCGCCGCGCGCTCGAAGTACGGCCGGTTGACTTCGTGCGTGACGATTGTCGCGCCTTCCGCCGCGTAGGTGCGCAGCCCCGCGGCGTGATCGAAATGATGATGCGTGTTGACCAGGTATTTGAGCGGCTTGTTGGGCGCGAGTTTCTTGATTTCATTCAGCACCGCGAGCGAGCGCTGCTCGCCGTGCGGCGCTTCCACCGCGATCAGATAGTCTTTCATCTCGATCAGCACCGTATGGGCGGAAAGACCGGTGATGTACCAGATTCCCTCCGCCACCTTCTCGGATTTCACCGGCACCGGGTCGCTGCGGATCGCGGCCGGCACCGAAAGATCCGCCGGCGGGTTGGCACGCACCGCGGTGACGGTCAGATCCATCGTCGGCAAGCCGTCCTGGTACTGAATGATCTTGGTCGGAAATTTGATGCCGGCGAAATCGCGGTAGGGCCCGTAGTAGGTGACGACTTTCAAATCGCCGGCCACCGGATGGCCGTAGGACGATTCCACTTTCTCGATGGCGTTCTGATCGTTGGCGTAGGCGACGACTTTGTGTTTGCCGCGGTCGGTGAACGAGATCACCGTCATCGGCCGGCCTTCGATCGTTTTCTTTGCGACCGTGGCGTTGCTCGCGAAGGCCGCGCGCAGCAGGCCGTGCGGCGAGATCACGATCTGGTGCGCGCGCTCCGGCGCTTCGAACATTCTCGGCACCGCTTCGGTGCCCGCCAGGTTCCAGGCATAATCGCCGTTGACCACGGTGACGCTGCGCTGCTCCGCGCCGAGGCTCGGCGGCTCCGCCGCGATGCGCACCACCTCGTCGCGCATGGCGCCCGCGGTGAAATCGTAAAGGCGGGTCATGCTCTTCGCGAAAGAGCGCGGCCACGGCGCCGCCGGGCTCGTGCTCTGGCCGAGCGCATAGACCGAGCCGCTGGCGCTGAACTGAAAAGTTTTGGTCGTCGCCACGTCGAGCGCGTCGGCCATCTGCTGCAGGTCGCTGTCGGCCGCCTCCGCCCTGATGGCGATGAGCGCAGCCAGCGCAAACGCAAGTGCCAGCTTCTTCCCCATAGCTGCCTCCCCTTTTCGATGCGTGCTTGAAACCGCGCGCAGTCTCAATTTGGCGCGCAGACTACCCGATGGGATTTATGCCTGTCAATGCCGGGGCGCAGTCGGGCGAATTTCGGCGCGGCGCCGCGGGCTATTGCCAGGTAACGGCGTCGGTGATGACGATCTCTTCGGCGGAAACCAGCGAGCGGGTGCCGTCGTCCCAGTGCACGTTGACCAGTTGGCCGCCCTCGCCTTCCACTTCGTAGACGATCGTCCCTTCCATGGCGGCGTCAATGGTGCGTTCGATGTCGAAAATCTCGGTCGCTGCGCGGCAGCGAATCCCCTTCAAGGTAACGTCAATCATCGGCTGTTCCCCGTCGTTTCATCGGGTCAATGGCTGGTCCCGAATTGCGAAGAAAGAAACTTAAACCATGAAATTTTTTTTGGATCAAGCGCAGTTTTTTCGCCGGCGCGCAAAGCCCGGGCGCGGCGCGGATCATGCGATCAGCGCGATCTGCACGTCCATGACGTTGGTCAGCGTTGGACCGGTGATCAGCAAATCGTCCGTAGCGCGCAAAAAAACATGAGAATCGTTGCGCTGGAGAAAATCTTCGGCAGCCCATCCGCGCGCGCGCCCGCGCGCAAGCGAGAATCCGTCGACCAGGCCGCCCGCGGCGTCCGTCGGCCCGTCGGTGCCGTCGGTGCCGCCGCTCAGAATCACCACGCCGTCGAGGCCGCCGATCTCCAGCGCCGCGGCCAGCGCAAACTCCTGGTTGCGTCCGCCCGCGCCGTCGCCGCGCACGGTGACCGTGGTTTCGCCGCCGGCAAGGACGCAGAGCGGAGCGCCCGCCGCTCCTTTTGCCGCCGCAAGATCTTTCACCCGCCGCGCAAACTTTTTCGCCGCGAGCCGGCTTTCCCCTGCCACCGGCTCGTCGAGGACCCGCGCGTCGTAGCCCAGCGCGGCGGCGCGCGCCCGCGCCGCCGCGAGGGCGCGGCGATTGTCGCCGATGATGAGGTTTTGCACGTTATCGAAGATCGGATCGCCCGGTTTCGGCGTCTCCTCATGGGCGCCGGAGGCGCCGCCCTGGAGATACTCGAGCGCCTTGAGCGGAATTTTTTCGCGCAGCCGATAGCCGTCAACGATCGCCAAGCAATCTTCGTAGCTGCTCCGATCCGGCGCCGTCGGGCCGGACGCGATGGCGTCGAGCGCATCGCCGATCACGTCCGAGAGAATCAGCGCGATCACGGGCGCGGGAGCCGCCAGCGCGGCGAGGCGCCCGCCCTTCAAGCGTGAGAGATGTTTTCGGAGCGCGTTCACCTCGGCGATCGAAGCGCCGCACTTGAGCAGCGCGTCGGTGGTCTGCTGCTTGTCGGCGAGCGACAAGCCCGCGGCGGGAAGAGGCAACAGCGCCGAGCCGCCGCCGGAGACGAGAAAAAAAATCAGATCGCGCTCGGCGCACCCGCGAGCCAGCTCGGCGATCCGTCGTGCGCCGTCGAGCCCGGCCGGGTCGGGAATCGGATGGCCGGCTTCGACGATCTCGATCTTCTTGAGCGCAACGCCGTGGCCATACTTGACGACGACAATACCGCCGGCGATCCGCTCGCCGAGCAAATCTTCGAGCGCCAGCGCCATGCGCGCGCTCGCCTTGCCGCAGCCCGCGACGATAAGTCTTTCAACCCGAGCGAGATCGTAATATCGCGCGCCCGCGCAAAGGCGAGCGCCGTCCAGCCGTACATGGGCCCTGACGGCCGCGTACGGATCCGCCGCCTTCAGGGCGGCGTCGAAGATACTTCGCGCGTGAGCGCGCAATGCGCCTAGCGGCGGCATCCCCCGCGACCTTCAAAAAGAATAAAGCTCTCCGCCAGGGCAGCCCAGCCCCAACGAAGACGGCAGAAAATCAGCGCCCGATTTCAGCGCGGCGACAGAGCTTGCGGTTGAGGATTGAACAGACGAAACCCGCCAAACCCATATTCACCGATTTCCTTGCCCGTGCTGGCATCGTAGATATCGATCAACATGTTTTTATCCGGGTGTCCGGCGAGAAAGCGCGAAAAGATCTCGATGAACTGCTCCTGATCGACAGCGTTGGCCTTCATGAAGCCGTCGCCGACGAACAGCCGATGCGGCCGCTTGCTGCTATCGAGCCGCACCCAGTAGCGCGCGCCGTTGGCGCCGACCTGATCGAGCCATTTTCGATACTCGGAAACGCGCGCTTCGATTTCTTTGAAATTGAGATTCTGCGCAGAAACAAAGGCGGGAAACAAACATGCGGATGCCAGGAGAAGAATCGCAATTTTTCCCGGCATCCGCATGTTCATGAGTTGAACTCCTTGTCAGTTGACTTTGATTTCGACGCGGCGGTTCTTCGCGCGGCCCTCGCGGGTCTTGTTATCCGCGATCGGCTTGCTCTCGCCGAATCCCTGGCCCGAAACCCGGCTGGCGTCCACGCCCTTCTTCACAATGTAATCCTTGACCGAGTTAACGCGGCGCTCCGACAACGCCTGATTGTAGGCTTCCGTGCCGACGCTATCCGTATGCCCCGAAAGGCTTACTTTTTTGTCCTTGTTCTCGTTCATGAACGCGACCAGCCGATCGAGGATCGCGGCGGCTTCCGGCTTCACAGTGCTCTTGTCGAAGTCGAAAAGCACGTCGTCCAGGATGATCGTCCGCTCGACCTTCGGTGCCGGTTTGGGCGGCGGCGGAGGTGGTGGCGGCGGAGGCGGCGGAGCCGGCTTGGGCTTAGGCGCCGGCGGCGGAGGCGGCGGAGGCGGCGGAGGTGGCGGCGCTGGTTTCGGCTCTTCGGTCATCAAATAGGCCAAGCCTCCGCACAGCAGAGCGCTGCCAATCGCAGCAGGCGCAGCCACCCACTTGTCGTGGTCTCGGGAAGTGCCAACTCCGACTCCCGCTGCAGTTCCGCAAAAGGTCGCCCCAACGAGTGCGGCTTGGTTCTTGGTCATGACCCCCGTACAACCAGTGACGAAAAACCCCAGCGCTGCAAACGCCAGATGTTTACTTATTTTCATCGCTTGCCTCCCAGAAAAATTTGGTCACAAAAATTTCGCTCAAAATATGACAACCCACCCCCAACTGTCAAGTAAATATTTGGAATTTTCCGAAGCGCCAGGGCACACCCGCGCTCAAATGCAAAATTTTGCAAGAAATACCGCGAATTTTCTTTACTGGCAACGACTTGGGGCTTGAGCCAACACCCCTGCGGAACGCCCCGTTCAGAGCGCTTCCTAGGGGTCTCAAGCCCGGCTGAAAGCCGCCCGCGGGCCGGCTAAAAAACCGCCTCCGGCGGAGATCGATGGCGGCTTATCTTTTCGCTTTTTGTTGCCGCCCCGATCGGCGCAGCGTATCGTTTTCTTTCATGACCGGGAAGCTCCGCCTCGGGCTCGCACTCGGCGCGCTTGTTCTCGCGGCGACGGCGCTGTTTTATGCCGCGCTCTACTTCATCGCCGGGTCTGCGCGCTTTCGCGCCTGGGCCGAAGCCGAGCTCTCGGCCGCCAGCGGCGCCACAGTGCGCATCGCCGCTCTGCGTTTTCACCCGCCCCTCGGCGTCGTTGCCGAAAACGTCGCGGTGTCAAAGCCGGAAGCGTTCTCTTTCACCGGCCGTCGCGTCTCTACGACTTTCAGCCCACTCGATTTGTTTTTTCGCGCGATTCATCGCCTGGAAATCGACGGCGGCGAGCTCGAGTTGAATATCGACACGCTCGCCCGGCCCGCCGAGCGGCCATCGACGACTATTTCGCTCCGCCGTCTGCTCGTGCGCGACGGCCGCATCGCGGTGCGGCGCGCCGGTGCGACGTTGGTCGAGTTGCCGGGAGTGAATCTGGAGGCGGAGAATTTCAATCTCGCAGAGCACGCCGGGATCACGCTGCGCGCCGGCGTCCCGCCGCTCGGCGCCGAGATGGAGCTTTCGGTGAAAGGCGAAAACGGCGCGCTTCATTCCGAGGTCGTGCTGCGGCCCAAGGCGGGCGGGCACCGCGATCTCGGCAAAAGAGCGCCGCCCGCCGAGATGCTGCGCCTGCGCGCATCGCTGAACCTCGCGGCGAACCGCAAACCTTCCGCCGCGGTCGAGGGCCGCTGGCGCGACTTGCCGGTGCAGGCAATGGCGCTCACCGGCGGCTTGAATCTCAACCTCGAAGCGGACGCCGATTTCAGCGCGGCGCGGCTCGAGGGAACGATCGAGCTCGATGGTTTTTTTCAGACCCTCGGCATCCATGCGCCCGCGCTGGCCGACGGCCAGGTCGCCGCGAACTTCGCCGGCGTTTATAGCGCCGCCGGCAAAACGCTCGCGCTCAAGAGCGTCGCAGTTTCTTCGCCGCTCGGCGCGGCGAGCGGCGCCGGCGCGATCACTTTCGCCGCACCGCCGGCGAGCGCGCTCCAGGCTTCGTTTCGTTCTCAACCGATCGCGCTGGAAAAATTGCAAGCGCTTTTCCCGCCGCCCTTCGATGGCTGGAGCTACGACGGCCGGGCGGTTTTTGAATTGCAAGCGCGCGGTCCGTGGAACGCGCTGCAAGCGAGCGGCAGCGCCCGGAGCGACGGCGCGCGCATCCGCGCGCCGGGCTTTGCGCTGGAAAATTTATCCTTGCGCGCGCCCTTCGCCCGGCTCGCTTCGGGTTGGCGGATCGGCGAAGCCGAAATGAGCGCGGAGAAAATTGTCTACGGCGACAAAAACTCCTGGCAGGTTTCCGCCGCCGCCGCGCAGGCAAGCGCCAGCGCCGAAATCGCCGCCGGGCAGCCGGCGAAAATCGCCGGGCGTTTCGCAAGCGCCGCGGTCAAATTCGCCTCCGCCGACGGCGCGCGCCTGGGCGAGAATCTGCGCGTCGCCGGCAGTTTCGCCGTGCGCGCGGATCCCGCGAGCCGTTCAATCGCGGTCGATGGCGAGCTGCGCGCCGACGGCGGCGAAATCCTCTGGGGAAAATTTTTCGCCGATCTCAAGGAGCCGCAGCCGCGCCTCGAAATATCCGCCGACTACCAGCGCGGCCTCGACCGTCTCGAATGCCGCCGCTGCCGCTTCAGTTTCGCGAGAATCGGCGCCATCGACGTAAGCGGCACCGTGGAGCGCATCAGCGCAAGCCCGGAGCTTCGGCTGCAGGCGCGCAGCGCCAATTTCTCGCCCGGCGGTTTCTTCGATCTCCTGCTGCGTCCGAGCTTCCACCGCGAGTATCCGCTGCTCGACCGGCTCGCGCTCGGCGGCGCTCTCGACTTTGACTGGCGGATTGAGGGCGGCGGGCAAAATCTTTCGATCGCGGGCGATCTCGCGCTCGAAAACGGCAGTCTCGGCGCCGAGGGCTGGCAGATCGGTCCCATCGCGCTTACTTTGCCTCTGCAAATTTCCTGGCCGCAAAAAATGCCGGCGATCGCACCGCCGGCCCGCTACGGCGTGCTCGCCGTCGAGGGGGCGCGTTTCGGCGACGAGCGGGTGGGAAAAATTGCCGCGGCCATCGGCCTGGCGAACAACGCTTTGATATTTCCCCAGACCGTGCGCGCGGAAATCTTCGGCGGCGCGGTGGCAATCGCCGCGCTGCGCTGGCCCGACGTGGTGAACGAGCCCAAGCAGCTCTCCTTCTCGGCCGAGTTGAAGAATCTGCGCCTGGATCGTCTCACCCCGGCGCTCGGCTGGCCGGCGTTCGGCGGCACGCTGAGCGGCTCCATCCCCGAGGTGCAATCGAGCGGCGGCGCGCTTCGGACCAGCGGCGAGATTCGCGCCGCCGTGTTCGGCGGCGAAGCGCGCCTGAGCAAGCTGGAAATCGAAAATCCTTTTTCGTCGCTGGCCGCGCTCCGGCTCGACGCGCGCCTGGCCGGCATCGATCTCGAGCAGGTCACCCAAACCTTTTCATTCGGGCGCATCTCGGGCATCCTGGAAGGCAGCATCGGCAATCTCGTGATCGTGGACGGACAGCCGGCGGCATTCGAGATCGATTTGCACTCGGTGGAACGCGGCAAGGAACAGCGCATCAGCGTCGAGGCGCTGAATAAAATTACCGTGCTCAGCTCCGGCGCCAGCGCCGGAGCGCTCTACGGCGGGCTGGCGGGATTTTTCGACAACTTCGGCTACAGCCGGCTGGGCTTCAAGGCGCGCCTGAAAAACGACCGGCTCGCCCTGCGCGGCGTCGAGAGCCGCGGCGATGAGGAATTCCTCGTGGTCGGAAGCTTTCTGCCGCCGCGGGTCAACGTCGTCAGCCACACCCAGGAGATCGCTTTTTCGGAGCTCTTGCACCGGCTCCAACGCATCAAAGCGGAGCCGTCCACGTCTAAATAGGCAACGGAGGAATCATGCTCAAACGGATCGTTTTCGCCCTGGTATTTTTGGCCAGCGCCTGCGTCACCGTGAACATTTATTTCCCCGCCGCGGCGGTGGAGCGCGCCGCGGATCAGATCGTCAAAGAAACCTGGGGCGGACCCGGCGAGCCGGCCAAGCCCGCGGCGCCGGCGCCGCAGAGCCGCAACCGCTTCGCGCCAAGCGCTCTGGTGAGATTGAGTTTCGCCGGCGACGCCTTCGCCCAGGAAGCCGACATCAACGTGACCAATCCGGCGATTCGCGCCTTGAAAGATTCGATCAAAAAACGCAGCGAAGCGCTCAAGCCGTACCTCGACAAAGGCAACGTCGGCATCGGCCAGGACGGCCTGCTCGCCTTGCGCAGCGCCGAGGGCCTCAATCTCAAGGAGCGCGCCGACGTCAATCAACTGATCGAAGCCGAAAACCAAGACCGCGAAGCGCTCTACGCCGAGATTGCCAAGGCCAACGGCATCCCGAAGGAAAACATTCCCCGGATCAAAAGCATCTTCGCCAGGAGCTGGGTCGAGCAGGCGCGCCCCGGCTGGTGGATTCAGAGCGGCGGCGCCTGGCAGAAAAAATAACCGGCGCGGATCGGCGCGCGCCGTCCAACCGGAGCCACGAAATGTTTAAAGCCCTTCTGTTCTCGATCGCCGCGGCGCTTTTAGGCACGGCCTGTGAAACCGCCGTGGGAACCGGCCGCTCGCAATTCATCGTCATGTCGGAGACTCAAGAGCAGCAGATCGGCGACCAGGCTTATAAAGAAACTCTCAGAAAAAGCCGGCTTTCAGCCCGCGCCGATTGGCAGGCGCAGCTCCAGCGCGTGGGCCGGCGTATCGCGGCGGCGGCGAACAAGCCCGAGTACCAGTGGGAGTTTCACGTGATCCAGGGAAAAGAGATCAACGCCTTCGCGCTTCCCGGCGGCAAGGTCGCGTTCTGGGAAGGCATCATGCCGATCGCCCAGGACGACCACGGCGTCGCCGTGATCATGGGCCACGAAGTCGCGCACGCGCTGGCGCGTCACGGCGCCGAGCGCGCCAGCCAGCAGATGGGCGCGCAGGCGCTCGGCCAGTTGCTCGCTCTCGGCGTCGGCCAGGTGAGTCCCGGCCTGGAAGAGCAATTCATGCAGCTCTACGGCCTGGGCGCGACGGTGGGCGTGCTGCTGCCGTGGGGCCGAACTCAGGAATCCGAAGCGGATCGCATCGGACTGAATTTGATGGCGAAGGCCGGCTACGATCCGGCTGCCGCCATCGCCTTCTGGGAGCGCATGTCGAAAGCATCCGGCGGCGGCAAGCCGCCGGAATTTTTATCGACCCATCCGAGCGACGAAACCCGCATGCGCCAGATCCGCGAGTGGCTGCCCGAGGCCAGAGCGAATTTTCGCGCGCAGTAGCGCGGCGAGAAATTTTTTTCAGGAAACCGCGAGTCAGGATTCGTAGCAGCTTTTCACATCGAGATCCTGGCCGACGCTGACCGCCTGGAATTTGCTCCAGAAAGCATCGTCGACTTTTTTCCAGACCGCGGTCTGGCCCACGCCGCGGTAGCGCGCCAGTCCGCCCGGCCCGGCGTTGTAGGCCGAGTACGTCGCCCGCGCCAGATGGCCGCGCGGCTGCTTGTCCTCTTTTTTCGGGATCGCGTAGCGGCTCAAGTAATAATGCAGAATCTCGGCGCCGGCGTGGCCGTTGTAGACGATGTCGCCGGTCAGTCCTTTGATGTCGTAGACGCTGCGCCAGGTGATGCGATTCACCTGCATCAACCCGACGTCGCCCGTGCTCGACGCCAGGGTGGCGAGCTTTTCGCCCTTTTTGATGAACTGCCGCCAGCAGCTCTCCTGCCAGCCGGTGGCAAAGATGATCTGGCGATAGAGGTTGCGGTGCTGCGGCGTGAGCTCCGACTTGGCCAGCACGCGGTCCGCGACCGCGGTCAAAAGCTGGCGGATTTTGGCCAGGTATTCCTGAATTTCTTTTGGCTCCGGCACCCACTGATTGAGCCGATCGAAATCGCCCTCCGCCGCGTGCGCGCGCGCCACCGACCCGAGATCCAGCGCGGCGCGCGCCTTGTCGAAAAGCCGGCGCAGATTGCCCTGCTCCAGAAGCGGCGATGGGCGGATATCGGGCAACCCCGCGGTGAAGCCTAGGAGCGCGCGCAGGCCCGCGTCGATTTCGGTGGTGTACGCCAGCGGGTCGCCGCCGCCGGCGCCGATCGCCTGGGCGGCGCCGCGCAGGGCCTCCGGGGTAATGCGAAAAATTCCCAGGCGCTGGCCGAGGCCGGAAAATGAAGCCGCCGCGTCCATGGCGCGAATGAAGCTCGCATACTGCGCGGCGTTTGTCTGGTTTGCGCTGGGAATCGCCTGCTTGATAAGCGGCGACAACCGCTGCCAGGTGTCGGTAAACAACTGCGGCACCGGATCGGCGCTGCCCGACCTTAAGAGACCGACCAACTGATAGCGCGCGTCGAGAAACGTCTCGCCCAGGCGATCGCGCAGCGCCGGCTGAAACTCTCCGCCGAGCTTTTTAACGACGTTGGTAAGAAAAGAATCCCACTGGCGCCAATCCGCCGGGGCGCCGCCGGGCAGCGCCAGCGCCGCCACTCGCAGCTCGCCTTCCGGATTGAGCGCCAAGGCGGGGGTGGCGATCGACAGCCCCGCAAGCAGCGCCAGCCAGCGCGCGCGGCAGACACGCTTTTTCATGGAATCGAAAAACTTTCACGCCTTTGCAGCGCGGACAAAGCGCTACTTCAAATCCGCCGTGCAGTGGGCGCACTTGCTCGCCTTGAGCGGAATCGTCGAGAGGCAGTGCGGGCAGTCTTTGGTCGTCGGCGCCGCCGCCGGCGCCGGCTTCGGCGCGGTCAGCGCGTTGATCTGCCGAATGATCAGGAACAGCACGAAGGCGATGATCAGAAAATTGATCACCGCATTGATGAAAAGGCCGTAATTGAGCGTGGCGGCGCCTGCCGCCTTCGCCGCCGCGACCGACGGGTATTCCTTGCCCGACAGATTGATGAACAGGTTGGCAAAATCCACGTTGCCGAGAATTTTTCCGATCGGCGGCATGATGACGTCGTCCACCAGCGAGGACACGATCTTGCCGAACGCCGCGCCGATGATCACGCCCACGGCGAGCTCGATCACCGGCCCCTTCATCGCGAATTCCTTGAACTCCTTCAGCATAAAACCTCCGTGTCGTTGCCGCCGCCGCCGCGTTTTTTTTGGCGCCGCCGGGATGCCGATCGCCGCCGGGTCAGCCGCGCGACTGCCCGGCAGCCGCTCATATAGTGCACGCCGAGCGATGCTGTCAATGAAATTATCCGCCCCGCGGAGCGGACTTGCGGCGGCACGCTGAATCGCGGTCGCGCGCGCCGCCAGCAGCGTTGGTTCCGGATGATGCACGATGCCGCGCGCGCGGTGCGGCGGCCGATTCTGCCGAAGCGGAACGAGCGGCGCCGGAGCGGAAGCGCTGCGCCCTGGATCAACGGCGCGATCCGTGTTTTAGTGCGGGCAGAAAGATCGTTGGTGGTTTTATAGCGAGGAAAAAATCCCGCCGGCGGCCGATTCGGGTTTGAGCCGGCGGGAACCGCTTCGACGAGGAGGCCCTCCGATGCGACGAATGGTTCCAGCGCACATCGTTCTGCTGCTATTGCTATTCTGGGGAATCGGCCCGGAGACGGCGCGCGCGCAGCAGGGAATTCGCGGCCGTTACACCACCACGGCGGATGTTTCGCTGCGCTCCGGACCGGGAATGAATTATCCGGTGATCGCGACCTTGCCCAAAGGCATTGCCATCAACGTCGTCGGCCGCGAAGGCTACTGGCTCAAAGTCGAGTCCAGGCACGGCGGCAAGCCCGGCTACGTCGACGAACAGTTCGCGCGCCCCGAAGGCGCGGCACAAACCGAGCCGCCGCCCCGAACGGCCGGCAGCTCGGTCGCCGGAGCGTATCGCACCGTGCGAGACGCGGATCTCCGCGAGGGACCGGGAAGCAAATATCCGGTCGTCGCCAGACTTCCGTCGGGCATCCGCGTCAACGTGGTGCGCGCCGAAGGCGACTGGCTGAGAGTCGTCTCCAAGCGCGGCGCCAAGCCTGGCTACGTGGAGAAACGCGCGGTCGAGCCCTGGGACGACCGCTACTGAGCCGGGCGGCGGCCGTCCAAGATTTGCGATCGCGCTCCATTGCGCGGGGCGACCGCCGGGCGCCCCGACATGACGTTGCGCCTTTTGCAGTCTCCGAGTTTAATTCTCCAGGTCGGGACCCGCGCGCGCGGTGAATCAACTCGAGCTCCGATCGCGCTGCTGGATTATCTTGGCTCCGTCTACGATTTGGCGCGCTCTTCGGCGATCATCTGCAGCACCTTCTTGCGGATTTCCTGGTCGGCGCGCGCGACTGCAAAAATCTGCGAATAGTTTTCTTCGGTCATGCCTTCCCTGGTGAGCGCGTCGCGGAATTTGGTTTGCGCCTCCTGCCGAATCTGCTTGCCTTCGTCCGGATGGGCAGCTCCCCTGGCGCGCGGCTCGTATTCCTGGCGAATTTTTTCGACCTGAACATAGACCCTGGCAAAATTGCGCAGCTGCCGCTCATCGAGCTGGGGCGCGGCCGGATTGGGAGCGGCCTGCGCCAAAGCGCTGCGTGGTGCAGCCGCGGCTGACAGCAAAACGGCCAATGCGATGGCCGGCATCGCGTTTATTCGCTTCATGGCAATCTCCTCTCGCACGAAGATTCCCGCTTGACGCGCAAGCGACATGCCACAAACCCTTCGCGAAGATTTGCGCCCGGTTGCGAAAATCATTCTGCCGGCGCGCATGGGATACCCTACAGGAGCGGACGGCGAACGCCGCCCACTGAAGCCTTATCCTACGCGGGCGCCGGATGGCGGGACTGCGCGGTTGTGAATGTTGAGCTCAGAGGGATGGGCGCGAATCACGACCCCTTGCCCAACTCCTGCGATCGTTTGGTCGCGCTCGCCACGGCGCTCATCACCGTGCCGCGAAAGCCGTTCTGCTCCATCGCGTAGAGTCCGGCGATGGTGGTGCCGCCGGGCGAAGTCACTTCGTCCTTCAGCTCGGCGGGATGTTTCTTGCTTTCGAGCGCCATGCGCGCGGCGCCGTAGACGGTCTGCATGGCGAGCCTGAGCGCCACGTCGCGCGCCAGTCCGACCTGGACGCCGCCGTCGGCGAGCGCTTCGATGAAAAGAAAAACATACGCCGGCCCGCTGCCGCTGAGGCCGGTGACCGCGTCGAGATATTTTTCCTCCACCGGCATGCCGACTCCGAAGCTGTTGAGGATCGCGCCGACCTTTTCCAGATCCGACGCGGTGGCGTGGCCGCCGCCGGCAAAACCCGCCGCGCCGGCGCCCACCACGCAGGCGATGTTGGGCATCACGCGCACCACGCGCGCGCCGGGCTCGAGGTGGGTCTCGATGCGCCCGAGCGGCACGCCCGCGGCCACCGACACGAGCAGCCGCGATTGGCCGAGGGTCTTGGCGATTTCGCGCGCCACCGAATCGACGATCTGCGGCTTGACCGCGAGAATGACGATGTCCGCGAAGGCGCAAAGCTCGACGTTGTTGGCCGTGGTCTTGACGCCCGCCTCCTGCGCGATCGCCTGGCGCAGCTCGGCGCTCACGTCGCTGGCCATGACGCTGTCTTTTTTTACGAGCCCGGCGCCGATAATGCCGCGCACGATCGCCGAGCCGATTTTGCCGGCGCCGATCACGCCGATTTTTTCGCTCAACACGGGAACCTCCTCACTGCCGTCGCTGGGCCAGAGCTTAGTCGTTCGCCAAGCAAAGTTCAAAGTCAGTGCGAAAACACAAAAGCCTCCGGCTTCGCGCCGGAGGCTTTTGTGAAGTGCGATCCGCGGCAATCAGAATTCGCGCCGCGCTGAAACCGATCTGCCGCATCCGCGGCCGAGCGCCGGCCGCCCCGATGTGTTTTGCGTTCTTTGCGGTTCAATCCCGATTCTGACTTTTTGTGTCGCCTTGTGTTCTATGGGGCTGAATTTTCCCGCCTAATACTTTGCCCCCAGCTCCTGCAGCGCTTTCAAAGCGTCGGCGTCGTCCGGCGCGAGCGAGAGAATCTCGCGGTACTTGCGCTCGGCTTCCCTGGTTTTCCCCAGCTGCGCGTAGGCCTGGCCGAGGGAAAAGCGCAGATCGTTGCGGCGGCGCCGCATGCGCAGCGCCTCGCTGTATTCCGCGACCGCCTTTTCCCACATGGCGAGGCGATAATAGATGCCGCCGAGCTCGGTATGAATCGTCGCCGAGTCTTCGCCTTTGGTTTTGGCTTTCTCCAGCAGCGCGCGCGCTTCCTGCAGCTCTTTTTTAGACTGCGCCTCGTCTTTCGTGCGCGCCGCTTTGGCCGCGATCAGCCGGCCCCAGGCGAGCAGCACCGCGGGGTGATCCGGTTGCAGGTCGCGCGCCTGCACGAACCACTTTTCGGCCTCGCCGAGATCGCCCGAATGCAAGGCGATGTTGCCCAGTCCGAGGTAAGGCAAAACTTCCTTGTAGCCCATGGCGATCACTTTGCGGTAAATCACCTGCGCTTCCGGCAGGTAGAACTCGTCGCTCATGGCGAGCACGTCGGAAATATATTCCGCGCCGCTTTCGAGCGCGGCCAGCGCTTCCTTGGCGCCTTCGACGCTCTTGTCCTGCTCCAGGTAGATGCGCATTTTGAGCAGGTGAAATTTGGGATTCTTCGGCTCGAGGCGCAGCGCTTCGTCGATCTCGTTGGTGGCGCGCCCGCGCGCGAGGCTCGCCAGGTAGGACTGCGCCAGATAATAATGATGCATCGCCTCGGGCACCGGCAGCGGCTTCTTCTTGAGCCACGGCGGCGTATCCACCAGAAACGGCGTCATGATCCGGCGGTTGAGCTCGGTGGTCGCGCGCCGGAGATTTTTCGGCGCCGAGAACTCCAGCTGGGCGCCGTCGTCGGTGTTGATCGCCGCGCCCTTGGAAAAAGCCAGAAACCCGTCGCGGTTCATGCGGTAAAATCCCTGCACCGCGTAGATGTCGGAAAGGCCCAGGTACTCCAGATCCGACTGCAGGGTCCTGTTGTCGTCGTAGATTTTTTTAACCGCGGGGTAATCAAAGACCTGCTCCTTTTTGCTGCCGACCAGCAGAAAATCGCTTTCCTTCATGCTCCAGAGCGACACGTACGGAAACGCTTCGGCGAAGGTGCGAAACACCATGCGAAAATCGTCCGGCGACATGGAATAGTTGTGAAACCACTGGGCGAAGATGCCGTCGTCTTTGATCTTGGATTTCACCACCTGGTAGAACTCGCGCGTGTAGAGATTGGCGATGCCGGCGATCCAGGGATTGGACGGCTCGGCGGTGATCACGTCGTAGCGCTCCGGCGTAGCGAGGATGTAATTTCTCCCGTCGGTGGGGATCACGCGCACGCGCGGATCCTCGAGCACGCCGGCGTGGCGCGAGTTGCGCGAGCCGCGCGCCAGGCGGTCGATGGCGCCGCGGTAGTCGAGATCATCGGAACGCTTCATCAGCTCGGCGCGCGCCGCCGGCGACATCACGCCCTTGTAATAGAGCCGCTTTTTTTCCTTATCGTACCAGACGTGCTTTTCCGGCCCCTCGTTCGCCGAATCGTAGACGAACGCGCGCCGCGCCGGCTCCTGCTCCGGAAAGGACACCCCGGGCGGCAATTTATCCACCGCCACCCAGGTACGGTCGAAAAACTTGCTCGCCTGGATCATCGCCGGCTCGATCTCGATGATCTCGATGCTCTTGAGCGATTTGAACGTGGCCAGCGCTTTGGCCGACATGCCGCTGCCCAGACCGATGGTGAGCGCGCGCTCGGCGGTCGGATGCAGCAGCATGGCGATGTAGCTCGTCATCAATTGACTGAGCGCGTCGCCGTAGGAGCCGTCGATCTTGCCGTTGGAGCGAAAATAGATGTAGTCGCTGCCGGGAATGCTGTGCACGCTGACCGTTGTCGTCAAACCCTCGCGGTAATAAAGCACGTCGTCGCGGCGCATTTCTTCGACGCGCAAGGAATCGGTGGGCAGCGGCTCGTAGCGGTCGGCGTAAACGGTCACGCCGCTGGTGAGGACGTGCGGGTCCCAGCGACGCACTTTCAGGGGCACGATCACGGCCAGCACCAGCACCGCGAGGCCGAGCGCGTAGCGGGGCAAAAAAGCCAGCCGCGGATCGCTCACCATCAGCCAGGCGCCGATCGCGAGATTCATCACCACCGCGAAGATGATCGCGTTCTGAACGCCCAGGGTGGGAATCAAGATAAAACCGCCGGCAAAGGCGCCGAGCACCGCGCCCACCGTGTTGGCCGCGTAGGAGCTGCCGACGCCGCTGCCGACGCGGTAAAGATTCTGCGTGAAGAGCCGCGCCACCAGCGGAAAAGTCATGCCGAGAAAAATCGTCGGCACGAACATCACCAGCGCCGACAAAAAGATCTGCAAGTACAGAAAAACGGTGAACGTGTCGCCGAAGCCGTGCAGGAGGCGCACGAAGATCAGCGGCAGGCGCTCGAACAGCGGAATCGTCGCCAGCGCCGAGAGACCGACCCAGATCTCGATCAGGCCGAAGGTGCTGAGCCGCGCTTCGCGCGCGCCGAGCAGGCGCGCATAGATGAACCCGCCGAGCGACAGGCCGATCAGAAACGTCACCAGCATCGTCGAGAAAGAATAGATCGAGCTGCCGATCACCAGGGTCAGAGAGCGGGTCCAGGCGTTCTCGTAAACCAGCGACGCGAAGCCCGAAAGCGCGAAGGAGGTCAACAAAACCCAGGCGAGCGCAGAGGAGCGCGTTGCATCGACGGCGCCCGCCTCTGCGGCAGCAGGCGCTTCAGGAGCCGGCTCGGCATCGACGAGCGGCGTTTTGTCGCGCACCTGATCGACGAGCAGGATCACGGCGGCGATCACCAGGTTGACGCAGGCGGCGACATACACCGTCTCGCGCATGCCGAGCAGGGGGATCAACGCAAAACCGCCGGCGGCGCAGCCGATCACCGCGCCGAGCGTGTTGGTCGCGTAGAGATCGCCCACGCGCCGGCCGAACTGAGCGAAGCTGCGGACAAAAAACCGACTGAGCACGGGCAGGGTCGCGCCCATCAACAGGGTCGGAAACACCAGCAGTGTAAAAGACAGAAAAAACAGCACCAGGTTGAAAAGAAACGGATAGCTCTCGTTGAGGCCGAAGATCGGCCCGTAGATTTTCTGCGCGAAATGAAAGATCCACGGCACGAGAAAACCGTAAACGCCGACGCCGGCCTCGAGAATGCCGTAGAGCAGAAAATCGTTCCTGCCGCGGTCGGCGATCTTGCCGAAGAGATAACTGCCGATGGCCAGACCGGCCATGAACGCAGACAGCACGGTGGCGATGGCGTAGGTCGTGTTGCCGAAGATTTGCGTCAGCATGCGGGTCCAGACGACCTGGTAGATCAAACCCGCGGCGCCGGAAAAAAAGAAACAAAACAACCCGACGAGAAGCAGCCAGTCCTGTTTGGAGCGCTCAACACTCTCGGTCATAAGTTCTCCCCAGCCGATCGGAAAACAATCCCCAGTGTGATAGCAAGCCGGTCGTAAACTGTAAAGGGTCGGAATTTCCTGGAGCGCGCGGATGGTTCGCGCGGTAGCGCGCGCGGCGCCGCCGTCGCTGCGTTCGTTGACTTTGCCGGGAATGTCGTATAAGCGTACCTTCTGTCCCGGCGTCCCGATTCGAAAAATTCTCGCCTGTATCGTTGACGGATGAATTCGAAAAATCGCCTGCGGATCGGCCAGTTTTTTACCGGCAAGCGGCGGGTGTATCCAGATAAAAGTTAAATATTCGGAGGAAAGCCATGGCAAACGCAAAACGAGACGGCGCGGCCCCTGAGGAGGTGAGAGATCTCAGGCGGGCCATCGAGTGGATGAAGAAGGAAGGCGATATCATCATCACCGACAAGGAAGTCGATCCGAATCTGGAAATCACCGGCATTCAGAAGCAGCTGGACGGCGGCTGCCCGATCCTGTTCAACAACATCAAAGGCAAACCCTACCATCGCGCCATCACCAATCTTTTCGGCGACATGAACGTGATCAACAAGATGTTCGGCTGGAAGGATCACGCCGATCGCACGCGCAAGCTCGCTTACGCCATTACGCATCCGATTGCGCCGGTCGTGGTCGATCAGAAGGACGCGCCGGTGCAGGAAGAAGTCTACGAGAAGCCTGCGGAAGCCAACGATTACGTGATTCCGATCCGCCACACCAACATCGAGCCCGAGCTCACCGTGGGCTCCGGCAATCGGCTGATCTCCGGCGAATATTTCAACGGCGGCACCGATCTCGGCTACAACCGCATGAACTTTCGCTGGGGCAACGTCGGCACGTTTCAGATTTCTCCCGGCTCGCACATGTGGCAGGTGGTGAGCAAATATTACAAAGACAACAAGATGGTGCCGATCACGATGAACTTCGGCCTGCCGCCCGCGGGATCGCTCTTGGCCGGCGCCGGATTCGACTATGTGATCCTGCCGCAGGGCTGCGACGAAGTGGGCATTGCCGGCGCCGTGCAGGGCGCGCCGATGCGCCTGGTCAAGGCGCGCACGGTGGACGCCTACGGTCTGGCCGACGCCGAAGTGATCCTCGAAGGCTACGTGAATCCGCGCGACCGGCGCTTCGAGACCGCCGAAGCCGAAAAGGCCGGCGTGCAGGGCCGCTTTCATTTTCATCCCGAGTGGGCGGGCTACATGGGCAAGGCGTACAAAGCGCCGACCTTCCACGTCACCGCGGTCACGACGCGCAAGCGCGACAGCAAACCGATCATCTTTCCGCTCGGCGTGCACACCCTCGACGATCACAATATCGACACCACGGTGCGCGAAGCGGCGATGTTCGAGCTGTGCGAGCGCATGCAGCCCGGCTTGATCATGGACGTGAACATTCCCTACTGCATGACCGACTGGGGCGGCGCGATCATCCAGGTAAAAAAGCGCAACCGCATCGAGGAAGGCTGGCAGAGAAATTTCATGGCCGCGATTCTCGCCACTTCCCAGGGCTCGCGCCTGGTGATCGCGGTGAGCGAAGACGCCGATCCCTACGACATGGACGACATCATCTGGAATCTCACCACGCGCGTGAATCCCAAAACCGACATCATCAATCCGCTGCCCGGCGGGCGCGGCCAGACTTTCATGCCGGCGGAAAGAATGACCGCCGGCGAGCGCGAGTGGACCGCTTCGAACACCAACTTCGAAGGCGGCATGGGCATCGACGCCACCGTGCCGTTCGGCTACGAGAGCGACTTCATGCGTCCGGTTTATCCGGTCGACCGAGTCGATCTGAAAAAATGGTTCAGCGACAAGGACATTCAAAACGCCAAAAGCCGCATGCAGGGCTGGGTGCATTCCCTGGCGCGCACCGGCCGATAACCGCGCGCGAAGACCCGGCGCAATGAAAGGGCAAGGAGCGCTCCTTGCCCTTTTTTTGTGCCATCGCAGCGATTCCAGCGCCGCTTGCCGAAGAGAAGGCCTGGCTGTTGCGGGAATTCTTGCGAGCCGCTCTCCACGTGCCGCCGTCGAGCGCGGGATTTTTTCTCCCGCCGCGTTGACTTCGCGGAATTCGTCTGTTAGCTAGCGGGGGTAGTCTTGCTCGCAACCGGCCGTTTCCATCTTTCATCCGGCCGGCCTCCAAACGAAAAGTATGGAGAAACGTCCTGAAAAAACGCTGCCTCGTACTTTAGTTTGCGGCGTGTTCTACACCCGGCTGCTGACCGTTGTCGTTCTGTTCGCCCCTGCGCTCCTGACATTCAAATCCATCTCCGAACAAGCCGCGGCGGCTAGGCCCGCCCCGGTCGAAGCCGCCCCCGGGGTCGTGGAAAAACCGCGCCCGCGCGAGCTGGTGCGAATGTTTTCGCTCATCAAAGCGCATCGTCCGCAAGCTTCCGAGGAAGAAACCTGGCAGGTTGCCGAAGTGATCCTGGAAGAATGCGCCAAGCGCAAGATCGATCCGCTATTGGTGCTGGCGCTGATCGAAGTCGAAAGCGGATTTCAACCCGCCGCGGTTTCGCCTGCCGGCGCGCGCGGCATCATGCAGATCATGCCGGATACGGCGCGCGCGCTGACGCGTCGGGTCGGGCGCGAGTACGGCATCCGGCCGGCGGCGTTCACGCCCGAAGCGCTCGACGATCCGCTGTTCAACATCCGCCTCGGCGTTTACTATCTGCACGGTTTGAAGAATCAGTTTCAGGATCTGATCCTCACTCTCAGCGCCTACAATTTCGGTCCGGTGGAGCTGCAAAGCCGCCTCGATAACAACCTCGACTACTCCTCCGAATTCACCGCGGCGGTGCTCGACGCCTACCAGCGCTATCAGCGCTACCAACACCCGTCTTCTTGATCACGAGCGTTTGTCGCGCCCCTGGGCGCAAAAAAATTTCGCTGCTGCGCCGGCGCGTAGCAATCCCGGCAAATCTCGTGTTAAATAAGAGCGGGTTTGAGCGAATCGCGGATTTTATGCGGCTCACGCAGGACGCCTGGAGCGAGATTGCCCGCCACGCGCAGGAAACTTTTCCCGAAGAGTGCTGCGGCGTGATCTTCGCCGCCGGCGCCGCCGACTTCGTGGTTCGGGTGCAGAACATTCAGAACCGCCTGCACGCGCTCGACCCCCAAACCTATCCGCGCACGGCGGCCATTGCCTACGCGATGGATCCGCTCGAGCTCGACGAGGTGATTCGTCGGGGCGAGAAAAACGGCCGGCGCCTGAAAGCGTTTTATCATTCGCACCCCGATCACGACGCCTATTTTTCCGCCGAGGACAAAGCTTTTGCGAGCCCGTTCGGCGAGCCGATTTATCCCGACGCGGCGCAGATCGTCATTTCGATTTACAACCGCGCCGTCAAGGTGATCCGCGCTTTCGAATGGTCCGCCGCCCGCGCGGATTTCGCCGAAGTCCCCCTCGACCGCGTCTAGCTTGCATGCCCGCGCCGCGCGAAAGTGTCATCGATTCTCTGGGCCTGCCGATCCATTGTCTCGAATGGGGCGAGCCCGGCGGCGAGCCCCTCGTGCTGGTGCACGGCTACCTCGACCTCGCCCACAGTTGGCGCGCCTTCGTCGCGGCGCTGGAAAAACGCATCGGCGGAATGCCGTGGATCATCGCGCCGGATTGCCGCGGCCACGGCGACAGCGGCTGGGTGGGCGCCGGCGGCTACTACCATTTCCCCGATTACGTTTTCGATCTCGACTGCGTGGTGCGCGCCTTCGGCGCCGCGCGCATTCGCCTGATCGGCCACTCGATGGGCGGCACGATCTCGCTGCTGTACAGCGGCGCATTCCCGGAGCGCGTTTCCAGACTGATGTTGATCGAAGGCATCGGCCCGCCGGGCATGACCTACGCCGACGCGCCGGCGCGCATGGTGAAGTGGATCGCCGAAGTGCGCGAGCGCGGCCGGCGCCATTTTCGCCAGTACACGAGCATCGAAGCCGGCGCCGGTCAGCTGCGCCAGACCAACCCGCGATTGCCCGCCGATTTCGCCCTCGAGCTGGCGCGCGCCGCGATGAGACAAACCAGCGCGGGCAAGTGGGTGTGGAAATTCGATCCGCTCCATCGAACCGCGGCGCCGCAGCCCTTTTATACCCGCCAAGCCCTGGAGTTTTTGCGCCGCATCGAATGTCCGGTCCTGCTCGTGGACGGCGCCTTGAGCCGCCAGACGCGCCGCACGGACAAGCAGGAACGATACGACGCGATTCGCCGGCGCCGCCAGGTCGTCATCGAAGGCGCCGGGCACATGGTTCATCAGGACAATCCAACCGCCCTGGCGGAAGCGGTCGCAGCTTTTTTACAGGCGTAACCCGGCTGTCATCTCGCGCAGTTCTAATGAAGCGCGCCGGGAGTTGCCGCACCTTGACTATCGGATGCGAATTCGGGGATTATAGCGCCACGAATATTGAGGCCGCGCGATGATTGTGAGAGAGTAAAGAGCATGATCGATGGGGCTCAAAGGATCGCCCGTGCGTAAGCCCTCTTCACGGCGCCAGAACGGCGAGCGGCTCGACAAAAGCGCCAGCTCCGGCCGGGAAATCTCCACGCGAAGAATTCGTCCGCGCGTGGAATCCTCCGCGCCGGACGTCGATCTCACACTGAAACATTTCCACCGCCGCAGCGAAGGATCGCCGGCGGCCTCCGAGGGCAAACGGCTGTTTCTTCGCGTCGGCGATGAAGTCAATCATCTGCGCTACGAGGAGTGGGGCCTGGGAGTGGTGCTGGAGGTGATGACCTCGTCGATTCCCGGCGGAACCTGTCTTGCGCGCGTGCGCTTTCAGGACGGCCAGCTGCGCTGCTTCAACAACGATCTCGATAACGAGGCGTGCTGCTACTATTTCGGCGTCCGGCGCTACTGGAATCCGAGCCGCGGCGCCGCCGCGGCGAGCGCCAAATTTTTTCTGCGAGGCTGATCTATGAAACGAGCCAACCTCATTGCCGCTGCGCTTTTGTCATCGATTTGCCTTGCTGCCGCTCCGGCGCGCGCCGAGGACGCTATCGAGAGCGCCGGCGTTGGCGTCGGCGTCGCTCTCGGCAACATTTTGTTTCTGCCGGTCAAGGCGATCTCGGTCACGATGGGCGCGCTCTCGGGCGGACTCTCTCTGGCGCTTACCGGCAACGCCGATTTGAGCCAGCAAATCTGGCGCGACACCTCTCAGGGACCCTACGCGATCACCCCGGAGGTCGCCCGCGCCGGAGTCGGGCAACGCCCCGAGCTACTCGAGAAAAAATAAACGGCATGCCGTCCCGCTGGAGGCGGCATGCCGTTCGCGTTCTCGCCGGTCAAAATCCGCTAGGCCAAATTCGCTTTGAAAAAGCTGACGGTTCTGCCCCACGCGTCCTTCGCCGCGTCGGGATGGTAGCGATCCGCGTTGGTGTTGTTATTGAAGGCGTGCTTGGCGCCCGGATAAATTTTGCAGTCGAACTTCTTCCCCGCCTTCGCCAGCGCGGCTTTCAGGGGCTCGACGCCGGGCATGATGTTGGGATCGTCCTGCGCGTAGTTGCCCATCACCGGGCAGGGAATGTTGGCCACGGAATCGAGCGGATCGGGGTTGCGCCCGTAGTACACGACCGCGGCGTTGAGATCCTTGCACTTGGTCGCGAAGTTCAGCGACTGGCCGCCGCCCCAGCAGTAGCCGACCACGCCGACCTTGCCGTTCACGTAGCTCTGCTTTTTCATGTAGGCCACGGCGGCTGTCAGATCCTCCGCCACCATCGTGCCGTTGACCTTCTGGATTTCCTTGGTGGCCTCGTCGCTGCCGTTCCATTTGTCGCTGCCGCCGATCCGGCTCATGCAGTCCACGGCAATGGCCGCGAAGCCGTCCTTGGCGAAGCGCCGCGCCACGTCTTTGATATGGCCCACCAGCCCGCGGTTCTCGTGGATCACCACCACCGTGCCTAAATTCGCGCCGCCCTTGGGGCGGGATACGTATGCGTTGATGGTGCCGCCCGGGCTGGTGAACTGCACCATCTCCGACTGCAGGCTCGCATCGTTGGGATCGACGATGTTCTCTATGGTCTGCGCCATGGATAAACCTCCTTCAGAAAAATTTTTTATGTACGGGCCAGCTATAGCGAAAAACAAATTTCAAATCCAGACCCGCGCGGATCGCGCTCGGCTTGGAAAAATAAAAACGGCGCCCGGAGGCGCCGCTGTAGAAGATTCTCGTTGCGACAGCGCTCGGCCGTCAGGCCGAAGTCGATGCGGAAGAGCTGCTCGAGGAAGCGCTGTCGCTTTTTTTGCTTTCGCTCTTGGCATCCTTGCTCGAGGAGTCCGAAGAGGAGGATTTCGAGCTTTTTTCAGTTTTGCTGTCGCCGTTTTGTCCCTTGCGCGCGTAGTCGGTGATATACCAGCCGGTGCCCTTGAGTTGAAAAGAAGTGTTCGAGATCAGTTTCTTGACTTTGCCTTTGCAGGTGGGACATTTGCCCAGAGGCTTTTCGGTGATCTTCTGGGTCACTTCGAAGGTGCCGCATTTCTGGCATTGATACTCGTAAATCGGCATGTTGGAACCTCGGCTTAGGTGGTAAAACCCAACTTAACCACCGCCCGCGCGGTTGTCAATTGACGGCCACCATCGGCCGATTCACGCCCGCGCGTTGCGGTCCGAGCCATCCTCTTTGATATGCGGCCCGCCGAATCCCTCCGAGCGGTTGCCGAACAGCACCAGCGGCTCGGTGCCGTTGTTGGTGATTTGATAATAGTCCTTGGCTTCCAGGAAAAGCACCTCGTTCTTGCGGATCGGGCGCTCCTCGCCTTTCAATCCTTTTACGACGCCGCTTCCCGAAAGCACCAAAAAGGTCTCCGGGCTGGCGTGGTAGTGCATGTCCGTGCCGTCGCCGGGCACGAAATAAAGCATCCAGGAGCGGAAATTGCCGGTGCCGAAAAGCCGGATGTTGCGCTGTTTGGTCGCGGCCATCTCATCGAGATTTTTTACTTCCATCGCATCCTCCTCGGACAAATGGGCCGATTCTAGCCCAGCTCTCCGGTTCGGAGCAAGCCGCGCGGCCGAGCTTGACAGTCCCGCGGGCCTGCCATATTGCTCGGTAAAATCGCGCAGCAAAGAAGGAAGATGGAGGCAGCCATGTTGAAACTGAGCGAGCCGCAGGCCGTGGAATATGTCGCCGAGCTCGCCGCCAGCTGCGATCGGCGCTGGAAGGAAACCGTCGACCGGACCCGCTTCATGGACGAGCTCCGCGAAGGCAAGCTCAAAAAAGAAACCTTGCAGCTTTTTTACAAAAATTGGGGCTCCTTCGTGCCGGTGATCAACTCGATTTACACCTCCGCCTTCTATAAACACCTGTGGTTTTTCGTGAAGCACGTGGACCTGATGGAAGTCTACACCCAGAAGGTGCTCGACGAGTTCGGCCATCCCTGTCCGCCAGGGCACATTCAGATCCTGATGAGCACCGGCAAAGCCTTGGGGTTGAGTAAGGAAGAAGTTTTGCTTTCGCCGATGCTGCCGGAGTGCCGCGCTCTGCCGGATTTTCATCGCACTTTGATCAACGACGGTCAGATTCAGGAGTACTGGTTCTCGGTTCTCTGGGAGCATCCGTTCGGCGAATCCTGTCTGGATTTTTTCAAAGCGCTCACGATGCACTACGGCCTCAGCACGGCGGACGCGAGTTATTTTTCCAAACACCACGAGGCCGACACCATGGATCACCTGGATCGCAAATCCCACGGCGCGGTGACTCAAACCGTGCTCGTTCGGCTGCTGCAGGACGGCGTCCACGAGCGCCCCGGCTATTCCGCGGCATACTGCGCGGTCACGCCGGCGGATTTGAATAAAATGTTCATGGACGGCTGCTATGCGGCGACGCATTAAGCACAAAGCGAGCAAGCATGTCGCTGGATGAACTGAATCAAAAACTCAAAGCGCAAAACCTGATCGGCTACTGGACGATTCCCAACACCAGCACCGGTTTTCGCGAGCCCGAGGCGAGCTATCAGCCGTTTTTGTGGAAGTGGGACGAGATCCGCAAGGCTCTCGATCAGGCCGCCGAATTCATTCGCCCCGAGGAAGCCTTTCGCCGGTTCATCGGCTACCAGCACCCGGAATTGAAACTCGGCACGGCGCACACCTTGCTCCTGGGCGCGCAGATGGTGCGGCCCGGCGAGCTCGCGCCGGCGCATCGCCACACCATGGGAGCGATTCGCTTCGTCGTCGAGGGCCGTGGCGCGGCGACGATCGTCGAGGGCGAGCCGCTGCCCATGGAGCCCGGCGATCTGATCACCACGCCGAGCTGGAGCTGGCACGATCATATCAACAGCGGCGACACGCCGATCATCTGGCTCGACGGCGCCGACGGGCCGATGCTGCATTTTTATCAGGCCGGTTTCGCCAATCCGTTTCACGAGCGCCGGCAAGCCGTAATCAAGCCGATCGGCTGGTCACAGAAAACTTACAACGTTTTGCGTCCTTGCCCGGTGCCAGCGCCGCCATCAAATAATTATCGCCCGCCGTATCGCTACGCCTGGGCGGATACGGAAAAGCAGCTCGCATCGATGATCGAAGCGCCGGGCGATCCGCACGACGGAATTTTGCTGCGCTACGCCGATCCGCTCGGCGGCGGCGCGACCTTGCCGACGATGAATTGCGAGATCCAGATGCTGCGCCCGGGCGAGAAAACCGCCGCGCACCGCCACACGTACACGGTCGTCTATCACGCCTTCCGCGGCGCGGGCACGACCCGGATCGGCGCGCAAAAGTTCGATTGGCAGCAGGGCGACTCGTTCGTCGCGCCGCTGTGGAATTGGCACGCGCACGAAAACAACTCCGGAGAGCCGGCAATACTGTTTTCGCTCAACGATCGCCCGGCCATCGAAGCGCTGGGATTTCTTCGCGAAGAGGCAAGGGAGAATGTCTAGAGTCCAGCGTCTCGCTCTCCCCCGCCTCCCGACCCTGGACCCCAGACTCTGGACGCAAGACTGATCCATGGCTTTCACGGACCTCAGAAGCTTCATCGACGGCGCCGCGCGCATCGGCGAACTGAAAATCGTCGACGGCGCCGACTGGCATCTCGAAATCGGCTGTTTGACCGAGCTGATGGCGGAGCAGGAAGGGCCGCTGCTGCTCTTCGACAACATCCCCGGCTATCCCAAAGGCTTTCGCGTGGCGACCAATGTGCTCGCGAGCGCGCGCCGTTTTGCTCTCGCCCTCGGCCTGCCCACCGACGTGCCCAAGCTGGAGATCCTCAAAACCTGGCGGCGCAAAACCCGCGATCTGAAACCCTTCGCGCCGGTGGAAGTTTCCTCCGGCCCGATCGCCGAAAACATTCTGAGCGGCAGCGACATCGATCTGGGAATTTTTCCCACGCCGAAATGGCACGAGCACGACGGCGGCCGTTATATCGGCACCGGCGATATGGTGGTCGTCAAGGATCCCGACAGCGGCTGGATCAACGTCGGCACCTACCGCTCCTGCGTCGCCGGCAAAGATCGGGTGACGCTCTGGATCATCGAGCACAAGCACGGCAAACAAATCGCGCGCAAATACTGGCAGGCCGGCCGCGCCTGTCCCGTCGCCATCGTGCTCGGCTGCGAGCCGGCGACGTGGATGGCGGCCCCGGCGGCGGCAAAAGCCGGCGTCAGCGAATACGAATACGCCGGCGCGCTGCGCGGCGCGCCGCTCGAAGTGATTCGCGCGCCGTTCACCGGACTGCCGATACCGGCGGCGGCGGAAATCGCCATCGAAGGCGAAATGCCGCCGCCCGAAGAGGAATCCCACGCCGAAGGTCCGTTCGGCGAGTGGCCGGGTTATTACACCCACAGCGGCAACGAGACTGTGGTGCGCATCAAAAATATTTTGCATCGCAACGATCCCATCCTGCTCGGCAACCCGCCGCTGCTGCCGATCACCGAGCGTTATGGCATCCCGCTCTACGCGGCGCGCATCTGGGATCACCTGGAGCAATCCGGCATCACCGACGTGCAGGGCGTGTGGTGCCATTGCCATACGCTGATGGTGGTGATTTCGCTCAAGCAGCGCCACGCCGGCCAGGCGCTGCAAGCGCTCACCGCCGTGGCGGGCATGCAGACCGGCGCGAGCATGTATCGTTATTACATCGCCGTGGACGACGACATCGACCCGGTGGATCTGAAGCAAGTGATTTGGGCGATGTGCACGCGCGTCGATCCCGCGGAGTCGGTGCAGATTTTGAAATCGTGGACGAGCGATCTCGATCCGCGCCTGGCGCCGGAGAAGCGCGCGCGCGGCGATTTCACCATGAGCCGCATGCTGATCGACGCCTGCAAGCCGTTTCACTGGCGCGAGCAGTTCGCGCTGGCGAACAAGTTCAGCGCCGAGAAGCGCGACGAGATCTGGGAAAAATGGGCGCCGAAGCTGGGACTGAAATAACCGCCTTTCGCTCGCCGCGGAGACACAGAGAACGCAGAGCTCAAAAATATTTTAAACCTCGGCGAACTCTGCGTCTCTGCGGCCATTCTCTTTGGCATTGCACACGCGAAAGCATTTGACGTATCGAAACGCATCGAATAGGACAGAACGAAAAAGGAGGGCCGCACCATGGACAAAGTCAATTTTCCCTATCGTTCGGACAGCCATTTGCCGTTTTTGCACGTGGTTCATGATTCAGGCTCCTGGGCGAAGCACGGCCTGGAAGTGAACTATGATTACGAGATCACTTCCGAAGACTCCCACAAAAACGTCGCCAACGGCACCGTCGAATTCGTCGGCGGCAATCATCTCTCGCCCTACATTCGCCGGCCCGCGGGCGACAGGTGGGTTTACCTCGGCCAGACGGTGAGCCTCTTGAATCACCGATTGGTGGTGCGCTCCGACTCGGGCATCAATAGAGTTTCGGACCTCAAAGGCAAAAAGGTTGCGACCAAAGGCAAGCACCCGGGGTTGAACACCTGGCTTTTCATCAAGCAGGCGGGCTTGCTGAACGATTGCCACGTCGAGAAGGCCAAGGGCGGCAAATTTCACTGGGAAGCGGTGCGCGACGGCGAAGCCGACGCCGCCTTCGTCACCCCGCCGGCGGATATTCTCTCCCGGCGCGCCGGCCTCAAGGTGATCGAAGTTCCCTATCTGCCGATGGTGTGGTTCACGACGGTCTCCAGCGGACTGCCCTTCGTCGAAAAGCATCCCGACATCGTCGACCGGATGCTGCGCGGCATCTGCGAAGGCATCGCCTACTTCAAAACGCACCGCGCCGAGTCGATCAAAATCATCAAGGAAAAATACAAAGCCGAAGGCGATCTCGACGACGAGACGGCGACCCATCTCTACGAGGATCTAAAGGCGATCCTCCAGGCGAAGCCGTACGCGACGATCCCGGCCATCGCCAACGTCTACGAGATTTCCATCGAGCAGGACAAGGCCGCGGAGAAAACCGATCCCATGGCGCTCTGGGATTTTCACTACCTGCGGCGCATCGACGACAGCGGCTTCATCGATAATCTCTATCGCACCTAGCGGTTGGCCGATGGTAGGGGCGACCGGCCGGTCGTCCCTACCGGTCATCGCCGCGTAAGCTAATGAGCACGATCACACCCACCCTCGGCGTCAAGATGAGCTCGGCTGATGCCCAAGCTTATATCGATGCGCTTAACGGCAAAGTCATCCGGCGCTGGCGCGAGCGCGTGACCGAAGGACCGTTCATGAGCAAGTTCGCCGCCGGCACGCTGTCGCTGTCGGCGATCAAGCTGTTTTTCAAAAACTGGGGCAACTTCACCGTCGAGATCAACACCCTGGTGTCGGTTTCGTATCACAAGCACATCGGCTTTTTTAAGCGCCATCCCGATCTCATGGCGCCGCTCGGAGCGAAGATCGCCGACGAATTTATCCACCCCAAACCGCCGGGCCACGTGCTGGTGATGCTGCAGACCGCCGAAGCGCTCGGGCTCACCCAGGATCAGGTGCTGCGCGAGCCGATGCTGCCGGAGTGCCGCGCGATTCTCGATTTCAAGCGCCAGCTCATGTGGGAAGGCACCGTCGCCGAGTGGTGGTTTTCCATGCTGACCGAAGAGCCGATCGGTCACTGGGCGGCGCTCTGGTTCAAAACGTTGACGGGAAAATACGGCTTCACCCAACAGCAGGCGGTTTATTTCTCGACCCACGAGGAAGCCGACCTCGAGGAGCACGAAGGCGTGATGGGCCACGGCAGTTTCAACAAGCGGGTCATGCAGCGCATCCTCGAAGACGGCTACGCCGACTGCCGCGAAGGCTACAATTTGGAATACTGCGCCACGGCCGCCGTCGATCTCTACGGCGTCATGCACCGCGCTGCGCTGGAGTGGGCGGAGTGATCGAGTTGAGGGAATTTTTTTCGATGAACCCTTGGAGAACCTTCCTATCGACCCTCTCGCTGCTGATGCTTGTCGGCGCCGCCCAGGCGCAAACCACCTCGCTGGTGCTCGGCTACAGCGGCTCGGGCATCAGCACCGATCTCCGCCGCGTTATGGACATCGAAAAGATCTGGGAGAAGCACGGGCTCAGTATCAAATCGGTTTATTTCAACAGCGGCAGCGTGCTCACCCAGGCGATGATCGGCGGCAACATCGCGCTGTCGGATTCCGGCGTGCCGGAGATGCTCGTCCTGCCGGTTTCCGGCGCCTTCGAGACCAAGGTGATCACGGTCAATATCAACCGTCTCGAACATATTTTCGTCGCGCGCAAGAACGTTGCCAAGCCCGAAGATCTCAAAGGCAAGCGCATCGCGGTCAGCCGCTTCGGCTCGGCGTCCGATCTCACCACGCGGATGGTGTTGCGCTCGTGGAAGATGGATCCGGAAAAGGACGTGGCGCTGCTCCAGTCCGGCAACACGCCGACGCGCATGTCGGCGCTGGTGGCCGGCCACGTCGACGCCGCGCTGGTCAGCCCCGAAGGCTTGCACAAGATTCTCGCCAGCGGCTGCTGCCGCGCGCTGGCCGATCTGTCCGAGCTGCCGCTCGATTTCGCGCGCTTCGGAGTCACCGTGCCGGCGGCGTTGATCCGCAACCAGCGCGACGTCGCGCGCCGCATCGTGATGGCCTACGTCGAAGGCATTCACGCGTTCAAAACTAAACCCAAGCTCGTCTCCTCGGTGCTTGCGGAGGAAGGCATCAACGATCCCGCTATCGCCAAAGAAATTTACACTCGCCTGAGCTTCAGCATGCGCGAATACCCGATCCCCGAAGCCCCGGGCATCCAGAACGCCATCGATTCGCTCGGCCACCCCAACGCGCGCAACGTCAAGCCCGCGGCGGTAATGGACACGAGCCTGCTCGAAGAAATCCGAAAATCCGGGTTTATCGACAAGCTCTACGGCCGGCCGCCGAAGAACGAGAGATAAGAGCTCGCAGCGTGGAAAAAGATTAGGAATGCTTCGACGGCCTCAGCTTGAACGGAAGTCTTCTTTCGAATTTCAATCCTCTCTCCATTCTTCCTGAGGGTGTCGAAGGACTCCCAAGGAAATTTTCAGCGGCTGCTAGCGTTTGAAGCCTGCGGCCGTGGCGCGCCACGCCGCTTCGTTTTGTCCCGGCAGCACCGGAAAATAGTAGCTCACGCGATCGAGGAGGCCGTCGTACTTGCGCTGCACTTTCTCAGGCAGCTCCGCCCAGGCGCCGCGCAGGGCAAACCGGTCGAGCATTTCATCGGTAATCAGCTTCGGCATCGCCGCCCATTTGCCGCGCGCCGCCAGCGTTTTCAGCTCGTCCGCGGCGCCGCCCCAACCTTCGAGCTCGAAGACCGGGCGGTACGGCGGCGTGCTTGCGTAAAAAGCGATCTGCTCGCGCACCTCGGCTTCGTACTTCGCGGCATCCGGATCGTCGCCGGGAATGACAAAGATGCTGCTCGACAGCTCGATGGCGCCGCGCTGCCGGCCGCTTCTCGCCAAACCGATCTCGATGTTCGGCAGGACGCGCTCTTTCAGATAGCGCGCGCTGTGCAGCGGATGCGCATGGAAGCCCTGGCACAGCTCGCCGGCGAGCTGGCACATGCGCGGGTTCACTCCGGCAACGAAGATTGGAATGCGATGATGCTCGTGCGGCTCGGGACTGAAAAACGGCGTCATCAAATTGAGCTTGAAAAACTCGCCCTGAAAATCGAGCCGGGTGCGGTTCTGCCAGCAATCCCAGATCGCGCGGATCGCGAGAATTACCTCGCGCATCTTGGCCACCGGCTTTTCCCACTTGACGCCGAAGCGGCGCTCGTTGTGCCCTTTCACCTGGGTGCCGAGTCCGAGAATGAAGCGTCCCTTGGAAAAGCGCGCCAGATCCCAGGCGATCTGCGCGAGGATCGCCGGGCTGCGCGCAAAAGCGACGGCGATGCTCGTGCCAAGGGACAGACGCGAGCTGTGCGCGGCGGCGAGCACCAGCGGCAAAAACGGCTCGTGGGACGTCTCGAAAGTCCAGATGCCGTCGAAGCCGGCGTCGTCCGCGAAGCGCGCCAGCGCCGGCATCTGTTCCAGCTGGTGCACGAGCAAACTGGCGTCGAATTTCATGCGCGCTTCGTCCTTGACTAAATTCCTCTAACAACTAGAATCGCGGTCCACAAGCGAAACCGCGGGGACTTCATGCCAATCATCCGGCGCGTAAAATTTTTAATCGCGGCATCGATCGCGAGCTTCTTGCTGGCGAGCAATCTGCCGGCACAGGAAAAGCCGGCGGCGGAAAAAGTGCGCATCGCCATCGCCACCAGCTCCATGGCCTTTCTCGTCCCCTTCGTCGCCAAAGACCGCGGCCTGTATGCGAAGTACGGCTCGGACGCCGAGCTGATTCAGATGCGCCCGAACATCTCCGTGGCCGCGCTGTTGAGCGGCGAGATCGAATACATCGAGCTGATCGGCTCCGCGATCCGCTCGGCTGCGCGCGGCCTGCCGATGCGCGCAATTTCCACCGGCATCAAGTCGCCGTTCTTCAGCGTTGTCGCGCAGAACAGATACAAGAGCGTCAAAGATCTCAAGGGCGCGGTCATCGGCATTGCTTCGATCGGCGGGACCAATCACGTGAGCACGCGCATCACCCTGCGCCACTTCGGCCTCGATCCGGAAAAGGACGTGAAGCTCCTCGCCATCGGCGACGAGAAAATCATGTACGACGCCTTCAAGGCCGGCCGCGCCGACGCGGTCGTGCTGGCGCCGCCGTTTTCCGTGCAGCTCAAACGCGAAGGATTTCCGATCCTCGCCAACACCGCGCAATACGTGACGATCCCGTTTTCCGGCCTCGGCACCACCCTCGATCGGATCAAGAACAACCGCGCGCAGATCAAACGGGTGCTCAAGGCGGAAATCGAAGCGCTAAGGTTTATCCAGGGAAATGCCGCCGGCACGACGGACGTGATCCGCAAGCGTTTCCATATGGACGAGAAGCTCGCGCGAGAATCCTACGACGTCGTGGTCGAAGCCTTCAGCCGCGACGGCCGCGTGCCGCTCGACGGCGTCGACATCTTGCTGCAGATCGAAAAAGACCAGAAGCTCATTCCGAACACGATCACGCCCCAGATGGTCGTGGATTCGTCGCTGATCGAGGAAGCGCTGAAGGAAATGAGCGTCAAGTGAGCTCACCCAAACGCCCTCACCCTGACCCTCTCCCATCGGAATGGGCGAGGGAATTTGCTTTCTGATTTATCTTTGCGCCTTTGCGGAAACGATCCCGACCGTAGCCCGGATGAAGCGAAAGCGTAATCCGGAATCTGACTTCTACAAACCGCGCACCGCGATGGAAGACGGGCACGGCATGCCGTGGCCGTGCGAGATCGGACACTGACCGCTTCGAGGCGCATTCCCAGGAATCTTTTGTGCTCTTGCGGTTAATTCCTTGTCTTCACTCGCACCCGCTGCTGCAATCGTTTCTCTCCGGTCTGGTAGTGCTCGCCCTTGACGGCCAGCTCCGCCTCGGCTTCGTCCTCCTCCGACCACAGCCCTAGATTGTAGCCGAACCACGGCTCCTGCGGTTTGAGCTTCGGTAGTTCCAAGCGCTCCCAAAGCTGTTTCGCTCGTTCCATGTACTCCTTCTTGGGCAGCGACACCGGCGGATAATCCCACTTGCGCGTCGCATCGATCAGCATGGCCGATGCGCCGGCAATCTCGTCGAGCGAATGGCCGCCTTCCTGCCCCGGCGGAAACACCGACGGATCCATCTGCGGCGTGCGGTTGCGGATGATCAGCACGTCGCGGTGCGGCTGCATGCGAAACGCCATCGCCCAGAAGAGCGCATCGAGATTGCGCGGATTGATGTCGTCATCGACAGCGATGACCATCTTGCCCGTGGCGGGATTGTAGCCGACCATGCTGTGCAGCGCCTGCCAGACGTGCGCCTGATTGATCTTTTTCATCTTGATCACGCAGATCTGGCGCACGGCGATGCTGTGAAAAGCCACTTCGATGATGCCGGGAATATTGCACTGATCGCGCAGAAAGCGCAGATAATTTCCCTCCGCCGCCACCTGGCGCATCACGCTCGACTCGCTCGGCGGCATCTGGCTGATGATGGTCGCGAAGATCGGATTTTTTCTGTGCGTGATGCACTTCACTTCGAAGTAGGGATTGAGCAAACGCTCGGCGATGTAGCCGGTGGATTCGCCGAAGGGCGCTTCGGGTTCCAGAAACTCCGTCGAGATCTCGCCTTCGATCACGATCTCCGCGTTGGCCGGCACCAGCACGTCGTTGGTTTTGCACTTCACGACTTCGATGGGGGCGCCAGCCAAACCGCCGGCGACGTCGAGCTCGCTCACGCTGAACGGAATGCGCGACGGCGCGGTGTAGGCGACACAGGGCGGCGCGCCGATGACCAGCGCGGCCTGGAGCGGGATGCCGCGCTCCTGGCATTTGCGCCAGTGATAGCCGCCGTGATTGCTCGAGCTCAAAAACACGCCGGTGCGGGTCGGGCTTTTGACATGGCCGCGGTAGTTGCCGATGTTGATGATGCCGGTCTCGGGATCTTTGGTGAACCAATGCGAGGCGGTGGTGAACGGCGCGCAATCGTAGCCGGGCGTTGAAATGGGAATGGGGAATTCACCCAGGCCGCCCTTTTCCATCAAGGAGGACCCCGTGTAAACGACTTCATGCACCGGAGCACTCTCGACGATCTTCGGCGCTATCGGATTGCTTTGCGCCTTGTTCCAGCGGTCGACGATTTCCTCGGGTTGGCACTGCAAACCGAAGCCGTAAATCTGCCGCGACGCCGCCAACGCGCCGACCACCACGGGAATGTCGTACTTGCGCCCCTTGGCATCGACGACGTTGGTAAATATGAACGCGCGGCGCTGTTCTTCCGAAAGCCCGCGAAACTGCCAGCGCACCAGCGGCATCAGCTCGGTGTCCTTGTTGATCGGCTCGTCGATCGTGACCAGCAAGCCGGCTTGATCGAGCGCCGCGATGTGCTCGCGCAAATCTTTGAAATAGCCCATGGACAATCTCCCCACAGATCGAATGTAACTGGTGATATTCGATTTCCGGAAAGAATGCCAGGAAGGAAACTCCGGGTCCGAGACGGCTGGAACGTCTTGAACGATTGGAACGGCTGGAACGTTTTTTAAAATCCCAGGGCGCAGCCGCCTTTGCGCGGGTCGGAGCCGCCGACGAAGACGCCGGATTGCGGATGGATGAAAATTGCGTGCGCGCCGCCGAAGCTCTCCGGATTGCCGCCCGCGACTTGATGGCCGCGGCGAGCCAGATCGTCTTTGACCGTCCGAGCGATCGCGGGCTCCAATCCGACTTTGGTCGCCTCGATGTGATTGAAGCGCGGCGCCGAAATCGCTTCTTGCGGCGTCATGCCGAAGTCGATCAGGTTGGTAAGAATCTGCACCTGCACCTGCGGCTGCACGTGCCCGCCCTTCAGGCCCAAAACTCCGCAGGGTTTGCCGTCCTTGAAAACCAACCCCGGCATCAAGGTGTGCACACAGCGCTTGCGCGGGCCGATGCAGTTGGGATGATTTTCGTCGAGGGAAAACAGATGGCCGCGGTTCTGCAGAATGACGGCCGTCTCCGGCTCGACGACCCCGGAGCCGAAACCCATGAAATTGCTCTGGATGAAGGAGACGAAATTTCCCTCGGCATCAACCGCGGCGACGTATTCCGTGTCGTTGCCCGCGGGCGCGCTCGGATATTCGCTCGCCGCGCGATCGGGCCGGATCTGCGCGCGCAGCCCGGCCGCGCGCGCTTCGGCGAAAAGCTCGCCCGTTTTTACTTTCATGAAATCGCGGTCGGCCAGGTGCCGGTCGCGATCGGCGAACGCCAGCTTCTTTGCTTCGATCATGAGATGGAGCGCGTCGGCGCTTTGCGCCCCGGCGCTCCGTAGATCGAAGCCCTCGAGGATCTTCAGCATCTCGAGCGCGACGAAGCCCTGGGTGGCCGGCGGCATCTCGTAGATGTCGTAGCCGCGGTAACTCGCAGCAATCGGATCGACCCAGTCCGAGCGATGCTCGGCAAAATCGCCAGCAGCGAACAAGCCGCCGAGCTTCTCCGAACAGCGCACGATTCGTTTGGCGATCTCCCCTTTGTAAAAACAGTCCGCGCCTTCGGCCGCAATCCGTTTAAGCGTTACCGCCATGCGCGGATTTCTAAAAATCTCGCCGGCCCTCGGCGCGCGCCCGGCGATGAGATAGTTGAGCGCCGCGCCCTGGTCGCTTTTCAGCCGCGCCTCGGACTCCTTCCACTGCTCCGCGGTCAATTCGGCGACCGGAAACCCTTCCTCCGCGTGGCGAATCGCCGCCTGCAACACGTCGCCGAGTTTTTTTGTTCCGTACGAATTCAACAGCGTCGTCCAGCCATGCACCGCGCCGGGAACGGTGACCGAATGAATGCCGCGCTGCGGCATTTCTTTGAAGCCGCTCTTGCGGCAGAAATCCAGACTCGCGGCTGCCGGCGAGCGGCCGCTGGCGTCGAGCGCTTTGATCTTTTTTTCTTTGGCCGAATAGAAAAGACAAAACGCGTCGCCGCCGATGCCGATGGAGCCCGCTTCGACCACGCCGAGCACCGCCGCCGTGGCGATCGCCGCGTCGACGGCGTTGCCGCCGCGCATCAGCATCTCGACGCCGGCGAGGGTCGCCAGCGGCTGGCTCGATGCCACCATGCCGTTTTTCGCGATCGTGGAAAATTCCTTGCTCATGCAATCATCCTGCGTCTTGCTGCCGTCCCAGCGCAGCCAACTTTCCGGCCTCCGCGGCCCCCGCATCCCGGATGGAGCGCAGCGCAATCCGGGTTCCCGCGCGGCGATTATCATTCAGCGCGCTAACGTGTTCTCAGTATCTGCGAATAGAGCTTTGCCGTTTCGTCGAGATTGCGCATTTCCTCGGGGTGAACGACGTAGCGTTTGTAACCGCGAAACAGCCGCGCCGGCTTGGGCTCGACATCGCCCCGAGACGGGATGCGCTGGAAGTCCCACAGTTTTTCCTGCCCGTCTTTCGACAGGGTGAAATCGATGAACAGCTTCGCCGCGTTGGGATGGGCGGCCCTGGCGCCGGCCATGACGGTGTTGACCGAGATCACCGCCGGCTCCAAAGGCAACCAGTCGACCGGCGCGCCTTTTTCCGTCAGATATTGAATGATGTTGGCGTAGGCGATCACCAGGGGAAATTCTCCCGCCGCAGCCAGCTGCGCGCGCACGGTGCTGCCGCGCATCACCACCGGCTCCTGGTCGGCGAGTTTTTTGAGATAATCGAGCGCCTTCTCCCTGCCCCAGGCGGAAATCAAGCCCTGCAGAAAAGTCACGTAGGTGCTGTCGATGGAAATCTTTCGGCCTTTCCAGCGCGGCTGCAAGAGATCTTCGTAGGTGCGCGGCAGCGGCTGGCCCTTGGCCAGCCGGGCGTTGTAGCCGAGCACGATCGAATTCACGTACACCGACGTCCAGTAGCCCTGCTTGTCCTTCAGATCGTCGGGAATCATGTTGCGCTCCGGCGAAACGTAGGGCGCGAGCAGATTCATGTCCATCAGCGGCAGGACGATCTCGCCCGTGCCGTGGGCCACGTCGAAGAAATTTTTTCCCGCCTTGGCTTCCGTGAGAATCCGGCCGAGCAAAGCGTTGCCGCCGAGGCGGATGATCGACGGTTTCAGAAATGGATATTTCTGCTGGAAGCGCGCCATGAAGGCCGTGCTCTGATCGGCGCTCATGGTCGTGTACCAGAAGAGCTCGCCTTCCTTGCGCGCCGCTTCGACGATTTTTGGATCCGAAGGTTGAGCGCTCGCCGGGGAAATCGCCAGGCCGATGAAATACGCGAGAAGAAAAATTCGCGACAAAGCGTTTTGCATTTTGGTTGTAGAGGCAGGCCCCCGTGCCCGCCCTGAAACGAACGGGCAACCACGGAGGGTTGCCCCTACATTCACATCATCGGCATCGCCGGCCACGAGAAGGCTCGTCTTCCTATTTCGGCCAGCGGAGTTTGACCGCCATATCGACCCAGTGACCGTCGGGATCCTGGATGCGGTGGTCGGAATCCTTGTCGGATTTGGAATCGATCTCGGCGTTGAATCCCGCTTCTTTGAGCCGGCGTCTGATTTCGTCGAGATCATCGACCTCGAAACCGAAATGATTGATGCCCTCCTTCTGGTCTTCGCGCTTGACCTCGATCAGCGCGATGTTGACGTCGCCGTCGGACATGTAGATCGCGCCGCCGAATCCGCGCTTGGGCTCCAGGCCGAAAATCTTTTGATAAAACTCCACCATCTTCTCCCGGTTTTTCGTCATCACCGCGACGTGTCTTACTTTGGGTCGGTTCATCCTTGCCTCCTTTGCATCGATGCGAACGGCTCAGAGCGAATAGAGCCGCGCCGCGTTCTCCCATTGGATCTGCCGCCGCTCTATTTCCGGCACGCCGGCGAAAGCGCTGTCGCGGCGCTCGCGCGCAGACGGCCAGGCCGAGCCCTCGACGGGAAAATGGCTCGACCAGAGAATGTTGCCGCTGCCGACGTAACGGCGCATGCGCAGGCTTTCGCGATCGTACCAGCAGGTGAAATAGCACTGGCGCTGGAACAGCTCGGAGGGCTTGAGTGAATAGCCTTCCCGGCCGAGGCCGTCCGCGGCGGACTGATAATCGGCGTATTGCATTTCGTAGGCGGCCCAGCCGAGCGAGCCTTCGGCGAAAACCACCTTCAGTTGGGGAAAGCGATAGAGCACTTTGGAAAATAGAAAATTGGCGACCACTGCGATCGTGCTGACCGAGCGGACAATGCCGCTGAAGGCGCGCGCCGCGGCCGGAGAAAAATTCCGGTCCGGGCGCATTTGAATTTTCGGCGACGCGCCGGAATGAAAGCACAGCGGCACGTTCAATTCCTGGCACACCGACCAGAGCGGATCGTAGTCGGGCTCGTTGATGTGCGGCACCTTTTTGAGCTCCATCGGCGAGGCCGGATAGATCACTCCTCTGTGCCCGGCCTTCACCGCGCGGCGGATTTCCGCCACGGCGCGCTCCATCGGCCAGAGCGGCACGATGCACTGCGGCACGAAGCGCGGGCTCACCCGCGTCCACTCCTCGATCAGCCAGTCGTTGTACGCCTGCACGCAGGCGCTCGCGAGCTCGATGTCGTCGAGGCGCCCGAAGCATTCCCCCGACATGCCGCTCGCGGTGGGATAGAGGACGGAATAATCGATGCCGTCCCGATCCATCGCTTCGAGCCGGGCCCCGGCGCTGTGCGCCGCGGCGCTTTCGAGGATATCCGCGCCGAAGAAGCCCGCCGGCTTTCCGTCGATCATCCAGACCCGCGCGCCGTCGGCTCGGGTTTCCACGTGCGGCACGCGCTCGCCCCATTTTTGTCGGGACATCCTGCGGGTCCAGAGCTCCGGATGCTCGCAGGCGTGGTCGTCCGCGCTGATGACGCCGTGCGGAAGTGCCATGATTCAGACTAATCGATTTGCAGCCGATAAAGCCGCGCGGCGTTGCGGAACAGAACTTTCTCGCGATCCGCCGGCGCCACGCCTTGCAGCGAATGCTCGACGGCGTCCCAGGAATCGGGATAGGTCGAAGTGATGTGCGGGAAGTCGGATTCCCAGAGAATCCGATCGACGCCGATAAAATCGCGCAGCTCGATGCCCACGGTCTCGAACCAGAAATCGACGTAGATCTGGCGCCGGAACAGCTCGCTCGGCCGGGTCTTGATGCCTTCGTTCCAGAGGCGATTTTTCTCCCAGGCCTGCTCGCAGGCTTCGAGCACCGAGCTGACCCAGCCGAGGCCGGTCTCGGCGAAAACCCAGTTGAGCCCGGGAAATTTTTCCAGCATGCCGGAAAAAATCAGATAGGGCACGATCTGGGTCGCCGTGCAGAAGTTACGCAAGGTCGAAACGCAGTGCGCCTGGCGCCGCGAGAAGCCTTTCCACTGCGGCAGGGATAATTTTCCCGCCAGCCCGGCGGACGCGTGCAGATGGATGCCGATGCCGAGTTCCTGACAAGCGCTCCAGAGCGGATGCCAGAAGGCATCGCCGAGATTTTTTAGCCCTTGGACCGCGGTGCTCGGGTCGGCGAGCATGTTGATGCCGAGATGGCCGGCCTGCACCGCGCGCTCGACTTCCGCAACGATGGTTTCGATCGGGCTCATGTACGGAATCACGGCGAGAGGAATGAAGCGATCGCTCGCCTGGCGATATTCCGCCATGCCGTCGTTGTAGGCTTTAACGCAATCGAGCTCGAAGGCCGGATCGTCGTAAAAAAAAGTTCCGCCCGGTCCGTTGGGAAAGAGCACCTCGGCATCGACCCGGTCGCGGTCGAGCGCCAGCAGCCGCTGCGCGGGATCGTAGACTTCGCGCGGCACTTCCTCCCAGCGCTGCGGGTAATAACCGCGCTCGCTCATCGCCGTCGGGCAATTGCAGACGTTGCCGCCCTGGACCTCGCCGTGAACCATCCAGCGCTCGACCGGATGAGGAAATTTTTCATCGCGCGCCTCGATCACGTGCGGAATGCGCTCGCCCCATTTTTGCGCCGACATGCGCGAGGTATAGGCGTCCGGGCCCAACTGGCCGTGGGAATCGGAGCTGATCAGGCCGAATTTTATTTCCATCGTCGTTTGCCGAAGAAAAAGAGGGCGCCCGTTGTGCGCCCTCTTTTGATGCACAAGCGGAATTGGCGCTAGGCCGCCGCCGATTCGGCAATCTGCGCCATGGCCGTGGCCAGCGCGCTGCGGTAGGCGCGATCGACGTCCAGGCTGTCCTTGGCCGCGCGGATAACGGATTGCGCGATTCGCTCGTCGGTGATGTGCCGATCGTAGATCGGCTCGAACATATCCGAATGATCTTCGTCCGCCACCATGTGGACTTTGGTATTGATGTCGAGCCCTTCGATGGTGCCGCCCTGATCGGCGACCTGTTTGTGCGCGAAGCGCGCGGTGAAGCCGCCGCCCTTGACGATCGCCGGATTGTTTTTGCGCTCGGTGATATGGTTCACCGTCAGCGCTTCGATCCACGGCCGGGTCGTGGAAAGAAACATCCAGGCCATCAGCGCGGCGCGCACGCCCGGCAGCAAGGTCGCCTCCGCCGCCGCCGCGGCCATCTGCTCGTCGGTGAGATGCGCCGAGCCCATGCGCTTGTCGAAGATCAATTCGTCTTTTTCATGCTCCCAGATCGCGCGCTTCACATCGAGCGGCGCATGCACCGCCGCCGCGCCCCAGCAGTCGCGCCGGCTCTTGATATAGTGCGGATAGTGCACGTCCCAGATCGCTTTTCGCGCCGGGGTCAGCTTCACGCCGAAGAGTTGCCGGTACTCCGGCGTCTCGAAATGACGGTTGACCATCGTGTTCAGCTCTTCGCGCACCTTGGGCCAAAGACTCATAGATACCTCCGCAGGGTTGCTCTATCCGAATTGTTTGTTGCAGCCACCATACGCCCATCCGCCGGCTTCTGCAAAAAGCCGATCACGGCCAGCCGAGCTCCCTTCGGACTTCGCGCAGCAGATTGAAATCGGTGATTTCCGACGCCGCGGGTTCCTTCTCGAACTTGCCGCTGCTGCGCGCGAACTCCATGCTGAGCTGGATGCCTTTCTCGCTGACCTCGCCGTTGCGGCTGTAGGATTTCCGCGCCAGGTTGTAGCTCGCGGCGGCGATTGCGCGATCGACCCGATACCAGCTCTCGATCACGTCCACGGTGCCGGCTTTGTTGTCCAGCGTATAGCGCAGCCCGCGCAGCCCCGCGCGCAGCACGCGTTTGATCTGCTGCGGATTGTCTCTCAGCTTGGCGAGCGTCGTGGTGACGCCGGCAAAGGGCAGGCTCTCGATGACATCGGCCAGGGCGACGATGACTTTCAGCCCCGACTTCTCGCCCTCGATCACGCCCTGCGAGCCGAGAAGCGTGGCTTGGATCAATCCCGCGCCCAGCGCCTGCAAGCGCAGCCCCTCGTCGCCCACCGCGCGCAGGGTCACGTCCTTGTCGGGATCGACACCGATGGCCCTGAGAACTCTGACCGTCAGAAAATGCGTGGCGGTGGCGAAGGCGCTGATGCCGACGATCTTGTTTTTGAGATCCCTCGCGGAAATAACTCCCTTGGCTCCGACCAGAAAATCCATCGGCTTGTCGGCGAACACGCCGGTGATGACCAGCGGCACGCCGCGCAGGCGCGCCGCGATCGTGCTGCCGAGCACCGTGGTGAAATCGACGCTGCCGATGGTGAGACCGGGCACGGCCACCGCGGGGCGAATCTGCACCAGCTCCGGCTGGAGATTCTCCGGCTCGAAGAAACCCTTCTTCTGCGCCACCACCAGCGGCAAAAAGCTGGTGGACGGACTCGGGTAGGCGAAGATGATTTTCTCGGCGCGCGCTCGACCGCTCATGAACCCAAGACTGATCGCCGCGGCGATCAAGCAAGGCGGCAAAAATTTCATGGCAGGCCGAAGACCTCCCGGTAAAGCTTCAAACTCTCCTGGGCGTTCTGCGCTTTTTCGGGATGCAGCACGATCCGTTTGAAGCCCCGGATCAATCGCGGCGGGTTCGGCTCGACACCCTCGCGCAGAGTGACACGACTAAAACTCTGTAGCAGCTTTTGTCCTGGTTCGGACAGAACGAAATCGATGAACAGCCTCGCCGCGTTGGGATGGGCCGCCCTGGCGCCGAGCATGATGCCGTCGAACTTGATCACCACCGGCTCGAGATTCACCCAATCCACCGCATTGCCCTGAGACTTCGACCACTCGACGGTGTGCGTGTAAGAAATCGCCAGGGGAAACTCGCCCGCCGCCAGCATCTGCGTGCGCTGGGTGGCGCCCCGGCCGATAACCGGCTGCTGAGCGGCGAGAGCTTTCAGATATCCGATAGCCGCCTTTTTTCCCCAGGCTTGCTCGAGACCGACCAGAATCTCGTAGTTTTCGTCGTCGACGGAAATTTTGCCGCCCTTCCATCGCGGCTCGAGCAAATCCTTGTAGCTTTTCGGCGCATCTTCCTTCTTGACCTCTTGGGTATTGAAGCCCAAACCCGTGGGCAGCGCGTAGGTTCCGGTCCAGTAACCGTCGCGGTCTTTTAGATCCGCGCTGAAGGCGCCGCGCTCGGGAGAAAGATAAGGCGCGATCAGTTTTTTCTGCTTGAGATCGAAGATAAATTCCGGAGTCGTCTGCGACACCGCGTCCCAGCTCGCGCGGCCGGCGCGCGCCTCGATCAGGATTTTGTTGTGCACACCGACGCTGCCGCTGCGCCAGTAGCTCGCCTTGATGAACGGGTAGAGCCGCATGAACTCATCGACGATTTTCTGCGACTGATCCTGGGCAATCGTGCTCCACCAGGCGAGCTCGCCTTCTTTCTTCGCCGCCTCGACGATCTTCGCGTCCGCGGCAAACCCGCCGCGCGCGAGCGCCGCGAGGGCCAACAGAAAAATCGCCGCAGCGGCGCCGCGGCGAGGCAACGCCTGAAAGAATCTCACAGCGCAATTTTCTCCTGCGCCCGGGCGATGCCCTGGCGGTACATGGCGTTGAACGCCAGGGAATCCTTCGCGGCCTGGATTGCGCGCGCTTCTTTCTCGCCGGTGGCGTGCTCGGCGAGAAACGGCAAAAACATGTCGCTGTGCTTTTCGTCCGCCTGGCTGTGCGCCTGGAGATTGGGAATTTCTTTCCAGGTAAAGCCCATGTCTTCCATCCATTTTTTCGCCATGCGGGTCGATTGGCCGCCGCCCAGATCGCCGAGCAGGCGATCGTCGTTGCACCATTCGGTGATGGTCATGCCGGTGAGCGACTCGGTCCAGGGCATTTCGCTGGTCATCCACGACCAGGCGTAAAGCGCCGCCGTGGTTTCCGGCAGCGGCTCGGCGTGGATGATCTCCTCGGGCTCGAGGCCGACCGATTTTCCCTGGCGGATGATCAGATGCAAATGGCCGTAGTCGGAGAAATCGTCGCGGATGATCTCTTCGTACTCGTGCTCGAGAATGCGCTGCTTGACGCCCATCACCGGGCAATTGGCCGAGACGTGCGACCAGCATTCGCGCCGATGGCGCACGAACAGACTCTGCTGCTTGACCATGACCGCCGCGCGCGGCTTGTTCATCTTGATGGAAAAATAATATTCCAGCTCGGGCGATCGGATGTAATCGCGCACCAGCTCGCCCAGGCATGCGCGCCATTGCTTCTCGGTCATTACTTCGCTCCTTTGTAAAGCTTCTCGGTGAAACCTTCGTGCACCAGCCGGTCGACAATCGAGTTGTCGTACAGCTTGCCTTTGGGCGCGCCTTTGGCGCCGACCATTTCGAGAATCGTGTCGACCGCCGCCGGATCGATGCGCGGCACGGAATCCAGATATCGCATCACGAACTCGTGGTGCATCTCGGCGCTGCCGCCGCGCTGCCCCATGTATTTTTCGAGGAGCTTGAGCGCCGCCGCTTTGCGGGTCTTCAGCGCCGCGATGCCCTCGAGATAAGCGCGCACGATCGCCTCCACCGACCTGGGCGATCGCGCCAGGTACTCGCCGCTCACGGCGAGCAGATTCATCGAAAACGGAATCCCCAGCTCCGCCGCGTCCACCAGCATCTTCGCCTTGGGCCCCGGCGCCTGCGAGGAAACGCGGCCTTCGGCCTGGCGCGAGCGAAAACCCATGTCGGCTTCGACCACGCCGCCGAACTGGCGCAGCTCGGTTTTGCCCTCGAGATTGAGCTTTCGAAGAATCAGGCGGGTGACGAAATCGCTGGTCGAGCCGAAGCGCGTGATCGCGAGAATTTTTCCCTGCAGTTGCTCGGCACGCTGAATCTCCGGCTGCACCCAGAGCTGCATGCCCGGGCGGCTGCTGTTGCCCGCCACGGCGATGATCGGCGCGCCTTTGACCTCCGCGCCGATCACGGCATTGCTCGCGCCGAGCGCGGCCTGCACGCTGCCGCTCACCAGCGCCTGGATCGTGGTCGCGCCCGAGGCGATGTAAACGATCTCGGCATTCAAACCGTTGCGCTCGAAGGCGCCGATCTCCTTGGCCATCCACACCGCCGACATGCTGGGGCTGATGGAGGCATACGCGAAGGAGATTCTTTCCCGGGGAATTTCCCCGGAGCGGGCGATGGGAGTCGTCGCTAGAAGGAAAGTGAAAATCGGAAAAAAGAGGCGCAACATTCGCATGCCGAGAAACCCCGGAGGGCGGCGATCGAATCAAGCAAGCCGTTCCATCGCATCCGCCAGCCCCGCCTGATAAACGCGATAAAGCTCTTCCGATTCCTTGGCCGCCTGGAGAATCATTTTCTCGTTTTCGCCTTTGCCGAACTCCTCCCAGACCGGAAGGAACATATCGACGTGGCTCTTGTCGGCTTCGCGGTGCGCTTTCCAGTTGGGCAGATCGTCCCAGGTGATGCCCAGATGCTCGACCCAGCGCTGGCCCATGCGAAAGGCGTGGCCGCCGCCGAGATCGCCGAGCAGCCGATCGTCCTGGTTCCATTCGGTCATGGTCATCGCGGCCAAGCCTTCGAGCCAGTTTTTCTTCTTGCACATCCAGCCCCAGGAATAGAGCGTGGCCGTCGTGCTCGCGATCGGCTTCGTATTCAAAATGTCGTCGGCGCCGAGGCCAATGCATTTGCCTTGACGAATGATCAGATCCAGATGGCCGTGCTCCGAATGCTGATCGCGGATCACCTCTTCATATTCGTGCGCGAGAATCTTCTGCTTCACCGAAAGCACCGGCGAGTTGCCCGAAACATAAGCCCAGCAGTCGCGCCGGTGGCGCACGTAGAGCGAAAGCTGCTGCAAGATCAGCTGCGCGCGCGCTTTCGTGATCGGAATCGAAAAATAGCGCTCGAGCTCCGGCGACGACATGGTCTGGCGCGCCAATGCGCCGAACGCCTCGCACCAACCGTTTGCGTCCATCTTAACGATCCTCCAGAAACTTCGTGCTGCTCAAGCGAATCGCGCCATTTCCTGAGCGATGCCGCCGCGGAAAATTTTCAGCAAGTCCATCGACTCCTTCGCCGCTTGATAAACCTGCGCTTCCTTCTCGCCCGTGGCGAATTTTTCCAGATCCTCTAAAAACATGTCGCTGTGCTCTTCGTCGGCCTCGCTGTGGACTTTGAAATTCGGCATCTGCTCCCAGCCAAAGCCGAGATCGTCCATCCAGCGCTTGGCCATGCGGCTCGACAAGCCGCCGCCGACGTCTTTCAGCAAACGGTCGTCGTTGGCCCACTCGGTGATCGTCAACGACGCCAGACCCTCGAGCCAACTCTTTTCCCGCGTCATCCACGCCCAGGCATAGAGCGTCGCCATGGTCGATGGCAGGGGCTCGACGTTCATGACCTGCGCGGCAGTCAATCCCAGAGCCTTGCCCTGCCGCACGATCAGCTCCATGTGGCCGTGCTCGGTATAGTTGTCCTTGATCACCTCGCCGTACTCGTGCTGCAGGATCTTTTGCTTCACCGACATGTGCGGGCAATTGCCGGACACGTGCGCCCAACAATCGCGCCGGTGATGAATGAAAAGACCGAGCTGCGTGATCAGAACCTGCGCGCCCGGCCGGGTGATCCTGACTTTGAAATAGCGCTCCAGCTCCGGCGACCGCATCGCATCGCGCACCAGCTCGCCGAGCTTTTGTCTCCACTCCGCTCGCTTCATGAATTTCTCCGCGGGCTATTTATACAGCCGCTCGACGAACCCTTCCTTGATAATCCGGTCAACGACCGAATTGTCGAAAAACTCGTTGACCGAAGCGTCGCCCTTGTTTTCCCAATTGAGCACGGTCTGAATCACCGCCGGATCCACTCTGGCCTGGCGGTCGAGATACTTGACGGAATATTCGTACGCCTCGTCCAGGGAATCGGTGGCGCCAAGCAGGTATTTCCCCAACACTTTGTAGGCGAAATCTTTTCTCGTGCGGAGCGCCGCCACGCCTTCGATGTAAGCTTTGAGCATCGCCTCCACGGTGCGCGGCGAGTTCTTGTAAAAATCGCGCTTGACCGCGATCAGGTCCATCGAGAAGGGAATGCCCAGATCCGGCAGGTCCACGAGCATGCGCGTCTTCGGGCCGGGCTTCATGCTGCGCACGGCGCCGGCCACCATGCCGGTGCGGATCGCCGCGTCGACTTCGCGGGTGCCGCCCATCGGCTGAATCTTGACCTTGTCGTGGAGTCCGAGTTTCTCGAGCGCGAACAGAGTCAAGAAATGCGTCGAAGAGCCGTGCCGCGTGATCGCCAGCGTCTTGCCCTGGAGCTGCTCGGGCCTGGTGATTTCCGGCTGCACGAACAGGCTCATCGCCGGCCGATTGGTAATGCTGCCCACGGCGATCAGCGGCGCACCGCGCAGAATCGAGCTCACCACCGCGTTGCTGGCGGCGATGCTCATATCCAGATTGCCGCCCACCATCGCCTGCACGGTCACGCTGCCCGAGCTGATGTACACTAGCTCGGACTTGAGCCCGTGCTTTTCAAACGCGCCGATCTCCTTCGCCATCCAGACGCCGGCAAAGATCGGACTGATCGCCGAATACGCGACGACAACTCTAGGCGGGTTTTGCCCAAGCGCCACCTGCGGCACCGCCGCGAGCGCAAACAGAAGCAACGCTCCGAAAGCGAAACCGGGACGCCAACGACGAATGCAGTTCATACAAGCGGGATGCGGTTCATCGCCCCGAAAATCCAAAACCCCAGACCCGAAAGGCCAAACTCTTTTTAGATCGGCCAGCCGTGCTCGGAAACGTCGACGCGGTTGCCTTCCACGTCTTTGATCCAGCTCTCGGCGATGGCGCCGTAGGTATTGTCCTCGGCTTTGGTGTCGGCGACCTTTTCGATTTCCTTGACGCTGTCGACTTTGAAACCGAAGTGATGGATGCCCCAGGGGTACTTCTCGCTGTGGATGAGCGCGAGATCGACGTGGCCGTCGGAGAGATAAATCGTCCCGCCGGGCCGGCGATGCTTTTCTTCCATGCCGAACACCCGTTTGTAATATTCGGCGGTCTTGTCGAGGTCCTCGACGTTGATCGCGATATGCCGAATTCGTGGTTTTTCCATGTGCGCCTCCGATTGGAAATTTATCCGCGTAGTTCTTTCGATCCTCTATCCTCGATCTTCCATCCTCGACGATGCTCTAATGGAGCGGTATTTTCTCCATCGCCCGCGCCACGCCTTCGCGATAGAGCGCGAACAGATCGAGCGACTCTTGGACCGCGTCCAGCGCCCTCCGCTCTTTTTCGCCGGTCGCATGCTCTTCCAAAAACGGCAGAAACATATCGCTGTGCTCCTCGTCCGCCTGCGAGTGCGCGACGAAGTTCGGCATGTCGCGCCACGGAATCCCCATGTCTTCCGTCCAGCGTTTGCCCATGCGCGTGGAATGACCGCCGCCGATGTCCTTCAGCAGGCGATCGTCGTTGGTCCACTCCGTGACGGTGAGCGCCGACAGTCCCTCGATCCAGCTCTTGGCATGGGTCAGCCACGCCCACGCGTAGAGGGTTGCCGTCGTGCTCACGAGCGGCCTGGTGTCGATGACTTCCCGGGGTGTCATGCCGAGCTTTTGCGCCTGGCGAATGATCAGATGCAGATGGCCGTAGTCGGAAAACTGGTCTTTGATCACCTCGCCGAACTCGTGCTGCAAAATCGCCTGCTTGATCGCCATCACCGGGCAATTGGCCGACACCAGCGCCCAGCAGTCGCGCCGGTGGCGGATGTAGAGCCCCAGCTGCGTGATCATGAGCCGCGCCCGCGGCTGGTTCATCTTGACCGAAAAATAATGCTCCAGCTCCGGCGAGCGCATGTGCTCGCGCACCATCTCGCCGATCGTCGCTCTCCATTGCGCAACCTGCATCCGCGCGCCTCCTGAAACGAAGTCACTGCCGCCGCCTGATATATCGAATTTGCCCGGCGCTGCCAAACGGCGGAGGGACCATCGAACGCACGGATCAAGCCCGCCGTCCGCCGCCGCGCTATTATTGCCCGGCGAATTGGGTAAACCATGCCACGAGCTGGCGGTACTTTCGTCCCCACTCGAGCATGTTGATCGAGCGCAGATCGCCCGGCGGCTCCACTGCCCACGCCACGTCTTTGCGCTGCGCCCAGCGGCCCTGGCTCTTCACCATGATCTCGCTCGCTTCCCTGGATAAGTGGTAATCGAGCAGCAGCGCGGCCGCGTGCGGATGCGGCGCGCGCGCCATGATCGCGATGGTGGTCGGCGGGCGAATGATCGTCGGGTTGGTCATCGCGTAATCGATAGGCGCGCCTTTGCCCTTCAGAGCTACGGCGTTGTGCACGTAGCCGTCGACAATCGCGTCGTGCTCGCCGGTGGCGACCAGCTGGGTCATGAACGTGTGCGACTGGCGCGACAGAGTCACTTTCTGTTCCTGGGCAATCTGGCCGAGAAACGCCGTCGCCCTGGCTTCGCCCCAGAGATCGATCAGCCCGGCGAGGAGATCGTAGTCTTCGGCGTCAATGATCAGGTTGTTTTTCCAGCGCGGCAGGAGCAGATCTTCATAGCGCTTCGGCACATCCTTGGGCGCAACCCGCCGGTTGTTGTAAATGATCGTGTAGCCGATCGCGTAAATGCCCGGCCAGTAACCGTCGGCGTCGACGAAGCCCTTGCGCAGAAAGCCGATCATCGGGCTCTTGTAGCGGGCGACGAGTTTTTTATCGATCAGCTCGAAAGCGCTGATGCCGTTGAGCGCCACCACGTCGGCAAGATTGGCGCCCGCGCGCGCTTCGGTCAGCACTTTGTTGAGCACCCCGGGACCGCCCAGGCTCGCGATCGAAACGCGGATGCCGGGATAGCGGCGGTTGAAGCCGGCCATCAGCTCCTGCGCGTCGCGCGTGTTGACCGCGGTGTAGAGCGCGACCTCGCCTTCTTTTCTGGCGTTGTCGGCAAGAATTCTCTGGCGCTCTTGCGGCGCTCGGGCGTTGAGCTCGGCCAGCAGATCTTCGACCGCGGCCCGCCCGATCGACGGGAGCACAAGATAAAAAACGCCGGCCAGGAGCGCCCCAGCGGACCGCAGCCCAATGCGAACCATCACGCGCCCTCCTACGGCTTTTTGTACAGCCTGTCGATGAAACCCTCGCGGGTCATTTTGTCCACCAGCGTGTTGTCGGCAAAGGTTTCCAGCGGCACGCCTTTTTTGCCCATGAAGTCGAGAATCGAATTGATCGCCTCGGGCTCCACCCGCGGGGTTCTTTCGAGGTACAAAAGCGAGTCCTGGTAGATCTCGTCGATCTTTTGGGGATCGCGCAGGCGCGCGTACTTGGCGATCGCTTTGTAAGCGCGCTCCTTTTGATGGTGGATCGCGGCGACGCCTTCGGCGTAGGCGCGCACCATGCCGTCGACCGCCTGCGGCGCCTTTTTCCAATCCTCGCGCGAGCAGGCGATCACGTCCATGGAATATTGAAAACCCAGGTCTTCCAGTTTCATCAGCAGTTTGGGCTGAACCGCGGCGTCCACGCGCAGGCTCGAGGTCACCGCGCCGGCGATCTGCCTGTTTTGAAAAGCGGCGCTGACCTCGGCCGTGCCGCCCATCTGGCGCACGGCGACCGCGTTTTCGAGACCGTATTTTTTCAGAACCATGCGGGTGAGATTGTCCGTCACCGAGCCGAAGCGCGTGACGCCGACGGTTTTGCCCCTGAGATCTTCGATGCGGCTGATTTCGGGACGCACCCAGAAGCGGTGGTACGGACGATTGGCCGTGCTGGCCACCGAAACCAGCGGCGCGCCGCGCAGCACGGCCGCGATCACGGCGTTGGTCGCCGCGATGCCGCCGGTCACGTCGCCGCCGAGCAGCGCCTGCACCACCGTGGGCCCCGAGGAAATGTAAATCAGCTCGGCATCGATGCCGTACTTTTCGTAGGCGCCGATCTCTTTGGCCATCCAGGAGCCCGCCGCCATCGCGCCGATGGTCGAATAGCCGAAGACGACTTTTTTAAGCTCGCCGGCGGCGCCGGCCGATGCCGAGAGAACGATCAGCAGCAGCGCAAAGAAAAAGCGCGTAACCCGATTCATGTTTTGAACCCCGGTCGGAAGGATTTGGGATTGAACCCGGCGCCGGCGCCTCTGCGCCGCCACGGACGATGGTCGCGAGCAACCGTCATGCCACGGCAAAAACCCGCAATTTCATCTTTGCTCGGCGCCGTGATGCGCTGTGCTGCTCGCGATCGCATCATGCCATGCTCAAGCATTCAGCAGCGCAGCGGAAAAATCCGCCGGCTCACAGCGCCGGGCCGATCAGCTCGCGGCCGAGAAACTCGGTCACCAGCGGCCAGACGAGATCGGCGAGATAGGGCTGGTAGCCGTCGGACTCGGTGGAAGCGAAGCCGTGGTAGCCGAAGTGAAAGTAATGCCATTCGAGCGGCTGGCCGTTGGCGTAGAAACTTTCCATCACCCGCTGCTGCACGGGAAAGGTGCTGTGCTGATCGTGGCCGCCGTAGAGAATCAGCGAAGGACACCTGATCTCGCGCGCCGCGTCGCAGGGATGGCGCGGGCGAATTTTCGTCGGCTGCTCGTCGCGCACCGATGGATAATAGGCGACGAAGGCGCGCGCCGCCGGCGTCGCCGCGACGAAGTGAATGCCGAGCCGCCCGCCCATGCAGTAGCCGACCACGCCGATGCGCGAGCCGTCCACGTCGCTGCGCGACAGGCAGTAGCGCCAGCCGCGATCGATGACACGAACGAAATCCGGGTCCGGCGTCTTGTTCTGAATCTCGGTGCCCTTGTCGATGTGCGTCTCGGCCGGATAGCCGAGCATGTGATAGAGGTTGGGAATCACCGCGGTATAGCCGAGCTGGGCAAATTTATAGGCGGCGGTTTTCAAATAGCCGGTGAGGCCGGAATGCTGATGGATGAGCAAAAGTCCCGGACCTCTTTCGGCGCGCTCCGGGTAGGCGATGAAACCCTGGATGCCGTCCTTCTCTTCGTTCAAACCGCGGGTAACGATCCTGGCCATCTTGTTTCTCCGCTTTGGTGTTTCTTCTCCCTCGGGGAGAAGGCTAGGGTGAGGGCGTTTGCATCGACAAACCCTCGCTCCCCGAGGGCGAGGGTTAAAAATGACGCCCTACTGTTTTTTGTACAGCCTGTCGAAAAATCCCTCGCGCGTGAGCTTGTCGATAATCGAATTGTCCTGAAACGTTTCCGGCGGCACGTTTTTCTTGCCCATGAATTCGAGAATCGTCTGCACCGCCTCCGGTTCGGCGCGCGGGATGCGATCCAGGTACGTGACCGAGTCGCGATAATGAATCTCGAGCTGCTTGGGGTCGGTCATGTGCGCGTACTTGGAGATGATTTTCAGAGAGCGCTCCTTGTTCTGGTTCATGAACGCGACGCCTTCCGCATAAGCGCGCGCGATTTTCTCCGCGGTGTCGGGCTCGCGCTTCAGCATCTCGCGCGAGATCGCCAGCATGTTCATCGAGTAGGGAATGCCCAGATCGACGAGCGGCAGGAGGATTTTGGGCTGGCTCGGCGGCGCGACGCGCAGATCGCCGGTCACCGCGCCGGCGATCTGCCGATTTTGGAACGCCGCGGCAACTTCCAGCGTGCCGCCCATCTGGCGCACGCTGACGGCGTTCTCGAGACCGTACTTGCGCAGCAGGATGCGGGTCAGATTGTCGGTGATCGAGCCGAAGCGCGTGACGCCGAGGGTTTTGCCCTTCAAGTCTTCGATCCGGTTGATCTCCGGCTGCACGAACAGCCGATGATAAGGACGATTGGCGGTGCCGCCGATGGCGACGATGGGCGCGCCGTTCAGAACGGCATTGATCACCGCGTTGCTCGCCGCGCTGCCGACCTGGAGATCGCCGCCGATCAGCGATTGCACCACCACCGGACCGGACGAGATAAAAATGATGTCGGCGGGTATGCCGTATTTATCGAAAGCGCCGCTGTCCTTGGCCACCCAGACGCCGGTCGCCATGGAGCCGATCGACGAATAGGCGAAGACGATTTTCTTCGCTTCCGCGGCGAAGCCGCGCGGCGCGAGCAGCGCGAGCAGCGCGCACGCCAGACTGAAATTTCCGGCAAACCGTTTCATCGATCGCGCCTCGGCGCGCCTCATCCGAAATTGCCCAGGCCGCCGCCGAGAATCTGCACCCCTTCGGTGCGCTCGATGTATTTGGCGAACTGATACTTGTTCTCGCGCGGATCGAGCACGTGTTTGGTTTTCGGCGGGCGCTCGCCGTCGAGCGCCTCGACCCGCGCGCAGACGAAATGCGGCCCGTCGCTTTTGAGCGCCGTTTTGATCGTTGCGCTGAACGTCGCCACGTCCTGAACCACGTGCGCGCTCGCGATGCCGCAGCCCCGGGCGACTTCCTGAAGTTTCATCCTGCCGCCGCTCGCCGTGCGCATGCCCGGTTCCTTTTTGTGGCTGCCGAGATAATTGCCGTTGTCCATCACCAGCACCGTGAGATTGGTCGGATTCTCGTTGGCGATGGTGCCGAGCACGCCGAGATTCAAAATCAGGTTGCCGTCGGAATCCAGCGCCAGCACTTTGCGTTTCGGCAGAGCCATGGCGAGGCCGAACGCCGCCGGCGTGCACATGCCGAGAGTGGAATGAAACAGCGTCGCCTCGCGATCGGTGAGCTCCGCCCAGAAATAACTGTTGTTGCCGATGCTGGTCACCACCAGAACTTCCGGCGCCACGATCGCGGCCAGTTCTTTGATCAATTCCAGACGGGCTACCATAACGCCTCCTCGTTGAGAATCACCGCGATGCAGCGCAGCCACGCGCGCGCGCTTTCGTTGCATTCTTTGATCGTGCGCACGATGTCGCTCGAGCGGCTCACCACCCGATAAGGAATGTCCATGGCGTTCAGCCCCGGCTCGGTGGTTTTTTTGTAAAGCCCCATCCAGCGCGGATCGCCGATATCGCCGCGGTAAGGGATCACCACCAGCAGCGGCACCTCATGGAGAATATTGATCCGCGCCAGATGATAGGTCGCCACCAGCAAGCCGGAAGTCGCGAGGATCAGCGCCGGCTTTTTGCCGCCGAAATAAGCGCCGTAGCCGACGCCCGCAGCCTCGGCTTCGTTGGCCGTTCCGACGTAGCGGATGTCGGGATCCGCTTCGAGCATTTTATAAACTTGAATGAACTGGGCGTCCGGCACTCCGGCGGTGAAATCCACCCCCGCCTCCTTGAGCCCGTCGACGACGAGTTTCGCTTTTTCCGGTTTCATCCATGCCCCCCGTTCGTGTTATGCGTTTATTTGATTTACCACGGAGGACACGGAGAACACGGAGAAAAAAATATTTCTTCGTCTTACCTTCGTGTCCTTCGTGATCTTCGTGGTGAATAATCTTTCCACAACTAAAGCTCTTCACAACAAATCATTTACCAATGCTCCGGTTGAACAAATCGACGAGCTGTCTCATCTTCGGCCCCCACTGAAGCGCCGGCACCACGTGCAACTCGCCCTGCGGCTCGACGCTCCAGGGCACATCCTTGCGCGGCGCCCAGCGGCCCTGGCTTTTCACCATGATCTCGCTCGCCTCTTTGGACAAGTGGTAGTCGACCAACAGCGCTGCCGCGTACGGATGCGGCGCGCGCGCGAGAATCGCGATGATCGACGGCGGCCGCACGATGGTCGGATTCATCACCACGTAGTCGATCGGCGCGCCCTTCTCTTTCAGCGCCACCGCATTGTGCATGTAGCCGTCCACGATCACGTCGTGCTCGCCGGTGGCGACGAGCTGGGTCATGAAAGTGTGCGATTGGCGTGAGAAGGTGACTCTTTGCTCCCGGGCGATCTGCCTTAGAAAATTCGTCGCCCTGGCTTCGCCCCAGAGATCGATCAGCCCGGCGAGGAGATCGTGCGCTTCCGCGTCCATGATCAAATTGTTTTTCCAGCGCGCCTGAAGCAGGTCTTCGTAGCGCCGCGGCGCTTCCTTCGCCGCCACCCGTTTGTTGTTGTAGATGATCGTGTAGCCGATGGCGTAGACCCCCGGCCAGTAGCCTTCGGGATCGACGAAGCCCTTGCGCAGAAACGGCACCATCGGGCTCCGATAGCGGGCGAGGATTTTCTTTTCGATCAGCTCGGGCACGTAGCCCCCGGTCATCGTGACCACGTCCGCGACCGTCACGCCGGCGCGCTCTTCGGTACTGACTTTGTTGAGCACGCCCGGCCCGCCGAGGCTGGTGATGCCGACTTTGACGAAGGGATAAAATTTGTTGAAGCCGGTGACGATTTCCTGGGTGTCGCGCAGGTTGGTGGCGGCGTAAAAATTCACGCTGCCCTCCTTGCGCGCGTTCTCGACCAGGATTTTCTGCCGCTCTTCGGGCGCTTTGGCATTGAGCGCGGCGAGATTTTCCTCCACCGTCGCGCCGGCCGCGGGGCAAGGCAAAAGGATCAGACACAAAAGAAAGAGCCACAACGACCTGGCCCACCGCGTTTCTCCGGCTTTCATGGGATCTCCTATTTTTGGCCCGCGTCGCGCAGGGCGCGCCAGATTTTTTCCGGCGTGAGCGGCAGGGTTTTGATGCGCGCGCCGGTGCACCAGTACACGGCGTTGGCGATCGCGGGCGCCACCGGAATGATGCCGCCCTCGCCCAAACCTTTGGCGCCGTAGGGTCCCGGTCCGTTGCCGTCTTCGATGAGAATCGACTCGAACTCGTCGGGCACGTCGTCGAAGGTCGGCACTTTGTAATCGACCAGCGAAGAATTGATGATCTGCCCGCCGTCCCACTGGTAGGCTTCGTAGAAAGTGTGGCCGATGCCCATCATCGCCGAGCCTTCGTCCTGCCCTTCGCACTGCAGCGGATGAATCGCCTTGCCGGCATCCGCCGCGGTGACGTATTTCTCGACGTGCACTTGGCCGGTCTCCTTGTCCACCGAAACTTCCACCGCGCCGATGCCGATTTCCCAGAAAAGCGGATTGGCCGGCGTCGGCGCCATGCCGCTGTGCGCGTAGCCGGTGCCGACCAGCTCGCCGCCCTGATCGGCGAAGTGTTTGTTGATCAACGCGCCGTAGGAAATTTTTTTGCCGCCGGCGATCGCTTCGCCGTCTTTGAGCGTGATCGCGTCCTCGGGACATTCGAAGTGCTCGCTCGCCAGCTCGACGATCTGCCGGCGCGCGTCGCTCCCCGCCAGCTCCACCGCTTTGCCCATGACCGTGGTCGAACGGCTCGAGCCGGTGGAGCGGTCGAAGGGCGTGAACGCCGTGTCGATGGGGCGGATCGTCACCCGCTCCAGCGGCACGCGCAATTCTTCGGCGATGATCTGGCTCATGATCGTTTTGGCGCCCTGGCCGAGCTCGGAAGTGCCGCACATGAAAACCACGCTGCCGTCGGCGAGCACGTGCACCGTCGAGGTCGACGCCAGCGGCGCGCCGGGATCGGTGGTGCCGAAGGCGACGCCGCGCCCGCGCCCTTCTTTCGACAGCGGGCCGTCCCAGCCGAGTTTGTCCGTGACGAGCTTGAAACCCTTGGCGAGATCGCAGTCGAGCGCGCGGTATTTCGGCCGCAGCTCTTCGCCTTGCTTGACGAGATTTTTGCGCCGCAGCTCCACCGGATCGACGCTGAGCTTCTGCGCGATAATGTCCATCTGCGATTCCGTGGCCCAGGCGGTCTGCGGCCCGCCGATGGAACGAAACGACGCGGCGGAAACCGTGTTGGTGTAAACGCAGTAGGAATTGATTTTCAGATTGGGATACCGATACGGCCCGAGAATGCGCGTCAAAGTGCGCCCGGCCACCGTCGGCCCGGTCTCCGCGTAGGCGCCGGTGTTGAGAAAAATATCGGCCTGCTTCGCCACCAGCGTGCCGTCTTTCTTCGCGCCGGTTTTTACTTTGCACGTGATCGCGTGGCGCCGGCAGGTCACCATCGCCTCCGCGACCGAAGTCACCACCCGCACCGGCCGCTGCGCTTTGCGCGCCAGCGCCGCGACCAGAGGCTCGATTTTGGCGCCGGACTTGCTGCCGTAGGCGCCGCCGACGAAGTTCACGTGCACGCGCACTTTCGAAAGCGGCGCGCGAAACACGTCGGCCACGTCCTGGCGCACGCCGAAAGCCTGGCTCGTCGACGTCCAGATGGTGATGCCGTCGCTATCCACCTGGGCCACCGCAGTGTGCGGCTCCATCGAGTAGTGGTAGATCATCGGAAAATAAAACTCGTCCTCCACCACCACGTCCGCTTCGGCGAAGGCCTTGTCCACATCGCCCTTGACCAGCTCGTGATGGGCGCAGACGTTGCGCTCGGCGAAGTCGTGCAGGCGCGGCGCGCCGTCGGCCATCGCCTCGTCCACCGTGATCAGCGCCGGCAGCTCGTCGTATTCGACGTGAATCTTGCTCAAGGCTTCTTCCGCAGTGGCGCGGTCGATCGCCGCCACGGCTGCCACCGGCTGGCCGGCGTAAATCACCCGATCGAGCGCGATCACCGGCTGGTCTTTGTTTTTGCCGCGGCCGATGTAAGGCCCGATGTCCGTGAGGTCTTTGCTCGTGAGCACCGCCACTACGCCGGCCATCGCCTCGGCTTCCGACGCGTCGATCGAGCGGATGCGCGCGTGCGCGTAGGGGCTGCGCAGGAATTTCCCCTCAATCATGCCGGGGATGTTCAAGTCGCCGGTGTATTTCGCTTTGCCGGTCACTTTGTCCACGCCGTCGACGCGGAGCACCGACTGGCCGACGACGGAAAATGTTTTTTGCGCCGTGCTCATAAGAAAATGTTTCCTGAATGTTGCCTCGCAGAGTTATGAAACTCTCTTCTATCTCTTTATTCATTTGATCGTCAAATCCCGGAGCTCAGATCACGCGTTGACAGGCGCTCCTGCGATCCGTTAGCTTGGGCTCGAACCCATGCCCTCCGAAGCGCAATACTTCGCTGCCGAGTATCTCAACAATTTTTGCCTGGAGGTTTTTAAGTATTTCGGCGTAGTCGATGCCGACGCGCGCCAGGCCGCCGATGTCTTGCTGCGCAGCGATCTCCGCGGCATCGACTCCCACGGCGTGGCGCGTTTGCACACTTACTTCGAGATGCTCGAAGCGGGACGAATCAATCCCACGCCCAAAATTAGAATCGTTCGCGAAAAATTCAGCGTCGCCGCCGTCGACGGCGACAACGGTCTAGGTCTGGTGGTAGGACCGAAGGCGAACGAGATCGCCATGGACAAGGCGGAAAAATACGGCTCGGGCTGGGTCAGCGTCTGCAACAGCAATCACTTCGGCATCGCCGGCTACTATCCATTGAAAGCTCTGGAGCGCGATCTGATCGGCTGGGCGATGACCAACTCGACCAAGCTCGTCGCGCCGCTCTGGGGCGCGGAACGAATGCTCGGCACCAACCCGATCGCCATCGCCTTTCCCGGCGCCAAAGAACCGCCCATCGTCATCGACATGGCGACCAGCGCCGTGGCCTATGGAAAAATCGAAATCGCCCTGAGAAAAAAAGAACCCGTGCCCGCAGGCTGGATCATCGACAAGCACGGCCGGCAGACGATCAACCCGCAGGACATGATCGACGGCGGCGCGCAGTTGCCGCTGGGTTCCGATCGCGAAATGGGCGGCCACAAGGGTTACGGCCTGGCGTCGATGGTCGATATTTTGTGCTGCGTTTTGAGCGGCGCCAACTGGGGCCCGTTTGCGCCGCCCTTCGCGCTGCGCCAGGAAATCCCCGCGCGCAGCGTCGGCAAAGGCATCGGCCATTTCTTCGGCGCCCTCGAGATCGACGGCTTCATCGACAAGCTGGCATTCAAAAACCAGATCGACGAGTGGATCAAAGTATTTCGCAACACCAAACCCGCCCCCGGCACCGACGGCCCGCTGATCCCCGGCGACCCGGAGCGCGAAGCCGAAGCGATCAGAAGCAAAGAAGGAATACCGCTGATCAAGCCGGTGGTGGACGATCTGGTGGACGTGTCGAAGAAAACGGGAATTCCGTTTTCTTCGAGTTGAGCAGAAATGCACAATTCTTTTGCAACGGCCTGAACGGCAAATAGGCACGCAATCCTTTCTGAGTTTGCGCGCCAAGAAAATAACTGGGAGATTTTCCGCGCAGTCCTTGGCATTGGAATCGCTTCAGTGGGATTCGTCATGCAGCGCATGATTTTGATCGCTTGGCTTTTTGCAGCCATTCATCTTGGAGCAGGTACGCTCCGCGCCCAGGAATCGAACCTGGTTCCGGCGGCCCGCCGCGAAGGGCGAGTGGTTTGGTACACCGTAGCCGGTGAATCGCAACAACTTGCGGTCGAGTTCGAGAAAAAATATCCCTTCGTTAAAGTCGAGGTCGTGCGTTCGACGGTTTTTCCGCTCCTCAATCGGATTTTCAACGAGGCCCGCGCGGGAAGTTATCTGTTCGATGTCGTGCGGCAATCCACGTTTACTTTCGCTCAGCTGATTCAGAAAGGCCTGATCCAGCCCTACGATTCGCCCGAGCGCGAAGGTTACGGCGCCGGGTGGAAAGACAAGCAGGGTTACTGGACCTCGACCGACGACAATTACTTCGTCGTCGGCTATAACACGCGGCTGGTTTCCGAGCGCGATGCGCCGCGAGATTGGGACGACCTGCTGCTGCCCAAGTGGCGCGGTCAGATCGGTTTGGATTCCGACAATCATGTGCTGCTCGGCGGCTTGGAACAAGCCTGGGGACGGGAAAAAGCGCTCGGCTATTTTCGCAAGCTGGCACAGCAGCAGGTCCAGTTGCGCAAGGGCAACACTTTAATCGCTCAGCTCATCGTTGCCGGTGAATATCCGTTGGGTTTCGTCTACGCGCATCGGGTGGAATTACTTAAATCGCAAAAAGCGCCGATGGACTGGGTCTCGACCATGAATCCGATCGTCACCACCGGCGGCCCCCTCGGCTTGGCAGCCAAGGCGCAGCATCCGAACGCGGGCAAGCTGCTCATCGATTTTATTCTGTCTACGGAAGGCCAATCGCATCTGCGCAGCTACTACCGGATTCCCTCGCGGCGTGATCTGGAGCCGCTTTCCGCCAGGCTCGACCCGCGCCGGCTCCACCTGTTGCCGCTGCCACCGAATGCCGCGGAAAAGGAGGACGACTGGCGCAAGCAGTTCCGCTCGATCTTCGGTCTCCAAAGTTAACCCGTTGCCGAGTTTGCAATCGGTTTGCCAAGTAAATTTTATGGCCAATCCATGGGATGACGAAGCCGATGTGATCGTGGTCGGTTACGGCGGCGCCGGGGCCAGCGCGGCGATCGCCGCCCACGATGCCGGCGCCAAAGTTTTGATCGTCGAAAAAGATCAGGGCGGCGGCAATACGAAACTGGCGACGCGGACTTTCATCAGCCCGGGCAACAGCCCGGCGGCGCGGCAGCACATTCTGGCCCTTTCCGCGGGCGCCGTGGACGAGCGGACGGTGGAGGCAGCGTTGCAATGGATGGGGCGCAACAACGATTTCATTCGCGAGCTGGGCGGGCAAATCGAAGAATGCCCGCCGCACGCGACATTTCCTTCTCTGCCCGGCGCAGAAACCATGATTCGCTACCGGGTCAAAGCGAGCGCCGCTGAACGAGGCGGCGAGTCGCTCTGGAATCTTCTCTCGCGCAACGTCGCTGCGCGCAAGATCCGCATCCATCGGCAGACCGCAGCGAGAACACTGCTCCGCGCCGGCGATGAGATCACCGGCGTCGAAGGCGAGCAAAAGGGCCGGCGCATCAATCTCCGCGCCCGGCGCGCTGTCGTTTTGACCACCGGCGGTTTCGAGTACAACGAGGAGATGAAGCGCGAGTACCTCGCCGGCTATCCGATCTTTGCATACGGCCACCGTGGAAACACCGGCGACGGTATCAAACTGGCGCAGGACGTCGGCGCCGATTTGTGGCACATGAAAGGCGTCGCAGCGCCCATGGGTTTTAAATTTCCCGAATACGAGTCCGCGTTCATCATGCGCATGCCCGCCGACGGTTATATCCTGGTCGATCGAAACGGCCGGCGCTTCTGCAACGAAACCGGTCTCGAACATTACAGCATGTGGATGGAAGTCACCCGCTTCGACATGCAGGCGCTGCGCTATTCGCGCATACCGGCTTACGTTATTTTCGACGAGCGCACTTGCAGTAGGGGCCCGATCACCAGTGTCGGCCACGGCGCCAACCGGGCTTACCAATGGAGCGCCGACAATCGCGTGGAGATCGACCGCGGCTGGATTGCTCGCGGCAGCAGCGTCAACGAGCTTGCGCAGAAACTAGGAATTTCGGGGACTCAGCTCAGTGCCACGCTCGGCACGTATCAAGAAAGCTGCCGCAGCGGCAAAGACGGTGAATTCCGCCGCGCGCAACCCACGCTGGTCGAATTGCAGGGCGATCTCTACGGCTTGCCCGTGTGGCCCTGCCTGCTCAATACTCAAGGCGGACCGAAGAGAAACTTCCGCGGGCAGATCGTGGATGTCTGGGGTGAACCGATCAAACGGCTCTACGGCGCCGGCGAGTTGGGCTCGATCTGGGGATTTCTCTACCAGAGCGGCGGCAATTTAGGCGAATGTTTAGGTTTGGGACGGATGGCGGGAACCAACGCGGCCGCCGAAACGCCGCAAAGATAAAGGGGCATCAGCGGAGCGGTGCCGGCCAGGCGTTCACGTCCCGGCGCCGCGGATCGATGCGTCCTCCCGACAAGCGGCGGCGGCCTGGTCCGGGTCGAGGGAATTGTCCCACAGCTTGCCGACGAAGCGCGAGCCGGTCGCGCCGTCCGAGCGGGCCGAGCACATCCACACAAGCAGCGGGTTCATGATATCGGCGGGGAGCAGCGTGCGCCCGGGTTCCGGCGGGCGGTTGACGTCGCCGTTGTCGCAGGCGCCGCCGGGCAAGAGCGCATTGACCGTGACGCCTTTGCCTTCGAGGTCGCGCGCCCAGATATAAGTGGATGAATCGATGGCCGCCTTGGTGACGCCGTAGGGGCTCTCGCCCGCCGAGTAGAAATTGCGCAGCGAGGTGGTGAGGTTAATGATCTTGCCGTAGCCCCTCTCGATGAAGTAGGGCGCGACGGCGCGCGACATGAAAAAAGTGCCGGCGACGTTGACCTCCACCGTTTCGCGGTACAGCACCGGATCGACGGCCCAAAAAGGGAGATGCCCGGCGGCCTCCGGCTTGCCGGCGTCGCGGCGCAGGCGGCGCGCATTGTTGACCAGCACATGGAGCACTCCGAAAGCATCGACGGCGGCCCTCAGACAGTTGGCGCAGGATTCCAGATCGGTGATGTCGGTCTCAACCGCGAGCGCCCGGCCCGGCCCGGCGATGGCCGCGATCTCCTTCGCCACCGCGTTGAGACCGTTCATAACCGGCGAAGCCAGCACCAGGCGCGCGCCTTTTTTTACTAGACCGAGGCTCATCGCACGGCCCAGGCCGCGGTCGGCGCCGGTCATGATGACGACGCGCCCCTCAAGATCGATGTCGGGCAGTTTTCTTTCCGCCATTGTTTTCCTCTAAAGATTTCTTGATACGACTAAACGAAGCCGCCAGCCCGTGCAAAAAGCTTTAAATAAACTCGTATCCTGGCATCTGCTATTTGCCAGGGCGGCACCGCCCGGTGTTTCCTCTACTTGACTCACCAGTAACATATATGTTACTTACATTCGATGCCGCGTGTGGTTGCCTACCGCGATGCCAAGGGACGCGAACCGTTTTACAAATGGTTTCAAGACCTGGAGGCACGGGCGGCTGCCAAGGTCCGAAGCGCCCTAGCCCAACTTGAGGCCGGCAATACGTCAGAGGTCAAGCCCGTCGGCGGAGGAGTATCGGAGCGGCGAATTCACTGGGGAAAAGGTTTGCGTATTTACTTCGGGCAGGACGGAGCGACCCTAATTATTTTGCTCGGTGGCGGTACGAAGGCTACACAAGATCGCGACATCGAACGCGCCGCTGAGTGCTGGACCGATTACAAGCTAAGACGTAACAGGGGAAAGAAATGAATAGAAAACCATTGGGCCGCCCTATCGGCGAAATCACACAAGCGCGCGTACGCCGTGATCCTGATTTTGCGCGTGCTCTGTTACAAGAAGCTGTGCAAGCTCTTTTGGCCGATGATCTGGCGGTGGCGCGTAGCCTGATCCGCGATGTGATCAAGGGTACCATCGGCTATGCCACCTTGAGCCGCCGCACCGGCACGCCGGAAAAAAGTCTGGTACGCATGTTCGGCGCCAGCGGCAACCCGACGGTGACAAATCTTTTTGCTGTCCTCACCCATCTACAGCAACATAGTGGGATTCAGTTTCAGGTGGAGGCTGTTCGCGCACCCGCACGCAGAAAACGATCCGGAGCAGGAGCGCGAGCGGCGCTTTAACAGCTATCAAACCATTCAGCGAGGGTTTCCAGAAGTGCAAATATCTAGCGTTCGCCCGGATAGTCCGGCAGGCGCTTCAACGCGTCGACGAAGGACTCTTTCATGCCGCGCTCGGAACGCTTGATGTAGCTGCCGGTGAAAGGCAGGGTATCGTCGCGCTCGACCTTGGCGACGAGGAAGCGAAATTCCTGCGCTGCCAGCGCCGCGCGCAAGGCCTTTTCATACTCCTCCATGGTGCGCAAGGTCGCGGTGTGCGCGATGCCGGCGCCTTCGGCCATCTTGGCGAGATCCGTGCGCCGCGCCGTTGCCGTTTCGCCCATGCCGGCGTAGACGCCGTTGTCGAACACCACCGCGGTCAAATTTGCCGGGCGAACGTCGGCTGCGGTGATGAGGCTGCTCGTTTCTATGATGAGACTGCCATCGCCGTCGATGGCGACCACGCGGCGTTTGGGAAAGGCGAGCGCGACACCGACGGCAAACGGCAGGCACAGGCCCATGTTGAGGCCGTAGAAACTTGGCCGTTCGCCGTGCAGCGCCGACCACATGCGCGCGTTGGTGGTCAAATTGGTGATCGTGAGGGTCTCGCCGTCGATGAGATCGGAGAGCAGTTTCATGCAAGCCGAGTGTTTCACCAGAGCACCTCGCCGGTCAGCAGCAGCACCGCGGGCATGTCCGAGGTGCGGCACATGAAGTGCGCATCGCGTATCGTGCGTTTGAGCGTGCGCCGCTCGCCGACAATCTGATACGGAATGCGCAGCGCTTGCAGAAAGGGCTCGCCCACCTGGCGGAATACCTGGAGCTTCGAGCCCGAGATTCCCGAGCGATCGCCGAAGTCGCCGCGGTACGACGCGAGGATGAACACCGGGATACCGTACTGCGGCCCCATGTGCATCAACGCGAGCCCGCCTTTCAACAATCCCGCGATGCCGGTGACGAACACCGCGCGGCGTCCCGCGATCGCCGCGCCGGCGGTAAGCGCCACGCCGCCGTCCTCGGAGGCGACCGTCACGCATTGAAAGTAGGGATCGGCCTGCACCGCTTGGGTGAGTGAGACCGTCGGTTCCTCCGGAAGCGTGACGTAGAGGTCGATCTTCTCCTCCTTCAGCGCTTCAATGATCAGTCGTGCGGGTTCGGCATCCATCGATTCTCCTTGCATCGCGCCAGTCAGCGCAGACATAGCGCGGGAGCCGAAGAGATGTCAATTTGCTTTGCTGCTTGACGAGAGATCCACCCGTCCTCACCGAAAAGAGAATCCCGCAACGGTTAGCTGAATAGTCAATATTCAGGGCCGACACCGAACTTCACCAACTCGAAGGGTTCCTTGACGGCGCTTCGCTAGAGCAGTATCTTCATTGTAGATACGGAGGTCGCCATGCACATTCGAGTTCAAAAGTGGGGGAATAGCCTGGCAGTTCGAATTCCCAAGCCGCTGGCTGAAGATGCCAAAGTGGAGGAAGGAACGGTTTTGAACTTGGCGGTTTCCGAGGGCAAAGTCATTGCCACGCCGGTCAAAAAACACAAGCAGTCTCTTAAGCAGATGCTAGCCAAGGTGACCAGGAGAAACCAGCACGTGGAAGTGGAGTCCGGTGCGCCGGTCGGGCGGGAGGTCTGGTAATGGCTCGCCGCTATGTTCCCGCCCGTGGCGATGCAGTGTGGTTAACGTTCACGCCGCAGGCTGGCCATGAGCAAGCGGGCCGCCGCCCGGCTTTGGTGCTGCCGCCGGCGTCTTACAATGGGAAAGTTGGGCTCGCGATCTTATGTCCGATCACGAGTCAGGTGAAAGGCTATCCGTTCGAGGTGGCGACCCCGCCGGGATCACGGATTAACGGAGTGATACTCGCCGATCAAGTCAAGAGTCTCGATTGGCGCATTCGCCAAGCGGAGTTTATTTGCAAACTGCCGCGCGAAACCACTGTTGACGTATTAGAAAAACTAGGCGCGCTTCTATTCGACCCAACGTAAAAGTCTGACCCTGCCCCTTCGCGCGAAGCGAGGAGATAGAGCGGTTACGCGGGGAAATCGGAAATCAGGGGAGGAACGATCAAACGTGTGGATTTGATCGGTCCTGCATTCGATTCATTGAAGGTGCTGATTGAACCATTCGAGGACCGGTTTCATCGCTTCATTCGTCCTCTTCCCATACACGTCGAAGTGTACGCCGTCTTTTAAAGTGAAGAGCTTCTTCGGTTCCTTCGCCTTACGATACAATATATCGGCGTCATCCGCCTCGAGCTCGTCCTTCTCGGCTTGAACGAAGAGAATGGGTGTTGGAGACACCTTGTCGATAATCTCTTCCGGCTTGTAGCCCAGCCAGCCATCGACGGTTGCGAGAGTTGTGCTGTTGCCTTTTTCGTCTTCCACCTGCTCAGCCTCCTTCAAGGAAGAAGTCAGAACAGGAGGCATGATCAGCACCGAATCGGTTCCCTCCTTCAAAAAGCCGCGGAACTCTTTGGACTTGCCGGTCACAGCCCTGTTGATCCTGTCCTCCTGGACTTTTTGCATGAGAGTTTGCCACTGCTCCTCGGTGCGAAATTTTCGCATTCTGCGCACGCCATCGCCGACCAGGACCATTGAAGCAACCGCCTTTACGCGCCGGTCTCGCGCCGCTATGTACGCGACTTCTCCTCCTCCCAGACTCACGCCCAATATGGCGATTTTATCAGGGTTCACTTCCGGTCTTGACTGCAGGTAGGATATGGCGTTGCTGGCGTCATAGATCTGCAGGTATGGAATGACCTCGCCGCGGACGCCTTCGCTCTGTCCGAATCCTCTGAAATCCATAGTCAGGGATACGAAACCGCCTCTGTTCAACTCATCAGCGAACCCAGGAAAGAAAGCATCCGCCGTGCTCATGAAACCTGGCACAAGCAGGACGCCAGGAAAGCGTTTTCCTTGGGAATTGTCAGGCGTATTAAGGATTCCGGACAGTTTCAGGCCGTCGCTATAGTAGCTGATTCTCTCTCTCATTATTCAAAGCTCCGTTTCAAAGGGTTTTCGATTCGTTTATTAAATGCAGACTATAACTTGCCCCACGCTTCAACGAACCTGTGAGCATCGTCGATGACGGGTTCCGTCACCGGGACATGAGGAACAATAAGTCGATCCGCGCCGGCTTCCACGAAGGACCGCAGCCGGTTCTTGATTTCCTGTATCGATGTCGCCGGCATCACCGGCAAATTATCCATGAGCACGCCGATCATCTGCGCGCTGGCAGCGTTGAATCCGCCAGCCCATGAATAGGATTTTTGACCGACCTTTTCAATGCCCGGAGCTATCGCGCAGCACCGCGGAATTGTGAATCCCATTTCCTTTGATCAAAAGCCCCACTCTTTCATCGGGCGGCTCGGCCGGAGAGCGGGCGGTAAGAGCGCCAAAGGTTCTTTATTGCGCCGCTTGCTCGAACTCGGAGCGAGCGGCGCCGTCAGCCTGCGGCGGCAAGCAGTTTTGATTACTCATACGGAGATCGAGTCGACGAGCTGGGGCACGCGGCGGACCGCGGGTCGGTAGGCCCAGCTGGCTGAGGAGCTTGCGATGCGTGATGATGTCAGGCCTGAGTATCGAGTTATTTTAAAATCAGGCTCACCGAGAAGAGAATCCCCAACGGTTAGCTGAATAGTGAATATTCAGGCCCGACACCGCAGTTCACTAAATTACAAGATAGTCGAGATATAAAAGTCTGACCCGTTTCTGACCAGATAAAGATTTGCCTCCATTCCTTTCCCATGCGCGCCATGGAGCGTATCTAGCAGGCGAATGGCGAATAAGTCAATACTCAGGCCTGACCCTATGGCGGCCGCCTGAACTATGGCGGCCGCCTGAATTGTCAAGAGGAACGACCTGACCCTAAATGTCCTGTGCTAAATTTCCTGCTACTTAAAAGGGAGTACCCGCTCTGCTCATCTTCACGGTAATTTTTGCGTCAGGTAGACGTGACTGGATTGTTTTTCTGACATCTTCTATGAAGGCTTCAATCTCTGTCCTAACATCACTTCGGTTGCCCACAGACAACTGGCTCACGATCACAGAGTAAAACAGCTCGTTGGCCGGTTCTTTCGCCGGTTCAGAACAATCGGTGACACTAACTTCTACATCACTGCGAGTCAGAAGTTTTTTGTAGTACAAACAATCAGCACTTGCCCCCTTTACAGGAAGCGGCCCTTCGAATCCTCCCAAAACTAACCATGCGGTACGGACCGATTTTATACTTTGTTGGGGCACGTAAACTGTTACTTGGCCTATGTAGCCGGTTTGCGGGCAGCCCGATAACGCAATGTTCAACATCACAAGGAGCGCAGTCAGGTAATATGGAAGCCTATTTAAAGCTAATATGATGGAGCTACGTGCCATACCCTCTCCAATACATTCATGCTATGGGTGTTTCCTAAACTCGCCATAAAGCTGAGCGCCTGAGAAAGGGCGTGGGTAGGTAGGTATAGCGGTCCTAGAACACTCGATTGTGCTATATGGCCTACTTCATGTATCCCTATCGTGTATGAAGCCTCTTTAGCGCCTAGCGGTGCGGGCAAATTTAGCACGTTAACCCCCAGTCCTCCATAATTGGAATTGTATATGACAGCATTTCCGATTGTAATAGCAGTACACCGCAGGCAGTCGAATCCCATCTTGTAAAAGAAGCTGCCGTTCCTAAATTCGGGTGCTTGAAATCCGGACGCAAGAAAACCAGCAGCGTGACCAATCAAGTTGTTTGCTTGAGCACCAGCAGCTCCAGCAATGCCAAATGCCAAGCCTTCGCTAAGCAAAGCCGGTGTCAGGCTTTGCTTGTTTGATATTTGCGCCTTCTCCCCCTTCGCAGCCGAGTGCAGATAGCCTCCAACTGTTTTGCGCCGCTTGACGTCGGTGTTTAACCCTTCCTCCAGTCGTGTCAACGCCAGCGTGGACAATTGGGCATCATGACCTTGGCGTATAACGTCAGCGAATGACCCTTGACGGCTTCGCTCAGCAAAGTCTCGAAGCGGCGATGGTCTTGATCGTCTCTAAAAACTCCTTGTCTTTGATTGCCCCGGCTGATCACGTGGTACAGAGCGCCAGGGAAATGCACGCGCGGTCGTCGGGCCATGAACCCGATCTATCACCACACTACGCTAAATACTCAGGCCTGACCCCGTGGCGGCCGCCTGAATTGTCAAGAGTAAAGACCTGACGCCAAACGGTACTACAATAGGCGTGGCAGAGCCAGTGAAAGCGCTGGTTGACGTGAACAAGCG